>Ga0224511_10000002_pt1 | contig 457099 bp, 448 predicted proteins | sample SF_May12_sed_USG_2_FD_169988 | JGI IMG/M metagenome (GOLD analysis project Ga0224511, IMG submission 169988) | Sediment microbial communities from San Francisco Bay, California, United States - SF_May12_sed_USGS_8_1 | ecosystem: Environmental > Aquatic > Marine > Sediment | place: USA...
TCGGGCCGCCGTCGCTTTGCGCCGGCGTTCGCCGCACTTTCAGTGCGTCGTCGAACTACCCATCTATCCTTCGGGAGTTCTCATCTCTGCTCCGCCCTAACACTAATTCTGGTCGGGGTGGAGAGATGACTCGGGCTTTCGCCCTCGCCCTTCGGGCCGCCGTCGCTTTGCGCCGGCGTTCGCCGCACTTTCAGTGCGTCGTCGAACTACCCATCTATCCTTCGGGAGTTCTCATCTCTGCTCCGCCCTAACACTAATTCTGGTCGGGGTGGAGAGATTCGAACTCCCGACATCCTGCTCCCAAAGCAGGCGCGCTACCAGACTGCGCTACACCCCGTTTCCGCCGTCATCCGGCGACAAGGAGCGGGATAATACGCGTCTCGCCGATTCAGGTCAAATATCCTGACAATCTGCTTGGCCTTGTTACCGCTTCATGCGATCATTGCGGCCCAGTTTTTTTACCGGATTTTCATATCGCCATGACAGCCCAGATCATTGACGGCAAGGCCGTCGCCGCCCAAACCCGGATGAAAGTCAAACAGCGCATCGAGGCGCGAATCGGCAAGGGTCAGCGAGTCCCCGGTTTGGCGGTAATTCTGGTTGGCCATGACCCGGCTTCCGAGGTCTATGTAAAAAACAAGCGCAAGGCCTGTGATGAGGCGGGGATGCTCTCTTTTTCCCACGATTTGCCGGACACCATCAGCCAGGCGGAGTTACTGGCGCTGATCGATGAGCTGAATGCGGACGAGAAGGTGGACGGTATTCTGGTGCAACTCCCCCTCCCGGCTCACATCGATACCGAGACAGTCATTGAACGCATTAAACCCGATAAGGATGTGGATGGTTTCCACCCCTACAATATCGGACGCCTTACCCTGCGCATTCCCCTGCTGCGCCCCTGCACGCCCCGCGGGGTCATTACCTTGCTGGAAAGCACGGGTCAGCCGGTCAAGGGACAAGATACACTGGTGGTGGGTGCCTCGAATCATGTGGGACGCCCGATGGGACTGGAACTGCTGCTGGCCGGGGCAACCGTAACCACTTGTCACCGCTTTACCCGGAATTTGGCCGAGCATGTCGGGCGTGCAGATATCGTCGTCGTGGCGGTAGGTAAACCCGGAATTGTTAAAGGTGAGTGGATCAAGCCCGGCGCAATCGTGATTGATATCGGTATCAATCGCGGCGCCGACGGTAAATTGGTGGGCGATGTGGACTTTGAGGTCGCCAGAGAACGGGCTGGCTGGATTACTCCGGTACCCGGTGGTGTCGGTCCTATGACAGTGGCCACCTTGCTGCAAAACACGGTCGACGCCGCCGACCTGTACCACAGTTAGGTATCTCCCGCCCTGCCAAAGATTAGTGGGGCGTCCGGTATTTTTCTGCCCTGACCGGCAGACCTTTCACACAGTGCTTGTAGTATGGTTCCAGACGCATGCCGTCCAGTTCCGCATAGAGCTCATCCTCATCCAGCAGGATATTGATCTCTTCCCCCTTGTAGTTTCCGGTACAGCGGTCAAGTATGTGATCACCGGTTGCATCAAAACTGCGAAAGGCATGGGTCTCGCCATTATAGGCATGGAGATTGATCAAGGTCTGGGTCGGCGCATTGCGATAGGTCGGTAAATAGGCCGCACTATAATCACGGATAACCCGGTTCTTGTCATCATAGACATACACCTCAATGGTGTGCATTCTGTCCGGATTAGCCTTTTCCCACTGCACACGGCTGATCAGTTTTCCTGTCTCTTTATGGTAAAACGACTCTTCGGTATAGAATTCCGGCTGATCGGCATAGCCGCCGGTTTTGGTCTTGATAATGAGGGGATGTTGTTTGACCAACTGTTGGTGCAGGACCAGGAGATTATTGGCGAAATTATTCCAGTTATGGACATGTTGGTTGTCCACTTTAATGGACCCAGGGTTCTCGGCAGCTTGTACCGTGAACCCGCCGGCCGGCAACAGTCCGATTAGCAGTATCAGGACTTGTCTTGTCGTTGTCATCGATAACTCCCTGGTGTTTTGCCAATGTCACAGTCTGTGGGACTGGTGGTTATCCGACTGGTTCAATCACGGGCGCTTTCGATTCATTTAGGCCCGTCGCCAGCCTGTCTTGCCTGTCCCATCCTCCAGAATGATCCCCTGCTCTTTTAGTAAATCGCGCAGACGGTCCGCCTCCGCCCAGTTTTTGTCAGTCCGGGCCTGTTCCCGTTGCGCGATGATATCATCCACTTCGGCATCACTCAGACCGGACTCGCCGCCGGTACGGGCGCGCAGGAACTGTTCCGGATCATCCTGCAACAGCCCCAACAACAGGCCCAGATGCCGCAACTGCCCCGCCAGTTGGCCGGCCTGGATGGCATCTGTCTCTTTCACCTTGTTGATTTCTTTGGCCAGTTCGAACAGCACAGCCAGGGCTTCCGGCGTGTTGAAATCATCTTCCATGGCCGAGGCAAAGCGTTCTGCATACTCATTTTCCAACGGTACCGGTGCCGTATTAATGCCGCGCAGGGCCGTGTACAGGCTGGTCAGGGCGGATTTGGCATTGTCCAGATGCTTGTCTGAATAATTTAACGGGCTGCGGTAATGGCTGGTCAGTATGAAATAGCGGATCGCTTCCGCCGGGTATTGTTCCAGCACTTCACGGATCGTGAAAAAGTTACCCAGTGACTTGGACATTTTTTCATCGTCCACACGGACAAAGCCGTTATGCAGCCAAAAATTGACGAAGGCATCGTCGGTGGCGGCACAGGATTGGGCGATCTCGTTTTCGTGGTGGGGGAACTGCAGATCCAGACCGCCGCCATGGATGTCAAAGTGGTTACCCAGGCAGTGAGTGGACATGGCCGAGCACTCGATGTGCCAGCCCGGCCGGCCCTTACCCCAGGGCGAATCCCAGCTCGGCTCTTCCGGTTTGGCCATTTTCCAGAGCACAAAATCCAGCGGGTCCTGTTTGGCCTCGGAAATTTCCACGCGCGCCCCGGCCCGCAGGTCTTCCGGCTGTTTCCCGGAGAGCTGACCATAATCTTCAAACTCGCTGACGTCGTAGTAAACGTCGCCGTTCCCGGCCTGATAGGCATAGCCCTTCTCCACCAGGGTTTCAATCATCTGGATTATTTGATCCATATGGACGGTGGCGCGCGGTTCCTCATCGGGACGCAGCACCCCCAGACGGTCTGCATCCTCATGCATGGCAAGAATAAACCGCTCGGTAAAATCACCCAACCCCTCACCGTTTTCGTTGGCGCGGGCAATAATCTTGTCGTCGATGTCCGTTATGTTACGCACATAAGTGACGTGTTCAGGCCCGTACAGACGGCACAGGTAGCGGTAAATAATATCGAACACGACCAGAACCCGGGCGTGACCGATGTGACACAGGTCATAGACCGTCATGCCGCAGACATACATCCGGACATTTTTCGGGTCAATGGGCTCAAACAACTCTTTTTGTTTACTCAGATTATTGTGGACGTACAACATCGGCCGAAGCTACCTTTCATGAATGGCTGACTGGTGGGGCGTAGATTAGCCGAAATGGACCGTTTCCACAAAAATTTGCGCCAGTGCCGGGGATGTACTTTGCAGTCGACGCAAAACCCCTCTATCATTCGAGCAAAATATTAACCCGACAGGACGCTCAACATGAGAAAAATTCTGCTCAGTCTGACCCTATTCTTGCTTGCCTCCACCACCTGTACAGCGGCCAACACCGTGCAGGTCGTGATGGAGACCAATAAAGGGAATATCACTCTGGAACTCAACCCGGACAAGGCACCGAAAACGGTCGCCAATTTCCTGCAATACGTTGACGAAGGCTTTTACGTCAACACCATCTTCCACCGTGTGGTGAAGATGAATGAAATGAAAGTCATCCAGGGCGGTGGCTTTGACACCAACTATCAGTACAAAAACACCCGTCCGCCGATTATCAATGAAGCCGACAACGGCCTGAAAAATGAACGCGGCACGATTGCCATGGCGCGCACGCTGGACGAACATTCCGCCACCTCGCAGTTTTACATTAATGTTATGAGTCACAGTTTCCTGGATCACAGCGCCAAGACACCACGCGGCTGGGGCTATGCGGTATTCGGCAAAGTCGTGGCCGGTATGGACATCGTTGAGGCTATCTGGGCTATCCCGACGATTCCCGCCGGTCCCTTTCCCCAGGATGTACCCCGTGACCCGGTCATCATCACCCGCGTCTATCGTGCAGCCGCACAGCCCGCTGCAAACTAGCTGACCACCACTGGAGTTGAACAATATGGTCAAGATCAATACCTCTATGGGTACCATTACACTGCAACTGTTTGCCGACAAGGCGCCGGACACCGTCGCCAACTTTCTGGACTATGCCAAAGCCGGCTTTTATGACGGCACCATTTTCCACCGGGTCATCGACGGCTTTATGATCCAGGGCGGCGGTATGGAACCCGGTTTGAAAGAAAAACAAAACAAGAGTCCGATCCAGAACGAGGCGCACAACGGGTTAAGCAATAAACGCGGCACCATCGCCATGGCCCGTACGCCCAATCCCCATTCCGCCACCTCGCAATTTTTCATCAACGTCTCGGACAACACCTTCCTGGACTTCAAGTCACCCACCCCCGATGGCTACGGCTATTGTGTGTTCGGTGAAGTGACAGATGGTATGGATGTGGTGGACGCTATCAAGAAAGTCGCCACCGCCGGCCGCGGCATGCATCAGGACGTCCCGGTTGAAGATGTGGTGATCATCAGCGTCGAGGCAAGCTGAGCGCAGCCCGATCACATGCCCACCCTTTTCATCTCGGATCTGCATCTGAGTCCGGAGAAGCCGGGGATCACCCGGCTGCTGCTGGACTTTCTCAGCGGTGAGGCCCGTCAGGCAGACAGGCTCTACATTCTGGGTGATCTGTTTGAAGTCTGGTTGGGTGATGATATGGTGCTGCCGGATTATCAACCGGCGATAGCACAGTTGAAACAGCTGAGTGAAACGGTGCCGATCCAGGTCATGCATGGCAACCGTGATTTTCTGATGCGTGCCGGTTTTACTGAAATGTCCGGTTGTCAGTTACTCTCCGATGCGGAAGTGATTGACCTCTACGGCAAGCGCACTCTGCTGTTACATGGTGATACCCTGTGTACGGATGACACCGCCTACCAGGACTTTCGCCGCATGGTACGCAACTCCGCCTGGCAGGATCAGTTGCTCTCCAAATCTCCGGCGGAAAGGCTGGCCCTGGCCAAACAATATCGCGAGGCCAGTAACAAGGCCAATCAGGACAAGAGTGATGAGATCATGGATGTGAACCGGCAGACCGTTACGGCTGTGATGCAGGAATTCGGCGTCACCCATCTTATCCACGGCCATACCCACCGTCCCGCTGTACACAACTTTGAGCTGAATGGTCAGGTTGCAGAGCGCATTGTGTTGGGCGACTGGGGCGAGACCGGCAGTGTGCTGGTTTGTGACGCAGCAGGCTGCCGGCTTAAATCCATCTAGTCTTTATCCGCTTACTGGATAAATTTTCCGGCTGCACCGCTGCGCAGTTCCGTGATGCTGGTAGTCTGATAATCTTTCGGTAACTCAAACAACAGTTTGTCGGCTTTATAATTTTCCTTGTAGTCGACCAGTGTGTTGACGAATACACCCTTGTGCCACAACACCACCGGTGTTCCATGCTGTAAATGCCGGTTGGGTGCAAAAGTATGTCTGGCCATATCACAACCGTTGCGCAGATCCGCAGGCAGGCTGGTAAGTGCTCCCACACTGTCTCGCGCCAGTATCAGGTTGTACTCCTGCATGGCCTGGACATAACCGGGCAATAAACCCTTGATGCTCATTGACTCGTAACACAACTCATCACCTGACTTGTATTGATAGTGTTGCGGTTTTTTACCACCGATGGCGGGCATATCCTGTGTGCTGTCCACCTTGATCTCACTGAGTTTGAGATCAACGGTTGGCTTGAGTTCTTTGCCACTATCACTGATGGTAATGATCTGACGATTCGTGCGATCAACGCTGTAGATAACCTTCTGTTTTCGATCCAGCAGGATATAACCTTCGGCGTTCTCGCCGCTGTCCATACGCATATAATCGGCAGACACAATCACCCGCACAGTGCCTGGCTCAACCTCGGCATCGGCCTCGGTAAAGAGCAGTAAATGATCAGTTGATTTTTGTTTTTGATCGCATGCGGTCAACGGAGACAACAGTGCAACCAATACCACACCATATACAGATTTCATTACGTCACCATTTTTTATCATTCATATTGCGCCATCAAGATAAGCAAGTTCCTGTTCGGTAAACCCTGCCTTGCGGCGCACAGCCAAATCAAACGGTCCTTTTAGTTTGCCTTGCATATATTGCTCAATCAATGCTGCAAACGTATCGTCGGGTATCAGGCCGCGCTGTTCACACAAATAACGAAACCAGCGTGAACCGATTTCCACATGCCCCACTTCATCCCGATGAATAATTTTCAGAATCTCCACCGCAGCCTGATCACCACACTCGGCCAATCGCGCCATAATACCGGGGGTCACATCCAGTCCTCTCGCTTCCAGTACTCTGGGAACCAGCGCCATGCGCACCATGGGATCAAAGTCTGTCTTGACCGCCATCTCCCATAAACCGTTATGGGCGGGAAACCCGCCGTAATCATACCCCATTTGCCGCAAGTGGTCGCGTAACAGGCTGAAGTGATACGCCTCCTCCACGGCCACCTTGATCCAGTCACTGTAGAACTGATCCGGCATGGACTGAAAACGATATACCGCATCCCAGCCGAGGTTAATCGCATTGAATTCAATATGGGCCAATGCATGGATCAGGGCCGCCCGACCGATATCTGAACCCAGACTGCGTTTGGGGAGCTTGCGTGGTGAAACCAGCGCGGGTTGAGGGGGACGACCGGGGATATCAATCCGCTGTATGTTGGCTGACAACAAGCGGTCCAGCTGACCGTCAACCCATGCCTGTTGGACTGAGTTGGTCAGGGCGATTTTTTCATCCGGGTCTTGCGTCATGAGGCAGCCAAGGGCTGCCTCATATAGGGAGTGCGGGTTACTGCTCATGTGGAACAACTACATCATATCAAGCAACAGGGAGCGTATCCTGTTCAGAACCGGGCTGATAATCAATCCTGTTCCTGCTCTTTTTCTTTTTCCTTTTCAGCGTCTTCATCCGCCACCTTGCGATAGAGCATTTCCCCAATAATGGCGTGAATTCGCGCCGTGGGATGGATTTCATCAAAGAACACATATTCGTCAATATTTAACCCAAAGTTACAACCCGGCGTATATTGTCCCAGGTTGGTGCTGAAGCAGGGATCGGTGTTATTACTGAATCCCAGTTTCAAAGACTTGTCAGCAATTTTGTTGAATTTTTTTAACAGGTCGAACCGCTCCACTTCAATATCCATGTCTTCCTTGACCTGATTAACCCTGGCCTTCAATTCATTATTGAAGTAGAGGCTCAGGGCGGTGGCATGGTTAATCAGTCCCGGCAGTCCCAGCGCCTGGGCAATCAGCCGGGTCTCGGGAATATTGCCGATATCAGGTGCATTTATCACCAGCCAGTTACGGGCACCGGCCATGGATAAAACCTGGATCTGGTCGGCTATCACGACGGCCGCATCAGTCAGGCTTTGATAGGCTGCAATCGGGCTCGGGTTGTCTCTTGCGTAGCGCACATCATTACCGCCGATAAACATCACATAGAGCGCATTTTCCGGTGCGACACCGCCATGGTTGGCCAGAAACAGGGCCACCTGGGTGGCCAGATCCTTGGGTTCATTACTGTTGGCACGGGCCGCGACGACAGAATAGTTGGTACCCTGGGCAGGGCCGATGAGGTGCAAAGACGGTTCAAGGGTCAGGCCGAGGCGATTTGCCATCACCTCCACGGCCAGCAGGCCGTTACTGACCCGATTTTGATAATAAGGTGGTTGTGGAAATGGCCCCACCACTGAGGCCAGGTTACCGCTGTCCGACAGGCTGTCCCCGAATACATAGACCTTGTCAAACTGGCCGGCATAGAGTGCTGTCGGCAGGAATAACAACAGCAGGAAAAATTTTCTGATTAATTTACTCATGTTCCATCCCCTTTCAACTGAGCGCCTGATCACGATTTTTTGTCGTTATGTGATCAAACAATAATCATCAAAGTATAGCCAGATACAGCTTAATTAACTATTAACAAATTTCACAGTTTGATCACAATCACCAGATCCATGACGTTGGTGCCGGTCGGCCCGGTACTGACCAGATCGCCCGCCGCGGCCAGAAAACGGCCTGCATCCGCCTGTGCCAGACATTCTCCGGCTGAAAGTCCCTCCGCTTCTCCCCGAGCGATACTCCCCCCATCCACCAGCGCCCCGGCATCCTCGGTCGGACCATCACTGCCGTCTGTCGCCGCCACCAAAATGCGGTATTCAGGTCTATCCCGGATCAACAACGCCAGAGCCAGGGCCAGCTGCTGGTTCCGGCCACCCCGGCCGGGATTGTCAGGTAAAACCACCGTGGTTTCACCTCCCCAGATATGGACACCGGGCGGGGCCTGTTCCAGTGTGGCCACAATCTTTTCCGCCATCTTTACCGCCTCACCATGCAACGACTCGGGTTGAATAACAGGGTTTAGGCCCAGTGCAATGGCTCGCGTCTGGATCGCCTCGCAGGCCCGTCGGTTCGTGCCGACAAGCGCTGTCTCAATATTGCTCCCTTGCACATCTGCCTCGCCGACGGCCGCCGCCTGAGCCTGCATCGCTTGTAACCAGTCCGGTATGGTTGCGGAAACAATCTTGTTGTTCGCCGTGACAACCAACAATCCGGAGCCAATGGTTGCCGGTTCATCGCCCGGCACATCGGAGAGTAACAGTTGGCAGACAGGGCGTTGCCGGAGATGAGCGATCAGGCGCCCCCCCTTGATCAGGGAAACGGATTGGCGGATCAGGTTCATTTGATCGATTGGTAAACCTGATGCCAGCAGCCATTGATTAACTCGCTGTAAATCGGTGATGTTCAGCCCTTCCGGCAAGACCTCAACCAGGGCTGAAGTCCCGCCGGATATCATCATCACCAATGGGACGGCCTCCGGTAATTTATCGAGAAAATCCAGCAATACCTGCCCGGCATACAGACTGCTTGCATCCGGTACGGGATGTGCGCTCTCTATGCATTGCAGTTTCTCAACGGTACGCAGTTGCGGAGTCAGGTAACCGGTTTTGGTTATCACCAAACCGGAATGACAACCTTCCCCCAAATAGTCCAAACACCCCATCGCCATATCGGATGCGGCCTTGCCAACGGCGATCAGCGCCGCCTGTGGTGTTGGCAACGGATGCCGGGCAAAATAGTCCTGTACACAACGCCGGCCATCGACGGCGGCAAGTCCCGCTTGTAATAATTCAAACAGTATTTGTCCATGCGTATTGTCTGTGCTTTGCAGTTTCATTTCACAAATCTATTCAAATACCATATACACTGATTTGATCTTGCGGTCTTTCTTGCTTACATTTTAACTTTGATAATCGGCGCACCGGTCCCATGAAAGGCAAATCCTTCCAACTGCCCAAACCACTCTATGAGTCATTACCCGCGATTTATATTTTGCTTGGTGCGGGCAGTATCTTCCTGGTCTCGACCCGATTGGCCGTCACCTCAGGTCTGATGCTCATTCTGATTGGCGGATTAATTATTGTCCAGCGTCGTAATTACCGTTCAGAATCACAGGCCATTAACCGGCATGTCCGGCAAAACGATGAAAGCTGACAAGGTTGTGCCGCAGGTTGGCGTTGGCGCTATCGTCTTCCATAACAATGCAGTATTGCTCGTGAAACGTGCTCAACCACCGAATGCCAATCAATGGGCAATCCCCGGCGGACGTTTAAAAACAGGGGAAAGCCTGCAACAGGCGGCGGAAAGAGAAATCCTGGAAGAAACCGGTATCCATATCAAGGCGGGAGAGCCGGCCTTTGCTTTTGATCTGATTCAGCATAATGAACATGACGTGTGTACGTTACACTATGTCATCATCGATCTGGATGCCGTTTATGTCAGTGGCGAACCGATAGCCGGTGATGATGCCGCTGAGGCAGGCTGGATTAAAGCCGACGAAATGGCCACACTCCCGATCAACCCAACAACCCTGCATTTACTCAAAACCAAATACCGGTTTGGTTAAGCGTCAACTTGATCTGCCGTGGTGACCGTAACGGGATTTGGCAAATCATAAACTGTCCAAACCCCGCGCCAGATCGCCCTTGATATCCTCGATGTTCTCCAGTCCCACCGCAACTCGCACCAACCCATCGGAAATGCCGGCCTGTTGCCGCTCTTCATCGGTCAGGCGACCATGGGTGGTGGTTGCCGGATGGGTAATGGTGGTCTTGGTATCCCCCAGATTGGCCGTGATGGAGAGAATGCGTGTGGCATCGATCACCCGCCAGGCCGCCTCCTTGCCACCCTTCACATCAAAGGACAACACACCACCAAATCCTGACTGCTGTCTTGCCGCCAGCGCATGTTGAGGATGACTTTGCAGGCCGGGATAATAGACCCGACTCACCGCCGAATGGGCTTCCAAAAACTCAGCCAGTTGTTGTGCATGCCGGCAATGAGCCTGCATACGAATCGACAGGGTTTCCAGTCCTTTTAAAAACACCCAGGCATTAAACGGACTCATGCTGGGACCGGCCGTGCGTAAAAAACCAAACACCTCCTCACCCACCAGCTTGCTGTCTCCAACAACTGCACCACCGATACATCTACCCTGGCCATCCAGATATTTTGTCGCGGAATGGATCACGATGTCCGCGCCCAGTTGCAATGGTTTCTGCAATGCCGGTGAGCAAAAACAGTTATCCACCGCCAGCAGACAACCGTGCTGTTTTGCCAGTTGCGACAAGGCGCTGATATCCGCCACATCGGTTAACGGATTGGAGGGTGTCTCCAAAAACAACAAGCGGGTGTTCGGTTTAACAGCCTGTTCCCAGGCAGAGAGATCAGTCAGATCCACATAACTGGTTTCTATACCAAAGCGGGACAGATACTTGTTAAACAGAACCGTGCTGGTGCCAAAGATACTGCGTGAAGAGACAATGTGATCACCGGCCTGTAGCAGGCCTGCAACAGTACTGAGAATCGCCGCCATGCCGGATGCCGTCGCAACACAACTTTCACCACCTTCCATAGCGGCCAGGCGTTGTTCGAATGTTCTTACCGTGGGATTGGTAAAGCGGGAATAAATATTGCCGGGTTCTTCACCGCTGAACCGTGCAGCGGCATGCGCAGCACTCTCAAACACATAACTGGACGTGGGAAAGATGGCTTCCGCATGCTCTCCCTCGTGTGTGCGCGTCTGTCCGGCCCGTACCGCCAGCGTTTCCAGAGCCCAATCATCATATTCATTCATAGTGCTTTGACCTCATGTTTTATCTGTTGCACGACAAACCGTAGCGACACATTGGCAAGACACGTTACCTGACTATACAGCGCCAATGCGACTCTATGATTTGCAACGGGCACAAAAAAACCCGCATCAGCATTCGCTAAAGCAGGTTCCACTCTCTTTAGCTGTATTTATTTAGCGCCCGCAAGCTGATATCAAATCGGCGCTCTGTAACCAAGGTTATGCAATCAACTTCGGCTTGTCAACCTCTAATCCGGTTCCGCTTCAAGCAGTGTTGTGCAGCTCCACCACTTCATTGTCCTTAACCTTTTCTGCACGGGCAGTATCGTTGCGCTGACGATCCAGGTGATCCAGATACTCCCGACTCACATCACCGGTGACATAGGTCCCGTCAAACACCGAGGTATCAAAGCGCTTGATGTTGGGCGCCTTGAGGTTAACGGCCTTGATCAAATCTTCCAGGTCCTGATAGATCAACCAGTCGGCGCCGATAACATCGGCAATCTGTCTTTCATCCCGTCCATGACCAATCAATTCCGAAGCGGACGGCATATCAATGCCATACACATTGGGGAAACGAACCGGCGGTGCGGCTGAGGCAAAATAGACCTTGTTGGCGCCGGAATCACGCGCCATCTGGATGATTTGTTTAGACGTAGTACCGCGCACGATGGAGTCATCCACCAGCAAGACATTCTTGCCCATGAATTCAGATTCAATGGCATTCAGTTTTTGGCGAACCGATTTCTTGCGCTCCTTTTGTCCCGGCATAATAAAGGTGCGGCCGATGTAGCGATTCTTGATAAAACCCTCGCTGTATTTCACGCCCAGTTCATAGGAAAGCGCCAGGGCTGAAGTCCGGCTGGTATCGGGAATGGGTAATACAACATCGATATCATGCTGCGGGTATACGCGCATGATTTTTTGCGCCAGATATTTACCCATGCGCATCCGCGCCTTGTAGACAAATACCCCATCCATGATCGAATCCGGACGAGCGAAATACACATGCTCGAAAATACACGGAGTGAGCTCCGGCTTTTCGGCACATTGTTGGGTATGCAGTACGCCGTCTGCATCAATAAACACACCTTCCCCCGGTGCGATATCACGCATGAATTCATAACCCAGGACATCGACCGCGACGCTTTCTGACGCCAGCACGTACTCCATCCCGTCTGTTGTCTCGCGCTTGCCAATGACCAGCGGTCGAATACCCTGCGGATCGCGAAAACCGACAATACCGCGACCTGCAATCATGCTGACCACCGCATAGGCGCCACGGCAACGGCGATGCACACCACGAATGGCGCTAAAAACATCTGCAGGCTTCACTTCCATGTTGCTTACGATCTGCAGTTCATGGGCAAAAATGTTCAATAGAATCTCGGAATCGGAATCGGTGTTGATATGACGGCGATCTTCCCGGAACAGATCCCGCTTCAATTCTTCCGCATTGGTCAGATTACCGTTATGCGCCAGGGCAATACCAAAAGGTGAATTGACATAGAACGGCTGGGCCTCGGCGGATGAAAAACAACCGGCTGTGGGATAACGAACATGACCGATGCCCATATTGCCCAGCAGGCGGATCATGTGCCGGGTATGGAAGACGTCGCGCACCAGACCGTTGCTTTTACGCAGATAAATCCGGTCATCATCACAGGTCATGATCCCGGCGGCATCCTGTCCGCGATGTTGCAGGACTGTCAGGCCGTCATACAGTGCCTGGTTGACCGGACTTTTGGCGGCGATACCAATAATCCCACACATAGTCTTTCCTCAGGTTTGCCCGTCTTTCTTTTCAACAAAGAATAACGGCTGGTTAACAAAAAATCTTAACGTATTTACCAATTCATTCACGGCACTGCGCAGCAATGCCTAGAAGACAAAACTTTTCGCCACATCGGCCGGCATCAAATCTCGCAGCCAAACGGCAAGTCCTTCAAAGTAATAGAGCAAAAAGGAGTTATCCCAGGACGGTGTTTGTGGAAACGGTGTCAATCCGGAAAACATCACCATGGCAGTGACAATCAGAATACCGCGCAACACACCAAACACGACGCCAATGGAACGATCAGCCCTGGTCATGCCGCTCCGTTCCACCAACTGGATACTGAAATAACTCACAATACTTGCCACGATTAAGGTGGCAACAAACAGTAACAAAAATGAGGCGATCAGACGCAGGACGGGATCAGTGATACTGCGTTCAAACAGGAGGGACAAACCGCCGGAAAATGTTAATGCGACCCAGAACGCCACCACCCAGCCGGCCAGGGAAAGCGCCTCACGCACAAAACCGCGTATGCTGCTGACGATGGCAGACAAAATAATTATGCCGATGATAATGAAATCAACCCAGATCATGATTACCTGTGAGGAATACCCTCTTGCTGTATCAACCCGTCCCATTCAGGGTCAGGGGTGATGCATAACGACCCCATAAATTTTCATTTTATCCCGCAGTTTATGCATCCTTTCCTCAGCCAGAGTCCGTGTTGGATCAGGCCCGACCCTGACACGGTAGATTTGTCCCTGTTTGCCTTTCATCAGTTCGACAAACGCCGGATAGTCTGCCTTGCGCAGTCTGTTGCGCAGTTTCATGGCATTTTCCCGGTTGCTGAAGCTGCCCACTTGTACCGCCCAGCCACGGACTGTTTTCTGATCGCCCTTATTGGCTGCGGGCAGCTGTTCGCCGGCAGGCTTGCCGCGACGGCTGTCCGGCTTTTCGCCGGACGTCGAATGTTTGCTGTCAGTGGGCAGATCAGGGGGGGCTATTTCCTTTGCGGTGTGATCTTCCACCGGAATACGTTCTTCACCGGAGGAAGCCGGTACATTCGGCCGGGCCGGGAGTTCCACCGACTTGAGTTTTTCCACTTCACGGGGCTGATCAGGAATATTGCTGCCAAACAGGGGCATGCCTTCCCGATCACCGGAGAGGATCATGGGGATGAAAATGACTGCCAGTCCCACCAGCACAATCGCGCCCACAATACGCTGTTTCAGCTTTAAACTATCCACGAAATGATCTCTGCCACTCAGTCTGGTTCAATTTCAGGTTCGCATTATACGCCCTGCGCCAACACCTCTGCCACCGTATAAAACGAGCCGAACACAACAAGTCTGTCTGAACTCTCAGTCCGTGCTCCGGCAGTACGCCAGGCAGTAACGACATCGGCATAACAGTGTGTATCCGCATCCGGTTGCACTCTCCGTAATGCATCCTGTAAGACAACGGCCTGCGCACCGCGCGGTACATGGAGATCGGCCAGATGCCATTCATCGACCATACCGTGGATCGCGCTGAATATTCCAGGCAAATCCTTGTCCGCCAATATCCCGGTAACCGCGATGGTTTTACCTGTGCAGGGCAAACTGCGCAAGACATCGGCAAGGGCCGCCACACTATCCACATTGTGGGCTACATCAAGCACCGTCAGAACAGGTTCGGTCAGGATCTGTTGTCTGCCCCGGGGAGGCTGGACCGATAACATGCCCTGCCGCAGTTGTTGCCGAGTGATCGGCAGGGATTCCTGGAGCAGTTCCACCACCATTAACACCCCGGCGGTATTATTAATCTGGTGAGGCCCCCGCAGCCCCGGCAGGGGTAGATCCAGCCGGGTATCGTGCGGTCCTCGCCAGGTTAGTTGAATGGTGTCGGTACCGGCGGTAAAGGCCTCGCCCAGACAATACAGGGGGGCCGCCAGTTCGGCGGCGACAGCTTTAATCGCATGCGGCACAGCCGGATCACTGCAGACCACCGGTTTGCCCCGACGCATGATCCCGGCCTTTTCGCGGGCAATGGATTCACGGTCCGGACCAAGCCAGTCTGTATGATCCAGTCCGATACTCGTGATCAAGGCCACATCCGCATCGATGATGTTCACCGCATCGAGGCGACCACCCAGACCAACTTCCAGGATCACAACATCAAGGGGATTGCGGTAAAAAATATCCAGCGCCGCCAGGGTGCCGAATTCAAAATAGGTCAGGGAAATATCTGCACGTGCTGTATCAATGCGCTGGAAGGCGTCCATGAGGTCAGCATCAGAGACCTGCTCGCCGTTAATGCAGACCCTTTCGTTATAGCGCAACAAGTGTGGTGAGGTATAAACCCCGGTGCGATAGCCGGCGCTGCGCAAGATGGCATCCAGCAAAGCCACACTGGACCCCTTGCCGTTGGTCCCGGCAATGGTGATTACCTGAAACGGAGGATGCCGGCCGTCCTGCAGGCGCAGGAACACCCCATTGACCCTTTCCAGGCCAAGTTCAATCAGGCTGGGGTGAAGTGTTTCCTGCCAGTTCAACCATTCAGCAAGTGTATGAAAACGCATCGACATAGGCGGATGCGATTCTACACCACACAGGGAACCGACAGGATTGGATTTTTCTATGCTGCGTTGCGTTTGGTCAGTATAGAAAGGATATTGGCCAGACGATCACGCATATCACGACGGTCAATGACCATATCGATGGCGCCGTGTTCCAGCAGAAATTCACTGCGCTGGAAGCCTTCCGGCAGGGTTTCGCGGACAGTCTGCTCAATGACGCGTGGCCCGGCAAACCCGATCAGGGCATTCGGCTCACCCACATTGATATCACCCAGCATGGCGAAAGAGGCGGATACACCACCCATGGTGGGATCGGTCATGACAGAGATAAACGGGATACCGCGTTTCTGCAGGCGGGTCAGTGCTGCGCTGGTCTTGGCCATCTGCATCAGTGAGAACAGCGCCTCCTGCATACGCGCACCGCCACTGGCGGAAAAACAGATCAGGGGAATGTTCTGCTCCAGAGAGGTATTCACGGCACGGACAAAACGCTCGCCCACTACCGACCCCATCGAGCCACCCATAAATTTAAATTCAAAGGCGGCCGCCACAACGGGCAGGCTCTTTAACTTGCCCTGCATAACAATAAGGGCATCATTTTCTTCGGTGGATTTCTGCGCCTGGGAAAGGCGATCTTTGTATTTTTTGAGGTCTTTGAATCGCAGGGCGTCAACCGGCTGTAATTCAGCGCCAATCTCGATTCGGTCAGCTTCGTCCAGGAACATGTCCAGACGTTCGCGGGCATCAATACGCATATGGTGACTGCATTTGGGGCAGACATCCAGATTACGCGCCAGCTCGGCCCGATAGAGTACGGCACCGCAACTGTTACATTTTGCCCAAAGTCCCTCCGGAACGCTCTTTTTGCTGCTGGTTTCGGTACGAATGCGTGTCGGAAGTAATTTGCTGAACCAATTCATGTGTCAGATAACCTTAAGCGTAGAAAATTAAGTATAGTATTGTTTGAATTCGTGATTTTATCAAATTTACACGGCATCTATTCCGTGACGTATTTCCTGTAACAGCGCAGAAATGGCTGTTTCCAGCTTATCGGCTGCGCCATTCTTCTCCTCCACTTTTTTGACCAGGGCGCTGCCCACCACGACAGCATCAGCTGTTTTGGCAACCCGGGCGGCTGATTCAGCGTCCTTGATCCCAAATCCCACAGCAACCGGCAGGTCAGAAAAGCGCTTGATTCGGCTGACCCGGTCCTCCACCTCGGCCGTATCCAGGTGGCCCGCGCCGGTGACCCCTTTCAGGGAGACATAATAGATAAATCCACTGCCGGCAGCGGCAATCCGCTGGATCCGTTGATCATCGGTGGTTGGTGAGACCAGGAATACCATGTCCAGTTGCTGTGCCTTGAGGACAGCCAGTAAATCTTCGGCCTCTTCCGGCGGGATATCCACCAATAACACCCCGTCGACACCGGATTCGGCGGCCATTGTAGCAAACTTTGCGTAACCCATAACCTCTACAGGGTTTAAATATCCCATTAACAAGACCGGGGTCTCATTATCCTGTTGGCGGAATGTCGCCACCATCTGCATGACATCGCTCAGGGAGACGTGGTGTTCCAGGGCGCGTTCCATGGCCCGCTGAATGACAGGACCTTCCGCCATGGGGTCAGAAAACGGCACCCCCAATTCGAGGATATCGGCACCGGCCTTCACCATGGCGTGCATCAGCGGCACCGTCACAGCCGGACCAGGGTCCCCGGCCGTGATATAGGGAATCAGGGCCTTGCGTCCCTGTTGGCGCAGTGCAGCGAATCGATCAGCGATACGGCTCATAGGGAAATACCTTCAATATTGGCGACGGTGTGAATGTCCTTGTCACCACGACCGGACAGATTAACGATGATGATCTGTTCCTTGTCCATGGTCGGGGCCAGTTTCGTGGCATAAGCCAGGGCATGGCTCGACTCCAGTGCCGGTATGATCCCTTCGATCCGGGTCAAATCGTGGAAGGCCTGCAGGGCCTCCTCATCGGTCACCGAGACATATTGTGCCCGGCCGCTGTCTTTTAACCAGGCATGTTCCGGCCCGACACCGGGATAATCCAACCCGGCAGAAATAGAATGGGTCGGAATAATCTGTCCATCCTGATCTTCCATCAGATAGGTCCGGTTGCCGTGCAATACGCCGGGTTTGCCTGCACACAAGGGAGCGGCATGGTGACCGGTAGCGATCCCCTCGCCCGCCGCTTCGACGCCATACATGGTGACCGACTTGTCGTCGATAAAGGGATAAAACAGTCCGATGGCATTGGAACCGCCGCCAACACAGGCCACCAGGGCATCCGGCAGTCGACCTTCCTGACTCTGAATCTGCTGACGAGCCTCCCGGCCAATGATGGCCTGAAAATCACGCACCATGGCCGGGTAAGGGTGAGGTCCGGCAACGGTGCCGATGATATAGAAGGTATTGTCGATATTGGTCACCCAGTCCCGCATGGCTTCATTGAGGGCATCTTTCAGGGTTTTGGAGCCGGAAGTCACCGGCACCACCTTCGCGCCAAGCAACTTCATCCGGAATACGTTGATGGCCTGCCGCTGGATGTCTTCTTCACCCATGTAGACTACACATTCCAAACCCAGACGAGCCGCCACGGTGGCCGATGCCACCCCGTGCTGTCCGGCGCCGGTCTCGGCAATGATACGGGTCTTGCCCATGTGTTTGGCCAGCAGGGCCTGGCCGACGGTATTGTTGACCTTGTGGGCGCCGGTATGATTCAGGTCCTCACGTTTCAGGTAAATTTTGGCGCCGCCCAGTTTCCTGCTCCAGCGTTCAGCGAAATAGAGCGGCGAAGGACGCCCGACGTATTGGCGTAACTGTTCATCCAGTTCATCCAAAAAGGCCTGATCCTGCATACAGGCTGAGTAGGCCGCATTCAGTTCCTGAATCGGTCCCATCAGTGTTTCTGCGACAAAAATGCCGCCATATTGACCGAAATGGCCGCGTTCATCCGGCAAATTGTAACGTTCTTCTGAATTACCCTTCTGCTTTGCCAACCGCTTGTACCTCTTGCATAAATTCTTTGATCATTGCCGGACTTTTGATCCCTTTTGACTCTTCCACACCGCCGCTGACATCCACCGCATAGGGTTTGACCTGACGTATGGCCGCCGCAACATTTGCCGCATTCAGACCGCCGGCCAGAATGACAGGCAATGGCAATGATGACGGGATCAAACCCCAGTCAAATACCTCTCCGGTCCCACCGGGTTTACCGGACACGTAGGTATCCAGTAATAAACCGCGTGCTGAATGGTAGTGTTCCGCCAACGCGCTGATATCTGTTTGTGCATTAACCCGGATCGCCTTGATGTAGGGTCGGTCAAAACGACGACAAAAGGCCTCGGGTTCATCACCATGAAACTGCAACAGGTCCAGCGGCACTTGTGACAAAACCCGCCGCACCTGCTCTGCATCGGCATTGACGAACAGGCCGGTCACCGTGATGAATGGACTGATATGCTGTAACAGTTCACACGCCTGTTCGATGCTGACATTGCGCGGACTGGGCTCATAAAACACCAGGCCGATGGCATCTGCGCCCGCTGAAGCAACCGCCCTGATATCTTCAGGCCGGCTCAGTCCGCAAATTTTCGCTCTGGTGCGCATGTTACGTGTTCTCGGCTTCAGCCTGTCCGGGCGCGACAGGTTACCAGACTACCGGCAACAGCGAAAGGTGTGGTAAATCAAACTGTTCCGGATAATCCACCCCGGTCAGATAGAGCCCGCCGGGTGGTGCAGTCACCCCACCCAGAGTCCGATCACGTAACTCAAGGACCTCTTTCGCCCACTCCGGCGGTTTCTCGCCAGCGCCGATGGTCATCAGTACGCCGGCAATATTTCGCACCATGTGGTGTAAAAAGGCATTGGCCTCCAAATCCAGGAAAACCAGTTCCCCCTGCCGGCTGACATCCAGCTGATAGAGGGTACGCACCGGGCTTTTTGCCTGACAGGCCAAAGCCCGATACGAGGAAAAATCATGTTCACCCTTGAGATAGTCCGCCGCCGCCTGCATGCGCTTTTCATCCAGTGGTCGATATTCCCACACGGCACGCTGTGACAGCAGGGCCGGTCGAATACGCCGATTAATGATCACATAGCGATAACGCCGCCGCACGGCGGAGAAACGGGCATGAAACTCATCACTGACCGGCACCGCCCACAAGACACTGATGGAATCGGGTAGATTGGCATTTGCGCCAAACACCCAGGAATGCTCATTGCGCTCAACGGTTGTATCAAAATGGATGACCTGTTCGGTGGCATGCACACCGGTATCTGTGCGCCCGGCACAAACCACACGCAAGGCATGGTTGGCCACTTTACCCAGTGCCTTTTCCACCTCAACCTGGACGGAGGGGCTGTGGTCCTGATACTGCCAGCCGCAGTAAGGCGCCCCGTTGTATTCAATACCGACAGCGATACGCGCCATGGGAGTTCACCAATATGACTGAAACAGATTTTCTGACCAACGGCTTAACAGAAAGATACCCGCCAACAAACAGGGATAGCCCCATTGCCACAACGGCGGTGACAACACTTTCTGGATCGTGACACACTTGCTCGCTTCCTGTTGTGCATTTTGGTCAACCAATTGGAATACCTCTCCGGTTATCCCTGCCAGCCGCTGCAAGCGGGATGCCTCGCGTTTTTCAGTTGATATCCGGCTGATATCCTGTTGCAACCGTTCAACCCGCTCCATGACCATAATCAAACGCAACACCAACACTTCGCGGCTGATACCCAGCCACTGCAGTGGATAGCTCCACCAATAGACAGCGCCCAACAAAGTTTCACGGGAGAGTTTTCCGATCATGGCAACCAGTGCAGTAATCATCAGGATCAGACTCATCACCTGATATAAACCGGCATGCAGACCTTGCAGACTGGGGCCATCAAACCACACCGTGCCAAACAATGGTGGTCCGGGTGTCAACCAGCCATAGAGCACGAGGATACTCAGCAAAAACCAGCGAATTCTGCTGACAGCCCGGTACAGAGCGTGCCAGTCAAATGCTTTGCCTAAAATCAGGATCGGCAACAGAAACAGACTGCCGATAAGCAGACGGGGCAGATCACTGCGTGAAATAAAAAGGGCAAAAACCAGAAACAGCGAAACCCGGATGACCGGATGCATGGTACAGAACTAAATCTGTTGCATTAAGTGCTGGGCTTCCTGGCGTTGCGGCGGTGTACCTTCAGTCAAGACTTCATCAAGTATGCTGCGTGCGCCATCGGGATCGCCCATATCAATGTAGGCCTTGGCCAGATCCAGCTTGGTGCCGACTTCATCCATGTCGGACGGAATATCCAGCTCCATGGCGTCTGTCGCGTCCAGTTCAGCGGCGGTAATATTATCCATGGTCAGAGCATCCTCCAGTGCGGCGGCAGGGGGTTGAGACATTTCAACCGTCAGATCGAGTGGCGGCAAATCCATATCCGATCCCTGCAGGGTGTGTTCATCCAGCGTATATCCGGCGTGGTCAGTTGAACCGATTTCCATTGTGCCGCTGCCTGCCTGATCGTCCAGCCGCAAATCGAAATCAATGGCGTCGGTCTTTTCATCTGCCGCCGGCGAATTGTATTCCAGCCCTTCATCCAGATTGATCACGGCTGAATCATCACCCAGGTCAAAACTCAGATCGGGTTCGCCCGCCCTGTTACCGCCCGCGCCATCCAGATTCAGGTCAAAGTCCATATTCATGTCCAGATCCAGACTCAGGTCCGGGATGTCGGAATTGGTCGGTGTTGCCGGTCCAAATTCCAGATCCTGACCCTGGTCGTATGACAGGTCATCTGTCTGGAAGGCACCGGTATCCAGACCGATATCCATGACGTCTTCTCTGCCTGGGTTTCTAATCACTGTGGGATCAGACGGTTGCGGACGCATAACAGTGGGGTCAGGCGCCGGATTGCGTATAACGGTGGCATCACGGGACGGGTTTCGCATCACAGTCGCGTCATTTCCGAACGAGAACTCATCCGCCCCACCTGCCATGGATTCATTAAACAACGGACTGTCCGGTGCCAACACCGCACCCATGGCCATGACTTTCTGCCACTGCGGGTTGGACGGATTGTTGCCGATACTGGCGAAGAATTCACCTGCCGCACGTTCAAAACCATCGCGGTTACGCGTGGTGTTGTACAGCTCCAGCAGTTTGATACGCAATTCACTGCGTTGTGGATCTTTACGAATGGCTTCCAGAATGCGCTCTTCCGCTGCCTCATAACGACCATAGGCCATAAAGACATCCGCCTCGGTCAATGGATCAACCTCGCTGTCCTGGGTTGAGAGCGAGCTGGCGCCACTGATGGCAAAATCACTCAGGAATGAGGATTCACCTGACAGGTTGGTTTCCAGCGAAACTTCACCCGGCATGGTGACATCAACTTCCGGCATCCCCGTCAAAATGCTTTCATGGAAGGCATCGGTATTCCGGCGACGGCGAATGCTGAACAGCAGCATCATCAGCAGGAAGACAACCCCGCCACCGATAATGGCCAGCATCATCGGGCTGAAAGGCAATGAGGCGAGAACATGATCCAGGAATCCCTTGCTCTGTTGCGTCGGAAGTGCCGGTTCACTGGTTGGGGTGACCGGGTCCTTGACCTGCGGCCCGTTCGTCGCAGCATCAGCTGTCACCGGCGCAGGTGTAACGGTAGTATCCGTTTCCGGTTTGGTTGCTTTTGTATCCGGTTGTTCAGGTGCTACCGGTTTGGCTTGGGCATCACCCTTCGCGGCATCTGTGTTCGCCGGGGTTGTAAACATGGGTTTGGTGTCTTCCACCACCAGTGCAGTGCCCGCACTCAATCCGGTTACTTCGGGTTGTTCTGTTGCTGCCCCGGTCGTTGCCGCTTGACGTTCTGCTTCTGTATTAACGGCCTGCTCACGCATGGCCTGCTCGGTTTCCTGATTAACCGTACTGAGCTTTTCCTGCAATGAAGCAAGTTCATCGTCTCTAACTGACAGTGAACGTTGCAGGTCTTTCAGGCGTGTTTCCAGCTTGCGCAGTTCTGCGTTCAATTCGGTGTTTTTGTTGCCTTCAATCTCGGCACGTTTCAAGGCCTGACGGGTCTCTTCACGGGCAATCGCCACTTCGTTGCGGAGATTGCTCTCTTCATCGGTCTTGTTGCCTGCTGATTGGCTGTCGCCATCCGGTGCGGCCAGAACCAGTTCACTTTCCGGTGACGGCGTGGTTGATCCGGGCTCGGAACCTGCGCTTGCTGTCTCGGTTTCGCCGGCAACCACGGTCTGGTTCGGGGTATCCCCGCCCGCCAATTGCGTACGGTAATCTTCCCAGGCATGGGTCTGGTTTTGGTATTCGAGAGCGGCCTGACGCTTGCTCATGGCAGTCAACAGTGAGGGATCTTCGATACGCAGGACCTTGCCGACCTTGAGACGATGAACATTGCCATCGACAAAGGCATCAGGATTGTTTTGCACCAGCGCCATCATGACCTGATAGATCGTCACAGAGTCATCGGTATGCATGGCTTCGGCAATCTTCCACAAGCGGTCTTTTTTCTTGGTGACCACGCCTTCCTGCATATCAACCGATGGTTTTGCCGCACCGACTTCTTCACCGGCCGGTTCTTCAGTCGCCGCTTCGGCCGTTGTTTGCTCCGCTTCGACTTCGATATTTTCTTCACCGGCCGGAACCCGGTTCGGTTGCTTTTCACCGGCAAAGGGATCGATTTCCCCTTCCGCAGCGGCAATGGATGCCGGTTTGTCGGCAGGGTCGCCTTCCAGCTCAATGGTTTCACCCGCCGCTGCCGTTTCAGGTGCAGCCTCGGTGACAGGTTCTTCCTGTTGAGCAACCGATTCAGGCTGATTTTCAACAGTGAGTTCTTTCTCCGGTACTACACCGGATTCAGGAACAGGCTCTCCTTCCATCGCGGTTTCTTCACCGGAGGCGGCAGCGATACTTTCATTCGGCAAGGGTTCAATTTCAACCGGCTCGGCATCAACCACTGCCTTGGTCGGCTCGGGATCGACAGTTTGAACAGGCGCTGCTTGCTCGGATGCGGCTTTTTGTTCTTCGCCTTGAAATGGGCTGCCGGTTTCAGTACTTTCCTGAGCAGCGACAGTTTCCGGCGCAGTCGTTTGCGGTGAAGCCACCATGGTGGGTTGCCGGCTCATCTGACCCGGTGGGTCAAGGAGAACGGTATATTCACGCAACATGCGACCGTTTTTCCAGTTCATCTCCAGCAGGAAATCGAGGAAGGGCTCACGCACGGATTGTTTGGTGGAAATCTTCAGATAGGAATTGCCGTTGGAGCGCTGACGGATTTCGAAGCGCATCTGGGTCAGGTGCCCGGGCCGCTCGATACCGGCACGCATAAAGGCTTCCGGTGAAGCCAGATTGATCTTTAGACCTTTCAGATCTTCCCTGGTGGCGGAAAGCAGATCGATTTCGGCTTCCAGGGGTTCATTCAGGGCAGAGACGATCCGGATATTGCCAAAGCCCAGTGCATGCACTGAAGACAGGGGCAAAATGACAAGGCAAGCTGAAAACAGCGCAATGGCCGGCTTACGCACAATCACCTTAAAACCTCTCAGCATTTCCCTTATCCCTTCCTGTTGTAACAAAACCATAAATTACAATAAGTTACGCAACAAAACCTCGAAAGGTCCTTATAAGTCTTGTGTAACTATAGTTTATAAATAGCCTTTTACCAAAATTTCCGCGACTTGAACACTATTTCTTGCGATTCCGTGACGAATATTATCCGCTACGATCCAAAGACTTATACCGTTTTCTGCATCCAGATCCTCACGAATACGTCCCACATAGACCCCGGGTTCGGCAGACGCGCAGGAGACCGGTGTCGGGTACTGCGACTGCATCACGATCACATCCGGTGCATTGTCTAATATTTCACCAATTTTGTCTGCACTTACTGCATCCCTGGTGGTGATGTGGACCACTTCACTGTGTCCGTAAAAGACGGGGGCCTGAATGGCGGTCGCAGATATAGATATCTTACCATTACTAAGGATTTTTTGCGCCTCTTTGATAATATCCAGCTCGATCAGGCTATACCCCCCGTCGGCAAACGGGCCGGTCTCCGGAATGAGATTAAATGCAATTTGGCCCGGAAACACGTCACGCTCAATTTCATTGAAATTGAGCATGCTGATCGTCTGGCGGCCCAGCTCTTCCTGACCACGTTTGCCGGCTTCTGAGACGGACAACATGGCGGTGACCTGGACCGAGGTGATACCGACGGCATCATCAATGGGTTTTAGCACAGTCAGCAACTGCAGGGCCGCACTGGAAGGAATCGCAATCAGATCACGTTGCCGGAAATCGTCGATCAGCTCCGGGTTAATACCGGCAATCACCAGCGGCACATCTTCGTCCTGGCGAAACGCCCGGCTGGTATCAATCACAATACAGCCGTTTTGGGTTGCCCGACTCACATATTCAGCGGAAGTTTGTTCGCCAGTCAGAAAGATCGCCAGTTGTACCTTGCTGAAATCAAATGTCTCCAGCTCCGCCAGCGGCAGTGAATCATCCCTGAAATCCACATACTGCTCCTCACTGTTATCCGCATCCACTACATACAATTCACCCAATGGAAAGCGACCCTCATCCAACAGGCGCAAGATTGCTTCACCGGCCGGCGAGGCAGCGCCGATAACGGCGAGATCAATGATTTTCGTCATAACCAATCCGAAAAATAGCAACGCGAAGAAGCGTAAAGTGCCACATTATAGACACGTTACGCCCCTTCGCGGTAATGAAGTGCAGAGAAGTGTGACTAGCCTTCCAGCAGAATACGCAACATGCGACGCAACGGCTCCGCCGCGCCCCACAGCAACTGGTCACCGACCGTAAAGGCTGACAGATATTCCGGGCCCATGCTCAGCTTGCGCATACGACCAACCGGTACGGTCAATGTGCCGGTCACCGCCGCCGGGGTCAGTTGTTCCATGGTGATCTGGCGATCATTGGGCACAACCTTGACCCAGTCATTGTGGGCAGCCAGCATGTCGTGAATCTCGTCCAGCGGGACATTCTTTTTCATTTTGATGGTCAGGGCCTGCGAATGGCAACGCATGGCGCCGATACGCACACACAAGCCATCGATAGGTACAGGCTTGTCACTGCGACCGAGGATCTTGTTGGTTTCCACCTGAGCCTTCCACTCTTCCTTGCTCTGACCTGAATCCAGTTGCACATCAATCCAGGGTATCAGGCTGGCAGCCAGCGGCACCGGCCAGTGCTCGGTCGGATAGGCATCGCTGCGCAGAAAGTCAGTGACCTTTTTATCAATTTCCAGGATGGCGGTGGCCGGATCATCATTCAGTGACTTAACCTGATCATTAACCGCGCCCATCTGACGGATCAGTTCACGCATATTCTGCGCACCGGCACCGGAGGCCGCCTGATAGGTCATGGGAGTGATCCATTCCACCAGATCTTTTTCGAACAGACCGCCGATGGCCATCAACATCAGGCTCACGGTACAGTTGCCGCCTACATAGGTTTTGATTCCTTTGCTCAAGCCATTCCGGATCACCTCTTTATTCACCGGATCGAGGATGATGATGCTGTCATCCATCATGCGCAGGGTTGAGGCCGCATCGATCCAGTAGCCCTTCCAGCCGGCGTCCATCAGCGGCTTGTAAACCTGCTTGGTGTAGTCACCGCCCTGACAGGTGACGATCACATCCATCGCCTTCAACTCGTCAATATTATTGGCATCTTTCAGCGGCGGTACATCCTTGCCCACGTCAGGTCCGGGCTTGCCGGCCTGGGAGGTGGTAAAAAATACCGGCTCGATGGCGGCAAAATCATTCTCTTCACGCATACGCTGCATGAGTACAGAACCCACCATGCCGCGCCAACCTATAAAACCTACTCGTTTCATCATCCTGTCCTCAAAAAATATTATCTTTTATTAAAGAGCCGCGACGACGGCATCCCCCATTTCTGATGTACTGACTTTCTGCATGCCGGCTGAATAGATATCCGCCGTACGCAAACCCTGATCCAATACTTTCTCCACCGCCTTTTCGATACGATCCGCCAGGGCGGCTTCATCCAGTGAATAACGTAACATCATGGCCACGGACAGAATGGTTGCCAGCGGATTGGCGACGTTCTTGCCGGCGATATCCGGCGCGGAACCATGGATCGGTTCATACATACCCTGCCCTTTTTCATTCAAGGAGGCGGAAGGCAACATACCGATGGAGCCGGTCAACATGGCGGCGCAATCAGACAAAATGTCGCCGAACATGTTGGTGGTGACCATGACATCAAACTGTTTTGGCGCACGCACCAGTTGCATGGCGGCATTGTCCACATACATATGGCTGAGTTCGATATCGCTGTTATCCTTGTGCAATTCGTTGACGACATCACGCCACATCTCGGTGACCTCTAATACGTTGGCCTTGTCCACGGAACAAACCCGTTTGCCACGCTTGCGGGCAATATCAAAGGCCACTTCAGCGATACGCTTTACTTCTGATTCACGGTAAACCAGTGTATTGAACCCTTCCCGTTCGCCGTTTTCCAGGATACGCACGCCACGCGGCTGACCGAAATAGATACCGCCGGTCAGTTCACGCACAATCATGATATCCAGACCGGAGACAATTTCCGGCTTGAGTGTTGATGCATCGGCCAGTTGTGGATAGAGAATGGCGGGACGCAGGTTGGCGAACAGGCCCAGTTCCTTGCGCAAGCCCAGCAAACCTTTCTCCGGACGCACAGCAATATCCAGTGATTCCCATTTGTAGCCGCCCACGGCGCCCAACAGCACTGCATCGGCCGCTTTGGCCATGGCCAGGGTCTCATCCGGTAACGGCGTACCTGTAGCATCGTATGCGGTACCACCGACCAGGCCATGTTGCATCTCAATATCCAGACCCTCGGTCTGTAACTTCTCAAGCACCTTCACGGCCTCGGCGACAATTTCCTGACCGATACCGTCACCGGGTAACACTGCAATTTTTTTAGTCATATCAAACCTCTATTCGAATCCTGGTGATGAACGCAGAGTCCGCTGCGACGCGGAGAATACTGAGTTCTTTACTTAAATGTCTGTACACACTCTGCCTGGTGCTCAGTTGAACAACCAGGGCGCTTCTGCGTTACGCTTCTGTTCATATGCCTTGATATCATCAACCTGTTGCAGGGTCAGACCGATATCATCCAGGCCGTTCAATAAACGGTGTTTGCGAAATTCATCGATCTCAAACGCAATCACGCTGCCATCCGGTTTGGTGATGGTCTGTGCGGCCAGGTCCACATCCAGTTGATATCCTTCAGTAGCAGCGACCGATTTAAACAATTGATCAACCACGGCGGCGTCCAGTTTGATCAGGAGAATACCGTTCTTGAAACTGTTGTTGAAAAAGATGTCGGCGAAACTCGGTGCGATGATCACCCGAAAACCGTAATCCAGCAGTGCCCAGGGGGCGTGTTCACGGGAGGAACCACAACCGAAGTTTTCCCGCGCAATCAGAATTTGCGCCCCCTGATAGCGTGGCAGATTCAACACGAAGTCGGGATTCACAACACGCTTGCTGTTATCCATCCCCGGTTCACCATGATCCAGATAACGCCATTCATCAAACAGATTTGGACCGAAACCCGAGCGCTTGATCGATTTCAAAAACTGCTTGGGAATAATTGCATCGGTATCGACATTGGGTCGATCCATCGGCGCAACGATTGCCTTTAATTTTTCAAACTTTTCCATAAAAAACCTCTTTAACGCAAAGGTGCAAAGTTAAATTTTCTGATTCTGAGCGTCTCTGCGGTGCAAATTAAAACTCTCTGACATCAACAAAGTGTCCTGCCACTGCCGCCGCTGCGGCCATGGCCGGGCTGACCAGATGAGTACGTCCACCCTGCCCCTGGCGGCCTTCGAAGTTGCGATTTGAGGTCGAGGCACACCGTTCGCCGGGTTCCAGGCGATCCGCATTCATGGCCAGACACATGGAACAACCCGGTTCACGCCACTCAAAGCCGGCTTCGATCAAAATTTTGTCCAGCCCCTCTGCCTCGGCCTGTTGTTTTACCAGACCGGAACCGGGTACCACCATGGCCAGTTTGATATTGTCGGCAACCTTGCGACCTTTGGCGATTGCGGCAGCGGCACGAATGTCTTCAATACGCGAGTTGGTACAGGAACCGATAAACACCTTGTCTACCCTGATCTCGCTGATCGGTGTATTGGCCTTCAGCCCCATGTACTGCAACGCCTTGGTCATACCGTCACTTTTCACTGTATCTGACTCTTTGGCCGGATCGGGGACATTGTCTCCCACGGCAACCACCATCTCCGGTGAAGTACCCCAGGTCACTTGTGGCTGGATATTTGCGGCATCAAGTCGTACTACTGTGTCAAACGTTGCATCTGCATCACTGTGCAAGTCACGCCATTGGCTGACTGCCGCTTCCCATTGCGTACTTTGCGGTGCGTACGGACGACCTTTCACATACTCGATAGTCTTGTCATCCACCGCGACCATACCGGCACGCGCACCGGCTTCGATGGCCATGTTACAAACCGTCATTCTGCCTTCGATGGAGAGATCACGAATTGCCTCGCCACCAAACTCAATGGCATAACCGGTGCCACCGGCTGTGCCGATCTTGCCGATAATGGCGAGGACAATATCTTTCGCCGTCACACCGGTGCCTGTCCTGCCATCCACACTGACCAGCATGGTTTTGGATTTTTTCTGTACCAGACATTGGGTTGCCAGCACGTGTTCCACTTCCGAGGTACCGATACCGTGGGCCAGTGCTCCGAAGGCACCATGGGTGGAGGTATGTGAGTCACCACACACAACAGTCATTCCCGGCAGGGTTGCGCCCTGTTCCGGCCCGATTACATGCACGATACCCTGGCGGATATCATTCATTTTGAATTCGGTGATACCAAACTCGGCGCAGTTATTGTCGAGGGTTTCCACCTGGGTACGGGACACCGGGTCGGCTATCCCCTTGCTGCGATCAGTCGTCGGTACGTTGTGATCCGGCACAGCCAGATTGGCATTGACGCGCCAGAGTTTACGACCCGCCATGCGCAGTCCTTCGAAGGCCTGGGGTGAAGTGACTTCATGCACCAGATGGCGATCTATATATAAGAGGGCGGTGCCATCACCGTTATCCCGCACCACATGGGCGTCCCAGAGTTTGTCGTATAAGGTCTTGCCTGCCATTTGAATACCTTTGCTTGCCTAAATTTTTTCCGCCTCGACCTCGAGACGGATCATCCGTACGTGTGTTCTGCCCTGATTGTCAACCGGGTATTTTTGCAGATATCCGCGCACCAGTTGGTCAATAAACGTTTCACGCAACCCGGCCGGTAACCTGTCTGTGTAGGGAAACCAGGTTGTCCGTATCCAGCCTTTCAGTCTGTTAACATCTTCATGCACCATCTCTTTTGGCACCAGTTCGATACGCTTTGCCTGCAGACCGGCCGGCGGCAACCACTGTTCATATTCCTCAATGCCATAAAAGGCATAGGGGAAGACAAAGTCAGTGAAATAATCTTGCCACTGTGGTTTGCAGATCAACTCATCCACCACCGGTAAAATATCCGGTGCATTTCCCTTGCCCCCCATGGAGAGCACGGCCCGCCCGGCCGGTTTCAGACTGCGCTGTATACCCGCCAATACCGCCTGATGATCCCTGACCCAGTGCAACACGGCATTGGAAAACACCAGGTCGAATTCTTCTGCAAATTCCAGTTGGGTTGCGTCCATCTGTCTGAAGCTTAAACGCCCGTCATCACTGTGATGCTGACTGGTCGCCCAATTCACCATGTCACTGGAATGGTCAATCCCGATAACGAGACCGGTAACTGCTGCGGCGATGACCCGGGTGATTCGACCGTCTCCACAACCGATATCCAGCACACTTTCGCTGCCGTCCAAAGCCGGCTCCCGAATAAGTGATTGGGCCCAATCGAACTGGGCGGATGAATGTGCAGCGTAATCCGCCGCATTCCACTGTGTTGCACCCTGTCCCATGACGCTTTCCCCGCTTTATGGACAGGGATAATAGTCACATTCAACCTATTACACAAATTCATTATTTTCATGTATTCTATAACTGATAGTTATATATAAGCAGATTCACTGACAGCACGATGGCCGCCGGGGTGAGCATTGGATATCAACAATTTACAGACTTTCATTACTGTGGCCGAGACCGGCTCGTTCTCTCAGACCTCGGATCAGTTATTCCTGACCCAACCGGCGATCAGCAAGCGGGTGGCCGCTCTGGAGGAAGAGCTCGGTACACCGCTTTTTGATCGCCTCGGTCGTCAGGTCAGCCTGACCGAGGCAGGCCGTGCCCTGCTGCCGCGGGCACGCAGTATCCTGTTGCAGCTGGAGGACAGTCGGCGGGCCATTTCCAATCTCTCCGGGCGTGTGGCCGGCAGCCTGTGCATCGGCACCAGCCACCATATCGGTCTGCATCGTCTGCCCCCGGTGCTGAAACGATTCATTCAGCAATATCCGGCTGTGGAGCTGGATATCCGCTTTATGGATTCGGAAGAGGCCTGTCGTGCGGTGGAACACGGTGATCTGGAATTGGGGATCGTCACCCTGCCCCTGCAACCGGTCGCCAATCTCGCCACTCATGTGATCTGGCCGGATCCATTGAGTCTGGTTATCAGCCACCAGCATCCCTTGAAACAGATCAGCGAGATTGATATTGCCGCACTGGCCAAATACCCGGCGATCCTGCCCTCCCACGGCACCTACACCCGCGAGGTGATCGAGGAGGCTTTTCGTCCGGCCGGGTTAAAACTGAAAATCGGGATGTCCACCAATTATCTGGAGACCATCAAGATGCTGGTCATGGTGGGGCTGGGCTGGAGTGTGTTACCCAATACGATGTTGAGCAAGGAATTGCAGGCAATACGGATCAGGGAAATCGCATTACGCCGCGAGCTGGGTATTGTCCGGCACCAAAGCCGCACATTATCCAATGCCGCCCAGGCATTAATCGGTGTGGTCAAACGCGCCCGAAGCAGTAATGGTTGAGTTGTCCGAACAGACAACCCAACCCGTCTGCATTAAATAAAACCCCAGTTATTGGGATCAGCCGTGTTATAGCGGGTGATGTTGGTCACGTCCCCTTTTAACTGGTAATACTTGCCGGAATAGATGTTCCAACGGCAAAGATCTATCGGTGTAACTTCAGAGGCGTTGATGTTCCCCACCGAGCCCGCCGCTTCCAGTCCACCGGCCACCAGTTCAGAGCAGAAAAATTTGCCGAAGTCTTCCTCGTTATAACCCGGCCCGCCCTTGCCGAATATTTTCCATGAATCAAACCAGTCCGTTCCGGCTTTCAGCGCCTGCAACGTGTCATACTTTTTACCTTCGGCCTGAAACAGAAACTCATAGAATTTCACGGCATTAAATCGGGAGTTCCTGACTTCATCACTCAACGGCAGCCACCATATTTCCCCATCGTATTCCTTAAGACGATCACTCATGCGGGAAATATGTACACCGGCATAATTTCGAATCGTGGCAGACTCAATGATCTGATTAAAGTACCGTTCATGTGTATCCGTCGGTATTTTGGTATGCAGGATGACACCGACATGTGAAACCGTCGATGCTGTTGCAAACCTGATCAGATCCGAAAAATTGCCTTTACCGCTAAAAGCGATCACATCTCCCGGCCGCATCTCGTCGCGGACATCCTGATATTCAGCCTTTTCCACTTTTACCGCCATTGGTATCCTCCTTTATATAAGTTTAGTGAATACTCATACTTTTTACTGATATTAATGCAGTCCATTTAAAACGGACAACCATTACACCACAGTTGTCCATAATTAAGAACCTTACTAAAAAAAATGACAGAGTGGCAATGACAGGTATCAGTACTAATCAATGCTGATAGTTGTGATACAAATAAAAAGTGTTCTCCCAAAATGAGAACACCCGGTCCAGCCGGGTGTTGTCATGGAAAAACAAGTTGAAAGTTAAACGCGGTAGTTTGGCGCTTCCTTGGTGATCGCCACATCGTGTACATGCGATTCTCGCATACCGGCACCGGTAATACGGACAAACTCAGGCTTGGTACGCATCTCCTCGATTGTACGGCAACCGGTATAACCCATGCTGGAACGAATACCACCGGTCAACTGATGTATCACCGGGCCGAGCGGGCCTTTATATGGCACGCGACCTTCAATACCTTCCGGTACCAGTTTGTCGGCTTCGCCGCCTTCCTGGAAATAACGGTCTGAGGAACCATGACGGGCGGTCATTGCCCCCATTGATCCCATCCCGCGATAGGCCTTGTAGGAACGCCCCTGATAGAGTTCCACATCACCGGGAGACTCTTCCGTACCGGCAAACATGGAGCCAATCATTACGGAGTAGGCACCGGCAACCAGCGCCTTGGAAACGTCGCCTGAATAACGTATCCCGCCATCAGCAATCAGGGGGATCCCCGTGCCTTTCAGACCTTCCGCCACATTGGCAACGGCGGTGACTTGCGGGACACCGACACCGGCCACAATACGTGTGGTACAGATAGAACCCGGACCAATACCGACTTTCACGGCATCCGCACCGGCCTTGGCCAATGCTCTGGCCGCCTCAGCTGTTGCAATGTTGCCACCGATGACCTGCACTTCCGGAAAATGTTTTTTCACCCAGGCAACACGATCCAGTACACCCTGGGAATGACCGTGCGCCGTATCCACCACAATCACGTCGATACCGGCGGCGGCAAGGGCTTCCACCCGTTCCTCTGTTCCGGCACCAACACCGACTGCTGCACCGACACGCAAACTGCCGCTGTCATCTTTACAGGCGGTGGGAAACTCGGTCGCTTTTTGGATATCTTTCACGGTAATCAGCCCACGTAACTGGAACTGATTATTAACGACCAGCACTTTTTCAATTCGATACTTGTGCAAAGTGGCACGCACTTCTTCACGACTGGCGCCTTCCTGTACCGTAACCAGACGCTCTTTCGGTGTCATGATACTGGAGACCGGTTTGTCGATTTCAGTCACGAAACGCAAATCTCGGTTGGTAACTATGCCCACCAGATCCTGGCCATCCACCACCGGCACCCCGGAAATATTATGTGCCCGGGTCAAGTCCATCACGTCCCGAATCGAGGCCTGCGGGCTGACGGTCAACGGGTCCTTGATGACGCCGCTTTCGTATTTTTTTACCTGTCGAACATGATCCGCCTGTTTTTGGGCATCCATATTTTTATGGATAATACCGATACCGCCTTCCTGGGCAATGGCGATGGCAAGCCGGGCTTCCGTCACCGTATCCATGGCAGCCGCCAGCAAAGGGATATTTAAATCAATCTCGCGGGTCAGCTTCGTTCGCAGGTCCACTTCTTTCGGGAGCACAGTCGAGTGCGCGGGGACCAGTAAAACATCATCGAACGTGAGGGCTTCTTGGGCGATTCGCAGCATCAGGCGGGATTCCGGTTGAAATAAAGCGCGAAATTATAGAGACTTTGGGGGGGCAGGTAAATGGCCTAAGCGATATGGAATGCGGCAAAGAAACCCGGGCATTGCCAAGCTGCGCCCAAGACCGCATAATGAGCTTTATGTCATCTGTAGTCTCAAGTGGATTGCGGGTTTCTGGAGTGACACATGGACGGTCAATGATTACCGGATATGTATCCGCCCGCCTGACGGCAGGCGTATAAAAACATTATTATTATGAGAGTCACCATTTTGGAGGAGAAAATGAAAAAAACCTTACCATTCATGATCGCCGCTGCATTGATGCTTTCTGCCTGTGGTACCCCCGAGCAGAAACATACCAAGAACGACGCAGAAGGCGCGATTATGGCGGCTGAAGTTGCCAACAAGCAGGCCAAAAAAGCTGAATTCGAATGGACCACCACCGGCAAACTTATCGATAAAGCCAAGGAAGCCGCCAAAAACGGTGAATTCGATAATGCTGTCAAATTTGCCAACAAGGCCAAAAAAGAGTCCATGCTGGCATTGGAACAGGCCAAGGCTGGTAAAAACGGCCCCCGTTAATATCCTGCAATGTTTAAAGAAAGCCGGGGCAACCCGGCTTTTTTTATTGCCTCGCATTTAGCACCATCTACAATTTCATCATGCCTGACGTTGAATTACCGGAATCCACCGCCCCGTTTCGGGATGTCTATACCGTCTCCCGACTTAACAGGGAGACCCGGCAATTACTGGAGGGTGGCTTTCCCTTGCTCTGGCTGGAGGGAGAAATCTCCAATTTGGCCCGCCCCGCCTCGGGACACCTCTATTTCTCGCTGAAGGACAACGACGCCCAGGTCCGCTGCGCCATGTTTCGCAACCGAAATATGAACCTGCCATTCCGGCCGGATAACGGCATGCAGGTATTGGTGCGGGCCAAAGTGGGTTTTTACGAACCCCGCGGTGAGTTTCAGATCATTGTCGAACATATGGAAGAATCGGGGCATGGCGCACTGCAACGGGCCTTTGAAGCCCTGAAGCAAAAACTGAACGCGGCAGGTCTGTTTGATGCGGCACACAAACAGCCCTTGCCCCCCCTACCTGGCAAGGTCGGTGTCATCACCTCCCCCAGCGGGGCGGCTGTACACGATATCCTCACCACCCTGCGGCGACGTTTTCCAGCCTTGCCGGTGATCATCTATCCGGTTCCCGTACAGGGCAGTGGCGCAGCAGAACAAATCGCGGCCATGATCAGGCTGGCCGATCAACGTCGGGAATGTGATGTACTGTTACTGGCGCGTGGCGGTGGTTCGCTGGAAGATCTGTGGGCCTTTAATGAGGAAGTGGTTGCCCGGGCCATCTACGACTGCACGCTTCCGCTGGTCACGGGTATTGGCCACGAAGTCGATTTCACCATCGCCGACTTTGTCGCCGATTATCGCGCACCCACCCCCACCGGGGCGGCGGAATTAATCAGCCCGGATCAACAGGAGTGGTTGAGTCGTCTCCACTACCTGCAACAACGCCTCGGTTTTCTGGCGCGTAATCAACTGGCGCGGATGCGGCAACACTGGCAGGCGGTGGATAAACGCCTGCAGCATCCCGGCCGTCGCTTGCGGGATTCCGCCCAACGTCTGGATGAACTGGAACTGAGGTTGCAACGTGCGCAACAAAACCTGTTTCGCCATGCCGCAGCCCGTTATCAGCAAAACCATGCAATATTGTTGCGACATAATCCGGTGCAACGAATTAGCGCAATACAAAAAAATCACGACCACCTGTTACACCGTTTACAACAGGGCATGCAACACAAGTTGCAACGCAGTCAGGATAAATTCCGGCAATTAACACATGCACTGGATACCGTCAGTCCACTGGCCACCCTGAGTCGCGGTTATGCCATTGTCCGGACAACAGACGGGACCATTGTTCGTCAAGCTTCACAGGTCAAGCCTGGTGACAGCATACGGGCGCGTGTTGCAGAAGGTGAGCTATACTGTGACGTTAAACAGGTAATGAAATCCGACGTATGATGACAAGCACCACGCTTTGCAAAACAATTGGCGGTTGTCTGGCAGCACTACTGTTTCTGACACCCATCCAGGCTCTTGCCCTGCCACAGCATAATCCCATTCCCGGCGGTGTTGCCATTGTTGATCTGCCGGTTTCGGATGAGACCACGCCCAGAGTGTTTTTTAATCAACAGCGTGTCATGGTACGCCGTGTTGATAACAAATGGCAGGCGGTCATCGGAATTCCGCTTGATATTAAACCCGGCTCTCACCTGCTCACTCTGATGAAAAAACAAGGCAGCAAGGAACTGGCGTTTAAAGTTAAAAATAAAAAATATGCGACCCGGCATATTACGATCCCGAATGAGCGAATGGTCTCGCCAAGCGAGAAAGACATCGAACGCCATTTCAGGGAAAAACCGCTCATCATTGCCGCCTTGCAAACCTGGACTGAGCAACCAGAGGTGGAGAGCAATTTCATTCTGCCGGTTAAGGGCCGATTAACCAGTCCCTTCGGTTTGAAACGCATTTACAACAAACAATATGATCGCATTCGCCGCCATACCGGACTGGATATCGCTGCGCCAACAGGCACACCGGTAATCGCGCCGGCCAGGGCCAAAGTAATTCGTATCGGTGATTACTTCTTTACCGGTAACACGGTATTTCTCGACCATGGTCAGGGCTTGCTGTCCATGTATTGCCACCTGAGCAAAGTCAGCGTTAAGGAAGGTGATGAGTTGAAACGCGGGGATCGTATTGGCGACGTGGGCAGTACCGGGCGGGTTAATGGTCCACATCTGCACTGGGTGATCTCGTTAAACAACACCAAAGTGGAACCAAAACTGTTTATCGACGCCAGATAGGCGCCACTCACTTCACGATGTGCTGTTCCTGGCGTAACTTCCGCCGGCGATATCCAATCCACAGATAGGTCAACAGGTTTATCAGCAAGACCAGAAGGCCCAGTGTGATCTGCAGGTTGCGGGTCAATTCTTCCGGATAGATCAAGGGGAGCAAATATTCACCGATAAAATCCCCCTCATATATCTCGCGTCCCGCCAGTCTGCGGAAATGGTTTTCCCAAATGGTCAATGGACAGACCCAGCCCATAACTTCCACCAGTATACCCCAACATACCGCCGGCAAGTGTAACCAGATCAGACGTGGAAAACGTACAACGAGCAATCCGCCAAACACAACAAACAGGATAAACAGGCCGTGGCAAAGTATGATGAGATTGGAAAGCAGCAGCCAACCCATGCAGCAGTGCCTGATTATTTTCTCGTTTTGACGTGCCGCATCAGGCGCTTGCGTTTTTGCAGCTGGCGCGGCGACAGTTTGTTCTTGCGACCTTCAAAGGGATTCTTGCCCGCCTTGAATTCAATCCGCAGTGGTGTACCCTGCAACTTAAGGTGTTTACGAAACGCATTGATCAGATAGCGTTTATACGCACCGGGAACGGCATCGACCTGATTACCGTGGATCACGATGATCGGTGGATTCTTGCCACCCTGATGGGCATAACGCAGCTTGATGCGGCGACCTTTAACCAGTGGCGGGGGATTGGTGTTAACGATATCTTCCAGCAGTCGGGTCAGTGCCGGTGTCTGGAAACTCTTCATGGCAGATTGATAGGCTTTTTTGATGGAGCCAAACAGATCACCGACCCCGCTGCCATGCAAGGCGGAAATAAAGTGGATCTTCGCGAAATTCACAAATGGCAGTTTGACCTCCAGTTCACGCCGGATCTTGTCCCGCTGTTCCTGTTCCAGTCCGTCCCATTTGTTGGCGGCGATCACCACAGCCCGACCCACATCAAGGATAAAACCAATCAGAGAGGCATCCTGATCCGTAATCCCTTCACTGGCATCCAGTAACAGGATCACTACATTGGCGTCTTCGATAGCTTGTAGAGTTTTGATGACGCTGAATTTTTCAATCGCTTCATCAATCTTGCGACGTCGACGCACGCCGGCGGTATCGATCAGAACATAATGCTGTTCATCCCGCACAAATGGCAAATAAATACTGTCCCGGGTGGTGCCGGGCATATCAAAAGTGACGACTCGCTCTTCACCCAGAATACGATTCACCAGTGTCGATTTGCCCACATTCGGCCTGCCGACCACCGCAATGCGAATCCCCTGATCTTCTTCCTCAGCCTCGCCACTGACATCGGGCAGGTCACTGAGAATGTCATTGATTGCGGTGGTAACACCACGTCCATGCGCCGCAGAGATACCAACCGGTTCGCCCAAACCCAGCGCGTGAAATTCGGCAACGACGACATCCCCATTGAGTCCATCGATCTTGTTGATGATCAGGTGAATTTTTTTCCCTGTGGCGCGCAAACGCCGGGCGATATTATCATCAGCGGCCGTCAAACCGTCGCGGGCATCGGCCAGAAACAACACCACATCGGCCTGCTCCACCGCCAGCCAGGATTGCGCCGCCATGATGACATCGATACCTTCATCTTCACCGCTTAAGCCACCGGTATCGATAACTATGTAGGGCCGATCACCCAGCTTGCCTTCACCGAACTTGCGATCCCGGGTCAGCCCCGGTTGATCAGCAACCAGTGCGTCGCGTGATTTGGTCAGGCGGTTAAACAGAGTCGACTTACCCACGTTTGGGCGACCCACCAATGCGATTACCGGTTTCATGATATGAGTGTTTGATCCAGAGAGTAGAATTGATACGACCTGCCACCCCGGCAGGTCGATCAGTAATTTTCAGAATACATTACAAATTGTCAGCAACGCCGTTTTTTTTGCAATGTGTTATTTGTCTTTGATGCGAAAAGCGGATAACAAACCCGCCCGGTTGACAGCAATCGTGATGTCGTCCTGGATCACCGGTGTGGCAAGGATGTTGCGTAATTTACTGAACTCACGATCATCATCCTCATTGCCGCTGTTCATATCTGACAGCGTCTCGGCGCCCAGTCTGGTTCGACCAACCAGATTACCATCATTACGTTTCAACCAGTGCAAATAACCGTTGAAATCACCAACCACAAGATAACGTCCCTGCAAGGCCGGACGGGACACCACCCGCCTGAGCAAACCATCCTGTTTCCAGAGTGTCGCACCATTAAAACGATCCAGCGCCCAAATCACGCCATCAGCATCTGTCAGGTAGATTCGGTGGGCATCCATTTCCATGCCGTTATAGGAAGACATGTCACGCACCCAAAGTATCCGTCCTGTATCAATCTTGACCGCAGCCAGTCTGCCCTGGTAGGTCACCGTATATATCACGCCGTCACGCACCAACGGCTGGGCATCAATATCCACCAACCGTTCGATTTCAGATCGACCTTGCGGAACAGCAATAGCGGTTTCCCACAAGACACTCCCGCTCTCCAGCACCAGCGCAGTCAACTTGCCGTTATCGGCGCCGCTGATCACGATGTCGCCTTCGATGATCGGCGTGCTGGTACCGCGCAAGCTCAACACAGGCATGTTCCGATCATGGACCCAGCGCACTTTACCGGTCTGCTTATCCAGGGTGTGCAGTCTGCCGTCTACCGTGCGAACCACAACATATTTGCCATTACTGACAGGCGGTGACAAAACTTCGCTGGAAACGGTGCTGCGCCAAAGCAGCTTTCCGTCTTTTGGCGAGATGGAGAAAACTTCACCCTTGCCTGTGCCGAAATAGAGACGGTCATCGTCCATCCCCGGCGCACTTGATGCGGGTACATCAAAAAACCGGCTCCACAACTTTTTGCCGCTGACCAAATCCCAGGCAATAAAATATCCGGTATGGTCCACCACATAACCGATCTTGTCGGTAATAACCGGATTCAACTTCAGATACTTGTCACTTGCGCCTCTGCCAACCTGGCGATGCCAGAGTTTGTTGATGACAAGTTTTGCATCAATTCGCTGCAATGCAACCGGGGGAGCAACAGACGAAACAGTTGAACTGCATGCGCCCAATACCAGCAAGCTGAACAAAATCAGACTATTACGCATCATTTTGTTGCCGTCGCCGGAGTTGAAGCGGTTTTGCTGATCGCTGCATCATCCAGTTTGATCTGGATGATCTGTTTGCGATTCGGATCGATATCTGTAGCAGCCAGTGCCAGCAACCAGGCATCACGCGCCTGTGCCATATTCCCCTGTGCGGCGGCAATATCACCACGCAATTCATCATAGACCGATTTGAATGCACTGTCGCCTTGCCCGTCAATCACTTTCATGGCGCCGACATAATCTTTATTGTCCAATAACAGGCGTGCCAGTCGAATCCGTGCAATATGCTGTACACCTTTATCAGAGGCATGATCGATAACCCAGCCCAAATGTAACTGTGCACCGGTGAGGTTATTCTTTTCGAATTTGGCCTTGGCCATGATCAACGCCGCCAGCGGCGCATAGGGTGTACGGGAATAGTCATTGATCAACGTTTGTCCCTGGGCAAAGACGACATCATAATTTTTTGAGGCAATCGCCTCATTCACCACATTATATATCTCAGAGGCTTTTTGTGCCTGTGACTGCTGATACTCGCCCCAGTAGCGAACACCGACAATTACACTGATACCAATCGCAAGACCGATAAATACCGCCGTGCCGTTCTCTCGCCACCACTTCTTGATTTCTTCTACTGTTTCTTCTTCGGTACGTTGTAAGTCCACTTGCCTGCTCTCTTTGGTTTGGCCGGTCTGTTGCTTCAGACTCGACTGTGGTTATCTTAATTTACTGCGTTTGTGTTTTTCCAGGAATCGTCCTGCCAACACCGCTTCCCGCGACTGGGGAAACTGTTTCTTCAATAACAAGGCATAACTCGCTGCCTTGGTACGATTTCCTTCCTTGCTTTCCAGCAGCACCCCCATCCACAGGCTTGCCGCAGTTTGTTGACCATACTGAATGAATCGCTGGTAGTAACTGTAAGCCGAAGTATGATCACCCCTGTCATGATTCAGTATCGCCATTTCCAGCAGTGACTTGGGTAATCTGGAGTTCATTAACAGGGCTTTATTGAAGTGATGTTCAGCCCGTTTTAAATCTCCCTTGCGCTTGGCGCACAGAGCGATATTTTCATATACCTTGGAACGCGTGGTATAAAACGGGTTTTCCAGTACTTTCTCAAAATGCCCGTCAGCTTCCTTATATTTGCCTTGATCACAAAGAAAGACACCGTAGTTGTTCTGTATGTCGGTGTCATCCTTGTCCAGTTCCATGGCGCGGCGATAATGCTGCTCCGCTTTTTTCATTTCACCAAGACGGCGATACAATTCTGCGATATAGTGATGCCCGATAGTACAATCCTGATCCAGATTCAGAGCCTTTTTCAGCTTGCTCATGGCCAGTTCAAAATTACCCTGCTCCATGTAGCCCAGCCCCAGTTTGGCATTGGCTTCTGCCGCCTTTTTGTAATCCACACCGGTTCGGATCACTTCAGTGGTACATGCGCCCAACCATAAGGTTGTTAAGATAATAAGTATACGCACCGGCTGGTTCATGCCTGTCTTCCCCCGATAAAATCGGCCTTGCGTTGTTGGCGCCTGGTCCGATCTGCAACCTTGCCCGCCAACTGGCCGCAGGCGGCATCAATATCATCGCCGCGGGTTTTGCGCGTCACAGTGACAATCCCGGCTTGCATCAGAATATCGCGAAAACGATCAATTGTCGCCATATCAGAGCAACGGTATTGACTGTTTGGGAAAGGATTGAACGGAATCAGATTCATCTTGGCGGGTAGACCACGCAGGAGCTTGACCAGTTCCCGGGCATGAGCCGGACTGTCATTGATGCCGGCAAGCATGACATACTCTACTGTGATACGGCGACGGTTGTCGCCCGAAATATAATGTTTACAGGCTTCCAGTACTTCACGAATCGGATATTTGCGATTCAGCGGCACCAGTTCATTGCGTAATTCATCATTGGGGGCATGCAGAGACAAAGCCAGACTCACGTCGCTGACTTCTTTCAGGCGTAACAGTGCCGGTACAACACCGGCGGTACTCAGGGTGACACGCCGTTTGGACAGGCCGTAGGCATTGTCTTCCATCATGATGTTCATAGCCCGCACCACATTGTCAAAATTCAGCAGCGGTTCCCCCATCCCCATCATCACCACATTACTGATTTTCCGGTCATCCCTTGGCCTGACCTGCATGGCTCGATTGGCCACCACAAGTTGGCCGATGATCTCGGCCGTGGTCAGATTGCGGTTGAAACCCTGTTGGGCGGTAGAACAAAAGCTGCATTCCAGGGCACAGCCAATCTGGGAGGAGACACACAGAGTCCCGCGATCCGCCTCCGGAATAAAAACCGTTTCCACGCAGTTACCACTATCCAGACGCAGTAACCACTTACTGGTACCGTCTGCCGAGTGCTGCTCAGTGACGATCTCCGGTACATTGATCGCAGCCTGCTCGGCGAGCTTTTCCCGCAAGGATTTGCCCAGGTTGGACATCTCTTCAAAATTGTCCACCCCGAACTGATAAATCCATTTCATGACCTGCGTAGCCCGGAAACGCTTTTCACCCAATTCGGCAAAAAACGCCTCCAGACCGGCGCGGTCAAAATTCAGCAGATTGATCTTTTCCTGGGTCACGTCAGTGGTAAACTCTTAGCGGGTACGGGGGCAAACTTCCCCGTCTTTAAAGAAGTAGGCGATCTCATTCGCGGCGGTCTCCGCAGCATCCGAACCGTGTACCGCATTTTCGGTGATATCCTGGGCAAAATCGGCGCGGATAGTGCCGGGTGCAGCATCTTTTGGATTGGTAGCACCCATCACTTCACGATTTCGGGCTATGGCATCTTCACCTTCCAGCACCTGTACCATGATGGGACCGGAAGTCATATATTCAACCAGCTCACCAAAGAAAGGACGTTCCTTGTGAACGGCATAGAACCCTTCTGCCTGTTCCTTGCTTAAATGCAGCATTTTCGCTGCCACAATTCTCAAACCGGCCTTTTCAAAACGAGCATAGATTTCCCCGATAACATTTTTCGCCACCGCATCGGGCTTGATAATTGAGATGGTTCGTTCAATTGCCATGGTACTGGTCTCCATTTTTTCAGAGGACAAAATAGCACAAACCCGCGCTGAAACGCGGGTTTGTTGCTCAGATTTGGGGATGGATTTTAGCCTTTGGAGCAGTCGCAAGCAATGTAGGGGTGGCTTGCCATTGCAAATTCCTGCCACCATGGCGCCCGGCCGGCACAGGTCTGACCGGCGGGAAACGCCAAAATCAACAGATAAAGACTGATTTACCCATTATAGCGGCCTTATTGAGACTTTTAACCGTATTTTCAAGCCTGTTCAGAATAGCGACTATTCCCGCTCCTCAATCCAGGCCATTTGGATCGCTTCCAAAATGCGTTCGCCACAACGCTCTTCAACATCATCAAACTCTTCCAGCGCCATTACCCAACCCATCAGGTCAGTAAAACGGACATATTGGGGGTCAATGTCGGGGTGCTCATCGTCCAGAGCGATAGCGATATCCAGTGTGTCAGTCCATTTCAGGCCCATAATGTTTCCTCGGAATAAGAGAATTGCACAACGGGGGGTAGTGTATTTCAGGTCAGGGGAAGAATACCATATTACCTGAGCGATACGCTTGGTTATAAACATAACAAACTGCCCTATCTGTATATCAAACAACCAAAATCTGTCGGCTATTTTTACAACTTTGCACTAAACAATGTCAGAAAAAGAATTCATCTTACTGATAAATTTGGTTATTTTTCGACCGGCATGAATTTTGCTCAATTCTTAAGCAGTATTCACCCGAACATGTAGCAGAGGGCTAAAATGAAAAAACTATTTTTTGCATCCATCCTGTCCGCGCTGGTCTTTTCTTTCCATGGCAGCGCAAGCGCCGTCCCCATCACCCAGGCCGACTTCAGTGTGACAGCATCCGTGTTTGACTTCACAGGTGCTGCTGTTGGTGACACCGTTATCACTGGTGCGGATTTGACTGTTACGGGCGGTATTGTTAACAACTTTCCCAGTGGCACATTTGCAGATGCTGACGGCAGCCTGACCTTCCCTGCCTACACCAACAGCAACGCCCCTTACTCTGACCTGCGCATTGATTTCAACGGTTTGGTCAGCAAGGTAGGTATGGACGTTCACCTGAACGGCACAGCCGTTACTTTCAGTTTCTTTGACATTAATGGCAGCCAGCTGGATTTCAATCGCTGGGAATATGCTGAACTGCAACCCACACCGACATTCATCGGTCTGGATTTTGGGGCCAATCTGGTTAGTTATGTCATCGTAGGTACACCGGATCGTGCGGGACACGATATTTATATCGACAATATCACTTATGAAGGTTACACCCCTGTGCCTGAGGCTGCATCTCTGGCTCTGCTGCTGGCCGGTTTGTTCGGTGTACGCATGGGTAGAAAGCAATAAGACCGGCCCTGTAAATCGAACTTCGGACTACGGATATCAACCCGGGTTTTTAACCCGGGTTCTCTCTCGATCAACACTTCCCAATTTCCGCAATCAGCTCAAACCACAAAATCTTTGCTTTAAGCAGTGATCCGGACTCATCGTGCAAATGATCTTCCATTAATAATGGCTTGTATTCTGGCTGCCAGTCCTTTCGTTTTCAAATGTAAAATCAGTAGCGCTGCAGCCCAACTGTTCAGTCTCATCACAGTTCAAGCCAGACCCACCACCCTGTTTGATGCTGAGACAAACCTGCAGTGATTATTAACAGGGCTATGCCAAATGAATTTACTTATCATCAAAAATATCAATAAGTTACGCCGTCATTATCACTGAATTTTTTATTAAAGCCCTGCATTTAATAGCCGATACTATATTAGCTTTTTCTAATATTCGAGAGGAATCCTAATGAGCACGAAAGACGCGATCAATAAAGGTATAGCGGCGCACGGTATGTGGAAGCAACGCCTGCTGGATGCCATTAAAACCGGCCGGAGCGAATGGACTCCGACCATTGTTTGTCAGGATAACCAGTGTGAATTCGGTAAATGGCTGTACAACTGTTCAAACGATGAAAAGGCGTCGCCGCATTATGAAAAGATCCGCAACCTGCATGCCCACTTTCACCAAAATGCGGCTTCCGTTCTCGAGCTGGCTCTGAAGGGTAACAAGACTGCTGCTGAAGCCGGTATTGATGACCACAGCGAGTACAGCACAACCTCTGCAAGTCTGACCCGTGAAATGATGAACTGGAAGGCGTCACTGGATTAATGTCAGTATAAACACAAAACCCGGCTATGCCGGGTTTTGTACTTCTCTGCAGTAGAGCACCTTGTCAGCCAAGGCCGGTGTTATAAAAATTGATTTTACGATACCTGTAGAATGCCAACAGAATCAGCCCGGCCAAAAACAACAAATTTGCATTTGCTTCTGAAACAGATGGAATATCAACATTACCTTGCCAGACAAGATTATCAACATAAAATACGCCGGTAGAATTACCGGGAGCCGAAGTCTGATTGCCTATCCGGATATCCCTTGATGCCGGTGTGGCAGGCCAGGCTTCTATGCTGATCAGGTTGTTATCCATTATACCGTCCAGAAATGCATAACTTGATTGCGTAGTGAAGTCGAAAAATAATTCGAGTCGATGGGTCCCTGTCACACTGACATCTGATCGTAAAATGGTCGGTATATCCAGGAAACTCACAATATTTGCGCCGGCTTCAGCATAAAAATCAAACGCGATATAGTGCGTTAAGGAATCAGGGCCGTTCAGGTTCCACATGTATTGACTCGTCAAGTCAAAGAATACGGCATTACCACTGCCCAACGGGCTTGAAGAGACAATAACCGGGTCCGGACCAAACGCACCGGAATCACCATGCAATAATCCATCTTCGAAATCGAGATCGTAATAGGTAACCGGTAGTGCGTAGGTGAATGTAGTAATACAGAAAAGCGCCAAAATCCCTGCAAATTTTTTCAACATTTTCTTCATAGCAGATTCCCCCTGTGATGAGGGAGACATTATCTCCCGATTTACGGGAAAGATTCAACTTATGTCCGCAAAGCGTTGTGTGAGTATGCTGAATTGTATGGATATTAATCAAACCCACAACAAACCCTGTCGATATTGATTACAATAATCTTATTTATAGTGTTAGTAACACAGACCACGCATTCCTTTTACCTTTATCTGAGTTTATGTGAAGTTGAAACATTAGATGATGCAAAAGAGGTTGTCTCTCTTGCAAGTTTACAACTGTATTTGCATCACCTTCGTAATACATCAAACGTACTCCACAGTCTTGAAAAAACAAGAAATCAGTTGGGTATTTAACATCAGTACATTCAGTCAGCAAACATAAAAAACCCGGCTCAGCCGGGTTTTTTATTTCACTTCTCTGCGCCATAGCGCCTTTGCGTTGAAAATTTTCCTAGTGATTTTCAGACACCATGTTAATGGTATATTTCGGTATCTCGACCACCAAATCTTCTTCCCCGACGATGGCCTGACAACTCAGGCGTGAGTCGGGATCAAGTCCCCAGGCCTTGTCCAGCAGGTCATCTTCTTCTTCGGTGGATTCTGCCAGTGAGTCAAAGCCTTCACGGATATACACATGACAGGTGGTACAGGCACAGGATTTTTCACAGGCGTGTTCAATGTCGATATGATGTTGCTGGGCCGCATCACAAATTGAGATGCCGGGTTCAACCTCGATAACCGCACCTTCGGGACAAATTTCTTCGTGGGGTAAAAATATAATCTTGGTCATGTTCACTGTCTGCTAAAGTTTTTCTTCAAATTCATCCAGAGTGTGGCCGGCCAGGGCCTTTTTAATGCTTTGATCCATGCGGCGGGCGGCAAATTCGGCGCTGGCCTTGTCCACGGTATCAATTGCGTTTTTGATTGCACGGTCATCCGTGCCCTGACGGGCCTGATACAATTTTGTCATCGCGGTATCGATCTGTTGAAACTCTTCGTCGCTGAGCAGGTGGCGATCCTGTTGCAATGCCGCCAACAACGCCTCCAGCACCCGATCAGCTTCCACCTGTTGTTCACGCAGGTTACGGGCCGCCACATCTTCCGCCGCATGTGCCATGGAATCACGCAGCATGGTCTCGATTTCAGTATCCGTTAAACCATACGAGGGTTTGACTTCGATACCGCTTTCCACACCGGTGGTCTCCTCACGCGCAGAGACGGTTAATAAACCATCGGCATCCACCTGGAAGGTGACGCGAATGCGTGCCGCACCGGCCACCATGGGCGGAATACCGCGCAAGGCAAAACGTCCCAATGAACGACAATCGCTCACCAGCTCACGTTCGCCCTGCAAGACATGAACGGACATGGCGGTCTGCCCGTCTTTGAAAGTCGTGAATTCCTGGGCGCGGGCAACCGGTATAGTGGTATTGCGCGGAATGACCTTTTCGACCAAACCGCCCATGGTCTCGAGTCCCAGTGAGAGAGGAATGACATCCAGCAGCAGCATTTCATCATCCGGCTTGTTACCCACCAGCACATCGGCCTGGATGGCGGCACCAACCGCAACCACCTTGTCAGGATCAATATTCACCAATGGTTCCTGACCAAAAAATTCGCCGACCTTTTCCCGTACCCTTGGCACCCGGGTGGAACCACCAACCATCACCACTTCCTGGATATCTTCTGCTGAAATGCCGGCATCACGCAAGGTGCGACGGCAAGGGATCAGGGTTTTCTGGATAAGGGAATCGATCAGGATATGTAACTGTTCCCGATTTAATTCACCTTGCCACTGCGCGCCATCATCCAGAGTAACGTTGATAGTTGTTGTCTCGTTGTCACTTAATGCTTCTTTGGCATCACGGGCAATATGCATTAACTGGCGCAGTCGGCCATGACCGGCGTTATCGCTGATGCCGGCCTGTTGCATGATCCACCGGGCGATGGCCTGATCGAAATCATCACCGCCCAGGGCGCTGTCGCCGGCTGTAGCCAGCACCTGGAATACGCCCTTCTCCAGACGTAGAATGGAGATATCAAACGTGCCGCCACCGAGATCATAGACCGCAATGATGCCTTCATTTTCCTTGTCCAAACCGTAAGCCACTGCGGCGGCGGTCGGTTCGTTTAACAGACGCAGGACATTCAAGCCGGCCAGTTTGCCTGCATCCCTGGTGGCCTGACGCTGGGCATCATCAAAATAAGCCGGGACAGTAATCACCACACCGGTGAGTTCGCCTCCCAGAGAAGCTTCAACCTGTTGCTTTAACACCTTGAGGATCTCGGCGGACACTTCTATCGGACTGACATCGCCGGCAACAGTACGAATCCGCGGGACACTCGACTCGGTTGCCACAAATTCATAAGGTAATTTACCCGCCAGATGCTTGCCATCGTCCGCGCTGCGCCCCATGAAACGTTTAACAGAGGAAATGGTATTTAACGGATCTGTCGGTGCAGCGGCACGTGCCGCCTCACCAACCACGACCGCATCGGCCATATAGCGCACGACTGACGGTAACATGTGACGACCGTCTGAATCAGCGATGGTCTCTGCCAGACCGCTGCGCACGGTGGCGACCAGAGAATTGGTGGTTCCCAGGTCAATACCCGCCGCCAGTCGATGCTCATGGGGGTTGGCGGATTGGCCGGGTTCGCTGATTTGTAATAGTGCCATAGTGTTATATATCTGTTGCGGTCTATAAAACTTATAAAACAAAATAACAAAGCACAATAATTAACTTTGCGCTTTTGCATCTTTGCGTTTAATTTATCGAGCTCGCGCCTCTGCGTTAAATCATATTAGCCAGGTCTTCTTCCTTGCCCTCGGCTTCCTGCTGCAGCTTTTCCATAAATTGCAGTTTATGAACGACAGCCTTGGCCTGTTGTAAGGCGGACTCATCATCCTGCCGGATAAATCCTGTCAGTTCGGAAATCAATTGTCGGGTGCGTTGCTGAATATCCGTCAGCAGTTTGCCCAGCGGCTCCAGGGCGTGTGCATCATCACCGATTTCGGCCAGTGTTTCGCGCAACTCCATTTGTTCCATGAGGAAGGCCGGGTCGATGGCCGTTTCCCGCTGGTCATCAAATATTACACCTTTTAGCTCAAGCAAATAACGGGCTCGGCGCAGCGGTGATTTAAGTATCTGGTAAGCCTCATTTATTTGCGCGGCCTTTTGCACTGAAATTCGACGTTCCTGGTCAGATGCATTGGCAAAGCGATCCGGATGAACCGCGCTTTGCAATTCACGATAATCCTTTGCCAGCTTTTGGAGATCGACGTCGAAGTCGGGAGACAGACCAAACAACTCGAAGTGGTTTTGCGTCAGGAATGTTGCCATTGCCAACCGTGCTTAGACGGTAAAGCTTTCGCCACAACCGCAGGTATCTTTTACATTGGGGTTGTTGAACTTGAAGCCTTCATTGAGACCTTCTTTGGCAAAATCCAGTTCCGTGCCGTCCATGTAGATCATGCTTTTCGGATCAACGAAGATCTTTACGCCGCAGGATTCAAACATCTGATCCTGCTCATCGACTTCATCGACGAACTCCAGAATATAGGCCATACCGGAACATCCGGTGGTTTTGACGCCAAGTCGCAATCCCATGCCCTTGCCACGATTGGCAAGAAAGGTTTTTACACGATCAGCCGCTCTTTCTGTCAGAGTAATAGCCATACTACTAAACCTGTCAATCCGTTCCTTACGCGCTCTTTTGTTGAGACTCGTTCTTGCTCTTATAATCGCTGATGGCGGCCTTGATAGCATCTTCAGCCAGCACCGAACAATGTACTTTCACCGGAGGTAATTCCAGCTCTTCGGCGATATCTGCATTCTTGATTTCGGAAGCCTGTTCCAGGGTCTTGCCCTTGACCCATTCTGTCAGTAGAGAGCTGGAAGCAATGGCTGAACCACAACCATAGGTTTTGAATTTGGCGTCTTCGATGATCCCTTGTTCATTCACCTTGATCTGTAAACGCATCACATCGCCGCAGGCGGGTGCGCCAACCATACCGGTACCGACCTGCAGATCGTCTTTGTTCATGCTGCCGACATTCCGTGGATTTTCATAGTGGTCTATGACTTTATCGCTGTATGACATGATTGCTCACCTCTTAATAATATGTGCTCTATTATCTTACAAAACGGCCTAATGCGCAGCCCATTCGATAGAATTCAGGTCAATTCCGTCCTTGAACATCTCCCATAAGGGAGACAATTCACGTAATTTGCCGATATTACGGTGGATTTTATCGACAGCAAAGTCGATTTCTTCTTCCGTGGTAAAACGACCGATGGAGAAACGCAACGAGCTGTGAGCCAGTTCATCACTGCGGCCCAGTGCCCGCAATACATACGATGGTTCCAGACTGGCTGACGTACAGGCCGAACCCGAGGATACCGCAAGTTCTTTCAGGGCCATAATCAGGGATTCACCCTCGACAAAATTGAAACTGACATTGAGATTGTGCGGGACACGATGTTCCATGTCACCATTGATATAGGTCTCTTCGATATCCTTCACACCGTTCAACAGGCGGTCGCGCAGCATGCGAATACGTTCGTTCTCTGCCGCCATTTCTTCCTTTGCAATACGGAAGGCTTCGCCCATTCCAACGATCTGGTGTACCGCCAACGTACCGGAACGCATACCGCGTTCATGGCCGCCGCCATGCATCTGGGCTTCCAAACGGACGCGGGGTTTGCGACGTACATACAGAGCACCAATCCCCTTCGGGCCATACACCTTGTGGGCGGAGAATGACATCAAATCGACCTTCATCGTTTCCATGTCGATGGGCACCTTGCCGGCACTCTGGGCGGCATCCACATGGAAAAGGATTTTTCGTGAGCGGGTCAATTCACCGATGGCCTGGATGTCCTGAATAACGCCGATTTCGTTATTCACATGCATAATGGAAACCAGAATGGTGTCATCGCGCATGGCAGCTTCCAGTTTACCCATATCAATCAGGCCGTTTGGTTCCGGGTCCAGATAGGTCACTTCAAACCCTTCCCTTTCCAGTTGACGACAGGTATCAAGGACGGCCTTGTGTTCGGTTTTACAGGTAATGATGTGTTTGCCCTTCTTGTGGTAAAAATGAGCTACACCCTTGATTGCCAGATTGTCAGACTCTGTTGCACCCGAGGTAAACACAATTTCTTTCGGATCGGCATTCACCAATGCCGCCACATTGGCGCGGGCTTCGGTAACAGCCTGTTCGGCGTTCCAGCCAAAGGCATGTGAGCGAGAAGCAGGATTACCAAAATTACCCTCAGCAGTCAGATACTGACACATCTTTTCTGCAACACGCGGATCAACCGGCGTAGTGGCAGAATAATCAAAATAGATCGGCGTTTTCATTGCCTGTTATTACTCCAAACATTATCAATTGCTCACCTGCACACCCCGTTACAGGAACGGTGCGCTGGTCTTTATCCTGGGACGGGATGGTCAGCCGAGGTTAGCCGGCAGCAACAGTCTCACGGTCAGTTGAAGAAAACTCAACTTCCTGACTTTCACCTTTCATCCGGTTCTGACGCTCGGCGACTTCGCGAACACCGTCACGGGCCACCAGATTGCCAAGACTGATTCCACACAGGAAGTCATGGATTTGCGTACTCAACTCGGTCCACAATTCGTGAGTCAAACACTGCTGTTCATCCTGGCAATTGGCCAGTCCGCCACAGCGAGTGGTTTCCACTTTTTCATCCACAGCAGTAATCACGTCAGCGACAGCGATATCGTTGGCATTCCGGCTGAGGCGATAACCACCACCGGGACCACGCGTGCTGTCCACCAACCCCTGCTTGCGCAGGCGAGAGAATAACTGCTCCAAATATGAAAGTGAAATTCCCTGGCGTTGCGAAATATCCGCCAGAGTGATGGGACCATCGTCATAGTGCAACGCCAGATCAAGCATTGCGGTTACCGCGTAGCGGCCTTTGGTTGTCAATCTCATTGTCTTGTCCTGCTATATTTAGTAAGCTACTACTTACTGATGGTCATAAGTATACATAACTGACTAAAATAGTCAAGTATTATTAACCACAGCAAATCCTACCAAATTAGTCGACAGTTCCCACAAAGCTTTTAGGACTTTTTCTCTTTCCCCTGGATATTTATCTCACAGGGTCCCAGGCTGGGAAGCTCCATATCCGGCAGCTCCATCCCCAGTTGTTTGATGGCCTGGCACATATTCTCCATTTGAGTATCCATGACGTGAATATGATCCAGCAGGCAATCAATGGCATTGGCAACCGGGTCAGGCATATCCTGGCTGGTACCATAGGCTTCAAAGCCAATTTTCTCGGCAAAAGCCTTGCGCCGCTGGAGTCCTTCCTGATCAAGACCTGAACCGGCCACAATTCGGCCCGGTATGCCCACAACGGTCATTTCATCCGGAACATCTTTTACCACCACGGCATTGGAACCGATCTTGGCCCCGACACCAATGGTGATAGGACCCAAAACCTTGGCACCGGCGCCAACAACAACATTATTTTGCAATGTCGGATGACGTTTGCCCTTTTGCCACGTTGTCCCCCCCAACGTGACACCGTGATAGATCGTCACATCATCACCAATCTCGGCGGTTTCACCGATGACCACCCCCATGCCGTGATCGATAAAAAATCGCCGTCCGATTTTTGCACCCGGATGGATCTCGATACCGGTAAACCAGCGGGCAAAGGCTGAGGTAAAGCGGGCCGGCCACTTCAACCCATGCCGCCAGTACCAGTTGCTGACGCGGTGCAGAATGACCGCATGCACACCCGGATAGGTGGTCAAGACCTCAAAACTGTTGCGTGCCGCCGGGTCTCTCTCAAAGACACAGTTAATATCTTCTCTGATTCGTGCAAACATATATGGCTTCTGTCTCTAGTCTGAATTGGCGGTGTTTTTACCACCGGTTTCCGCTGCGGTGAGGATACCACGCAGGATATTCACTTCCATCTTATCAAGACCGGCCCGATTAAACAGCCTGCGTAAACGTCGCATTAACTGGCGGGGATTGGCCGGATCATGAAAGCCCAGTTTGGTAAGGGTTGATTCAAAATGACCATACAACCCCTCCACCTCGGCAGCCGTGGCTCGTGGGTGATCATAAAACTCATCAATGGGCTTTTCAGCGCCACTTTGCAAGTAAGAGAACATGTTGATCTCATAGGCCAGCACCTGGACCGCTGCGGCAATGTTCAGAGAGTTGTAGTCCGGGTTACCGGGAATATGCACCAGGGCATTACAACGCTCGAGTTCCTCATTGGTCAACCCCCGGTCCTCGCGCCCGAAGATAAGGGCGACCTTGCCGGCTTCTGCCATCGCAGCCAGTTGCTCTACACACTGGCGGGGATCGATGACCGGCCAGGGGATGGAACGCAAACGGGCGCTGGCCCCGACGACAAAGATACAATCAGCGAGGGCCTCGTCCAGGGTCTCGACGATTTTAATATCCGCCAGCACGTCCCTGGCACTGGCCGCCATGGCCTTGGACTTGCCTTCCGGGTCAGGGAAATTCTTTGGCGCCACCAGATATAGCTCATGGAGGCACATATTCTTCATGGCCCGACAGGCTGAGCCGATATTACCGGGGTGGCTGGTTTCGACCAGCACGATACGTATATTGGCAAAATTCACAGACATGGTTGTTAATCCAGACGACTAGCGAAAAACGGCATATGATACCCCGAATTGGGTTCGCCACGCGCCTGATTGTGCTGTTAGAATACGCGCCGCTCTCGATCTTTAACAACTGAAGGAAATTTTCGTGCATCCCATGCTGAATATTGCCGTGCGTGCAGCACGCAGCGCCGGCGACATTATTGCCCGTTCCACCGAACGACTGGACACCCTGAATATTGTCAACAAGGCGGAAAATGACTTTGTCAGCGAAGTCGACCACCGTGCTGAACAGGAGATCATCAAGGTCATCCGCAAGGCCTTTCCCGACCACGCCATCCTGGCGGAGGAAAGCGGCGCACAGGCCGGCAGCAGCGACTACCAGTGGATCATTGACCCGCTGGACGGCACCACCAATTTTCTGCACGGATTTCCCCAGTTTGCCGTCTCCATTGCCCTGAAACACAAAAACCGCATTGAACAGGCGGTTGTCTATGATCCCATGCGTCAGGAGCTGTTTACCGCCGGCCGAGGTGAAGGAGCCAATCTGAACGGCAAGCGTATTCGCGTCGCAAATCGAAACGGCCTGAAAGGCGCGTTACTGGGCACCGGTATCCCGTTTCGCCCCGAATTTCCCTATCTGGATGAATATCTGGCCATGCTGAAGGCCCTGTTGCCCGGTTCTGCGGGAATCCGCCGTCCCGGCTCAGCGGCACTGGACCTGGCTTATGTGGCTGCCGGCCGTCTGGATGGTTTTTGGGAGTTTGGTTTGAATGTATGGGATATGGCGGCGGGCGTCTTGCTGGTGGAAGAGGCCGGCGGTCTGGTCAGTGACTTTAATGGCGGCTTCTCCCATCTGGAAACCGGGAATATCGTTGCCGCCGGCCCCAGGGTTTTCAAGGCCATGCTGCAAACCATCAAGCCCCATATCCCGAAAGAATTTAGCTGAATTTCCATTCAAGTTACCTTACCGGTGGACGCTAGGAATTTCGTAGTCCCACAGGTGATGTATGAAAAAGAAGTATGCAAAAATCCCGGTCAAGGGTGACAAGGCACTGGAAATGACCATGCAAGATGTTCTGGAAGGCTTGGAAGATGCCGCCGGTTATTTCGCCTTTCGCTCCATCCCTGACACCCTTGAAGTGCTCTCCATTGAGCCGCCCAAGGGCGATCCCGTGGCTGAGCGCGCCCCTCTGGCGACTGTTTATACGGTACCACAGCGCCGCAGCGTCGATATTGTCGACTACCTGATCGCCAGGGAAAATCTGGCCAACGGCGCCTCCGCCTGAGCAAAAAAAACCTGCCGGTTTTCTCCCGGGCAGTGAATCCGGTCCCATTCCCTGTTTGACCTCCCCGATCATTCCGTGCTATCAATCAAGAACCATAACAAGACCAGCAGTATTGCTGTAAAGGAGGATGCGTGAGAAGAAAGCTGACGGCCGCCCTGGCTCCCCCCCTGGCTGTATGCCAATATGGTTGCGCAGGTTGTTGCGCGGCGCCCATTGGTGTGTTTTGGATTACCGGGATAGTCAGCATTATTTACGGTTTTCTGGGTGGTCCCGCCGGATTGGATTCAATCAGTTGGACTACCGTTATGCTTGGCCTTGCGCTGTGGGGTATTGCTGCAGTTTGGGCGGAAACCACTATCCGCAGTGTTGAGGAAGATCAGGCGGATCCCAACTGTAAAGCCAAATCCTCCAGTTCACTTTGCCGCATCGTACGACCCGGGCTGGATGAATCCAACCCCCTGGATGAGATTAAAAAGTTTCAGTAACCTGTCTAACGACGAGTAAACAAAAAGCCCGCAATTGCGGGCTTTTTTCTGCTTGATAGCGGCATTTTCCCGTTAAATCATGTTTTCCTGATCGGCCCCTTCCTTCTCAATCGGGAGCAGATTTTCGCGCGAGATGTCCAGCGCCAAAGCTGCATTACTGGCGATATAGATGGATGAGTAGGTACCCACCACAATACCGACGATCAAGGCCAGGGAGAAGGCATGAATCAACTCTCCCCCCATAAAGAACATCGCCACCACAACCAACAGGGTGGTTAATGACGTCATCAAGGTACGGGACAGTGTCTGGTTCAAAGAAGTATTTACCACATCACTGGGACTGCCCTTGCGTATGACGCGAAAGTTTTCCCGAATCCGGTCAAAGACCACGATGGTGTCATTCAGTGAGTAACCAATAACCGCCAGTACCGCCGCCATGACAGTCAGGTCAAAATCCCACTGGAACAGGGCAAAGAAACCCAGAGTAATGGTGACATCGTGGACAAGTGCAGCCACCGACCCCACCGCCAGCCGCCATTCGAAACGCATCATGACGTAAACCAGGATACAGCCCAGGGCAATCAACATAGCCAATCCGCCATCATCACGCAACTCACCACCCACTTGCGGTCCGACATACTCCTGGCGTCTCATTTTGGCCTCACCATGACTTTGTGCGCTCAGGACTTTCAGAATCTTGTCCCCCGCCTCTGCACTGCTTACTCCTTCTCTGGGAGCCAGACGAATAATGATGTCTTTTGCGCTACCGAAATGCTGGACGACAGCATCGTCATATTTGGCGTCATGTAGTACCTTGCGAACTTCAACCAGATCCACCGCCTTCGGGTAACCCACCTCAAGCAAGATACCGCCGGTAAAATCCAGACCGAAGTTCAGGCCGCGAGTCGCCAGTGCAGCGATGGAAAGCACGATCAGGATAACCGAGAAGATCGCGGCTATCTTGCGTTTGCCCATAAAGTCAATATGGGTCTTTTTCTCGAAAAACTGCATTCCCTTCTCCCCTTTAAATCGACAAGGTCTTGATACGACGCCCGCCAACAAAAAGATTGACGATGGCGCGGGTACCCATAATGGCAGTGAACATGGAGGTCACGATACCAATGGACAAGGTGATGGCAAAACCCCTGATGGGACCGGTACCAAACATATACAGCACCAATGCGGCAATGAAAGTGGTGATGTTGGCATCAGCAATGGTGGAAAGCGCTTTCTCATACCCGGCGTTAATACTCGACTGTGGTGTATTACCGATACGCAATTCTTCACGTATTCGTTCAAAGATCAACACGTTGGCATCCACCGCCATACCCACCGTCAGGATGATACCCGCGATACCGGGCAGGGTCAGTGTTGCCTGCAACATGGAGAGCACCGCAACAATCAGCACCAGGTTGGCCAGCAGTGCTGCATTGGCCACCAGACCAAACCCTCTGTACCAGAACACCATAAAGGCAATCACCAGTGCCATACCTACCGTCACCGAGCGCATACCCTGCTTAATGTTGTCCTTACCGGCGCTTGGACCAATGGTCCGTTCTTCAACGATACGAATCGGTGCAGACAGGGCACCGGCACGCAATAAAAGCGCCAGGGTCTGGGCCTCTTTGGGGCTGTCCAGACCGGTGATTTGGAAACTGTTACTGAAGATACCCTGGATGGTTGCCACATTGATCACTTCTTCAACCCGATAGGGGGTGACTTTTTCCTTGCCATCCACAATCTTGACATCCGACTTGGATTCAATGAACACCACCGCCATGGGCTTCTTCACATTATTCTTGGTGGTGATGAGCATGGATTTTGCGCCAATCCCGTCAAGCTGTACTTTTACCATCGGGCTGCCGCTGTCCGGGTCAAAACCCGAGTTGGCATGAGTGATGCGATCACCGGTGATAATCACCCGGTCCTTGAGCAGTACGGGACTGCCGTTGCGCATCTTGTACAGACGATAACCCGGCGGGATCTGCCCGGTGGAGGCGGCCAGTGCACCCCGACGATCCGGGTCCGCAAGACGAAACTCGAGGGTTGCGGTGGCGCTTAAAATACGTTTTGCCAACGCACTATCCTGAATACCCGGCAACTGCACAACAATACGTCGTTCACCCTGTTGCTGGATCACCGGCTCGGCCACACCCAACTCGTTCACACGTGCACGCAACGTGGTGATATTTTGCTGTACGGCCAGTTTCTTTAATTCCAGGACAGCAGTTTCCTGCATGGATAAGGTGACGATGTAGTTGCCACCGTCTGTTTTGGACGAAAACAGGAAATTGGGAAATTCTCGACGCATGGCTGATACAGCCTTGTCCCGATCCTGTTCAGATGTATAACTCATTTCAAACGCGATACCGTCACCCAGTTTTTTTGGCAACTGTGTGCGCACGTTAATCTTGCGCATCAGTTGACGAATCTCGTCATGGAACCTTTCCTGATTGGATTTGATCACGCTGCCCATATCCACATCTATCAGGAAGTGCAAACCACCACGCAGGTCGAGGCCCAGGTACATGGGTCTGGCATTAATGCCTTCGAACCAGGCCGGAGCGGCCGGAGCCAGGTTCTGGGCTATGGTGTAATCCTGACCCAATATTTCCTTCAATTTGTCCCTTGCATTGAGCTGCTCATCGACACCGCTGAAGCGAACAAGCAAGCCTCGGTCATCCAGAACAACCTTGCGATAAGGAATTTTCGCACCATCCAACGCAGCGATGACCTGTTGCCGGGTGGAGGCGGTAATGACCTTGTTGTTTTTGACAGCGATCTGCAGAGCCGGGTCGGTACCGTAGAGATTTGGCGCCGCGTAGATCGCACCGATCGCGATAATCACGGCGATCATGATGTATTTCCAAAGTGGATACTGGTTCAGCATAATCCTTATACCTGGCTGAGTTGTTATAGAGTACGGATAGACGCTAACTGTAGCTTGTTGTCTCAGTCTTTTTCCGCGGCCTTGATACTGCCCTTGGGCAGAATGGCTGATATCGCATGGCGCTGGATGCGAACCTGTACATTGGCGGCGATCTCCACCGTTACATACTGTTCTGTGGTATTGGTGATTTTGCCCATAATGCCGCCGCTGGTCACGACTTCATCACCCTTGGCCAGTGCAGACACCAGTTTTTGATGTTCTTTGGCACGCTTTTGCTGCGGACGAATCAGCAAAAAGTAGAAGATCACAAACATCACGATCATCATGATCAGGGGAAAGCCGGTATCCGGTTGTTGGGCGGCCGGTGCGGCGGCATGTGCACTGGAGATAAAGAAATTCATTGTTCTACCTTTATATATACTGTCGTGTTAAGGGTCAAAACGGCGCCTATTATGACACAGCAGGCACCACTTGCGAGCGTCTTTCATAGAAAGTTGCCACATACGAGGCCAGATTTCCCTCTGATATAGCGGCACGCAATCCCTGCATCAAGTGCTGGTAATAGTGCAGGTTATGAATTGTATTCAAGCGGGCACCCAAAATCTCGCCGGCCTTGTCCAGATGCCGCAAATAGGAGCGACTGTAATTACGGCAAGTGTAGCAGTCGCAATCGGCATCCAGTGGTCCGGTATCCAGCCGATGCGCACTGTTTCTGATCTTCACCACCCCGGTACTGGTGAATAAATGACCATTTCGGGCGTTTCGGGTGGGCATGACGCAATCAAACATATCAATCCCGCGTCGCACCGCCTCCACGATATCTTCCGGCGTCCCCACCCCCATTAAATAGCGGGGCCGATCCACGGGCATGTGCGGCGTCAAGTGATCCAGTACATGCAACATCTCGTCCTTGGGCTCCCCCACCGACAGACCACCGATGGCATAGCCGTCAAAGCCGATTTCAGTCAGCCCCTGCAGGGATCGGGCACGCAGGTGGGGATACATCCCCCCCTGTACAATACCGAACAGGGCACTGGGATTGTCACCATGGGCGGTTTTGCAACGGGCCGCCCAGCGAAGCGAGAGTTCCATGGAGTCACGGGCCTGCTGTTCGGTGGCAGGATAGGGGGTACATTCATCAAAGATCATCACAATGTCTGATCCCAGGGCGCGTTGTACCGCCATGGACTCCGCCGGCCCCAAAAAGACCCGGCTGCCATCCACCGGCGAGGCAAAGGTCACCCCTTCCTCGGTAATCTTGCGCAGATCACCCAGACTCCAGACCTGAAAACCGCCGGAATCGGTGAGGATCGGCCCTTCCCAGTGCATAAAATCATGCAAGTCTCCGTGGGCCGCAATTACCTCAGTGCCGGGCCGCAACATCAAATGAAAGGTGTTGCCCAGCAGAATCTGCGCTCCACCCGCCCGGATCTCCTCCGGTGTCATGGCCTTCACCGTGCCATAGGTCCCCACCGGCATAAAGGCCGGCGTCTCCACCACGCCGCGCTGAAAAGTCATACGCCCGCGACGGGCCTGTTGGTCGGTTGTCAGTAATTCGAACTTCATAGGTTAGCGCTTTTCTCCCGGTTGGCAATATAACGCAGAGATCGCAAAGGCGCGAAGCGCACAGAGAATAAAGAATATGAGTTCTTCTTTATGCAAGTTGATGTTAAACAACACAACAAATTAAGACTCTGCGTTCTCCGCGCCTCTGCGAGCTCCGCGTTATTCTTCCCCACCAAATAAATTCTACCTGCAGATGCATCATACTATTAACATGGCATCGCCGTAGCTGAAGAAGCGATACTTTTCTTCGACCGCATGTCGATAGGCGGCCATGACCGGTTCATAGCCGGCAAAGGCGCTGACCAGCATGAGTAATGTTGATTCGGGCAGGTGGAAGTTGGTGAGCAGGCCATCCACAATTTTGAACTCATAACCCGGTGTGATGAAAATATTGGTCTCGCCGGCATAGGGACGCAGCACCCCATCGGCACCGGCCGTTTCCAGACAGCGCACGCAGGTCGTGCCAATGGCGATCACCCGACCGCCGCCGGCTTTGGTCGCGGCAACCTGCTCGCACAAGGCCGCATCCACCTGGATACGCTCCGCGTGCATCTTGTGATCACGAATATCATCGACCCGTACCGGTTGAAAGGTTCCCGCCCCCACATGCAGGGTGACATAACCCAGCCCGACCCCCATGGCCTGTATCTGTTGCAGCATGGCCTCATCGAAATGCAGCCCGGCAGTGGGTGCCGCCACCGCACCGGCGTGTTGGGCATAGACCGTCTGGTAACGCTCCCGATCCGCCGCATCCGGCTCGCGGGTAATATAGGGTGGCAACGGAATGCGGCCTATCGCTTCCAACAGTTCCACCACCGTTCTGTCAGTCTCAAAGGCCAATATAAAGAGATCACCCTCGCGTGCTTCCATCACAGCGTGGTTGTCACCGGGAAAATCGAGTCTCGTGCCCGGCTTCGGCGACTTGCTCGCCCGCACATGGGCCAGCACCCGCCGATCATCCAGCACCCGTTCCACCAGCACCTCGACACGCCCGCCGGAGGTCTTCTGCCCGAACAGACGGGCCGGGATCACCCGGGTATTATTCAGCACCAGTAAATCACCTGCACGCAGCAAGCCCGGCAAGTCGGTAAACCGGCGATCCGACACCTGTCCCGACACGCGCCCCAGGCACAACAGACGGCTGTCCGCCCGCCGCTCAGCCGGATACTGGGCAATCAAATCATCAGGAAGGAAAAAATCAAAATCTGTACGGCGCATGGGGTGCGAATGTTAGCAGATTTTTCTCCGAACAGCTTTCCGGAACGGCCCCGATTCCCTATAATGCGCGCTCTACGCAAACCTCACTGGCCGAGTGGTGGAATTGGTAGACACGCAGCACTCAAAATGCTGTGCCTTCGGGCGTGTCGGTTCGAGTCCGACCTCGGCTACCATTTATTTTTCCGTTTTGTTTCTCATTTTGATCGTTGTTCTGTGTTGATCCGACACGCCGCGTGTCGGCTGATTCGGCGCATCCCTGCGCCTCACCCTGTGGGCTACTTCGTCGTCCAGTTTTGCTCCCGGCAAAACTGTCGAGTCCGACCTCGGCTACCATTTATTTTTCCGTTTTGTTTCTCATTTTGATCGTTGTTCTGTGTTGATCCGACACGCCGCGTGTCGGCTGATTCCAGGGACTCGCAGTCTTCTGCAATCGTCTGTGGCAGTGCCAAAACGAAGTCCCTCGGGGTTGCTCTAGAACTGGTATATCATCCCCACAGAAACCACATACGGATCTGCGCCTGGCTGGGCCGGATTGACAATATCACCATGTCCGCCATCAGCAACTTTGTACAGGGCATTGGTCTCATTCAGTGTTTGCGCCCAGGCCAGATAGAGCTGGGCTTGCTTGTCCATGTTATAAAACAACCCTATCCCATATAACCGTGCGCCGGTTGCGGTGGAATTATGATAAGACGTGGTCTCCAAACCATGCATAGCCAGTTCATAGTCATTATTGAAGCGATACAATAAACTCAGGCCGTATACCTGCTTGACCCAATGGGGAAAATTCACCCGATCTGCGGCTTCCGTTTTTTCATAAACGAAACCAAACTGCAGCTTGCCAAACCAGTTATAGCCTGCCAGGCGCAGACCACTGAGTTTCGCCCGGTCAATATTCATTGTATTGATATTGGTGACCGCCATGCCATCCCAGTCTTCATATCCGATACCCAGATATAAACCGTCCCGCTTATACATCAAAGCATAACTGCGCATGGCCATGGCATTGTCATCCGCCTTGCCGCTGGTTTGGGCTGTTGGGTTGCCGGCCGAATACATGACCTGTACTTCCCAGCCATGCCAACCGTGTCGATACAGAGCGGCATTTTCACCACGATCATTCATTTTCACATCATCCAGCATACTGGCCCCCAGCAAGGCCAGCCGGTCCGGCACCAAATCACTGAACAATCCCCAGTGGCCGGCGACTATTTTGTAGGGTGTATCATTATGCCCAAGCAGGATTTCTCCATATGCGCCGCCAAACCCAAGATAGCTGTTGCGTGTGGCATATTGCCCACCGGTTTCATCCAGCTGAATTGTTTGCTCCAGTTGCCAGAGAACCAATGGTCCGGTGGGAGTAATATGTTCCCCCTTGAATCCAATGCGACTGGCGTTACTGGAAATACTGTTACCTGTGTTCTGCCCGTCATTATGGTAGTTTGCAGAAAGATGGAGTTTTCCATAAATTTCCAGTTGTTTGCCCGCCACCTCCACCGCATCAACAAGGCATGTAACAAATAAAAAGGAAAAACCCAGGAAATATCGGCCATATATCTGTTTCATTGTGTTTCGCTGTTGTCTACCCAATAAACATTGTTGAATCTGGAACCCACCATGTATATGTTTGTGATAATTTTTAACAATTCAAACCGCCATATAGCGCAAACTTCCGTACCAGCACATCTCCAGCATTAATTCATCAGTTATACTATCCATTGATACTGTTTTTGATGTGTAGACGATGTTCCGGCATTTCATGCGTAAAACAATAATTAATCGATATTTAGCCAGTCTGCTTTTTTTTACAGGTATGGTGACAACATTATGCGCGCTTGTTTGGTCGCAGCTTGCGGTGCAAACAGCCACGGCGGCAGATGCGTTGCCTGCAGAATTGACCGTTGCCTCCAGTAACAACTTCCCCCCCATTAATATGCTGGACGACGACGGTCGATTGTCCGGCTTCGGGCGCGACCTGTCAGATGCCGTGATGGCCGATCTGGGTATAAAGGTCAAGCGTCGGCATTCTGCAATCTGGACTGACGTTCTGGGCTGGCTGGATCGGGGAGAAATTGATCTCATCCATGATACCGGTTATACGACTGAGCGGGACAAGTACCTTGACTATACCGTGCCGATTATTGAAATGCCGGAAATGATTTTCGTCAAAAATGGAAGATTTGATATCAATACACTGAACTCACTGCATGGCAAAACCGTGGCTTGTGTCAATAAACATATAACACATCTCTATTTACAAAATTTTCCGGAAATTAAGTGCCATATAGTCAATAAACCTATCGAAGGACTATACGCCTTGGTGGGCGGCACCGTGGATGCCTTTGTCTACCCGCGTGAAATTGTCATGTATTTTGCACAAAAACTTCGTGTCAGTGGTGAGATTAAAATGGTCGGTGAACCACTGCGTGTTTTATCCTGGTCCATGACGGTGCGAGAAGGCAACACCCGCCTGTTGGAAATTTTAAACAAGGGCATCACGCATGTCAGGGAGACCGGTGAATATCAAAAAATCTACAATAAGTGGTTTGGGCAACGCTTGTTGGCCGGCTATACCAGGACAGAAGTTGCGATAATTGTTATTGCTGTTGTCGTGATTTCTTTGTTTCTCGGCACAAGTATTGTTCTGCTCATTTATAACCGGCGACTCAAGTCGACCAAGGATGCGCTTGAACAAAGTGAAAAAAAATACACCGAAGTTGCCGCCAACATACCCGGTGCGGTATTTCAGATATCCAAACGTGACAAACAGGATTGTCAACTTGCCTTTATCAGCCAGGGTATGGCGCGGACGATTGGTGTACCTGCGACAAAATTACTCGGAGAGCTTTCCGCAATAACAGCGTATATACATCAGGATGATCGTAGCCGCTTCCACGACAGTCTGATGAATTCCATTAGCGCAGGAACGGCCTGGCAGTCAGAATTCCGGATCATCACCCAACAGAATGAAACGCTCTGGTTCAGGGCTTCATCACAACCCACCCGCTTCGCGGACGACAATATCATCTACAACGGCATTTTGCTGAACATTTCGGATTTCAAGGAATTGCAACAGCAACAGTATCATTTTTTTGAATTAACCAATCATTTACTCTGCGTGGCCGGTTTTGACGGTTATTTCAAATTACTCAACCCGACGTGGAGTACTGTTCTGGGTTTCAGTTTGCAGGAATTATACACCATACCGTTTGTCGATTTTGTTCACCCGGATGATCGGGACAAAACCATTGCCGAGACAGCCAAACTGGCCGAGCGCAATGGTACTACCATTGGGTTTGAAAACCGCTATTTGTGCCAAAATGGCGAGTATCGCTATCTCTCCTGGATGGCGGTCTCCTCTCCATATACGGATGAAATCTTTGCAGCCGCCAATGACATCACTGCCTTAAAAAAAGCCGAAGCGCAGTTACAACATTCAAATGAATTATTGGAAGAGAGGGTGTTGCAACGCACCACTGAATTACAACTTTCCAATGAAAAACTGCAATTGGAAATCGAACAACGTCGACGAATTGAAAATGCCATGCAGGCTGCCAAGGAAGAAGCCGAGCGCGCAAACATGGCCAAATCGGAATTTCTCTCCAGAATGAGTCACGAATTGCGTACACCACTCAATGCTATTCTGGGATTTGCACAATTACTGGAATCCACCAAGGATATACCACACACCGAGGTTATAGAATATGCCAATGAAATATATAAGGCAGGTGATCACTTACACAAGCTAATCAATGAAGTGCTTGACCTTTCAAGAATCGAAGCAGGTCGACTTGATATATCCATGCAATCAATCGACCTTGGTGTACTCATTCAGGATTGTTTAGCCTTTATCAAACCGATGGCGGATGCCGGTTCAGTAACACTCACCGTTTCTCCAGCCAATGAATCTGTATACGTACATGCCGATGTGTTGCGGCTCAAGCAGATTTTTCTGAACCTGATGAGTAATGCAGTGAAGTATAATCGGCCCGGTGGCAATGTCAGTATAGAGTATACACTGTGTGATAAAAACAGGGTTAAATGTACAGTAAGTGATACCGGGCATGGATTAAGTCATGCAGAACTAAACAACCTCTTCCAGGCTTTTAACCGACTCGGCGCTGAACACAGTGGTGTTGAAGGGACCGGGATCGGATTGGTCATTACCAAAAAATTGCTTGAATTGATGGACAGCACGCTGGAAGTAAGCAGTGAACCAAATCAGGGCAGTAAATTTTCTTTCGTACTTGCGCGTACCAATACCGATACAGCAGGATTACCAAAACCAACCATGAATCATCCCGTAACAGGTGACACAAAAGAAGTATCACGAATTGTTTTATATGTGGAAGACAACCCTGCCAACATGCGACTGGTGGAAAAAACACTGGAAAAAATCTCCGGTCTACAGCTGGCCACCGCAGTTACCGCAGAACAGGGAATTGAACTTGCACAGACCCATCGACCTGACCTGATACTGATGGATATAAACCTGCCGGGCATGAATGGTCTGGAAGCATTGGCGCAATTGCAAGCCCTGCCTGCAACCCGGAATATACCGGTTGTTGCTGTTACGGCTGATGCCATGTCCAACTCAGTTGCACAAGGACTGAAGGCCGGCTTCAAAGCCTATATCACCAAACCCATTAACATCCATGATTTGAAACAAGTGGTGGTTAAATATCTCCCACTGAATCCCCGTCAGGTCGTAAACCAATAGCGTTGTTTGACGAACTATCCTTGCCAGGCCGATTCCGTTCACAGACGTGATGCCAAAACGCGACTCAGTTCTCATCTCTGACATCTCGTCCACCCAGAATCATAATCTCTTGTAAAAACAAAAAGATATAGAAAGAATACTAAAATCAATTTTTCCGACATGCCATAAAGTCCACGCCAAACCTGCCGATACCAAAGAGACAGCTGTAAATTCGTTGATCCGGGTGCTCTTACCCTGCAGAAGGAGCGTGTCATGAATATTCCGAATTTTTTCAAAGCAGGAATTCTTTTCTCAATAGTTGCTGTTTTCATCTCAGGTTGTGGTGGCTCCGGCACAGGGCAAAGTGGTGTTTCTGCCAATGCGCAGGGGTACACTGATAATGCGTGGACGACGATCACCCCAATAAATGGCGCAAGAGCGGGTATGTCAAGTTGCTCCTATCAAGACAATATCTACATTTTTGGTGGCACAGATTTTCATACCACTGTTGAGATGTTGGACATCGCGACCAACACCTGGTACACACGAACACCATTAACAACTCCGCGTCGATATGGTTCGGCGTGTGCAGTGATACAAGACAAAATTTACGTCATTGGCGGTTATAAGGATTTATCATCCACGAACTTGTATTTGAATAATGTAGAAGTCTATTCACCTGACAGCGATTCCTGGTCAACTGCGTCCCCAATGAATCTTGCCCGAGCCAATCATTCCTCTGCTGTTGTCAATGGAAAAATCTATGTTTTTGGCGGCAGAAATCAAGATCTACATATATCCCAAAGTGATGTCGTTGAGGAATACAACCCCGCAACAGATACATGGACCATAGTATCTACAATGCCCATTGCGCATCATTCCATGGCCATTACTGAACTCAATGACAAAATATACCTGTTCGGTGGATATAATAGTGCAGGAGCTTCAAACCTTGTCTATGAATATACGCCCCAAAATAACAGTTGGGATATGAAAGCATTTATGCCAACAGCTCGTTCAGGTCTTACAGCCTCAATTATAAAGGGCAAGATATATGTTGCAGGTGGTAGTGTTGGCGGCATGGACAGTATGAAAACACTTGAGATATACAATCCTGTATCTGACTCATGGCAAGCAGGTAATGATATGCCGACTGCCCGTGAGTACCATGTTGCAAACACATATAATAACAAGATATATATGATAGCCGGCAGAACTACTGTTGCCTATGATGGTGATATTGCATCGGTTGAAGTCTACGATCCCGCTAAAGACGGCAATCAGGATGAGCAGTAACAAGCTCTCCTGGTCACAATTTACAGGAATATATCACTCTAAACCCTGACACACCCGGTGTCAGGGTTTAATGCCGTTGTCTGTGTCTGCTTGTTAACCGGATATAGCGTTACTTTTGTGACAAATTCCTGCAGATATTGTCTCCTTTACTCCTGCATTACTAGCTGTCTTTACCGGGACGATTTCGTTTGTAGTGGTTGATCAGACCGTTGGTGGATGCATCGTGTGATGATATTTCGATATCCCCTTCCAGTTCCGGCAGGATTTTACTTGCCAGCTGCTTGCCCAGTTCAACGCCCCATTGGTCAAATGAGTTGATGTTCCAGATCACCCCCTGGGTAAAGATCTTGTGCTCATACATGGCAATGAGCGAACCCAGGGTACGCGGGTTGAGGGTCTTGAACAGAATGGTTGTTGTCGGTTTGTTACCGGGAAATATCTTGTAGGGTAACAGGGCTTCCAGAGCCGCAGAGTCATAGCCGGCAGCGACCAGTTCCGCCCGCGCCTCGGTCTCCGTTTTACCCTTCATAAAAGCTTCTGTCTGCGCAAACACGTTGGACATCAGGATGCGGTGGTGCTCGCGAATACAGTGAAAGCTGCTGACAGGTGCGAGAATATCGGCCGGCACCAGCTTGGTGCCCTGATGCATCAATTGATAAAAAGCATGCTGGCCGGTAATCCCCAATTGGCCGAAGATCACCGGTCCCGTGTCATAGTCAACCTGTTTGCCATCCCGATCAATACTCTTGCCATTGCTTTCCATGTCCAGCTGCCGCAGGTAATCGGGGAAATAGCGCAAGTGTTCGTCATAGGGCAAAACGGCATAGGTCTGGGTTTTGAAAAAATTGTTATACCAGATCCCCAGCAATGCCATGATGACCGGGATGTTCTGTTCCAGCGGCGCGGTTCGAAAGTGTTCATCCATCTCAGAGGCCCCGCGCAACATCTCCCGGAAATGGTCCATCCCCACCGCAACAGCAATCGACAATCCGACAGCTGACCAGAGTGAATAGCGCCCGCCGACCCAGTCCCACATGCGATAAACATTTTCCGGTGCAATACCAAACTCGGCTGCGGCCTGTGTGTTATCGGTGACCGAGACAAAATGTTGCGACATATGTGCCACATCTTCCGCCGTCTTCAGAAACCACTGCCGGGCGGTGCGCGCATTAACCAGTGTGTCCTGAGTGGTGAAGCTTTTGGAGACGATGATAAACAGCGTGGTCTCCGGGCGCAGTTTTTCCAGGGTATAGGTAATGTGGTTTTCATCCACATTGGAGACAAAGTGAACACCCAAATCACGGATGGCAAACGGTTTGAGCGCCTCCGTGGCCATTACCGGGCCCAGATCTGACCCGCCGACACCGATATTGACGATATCGGTAATGGGTTGGCCGGTATAGCCGCGCCAGGCACGGGAACGCACCGCCTCCGAAAAGCTTTCCATTTGCGCCAGCACCGCCGCCACTTCCGTCATCACATCCTTGCCGCCGGTCGAACCTTTGGCATCAGCCTGGCGGCGCAAAGCGGTATGCAATACCGCCCGGTGTTCCGTGTGATTGATTTGTTCCCCGGCGAACATTTTTTCAATCCAGTCAGCCAATCCCCGCTCTCTGGCCAACTCGAACAACAGGGTCATGGTCTGTCGGGAAACCCGATTTTTGGAATAATCGAGCAGGATATCGTTAAATTTGACTGAAAAATGCTCAAATCGCGCCGGGTCATCGCGAAACATGTCCCGCATGTGTTCAAGGCAAATTTCATGGAAGTGGTCCTGCAGGTGTTGCCACGCGGGTAATGTCGTCAGCGAACTCATAAATCCTTCTGCTTATCGTTATTTTGTTATGTTGCGTAACCTGATTGTAGCGAGATTACCCCTGGAATCCCAATCGGCGTCCGGACTGAAAAGCTTTAGTTGGCTGAATTTTCTACGTTTCATGGCTGTCAAGGGGGCGATCTCGGCGGTTTCGACAGGTATAATCCGCCCCTTGGCCAATTTTTCAAATTTGATGTTATGAATGCAGATGTGAAACAAACACCCCTGCGCCGGACACTGCCCAACATGCCGGCGGCCAGGGACAAGCAACTCCGCTCACGCGTGAAACTGTTCGGGAATATTCTCGGCAAGGTCTTGCTCAACCATGCCGGCAAGCGCGTCTTTGATGCAGTGGAGACCCTGCGCAGGGGGCATATCAGCCTGCGTAAACGGGAAAACAGTCGCAAACGGGCGCAACTGGCCAGGTTGGTGGAAGATCTGGATCCGGAAACCCTGACCCATGTTATCCGCGCCTTCAGCATTTATTTCGGTCTGGTGAATATCGCCGAAGAAGCCTATTTACACGAACAGCGTCGCAAGCTGGAAAAGCGCACCAGTGCCAACTGGCCCGGCTCCTATGACGAAACCCTGCGCGAAATGCAGGGCATGGGCATCACCTCCAACCAGTTACAGGAAATGTTGACCCGTCTGGCCTACATTCCGGTCATTACCGCCCACCCCACGGAAGCCAAACGCCGTTCGGTGCTGGAAGAGATGCGTCGCGTCTATATCATCAGTGAGAAGCTCGACAGCAACCAGATCAGCCCGCTGGAGCGCGAAGCGGTTATTGAGCAACTGGAGCGCCATATCCAGATCCTCTACAAAACCAATGAAGTACGTTCGCGCAAATTGCAGGTGATTGACGAGGTGAAGAACGGGCTGTTCTATTTCCGCAACAGCCTGTTTAAGGCGGTACCCACCACCTATCGCCGGATGGAGCGCGCCATACAGCGCGTCTACGGTCAGCCGGATGGCCACTTGCCCGGCATTACCGTGCCCAGTTTCATCCGTTTTGGCTCCTGGATCGGCGGCGACCGGGACGGTAATCCGTTTGTGAAACCGGAAACCACAGCCATGGCCCTGCGTATGCAGGCACGCGAAGCAACACAGGAATATGTCATCCGTGCCGCTCGCCTGAGTCACATCCTGTCTCACTCCAGCAAGTTGTGCAAACCCAGCTCGGCCTTCCTCGACAAACTGGCCCGTGATGAAGCTGACGTACCGGCAGCCTTCAGGGATAACCCTGATCGGTTTAACCAGGAGCCTTACCGACGCAAGCTGTACATGATGAACTGGCGGTTAAAGCGCAACCTGAAGGCGCTGGATGCCCTGCTGGATGGCGAAGCAGCGCCAAAAAACGATTCTGGTTACCGCACTGAGCAGGAACTCTTGCACGATCTCTATTTGATCCGTGATTCCCTCATTAACCACGGTGACGCCAATGTCGCCAGTGGTGAGTTACAGGAATTTATCCGTCTGGTTGAAACCTTCGGATTTTATCTGGTCAAGCTCGATGTCCGTCAGGAATCGACGATTCACACCGAGACCGTGAAAGAGGTACTGCAAAAAATCGATGGCACCGATTACGAAAGTCTGGATGAAGATGGTCGGCTGACACTGTTGGCCAACTATATTGAGTCTGACCGGCCCGACTTCGACCCCGCCGGTCTGAGTGAAATGGCAAAAGAGACCGCTGAGTTGTTTCATGTTATGGCGCGCATGCGTCAGGAAGTCAGCGTTGAGTGTTTCGGCAACTATGTGATTTCCATGACCCACGAAGCCAGTCATGTGATGGAAGTGATGTTCCTCGGCTGGCTGGCCGGCCTGGCCGGCAAAAAAGACGGTCAGTGGTTCTGTGAACTGCGCATTTCACCGCTGTTCGAGACCGTTAATGACCTGGAACATATCGAACCAGTGATGACCCGCCTGCTGGATAATGCAACGTATGCAAAACTTCTGCACGCCTCCGGTAACACCCAGGAAGTCATGCTGGGCTACTCTGACTCCTGTAAGGACGGCGGCATTCTTGCCTCCGGCTGGAACCTCTACAAGGCCCAGCAACAAATTACGACCCTGACCAAGGCCCGCCAGATCAAGTGTCGCCTGTTTCATGGTCGCGGCGGTACGATCGGACGCGGCGGCGGACCGACCCGTGAGTCCATTCTCTCCCAACCCACCGGTACCGTGCATGGCGAGATCAAGTTCACCGAACAGGGTGAAGTGCTCTCCTATAAATATGGCAACACAGCCACTGCCGTGTATGAATTGACCATGGGTATCACCGGTCTGCTCAAGGCCAGCCGCAATATCATCACACCACCGGAACCGGATCGCGAAGAGTTCATGCAGATCATGTCTGAACTCACCCAGTTGGGCGAAAAGAGTTATCGCACACTCACCGACAGCACCCCCGGCTTCCTGGATTATTTTTATGAGGCGACACCGGTTTCGGAAATTGCCTTGATGAATATCGGCTCACGCCCCTCACATCGCAAAAAAACCGATCGCTCCAAGACCTCGGTACGCGCCATCGGCTGGGTCTTTGGCTGGGCGCAGTCACGCCACACCCTGCCTGCCTGGTACGGTATTGGTACCGCGCTACAGGAATGGGCCAAGGATGATCCCAACAAGCTGACCAAGCTGCGCGAGATGTATCAGAACTGGCCCTATTTCCGAGCCCTGTTGAGTAACTCGCAAATGGCCCTGTTCAAGGCAGAGATGAGTATCGCCGAGACCTATGTCGAGCTCTGCAAAAACCAGTCAACGGCCCGTCCGATTTACGAGATGATCGCCAATGAGTACGTGCGGACGATCCAGAGTGTCTTCGATATTGCACAGATTGACTGCCTGATGGGTGAAACCCCCCATCTGGCCCTGTCGCTGGCACGGCGTGACCCCTATCTTGATCCACTGAACATGATCCAGTTGATGTTGTTGAAGCGTTACCGTAATGAAGGATTGTCGGAAGAACATCGGGAGATCTGGCTGGATCCGCTGCTGCGCAGTATCAATGCGATTGCAGCGGGTATGCGGAATACGGGTTAGCGAACGAGTCCCTGTCAAAGGATATACGGCGGACTGACCGAACGCAGGCATTCTGCCGGATACTATGCTACTTTCTCATGGGTATATAGGGTTATAACATCGAGGATTAATTATCATCATGCCAAGGTCGCGAACGCTGAAAAAAATATTGTCACTCATCGGGGTAGTCGACAGATCTGACAGGAAATTTTACAAGAAACAATTTGCCAATATTCCGGACGGCGATTTCTACAGACCGCTTTTCAGCCCATGGCATGGTCAGGGATACAGCAAGTTCGCAAAATATCTTGCTACAGCCCAAAGTGTCTCGGTGGTTTCACCGGACAGGGTTTATGTGCTCTATACACTGGCACTGCAGGCACTCAGACTTGGCGGAAGCTGGTATGAGTGTGGTGTCTACAAGGGTGGAACAGCAGCCATGCTGGCCCAGTTAATCGCGCAGAATGAAGCTTCACCCCGGGCACTGCATCTGTTTGATTCATTCAGCGGTATGCCGGAGACCGATGCCGTGCATGATCTTCATCAGAAAGGTGACTTTGCCGACACTTCAGTGGAAGAGGTTACCCGCCATGTGAGCAGTTGTGTCAAAGATGCCTCCTTCATCAATTTCCACAAGGGATTCATTCCCGACACCTTTGCGGGTCGGGAGCAGGATGAAATCGCCTTTGCCCATGTCGATGTCGATATCTATCGGGCCATTCATGATTGCTGTGAATTTATCTATCCACGCCTTCAGAACGGCGGATTTATCGTATTTGATGATTATGGTTTCGGTTCATGTCCGGGAGCCCGAACTGCTGTCGATGAATTTTTTGCCGACAAGCCTGAACAACCCCTGGTATTACCCACCGGGCAGGCACTGGTATTCAGGTTCCGGTATTAACCTGACGGAACTGTCTCGTCAGGCTACCTGAACAGGTATGGTGTTGCGGGTGTGGGTGATTTTGTTGGCCTTGTCCACATAGACCAGCTTGGGTTTGTAGCTGAGCAACTCTTGCTGGTTCAGGCCGACATAGGCACAAATGATAATGATATCGCCCGGATTGGCCTTGTGGGCGGCGGCTCCATTGACGGAAATAATGCCTGTGTTGTCTTCGGCACGAATGGCATAGGTGGTAAAACGCTCACCATTGGTAATGTTATAAATTTCGATCTGCTCATACTCCCGAATACCGGCGGTATCGAGCAATTTCCCATCGATGGCACAGGACCCTTCATACTCCAGCTCGGAATGGGTCACGGTAACACGATGTAATTTTGCCTTGAGCATTGTGGATAACATTAAAACTTCCTTCCATTAAGCGTCTGGAACAATTTTACCATGCCCCTCGGGACATGCCACCTACAAAAAACCAGCTTATAGCTGAATATTATCAATCAGCCGGGTTTTGCCCAGCCATGCCGCCGCCAGAATAACCAGGCCGGGGCTATCGGCAAACGGCACATCCAGATTGTCCGCACGGCGTATAGCCACATAATCGGGGCGAAATCCCGCATTCTCAAGCTCTTCCTGCCCCAACAATTCCAGCTCGAAGTAATCGTGCTCCCCTTGCCGTATCTTGTCCCGCAGGTCTTGCAGGGTTTGGTAGAGCAAAGGCGCCTGCTGTCGTTCAGCGGCGCCAAGATACCCGTTCCGCGAACTCATCGCCAGCCCGTCTGCTTCACGGATGGTCTCCATTCCCACCAGTTCAACCGACATCGCCAGATCACTCACCATGCGTTTGATAATTGTAAATTGTTGAAAATCTTTCAGGCCAAAAATCGCCATATCAGGCTGCACGATGTTAAACAGTTTATTCACAATCGTGGTGACACCGCGAAAATGGCCCGGCCGGCTCGCACCACAAAGCATATCGGACAATCCCGGCACTTCGACAAAAGACATATCAGTCACCGGGCGTGGGTAAATTTCAGCCTCATCGGGGGCAAATACCGCACCGACACCCATTTGCGCCAAACCATCCAGGTCAGCCTTCAGGGTGCGCGGGTAGCCGGCAAAATCCTCGTTTGCACCAAACTGCAAGGGATTGACAAAGATGCTCACCACGACCTCATGGCAGGTTGCCTGGGCCTTTTTAATCAAGGCATAGTGGCCCTCATGCAGATTACCCATCGTGGGAACAAAACCAATACGCAGGCCCTGGCTGCGCCAGGTCTTCAGTTGGGATTGCAGTGCTGAGGTATGAAGAAAGGTTTGCATGATTGGCACCAATCGATATAAGCGGAAACGAAGTGGTTATTCGAAGCTGTGTTCGGCAGCGGGAAACTGACCTGACTTGACCTCCGCCACATAAGCCTTCACAGCCGCCTCGATATTGCCGGTTTGCGACAAATAATTCTTGGCGAATTTTGGAATGCGACCGTGTGAGATACCAAGCAAATCGTATAACACCAGCACCTGGGCATCACAGGCAGCCCCGGCACCTATGCCTATTGTGGGAATGGAGACTGCCTCCGTAATCTGTTTGGCCAGACCGGCGGGTATACATTCCATCAACAACATATCTGCGCCGGCATTCTGCATGGCGTGCGCCTCTTCCAGCATGAGTCTGGCGGCGTCCCGCTCACGTCCCTGAACCCGATAACTGCCGATCTTGTTGATGTACTGGGGTTGCAGACCGAGATGGGCACAAACCGGAATCCCGTGTTTGGCCAGGGCCTCAACCACCGGAATAACATGACCGCCGCCTTCCAGCTTAACCGCCCTCGCTCCACCTGCCTGCATCAAACGGGTGGCGTTATCCAGCGCACGCGGCACATCGGCAAAGCTCATAAAGGGCATATCCGCAATAACCATCGCCCGATCCACCACCCTTGCAACACATTGGGTGTGATAGAGAATATGGTCCACTGTGACCGGAATGGTGGTGTCGTGCCCCTGGACCACCATGCCCAGGGAATCCCCCACCAGAATGATATCCACACCGGCCCGATCAATAAGGCCGGCAAAGCTGGCGTCATAGGCGGTCAGCATGGTGAACTTCTCCCCCGCCTGTTTGAATTTGTGCAGGGTGGTCACCGTGACTTTACTGGATGCTTTTGGTGTCGCGCTCATGATTACAGTGATATGGGGGCAGGGTTTAAATAATGCCGTCCCGATTTGATCCGGCAAACATAATCCAATAATAACCGATAATCCTCTTCATTATCGGCAAAATCAATCTCGGCGGCATTCACTATCAACAACGGTGATGCATTGTAGTCATAAAAAAACCGTGTATATGCATCATTCAACCGGGCCAGATAATCGGCATTGATGCCCTGTTCGTATTCACGTCCGCGTTTGTAAACGCGCCGCATCAACACATCCACCGGGGCTTGCAGGTAGATCACCAAATCAGGTCGCGGTGCATCCAGGGTCAGATGGCTGTAGACCTGTTCATACAGCTTGAACTCCTCTTCATCCAGAGTAAGCTCGGCAAACAGGCGATCCTTTTCCAGAATAAAATCCGCCACACGCACCGGCTGAAACATATCGGTCTGTTTCAACGCCTGCATTTGCCGGGCGCGCTGAAATAAAAAGAACAGCTGGGTTTGCAGGGCGACACTGCGCGGGTCCCGGTAAAACCGGTCCATGAACGGGTTTTCGTCGGCCTCTTCCAGCAACAGATCGGAACCAAAAGAAGCGGCCAGTCGGTGTGCCAGCGTGGTCTTGCCTACCCCTATCGGTCCCTCAATAACAATAAAATCGTGTGGTGCCTGAATCATTCCGCCAGTTTTTCCAGCCCCGTCGCCGGACATTGTTCTCGTAGTTTTGCCAGCCTGCCATGCCCTGGAATCGGCAGGTCAGGTGGTGCGACGTCGGACAAAGGATACAGCACGAACGACCTTTCATGTAACCCCGGATGCGGGATCTGCAATGCAGGTGTATCGAGCACCAAATCATCAAACAGCAGGATATCCAGATCCAGCGTACGCGGCCCCCACCGCTCTCCCTGCCGAACCCTGCCCTGATTGATTTCAATAACCTGCAATGCCATCAGCAACGACAGCGGCGTCAGTGTGGTCTCCAGTTGCGCCACGGCATTGATATAGGCAGGCTGGTCTGGCGGCCCCATGGGCGGGCTGCGGTAGAGTGATGAAGATTTAACCAATTGGGTTTGCTCGATGTCGTGCAGAGTCCGGAGTGCCGTCTTGATCTGGTGAATCGGGTCCGCCAGATTGCTCCCCAATCCGATGAAGACCGTTGAATGCATTACCATAACCGGGATTATTCAGACTTGTTTGGTGACGATTTTTTTCCGGAGCGAGAACGTCTGCGTTTTCGGCCACTGCCGCCGCCCAATGTACGACACATCTCATGTTGAACTTCCCGGGAGGCCTGTTGGAACTCAGTCCACCATTTGCATAACTCGTCCAACGGCTCGCCGGCTTCATTACGCAATAACAGGAAATCGTAGGCGGCACGAAAACGGGGGTGTTCGACCAGCTTGAGGGCACGTTTGCCTTTGGGCTGTTCCAGGCGATTCTGAAAACCCCAGATCTCCTTCATCACCAACCGGAACCGTTTCGGTATGGCAACCGGGGTATGATGTACCTGCAAGGCTTCCCCCCCGGCTATATTGAGGGCCTGCAGCGGACTGTGTCCGACCTTTTCCAGCGCCCTGCTCTGCTCCTGTACCGCCGGCCAAAGCATGGCCGCAAACAGGAAAGCCGGTGTCACCGGCAAGTCGTCTGCAATACGTCGGTCGGTATTACGCACGGCAATCTGGATAAATTTTTCCGGATAGTCATCTTTGCTCAGACAGGAAGAGGTCAGGGTAAACAGGTATTGCAACAGACGATACTGTTCCAGCAGGATAAGCGTATGCTGCCCGTGCCCACTGAAAAAGAGTTTTATCACCTCATCATATAACCGTGCAGACGGCACCAGCTCCAGGCGTTCACCCTGGGCCAAAATCTGCTCTTCCAGTTGGGGTTCAATATTGAAATCAAGCTTGGCGGCCAGCCGGACGGCACGCAACATCCGCACCGGATCTTCCTGCAAGCGGACAACAGGATCACCAATCATTCGCAGGGTACGCGTCTCCAGATCAGGCAATCCACCGGTATAGTCCACAAGGGAAAAATCGTCGATATTGTAGTAAAGCGCATTGATAGTGAAATCACGTCGCCAGGCATCCTCTTCCAGCGTGCCATAGACATTGTCACGCACAATTAAACCGTCCGCTACTCTGGCAAGAGTGTCATCATCAGTGTCGGTATGACCGGAACGGAAGGTGGCCACTTCAATGATATCCCGGCCAAATCGCACGTGGACCAGTCGAAAACGCCGCCCGATGATTCGGCTGTTACGAAACAGATCGCGCAACTGCTCCGGGCTGGCATTGGTCGCTATGTCAAAATCCTTGGGCTGTTTGCCCAGTAAAATATCCCGCACCCCGCCACCAACCAGATAGGCGTCATAATTGGCCTTTTTCAGTCGATACAGCACCTTCAGCGCATTCTCGCTGATCGATTGCCGGGAAACGCTGTGATCGGCACGGGGAACAATAGGGACGGGAGATTGGTTATTCAAAACTGTTCTTTTTGCACTTCAGAAGTTCATTACTTGTGGTGGACGAAAAAAACCATATAATAACACCGCTTTAAGAACGCGCCAGCCATATTTGCTCCCATCGTCTAGTGGCCCAGGACGTCGCCCTCTCACGGCGAAAACAGGGGTTCGAGTCCCCTTGGGAGCGCCATCAAACCCACATCAGATTTGCAGCCATTTATAAATATTCACCCTGTGTCACAGCAAGCGTGCAGACTGCTTCACATCCACTTACACAGTGTCAAAATACCGGCAGATTTATTTTTGCCAGTTCACAGCGCTGCCATTTGACTGATAACTATAGTCAATCAGACCATCGCTGCACAGATAAACCGGCCGATATGATGTAACCCTCATTTTTGACATCTAAAGTCAACATATTTCAAGCCGAAGTTGAATTAACAAGTGCCTTTAATGCACCCACAATTTCTGTTTGGAGTAGACTGTCGTGAAAAAATTGATCCGTTTTCTAACTGTGACTTGCAGTGTTTTTACACTCACCACATTAACCGCTCATGCCGCCTCATTCGGCAATTTTGATCCCCGTTCGCTGGCAATGGGTGGCACCGGTGTCTCATCGTCTACCAGCTCCAATGCATCCTATTACAATCCGGCAGTCTTATCCATGGTTCAGCAGGATGATGACTTCAGTTTAACAGCACCTATTGTCGGCATTCGCGGTTATGATCCAAAAGATATGCTGGATAGTTTTGAGGCCTATCAGGATGGCCAGTACGAGACGGCATTCAGTAACTCTATTGATGCATTCAACGCAAGTCCATCAACCGCTACGGCGGGCGATGCCGCCACCAAAGGTCAGCAATTACTTAATGGCTTGATTTCTTTATCCAATAAAGAGCTGGATTTTGAAGTCCACGGCGGACTCAACCTTGCCATCCCGGGCAAAGGACTTGGTATGGCCGTACACGCCAGTGTACGCGGCATGGGTGGACTGGTACTGAATATCAGCTCTGCTGACACGACAGTGATGCAAACCTATATTGATACGTTGAACGTGTTGGCTGGTGGCGGGTCACCGGGAGCGAATGCGGTGTTTAATGGTACAACATTCACCCTGCCTTCCATGACATCAGATGCCCACATTCTAGGTGTATCGCTGATTGAAGGTGGTTTATCCCTGTCACATGAATTCGATATCTTCGGCGGTGTTTCCATTGGTATCACCCCTAAAGTTGTCCAGGTGACGACCTTCGATTATGTTGTCGGTATTGAAACCGCCAATACCAGCACGGAAGCTTCAAAACGTACCTATGATGATACCAACCTGGATGTCGGTATCGCCAAGCAACTCAGTGAATCCTGGAAGTTTGGTATGGTAACCAAAAATATCATGGCAAAAGACTACGACACCGCCCTGGGTAACACTATTAAAATCAAACCCCAGACCCGTGTCGGTCTGTCGCACCATACCAACTGGAGCACCTTCGCGCTGGATATGGATTTGACCGAAAACGAATCGATCGGTCTGACCGGCCAAAAAACCAAATATCTGGCATTTGGTATGGAACTGGATCTCTCCCTGTTGCAACTTCGCGCCGGTATCCGTCGCAATCTGGCGGCAACCGGTGCAGAGGTTCCGGATGTCCTGTCTGCCGGTGTCGGTCTCTACCTGCTGGGTGCGCACGTAGATATCGGTGTTGCCGGCAATGAAGATGAAATTGAAGCCGCTGTTCAACTTGGCTTGCAATTCTAGTCGGCCCTGTCTGCTCTCATCCAAACAACGAGCGTCCGGTTATCAAGTGAATCCATAACCGGACGCTATCTCTCTTCGACCGTTACAGCACCAGCTTCCAGGCACCGGGAGGGATAAAACAACATGTCGAAAAAAAGCTTTGCGGGTTTAATTCTGTCCATCATCTGCCTAGCCCCATTTTTGGTAAATGCCGCTTCATTTGGTTACTTTGACCCACGTTCGCTTGGCATGGGTGGCACCGGGGTTGCGTCGGCAAATGGCGGAAATGCCGCTTATTTTAACCCTGCATTGTTATCCAATGACCTGCGCAACAATCGATTCAGCCTGGAAGTACCGATCATCGGGGTACGCGCCGCCGATCCGGAAAATCTGTCAGACGCACTGGATGCCTATCAGGCGGGAAGTTATGAAACTGCGGCCTCAAATGCCATCAGCACCTTTAATACAACACCGAATAATGCCAATGCCCTGGCCGCTATCGGCGCCTTGCAGAACCTGCAAACCAATATCAACACTCTCTCCAACAAGGCCTTGATCTTTGAAGCCAATCTTGGTGCGGTCATCGGTATCCCCAACAACCGACTCGGCATCGCCGTAATGACAAATCAGCGCGCCATCGGTGGCGCAGAATTGAATATTACAGCGGCGGACAATACCACCTTTACCTGGTATATAGAGGGAATTGAATTTATCAGAACGGCCGGTACCTGTAGTGATCCCGCTACACCTTGTGCTGATCGCACAGCATTTATCACCAGTGGCGCTATCGACAGCCTGACTTCTACGGTCAATGTGCGCGGTGCTGTATTCGAAGAAACCGGTCTGTCACTGGCGACCCGGCTGAACTTGTTCGGCTTACCGCTGGCTTTCGGTATCACCCCAAAATCAATGACGGTCACCACGTTTGATTATGCTCTGGGTGTACAATCAGCCACGATTGATTCCAAGCTGGGCAAGCGTTCCTATTCCGATACCAATTTTGATGTTGGTGTCGCCACCTATCTTGGTCGGGGACTGCGCGTAGGCGCAGTCTTGAAAAATATTCTCGAAAAATCCTATACGACCGTTTTGGGCAATGTCATTGAGGTCAAACCCCAACTGCGTGCCGGTATCTCGCACACCACCCGCTGGTCAACCCTGGCCATTGATGTTGACGTGACCCAAAACGATCCCTCCGGGTTTGAAGAAGCCACGCAATATATTGCGGCCGGACTTGAATTCAATCTTTTTAATTTAATGCAGGTGAGAGTCGGTCAACGACATAACACCATTGCGACATCCACAGCGGAGCAGGACATCACCACTTTCGGGCTGGGGTTGTCACCGTTCGGGATCCACGTGGATTTGGCCTATGCCGGCAGCAGCAAAGATCAGGCTGTCGCCTTGCAGTTGGGATTCAAATTTTGAAATAAAAAGCCGCTGATCTCACAGCGGCATTTTCATCTTCAGGCAAGTCGCCGAAACGGAATCAGAAAAAGATCTCGGTTTCTGCAAACTCATGTTCACCACAGGCTGTGCCCGCCCTGGCGGCAGATACAACATTTAACAGATTCAGGTAATCACTTGCTTCGCTTTGGGTTTCCATCGGTCCCTGAGAACCATCATTGGTCTCGATATACCATCCATTGCCGCTTTCCAATAATTGCGCTTCACTCATATACATCTTGCTACTCCTGAAACTCGGTAATCATTCACAAAAAGTGAGCAATAAGCTTGCCAGTTTGTAACTTATTGTTTTATTAATAATTAACGGATACTGAACGGTAAATTGTCAATTATTTCGACAAAATCCAATACCGTAAGGAGCGGATTTCGGGCTGTTAGACAGATGAGGGTATAACCAGGCCAAAGCACACAATGAAATTCGCTCGTGTAAATCTGACCGACACAAGCAAGCTATTGATTTATATGAAAAAATAGAAAATAAAACCCGAGATGGAAACAGTCGGGACATGGATTGCCCCGACCTGTTGGCGGTACAACCGGATCAGTCCAGATCGGCGGTCAGTGAGTCCCGTACTGCGGTGCTGACCTGTGGTACTGACTCCAGATAGTTCTCATGATCGATGCCCATGCCAAGAGCGGCGCCGCTCTTCAGTGCGGAGACCATCTCCGCCGCCAACTCAAAGCGCATGAAGTGCACGGAAGAGGTCTTTTCCGCATTCTCACGTTCCAGATCTTCATCCGCAATGGCATAGACCTTGTCATGACCGACCACCTGCACCCACACCTTGTCTTCTACACCAATTAATTGGGCCAGTGCAGTCTGTCGCTCCGGTACATCTTCATACTCCATCATGAAGGTTGCCTTCCAGTTACTGCCATCGGGGATCAGCGGGTTGTAGGCATCCAGTTCTTCCTGGATGGCTTCCTTCTCGAAGATTCGTTCCACACGCAACATTTCCTGGATCTGGTAATGCATGGTCAGGCGGTCTTCAAAATACAGCGTGGCATGGGCACCGATGTGTACCTGACGGTGTTTCTTGTGTTCCAGCACTTTCGTCCGGAAACCCGGTCGCTGTTCGGCGTACTCTTCCAGGCTGAATAAATCTTCTCGTGTTAATTGCTTCATCATACTTTCCTGTCTTGCGTCATATCTAAATGCCATATGCCTTGCGCAGCAGGCTCATGGGATGTTCCGGTTCGCGCCCGTCCGCCAGACTGTTGGCGATTTGGTGGCCCGCCATCGGGCAGTCACTGCCATAGTGATCTGCTTCCGCCTGTTTCACACGATTGGCCACCGGCTTTGCAATTTTCATGGAAATCGCATGAAACTCCTGCTTCACCGCATAGGTACCGTCATGCCCCGAACAGCGTTCAATCGCTTCTACGGTGGTTTCCGGGACAAGTTGCAGGATTTCACGGGTCTTCATGCCGATATTCTGCACGCGCTGATGACAGGCCACATGGTAGGCCACCTTGCCCAGCGGGTTTTTGAAATCGGTTTTCAGTTTGCCATCCTTGTGCCTCAGCATCAGGTATTCAAACGGATCAAACATCGCGTCGCGGACCTTGAGGACATCGGTATCATTGGGAAACATCAGGGGCAATTCCTGCTTGAACATCAACGCACAGGAAGGCACCGGTGCAACAATATCCCAGCCTTCGTCCACCAGTTTTGCCAGCACAGGGATATTGGCTTCTTTGGCCTTCACCACTGCGTCAAGATCACCCAGCTCCAGTTTCGGCATACCGCAGCATTGCTCTTTTTCCGCAATGGTGACCGGGATACCGTTGTGTTCAAACACCGCCGCCAGATCTTCACCGATATGCGGCTCGTTGTAATTTCCGTAACAGGTGGCAAACAGGGCAACCTTGCCCCGGGTGTTTGTCCCCGCCTCGGCACTGCTGCCGGTCTTGTGTTTGGCGAGACGCTTGCGCAGGGTATTGCTGTGGTACTTCGGCAAACGGGCATCGGCATGCACGCCCAGCGCAGCCTGTAAAATTTTGCGGGTTGGTTTTATGCTGTTAACTGCATTCACCGTATTCACGATCACCGGGATGGTGGCTAATTTGCTCACGGCGTCGGTTGAGGTCAAGATGCGATCACGCAAACTGGCGCCCTGCTGTTTAAACTTGACGGCCTTGGCGCGCAACATCAAGTGGGGGAAATCGAGATTCCACTCATGGGGTGGAACATAAGGGCACTTGGTCATATAACAGAGGTCGCACAGATAACAGTGATCCACGACCTTCCAGTAATCCTGTTTGGCAACCCCGTCCACTTCCATGGTCTCTGATTCATCAACCAGATCAAAGAGGGTCGGAAAAGAGTGACACAGGCTGACGCAACGACGGCAACCATGACAGATGTCATAGACGCGTTCCAGTTCCTTAAAGAGTGATGCTTCGTTATAAAAATCTTCACTTTGCCAATCCAGCGCATGCCGGGTCGGTGCTTCAAGACTGCCTTCTCTGACTGTACTCATTGCTTTACTGCCTGTGGATTGAAGGGGTTGTTAAAATCGGTGAGAAAAAAAGCCGGATCGAATGATCCGGCTTTGACACGTTTACTTGTCCAGATTATCCAGTGCTTTCTGGAAACGGTTGGCGTGTGAACGTTCGGCCTTGGCCAGGGTTTCAAACCAGTCCGCAATCTCATCAAAACCTTCATCACGGGCGGCCTTGGCCATACCGGGATACATGTCGGTGTACTCATGGGTTTCACCAGCAATGGAGGCCTTCAGGTTGTCAGCAGTGCCGCCGATGGGCAGACCGGTGGCGGGATCGCCGACAGCTTCCAGGTATTCCAGATGACCGTGGGCGTGGCCGGTTTCGCCTTCAGCGGTTGAACGGAAAACCGCTGCAACATCGTTATAGCCTTCAACGTCAGCCTTGGCTGCGAAATAGAGATAACGACGGTTGGCCTGAGATTCGCCTGCAAAAGCGTCTTTCAAGCTCTGTTCAGTTTTACTACCTTTCAAATTTGCCATTGGAGTTCCTCCGACTTTTAGACTGGCTGCCCCCCGAAATGGAGGCGGTTATTGTTTAGACTAATTCTAAAAACGTTCAGGAAAGATAAATCACCCCCCACAGAGTGTCAAGCCCGAACCTGACTAAATCTCGGTTATTTCTTGTGTGATTTGGCAAGTGGATAGAATTTGACCCTCTGATGCATCTAGGCTAATTTAGCCCACCCTGATAATAAATGAGTTTGCCTGTGCCAAAGAAATCAGCTAAAAAAACCACCGATAACAAGGAAGTCGCCAGTTTCGAGACCTCTCTGGCGGAACTGGAAAACCTTGTCGAGCGCATGGAGAAAGGTGAACTCTCCCTCGAGCAGGCCCTGGGTGATTTTCAACGCGGCATTGAGTTGTCCCGGCAATGCCAACAGGCCCTGCAGCAGGCAGAGCAAAAAGTCCAAATCCTGCTCAACAAGAGCAACTCGCAGGACGACCTCGCGCCATTTGAAGCGGAATAGTGATGCCCATGAAGCTGGACTCCATCATGCAACAATGGCAGGCGCGCATTGATCAGGTGCTGTTACAGTGGCTGCCACCTGACACCACCACACCGACACCGCTCCACAAAGCCATGCGCTATGCGGTTTTGAACGGCGGCAAGCGGATCCGCCCCTTGCTGGTATACGCGGCGGGTCAAACCGTCAGCAGCCACGAAACGGGGCTGGATGCGGTTGCCGCTGCGGTGGAAATGATTCACGCCTATTCATTGGTCCATGACGATCTGCCGGCCATGGATAATGACGATCTGCGACGCGGCAAACCCACCTGCCACAAGGCCTTCAATGAGGCCACCGCCATCCTCGCCGGTGATGCCTTACAGTGTCTGGCCTTCCATATTATGGCCCGCCACCTGCCGACCATGATTCCGGCTGAAACCCGTCTGGAGATGCTGGATATCCTGGCGGTTGCCAGTGGTTCCCGGGGCATGGCCGGCGGTCAGGCCATTGATCTGGAATCGGTTGGCAAAACACTCACTATTGCCGAACTGGAAAATATGCACATCCACAAGACCGGCGCCCTGATTCGGGCCAGTGTCAAACTTGGCGCGATGTGTAATCCGCAAATCACGCCGGAACAGCTCGACCTGCTGGACCACTATGCCAAATGCATCGGCCTGGCCTTCCAGATCCACGATGATGTCCTGGATGAAATTGCCGATACAAATACCCTTGGTAAAACCCAGGGGGCAGACCGGGCATTGAACAAACCGACCTATCCGGCCCTGATGGGGCTGGAAGAGGCACGCCAAATGGCCGTCGACCTCCATCATGAGGCGCTGCAAAGCCTGCGAGATTTTGATGCCAAGGCTGACGTTTTACGACAAATTGCCCGTTATATCATCGAACGTGAATATTAGGGCCGGTTGAACAATGTTGGTGCGAACCAGCCAAATTAATGAAACAATTATATTATGACGCAGTTTTCCACATATCCCTTACTCGACACCATCCAGGATCCGGCTGATATCAGGCAATTGAAATTGGCCGGCTTACAGGAACTGGCCGATGAACTGCGTACTTTTCTGATTGAGTCTGTCAGTCAAACCGGGGGCCATCTGGCGGCCGGCCTGGGTACGGTCGAGCTCACCGTGGCGCTGCACTATGTCTTTAACACTCCCGAAGACCGGCTGGTCTGGGATGTGGGCCACCAAAGCTATCCGCACAAAATTCTTACCGGTCGCCGCGAATTAATGCAAAGCCTGCGCAAAAAAGGCGGCCTGGCCGGCTTTCCAAAGCGGGATGAAAGTCCCTACGACACCTTTGGTGTGGGCCACTCCAGTACCTCCGTCAGCGCCGCCCTGGGTATGGCGCTGGCCAGTCGACAGAAAGGTGAAAGCCGGGATGTGGTCGCTGTCATTGGTGACGGCGCCATGACAGCCGGCATGGCCTTTGAGGCCCTGAATCATGCCGGGGACCTGGATGCCAATCTGCTGGTCATCCTGAACGACAACGACATGTCCATCTCGCAAAATGTCGGCGGTCTGTCCAACCATTTGGCCCGACTGCTCTCCGGCAAGTTTTATGCTTCTGTGCGGGAAAGCAGCAAGAAGGTCCTCAGCTCCATTCCATCCGTCTGGGAGCTGGCGCGTCGCACAGAAGAACACGTCAAGGGGATGGTGGTCCCCAGCACCCTGTTTGAAGAACTGGGTTTCAACTACATTGGCCCGATCGACGGCCATGATATGGATACCCTGGTCAAAACATTGAAGAACCTCAGCCACCTAAAAGGTCCCCGCTTCCTGCATGTGGTAACGCGCAAGGGCAAGGGCTTTAAACCGGCTGAGGAAAATCCCTGTGCCTATCACGGGGTTGGGCCATTTAACCCTGAATCCGGCAATGCGCGAACAGCCTCCGCCGGGATATCCGGTCCGACATACACCGAGGTATTCGGTAACTGGCTGTGCGACATGGCACAGCGGGAACCGCGTCTGGTCGGCATTACACCGGCGATGCGGGAAGGATCGGGACTGGTCGAGTTTTCAGAACAATTCCCGGATCGCTATTACGATGTGGGCATTGCCGAGCAGCATGCTGTCACCCTGGCCGCCGGTCTGGCATGTGAAGGCCTGAAACCGGTGGTGGCGATCTATTCCACCTTCCTGCAGCGGGCCTACGACCAGCTTATTCATGATGTGGCCCTGCAAAATCTGCCCGTCCTGTTTGCCATTGATCGGGCCGGGGTGGTGGGTCCGGATGGGCCGACCCATGCCGGCAGTTTTGATCTCAGTTATCTGCGCTGTATCCCCAATCTGGTGATCATGGCCCCGGCTGACGAAAACGAGTGTCGCCAGATGCTCTATACCGGCATCCAGTATCCCGGCCCGACGGCTGTCCGCTACCCGCGCGGCAAAGGGCCCGGCGTCGCCATTGATACCGCCATGACCCCCTTAGCCGTTGGTAGAGGCGAAATCCGCCGACAGGGCAAACGTGTGGCTCTCCTCGCCTTCGGTTGCATGCTGGAGGCAGCCATGCAGGCCGGCGCAGAAACCGATGCCACCGTGGCCAATATGCGCTTTGTCAAACCCCTTGATGAGGAGCTGATCCTGAAGCTGGCCGGCAGCCACGACCTGCTCATCACTCTGGAAGACAATGTCATTATGGGGGGGGCCGGCAGCGCTGTTTTGGAAACCTTGCATCGTCGGCAGGTGAAAACCAACGTGATCAATCTGGGATTACCCGATTATTTCCAGGAACATGGCAGCCGGGAGGAATTATTGGCTGACGCAGGCCTGACAGCTGGTGATATAATCGACCGGATTGAAACATACAGACAGCAACCACTTGCCAAACACGTAACACTCGCATAAAGTCCCACCAAAGCAGTCAGGTATACAAATGAGTCCCCGTTACACAATGAAAATCGTCACCGATTTTGCCGCAGCGCATTTATTGCGCGGCTATGCGGGTGACTGCAGCCGATTGCATGGCCACAACTGGAAAGTTGAAGTGGAAATCACCACCCGGGTGCTGGACGAGATAGGTATGGGCGTTGATTTCAAGGAAATCAAACGGGTAACGAAATCGGTCATTGACAGCATGGACCATCGCAACCTGAATGATCTGCCTCCGTTTGATACGATCAATCCGACTGCCGAAAATATTTCCGCCCATATTTTTAAGGAGTTGGCCGGGCAGTTAAACGATGAACGGGTCCGGGTGAAAGCCGTCACTATCTGGGAGACCGAGCGTGCCTGCGTGACCTATACCGAGGAAGATGAATAATGAACCAGATAGTCAGTGATGTGATTGAAGATGTGCAAAACCGCGAAGATACCCGGCGCATCCCCATTAACAAGGTTGGTATCAAAAATATCCGCCATCCGGTCCGCGTGCGTGATCGCAGCGGCGGTGAGCAACACACCATTGCCACGTTCAACATGTATGTCAATCTTCCGCATAATTTCAAGGGTACCCACATGTCCCGTTTTGTGGAGATTCTGAACAATCATGAACGCGAGATATCCGTGAAGTCCTTCAAGGATATGATGATTGAGATGACTGATCGGCTTGAAGCCGAATCCGGCCATATTGAAATGTCCTTCCCCTACTTCGTCAACAAATCCGCACCGGTATCCGGTGTGCAGAGTTTGATGGATTATGATGTCACTTTCATCGGGGACATTCTCAAGGGTGTGAACCAGATGACGATCAAGGTGGTGGTGCCGGTTACCAGTCTCTGTCCCTGTTCGAAAAAGATTGCCGACTATGGTGCGCATAATCAACGCTCCCATGTCACTGTGGCCGCCAGGGTGAGTGACTTTGTCTGGATCGAAGAGATCATCGACATGGTGGAGAAAGAAGCCTCCTGTGAACTGTATGGTCTGTTAAAACGCCCGGATGAAAAAGTCGTCACCGAACGTGCATATGACAATCCCAAGTTTGTGGAAGATATGGTGCGCGATGTGGCCGCTGTGCTGAACAAGGAAGATCGCATTACCGCCTACGTGGTTGAATCGGAAAACTTCGAATCCATCCACAATCACTCGGCCTACGCGTTGATTGAAAAAGATAAAAGCAAGTAAACCTGTTTTATTGATTGTTTGGAATGCCGCTGTTGTGGCATTCCAAACAGAAGACCTCTGATTGAATACCCCCCCTCTATTTGCTCAGCAGGAGCAACCTGTCTTCATGTTGCATCTTGACCTTGCTCAGAAAAGACATACCCAGCAATACCGTGTCCGGACCGCGCCCCTCAATCACCGCCCCCTCAATATTGTTCACCTCGATATCACCCACCCTGACGCTTTTCAGATTCACAACATAAGTCTCTGTTACGCCGTTTGCAGTGCCGGCCATGCCCTTTTTCCCTGCGTAGCGGTAGTTGATCCCAAGCCGTCGGGCCTGCTCGGCACTCATGGCAACCCAGGTGGCGCCGGTATCGACCAGGAAGTTGACCGGCATACCATTGATGGTGCCTACGGTGGTGTACATCCCGCGGTTGGACCAGATGCGGGCTTCCCCGCCTGACTGCTTTCCTGCGGACCGGCGTGTACTGATATTTCTTGTGTGCGAGCCCAGCGTGAACGCCTGTCGCTGACCGGCAATGTCCAGTACCGCTTTGTCGCTGTCCGCATTAATCAGCGTGACCCCCTCCGGGCTGGTCTGTCCTTTGCTGAGTTTGTGTTGAACCCCGTCTATACGCAGAATGACCGTGTCCTTAAACAATCCCAGGATCATGATATCCATAGCCTGAACCGGTAGTGTGCAACAGAGCAGTACCAATACCACCACTGACCTGTTTATCCCTTTTCGCACCGGTTCCTCCAAGGCAAATAGTGGTTTATTTTTTGATGGTATACCGTTCGCCGCTGGAACGATTTAGATTGATCTTGACCCGGTCCTTATTCCAGCCGTGCACCTTGTCATGTGCTTCAATAAACACAATCCGGGTTTCCGCCGGAATGGCAATGCCGGAAAGGCTGCGGGTAAAGGGCTGTTCATTCACATGCGGGTGGTAAAGCGTCCGATTGCCCAACACCTTGCCTTTGCTGTCCACCACCCGCCAACCATCAGCATAGTGATTCCAGCCGGTATCGCCGTGTTTCAGGGTAACATGTGCAGTCCAGGTATTGATGCTCTTTTCCAGTTCAACATTGACAATCTTGACCTGATCAGCCCGCACAGGCAAGGACAGGAAAATCAGGCTGAATAAAGCCAAAATCAGGATGTTTTTCTGCATATTTCTCCCCTTGTTGGATAGCACTGCAATATTAAATCGTCCTATCTCATTATATATAAAATCAGGTGCAATAAAACGGCGGCATAAAGTGCGGCTAAAATATCATCCAGCATAATCCCAATACCGCCGGAGACATTCTGATCCAGCAGACGAATGGGCCAGGGTTTCCAGATATCAAACAGTCGAAACAGGACAAAACCCATTAACAGCGGCAACCACCCTGTCGGTGCGGCAAACATTGTCAACATATACCCGGCAATTTCATCCCAGACAATCGCACCATGGTCGTGCACACCCAGCCGCTGTGCTGTTTCGCCGCACAGATAAATTCCAATGAAACACACCATCAAGGTGATCGCCAAATATAAACTGATCGACAATTGTTGCATGAGAATTATCAGGGGTAATGCCGCCAGGGTACCGGCTGTGCCCGGCGCCAAAGGTGACAGTCCGCTGCCAAAACCCAGGCTCAAAAAATGAATGGGATTCAGTAATAATCGGGGCGGTACGCGGGTTGTTTTATGCATCGGTTGCTTCATTCAAAGTGGCGATATCCCTGTTGTTCACCGGTCAGGTCGCAGGGAGTTTCCTGATCATACAAACGTATGCCTGCCGCCGCTTCAATCACACCAATCGGTGTGATTCGATCTCCGATCCGGTCTGCGATTTGGGTTAAGTGCGGCAAAACCTCCGCCGGGAGACAGCAACAGAGTTCATAATCATCTCCGCCAGTCAGCGCCAGACGCCATTGGTCTTGCTTGTTGTCCACAGCCCGGCAAAGTTGCGCTGACAACGGCAGCTTGTCCAGTTGCAGTCGTGCACCGACACCGGAGGCGGTGAGGATATGGCCCAAATCCGCCAACAAACCATCTGAAATATCGATGCATGCCGTAGCCGTGTCGCGCAATGCCCGCCCGGTTGCAACACGCGGGATTGGCTGGTGCAGACGTGCGATCAAATATTCGGAAGCCTCCGTCTGCCTGGCTGAATGTTGCAGTAGTGATAATCCCGCTGCCGCATCGCCGAGGGTATTGGTTACACAAATCACATCACCGGGTTTCGCTCCATCGCGTGTCATGGCTTTATCTGTCGGAACATACCCGGCAATCTGGATAGTGACGGTCAACGGGCCACGCGTGGTATCACCACCTGCCAGCTGCATTTGATATTGATCGGCCAGCTCAAACAATCCGTCCGCAAAGTCATTGAGCCATGCCTCATCAGCTTTCGGCATGGTCAGCGCCAGGGTAAACCAGGCGGGTTCCGCACCCATTGCAGCGAGATCACTCAGGTTTACCGCCAACGCCTTCCAGGCGATATATCGCGCCGGTGTATCGACAGGAAAATGGACGCCCTCAACCAGCGTGTCGACAGCAACCACCAGATCGTGGTCTATCGGTACCGCCATCACAGCCGCATCATCACCAATACCCCGTTTCACATCACGGTGTTGGTGTGTGCGTGAAGCGAAGCAGTGCTGAATGATGTCAAACTCTGATAATGGCATAGACGGCCGGTTTCAGTCCTTGATGATTGGATTAGGCAGAACCGGTTTCCACCTTGCGCAGCTTCACCGCCAGCTTGTCCAGAATGCCGTTGACGAATCGGTGGCCCTTGTCCGCACCAAAGGTTTTGGCCAATTCCACACCTTCATTGATCACCACCTTGTAGGGTATATCCAGCCGGTGTTGCAATTCATAGGCCGACAGGCGTAATACCGCCTTTTCCACCATATCCACTTCATCCAGCGGACGGCTTAACACCGGTGTAATTTGTGCGTCCAGATCGGTGAGATGGTTGACCACCCCCAGCAACAACTCACTAAAATATACCCGATCAGCCTTGTTGGATTCAGGACTCGCCAAAAAGCGGGAATTGATCTCACCCACAGCCGTCCCCGACATCTGCCACTCATAGAGGGCCTGCAGGGCAAGACGACGCGCACGACTTCGTGCACTACTCATATCAACTCCAGTCGCAATCAACCAAGCTTGCGTAACAAATTAACCATTTCGATCGTTGACATGGCGGCTTCCGCCCCCTTGTTACCTGCCTTGGTGCCGGCACGTTCGATGGCCTGTTCAATGGTATCCACGGTCAAAACGCCAAACGCAACCGGGATGCTGTGCTGCATCATGACCTGGGCCATGCCCTTGACGCATTCACCGGCCACGTAATCAAAGTGGGGGGTACCACCACGAATCACTGCACCCAAAGCAACAATCCCGTCATATTTTTTACTCATGGCGAGTTTTTGTACGGCCAGCGGCAATTCAAATGCACCCGGGACACGGACAATTTCCAGATCTGCGTCTTGTGCGCCATGTCTTTTCAACGTATCAACAGCACCGCTGAGCAGGCTTTCCACTACGAAACTGTTAAAGCGGGCCACCACCAGTGCGATGCGTGCGCCCTTGATTGTCAGTTCACCTTCAACTGTTTTGATCTGTGACATTGGCTTTCTTCCTTTCAGAAATTTTAATCATGAACATATTCGACCACTTCCAGGCCAAAGCCTGACAGGGCATGCATTTTCTTAGGTGCGCTGAGTACACGCATTTTGGTCACACCGAGATCGGAAAGAATTTGCGCACCAATACCAAAAGTGCGCAAGTCTTCCGCATGATTGTGTGTTACTGCGATCCCCTCGTCCTGTTTGGCGTAATCCCTGATCTGATCCACCAACACATCCGACTCCTCGTGCAGACGCAGAATGATCACCACGCCTTCACCTTCATCGGTAATTCGACACATGGCGTCGCGTAACGGCCAACCACAATCGTCACGCATACTGCCCAACATATCACACAGGGTGTTTTCCACATGAACGCGCACCAAAACCGGCTTGCTGGTATCGAGATTTCCTTTCACCAGCGCCAGATGGACCTGACCGTCAATCATGTTCTTAAAGGCATGCAACTCAAAGTCACCGCATTTGGTGGGTAATTTGGAGCCGGCAACACGTTCAACGGTTTTCTCGTTCTGCATGCGATAGTGAATCAAATCGGCAACCGTACCGATTTTCAAACCGTGTTCCTGGGCAAATTTCTCCAAATCGGGACGACGCGCCATGCTGCCGTCTTCATTGAGTATCTCGACGATCACTGCCGCCGGTTCCAGATTGGCCAACCGCGCCAGATCACAACCTGCCTCGGTATGACCGGCTCGGGTTAACACACCGCCCGGCTGCGCCATCAGCGGAAAAATATGGCCGGGCTGAACAATATCGGTGGGCTTGGCGTTAACCGCCACCGCCGCTCGTACCGTCACGGCCCGATCTGCAGCGGATATGCCGGTGGTTACACCCCGGGCCGCTTCGATGGAAAGGGTAAAATTGGTGGAATGGAGATCATTATTGCTCTTTACCATCAATGGCAGGTTTAACTGTTCGCAACGCTGCTGGGTCAGTGTCAGACAGATCAGACCGCGACCGAATTTCGCCATAAAGTTGATATCATCGGCACGCACCAGTTCGGCCGCCATGATGAGATCGCCTTCATTTTCGCGATCTTCGTCATCCATCAGGATGACCATCTTGCCCTGACGAAAGTCCTCAATGATTTCTTCAATACTGTTCAGTTCCATGGGAATCGACTAACCTGCCTGCAATGAATCTCTATAAGTGGTAGACACTATACCATCTATTTAACAAAACCATGTTCCGCCAGAAAGGCCATATCGATCCCATCCTGCCCTGTCAGTGCGGCCTTATCACCCAGCAGCAAACGTTCCAGGTATCGGGCGATGACATCCACTTCCAGATTCACCTGACTACCCGGTTGCAGATCACCCATGGTGGTCTCCTGCAGGGTGTGGGGGACAATATTCAGGGTAAATTCCGCGCCGTCCACACTGTTGACCGTCAGGCTGATCCCCTCAACAGTAATGGAACCCTTGGCGGCAATGTATTTCGCCAATTCATCCGGGGCCTTGATCTGAAAACGGATCGAGCGTCCCTCATTGTAACGCCGGGTGACCTCACCGATCCCGTCCACATGGCCGCTCACCAAATGACCGCCCAGACGTGAAGTGGGGGTCAGGGCCTTTTCCAGATTCACTTTGGTCCCGGCTTTGAGATGTCGGAAGGTTGTCACCGCCAGGGTTTCACCGGAAACATCCGCCCAAAAGCCATCACCGGGTAATACAACAGCGGTCAGGCAGACGCCGTTGACAGCGATACTGTCACCCGGTTGTACATCACCCAGGTCCAGTTTACCGGTCAGGACATGCATCCGCGTGTCGGAGCCTTTCGGTTCAATGGCGGCAATAGTACCTGTCGACTGAATAATTCCGGTAAACATGACTCAGTTTTTAACCTTTGCCGTCACTCGAATATCCTTGCCCACCATACGCAGATCCAGAATATCCAGTTCAATTTTCTGATCCATGGTCTCCAGTTCCGGCAAGCGGAACAAACCTCGCGCCTTGTCGCCCATCAGACTGGGCGCCACATAGATGATCAGTTCGTCGCTCAGGCGGTCCCGCAGCATGGCGCCGCTCAGGGTGGCGCCGGTCTCGACAAAAACTTCATTGATACCCAGCTCACCCAGTTGATCCAGCACGGCAGCCAAATCCACCTGGCTGGAACAATACGGTATGTCCACGATTTCGGCCCCGGCCTTTTCCAGCGCAACTCTGGCTGAAGAGCTTTCGCTGCAGGTCATCACCACCACCCTGCCGGGTTGTGAAAGAATCCTCGCCTCAGGCGGCAGGCTCAGATTGGTATCCACCACCACCCGCAATGGCTGGCGCTCATGCCCCTCCAAACGGACCGTCAGATTCGGATCATCCGCCAGGATCGTTCCCACACCGGTGAGAATGGCGTCGCTTTGCGCCCGCAGACGATGGACATCCAGACGGGCCTCATTGGAGGTGATCCATTTGCTCTCCCCGCTCGCCATGGCGGTGCGCCCATCCAGGCTCATGGCCAATTTGTGACGAACATATGGTCGGCCATAGCGCATGCGTTTGATAAAGCCGGGGTTGAGGGCTTCGGCCTCAGCCTGGAGCAGGCCGATTGATACATCTATCCCCGCCTCACGCAGCAGCCCAAAGCCTTTACCGGCCACGGCCGGATTGGGGTCCTGCATGGCGGCTAATACCCGACTGACTCCCGCTTTGATCAGGGCATTGGCACAGGGAGGCGTGCGCCCCTCATGGGCACAGGGTTCCAGGGTCAGATAAACCGTCGCTCCCCTGGCCTGCTCACCGGCCATCTGTAAAGCATTCACTTCCGCATGAGGACCACCGGCATACTCGTGCCAGCCCTCACCCACAATTTCCCCCGCTTTGACCAGGACACATCCGACACGTGGATTGGGATGGGTGGTATAGAGTCCTTTTGCGGCCAGCTTTAGCGCACGGGCCATATAGTCATAATCATTTGCCGAATAATCTGTCATTACAATCTACAACTTGTTGTTTGTTATTAAATATTGTCGTCCGGTAAGAGGGATTGCTGGTTGCGTTTTTCCTCGGGAGATGGTTCCTGCCGCAGGCGTTCAATCTCTTCCTCAAACGCGCTGACATCCTGAAAACTGCGATACACCGAGGCAAAACGCACATAGGCCACCTGATCCAGATCCCGCAGGGCCAGCATGACCCATTCCCCCAGTTTGCGGGACTGGATCTCCCGCTCACCGGTGGCGCGGATCCGTTTCAGGATTTGGCTGATCGCGGACTCCACCTCTTCGGTATTCACCGGCCGCTTTTCCAGTGCGCGCCACACACCGCTGCGCAGTTTTTCCTCGTCAAACGGCTCGCGCCGGCCATCATTTTTTACCACCCGAGGCATCACCAGCTCTGCTGTCTCGAAGGTGGTAAAACGTTCACTACAGGTCAGGCATTCACGCCGGCGACGCACCATCGACCCTTCACCGGCCAACCGGGAATCGATCACCTTGGTATCTTCTGCGCCGCAAAAGGGACAATGCATCAGACTCAGTCCTGTTTGTCTGCAACCGGTTTACTAATCCGCGTAAACAGGATAACGCTGACACAAATCCAGCACCTTGCTCTGAGTGCTTTCAATAATGGCGTTATCTCCGCGTGACTCGATCACGTCACACATCCAGCCGGCCAGCACCTTGGCTTCGGCTTCCTTGAAACCCCGGGTGGTAATCGCCGGGGTACCCACGCGGATACCGCTGGTGACAAAAGGTGACTGAGGGTCATTGGGCACGGCATTCTTGTTGACGGTGATGTTGGAGGCACCCAACCAGGCATCCACGTCCTTGCCGGTCAGCCCCTGATTGATGAAACTCACCAGGAACAGATGGTTGTCAGTACCACCGGAAACCACATCAAATCCACGCTTGATAAACTCCTCGGCCATGACCTTGGCGTTTTTCACCACCTGCTGCTGGTAGGTTTTGAAATCCGCTTGCAGTGCCTCTTTAAAGGCCACTGCCTTGCCGGCGATCACATGCATTAATGGACCGCCCTGGGTACCGGGGAAGATCATGGAATTGAGTTTTTTCTCGATATCGGGATTGGCCTTGGCCAGAATGATCCCGCCGCGGGGACCGCGCAGGGTCTTGTGAGTGGTAGAAGTGGTGACATCAGCGATCTGCACCGGGCTGGGGTAAACCCCGGCCGCAATCAATCCGGCCACATGGGCCATGTCCACCATTAAATAGGCGTCGACACTGTCGGCAATATCACGGAACCGTTGCCAGTCCACAACCCGTGAATAGGCGGAAAAACCGGCCACGATCATTTTGGGCTTGTGTTCCTTGGCCAGCCGCTCCACTTCTTCGTAGTCGATTTCACCGGTCGCTTCATTCAAACCATACTGGACCGCATTGAACAGCTTGCCGGAGAAATTCACCTTGGCGCCGTGGGTCAAATGGCCGCCATGGGCCAGACTCATACCCAGCACGGTATCGCCGGGTTGCAACAGGGCAAAATAGACGGCCGCATTGGCCTGGGAGCCGGAATGAGGCTGGACATTGGCGTAATCGGCACCAAACAGCTTTTTTACCCGATCAATGGCCAGCTGTTCAGCCACGTCCACGTTCTCACAACCACCGTAATAACGCTTGGCAGGATAACCCTCGGCGTATTTATTGGTCAGCACCGAGCCCTGGGCCTGCATAACACGGGGACTGGTGTAGTTTTCGGAAGCAATCAGTTCGATGTGCTCCTCCTGGCGAGTCACTTCGTGCTCCATCGCCTGCCATAGTTCATCATCAAATCCGGCTATTGTCATTTTTTTATTGAACATGGACGCCCTCAACTCATTAAAAATTCTGGAAAAAATATCTCTGTCGGGACAGGCCGACCGGCTGCCCTGCCACAGTGCCAAAAAGGGCGGCTAGCTTAACCGATCTGGCGCAGAAAAGCATTTCAAGGGAGGGACTTGCGATATATTACCGCACGTTTTTTATGTGATTATATATGGGATCAAAACCGGTCCAGGTCAGCCTTGTGCCAATAAAAAAGGCCGGTCAAATGACCGGCCTTTTTACTTTCATCGAGCAGTTCGATTAGAAGCTTACGTTATAACCGACACCAATTGCAAATTGGTCCATTTTGGCTTTAGCACCAGTACCGGAGTCAGTTTGTTCATTCTCAAACACATAGGCGAAATAGCCTGAGACTTCACTGCCGGAGCCCATTTTCTTGGTCATACCAAGTGTCAGGTGATCTTCTGTAATCGCCGGAGCAAGAGCATTCGTTTGAACCTTGTTATCCGGAACAGGAGAGGCGCCATGGTTCCAGCCGATACGATACGCAGTATTTGAATCCGCCTCAAACTCCATACCAAACTTCAAAATAGTCTGATCTTCCCACTCGAAAATCTCCTTAAATACTGCAACTTCAGACCAGTTTACCTGCAGGATATCTGCAACGATCTTTGTATTGCCGCTGAGCTTGTGGGTAATGCCTATACCATATTGCGGGGGCAGATTCAGGGAACAATCGGAAGCAGAACCAAACATATAGGCACAGTGCTTCTCCATTTTGTCCATGCTGATCTCAGTCTGGTAAGTGACGCCGATATTGGTTGCGCCCATGTTAATCGCGTAACCTAACTTAAAGCCGGTACCTGTCGCAGAATCACTGCGGGTATCAGGCAGTGGTGGTGAAAGAGCCGGGCCTTTTGTTGCCAGTTTGGCATAACCGTATAACAGTGAGATACCGATGGAACTGTCATTATTCAGCTTATAGCTGAAAGTCGGTGCAATAATCAAACCTGACAAGTCAATACCGACCTTGGGTGTACCAGGGCCAAATGTATTGGCCGGATACTCGGTATTCATACCACCCATTGCATAAGCCACCACACCCCATGACATCTTGTCATTGATCTTTGTCAACCAACCACCCTGAGGGATGAAGAAAAAATCATTGTCACTCGCGGTGTAGCCGCCACCAAGATTGATGGAACGATTGGGGTTAAACAGTGAAATACCTGCAGACCAGGAATTGCTCACTTGATTCGCCAACGCAGGGTTATCAACAGCAGACATGGTTTCCGCGCCATTGGCAATACCGGCACCGCCGAAGCCATGAGCAACCATGCCGTTACCCAGCGGTAAAATACCATTGGTGGCCATTGCAGAAAACGAGACGGCCATGCTGCCTGCTGCAGCCAGACCGATAAGACTTTTCTTGAACATACTCATTAGTTTCTTCTCCTCCGCTTGATTAATTTATGGGGCAGATGAACCTGTTATGTATCTGTTGGCGTTCACTTCCCCGGTTGTTTGGTTGCAACAAGCTGCGTCCAATATGACTCGCTGCTGAATAACTGTCAAGTAACTATGGCAGACGATAAAGACTTGCAGGAAGTGAATCTGTAACTTTTCACACATTCACCATAAAAAAAAACAGGATAAACGATTATCCTGTTTTCTTGTGTCTGAGCGGAAGAATATGCTGTTTAGATAAACAGGCAAATATCCGATTCGCCGGCAAACTCAAAAAAGGTGGCCGCGCCGCCGTATTCCAGCCCGTCGATAAAATCAGATGTTTTGAGATCAAACAGATCAACGGTCATCTGACAGGCGATCATTTTGACTTCCAGTTCCGTGCACATTGAACGCAACTCTTCAAGGCTGGCCACACCCTTTTTCTTCATTTTGGACTTCATCATCATGGTCATGATGCTTTCCATGCCGGGAATTGCAGTGCCAATTACCGGAAACCACTTGTCCATCCCCATCGGCATGGGCATGCCGGGGTTACCCAACGGACTGACCTTGACGTTGATGTTCTTCTTCAGCAATTGCAGACCATAGAAGGTGAAAAAGATTTGCACTTCATAACCCAGTGCTGCTGCTGTTGATGAGAGGATGAATGGCGGATAGCCCCAGTCCAGGGTACCCTTGGTCGCAATAATGGCAAGTTTTTTGTTAGACATGGCACACCTCCGGTTCCAGCATTGTTAATAATAGACCAGATTCGACCGGCATCCCTGCCGCTCCGAACCCGCAATGCCGGTTTAGGCTTTATCAGGCTTTCTTAATCAGGAAGAAAAATTTGCCGCCTTCCTCTTTGGATTCCATCAGCTCATTGCCTGTCTGCTTGGAAAAGGCTTCAAAATCCTTAACTGAACCTGGATCAGTTGCAATGATGTGCAAGACCTGGCCGCCAGACATACCGGCCAGTGTTTTCTTGGCGCGCAGGATAGGCAGTGGGCAGTTCAGACCGGAGGCGTCAAGTTCTTGATCAAATGATGCCATTTGTAGTTCTCCTCAAAATTTATATCGAAAAAAAAGTTGGTGAATAAGCTGTATTAGAATTTAAAGCCATACTTATATGACATTTATCTTGTGTGTGACAAGACTTTTTTTCTTTTAATCTCCCGGATCCCCCGTATACACGTACTTTTTTTACCTATACCGGCGAACAATACTGACGGATCCCTGTACGATATTAATTTTTCATATTCTTTCAACAAGTTAGTAAATTATCTTATTTGATGATGGTGTCATCTCACCTGACAGGGATATTTTCTGCGGGCATGTTGTCCCACAAACGAGTAGAATTTAAGCAATACTTACAGGGCTTTATTGTCTCAAATTAGTGCATTACATTATTTTCCAGTGACACAAACGGCAAACTCCTCCGACATACATGGTAAAGACGCAGGCTACAAACACACTCTCTACGTTGTTCAGTATCTGTCTCCTGTTCTCACTGGTGACATCAGGATACGCGGATACCGAGCGCGTCCTGATCCCTGACATGGGTAATCAGGCTGACAGCAGCATCGGGCCGCTTGAAGAAAAACGTACCGGTGAAGCGGTCATTCGCAATATCCGGCGGGCAGGACAGATCATTGATGATCCCCTGCTTGAGAATTATCTCAATCACCTCGGTTTCAGTCTCGTTGCCGTCAGTAACACCAATGATCGGGATTTCCGGTTTTTTATGCTGAATGACCGGGATATCAATGCCTTTGCACTGCCCGGCGGTTTCATCGGTGTCAATTACGGCCTGATTTTGGCGGCTCATTCCGAGAGTGAGCTCGCATCAGTACTGGCCCACGAAATTGCCCACATCACTCAACGCCATCATGCCCGGGTCTATGCCATGGGAGACCGGCAAATCCCTATTGTCGCCGCCTTGATTGCAGCCATGATCCTTGGTGCAAACGATAGTGAAATAGGTGAGGCCGCCCTGGCGACTGCGGCCGCCGCCTCCGTGCAAGAGCAGATCAACTTTACGCGCAGTAATGAAAAAGAAGCAGACCGAATTGGTATCAGCATGCTGGCCGCCGCCGGTTATTCGCCTGAAGCCATGGCGACATTTTTTGATCGACTGGATCAGGCCTCCCGTCTGCACGGACCGCAGGCACCGGAATTTTTACGCACACACCCGGTAAACACATCACGTATCGCCGATGCAAAAAACCGCGCAACCCAGCTGCCCAAGGCTGAGATGCAAACTGAAAGTGATTTTCACCATGCCCGCGCACGAATCCGCGCACTCGCCCACTACAATAAAAAAACAGCGATTAGTGAATTTGAGAAAAATCTGAAATCCGGCAGTTATCAACACAAGGAAGCGGAGCAATACGGATATGTATTGGCGCTGTTACGTGCGGATAACCACAAGCAGGCACGCAAAATCATGGAACCCTTGCTGGCCAAAGACCCTCAACGTATCGCTTACATCATTGCGATGGCCGACATCGAAGCCAGTTCAAAGCAAACGCAAAAAGCCGGCGAAGTCTATCGCAAAGCCCTGGAGTTATATCCCGGCAACAAAGTCATCACCTACTATTACACGCGATACATGATCGATACGGAGCAATTCGCAAAGGCCAAAGAACTGCTGCGTGAACAAATGCGCACGCCGGTTGATTTCCCTACACTTTACCGGCTTTTATCCCGTGCAGAAGCGGCATTGGGTAATGAGAGCGCCGCCCATGAAGCCATGGCGGAATATTATTATTTATCAGGCCAACTGCATCAGGCCATTAGTCAAATAGAACTTGCCATTAAAACCAATCACAAAGATGATTTTTACAGAACAACTCAAATGGAAGCAAAATTGCAGCAATATCAAAGCGAGATAATACAACCGGGCAATCAGCCGGTCATGAATCGATAACCTTTCATATTGCGATCAATGTGTACTTTCAACAAGTATATAAGTTTTTCCTAATTCTCTAATAATCAAGCAGCCCCTTGTCATTGCATACCTTTCATGTATGCTAGGGACCTTTACGGCACAGTAAGTAAAGTAAGTGCTGTGGAATAATAAAATTTTCATTCAGCCCCAAGGCTGATATTTTGTGACAATGATGAGGAGGAAACCCCATGCGGAAGCCCGCTCAACTACTATTGGCAGCAAGCGCAATCGCCATGATGCTTGGTACAACCATGTTACCAGCTACCGCTGTTGCTGCCAGCGCTGAAGAAGGCAAAAAGATCGCAGAAGACCGAAAAAAAGGTAACTGTGTATCCTGCCATTTCTATCAAGGAGCCGAGATGGCAGGCACGCCTGGTCCGGCGTTCGTTGCCATGAAGGATCGCTTCCCTGACAGAGCAAAACTGGCCGCCCAGATTTCTGATCCAACCAAAGCCAATCCGAATACCCTCATGCCTCCCTTTGGCAAACACGGGATTCTGAAGCCGGATGAAATCGATGCCATCGTTGAATGGCTCTACACTCTGTAAGGCTGATATCCACATAAATAACTGAATAATTTTTTGGGAGAATTTTAATTATGCAACGCAGAAGCTTTTTGAAAGGCACGCTGGCCGGTGGCACCGTTGCCGTCGCCATGGGCGCCGGTCTGTTAAGCCCCCGTCAGGTACTGGCCGCCTGGCCGGCATCCGCCTTTAACGCCAAATCCGTGAACGACGCCATGGGCGGTCTGTTCGGCACCGCCGACAACACCCCCAGCAACAAGATCCAGATCAAGGCCCCCGATATCGCTGAAAACGGCGCGGTGGTTCCGGTCTCTGTCACCACCAGTCTGGCCGCCACGTCCATCGCTATTGTGGCGGAAAAGAACGGTCAGCCGCTGGCGGCCAACTTTGAACTGTCCGGCAGCGCCAAGGGCGATGTCGCCACCCGCATCAAGATGGGCAAGACCTCCGATGTGATTGCAGTCGTCAAATCCGGCGGCAAGCTGTTTACAGCGCGCAAGAACGTGAAGGTCACCATCGGTGGCTGCGGCGGTTAAGAGACTTAGAGGAGATAACACAATGGCAAATTCAATCCGTATTCGCGCCAAGGCATCCGCCGGCGAAGCCACCGTCAAGGCCCTGATCACCCATCCCATGGAAACAGGTCTGCGCAAAGACAAAAAGACCGGCGACAAAATCCCGGCCCACTACATCACTGAAGTCAAAGGCGAACACAACGGCAAGACCGTCGTCGTTGCCCAGTGGGGACCCGCGGTATCCAAAAACCCGTACATCGCTTTTGTCTTCGCCGGCGCCAAACCGGGTGACAGCGTCAAACTGTCCTGGGTCGATAACCAGGGCAAGAGCGATACTGCTGAAGCGAAAATCAAATAACCACCTGAATCAATATTGAGGAAACAGGAGTTAATCATTATGAAAAAACTAATCATTGCAGCGATGGCAATTGCAATTGCCGCCCCGCTGGCGGCGGTACAGGCCTCGCCAAAATCCGACCTGGAAAACATGCGCAGCCTGATGTTCAAGAAGTTTCCGGGTGTAAAACTGGCTGAATACGGCAATGGTGTATATGCCATTGACAAAGTACGCTACGATGAATGGAAAAGTATGGAAGACGATTTCCCGCCTTATGAACCCGGTCTGGAAACCGGTGAAAAGCTGTTTAAGAAATACAATGTGGGCAAGTGCTTCCCCAAAGGCGGCATTGGCATCAAGCAGGACTATCCAAAGTTCAACGCAAAATCCGGTGAAGTGGAAACACTGGAAGGCGAACTGATGAAGTGCCTGAAGAAAAATGGTGTTGATCTCAAAGCTGAAAAACTGTCTTTCAAAAAGGGCAAGTTTGCCGCAATCGCTGCCTGGATGGCCTACAAATCCCGCGGCAACAAGATCAACGTCGTTGTTCCCAATGATCCACGCGCCATGGCGATCTATAACAAGGGTCGTGAGTTCTTCTATGCCAAACGCGGCCAGTTGAACTTCTCCTGTGCCGATTGCCATGTTCACAACCCCGGCGCAATGCTGCGCACCATGAAACTGAGTCCCGTTATTGGTCAGACCAGCCATTTCCCGGCCTACCGCAAGAAATGGCAGGGCGGCGGCGGCAACCCTGAATTGGCCGGTTTCGGTACCTTGCAACGTCGCTACGGCGGTTGTAACAAGATGGTTCGTGCCCAACCGCTGAAGTTCAAGGGTGGTCAGCATCCGACTTATGTGGCTCTGGAATACTTCCATACCCATCTGAGTAACGGTGTACCCATCAACGCACCGGGCACCCGCCAGTAAGTTTCAGACTTCTGAAACAAAAAGCCCGGCTCTGCCGGGCTTTTTTTGTCTGTTCCTTTTCTTTTCCGGAGCCTGGTTTTCTTCCGCACCCGCCGACTGAACCACCCTGTATTGCCCTTACCGAATCAAATTTCCGGGTTTCCAGATGCGTGCGGAGCCAACCTCACGCCGCCGCGCTCTCCGTGTCAAACTGTGCAATCTCCTGCTGCAATAACGAAAAAGCCCGGCTGCAGCCGGGCTTTCCGTGGATCTCTGCATCCGTTGTCACTACACCTGGGTCGCACGCGCCTTACCCTGGAAGATGTTGGGCATCAACAAAGGTGTCTCATTTTCGGTCTCGGTATTTTCATTTGCCACCGCGGCCCCCCTGTTTTTCCAAATGCGCTCGTAGATGGCCTCCAGCGCCATATCTTCCGTGGCATAGATATTATCCCTGCCGATGACATCAAACAGTTTGGTGCGGTGCATGACACGCAGGACCTGCCGTTTCAGGCCGCTGAAGGCAATGGTGATACCGCTGTCCGACAGGCGTTCAATCACATGCCGCAGCACCTCTTCACCCGAGGCATCCAGTTCGTTAATACCGTCACCCACCACCAGGATATATTTTGCCTCCTTGTTGTTCGCCGCCGCTTCCAGAATGGCGTCTTCAAAATAGGAAACGTTGGCAAAATAGAGCGAGCCATCGAAACGAATCGCCACAACCCGTTTGTCGGTCGGCAATTCAGGGTAAACCGTAATATCACGCAAAGTACCATCCTGATGGCGCCCCAACAGGGCCACGCGAGGACTCATGGTGCGATACAGGTAGAACATGATCGACAGGCCCGCCCCGACCAGGATCCCCTGATCCAGGTGTGGCGCAAAACCAAGCGTTGCGCCAAAAGTGACGGCAGCAGCGATCCCGTCATGTTGATTCGCCTTCCAGGCATGTTTGATGGCGCTGAAGTTGATAAGACCGAACACCGCCATCATGATGACCGCAGCCAGGGTTGCCTTGGGCAAGTGATACAACAAGGGAGTCAGGAATAACAGGGTAACAACGACCAGCATCGCCGTAATAACCGATGAAAAACCGGTTTTGGCGCCGGCATTCAGGTTCACTGCAGAGCGGGAGAAAGAACCGGAAGCCGGGTAAGACTGAAAGAAACTGCCGGCAATATTCCCCAACCCTTGCCCGATCAGCTCCTGATTCGGGTCGATACGATCCTGGGTTTTGGCTGCCATTGCTTTGGCGATGGAGATCGCCTCCATAAAACCAACCAGTGAAATCACAATGACACTGGAAAACAGCGCCCCAACCATATCCAGATCCAGTGCAGGCATGGCAAAACCGGGTAAACCTTGAGGGATAGAGCCCACCACCTTGCCACCCATTTTTTCAAAACCGATGATCCAGCTCAGTAAGGTGGTGATCACCACGGCCACGAGCACACCCGGCATCTTGGGTACGTAACGTCGCATGCCCCACATCAGGGCAAAGGCGCCTATCCCCATCATCAGCGTTACCATGTGGGTATCACCCAACTGTTGCAACACCCCCCAGATACGAACAGAAAGGAAATGATCGCTGGGCGCACCGGGCATATTGACGCCAAAAATCTTGGATAGCTGCGACAGGCCGATCACCAGTGCGGCGGCATTGGTGAACCCGACGATCACCGGATGCGAAAGGAAATTGACGACCACACCGAGACGGAAGACCCCAAGGAAGAGCTGAAACATGCCCACCATCAAGGCCATGAACATGGCCAGCGGAATATATTGTGCCGCCAGGTCTGGATTAGACTGCGCTGTACCGCCTACCACCGTCGCCAGGGCTGTTGCCGTCATCAGGGACACCACCGCTACAGGGCCGGTCTGAAGCTGTCTGGAGGAGCCCCACAGCGCCGCGATCAATACGGGCAGAAATGAAATATAGAGTCCATATACTTCCGGTAGTCCGGCCAACTGGGCATACGCCATGGACTGGGGGATCAAGACCAGGGCCACCGTTACACCGGCGATCAAATCCGCCTTCACCACTTCCGGATTGCGTAACTCGTGCATCCACTGAAGGAAGGGAAACAGCCTGTATAGCATGGGTTCTCCTTAAAATCTTTTTAATTGAAGAGTTTACGAGCTATTGCGCATTGTAACAAAGCAGATAAGCTATTTCTAACTATCATAATTCGCGCTGACGCTTCGATCCACGAAATGTGAAGCCGTGGGTACGGCGGATATTGTGCAAATTGTATTTTATTTGAACGGGCACTCATCCGATGTCACCGATGATAAATTTCCCACCGAAACAAATGGCATGTGAAACAATCTTAGTGCTTGTTGATGCGATATGCCCAAGAGGCCGGGAAAATGGTGGGCCGTGTAGGATTCGAACCTACGACCAATTGGTTAAAAGCCAACTGCTCTACCGACTGAGCTAACGGCCCGCATGGGAGTTGAAAGAAGCGCGCATTTTACCGGACTCGACCGGAATGGCAAGTCGATCGAGCCGGAAAAATACGGTTTTTTCGCTTATACAGCGTCCAGCTTGCGCAGACTGCCCGGCAGGAGCTTCATATCGACCAGAGAGGTCACCAGCGCCTTGCCAAAGGTAGCATCATCTTCGTAGACCAGCTTGTAGTACTGAATCTTCATGGTCAGGGCGCTGCCGAAAACGATACCGATAAATACCACAAACGAACCCAGCGCCAGGGTCGAAACACCGGTAATGGCCTGTCCAACAGTACAACCCAGACCAAGGACACCGCCAAAGCCCATCAACACACCGCCGATCACGTGGGTGGTGAAGTCCTTTACAGAAGCAAACCACTCGATGCGGAAACTGCGTGTAATCAGCGACCAGAGCAGTGAACCCAGAATCACACCCAGGACTGAGACAACACCGAAGGTGAGGAAAGTCCCTGCAAAGCCGGATTTGGCATAGCCCAGAGTCTGGCCAATCGGGCTGATAAAGGTAAATGACTGGGGCAGCAGATTGGTTGAACCGTTTTGCGGCTTGCCCTCAGCGCTGTCCATGACGAAATCCCAGTTACCATAGAACTTGCCCAGACTTTGCGCACCTTCATCACCAGTGATGGAAACGGCTGAGGTAAAGTACCAGGCCAACAGCACGGCACAGCCAACCACCACGCCGGCCAGCACGTTATCACTGCTCTTGCGAAACTCCTCGGAGCGGAAAATCAGAAACAGGGCCACTGCAGCGATGAGCAGACCCAGAGCCACCCGCGTGCTCACAGCTGAAACGCCGATCAGGTTGCCAACGATACTGCCCAGATCCTGGTTGGTGCTCAGTGAAATGGAAGCCTTGCCCAGCCAGGGAGCGAACACGGATTGGTACCAGGTTGCAGAAAGCTGTTTATAGGGGTCAACCATGTAATAGGCGATCACGGCAATGATAATAAAAACGAAAATGGATTTGATGTTGCCGCCACCGATACGGATCAGAGTCTTGTTACCGCAGCCGCTGGCCAGTGTCATACCAACACCGAACATAATGCCGCCCAACAGATAACGGCCCCACTGGAACTCACTGCCCCGATATGGCGGCAAGGTGGCATTGTTCAGGTTAACCAATCCGGCGGCTTCCAGAATGACCACACCCAGCATGGCAACGGTGCCGGCCAGTACCCATGCACGCATACGACCGGTATCTCCCATATTCACCAGGTCCGAAACCGCCCCCATGGTGCAAAAATTGGTTTTATTCACCACCATCCCCATTACCAGGGCAATGATGAAGGTAGACCAGAGGAAGAATGACTGCGCCGCAAAAAAACTATCGAAAGTCATGTAAACGCTCCACTTAAGCTATTGAATTTAAAATATTTATGGTCTGTGCATGAGTTAGGCTGTGCATTATAGCGCGAAGCCCTCCGTGCTGTCAGTCCAAAATTGAAACAGGTGGTTACCTGCCGGTTTGATACACAGTCGGATCCTGCGCCCCTGCTGCGGTAAATCCCGCCGCCCGGATCCGACAGGAATCACACTTGCCGCAGGCCCGGCCCTGCTCATCCGGCGCATAACAGGAGATGGTGTTGGCGTAATCCACGCCCAGACGCAGACCTTCTCGAATAATCTCCGCCTTGGTGAGCTGAATCAACGGTGTGTGGATATGTACTCGCCGGCCTTCGACACCCGCTTTGGTGGCCAGATTGGCCATGGTTTCAAACGCACGAATAAACTCCGGCCGGCAGTCGGGGTATCCGGAATAATCCACGGCATTGACGCCGATAAAAATGTCCTGCGCTTCCAGTACCTCCGCCCAACCCAGTGCGATCGCCAGAAAAACGGTATTCCGGGCGGGGACATACGTGACGGGAATACCCAGAGTCGCTTCCTCTGGTACTGCAATATCCGGATCGGTCAGTGCTGAACCTCCGATCTGATCCAGCCCCAACTGCACTTGTTTGTGTTGTATGACTCCAGCCGCTTCCGTCACACAATGTGCGGCTGCCAGTTCACACCGATGACGTTGGCCATAATCAAAGCTGAGGGCATAACAGGCAAAGCCCTGCTCAGCGGCCAGGGCCAGTGTTGTGGCGGAATCAAGTCCGCCGGAAACCAGAACGACTGCTTTAGACATATTTCGATCAACCAGGGCACATAGAGAAGCTTCTCATTATAGCCAAACACGGGCAGGCAACTGTTTTTATCGGCCCTGTTCATCGCCCCATAAGTACTTGTGCAACTGGATTTGCAAACGAACCTGCAGGCCATCCTGCAAGATCCAGTCGGCCAGCGTCGCGGCACTCAACTGTCCTGCCGTCGCAGAAAAGAAGATTTCGCACCCCTCCGGGAAAGTTGTTTGCGCAAGGACATTCTTTGCCCATTCATAGTCAGCGCGATCACAGAGTACAAACTTGATCTGATCATGGGCGGTCAGACAGTGAATATTGTCCGGCAGATTCCTGTCTGCTTCACCGGAGCCGGGGGTTTTGATATCCATAACCCGACTGACACGGGGATCAACAGCAGCGATATCCAGTGCACCACTGGTCTCCAGTGAAACCAGAAAACCGGCATCGCACAATGCCTGGAGTAATAACAGGCAGTTCTTCTGGGCCAGCGGTTCACCACCGGTCACGGTCACATAGCGGGTCGGGTATTCCCGGCACTGCGTCAGGATCTGTTCAACCGTCCGCCACTCTCCCCCCTGAAAGGCATAGCTGGTATCACAATACCCGCAACGCAGCGGACAACCGGTTAATCTGATAAAGACGGTTGGCACCCCCACCGTTGCCGCTTCCCCTTGCAGGGAGTAAAAGATTTCGGTGATGCGTAACCGGCGATCATCCTGTTCTTTGGCCATGATGAAGCAACCTCATGCAAAAAAGAAAAGCCTGACACCCCCGTCCCGGGTTTGTGTCAGGCCTGATTATATAACGCTCGCCGCTATTTGCCCTGAATCTCTTTCAGCAAATTTTTCGCGGGGCCGGCTTCGGTTGAGGAAGGAAATTCCTTCAGGAGTTTTTCGAGACTGGTCCGGGCATTCGCATAATCCTTCAATTCCTTGTAACAGTAACCTGTTTTCAGCAAGGCTTCGGCCAGTTTAGGACTGTCCGGGTGATTGGCGACCAGTTGTGTATATTCCTTAATGGCATCCTTGTAATTGCGTTGCGTATAGTTGGCTTCACCCAGCCAATACTGGGCAATATGGGCATAACGGCCCTGTGGGAAGTCTTTCAGGAACTTTCTGAATTCGACAATGGACTTGTCGTAACGCAGGTCCCGCAGCAATTCAAAGGCTTTTTGATAGGCCTTCTGCTCTTTCTGCAGCTCTTCCGCTGACTTGTTATCAGTCTGTGCCGAAGTATCAGTACCGGATTTCACCTCACTGTCAGTACCGGGTGAAACATTGCCTGCATCAGGCACAACTGTTGTACCAGCGCGTTCCAGTTTGAGCAGTCGGCGATCGATGTCCACATAGAGATCACGCTGGCGTTTTTTGATGCTTTCCAGCGTATGAGTCTGTAATTCCACCTCACCACGCAATATCTGTACTTCCTTTTGCAGGTTTTCCAGCCGCACCATCAAATTTACCAGTCCCTTGTTATCCACCATGCGTTCCAGTCGCTCTATGCGTTGAGAATAATCCGGTTGCTTGTTGGCAGCGGATGCTGTGCCAACACCGACAAAGCCCGGAATGAAGAAAACAAGGAAAGCAAACTTGACTGTGCTGTGCATAATTATTGTCCTGAGTACAGGATTTCAACGCGACGATTAAGCGACCACGCCGACTCGTCATGTCCCATGGCAACCGGTCGTTCCTCACCGAAACTGATCACCTGGATCTGTTTTTCAACTACACCCTGCAATGTCAGCAACTGCTGTACCGCCCTGGCGCGTCGTTCGCCCAGCGCAATATTATATTCGCGGGTGCCGCGTTCATCCGCATGACCTTCCAGAACGATGGTGGTGTCGGGGTGTGCGGCCAGATAGGCGGCATGGGCAGTGATCACTTCCTGAAAGTCGGACTGGATATTGCTGCTGTCAAATTCAAAGTAGATCACGCGCTTTTCGGGGATACTGACTTCACCGGTTGCACCACCTTCAGTGGATTCACCATCCAGTTTGATTTCACCCTCGGCGCCACCTTCAGTTGCCGCAACTGATGTACCTTCATCATCCTTCTTGGTGGTTGAACCGCAGCCGGTCAAAGCGAAAATCAGACCGAAAATTATCAGTAAGTTAACTAGTCGTCGCATACGTCACTCCTCAATATTACTATTATAAAACGAATTATCTGCTTTTAAACGGTGACCAGGCAGGTTCTCTCACATCCCCTTCCTGGAAACTCAATCGCTGCCTGTAACTACCGTCGACCGAAACCGCCGATAATACTCCACGCCCTTCATGTTCTGTTGCAAATATAATCATACTGCCATTCGGTGCAAAGCTGGGGGACTCATCCAGATTTGACTCGGTCAGGATGGTGAAATGCTCGGTATTCACATCCATCACGGCAATGTGGAAACGCCCCTCAACCCGATGCACCATAGCGATCTTTTTTCCATCCGGCGAAATTGTGGCGCGGGCATTGTAAGTACCCTCATAGGTCAAACGTTTTAAATCCCCTTTTGATTTGCCGCCACTAACCGCGATCTGATACAGCTGGGGATTTCCACCCCGATCCGAGGTGAAGATCAGGCCTTTTTCATCCGGAAACCAGGTCGGTTCCGTATCAATGGCATAATTATTGGTAATCCTGTTTAACTTATTACCGGCCAGATCCAGGATGTAAATTTCGGAATTACCATCTTTGGACAACGTCATGGCCAAATACTTCCCGGAAGGCGACCAGGCCGGCGCATTGTTCAAACCCTGGTGACCGGAAATACGTTTGGTGCGGCGGGTACTGACGTTCTGTACATACAATTCAGGCCGGCCACGGCTGTATGCCACATAGGCAATATGTCGGCCGTCCGGTGACCAGGTGGGTGACAAGACCGGCTGGGCGGATTTGAAGATGATTTTTTCATTGTGACCATCCGCATCTGCAATGGCCAGATTATAAATTTTCTGATCACCGTGTATCGTCCTGACTGTGATGTAGGCCAATTCAGTGTCAAACGCCCCGCGTATCCCCATCAGGGCTTCATAGATAATATCGCTGATACGATGCGCCGTACGACGCAGGTTGTTTTCACTGGTCTTAAAGCTGTAGCCGCTGATCTGGCTGCCCTTGATGACATCGAATAACTGGAACTGCACTCGATAACTTTTATCCTTGAGCTGTTCCACTTTACCGATAACCAGATTGTCGACATTCAATGCACGCCAATCGGCGAAATTTACCTGCCGACCTTCATGGGGGCGGGAAATCAGATCGGCTTCCGGCAACGGGGCAAAGCGACCACTCCGGATCAGGTCAGAACGGATTACCTCTGTTACGTCTTCCGGTAACTTCTCTTTGCTCTCCCAGGCAAAAGGCACAATGGCGATCGGCAGAGCACCTTCCACACCCTCGGTAATGTGAATTGTCAGTGTTGCCTGCACGCTGCCCTGCATGGACAGGATAAAGACAACGATCAGTATCTTGTTCAGCAATTTCATGATCTGATGTTAATTTTCCTTGGTTACAGTCAGGTTCATTTCCCGAAAAGCGTCAAATAACCCGGTTTCAGGTGATGGTACGGGTAAAGGCACGGCCTTTCGAACGGCGTTCTCGGCAGAACGATCAAAGGTGGCGTCACCACTGCTTTTGGTGAGTTTCATTTGAATTACATCACCACCGGGCGAGAGACGCACCTGAATTTCGCAACTCATACCGGTTTTGGCACTCGCGGGTATATTCCAGTTTTGCTGCACCTTGGCCTTGATCATCAAGGTATATTCATTGATCTTCGATACCCGGTGTTTGTCATTTTCCCTGGTCAGACGTTGCTGCTCTTCAGCCAGTTTCTTTTTCAGTTCTTCTTCCCGCTTTTGTTGTTCAAGTTTGGCCAGCTGCTCTTCTTCCTTTTTGCGTTTTTCTTCCAGTTCTTTCAGCTTTGCCTGTTCCTTTTCAATCCGCTCCTTTTCCTTAACGCGCCGTTGTTCTTCGGCATGCTGTTCTTCAATACGCTTTTGTTTGGCATCAGCCAGGCGTTTTTCCTCTTTCAGGCGTTCATCCCTGACACGCCTTGCTGCCGCTTCCAGTTCACGCTGCTTTTTGGTTTCCGCCGCCTTGAGTTTTTTCAGCTCTTTATCAATCTTTTTTGCATCGACAGTTACCGCCTTGACGATCTCCTCACCCTTGTCTTTTGAAACCGGCAAGACGGGTTTTTCGGACCAGCGAAAACTGACGACAAGTACCCCTACCACGGCCAAATGGACAATCGCTGCATACAAAATCGCACGTGGATGTTGCCTGACTATTTCCAGCATAATTACCGCTTTCTTTTATTCTTTGTCACCGCCGGTGGTTCAGTCACCAGACCGATATTTTCCACGCCGGCCTTTTGTAACAAGGCCATGGCGTTTACCACCCGACCATAGGCCACGGTCTGATCACCGCGCACCAAAACCTCAGCCTGATTTCTATGCCGCTTCACCGCCGCCACCCTGGCTACCAGAGTGTCTTCATCGATCGGATTTTGCGGGTTCTCTCCCACATTCAGGTAGTACAATCCCTGTTTATCCACGGTCAGGATCAACGGTTCCTGTTCCATCTGGCGCATGGGTTTGCTGGATATCTCAGGCAGATCAACCTTGACGCCTTCGGCCAGCAGGGGTGCGGTCACCATAAATATCACCAGCAACACCAGCATGACATCAATATAGGGTACGACATTGATCTCTGAGATGCGCTTTTTCTTGAAGCGGTGCGTGGATGGTGTATACGGCATGTAATCTCAGCCCGACCTAGTTATGTGCCTGCCGTTGCAGGATGGTGGAAAATTCTTCAACGAAGATATCGTAACGGGCCACCAGCCTTTCCATATCATTGGAATAACGGTTATAGCCGATGACTGCAGGGATGGCCGCCAGCAAACCCATGGCTGTCGCGATCAGCGCCTCGGAAATGCCAGGCGCTACGGTGGCAATGGTAACATGCGCGATTTTGCCCAGTTCCTGAAACGCAGTCATGATCCCCCAGACGGTACCGAACAACCCGACATAGGGACTGGTGGAACCAACGGTGGCGAGGAAAGAAAGATGCATTTCCAGCTCTTCAATTTCCCTGTTCAACGCAACCCGCATGGCGCGTTGTGAGCCTTCCAGCACGGCCATGGGATCGACATTGCTTTGTTTATGCAAATGGACATATTCACGGAAACCGGATTCAAAGATGGCTTCCATACCGCTGACTTTGCCGCGACGCGCCGAAACCCGTTTATAGAGTTCACCCAATTCCGCGCCGGACCAGAAACGACGTTCGAATTGTTCTGCGGCTGCCCGAGCCCGTTTGAAGGTTCTGCCCTTGACGAAGATCAACGTCCAGGACAATAAAGATGCAATTACCAGTAACAACATTACGAGTTGTACCACAATGCCGGCATCTGCAATTAATCGGAGTATTGATAGATCAGTCGACACGTCCCCAGGCCCCTTTTGCCGTTGTATTTATAATCGAGTTACTTTCCCTGCAATATCGTGTGGTATCGAAATATATGCGATGTGTGACACATCAGTATACAAAATAGTTCAGATAACCGATTTGCCAAATTGCCGTACCGGATCACAGTCCTGTATGTACCGGTTCACACAACCGTCTGAAAGCGCTCTGTCGGTACAAAATCACTCATCCTGAAACAGATCAAGGATGGGTTGTTGTTCCTGCGCCTTGCCGGCCTTGTTTTTCAAGCCGAAATGCTGATATGCATTGGTCGTTGCCACCCGGCCACGCGGTGTGCGCATGATAAAACCTTGTTGAATGAGATACGGCTCCAGCACGTCCTCAATGGTATCCCTTTCCTCGCCGATGGCGGCGGCGATACTGTCCAGACCAACCGGTCCACCGGCAAATTTCTCGATAATCGCGAGCAGTAATTTGCGATCCATCATATCAAACCCGTGACTGTCCACATCCAGCATATCCAGCGCCCGACGCGCCACGTCACAATTCACCTTGCCGTCAGCCTTCACCTCGGCATAGTCACGGACACGGCGTAACAGACGATTGGCGATGCGCGGTGTTCCGCGGGAACGGCGCGCAATCTCCAGTGCGCCGTCAGTATCCATGCTCACCCCCAGAATACCGGCTGAACGATGGACGATACTGACCAGTTCTTCGGCACTGTAAAATTCCAGTCTTTGCACAATTCCAAACCGGTCACGCAGAGGTGAGGTCAGCAAACCGGCGCGGGTGGTGGCGCCGACCAGTGTAAAGGGCGGTAAATCCAGCTTGATGGACCGGGCCGCCGGTCCTTCACCGATCATGATATCGAGCTGATAATCCTCCATGGCGGGATAAAGTATCTCTTCCACCACCGGACTAAGCCGATGGATCTCGTCAACAAACAGGACATCATGGGGTTCAAGATTGGTGAGCAACGCCGCGAGATCACCGGGGCGTTCCAGCACCGGCCCCGAGGTATGCTTCATGTTGACTTCCAGTTCATTGGCGATAATGTGTGACAGCGTGGTCTTGCCCAAACCGGGTGGGCCAAAGATCAGTACATGGTCCAGTGCCTCGTTACGGCTGCGAGCCGCTTCGATAAAGATCGACATCTGCTCACGCACCGCGGATTGGCCGACATAATCCGCCAGCCGTTTCGGCCGGATGGCCCGGTCCTGGGCATCTTCCCGACCTCGCTGGCCGGCTGTCACAATTCGATCAGTCTCTATCATAGGTATGTCAATTCACGGCTGTTTTCAGCGCCGCCCGGATAAGTTCTTCACTGCTGGCACCTTCCTGTTTCACGGCACTGACCATGCGGCCGGCTTCATGGGGTTTGTATCCCAACGCCACCAGTGCACTGATCGCCTCACGACTTGCGGGCATGGCTTCACCATTTACCGGCAAACTGGACAGCAGCGTCATGCCGTCATCAGACCAGCTTTTGAGTCGGTCACGCATTTCAATGATCAGGCGCTCGGCCGTTTTCTTGCCCACACCGGGCAAGCGTACCAGCGTGGCGCTGTCTCCTTCCTGTATACAATGGGCAAAATCCTCAGCACTGATACCGGACAAAATGGTGAGCGCCAGTTTGGCCCCGACCCCGTTAACCTTGATCAGATCCCGAAACATCCGCCGTTCCGCCTCACTGGCAAAGCCGCAGAGCAACCAGGCATCTTCCCGCACAACCAGATGGGTGTGCAGTGTCACTTGTTTGCCCGTGGCGGGTAACTGGTAGAAGGTCGACATGGGCGCTTCTATCTCATACCCCACCCCATTCACATCAAGCAACAGCATGGGGGGTTGTTTGGTTATTAATTGGCCAGTTAAACGACCGATCATGGACTCTCTGCACCTCAGTCTATAGTGAGCGCCAACGCCTGTTCCGGCGCGGGCTGATTTCGATGGGCTGATTGCGTAAATGGCTGTGACATAAAGCGGCAGCCAGGGCATCAGCCGCATCCGCTTGCGGATATTTATTCAAGGCCAGCATGGCTTTCACCATATGCTGAACCTGCTCCTTGCCGGCATTACCCCTACCAACAATAGCTTTTTTTATTTGGGTCGGCGTATATTCATGAACCGGCAAATTGCGAATCGCCACTGCACTCAGGGCGGCACCACGTGCCTGCCCCAGTTTCAGCGCTGAATCCGCATTGCGATACATAAAGATATTTTCGATGGCCACCTCGGCGGGTTGGAACTCATCAAGGATTTGGCTGATCCCTTCATGGATATGTTTGAGACGCCCGGCAAGGTTTTCACCTTCGGTACGGATGCAACCGGTGCTGATGCAAATAGAGCGATTTCCTGCCACTTCTATCAGCCCAAAACCGGTCAAACGTGAACCAGGATCAATACCAAGAATACGGATCATGGTTCAGGAAGATACCGGATCAGGGGGAAGCAAGAAAGGGGGCCGGGGGCTATTTTGGTAAAGAGTTGGTTACTAATCCAGTTTGGCCATGACTTCGTCGGAAAAATCCGCATTGGTGTAGACCTGCTGCACATCGTCCAGATCATCCAGCATATCCACCAGCTTCATGATTTTTTCCGCATCTTCCATCTCCAGGGCCACTTCGATTGCCGCCTGCATGGTCAGATCGGCATGTTCCGGCGCCAATCCCGCCGCCAGCATGGCTTCCCGTACCCGGTGGAAATCCTCGACCGAGGTTGTCACCTCAATGCTGTTATCATCATTGCTGATCACATCCTCTGCCCCGGCCTCCAGTGCCGCTTCGATGATCTTTTCCTCATCACTGCCCGGCGGATAGGTCAACAAGCCCTGTTTGGTGAATAAATAGGCCACTGAGCCGTCTGTACCCAGGTTACCGCCGCATTTGGTAAAGGCGTGGCGCACATCGGCCACCGTACGATTGCGATTGTCCGTCAGGCAATCCACCATGATGGCCACCCCGCCGGGGCCATAACCTTCATAGCGAACTTCAGCATAGTTATCGGCATCCATGTCACCGCTGCCCCGCTTGACAGCCCGTTCTATTGTATCGCGGGTCATATTCGCGGTCAGGGCCTTGGCGATGGCATCCCGCAAACGCGGGTTGGAATCCACGTCTCCGCCACCTGTGCGGGCAGAAACGGTGATTTCACGAATAAGTTTGGTAAACAGCTTACCGCGCCGGGCATCCTGGGCCGCCTTGCGGTGCCGGATATTGGCCCATTTACTGTGTCCTGCCATCTCCTACCTCAAATGAGTGCCTGACTGTTGAACGAAGGGTGTTGATTCTAACATTGCCATGGCCGGTCACCAAAGGACTGCGGGCAACGCTGCGGGGGTCAGTCGGTTGTTAATTGTCCGGCAGGAAAATAGCCGTCTGTTCATGATCAGGAGCCTGACCGGTATCAAAAGTGAACTGGTGCTTGCCGATCTGGATGAGGTCACCGTTCTTCAGCATTATTTTGGTAACATCCCGGCCATTGACCCGCGTGCCATTGGTACTGCCCGCATCTTCCAGATAGACATCCTGATGTCCGTCCAGATATTCGTTCTCAACCAGCCGCAGCCGGGCGTGATATCCGCTGACAGCCGCATCATCCACCTGGATGTCGTTATCCGGTTTTCTGCCGATAGTGGTCTCCGGTTTTTCCAGGTGAAAGGATTTTATGACTATACCTTCATGTTTTAATTGTAAACGTAACATGCCTTGCTCTGATCTAAATTGGTTTGATGTGAATTTCAGCCTGTCTTCAGGCTAATGAAAATTGCAGTACTGTGCCGCCGACTTCAATCATGTCGCCCGACTTCAGCGGCAGACTCTCCATGCCGATGGGATTATCGTTCAGTCTGGCCGGTTGACTTTTGTTACCAACCCCCGGCATGGGCATGATAAAAAAGTTGCCGCCACGACGCGCAATGACCGCGACCTGATCGGAACTGCCCACCTTGGTGTAGGACTTGTCCAGCTTGATCACTTCACCGGATTTTGGGCCATTAATCACAGTAACCGAGGCTGTGCTCGACACAGCAGGCTTGCCGCCGGCGGCGACAACATTACCGGCAACCGCCGCCGGAATCACCACGGTTCGCTCGAAATCCTGGGACTTGTCATCCACAAACTTAAATTCGTGCCGGCCAATCCGGACAACATCGCCATGATTAAGCTGGCGCCGGGTGACCTTTTTGCCGTTAAGCAGAACACCATTGGTACTGTTGCGGTCTTCCACATAGACATTTTGCAGAACAAGAAACACCGCATGTTCGCCACTCACCGTGGGATCATCCATCTGAATATCATTATGCGGCTTGCGACCAACCGAGATGCGCTCTTTATCGAGGGGATATTCCCTGATTACCGCGCCATCATGGGTCAAAACCAGCTTCGCCATGTTTGTTTATTCCCCTCTGTCAATTTCCAGGGTCGTTGAGTCATCAATGACGGTATCTTCTGTATAGGCCCGATAGACTGCCGCCAGGATCACGGAAATATTATCTGAGCCGCCCTTTTCATTGGCCAGATCGACCAGATTGCGGGCGGCGGTTTCGATATCACCGGAATGTTTGAATAAAATTAAGGCAATATCCTGATCTGAAATCATATCGGACAACCCATCAGAGCATAGCAAATAAATGTCACCGATTTGTGTACTGTCCTCGCAAATATCGACCTCGACAGCTTCACCAATTCCAAGGGCCCGGGTAATGAGGTTTCGACTGGTTGATAACTGGGCTTCTTCCTGACTTAAATAGCCGTTATCGATCATCTCCTGTACCAAAGAATGGTCCGAAGTCACCTGCTGCAGTTCATTACCGCGATAGCGATAGATGCGCGAGTCACCTACGTGGGCAAAAATGACGCTGTGGTTGATAAACAGGGTTGCGACCAGGGTGGTGCCCATGCCGGCACACTCGGGACGCTCATGGGACTGTTCATGGATTTCCTGATTGGCGAAGTCCACGGCGTCGCGCAGGGCATCACCAAACTGCACGATCCCGGAGGCAACTATCTCCGGTGTCACCACCTCGGCCAGTGAAGTCCGCACGGAATCCACCGCCAGGGCACTGGCCACCTCACCGGCGTTATGTCCGCCCATACCATCAGCCAGCAAGGCCAGCCCGGTTCGGCTGTCCCAGGCAATGGCATCTTCATTATGCTCCCGATTCCGCCCCACATCGGTTACACCATGGATAACAAGTTTTAACCCTTCACTAATCACGACGACAATATCTCATTTGCTTATAATTGTTATAGCCGCTCCAGGCATCTTTGTAAGGCTTGCTCAAATTTTTCGCCTGACTGGAAACGCTTATCAATTTCCTTGTGCAGGGCCTTGTTGACGATCTTGCTGATACAAGCCGGCAGATCAGGCCTGAACATCCTGACATCAGGATGCTTTTCGTTGGCAATCTTGTACATCAGGCTTGCCAGTGATTCACCGATAAACGGCAACTCCCCGGTCAACAACTGGTAGAGAGTTACCCCAAGGGAAAACAGATCTGAACGACCATCCACTTTCTTGCCCGCCAATTGCTCCGGCGACATGTAGGATGGACTGCCCAGAATTGTACCGGTCTTGGTCTTGCTGGCATCCGTGACACAAGCCACACCAAAATCCGTCACTTTCAGCGTACCGCTTTCACTGTCATAGATAATATTTGCAGGTTTGATGTCCCGGTGGACAACATTTTGCTGGTGCGCATACGTCAATGCCCCGGCAACTTTCATGATCAGTTCGAATACCGTTTCAGCAGGGAGTAACTCACCCGGCTTGCAATAGGCCAGCAGGTTATCACCTTTCAGGTAATCCATGGCGATATAGGATAAATCCTGGTCTTCACCCACATCATAGATCGTCACAATATTCGGATGATTGAGTCGACCGGCGGTTTCCGCTTCACGGAAAAATCGCCGCTTCACCTCATCCAGCTGTTCGCCTTCAAATTCCTGGGACAACACCATGGTCTTGATGGCGACTGTTCGGCCAATCTTGGGATCATGGCCCAAATAAACCATGCCCATCGCGCCACGGCCCAGTTCTCGATCAATTTGATACCGCCCGAGCATGGGCTTCTGCACGCCGGGATTACTCAGGATCAACGTACCACTGCCGGTAGCGGCGGCACCGCTGCCCAGCACCAGCACGTCGGTCATTTCCTGGTTGCGGTGGATACGTTCATTGGCATCACTGTATTTTGGATCATGCTCCTGGATATACTTAAAAACTGTGATGGCCTTGTTAAACTGGCGTTTTCGCTCGTAATCCAGCCCCAGATTGTAGAGCGTATCCAGCAGTGACTTGTCGACCGAACAGCGCCGATAGTGCTCAAAGGCCTGGTCCAGTTGCCCCTGCGCCTGACAGGTTTGGCCGATGGTTCTGTTTGCCAGTGACAACTCAGCCTTGATCCCGCCGATACGTTCTTCAAACAGATGCTTCGCCCCCAACAGGAGATGGCCGACCAGCAGGGTCATCACCGGCAGCATCATGGGCAGCCAGGTCGCCTTGGCGATCATGGCAAAAAAATTCACGTTAACCAATACGACCAGTAACAAGACACTCATGGCCAGACCGGTACCGACTCTGAAATTGGGCAGAACAAACACCAGATAAAGACCGATGACCAGAATAATGAGGACCTTTAACGGCTCCACCCATTCCGGGATGATGTAGAGATCACCGTTTAACAAACTGGAAATCTGGTGGGCGGACGCCACCACCGGTGCAATGGAATCGCCCATTGGGGTGGAGAAAAGATTGACCTGCTGTTTTGCGGTTAACCCAACCAGAACCAGTTTGTTTTTGAATACTGCCGCGTTCACCTGCTTGTTCAGGACATCAAGGATAGAGATTACCTGGAAGGGTGGCTGGTTATTTTTCGCCGGATAGAAAACCGGATAGATATTGAATTTATTATCTGTCTCCAGATGGAAACCTTTGACGAAGATATCGTCTTTTAAATCCAGCTTGATGTTGCGCGTACTCAGATCCTTGCTCCTGACCGCCATCATCAGGGCAAACGAAGGTAAATAAAGATCACCATAACGAATCACCAACGGTTCCTTGCGCGCGCTGGCCCCCTTGGTAACATCCAGTCGAATATGGCCAAGTGCCCCGGCATATTTACCCAATTCATCAATGGGGGGAAAGAGCAGCCCCGCCACCGGCACCGGCTCAGTCGAAAACAAGCCCTTCCCGTCACTTTGTCCCTTCACATCTTTAATACCGTAGCGCAACACTTCTTCCGGAAGGCTGGAGAGATTCTGCTGGTTCACGGTACCGGCCGGATGATACGGCACGGCCATCACGACCTTGCCGGCACCCTGCAAACTGTTGGCAAAAGCCTGGTCGGTTTTCAGCGCAATCTCGACCTGTTCGATTAATTCACTGGTCTTGCCGCGCCGGGAACCCAGCATGGCTTTTATCTGGGTAAAGGATTCAAGACTGTTGCTGCTGCCTTGCCGTGAATCGAAAGGCAAGGCATAACCGATGACTCGCGGCCGTCCGGCAACGATCTCGCTGGTCAGCCGGGCCATAATATCGCGAGGCCAGGGCCAACTGCCCCTTTCCTGCAAGGCGGCATCATCGATGGCGACAATCACGATATTTTGATTGGCGGTCCGGACAGGGGAAAGGCGCACACCCATGTCATAGGCGAATTGATCCGGGCCGGGGATGCTGTTTGTTGCGCTCATGACGACAAAAAACAGGACCACCACCAGTCCGATAAACCAATCTTTTTGCAAATAAGAAAATTTCACGCCGTGTTTTTATTCCAGTAATCCGGGACAGCCCTGCAACACCGCCCGAGCCGGTTCTTGTTCGCCGGCTTTAACCTGCCATGTTAAACCGCACCGAAGTACCGGGCAATGCTGATTTCCTCACCAGAAGTGAACAGCCCGGACCTATATCGACTTCTATAATATAGGACATAAATCCGGGCGTTATTTCTATAGCGAAATCAGGGTTAATTTGGGGCTATTTGTCGCTATTTTCGGGAATAGTTTGGTTTGAGGTGGTTTTCCCCGAATTGCGCAGGCGGATATGCAGCTCACGCAGTTGCTTTTCGCTGACCGGTGAAGGTGCCTGGGTGAGCAGGCAGCCGGCGGTCTGGGTCTTGGGGAAAGCCATCACATCACGAATGGATTGCGCACCGGTCATCAGCATGACCAAACGATCCAGACCAAAGGCGATACCACCGTGGGGAGGGCAACCATACTTGAGAGCATCCAGCAGGAAGCCAAACTTGTCGCGGGCTTCTTCATCATTGATGCCCAGATGTTCCAGCACCTTCTTCTGGATGTGGGGACGATAGATACGCATGGAACCACCACCCACTTCGGTCCCGTTCAGAACCAGGTCATAGGCGCGTGAATAACAGGCACCGGGATCAGATTCCAGCAACGCCAGGTGTTCTTCTTTCGGCGAAGTAAAGGGATGATGCAGGGCCACCCAGCGTTTTTCGCCTTCGTCCCATTCGAACATCGGAAAATCCACCACCCAAAGCGGTTTCCAGCCCCGCTCCACCAGACCCTTGTCATGGCCCAGCTTGACGCGCAATGCGCCCAGGGCTTCGTTGACGATTCGGGTTTTGTCGGCGCCGAAGAAGATCAGATCGCCGTCCTGTGCACCGGTGCGCTGCATGATGGCGTCAATTGAGGCATCGGGTAAAAACTTCAGAATCGGCGATTGCAGACCTTCACGCTTTTTCGCCCATTCATTGACCTTGATATAGGCCAGGCCCTTTGCGCCATAAATACCGACATATTTGGTGTAGTCGTCGATCTCCTTGCGGGTTAATTCATTACCGTTGGGAATCCTGAGGGCGGCAACCCGACCCTGGGGATCTTTGGCCGGACCACTGAAGACCTTGAAGTCCACGTCGGTCATGACATCGCCCACATCCACCAGCTCCAGCGGAATCCGTAAATCAGGCTTATCGGAGCCGTAACGTTGCATGGCCTCGTCGTAACTCATACGCGGGAAGGGATCATGCAGCGGCTCTTCCAGGGCCTGGGCAAATACCTTGCGGATCATCTCTTCCATCATGCGCATGATCTCTTCTTCATCAATGAAGGAGGTTTCGATATCCAGCTGGGTGAATTCCGGCTGGCGGTCGGCACGCAGGTCTTCATCACGGAAGCAACGCACAACCTGAAAGTACCTGTCCACGCCGGAGACCATCAACAACTGTTTGAATAACTGGGGAGATTGGGGCAGAGCGAAAAATGAACCGTCATGGGTACGGCTGGGCACCAGATAGTCACGCGCACCTTCCGGTGTGGCGCGGGTCAACATGGGGGTTTCCACTTCGATAAAACCGTGCTCTTCCAGAAAATGACGCAACATGTTGGTAATTCTGGAACGCAATTGTAACCGCTCCAGCATCTCGGGACGGCGCAGGTCCAGATAACGATAACGCAGGCGCAATTCCTCGGAAACCGTGTCATCGTCCAGCACAAACGGCGGTGTTTCGGCCGGATTCACGATCTCCAGCTCCAGCCCCAGTACTTCGATCATCCCGGTAGGCAGGTTGGGATTGGTGGTTCCTTGCGGGCGCTGACGCACCTTGCCGCGGACCTTGAGGACGAATTCATTGCGCACCTGCTCAGCCAGACGAAAAATCTCCGGCTTGTCCGGGTCATAGACCACCTGCAACATACCGCTGCGGTCTCGCAAGTCGATAAAAATCACACCGCCATGGTCTCGACGACGATGGACCCAGCCATAGACAACGACCTCCCGGTCGATATGAGCTTCATTGACCTGGCCGCAGTAATCGGTACGCATAGAATAAACCTGCCATAATTCCTGAAAATGAGGCGGGAATGTTACGGATTGCGGGGGGTCTGTGCAAGGTTACACCGCAAAATTACAGCCCTGAATCGCTGTTTTGCCCCAGGGTCGGGGATAAGTCGGGAATCAGGTATCGGATTTGGATTTATTACTGCCGCTGTCAGCGCTGCCGGCAATGTTCTTTTTGTCGCCTTTCTTGAAATCGGTCTCATACCAGCCGCCCCCTTTCAGGCGAAAACCCGCAGCAGAGATCATTTTCTGTAAATCAGCTTTGCCGCACTCGGGACAGTCGGTCAACGGAGCATCACTGATCTTCTGGATCGCCTCCATGTTGTGCCCACAGGACTTGCACTCATATTCATAGATCGGCATGACATTACTCCACTCAAACTCGGTTTGCCGTTTCGGTTTCGAGCGGCGATTATAGCCACTCTGCAAACCTGATTCACCCTCCCGATATGGGGTAGATACAGGGTATTGCAAGCTTTTACGGTCAGTGAGATCGGCCGGCCCGGCCGGAAGCTGTTCCCGAGCCGACAATGCTATAGTTAAGTAATACCCCCTGCCCCGGTTACTGACAAAACAAGAGTCATTCCATGCCCAAACATACCAAGCAGACCACCAATGGAGCACAACTCAAACTACGCCGGGTAGCTATCGACACCTACCATGAAAACGTGGCATTTCTGAACCGAAATTGTGAGCTGTACCGGGCGGAAGGTTTTCAGGCCTTGAGCAAAGTGGCGGTGATGGCCAACGGCAAGCGGATCATCGCCGTGCTGAACATCGTTGATGACGACCATATCGTGCCTCCACAGGAAGTGGGTCTGGCGGAACAGGCCTTTGATCAACTGGGTTTGCCGGAGGGCGGGCTGGTCCATATCGCCCATGCCGAACCGCCTGCCTCCATGGAGGCAGTGCGACGCAAGATCGCCGGTGAACGGCTGGAACTGGACGACTTTCGCGAGATCACCCAGGACATCATCGCCAACCGTTATTCCAAGATGGAGCTGGCGGCCTTCCTGGTCTCCTCCATGCACAGCGGTCTGGATCGGGAGGAGATATACTCCCTGACCCGCGCCATGACCGAGACCGGAGAACGACTCAACTGGGGCTCCGGTCTGGTGGTGGACAAGCACTGCATCGGCGGGATCCCCGGCAATCGCACCAGTATGCTGATCGTACCCATCGTGGCCAGTCACGGTCTGCTCATGCCCAAAACCTCCAGTCGCGCCATTACCTCACCCGCCGGAACGGCAGATACCATGGCGATACTGGCCGAAGTGGATCTGTCTCCGGAGGCCATGCATGCGGTCGTCAGCAAGACTCACGGTTGTTTGGCCTGGGGCGGCAAGGCAAGGCTTGCCCCGGCCGATGATATCCTGATTTCCGTGGAACGCCCGTTGGGGATTGATTCTGAAGGCCAGATGGTCGCATCTATCCTGTCGAAGAAGATCGCCGCCGGCGCCACGCACCTGTTGATCGATATCCCGCTCGGCCCCAGCGCCAAGGTGCGCCATATTCAGCAAGCCCTCCACCTGCGGAAATTATTTGAATATATCGGTGATCGGCTCGGTTTGCGCCTCGAGGTCATGATCACCGATGGACGCCAGCCTATCGGTCGCGGTATCGGCCCCATGCTGGAGGCACACGATGTGATGCTGGTATTGGAAAACCATCCCGAGGCCCCGGCTGACCTGCGGCAAAAGACCCTTAATCTGGCCGGACGTATCCTCGAATTCGATCCCGATGTCCGTGGCGGACAGGGCTATGCCCTGGCGCGGGATATCCTCGACTCCGGCCGCGCCAAACACAAGATGGCCGAAATTATCGAAGCCCAGGGTGGTAAACCACTGGACTTCACCCCCGCCCCCCTGCACGAGGAAATCTGTGCGGCCAACGACGGGGTGGTTACCTCTATCGATAATTACCAGTTGGCGCGTATCGCCCGCATGGCGGGGGCGCCGATGGTGGCGCGGGCCGGTGTTGAGCTGCTGAAAAAAATCGGTGACAAGGTGGAACAGGGAGAAGGCCTGTATCGCATCTATGCCGAATATCCGGCGGATTTTTCCTTCGCAACCAATGTCGCACGGGAAAATGCCGGCTATACCATCGGTCGTGAGCAGGACATCGTTAAACCTTATATGGAATTTTGATCTCATGCAGTCAGACACTATTGTCCTGGGTTTTGCTGATTACCGGGAACCGGCACAACGTTACGCCGCAGCCCTGGGCCTGGCGTACCGCGAAGTGGATATCCACCACTTTCCGGATCAGGAGAGCCGCATCATCCTGCCCCAGCCCCTCCCGACCCATTTGATCCTCTGTCGCAGTATGTTCCGGCCCAATGACAAACTGGTGGAGTTAATGCTGATTGTCCGCTCGGCCCGCCGGCAAGGTGTCCGGCGTATCAGTTTGATTGCACCCTATCTTTGCTACATGCGACAGGACAAGGCCTTTCACCCCGGCGAGGTGGTCAGCCAAACGGTTATCGGTGGTTTTCTGGCGGAATTGTTTGATGCGGTGATCACGGTCGATCCCCATTTACACCGGATTACGAATCTGGACGAAGCCATTCCCGGCATACAGGCTGTCAGTCTGCATGCCACCGCCGCCCTTGGCAAATTCCTGGTCGAACAGGCAAACGACTTTTTTCTGATTGGCCCGGATGAAGAATCGGAACAATGGGTCGCCGCGATTGCGGAACAGGGTGGTTATGAATTTGCCATTGCACACAAAACCCGTTTTTCCGATACCGAGGTCCGCGTCGTACTGCCGGAATTGCAGCTCAGCGGACGTGATGTGGTATTGGTGGATGACATGGTCAGCACCGGTCACACCATGATCGAGACTGCACAACAATTGCCGGCGCAGGGCGTGAACTCAGTCAGCGCCCTGATCACCCATCCCTTGTTTACCGACAATGCATTACACGCCATGCAACAAAGCGGCATCAACCGCATCTGGAGCAGTGACTCCATTCCCCATGCAACCAATTGTGTGATGCTGGCTGATTTGCTGGCCTCAGCGTCACAAACCCTGCCGGAATTAAACTGATGCGCGAACCCTCATTTCAGCAATTATTGATACTCGGTCTGTTGCTGGTCGGACTGCTGATCTTTATCCAACTGGGAATATTCACCCTTGCGCTGGAAAAACTGGGCCTGTCTTCTCACTCCATCTTTTTGGTATTGATGACCTCGCTGTTCGGCAGCGCCATCAACCTGCCCCTGTTTACCATTCAGGGGAATCCACTGATCAAACTTGATCGACCTCCCGCTCACGGACTCTTGTTGGGCCGTCCCTTGCCCTACACCGGCAAGACCATTATCGCCATCAACATGGGTGGCGCCCTGATCCCAATCCTGGTCTCTATCTATTTGATCCGCCTGCACCAGATCAGCTTCCCGGTTTTTCTCAGCGCCATCTTTATCGTCAGCGGCATATGTTACACATTCAGCCGCCCCATTCCCGGTCTGGGCATCGGCATGCCTGTCTTCATTGCACCCATCAGCGCCGCATTGACGGCCATCCTGCTGGCCCCGGAGCAAAGCGCATCACTGGCCTATGTTTGTGGCACCATAGGCGTATTGATCGGCGCAGATCTGCTGCGCCTCAACAACATCCGCGATCTGGGCGCACCGGTCGCGGCAATCGGTGGGGCCGGCACCTTCGACGGCATATTTATCACCGGCATTGTTGCCGTACTACTGGCCTGATTGCTACGCTTAACCAAACCACAAGAACCACGACGCAATGAAAACATCAGGCAAATCCATCCTCATCACCGGCTGCTCCACCGGTATCGGTCTGTGCGTCGCCAAAGGCCTGTCTGCACGGGGATATCGCGTTTTTGCCACGGCACGAAAACCTGAAGATGTGACCGGCCTGCGAGAGCTGGGGCTGGAAAGTCTGCAACTTGATCTGGATGACAGCAAATCTATCAAGGCCGCTGTCGAAACAGTCTTGCAACAAACCGGCGGTACACTGGATGCCTTGTTTAATAATGGCGCATACGGTCAACCCGGTGCGATTGAAGACCTGACCCGGGACTCATTACGTGAGCAGTTTGAAACCAACCTGTTCGGCTGGCTGGAATTGACCAACCTGATCCTGCCGATCATGCGTCAACAGGGCCATGGTCGCATTATCCAAAACAGTTCCGTACTGGGGCTGGTCTGCATGCCTTATCGTGGTGCATACAACGCGAGTAAATTTGCGCTCGAAGGTCTGACCGATACGTTGCGTCTGGAACTGGCCGGCACCAACATTCATATTTCACTGATCGAACCCGGCCCGATTGAAAGCCGCTTTCGCGCCAATGCCTTCAAGGCTTATCAACGGAACGTAAATAAAGACTCAAGCCCGCACAGAGATCGCTACATTGCGATGGAAAATCGTTTACAAAAACAGGGCCCGGCAGCCCCCTTCACCTTACCGCCCGAAGCGGTTTTGCATAAAGTGATCCATGCACTGGAAAGCAAACGGCCAAAAATCCGGTACTACGTCACATTTCCGACCTGGCTGTTTGCTACACTGAAAAGAGTTTTACCCGTATTCCTGTTGGACAAGATCCTGCGCATCGCCGGGTAACACTTTTTAACAGCCTGACTATTGCATCATTACTGCTATTTTTGTAATGCTTTGTTAACATACCGGCTTGACGAAACACGCGATACACCTTTCTCCGGAAAAACGGAAATGGACATACTGGAAGAACTGAAGCGACTCGGTAATCAGGACAATGGCAACAAGGCTCTGACACCGATCGACCTTTTAGAAAAACAACGCAGCAAAATGGCGGATACCATGATGGATATCCATGCCTACCTGCGCGAGCTCGTTGGCGGTCTGAACCAGATGAATCGGGAGATCAATGCTGAGTTCAGTATTCCTGAAGTGGGCACTATTCACAACCTGTCGCAGGAAGATTATGAACTCACATTTCAAAACAACGCCAATACCGATATTATCACCTTCAGTTTCAGTATGGTCCCCCGTGACAAGGCCACATTCAAAATCCCGGCTGATATCAACCCTGTCGTACTCGACAGCCTGAACCGGGCCGGCATCGGATTCAACTACCAGAGCAACAAACATGAAATTGAAATCGATGATGATATCCCTGTAAAACTGGTATTCAGTTCACACCCCGCAGAACAATATATCCTGCTGACTATTCATAACTATGACCATCCCGGTCGACATCGCTACGCACTCACCACCCAGATGCTGGATGACTATTTCAAAAATCAGTTGGGTTATTACATATTACGCCGAGACAACAACCTGATCCTGCAGTTACAGGACTTTCTCAAAACATCCACTGATTCCATCCCTCAACTGGAAGGCGATATCACGGAAACCGACATGAATACCACCGAGATGGATGTCTCTCGCCTGAAATCACTATTCAGCAAGGAAGCACTCATCTATCTCACATATCAAAACACCATCAAGGAAGTCTCGCCAAAAAACAACACCTTCATCCTCGGCCGCTCACGCCAGTGTGATTTAAAAATCAACTCTGATCTGGCCTCACGACAACATGCCCAGATTGTATACCGCAAGGGCAAGTTTGTGCTGGTGGATAAAAGCACCAACGGCAGCTTCGTCAAACCACAGGGCGGCAAAGAGGTTTATGTACAGGGTGAAGAGTATCCGCTGTCAGGCTCGGGTTTCATCAGTCTGGGTAAATCAGTCACGGTGGATAATGAGCATGTGATCTATTATTCCTGTCAGTAAGACTTCGATCACCGCTGCTTGTTGATATTTCTATTTCCTGTTTTTTTCTTTGAACTGTTATGTTCTTTTCTGCTTGGCGCTATATCCTCGTATGTCCATAGTTTCACTCCCTGGCGGGAGCGAGTGAAACAGGGAGATATCAGACTAGACGAACAGAGTGCAATGCCGCACAGGCGCAGGTGTCAGCAAAACTTTCATTACAAAAAGTTTCAGTAACGAGACAAACACGCACTAGCTCCGCACCCCAATCCCCCGATTCAACAAATACAGCGCAAAACTGAACAAAGCGATGATGAAACTGATAATTATCGCCATGGCAAGCGTGATATCAATATCAGACACTCCCAGCATCCCGTAGCGCATGGCGTTGACCATATACAGGATAGGATTGACCAGTGATACGTTTTGCCAAAATGCCGGTAACATATCCACCGAATAAAAAACGCCGCCCAGATAAGTCAGCGGTGTCAGGACAAAGGTCGGGATAATGGAGATATCATCAAAACTCTTTGCATAGATCGCATTGATAAACCCGGCCAGGGAAAACAACATAGATGTCAGCACCCCGGCGGCTAACGTGATCAATAAATGATGGCTTTGCAGTTTCACAAAGAACATCGACACGCCGGTGACGGCTGCGCCCACCACCATGCCGCGTGCCACTCCCCCGGCAATAAAGCCGATGATGATTAAATAGTTCGGCATGGGTGAGATCAGTAACTCCTCCACATGGCGCTGAAACTTGGCACTGTAGAATGAGGACACGACGTTGGCATAGGAGTTATTGATTACCGACATAAGGATAATGCCGGGGACGATATAATCAATATAGCGCAGCCCGTGAATATCATTCAGCTGTGAGCCGATAAGGTTGCCAAAAATAATAAAATACAACGCCATGGTGATTGCGGCAGGCAGGACGGTCTGCACCCAGATTCGCATAAAGCGACGGATCTCCTTGACCAGAAGCGCCGAAAAGGCAATATATTGTTGCCGCGCATTCATAGCTGTCCTTTCTCCACCAGTTTGACGAACAACTCTTCCAGCCGGTTACTTTTATTTTTCATGCTGCGCACCTGTAGTCCGGCCGCCGCCAGTTCGCCAAACACCTGATTGAGATTCTGTTCCGCCGAGATATCCACTTCCAGTGTCGTTTCATCAACCTGTTTCATGGCATAACCCTGGATTGACGGAAATTGTTCCAGCGGTTCCTGCAGATACAACAGGAAGGTTTCCTTTTGTAATTGCCGCAGCAGGGATTTCATGGCGGTGCTCTCAACGGTGTAGCCGTTGTTGATGATGGCAATATGTCGACAGAGGTTTTCCGCCTCTTCCAGATAATGGGTGGTCAGAATAATCGTGGTGCCTTGCTCATTGATGCGACGCAGAAACTCCCACATGGAACGACGGATCTCGATATCCACCCCGGCAGTGGGTTCATCCAGGATCAACAGTTTTGGCTCATGTACCAGGGCCCGGGCGATCATCAGGCGACGTTTCATACCGCCCGATAATTCCCGCGCCATGCTGTTGCGTTTTTCCCAGAGGCCGAGTTGTTTGAGATATGTTTCCGCCCGCTGATACGCTGTTTGCCGATCCAGTCCATAATAACCGCCCTGGCTCATGACGATCTCCACCACCGGTTCGAACTGGTTAAAGTTGAACTCCTGCGGCACCAGACCAATGCAACTCTTGGCGGCTTCCAGATCTGTGTCGATATTGTGACCAAACACCTCCACCGTACCGCCCGATTTATTCACCAGCGATGAGACGATCCCGATGGTGGTTGATTTGCCTGCACCGTTCGGTCCCAGCAAGGCAAAGAAATCCCCTTCCGGCACATCCAGATCAACACCACGCAGCGCCTCAACACCGCCCTTATAGGTCTTGGTCAGATTACGAATCTTCAGCGCTTGCATAATGATCGGATGTGCTCTGTAAAGAAGTTATTAATCGCAAAGAACAAGCAGTCTCATACAGACAAACCGGAATTTTATCTTTGCGCCTCTGCGCCTTTGCGTTATGTTTTCAGTAATGAAACGATAACGTTCAGCCCACCCACATCCTGGCATTGCGGAACAGCCGCAACCAGGGTGCATCTTCGCCCCAGTCGGCCGGATGCCAGGCGTGTTGCACAGTGCGGAAGACTCGTTCCGGATGCGGCATCATGATCGTGAACCGTCCATCCTGCGTGGTCAGTCCGGTAATACCCTGGGGTGAACCATTCGGGTTATATGGATAGGTATCGGTTGCCTTGCCGTAATGATCTACATAGCGCAACGCAATTGTTCCGGTCGATATCGCCTGTTGCAGATCGGTAAATTCGGCACGTCCTTCACCATGCGCCACAGCGATAGGCATACGCGACCCCGCCATGCCCTGCAACAGGATCGAGGGTGAGTCCTGCACTTCCACCAGTGAGAAGCGGGCTTCAAATTGCTCTGAGCGATTACGCAGGAAACGCGGCCAGTGGTCTGCACCGGGGATCAAATCCTTAAGATGTGACATCATCTGGCAACCGTTACATACGCCCAGACCAAAGGTATCTTCCCGATGGAAGAAAGTCTGGAATTGATCGCGCACCGCGTCACTGAACAGGATGGATTTGGCCCAACCGCCGCCTGCACCGAGGACATCACCGTAGGAGAAACCACCGCAGGCCACAATACCCTTGAAACGTTGCAGGTCCACCTGACCGGTCATCAGGTCACTCATGTGAATATCGATACAGTCGAATCCGGCGCGATCAAAGGCGGCGGCCATTTCCACCTGACCGTTTACCCCCTGCTCACGCAGAATGGCCATTTCCGGGCGGGCGGTATGAATATAGGGGGCGGCTGTATTTTCATCGGCATCAAAAGACAGAGAGACATGCATGCCGGGATCATCCTTGTCCAGCACGTTGTCAAATTCCTGCCGGGCACATTCCGCATTGTCACGCAAGGCCTGCATACGATAACTGGTCTCGGACCAGATGCGCTGCCAGGCAACGCGATCCCCGTTGAGTACCGGTTGTTTATCCAGGGTAAAGACCAGCCGATCCTGTTGATTGAGGGTTCCAATCACATGGCTGTAGTGACCGAGTCCCGCATCATGCAACCAGGCCAGGACTTCATCTGTATGTTGATGCCTTACCTGTATCACCGCGCCCAATTCTTCGTTGAACAGTGCCGCCACCGGATCATCGCCCAGATCATCCAACTGGATATCCAGACCGCAGTGAGCGGCAAAGGCCATTTCACACAGGGTCGCGAACAGACCGCCATCTGCTCGATCATGATAGGCCAGTAACAGGTGTTTTTGATTCAATGTCTGAATGGTATTGAAGAAGGCCTTGAAACCTTCCGCGTCATCCAGATCCGCCGGATGGTGCCCCAGTTGCTGATACACCTGCGCCAGACAGGAACCACCCATGCGATTCCGTCCCTTGCCCAGATCGATCAGGATCAAATCGGTATCGCCACAGTCACGTTTTAATTCCGGTGTCAGGGTCTTGCGCACGTCCTGCACCCGGGCGAAGGCGGAAATAATCAGGGACATGGGGGCGGTAACGGCGTGTTGCCCGTTTTCATCGGACCAGACCGTTTTCATGGACATGGAATCCTTGCCCACCGGGATGGCGATCCCCAATGCGGGGCAGAGTTCCATACCGACAGCCTTTACCGCTTCAAACAGGCCGGCATCTTCTCCGGGGTGACCGGCCGGGGCCATCCAGTTGGCGGAAAGAACGATATCGCCCAGGTCGTCAATGCGGGCCGCCGCAATGTTGGTGAGCGCCTCACCGACCGCCATGCGCGCCGCCGCCGCATGATGTAAAAGGGCTATCGGCGTGCGTTCGCCCATGGCCATCGCCTCACCGGTATAGACGTCAAAACTGCTCGCTGTCACCCCGACATCGGCCACCGGCACCTGCCAGGGGCCGACCATCTGGTCACGGGCGACCAGCCCGGTCACGGTACGGTCACCAATGGTGATCAGGAAGGTTTTGGCCGCCACGGTCGGCAGGGCCAGTATCCGCTCGGCGGCTTCATTCAGACTGCCAATGGTCGAGGCGTCAAATTCGGTTTTGTGGAAGGTGCGGTGGTGTACATCGCGCAGCATTTTGGGTGGTTTACCCAGCAATACTTCCATCGGAATACTGATAGGCGTGTTGTCGAAATGGCCGTCACCCAGGATCAGTTGTTTCTCTGCTGTGGCCTCACCGATAACGGCAAAGGGACAACGCTCCCGTTCACAGATAGCGCTGAACAGGGCCATATCATCACGCCCCACCGCCATGACATAGCGTTCCTGGGCCTCGTTACACCAGATCTCCATGGGCGACATGCCGGCATCATCATTCGGAATTGTGCGCAACTCAAAGCGTCCGCCCCGATCACTGTCGTTCACCAGCTCCGGCATGGCATTGGATAATCCACCGGCACCCACGTCATGGATGCTGATAATGGGGTTCTTCTCGCCCATCTGCCAGCAGCGGTCAATGACCTCCTGGGCGCGCCGTTCGATCTCCGGGTTGCCGCGTTGCACCGAGGCAAAATCCAGATCTTCATGACTTTGACCGGTGGCCATGGAAGAGGCAGCCCCCCCACCCAGCCCGATTAACATAGCCGGACCACCCAACACGACCAGTTGGGCACCGGCCGGAATCGTACCTTTTTCGACATGCCCGTCCCGGATATTGCCCAGACCGCCGGCCAGCATGATCGGCTTGTGATACCCCCGCACCTCTTCACCATCAGGGCCTGGTACGGTTTGTTCGTATGTTCGGAAATAGCCGCAAATATTCGGGCGGCCGAATTCGTTGTTGAAAGCGGCGGCGCCGATCGGCCCTTCGAGCATGATATCCAGCGCAGAGACAATGCGGCCGGGACGACCATGGTCCGCTTCCCAGGGTTGCGGGAGGCCGGGCAGATTCAGGTTGGAAACCGAGAAACCGCACAGGCCCGCCTTGGGTTTGGAGCCGATGCCGGTGGCCCCTTCGTCACGAATCTCACCACCGGACCCGGTCGCGGCGCCGGGAAAAGGCGAGATCGCCGTCGGGTGATTGTGAGTCTCCACCTTCATCAGGATATGCACGTCTTCCTGATGATAGCCGTAGCGACGGGAATCCGCCGCCGGGAAAAAACGTCCGGCTTTAAACCCCTGAATCACGGCTGAGTTGTCGCTGTAGGCTGACAAAATCCCTTGCGGGTGGCTGTTGTAGGTATTGCGAATCATCTGAAACAGGGATTTATCTTTAGCCTGTCCGTCGATGACCCAATCGGCATTGAAGATTTTGTGGCGGCAATGTTCGGAATTGGCCTGGGCAAACATCATCAATTCCACATCGGTGGGATTGCGCCCCAGCAGGGTGAAATTTTCCACCAGGTAATCCACCTCATCAGCAGCCAGCGCCAGCCCCAGTTCCGTATTGGCCTTCATCAGGGCCGCCCGGCCGCCGCTCAGGATATCCACCGCGATCATCGGGCGCGGTTCATCCTGTCGGAACAGGGCCACAGCATCATCCAGGGACCGAAAAACCACTTCGGTCATCCGATCATGGAGCAGCGCAACCAGTTGCGGCATCACACCCTCCGCTGCTGCGGCTGTCGTCTCGAGATAAAAAGCGATACCCCGCTCGATACGGTGTACACCCTGTAAACCACAATTGTGTGCAATATCGGTCGCTTTACTGGACCAGGGAGAAATAGTGCCCGGACGGGGTGTCACCAGCAACAACAACCCTTGCGGCTCATCGCTGACCCCCTGTTCGCCATAATCCAGCAAGGCTCGCAGGATTGACATGGCCTTGTCCCCAAGCCGGTACTCGGTGTCAATAAAATGGACAAATTCTGTATGCAACCCCGTGATCCCGGGATCGACAGACTGGAGAGAATCGAGCAGCTTGTTGAGACGAAATGAAGAGTATGCGGCACTACCGCGTAATCGCAGCATGTTTAACTACCAGGTTCCGGGACAATGAAAGAAGCCCGGAATGATACTGCATGTTGCCCCGCGCTACCAGCGCGCGGCTTCCTGCAACTCCTGCATGACCTCATTCAGTGCACTTTCATTGTTGTTAATCACACAGGCAATATTCCCCACACTGCACACTGACATGGCCGGCCCTTTGACTATCCAGCCACCGGGCGGTGTCCAGCCGTTGACCTGGGTGAACATGGACAACTGATCGGCATTCCCCTGCACCATCCGTTTGTAGTCCAGGGCGAATTTGGCCAATCCGGCCAATTGTTGCTCATCCGGCATGCCATAACCTTCCACCAGGGCGCCGTCATCACGGAACTGACACACCGCCATGACCCCATCTACTGCCAAAAGTCGTTTGATCATGTTTCCCCCGCTCAACCGCCCAGTGCTGCGTAGGCCTTTTCATAATCGACCTTGTCATTGGGCAGGACAACACCGTATTCCCCATTGACGATGGCCGTCCACTCGAATCCGACCAGGGTAAAACCGTTCACCGGATAAAATCCCCCCATCCCGGTCATGTTCTCCCAGCCTCTTGCCTGCATGGTGGCAATCGCCATGTTCGCCACACAAACATGGCATAACAGGTCGAGCGCGGACTCATTCAGATTACTGCCTTCCACCAGGCGGTGTTCCAGCAACTCACCGCCAGGCGTAAATTTAAATGCGCCAACCGCACCTTCCAGATTCATCAGACTTGCCACATCAGTCATATACCAACCTCCAGCTATATTGTTCCTGGTTTTTATACCAAGGCCCCTTCCTGGTGAGGGACCTTGTCACGCATGATTTGCATCACTTCATTAATGGATGCCGCCGTGTTATCGAGAAAACAGAAATAGTTTGCAATAACGCAGACACTGAACTGCTGCCCCTGCACCATCCAGCCCCGGGCCGGCGCACAGCCGCAATCTGCGGACAGTGATTTCATCATATCGGTCTGCATGTGTACGGCCATCGTCGTCGCCCGACACATGATCGAGGCCATCCGCGCCATTTCTTCGTTCAGTTGTCCTTCGTATGAGAATCGATCACCGCGATACGAATATTCCCCTGCGGCAATCACTCCGGGCATCAAGGCCAGTTCACTAATGATATTCATAGACTTCCCGCCGTCACTGTCATAATTAGGTAAAATCAGTATTACAAAATCAGTAAAAGCTGATGTATCCGGACATCAGATGCTATATCATCACATCCGGTTGAACCAAACAACTTAATACCATGAATACCGACAGTACAACAAGCAGTACACCAAAAGCGAGCGTCTTGCGTCAACTGGCGGCCTTGTTCTATGATGGCCTGCTGTTATTGGCCATCGTTCTGGTAGCCCTCATTCCCGTAACCTTGATCACCAGCCAGGGTCAGCTGCCAAGAAATCATCCCGTCTTTCAAATCTACTTGAGCGGAATTTGCTTTCTCTATTTCGCCTGGTTCTGGACCCGTAACGGTAAAACCCTGGGGATGCGCGTCTGGCATATAAAAATCCAGCGTATGGATGGCGAATTAATCAGTTGGTCGCAGGCCCTGTTGCGCTTCCTGACCGCCATCCCGACATGGTTCATTCTTTTCCTGTCATTACTAATTCACTACGCGCCATTGAAAACACTGCCGGAGTGGTCGGCAGGCGCATCTGCCGGACCGTTGTTCATGATCGGTATGGTTATGCTTGTTATCGATCACTGGCCAAACGGCTGGCGTGACAGATTGACCAAAACCGCTATCGTCCGCTCTGATTCGCGTCTCACTTGACGCGACGCATAAAGAATAAACTGAAGATCAAGACCAGCAAGGTGGGCGCACCTGCGCTGATAAATGGCGGAATGCCATACACTATGCCCATCTGGCCGGATAGTCGATTAACCAGATAAAAGACCAGACCACCGAGGAAACCGGTCAGAATACGTTGACCAATACCCGCATGACGCAAGGAGCCAAGCACAAATGGAATGGCAATAAACACCATTGCGGCAATCGTCACCGGCATAAACACCTTGCTCCAGAATGACAGCTTATACAGCGACGTATCCAGGTTATTTTCTTCCAGATAACCGATATAACTTTGCAAATTCCAGATTGCCAGATTTTCCGGCGAAACCGACACAACATTAACCAGATCCGGACTCAGCAATGTCGACCATTGCATAGACTTCAGTTTTCTTACGGCGAGATTTTTTTCAAGATCAGTTATATCAACTTTGTAGAGGTACCAGCTGTTGCCGTCATGTTTGGCATGGCCGGCGCGGGTAATCTCTTTTAATTCATGTAGTGCACTGAAACGATATAAGGTAATCCCTGTCAGGCGACCATCTGTTTCAACACGGCGCACATTGATAAACGTCTCGCCATCTCGCGCCCACAGACCATAATCTGTATTCAGACTGACCTCTGACGCCATGACCTTGACTCGTTTGAGTTTGGCATACTGCAAAGCCGGTGGCGCCAGCACCTCGCCGACAAACAGGGCAACGAGCACCAACACCAACGCGGTTTTCATAATTGATATAACCAGTTGCAGCGTGGTCACCCCGGCCGCCCTGATCACGATTAGCTCACTGTTATTGGCCAGCGTGCCCAAGCCCAGCATGGTGCCCAGCAGCGCGATCATGGGAAACAGTTCGTACATTTGCTGTGGCATTTTCAACAGGACATAACCAATGGCATGCCACAATGTATATTGTGCCTGGCCGATATAATCGGACTCACTGGTAAAGTTGATCAATGCATCCAGCGCTGACAGTACCACCAGTACCGACAACACGCCTGTCGTAATAAACTTGCCGATATACCGATCGAGTATTTTCATCACGGACTAATTATTTTTGTTACTGCTGAAAAATCGACCAAACGTCTGCGGCCCGGCAAACAGGAGCATCGCAATAATCAGCACGGCAAAATGAACCCACCATACCCCGATACTGTAATGAATCCTGCCCTGTTCAAGCCATACCCGTGACAGGTTCAACAAGTTGGTATAGATGATGTAGATCAGCAAGGCCAGTCCCAGCTTTGTATATCTGCCCTGCCGGGCGGAAGTCTTGCTCAGCGGCACGGCCACCACCCCCAGTATGATACACAGTAATATCGGTGAAACCCGCCACTGTAATTCGGCCATACTGCGATTCACCTGACTGTATTTTTCCTCGCGTTGTTTGCGATCATGGCGGTTTGCCCGCCAGGTATCCCAAAGCTGTGAAGTCGGAATCTCTTTTTGCCGGCGATTTTCATCCAGCAACTCCTTGTCAACCAGACGGATACCGTGTTTTTGAAAACGAATCACCAGATAATCTTCCGTACCCGGACGGCCTTCATAACGGTAGCCTTTTTCCAGCACCAGAAATCGGCTGTTGGTATTCGGATCGGTGTATTGATATCCTGCCGCCGACGAAATTAATGTCTGATGATCATCCTCATCGCGCTGAATAAAAACATTGCGCAATCGGGTTTCTTCATCGCTGGTATTCTCGATGTAAATCACACCGCCCCCGCCGGGGGTCTCCTTAAAGCGACCTGCCGTTAAAGCCTTTACATCGGAAGTCGCCTCGCCTTTTTTTATCAGAAAACGGCTTTTATCCTGTGCCCAGGGTGATAAATATATTGAGATAAATCCCACGATGAGGGCAAACACGATCGCCAGATTAATTACCGGTCGTAACAAGGTCAGCTGACTGATGCCGCAGGCGGAAAGTACCGCGATCTCGTTATCCTTGTATAAACGACTGAAGGCCAGCAAGATGGCCAGATAAAACGACAGCGGCAGAATCATATCCAGATTGGCGATACTCTTCAAACCGAGCAATGTCATAATAGTGTCGGCTTGCAAAGCACCGGAAGCCGCCTGGGAAAACAGTTTGGCCAGTTGTCCGCTGAACAGGATCAGAAACAATACCGTAGCGACCGCAACCAGTGTGGTGAAAATCTCGCGAATGATATATCTGTTGATGATCAGCAAAATTGCTTTAAAACCATATTGGGCGGGAAACAGCTGCGTCTATTCACATAAAGATAATTGTAATACTATTATATGATTCTGCCTACCGGAACGCCAAACCACCCGTACAGGCTTTAATTTTCGCATTACACCCAGTCCCCAGAAGGAGATTACATGGAAATCAGGTTCGACACCCAGGTCCCGTCCCAGGCAGAAACAGACTGTATTATTGCCGGTGTTCTCGAAGAACAGGGACTGTCAACCAGTGCCGAACAACTGAATCAGGCGACACAGGGCAAACTGGAAGAACTCTTCAAAAATGGCGATCTGCCTCTCAAGCCCGGCAAAACCCTCATGCTGCACAATCTGCCCGGCATCAAGTCGCGCCGGCTGTTACTGGTCGGTTGTGGCAAAGTGGACAAACTGAATGTCACCGCCTATCGCAAAATTATTACGGCTGCAATCAAATCGCTGGATTCGACCCCATGCCAATCAGCCCTCTGTTGTCTGGCCGAGCTTGATGTGCAGGGTGCCGGACTCTACCGCCGGGTGCGTCTGCTCAGCGAGACCATTCACGACGCTGTTTACCGGTTTGAGCAATTAAAGTCGGACGACGAAGCCGAACCCCACAATCTGAACACCGTTGCCGTCGCTATCCCGGCCGATCAGCAAACCGGTATGGATTCCGCCTTGCAGGAAGGCAATGCCATCGGCCTGGGTGCGGCCCTGGCCCGTGACCTGGGCAACCTGCCCGGAAATATCTGTACCCCGACCTATTTGGCCGAACAGGCGGCAAGCATCGCCGCCGGGTGTAAAAACATGACCGCCACCGCCCTGGAACAGAAAGATATGGAAAAACTGGGTATGGGTGCCCTGCTCTCGGTGACCCGCGGCAGCCGTCAACCTCCCAAACTCATCATCATGGAATACAAGGGCGGCAAGAAAGATCAGGCCCCCTATGTATTGGTCGGCAAAGGTATCACCTTTGATTCAGGGGGTATCTCGCTCAAGCCGGGACCGGCCATGGATGAGATGAAGTTCGATATGTGCGGCGCGGCGTCCGTCATCGGTACCCTGCGCGCGATTGGTGAGCTGCAGCCGCCGATCAATGTTGTCGCACTGGTTCCCAGCTGTGAAAACATGCCGGACGGCGATGCCAACAAACCGGGGGATATTGTTACCAGCATGTCCGGTCAGACCATTGAAGTATTGAACACTGACGCGGAAGGTCGCCTGATCCTGTGTGATGCCCTGACCTACAGTGAAAAATACCAGCCCGCCGGTGTCATCGACGTTGCCACCCTCACCGGGGCCTGTGTCATTGCCCTGGGCAAACATCCGGCCGGCCTGATGGGCAATGATGATGATTTGATCAACGATATCAAATCCGCCGCCGAACAAAGCGCGGATCGCGTCTGGCAACTGCCGATCTGGGAAGAATATCAGGAACAACTGAAAAGCAATTTCGCCGACATGGCCAACATCGGCGGTCGCGAAGCCGGGGCCATTACCGCCGGTTGTTTCCTCTCCCGCTTTACCAAAAAATTGAAATGGGCTCATCTGGATATCGCCGGTATCGCCTGGGATTCGGGGCAAAACAAGGGGGCGACAGGTCGGCCTGTACCCTTGTTGACCCAGTATCTGCTGGACCGTTGCCGGTAAACGGAGCTGTCGCATGACACGGGTTGATTTTTATGTGCTGGAAAACAGTGACGACAAGGCGGCCATGCAGTTTGTCTGTCGTTTGGCTGAAAAAGCCTATCACCTGCAACACAGTATCTATATCCATACCGACAACTCACAGGTTTCCGAGCAACTCGACCAACTGTTGTGGACATTCAAACAGGGCAGCTTCATCCCCCATGCGATCTTTAACAGTGATGCGGCTGCCGCCGGCCCGGTGGTGATCGGCCACGATCACGAACCGGAAGAGAACACCGAGGTGTTGATCAACTTTTCACCCCGGGTGCCGGAATTTTTCAGCCGTTTCGAGCGTATTGTTGAGCTGGTGGCCGGTGATGACGCCAGTCGCAATCTGGCGCGGGAGCGCTATAAATTCTATCGGGACCGAGGCTACGCCTTGGAAACACACAATTTACCCGGCTAAACTTCCTGCATGGCAAATGACTCCGACAAGAAGCGCAAACTGGACGATGACAATGAATCACTGGTAAAGGCCCTTGAGTCCATCAAGACCCTGTTGGCCACCAGTGAAGACAAGCTCAACAAGGCCAGGGCCAGCATCGATCAGGCCGGCCGTCACGCCATGCGCGACGATCAGGATGTGCCGGTGCTGGACAATATCATCCTGCCCGGCAAGACTGCCGAAACCCCGGCGGTGCAAGAAAACACGGAAAAGCTGGATCTGAACGCTGAATTGATCAAAAGCACCCAACAGGCCGACCGTCTGATCAGGCAAATGAAGCAGGCACCACAGCCTGCTGAACCTGATGGACTGGACAAGGCATCACTGGCGGCCTTGCGCCACGAACTGGAAACCGAAATGCAAGAGCAACTGGCGGAATTCACCGCACGGCTGGAAGAGGATCTGAAAACAAAAATCCAGATTTATCTTGAGCAGTTGGCAAGACGCAAAAAATAACAGCCTGATAACGGCCCGGCGGGTGACCCTGCCGGCCGTTGTTCTGTATAATTCCCGGCCATCAGCAGTCACTATCACAACAAGTAAAATATCCCGTGGACAAGACCTATACCCCTCATAATATCGAACAGCGCTGGTACGAAACGTGGGAGAAAAACCATGACTTCGCACCCGGCAAAGAAGGCGCCCCCTATTGCATTATGATCCCGCCGCCCAATGTCACCGGCAGCCTGCACATGGGCCATGCCTTCCAGGACACCATCATGGATGCCCTGATCCGTTACCACCGCATGCAGGGTCACTCCTCGCTCTGGCAGGCCGGGACCGACCATGCCGGTATCGCCACCCAGATGGTGGTGGAACGACTGCTGGCTGCCGATGGCAAGAGCCGCCACGATCTGGGGCGGGAAAAATTCATCGAACGTGTCTGGGAGTGGAAAGAACACTCCGGCGGCACCATCACCCGCCAGCTGCGTCGCATGGGCGCTTCGCTGGACTGGACACGCGAACGCTTCACCATGGATGAAGGCTTGTCCGATGCCGTCAAGGAGGTCTTTGTTCGCCTCCATGAGGAAGGACTGATCTATCGCGGCAAACGTCTGGTCAACTGGGACCCGGTACTGCACACCGCTGTCTCTGATCTGGAAGTCATATCTGAAGAAGAAAACGGCCATCTCTGGCACATGCGTTATCCCCTTACCGATGGTTCGGGTCAACTGGTGGTTGCCACTACCCGCCCGGAGACCATGCTGGGTGATACTGCGGTTGCCGTCCATCCGGAAGACGAACGCTATCAACATCTGATCGGCAAGACCATCACCCTGCCGCTGGTGGGTCGTCAGATCCCGATCATTGCCGATGATTACGTGGACCCCGCCTTCGGTACCGGCTGTGTGAAGATCACCCCGGCCCACGATTTCAATGACTATGAAATGGGCAAGCGACACAACCTGCCCATGATTAACATCATGACCGTTGATGCCTGCATCAACGATGAAGCACCGGAAGCCTATCGCGGTCTGGAACGCTATGAAGCCCGTCGCAAGGTTGTAGCAGACCTGGAAGCACAGGGACTGCTGGAAAAAATTGAAGACCATAAACTGATGGTGCCGCGTGGTGATCGTTCAGGCTCCGTCGTGGAACCCTATCTCACCGATCAATGGTTTGTGAAAATTGAACCGCTGGCCAAACCGGCCATCGAAGCCGTGGAAAACGGCAGCATCAAATTTGTACCGGATAACTGGAAAAATACCTATTTCGACTGGATGCGCAATATCCAGGACTGGTGTATCTCACGCCAGATCTGGTGGGGCCACCGCATACCGGCCTGGTACGATGATCAGGGCAAGGTCTATGTAGGCCGCAGTGAAGCCGAAGTTCGCAAGAAACATAATCTGGGCGATCGCAACCTGAAACAGGATGACGATGTACTCGACACCTGGTTCTCCTCAGCCCTCTGGCCGTTCTCAACCCTGGGCTGGCCTGCGCAGACACCGGAACTGGAAAAATATTATCCCACCAGTGTACTGGTCACCGGCTTTGACATTATTTTCTTCTGGGTCGCACGCATGATCATGATGGGTATCAAGTTCATGGGTGATGTCCCCTTCCGCGAAGTCTATGTCACCGGTCTGATCCGTGATGCGCACGGCCAGAAGATGTCCAAATCCAAAGGTAACGTCCTCGACCCCATCGATCTCATCGACGGTATCGAACTGCAACCCCTGCTGGACAAGCGCACCACCGGCATGATGCAACCGCACATGAAGGACAAGATCACCAAACTGACCAAAAAGGAATTTCCGGACGGCATCGCCGCCTTTGGTACTGACGCATTGCGTTTCACCATGGCCGCCCTGGCCTCCACCGGTCGTGACATCAATTTCGATCTAAACCGCACCGAAGGTTATCGCAACTTCTGCAACAAGATCTGGAATGCGGCACGCTATGTTCTCATGAATACAGAAGGGGAAGACTGCGGCGTTAACAATGACAAAGTGGAACTCTCTGCGGCCGATCGCTGGATCCTCGCCGGCCTGCAACAGACCATACAAACGGTCAACAGCGCATTCAGTCAGTACCGTTTTGATCGACTGGCACAGGCCATCTATGAATTCACCTGGAATGAATACTGTGACTGGTATCTGGAACTCTCCAAACCGGTACTGATGTCAGACAACGCAAGCGCCGAAGCGAAGCGAGGTACACGCCGCACCCTGGTACAGGTACTGGAAACCCTGCTGCGACTGGCGCATCCGCTGATGCCGTTTATCACCGAAGAGATCTGGCAAAAAGTCGCACCACTGGCCGGTGTAAAAGGCGCACGCACCATCATGAATCAGGCCTACCCGCAATCAGACAGCGGCTTACTGGATGAACAGGCCCTGGCCGACATGGAATGGGTCAAGAGCTTTATCCTTGGCATACGCAAGATCCGCAGCGGCTATAACATCAAACCAGGCAAAGCCCTGCCCATCCTGCTGCAAAACGCCGGCACACAAGATAAACAACGACTGGAATCCAACCGCCACTACATCGAAGCCCTGGCCAAAACCGAATCCATTGAAATCCTCGACAGTGATGATGCCCCTGAATCAGCCACTGCGCTGGTGGGCGAAATGAAACTGCTCATCCCCATGGCCGGCCTGATCGACAAAGACGAAGAACTGGCGCGACTCGGCAAAGAGATCGAAAAACTGGCCAAACGCATCCAGCAACTGGAAAGCAAACTCAACAACGACAGCTTCGTCAGCAAAGCCCCAGAAGCCGTCGTACAAAAAGAACGGGAAAAACTCGCCGAAGAAAAAAGCGCCCTCGACAGTCTCAGTGAACAAAAGGCACGCATCGAAAAGTTGTAAGGTTTTATATCAGACCGGAACACAACGCGAAGACGCGAAGAAAATATAAGATCATTATATATCTCACCCTCCCCAAGGGTGAGGGGAATCTATTCTCGCCGGCGTTTTTATAACGCAGAGTATGGGCAGACCGATGGTTATATTTCCCCCTAACGCTGTGCGGCTTTGCACTCTGTGCGGATCCACTGATTTCACTCCCTGCCTCCCGCGACATTAGTCCATCCATGGACGTCATCCTGTGGCGCACTGATCGATGTCGAAGTCGCTGTTCACAACATGCCTGTAAAGGGGAATGATCCCACCCCCGAATATCATGTATTAAGCAGGCTTATCCATAAACAAGAACCTTGCTGCGAGGATCAGCCCCATTATCGGCGAGTGGTTGAGATGAATTTCATCATCGATTAATCGCGGCAGGGATGCCGCGCATTGGCAGAGGGGCAGGACGCCCCTTCTGCCAATGACAGGATGAAATCCATCGCAACCACGTTTTCGCCGACTGGGTGTCCTTTCTTTTGGTGACTTTTCTTTGGACAACGCAAAGAAAAGTCACTCGCCTCAGCCACATAGTGGCGGGCGAAAAAGTTACATTGAATAAACACATGCCCCATGCCACGTAGTGGCAGGCGGAACATAACAACTTTGAATTAAACAATCAAAACGGTCATAGCCACGCAGTGACAGACAAAGAGAATATTACAGAAACAACACTCACATACAGTCGGGTAACCCCGACACAAAAACACAAATATCACCCCACCGCCAGCTTCATCACCAACATCACCACACCAAGAATCGTACCAATAAAAATCGCTACGCCGATCAAACCCAGGATGATGTATTGGGAGGGTTTGCCATGTTTAAAATCACGTTCGTAGTTTTTACTGCTTTGCACACCAAACAACGCAGCCATGACGCTTTGCGCGACTTGCCATAACGAAGGTGTCTGTTTATTTTGCTCTTCACTCATTTTTCCGCCTCATTCGTTCTGAGCGCTGATCATACCCTGCTTTCAGACACTTTTCCCATTCATCTGTCGATACAGGCTTATCGCCATCCAGGCCATTAATGCCACACCCAGCAGCATAATCACCCATACCAGCCAGGTTTGCCATGCGATAGGTTTGGGGGCCTGTTGCAGTTTGCCGGCACCGCCCAGATCGATCTTTTCTCCCAGCCCCGCCGCTTGAATCACCGTTTGATCCTTGACCAGTTTATTCATCAGATCATACATGGCGAAATCGGCACGATTCACCTCTACCGAGCCAAAGGCCATGATATAAGGTCCATCGCCCTGGGCGACAAAGTTTAATTGATACGGTAACCAACCCAGGTTCAGGTGTGGTATCTGTCCGGTCCCCAGACGCGCATCACCTGTGAGTTCAAGTTGCCAGTGACGATCCGTTACCAACGGTAGTGTGATATCACTGCTTTGCAGCGTCTGGCCGTTCATATTCAGATCAAAGACCAACCCGCGATATCTTTCCCGCCACGGGCTTTTCTCATCGTGGCGTGAGCGCAGGATGATATTCGCCACCGTATTGTTTTCCGGCATGATCAGTCGCAGCCGATCCACCGGCCACCAGGCACCGGTTTGAAAATGATAAACCTTGTGATTTTCCTGATGCTCGCCACTCACCTTGTACCATTGTCGTTGCATATCGATCCGACTGGTGCTGGACAGGGCATCCACGTTACGCAACGTCAAAGCATGTGATTTATCCAGCCGGCTCAACCGATAATATTTGGCCTTGTGTTGTGGCAGACGGATCTCCTTTTGTAACAGTCTCTGCCCGGCGTAATCCAGTGCAGCCAGGGTGGCGGAGCCAACCAGTGTTTGCCAGTGTTGCAAGTCATCACTGCTCTCCACCTTGATTCGGTATAACAGATTGGCCTCCCAATTCACCGCCCAATCTATTTCCAGGACAGCAGGCGGTTGCGCCAATTGACTGGCATCGATCAAATAGGCGGTAACGACCTTGTCGGTTTGTTTGATATTCCGAATATTGACAATTGCGCCCCGGGAGTTGGTCTCAACCTTGATCTGTTTAATATGGCTGTCAAAGGAACCATATAGCGGAAAAAAGCCCAACCGATGGCGAGCCGATTCCTTGATCGTGGTACTGACATGCCGAATTTGATACGGCACCGGTACCTGTTGCCGGTTAAAGACGCGCAGGTCCGCCAGATTATGATAGATCGCTGTGCGATACACATCGGACGGCAAATCCAGCTGATACACGGCATGGTTCCCATCGATATTGATCCGGTATCCGGCTGAAAAACTTTCCGGTTTTAATTCCGTTGTCTCAGCCGGCGTCAGACCACTGATCAGGCAGAGCAATAAACCACTGAATATTTTCATGCAGCATCCTCCTTATGCGGTGGCAGGGGTGAGAAGTATCCCATGACCAACATTATCAATCCCACACCGAGGAAAGAGACAACCCGCGCCAGTGTGTTGGTATTGGCCAAATCAAACAGGAATAATTTACCGACAACGATCCCCATCAGACTCATCCCGACAATCCAGAGCAGGCGTTGACTGATCCGTGTTGCGGTAATGGTGATGACCATGGCCAGGATAGTCCACAGGATAGAGATACCGGCCTGGAAGACCAGTGAATCCAGCATGGCATCCAGATCAAACCTGACCCCGGTCCATTGATGGATCGCCCGGGCCAGTGATGAGTTCAGGGCAATGAAGGCCAACACTGGCACAATGATGTATGTGGTCCAGGTTGCCGCCCGGGCAAACCGGGTCACATTGTTATGTATCCGCCAGCTCCAGAACAACAATAACAACAAGGCAATGACACAACCGATACCAAAGGGATTCAATACCGGAATATAGGGGATCAACACCGTTTCACCGGCGTAATTGAAACTGCCGAGTAATATCCAGCCGGCGAACCACAGCATGACCGGCCCCAGCCCCCACAATAAACCGGTCTGCATGGAGACACCCAGATAATCATATCCCGCTTGTGTCTGGCGCAACACCTGCCAACTGAGTAACGCCAGAATCATCAACTCAACCAGCAATGCCCAGGCGTGGCTGGTGCCGGCTTTGTCCATCAACCAGCTTGCCTGCCAGGCAAGCAGTATGCACAGCAGCCAGAACAGGAGCAGGTAACCGAGATTGATAAAGACCGGTTTTACCGTTTGCTTGACCCGCAGTAATATATAGATAGTCGCAGCGAACACCATCGGCCAAACGAGATAGCCAAAATTTTGCACCGGGTGATATCGGTCATGATTAAAGGCATAGGTTGTCAGGTAGCTGAACGCGGCATAGGGTGCTGTCAACAATGCCGGATAGACCATCGGTGGCCATGCCAACCGACGAAACAATTGATAAAAGATCACACAGCTGATACTGATAAAGACCAGATTCAACTTCGTACCGGGTTCATGGCGGGTAAACACATCGATTTCATGCGTTCCGGCAAACCACCACCACACAATACCCCAACACAACAACACGATATCCCAGCCCTGCTCAAAATTTCTTAACTGTGACTTCTGCCGAAACATCAACCACGCACTAAGCAGACCGGCAACGGCGATCATGGCGGCACCCATGAAGTTGCCGTTCAAAATCAGCAAGTCCGGTTTGGCCAATCCCATGTAACGATTGGCGGCGATCATAAAACTCACACCGGCCCCGAACTGCAACAACAAACCAAACACTCGCGCCAACATGCGTTGTTGCCGGAGACCAATCCAAACCAAACCGGCACCTTCCAGTGACCAGGCCAGGGTGGTCCAGCTTTCACTCAGGGTCAGCGGGATAGCCAGACTGCCAAATACCACGCCCATGGCCAGGAAGGATTCCGTCAACACCCGCATCTGGTTTGCCAGACGTCGCCACAGCCCCATGGCCAGCAGGATATAAAATGCACCGAGCACCAGCGCACTGATCCCGATCCCATATTCAATGTCCCGAACCAGGAGTGACTGCAGACCAAAGCCGCTCAACGGCACACCAAACACCAGTGTACCGTCTACCAGGCCTTTGAGGTCAGGCGGTTGCCGCAAGGCATAGATCAAGGCAATCGCAGTAAATAACAGGATGAAAAAACCCAGGAATAACTGGGTGGAGAGATAGATATCAGGCCGATAGCCTGATTCAGCCCACAAGCTGCCAATCAGCAAGGTAAAACCAAAACCCAACAGATTCAGGATACGCCAGGACTTGAACCAGGCAATGGCGAAGATCCCCAGATTCAACAAGGCATAATAACTGAACAACATGACATGGTTGCCGCTGCCTGTGGAAGCAAGGATCGGTGCCAGAAAACCACCCAGTATTCCCAATACCGCCAGTGACAAGGTATTTTGTAATACCGCCAGCATGGCGCAAAATCCCACCAGTCCCAGCATCACCACCAGCGCCAACAGCAACGGAATCAGGTGATAAATCTTGGCGGCGATAAACACCGTGATAAACATAATGCCGACGGCCCCGCCCTGCAATCCCAGCGCATAGACTGTTTTGGTCAATCGCCAGCGCCAGCCCAGCACCAGCATCACCATGGCGCCGAGCATCACACCCAGCAGACGCACCTCGATAGAGAGAATATTCCGCTCAGCGGCATATTTCAGTAAAAAGGCCACGCCGAAGAACAGGACAATCAAGCCGACTTTCAATACCACATTGCCTTCAGTAAAGAAGCGCCTGACTTGCGCAACGGCCTGATCAAACAGTTGCCCAAGCCGATCATCACCGGTAGTCGTTGCGGAGGATGGCCGGCTGTTTTGTTGCGCCGGTCCGGCTTGCCATGCAGTCTGTATCTTTGGTTCGACGACAGGTGCAGGATCGTCCTGCACGACAGGCGGCGGCGCCGGTATCGGCTTCACAACCGGCTCTGCAGCGGGCGCCGGTTTGACGGTGGCGGCAAGGGATGAAGTCTGTTCGGTTTGTTTATGTTCAAGTGCATCCACTGTCCGGTTCAGTCGTTGCAACATGGCAGCCAGTTCGTTGACCCGACGCAAGAGATATACCACCACACCCAACAAACAACCGTACCAGAAACCAAAACCGGCGCCGGTATCGTAATTGATCATGAAACCAAGAATAACGCCGGCAATACCAAAAATAACTATCCAGATCAACATACCTAGTCCCTGTTTGCTTGTTTATTGCAGGACACGACGGGTTTCAAAAATACCGGCCGCGAAACGCTTGCCCTTGCTGCGCAAACTGCGCTTTAACACAAAGTCATACAACATTGGATTATACTTGCGCAGTTCCACCAGCACGGCCACATGGCGCTTGTCCAGTAATCCCATATCGGCGATGGACTTGGCGGAAAACATCGGCATCACACCGGGCAAGGGATAATCCGAACCATTTAACAACCGGCTGTGCCACTCTTCCCGTTGCAACAGTTCCTCAATGTGCGGCCCGACACGGTTTAATTGCAGGATGGCCGAGACGTCACCATACAACAGTTTTTCATACCTTGGTTCATCGAGCATGCGGGTAAACAGGCGGTAATTTTCCACCTCACCCTTGTTCGGATGATCGATATCAGGATTCGTCCCTTTGGTGGCACAATGAGCGACAATCACCTTCACACCGTGATCCAGCGCGCGTCGCAATAACTGTGGGTTACCGAAAGACTGAGAATCCACACCGGCCACGGCATGTTCATCACCGGCATGGGTTAATAAAGGGATATTGTGCTTGACCAGCGCGGCATAAAATCGATCACAGGCCGAGGATGCCGGATCAATATTCATCACCGGCGGCAACCATTTAACCGCTTTCGCACCATGCACCACCGCCCACTCCAGTGCTTCCACACAATCCTCCCGATAGGGATGGATCGAGGCGGCCCATTCAAAACGTTGCGGATAACGCTGCACCACGGCAGCGGCATACTTATCGGGGATGGCAAAGGCAGAGCGTTGGCGTTCCGGTTGACCGTTTTGATCATGACGCATATCGAACGCCAGCAACATGAACTTTGCCCCTTTGGAGAAGGTTTTATTCATGGACAACAGTTGTTCCACATACTGTCTGTCCACACCTTCCTCTTCTTCACGGATACAGGAGGCATTCAGGTAAAATTGCAGTCGCACATATTGCGTGAGTTCCAGCGGGTCCTGCATCAAGGGATTGAGCCAGATACCCGAGTCGGAATCACCGGTCCCGACCAGGTGGGTATGGCAGTCTATATATAAGGAAGGGTCAACCCCTTCCCAGGCGGCGCGCACCAAATCATGTTCCAGCAAGCGGGACGGGATGGCATCAGCCACACAGGGATTCCAGACGCCTTCGTTGGGCCAGTAACTGATCCCCACTCCGGCCAGACCGCTGGTGACACCTCCCAGCGCAAGCAGTTTCAAAACAGTACGTCTTTCCATTACCAACTTCTTCTTTATATATACAATGAATTATTCCAGTTCTCTGGCCATACGCTTGCCCTGCTCTTCATCCACGAAGTACAACAGGCAGGCGCCGCCGATGAACAACACAATGACCGACAGGATCGAAACCCGGATATCATTGGTCAGCAGGCCGGTTACACCCATCAATAACGGTCCCAGCACGGCGGCAAACTTGCCCAGCATGTTATAGAACCCAAAAAATTCCGCCGTTTTATTCGCCGGGATGATGCGCGCATAGAATGATCGACTCAGTGACTGAACACCGCCCTGAACCAGACCGACCACGATGGCCAGACCATAAAATTCGGACACCTTCTCCATGCGGAAGGCCCAGATGGTGACACCGATATAGACGGCAATAGCGATAAGAATACCCCGCTTGGCGCCAAACCGTTCACCGATGAAACCAAAGGCGATGGCGGCCGGAAAACCGACAAACTGGGTAATCAAAATCGCCTTGATGAGATCGGTATTGTCAAAACCCAATGACTTGCCATAAATACCCGCCATGCGCACAATGGTATCCACACCATCGATATACAGCCAATAGGCGGCCAGGAAGAGCATCACCACCTTGAGTTTGCGAATCTCACGAAAGGTATTCGCCAACTGACTCAGCCCATTACGCAGTGCAGCACCTGCTGATATTTTCTGTTTTGAATTGCGTTCCTTAACGAACATGAGCAAGGGTAATGTAAAGACACCCCACCAGACAGCCACACTGATAAAACCGGCCTTGATTGCCTGGGTTTGATTGCTGAAACCGAATTTTTCCGGCGACATGAACATTAAAACATCCAGCACCATCACCAGGCCGCCGCCCAGATAGCCCAGCGAATAGCCCAGTGCGGAAACAAAATCGTAGCGATCCGAAGGCGCAACAAGCACGATCATGGAATCGTAAAAGATGTTTGCTCCCATAAATCCGACAGAGCCCAGGATAAACAGTGTCAGGCCAAACACCCATTCACCCTGATTGGCAAAGAAAAGTGCAAATGTACTGAGGATGCCCAACACCGCAAACACTGCCAGGAATTTTTTTCTGTTGCCGCCGGCATCGGCTATTGCACCAAGTACCGGCGCCAGCAAGACGATAACAATACTTGAGAATGAATTGGCCAGTCCCCACCAAAAATTACCGGTGGTGGTATCCAGTCCTGCACTCAGGCTGTCTTTAAAATACACCGGAAAGATCGCGGTCAGCATGACTACGGCAAAAGCGGAATTCCCCCAGTCATAAAGCGCCCAGGAGATAATTTCCTTATTGAGTCGTTTTTGCATAAACCACCCTTATTTTCATTATATTGTGGGGCTGCCCGTCGCGCAGCTTAACACCCATACCGGACCTGCTCAATGCAACCACCCCGGTCGACAACGGATAACCGTTCAGTACCGGCATTCAGTACCTGCCGTGTTGTGCCATTCAGGCCGGTTGGATGCTTTGCGCATAGCGAAACCGATTACCCGGATCATATTTGCGCTTGATCTGTTGCAAACGGGCAAGATTTTTCTCGCCGTAATAGGCATGCGCCCAATCCGGGAACCAGCTGTCCGGATAATTGGCATAATGGGCGCGTACCCCGCCGTGCCATAGTGTGGACTGAATATGTTGTACCGCCTGTATAGCCGTATCGGCCTGTTCCGGTTTGTTCCAGTAACTTTGCACTTCTGCGAGATAGTTGGCGTTACGATGTGCATAAGCGGTAGCCGTTACATCCCGGCGTTTGATTGCCCCGCCCAGCGTATTGACCTGAAAGATCACTGAGCGGGTGTTGATCACCTTGTTAATCACTTCCGGCATCATCGGTTTGATATCGGCATAACCTTCATAAAATCCCGCCGAGGCATTTTTGAAATAAAGGGGAGTTAAAATCCCGTAATAACGTTTGACCTCTTTGGTTAATTCAACCCGCTTGTCGCTATAACGTTTATCGGTCAGTTTCTCCAGTTCCGACAGCAAACCTTGCACAACTGCGTCCGGTGTAACAGCGGTATTGGTTACCAACAGGGTCAGGGTGCGATGATTCAGGACAAAAGCGGCAAAACAACTATCCGGCAGACGACGGCTGATATCAAACCAGTGTTCCATCAACGTGATCGCACGCGCCGCATCCAGTTTGTAGGCCTTGAAGACATGTCGCCAGAGATGTGTGGGGGCTGCAACGGTATCAAACTCCAGCCGGGTGACAACACCGAAATGACCGTTACCACCACCCTGACAGGCCCAGAACAGATCAGAACCGGCTTCCACCTCATGCACCTTGCCCTGTGCATCCACCAGACGTGCCCGTTTCAGGTAATCACAGGTCAGGCCGTATTCGCGGGCGAAAATTCCGTAACCACCGCCCAGTGTCAGGCCGGCTATCCCGACCATACCGCAGGAGCCGGTGGGCAAGAGCCTGCCTTTGGGCACGAGATCTTCATAGAGTTGCATCAGGCGGGTTGCCGGATCGGTTACCAAACGACCATCGGTCGATAGTTGATGGCTGTTCATATTGGTCAGGTCGATCACCAGACTGTCAGGCACAACAGAATAGCCCTCGAAGCTGTGACCGCCGCTTTTTATGGAAACAGGCAAGCCCCGTTTATCCGCCTCGGCCAGCCCCTTGATGACGCCCTGTTCGTTAAAACAGACAGCGATAAGGCGGGGTTTGTGATCGATATTTTTATTGAACAGGGCACGGTAGGCATTGTAATCAGCATGCGGTGCTTCGATAAATAACACATCCTGATCCGATTTGGCCTGTGCGGCAAGTACAAACCCCGGCCATGCAGCCAGGGCGCTTGTTTGTAACAGCGTCTTGCAAAACTCCCGTCTATCCATTGCCACCCGCCTTTTTATTGTTTGGAATTTGAATGGATTGAGTATCGTCCAAACAAACCCGGCAGGCAAATCAGGATGACGCTTTAATGTTCCCGCGTTGCATGGAAGACTACATCCGGCCAGCGTTCCTGGGTCAGTTCCAGATTGACCCGGGTCGGCGCCAGATAACTCAGGCTGCCGCCCGCGTCCAGCGCCAGATTATCTTCCGCCTTGCGGCGAAACTCGTTGAGTTTCTTCTCATCCCCACAGGTCACCCAGCGGGCGGTATTGACATTCACCGCTTCAAAGCCGCATTCCACACCATATTCCGCCTGTAAACGATGAGCGACCACATCGAACTGCAACACGCCCACAGCACCGACGATCACATCATTACCCATCAGCGGTCTAAATACCTGGGTGGCCCCTTCTTCACTGAGTTGGTCCAGCCCCTTTTGCAGGGCCTTCATTTTCATGGGGTCCTTGAGACGTACACGGCGGAACAGTTCCGGGGCAAAGTTGGGAATACCGGTAAACTTCAGATTTTCACCCTGGGTAAAGGTATCCCCGATGCGGATCGTACCGTGATTGTGTAAACCGATAATGTCACCGGGATAGGCCGTCTCCACATGTTCACGCTCGCTGGCCATAAAGGTCAGGGCATTGCTGATTTTGACCTCTTTACCAATCCGCACCTGATGCATTTTCATGCCCCGCTCATACTTGCCGGAACAAACACGCAGGAAGGCGATCCGATCCCGATGTTGCGGGTCCATATTCGCCTGAATCTTGAAGACAAAACCGGTGAACTTTTCCTCTTCCGGAGAAACCTGACGCAGGTCAGTCTCGCGGGATAAGGGGGACGGGGCAACCGATGCAAAGTAATCCAGTAATTCATTCACACCAAAGTTATTGATGGCGGAGCCGAAAAAGACCGGGGTCTGCCGCCCTTCCAGAAAGGCCTGCACTTCGAACTCATGGCTGGCCCCTTTGACCAGTTCAATCTCTTCACGCAATTCAGCAGCCAGTGTGCCGAACAACTGATCCAGACGCGGGTTATCCAGTCCTTCGATGATCTCACCGCTCTGGATCTTGCCGCCGTGGGTCGAACTGAACAGGTGCACCTGGTTCAGGTAGATATGAAACACGCCTTTGAAGTTCTTGCCCATGCCGATCGGCCAGGTGATCGGGGCACACTGGATGTTAAGGATATTTTCCACTTCATCCAGCAACTCCACCGGGTCACGTCCCTCACGGTCCAGCTTATTAACAAAGGTCAGGATGGGAGTACTGCGCAAACGGCAGACGTCCATCAATTTAATGGTGCGGTCTTCCACGCCCTTGGCGCTGTCGATCACCATCAAGGCGGAGTCCACCGCCGTCAGGGTCCGGTAGGTATCTTCCGAGAAGTCTTCGTGACCGGGTGTATCCAGCAGGTTGATGATGCAATCCTTGTAGGGGAACTGCATGACAGCAGATGTCACCGAAATACCGCGTTGCTTTTCCAGTTCCATCCAGTCCGAGGTGGCGTGTCGGGCTGCCTTGCGACCTTTCACTGTGCCGGCCAGCTGAATAGCGCCGCCGAACAACAACAGCTTTTCGGTCAAGGTGGTCTTACCGGCATCGGGATGCGAAATAATGGCAAAGGTGCGTCGCCTGCGCATTTCCGTTAAAAATGATGACATAACCCCTGATTTAACCTGTGAGTAAGAAAAAACGTCGTATTGTACAGTAAAATGCCGGCACGTCAGGTCATTTTGGGAAAAATTGCTGCTAGAATAGCCAAAATTCATTATTCAATCAGCCATGACTATACCTGTATCTGCAACTGATAATCTCGTCGGCGTACTGCTTTCAGGCCTGAACTTGTTCAGGTCCAGTCTGCGCCAGATCATGTCGGCGATATCCATACAGATTATCACCACCATTTTTATGTATCTTGCCTTGCTGGCTTTAATATTCAATGTACTGATTCAGCCCGATATGCAGCAACCGGGCATCGGACTGATTTTGTTTTTTGTGTTTTTTCTGTTGATCGTGGTTGGGATCATGCTGATTTTTCCGCTGATCTACATCCGAAAATATCAGGCCCATACGCTGGGTGAAACGATCAAAATACGCCACATCATCCAGCACAGTCTGCCGATCCTGAGGAACTTCCTGCTGTGGACGATGGGTTATATCGTTATCATCTATCTGGTGCTGCTTGCACTCCTCAGTAAAAACACACTCATGATCCTGTTACTGTTTATGCCGGGATTGTTTGCACTGATTGCATTCAGTATGAGCCCGTTTCTGCTGGTGCTGGACAGCGCCAATCTCACAGTCTCATTAAAGGGAAGTCTGGACATGCTGAAAGGGAATTGGTTGCGCACAGCAATTTATCTGCTGCTGGTCTATATCTCCCTGTTTGTCTGCTACTTGTTGATCAATCAGATCCTGGTCTTCTTCTTTCAGTACATCCTGCTGGTCACACCCTATGCCGATGCGCTGTTGAAAGTTACCAATGCCTTGTTGGCGACAGCCTTGCTGCCGTTGTTTATCGCACTGATATATGCGTATTATATCGATCTTGAAAAAAGATAAGAATTGTCAAGCCCTGTTTTTTGATCGATTGATCCATATCACGAAAAACATCCCGGCCTGCTGAATGCAAACGTGTAATTGATCTGGATCAATACCACGCCGGCGACAGTTTGCCAGAATCAGCACACATACAGTCAAGCGACTGGTTGTCTCCAGCACTTCTGATGTAACCTCCATCTTTATACCTCGCCCTGAGGTGAGATTTAAGGGAGCCGACAGGCTCCCTTTTTTTATGCCGCCGATGCCGGCACTTCACTGCACATGACGGTTTGGTATAAGCTCACTTATCGGGTATAGTTTTGCACTGCCTGCTGCACTGTCTTCAACAGACTTTCGCCGGCAAACACGCCCTTGCTGATCAGGCAAACACCCAGCTCATCGAGCCTGATCAGATCCTGCTCGGTCAGGTCCTTGGCCGTCATGACAATAACCGGGATATCCCTGGTCTGGGCATCTTTACGCAAATGATCAACCAGCTCAAAGCCATCCATACCCGGCATCATTAAATCAACCAGCATGAGATCCGGTTTAAACTCCTGCATGATCCGCAGCGCTTCATTGCCATCAGCGGCGAGTTTGACCCGATGCGACTGGCTTTCCACAATAACGCGAATGGCCGTGCGAATATCCTTGTCATCATCGACCACCAGAATATTGGTGCACTCGGTCTCATTCACCCAGCGATGCAAAACATGGTGTAACTGTTCAAAATCAATTGGTTTCTGCAGGTAATCACTCGCCCCCAGGATAGTGGCAATATTCGTCTGGTCAGTCATACTGATCATCACCACCGGAATATCTTTTAACGCTTCATCTGCCTTCAAGCTCTTTAAGACCGCCCAGCCATCCAGTTCGGGCATCATGATATCGAGAGTAATCACATCAGGGCGACTGCTTCTGGCCAGTTTGAGACCATCCAGTCCGTTACCGGCGGTTTCAACCAGATAACCTCCATCGGTCAGATTGCGCGCCATCAGCTCACGCATATCCGGATCATCATCAATGACAAGCACACGCGTCACTTTCCGGTTCGCCATGTCTTCATATGGTCGTCCGATGCGTTGCATCGTGCTGATGCGTTCGACGGGCAAATCACTCGCTGCCGGTCGCGGCAACCTGACGGTAAAGCAGGTACCCTGGCCGGGCTTGCTGTCTACCAGAATTTCCCCCTTGAGCATCTCCACAAAACGTTTGGTAATGGTCAGCCCCAGACCGGTACCACCATATTTGCGTGTGGTTGATGAATCCGCCTGCATAAACGGTTCAAACAGATGCGGTAGATAACCTGCATCAATACCAATACCGGTATCGCTGATCTTGATCTCAAGCCAGTCACAACCCGCCCTGTGCAGTTTATTCATGGCAAGGGCGATTTTACCGTCATGGGTAAATTTTGCGGCATTGCTTAACAGATTTAACAACACCTGTTTTAGTTTTGTGTAATCGGTGTATGTCTTGTGCAATCCATCAGCAATTTTTAACTCAATAGTGCTGTTGTTTTTACCCACCTGATTCTGTATCAGCTCCAGCACCTCAGCGCCAAGCAACGCCAACTCCACTTCTTCATAGTGGACATCCATTTTACCGGACTCAATCTTGGAGAGATCGAGTACGCCATTGATCAGATTCAATAAGTGAAAGGCGGCATGTTTGATCTTGCCCAGGTCCTCACCAAGTTGAGTATTCTTTTCATCCCTGGCATCTTCCTCCAGCAACTCTGTGTAACCGATAATCGTATTCAGCGGTGTTCGCAGTTCATGGCTCATATTCGCCAAAAACTGGCTTTTCACACTATTGGCCTGCTTTTCCCGTGCAACGGTCTGCTCCAGATTCTTCAGCAATTTGGAGACATACAACGGCAACAAAATGATCCAGATCAGTATGCCTATACCCAAAATAAGATGCGCCTGCCAATAACGGCTGATCGAAAGCACCAATATAAAACCAATAATACTCAATGCCCAGGTGATATAGAGATAGCGGCGACCGAAGCGTATGCCGTTGGCAATGGTCACCCACAAATAACCACCAAAGAAGGGAGTGGCCGCTTCACCAAACACGGCCATGGAAAAGGTGACAATACCGGTATCGATAAAAATGCAGACCGAACGTCGAAGCAGAATCGGGACATTCAGCACCCAAAAACTGACCAGATTGATAATCGAGAACAGAAAAAACCCGACAGCCAGATACAGCAGAAACAGATTCATCTGTCCCGCATAACTCTCCAGATACCAGATCGTATAGAGCAACACACCGGTGCCGAGGAAGATACGAATGATCCCCTGCCCGAAGTCGGCATCATGCATTAACTCATTGGATATTTTCATTCCGGTTACAGCGATATAGCTAGATATTCAGCAGATTATTAATTTTTTTCAGCAGACGTTCCATATTAACGGGCTTGGTATCGTAATCATCACAACCGGCCTGCCTGGCCTTCTCCACATCGGTCTGCATGGCATGGGCGGATAAGCCGATGATCGGAATATTTTTCGTCAAGCGGCTGCTTTTCAAGCGACGCGTTGCTTCCCAGCCGTCAATCACCGGCAGACTCATGTCCATCAGAATGAGGTCGGGGCTGCCCGCCTCCGCACCGTGGATGGCATCCTCGCCGTCTGTCGCAGCGATCACATCGAACTGATGTTTGGAGAGTCGCCTGATCAGCATTTCCCGATTCATCTCATTATCTTCTACTACCAATATTTTTGTCATGGGACTCCACCTGAAAGCGCCGTATTATTACCACAAATTATTACTACTCTTTTTGCGGTATTAAGAAGCAGGATGTCTCTTCATCTGATCAATCGGTCAAAATACAGTTTTCTGCAGGGTTGTCTTTTGTGATTTGCCTATAACGATACAATAAATACCCGCCGGCTGCGGCACAAGCCCATTGCATAACCGGAAATATCGTGCTGACACTCTGGTAGATTTCGATCATGCGTACTGTTGCCGTGGCCGGATTAAAAATCAATGCCAGTGTCATACTGTGAATAATCCATATCGGCCCCCCGGTGCAACAAGCGGCAATCTGTAAATACAATGAGGCAATTAATAACAAACATATCCCCGCAATACCAGGTATCAATCCCGGCTGTTGGAAGACGTTGATCAGCACACGGGTACGTGCACAAAACCAGGCCAGAATGCCATGTAACAGTATGGTGCCTGCATAGTAGTGCAAACTCCAGACCCGGGCTGATGTCTCGGCAGCATTACTGACAACAAACAGCGGTTTGTCAAAGAGTGTGAGCTGCAAGGTACGACCGGGGGCTTCCCAAAACAGGGTCACATACAAGTCCCCGGCTGAATGAATCCAGGAAGAGAGGTGACCGGGCATGGCGCCGGTGGCCAGTGCCGTCAACAAGGACTCCAGCAGTATAAACAGAACAAACCAGACAAATGTTGCCAACCCCGGGCGAATCCATATGTTCTGCATTGGTGGTGTACCCGCCGTGAAGCGATGCGTCAGTTTATATTGTGACTGTTGCTCACATTGAGCACGGTTTTATCAACAACCAGTCACACCAGTTGGTAAAGAATGTTTGATCCAGTGCCGCCACCGCAGAACGGGGCCGCAGACTCAGGTCAAAGACCGGTTCTCCCTCCAGGGTACAGGCATAACCACCCGCCTGCTCAAAGATCAGATTCCCGGCGGCATAGTCCCACAGGTTTTGTCGTCCGTGTAAATAGACATGACCGCGACCGGCCGCCAGCCAACACCAGTCCAGCGCCACTGAACCAAAGCTGCGTTGGGATTTAAACGGTGGTGAGACAGCCAGTCTGGCGGCCAACTCGGCGGGCAACCGTTTAAAATCGACAATCCCGATACCCGGTTGTATCGGCAGATTGCCGGCCGGCAACAAGGGAGCGTCATTTAACCAAACACCTTCACCGCGTATCGCACTGAAACATTCATCACGCACCGGATCATAAACCAGCCCAAGCACAACCCGGCCTTCCCGAATTAACGCCAGAGATGCAGCAAAATAGGGAATACCCGCCGCAAAGTTACTCGTCCCGTCCAGGGGATCAAGACACCATAAGCCATCCCGGTTTTCCTGCATCAAGGCTTGCTGTTCCTGCGCTGACATCTCTTCAGCCAAAAACGTATAGGTCGGCCAGTCCCTGCCCAATTCCGTCTGAATACGCTGTTGCATGGCCAGATCCGCTTCGGTCAACAGACTGCCGTCCGCCTTGAACTCATGACTGACCTGACGAAAACGCGGCAGCAATTCCTGTTGCGCGGCCTGAATCACAAGGGGTTTCAGTTTGGATAAAAGCGATAACATGATCAATAACTGCTTGAGATAATAAAATGAAGTGAAGAGTCAGCCGGCTGCGGTCTCAACATGGCGCCAACACGCTCATATTGCGATCACTGCTAGAATTTTCTACCGGAATAGTAATCAATATCCAGTCCCATCACCAGAGCATCTTCCCTGCCGCCATGATCCGGATAGTAATCCTTGCGTATACCGATTTCGCTGAAACCGGTCTGGTAATACAGATTCACTGCCGCTGTATTGGAGGGACGGACTTCCAACAGCACCACTGATGCATTGCGCTGTTGGGCGATATTGAGCAGATGCTCCAGGATGGATTTGCCAAATCCCTGTCGACGCGCATCCTCACTGACCACAATGGTTAGAATATGCGCCTCATCCGCCGCCACCGACATCACCCCGTAGGCAAAGATATCACCCGCTGTCTCAATCACCCAGCAACAATAGCCGACTTGCAGACAGTCATGGAAAATACCGCGTGTCCAGGGAAAATCATAGGTCGCGGTTTCTATCGCGATCACCTGATCCAGATCGTCGATGGTCATGGGGCGAAGACTGATGCCCGGTTCAAGCACTGCACTCATATTAAAAGGTTCGTTTTATGCCGGTTGAAAATTGCATGCCATTTAATGATAGCCGCCCAGGGTCCGTTTGACGAATATCAAATCCTCCCAGGCCTTGCGTTTTTCCCCCGGTGAGCGCAATAAATAGGCCGGGTGATAGGTCACAATCAGCGGGGTTTGTGTCATGGGCAAGGTGTGAATGGCACCGCGCAATTTTGCCAGCGGAGTGTCCACTTGCAACAGGCGTTGACCGGCGATCCGCCCCAGCGCCAATATCAGCTTCGGCTGGATCAATTCGATCTGACGTTTTAACCAGGCGCTGCACAGTGCCGCTTCTTCAGGCCTGGGATCGCGATTATTGGGTGGCCGACATTTCAGGATATTGGCAATGTAAACATCCCCGCGTGTCAGCTGGATCGCTTGCAACATGGCGTTTAATAACTGTCCGGCACGACCGACAAACGGTTCACCCTGCTTGTCTTCATCCGCCCCCGGTGCCTCACCGATGATCAATAAATCCGCACTGGGATTACCGACGCCAAAGACTGTTTGGGTGCGGGTCTGATGCAGTTCGCACCGGGTACAGGCCTGTACCGCCGTCTGGAGACCTGACCAGTCCGGATCCGTCGTTTGATTGAGCGTTGCTTCCACCGGGATGGGATTTTCAAACACCGGTTCTGTTGGTAGCGGCGCCTTCATGGCAACCTCAACGGGTGATACAGCAACCGGCTGACGTTGTTCCCAGACATCAATGCCCATGGCCTGCAGATAGTCCCGGTGTAAATGCCGACTCACGGGTCAGTGCCTATAACTTGCCGGTCTGGGGATGGGGGCGTGAACTATCGCCCATCATCTTGTTCAGGGCGTTGATATAGGCCTTGGCCGAGGCAATCACGATATCGGTATCCGCCCCCTGACCGTTGGCAATCCGCCCGCCCTTCTCCAGACGCACGGTTACCTCGCCCTGGGCATCGGTACCACTGGTGATGTTATTCACTGAATAGAGCTGGAGTTCGCATTCACTGTTGATGATCGACTCAATGGCCCGGAATGAAGCATCCACCGGACCACCGCCACCGGCGGTGGCACTCAGTTCCTCACCGTCCACCCACAGGGTCAGGTCTGCATTGGGTCGCTCACCGGTCTCGGAACAGACGCGCAAAGCCACCAGACGCACCCGCTCATTGGCGGCCTCCTGACTGGATTCGGTCACCAGTGCCTGCAGGTCATCGTCATAGATCTCGTGTTTTTTGTCGGCCAGCTCTTTGAAACGGGCAAAGGTGTCGTTCAGCTCCTCTTCGGTGGCGAATTCCACCCCCAACTCCTGCAGCCGGGTACGGAATGCATTGCGCCCCGAGTGTTTGCCCAGCACCATGCGGTTGGTACTCCAGCCCACATCCTGGGCACGCATGATTTCATAGGTTTCACGACTCTTCAGTACACCATCCTGATGAATACCCGATTCATGGGCAAAGGCGTTGGCGCCGACGATGGCCTTGTTGGGCTGTACCGCAAAACCGGTAATCCCAGAGACCAGACGGGAGTTGGCCATGATCTGGGTGGTGTCCAGATGGTCCACATTACAGTTGAACACGTCACGGCGGGTCTTGACCGCCATGACGATCTCTTCGAGCGCGGCGTTGCCGGCCCGTTCACCCAACCCATTAATCGTACACTCCACCTGACGAGCGCCGTTCATCACGGCGGACAGGGAATTGGCCACCGCCAGCCCCAGGTCATTGTGGCAGTGAACAGAAAACACGGCTTTATCGGAGTTGGGAATACGTTCGCGCAGGGTGTGGATCAGGGCACCGAACTGTGCCGGCAGGTTATAACCCACAGTATCAGGAATATTCAGGGTCCCGGCCCCGGCCTCAATCACCGCCTCAAGCACGCGACAAAGAAAATCAGGCTCCGATCTGCCGGCATCTTCAGGTGAAAATTCAACATTATCGGTAAATTTGCGTGCAAGCTTCACTGCCTTCACCGCCTGCTCGACCACCTGATCAGGCTCCATTCGCAGTTTCATTTTCATGTGAATGGGCGAAGTGGCGATGAAGGTGTGAATACGCCCCGAGTTGGCGTCTTTGAGGGCCTCACCGGCCCGCTCGATGTCCTTGTCCAGCGCACGGGCCAGGCCGCACACGGTACTGTCCTTGATAGCGCGGGCCACGGCCTGCACCGCCTCGAAGTCGCCGGGACTGGCGATGGGAAAACCGGCTTCAATCACATCCACCCGCATCCGCTCCAGCCCCTTGGCAATACGGACCTTTTCATCTTTGGTCATGGAGGCGCCGGGGCTTTGTTCCCCGTCACGCAAGGTGGTATCAAAAATTATTAAGCGATCACTCATGGTTCATAACTCCTGCATGGCCGCCATTATGACATGCCCCGACGGAAATCCGCACCTGCCGACAGAGATGTTCAGGGGAAAACAGCCTGCTGTGAAACTGGTTGCCGGACAACAGATGGGATGATACCCGAACGGCAGGCTCAGGGACCGGCGTTCTGTTCCTGATCCGGCTCCGGATCGGTCGCCGGTTGCAACTTGCCTTCGCCGCGGTTTTTCAGCATTTGAATCAGGGTAATAAATATCCCCGAGATAGAGTAAATAACAAAGCCGCCAAACAGCATCAGGGGTGGATTGGAGGAGATGGTGACAATGATGGCGACAAACAGCAGCAGCGAAACAAACGGCACCTTGCCCTTCCAGTTAATGGTTTTAAAGCTGTAATAACGCAGGTTACTCACCATCAACACGCCGGCCCAGAAGGTCAGCCCCATGGCGACATTATCGAGCAGCGGGCTGGAAGCCAGTTGGGTTTCGCCCACCCAGACCAGACCGGCCACGATCCCGGCCGCCGCAGGACTGGGCAGCCCCTGGAAATAGGCCTTGTCGGCAATCCCCACCTGGGTATTGAAGCGGGCCAGACGCAGCGCCGCACCGGCGGTATAGATAAAGGCCACCAGCCATCCCAGCTTGCCCATTGTGTTCAGGGCCCAGCCGTAGACCACCAGGGCGGGGCCGATACCAAAGGAAATCATGTCGGAGAGACTGTCGTACTCGGCGCCGAAATCACTTTCGGTATGAGTCATCCGCGCCACCCGACCATCAATACCGTCCATCAACATGGCGATGAATATGGCGATGGCGGCTGACTCAAAACGGTGATCAATCGCTGCCACGATGGCAAAAAAACCGGTAAATAACGAGGCTGTAGTAAACAGATTCGGCAGGAGATAGATGCCCCGGCGGGCCTTGCCTTCGCGAATTTTTCTAATCATTGTTATATTAATAGTCTAATCGTGGGTAGATGCTACTCCAAACCGGCCGAGAATGAAAATAGCACAGCCGGTTCAGCCATGAATAAATTCGCCAATCACGTCACTCCCGGCGCGTACCACCTGCCCCGGTTGCAGGTTACTGCGGCTGTTGGCGGGTAAATAAATATCAATATCCGCCCCAAACAGGATGTGGCCGCAACGTTGGCCCTGCCCGACCCGCTCGCCCGCATGCACATGGCAGGACAAGCGTTGCATCAATCTGCCCGGCCGCAAGACGATAATGACATCATCCTGTTCATCGGTCTGCACATGAATGGCCCGTTCCCGACCGCCGTTGGGACTGCGCTGGTGTTTCACGACCTTGCCCTCGGTAACACTGCGCAGGGAATTCATCCCCAGCGGTGACATCCGAATGGCAATATGCAGGGCCGGACGATCCAGCCAGGGGTCGTGCTGTTCCTCTATGGCCATCACCTTGCCATCCACCGGGCAGACAACCGCCAGCGGTGATGACGGCACCGGTCGACGTGGGTCGCGGAACAGCCAGAGCATCAAACCCACGGGCAACAGCCCCAATAATCCGGGTTTACCCAGCACATAATAAGCGGCCGCCGCCAACGCAAGAGTGCCATAGATGAACACCTTGCCTTCGGGGGCGATCACAGGATGACGATATGAAGCCATAACCTTTTCAGATACCGAATAAAGAAAAGGCCGGTCTGGGACCGGCCTTGCCATTACGGGTTATTTTAGTTCTTTTCCTTGTCGACCAGTTTGTTGGCCGCAATCCAGGGCATCATGTTACGCAGCTTGGCGCCCACCTGTTCAATGGGATGCGCTGCATTGTTACGACGATGCGCGGTCATTTCCGGATAGTTGCTCATGCCTTCCATGATAAACTTCTTCGCATAAACACCGGTCTGGATGTTGTGCAGCGCCTCTTTCATGGCCCAGCGACTTTCGTCGTTGATCACGCGAGGTCCGGTCACATATTCGCCATACTCCGCATTGTTGGAGATGGAGTAGTTCATGTTGGCGATACCGCCTTCATACATCAGATCAACGATCAGCTTCAATTCATGCAGACATTCGAAGTAGGCCATCTCCGGTGCATAACCGGCTTCAACCAGAGTTTCAAAACCGGCCTTGACCAGTTCCACCGCACCACCGCACAGTACCGCCTGTTCACCGAACAGATCGGTTTCGGTCTCATCCTTAAAAGTGGTTTCGATAATACCGGTACGACCGCCGCCGATAGCAGAGGCATAAGAGAGGGCAATGTCCTTGGCCTTGCCGGTGGCATCCTGATAGATCGCAATCAGATCCGGAATACCGCCGCCCTTGGTGAACTCATTGCGCACAGTGTGGCCCGGCGCCTTCGGAGCAATCATGATCACATTCAGATCAGCGCGGGGTACAACCTGGTTATAGTGAATGGCAAAGCCGTGGGCAAAGGCCAGAGTGGCGCCTTTTTTCACATTCGGTTCGATCTCATTCTTGTACAGTTGGGACTGGAATTCATCCGGGGTCAATACCATCACCAGATCAGCGCCGGCGACGGCATCTTTCACGTTCTTGACAGTCAGACCGGCTTTTTCAGCCTTGGCGGCGGAAGCGGAACCTTCACGCAGGCCGACAGTAACACTCACACCTGAGTCTTTCAGGTTGTTGGCATGGGCATGCCCCTGTGAACCATAACCGAGAATAGTGACCTTCAATCCCTTGATGATGGAGATGTCACAGTCTTTGTCGTAATAGATATTCATTAGTCGTGTTTCCTCTAAAATTAATTTTGCTGAATCTAATTTATTATCTGGTTCCCATGGTCCCCGTGGGAACCCGTACCACCCTGTCCATTCCCATGCAGAGCATGGGAACGAGTTTGTTAAATTAATGTGAATCTATATGTGCAGGCACTTGCCGCCGCGACCGATACCCGTCGCACCGGACCGCACAGTTTCCAGAATACTTTTTTTGTCCACCGCTTCGATAAAGGCGTCCAGTTTGGCGCCGTCACCGGTCAATTCAATCGTAAAGGTGGAATCCTTCACGTCGATCACCCGACCGCGGAAGATATCCGTCATGCGTTTCACCTCTTCACGCTGATTGGCGTCTTCGGCGCGCACCTTGATCAACATCAGTTCGCGTTCGATGTGTTCTCCCCCGGTGATATCCGCCAGCTTCACCACATCGATCAACTTGTTCAACTGTTTGGTGATCTGCTCAATGATCTCTTCTGATCCGGTGGTCACCAGAGTCATACGGGACAAGGTCGGATCTTCAGTCGGTGCGACGGTCAATGATTCGATATTATAACCGCGTGCAGAAAACAGACCGGCCACCCGTGACAAGGCGCCTGACTCGTTTTCCATTAATACTGAGATAATGTGTCGCATATCAGGCCAACTCTCTTTCCGGTGACATGTGCATCTCATGATGTCCTTTACCGGCGGCAATCATCGGATAAACGTTTTCAGTCTGATCAGTAATAAAGTCCAGGAAGACCAGGCGGTCCTTCATGGCGAAGGCTTCCTTGAGCGCCCCTTCCACATCCGCCGGTTTTTCGATGCGCATACCCACATGGCCATAGGCCTCGGCCAGCTTGACGAAATCCGGCAGGGTTTCCATATAGGATTGTGAGTAGCGGCGATCATAGAAGAACTCCTGCCATTGACGCACCATCCCCATATAACGGTTGTTCAGGTTCACCACCTTCACCGGCAGGTTGTATTGCAGGGCCATGGAGAGCTCCTGAATACACATCTGGATACTGGCTTCACCGGTCACACAGGCCACGTCATGATCGGGGTGGGCCATTTTTACCCCCAGTGCCGCAGGCAAACCAAAGCCCATGGTGCCCAGACCACCGGAGTTGATCCAGCGACGCGGCTTGTCGAACTTGTAGAACTGGGCGGCAAACATCTGGTGCTGCCCCACATCTGACGTCACAAAGGCATCGCCTTTGGTCACTTCATAGAGTTTTTCGATCACAAACTGGGGCTTGATCAACGCGCTGTTGCGGTCATAACGCAAACAGTCCTTGCTGCGCCACATCTCGATCTGTTTCCACCAGCTGTCCAGCGCCCTGGCATCCGGCTTTTGCTTGCCGGCCTTCAGCTCCTTGTTCATATCGCTCATCACGGTTTTGATGTCGCCGACGATGGGAATATCCACCCGCACGGTCTTGGAGATCGAGGCCGGATCGATATCGATATGGATAATGGTGGCCTTGGGGCAGAACTGTTTGGTGTCACCGGTCACCCGATCATCAAAGCGGGCGCCGATGGCGATCAACACATCGCACTCATGCATGGCCATGTTGGCCTCATAGGTGCCGTGCATCCCCAACATGCCGACAAATTGCCGGTCAGTGCCGGGATAGGCACCCAGCCCCATCAGGGTATTGGTGATGGGATAACCCAGGGTTTTGGTGAACGCGGTCAGCTCATCGCCGGCATTACTCAGTACCACACCGCCACCGGTGTAGATCATCGGGCGCTTGGCGCTCGTAATGATATCAATGGCGCGCTTGATCTGCCCCGGGTGTCCCTTGACGGTCGGGTTGTAGGAGCGCATGCGCACTTCTTTCGGATACTCATAATCGATCTTGATGCCGGGATCAGTAGTGTCCTTCGGGATATCCACCACCACCGGGCCGGGCCGACCGGTGGTCGCCACATAAAAGGCCTTCTTCAGAGTCATGGCCAGATCTTTTACATCCTTGACCAGAAAATTGTGCTTCACGCAGGGACGGCTGATACCTACGGAATCGACTTCCTGAAACGCATCACTGCCGATAAAGGCGGAGACCACCTGACCGGTGATCACCACCAGTGGAATGGAATCCAGATAGGCGGTGGCAATGCCGGTAATGGCATTGGTTGCACCGGGACCGGACGTCACCAGCGCCACACCGGGTTTGCCGGTGGAACGGGCATAGCCATCGGCGGCATGTACACCGCCCTGCTCATGACGAACCAGAATATGCTTCACATCTTCCTGCTGGAACAGGGCGTCATAGATATGCAATACGGCACCACCGGGGTAGCCGAAAACATGCTTGACACCTTCGTCCTTCAGGAACTGGACAAATATCTCAGCACCACTGAGTTTCACAATTTACCTCACAGAGATAAAAAACGCCCATGAACGGGCGCATTTGACACCAACACAATACGGGAAAAAGCTATTATAATCAGTCTCCTTATAAAAATGCACTGTTCCGGGTGTGAAAAAATGGTAATTCAGTCTGTATTTGCACGCTTCATCCAAAGACCACTCGAAAAATCAGACTCTCAAACGCATATAGCCCCGGACAGAACTTGTGAATTTACGTGAATAACGCATAATAACAGACAGATATCCCTCAATATTTTGGTTACCGCCATGAGAAACAAAATACAACCGGTCCTGACAGGCATGCTCTGCAGTCTGTTACTGGCCACCCCCGCCCTTGGCGCCACCTACAAGTGGATCGATGAGGACGGTAATGTGGTCTACTCGCAAAAGCCGCCGCCTGAAGGCCGCTATGAATCCATTCGCATCAAACCCGGTCCGCGCAATCGTCCAACCGAATCCAAAAGCGAGACCATCACCAACGAAAAATTGCTGCAGGATACCGGCAACAAGCGCAAAGACGACAAAAAGATCGCGGCGGAAATGCAGAAAAATCGCAAACTCCGCCAGGACAATTGTGCCAAGGCCCGTAAACAACTGGAGATCTATACCGTTTACACCCGGGTCAAGGATGACAAAGGCGGCTATCGGCGCATCACCCCGCAGGAACGGGAAGCCGGCACCAGCGAAGCCAAACAGGCCATCAAGGATTTTTGCGATTAAGCAGGAGCAACCATGCCTTACCTGAAAATCCAGACCAACCAGACCATCGACGCAGACCGGGCCAATACCCTGCTGGCCGAGGCCTCCAGACTGGTCGCCGCTGAACTGGGCAAACCGGAAAGTTACGTCATGGTCGCCATCGAACCGCCGCTTCCCATGCTGTTTGCCGGCAAAGCCGATCCCCTCGCCTATCTGGAACTGAAAAGCATCGGCCTGCCCGAAGCCAAAACCACCGCCCTCTCCCAGGCCCTGTGCAACCTCATGGAAACCGTCGGCATCAGCAAACAGCGGGTGTATATTGAATTTGCGGATGCGGAAAGAGCAATGTGGGGCTGGAACGGCGCCACTTTCTAAATAAATTAATTCAACGCAAAGGCGCTGAGAAAAAATTTTCGTCTTTGCGTCTCCGCGCCTTTGCGTTGAAACAATGACCTGATTCGCTCAAACCGTTACAATCCTTCCCTGTTTAACCACTACTGGAATAGGTTCACATCCCCCATGCGTGCATCCCGCTTTTTAATCGCCACCCTCAAAGAAACCCCGGCAGATGCCGTGGTCGTCAGTCACCAGCTCATGCTGCGGGCCGGTTTGATCCGCAAACTGGCCGCCGGTCTGTATACCTGGCTGCCCATGGGCCTGCGCGTGTTGCGCAAGGTCGAGGCCATTGTCCGTGATGAAATGGACAAAGCCGGTGCCCAGGAGGTATTGATGCCCGCCGTTCAACCGGCCGAGTTGTGGCAGGAATCAGGCCGTTGGGACAAGATGGGCGCCGAGATGCTGCGCCTGAAAGATCGCCATGACAGTGACTTCTGCTTCGGGCCGACCCATGAAGAGGTCATTACCGACCTGATCCGCAATGAAATCAAAAGTTACAAGCAATTACCGGCCAACTTCTACCAGATCCAGACCAAATTCCGCGATGAACGCCGTCCCCGTTTCGGTGTGATGCGCGCCCGCGAGTTCCTGATGAAGGACGCCTACTCCTTCCATCTGGACCAGCCCTCGCTGCAAGAGACCTATGAGGTCATGCACCGGACCTATACCAATATCTTCAACCGCATCGGGCTGGAATTCCGCCCCGTGCTGGCTGACACCGGCGCCATCGGTGGCAGCGCCTCCCACGAATTCCATGTGCTGGCCGAATCCGGTGAAGACGCCATCGCCTTCAGCAATGAAAGTGACTACGCCGCCAACGTCGAACTGGCCGAAGCCGTCGCCGCAACCGATAAACGTCCGGCACCGGGCAAGGCCATGGAACTGGTGGACACCCCCAACGCCAAAACCATTGATGAGTTGGTCAGCCAATTCAAACAACCTATCGAGAAGACCGTCAAAACCCTCATCGTGCACGGCAGCGAAGCGAGCGGCCATGCCCTGATCGCCCTGCTGGTCCGCGGCGATCACGAGCTCAACGAGATCAAGGCCGACAAACTGCCCGAAGCAGCCTCGCCGCTCCGCTTTGCAAGCGAAGAAGAGATTCGCAAGGCGGCAGGTGCCGGTCCCGGCTCACTGGGGCCGGTCAAGCTCGCCATCCCCTGCATCGCGGATCGCAGCGTGGCGGTGATGAGCGATTTCAGCGCCGGCGCCAACATCGACGGCAAACACTATTTCAATATCAACTGGGAACGTGATGTCCCCCTGCCACAGGTCGCTGACCTGCGTAACGTACGGGAAGGCGACCCCAGTCCCGATGGCAAGGGCACCCTGACCATCAAGCGTGGTATCGAAGTGGGCCACATCTTCCAGCTGGGCAACAAATACTCCGAGGCCATGAAGGCGGCGGTACTGGATGAAAACGGCAAGAACAGCATCATGACCATGGGCTGTTACGGTATCGGCGTATCACGCGTAGTGGCCGCCGCCATCGAACAGAATCATGATGAAAAGGGGATCATCTGGCCCGACGCCATCGCTCCCTTCCATATCGCCATCGTGCCCATGAATATGAACAAATCAGATGCTGTACGTGACAAGGCGAATGAACTCTATCAGCAATTACAGACAGCCGGTTATGACGTATTGATGGATGATCGCGGCGAACGGCCCGGTGTCATGTTCGCGGACATGGAACTGATCGGTATCCCGCACCGCATCGTGATCGGTGATCGCGGTCTGGACAAGGGCATGCTGGAATACAAGGGCCGGCGTGACACCGACAATCAGGACGTTCCTGTGAACAGTGTCATTGAATTTCTGCAAGAAAAAATTAAACTATAAATATTGCACAATTTACCCTCTCCCTCAGGGTGCCCTGACCCATCGGAGATGGGTAGGGTACTCATAACGAACCCCACCGGGGTTCTTTGAGACGAGGGTTAGGGTGAGGGGAAATAATGCCAAATACAACCCGGCTTCAAATCACCACAACACCTTACACACTCACTGCTCTGTGTTGCACTATCCTGTTCTCCCTCTTTACGGCTGCCACAGCCCTTGCCAATGACCAACTCATCGATCCCGAACTGCGTGAACTGTTGAAAAAGGCCGTCAATGAAAGCGACAGCTTTGTCGATCGCTTTGAAGCGGAAGTCTGGCTGATGGACATGTCCAACCGACTGAAACCACGCCTGCCTGATAACACAAAACGTCTGCACTTGTTGAAACTGATCCATCGAGAAGCGCGACGCAACGACCTGCACCCGGAACTGGTGCTGGCCGTCATCGACGTGGAAAGCAACTTCAACCGCTACGCCATCTCCAAAGCCGGCGCCATGGGCCTGATGCAGGTCATGCCGTTCTGGCTCAAGGAAATCGGCCGACCCGGTGACAACCTGTTCAGCATCCGCACCAACCTGCGCATGGGCTGCACCATTCTCAAATACTACCTGGACAAGGAAAAAGGCAACCTCACCCACGCCCTGATGCGGTATAACGGCAGCAAGGGCAGCTACCGTTACACCACAAAAGTCTTCAGAGCGCTGGACAAGAAGTGGCGGAACTAACCGCGCACGAAGTATAACAAACAACTTGTTATTATTACTGAGTTAAACCAACTGCGCGTAAATAACAAATATTGTTCACACCTTGTCCTTCTGCAGAATCGTCCACGTACAACCGTATCGGTTTGCCGGTCGCATGTGCCGCGAGCACAGCGGATATCATATGTGTATCTTCCTTTTTGATAAACACATCATATATCGAACATGTTGTTGAATTATTCCAGTTAATATTTGCAAAACGTACCTGCGTCATCCCGCCATAGCCACTATTACCTGGCAATGTTTGAACGGTAGCATGGAAAAATATATCTTTAATGGCAAGTGATGTACCAGAAACAACATTTGCGGCATGAGAAACACCAGGAAGAGCAATACAACCCAGCAATACGAAAATTTTGATATATTTATCCATAACATCTCCTATTTTATATATATGACAAAACTAATTGAAACTAATCGGGGGAAGTTCAGAGAACAATATTCTCTAATATTCCCCATAGTAAACCACATTCTCTTCCACTCTTGGCCTGCCCGGTCTTCCTGCACGAACCCGCCGTTGTAACATCTGTTCGATTTCATCCTTAAATCGCTCACTACCCAATACCAGTTCCTGGTTCAATGCCTCACGCACCTCATGTAACAGGTTATTGTCCATGTGATGCCGAAATAATTCCCGATAGGCAAACTGCCGTTCGGTATCTGTCTGGCCCAGTTTTAAATACTGTTCATGCGCTGTTACCAAACTGCCGTTCCCGCCAAAGGCATTGGTATGATAACTGCTCCATTTATATTCACCCGGGACGAAAAGAGGACGGAGGGATTATTTATTAACCACTGCATCCACCTGTTTTCGGGGCCTGCCTCGCCCCATATTGCCAAACTTGATACCATACTTCTCTTCTATCTGTTTTCGAAACCGGTCGTCACCCACGGGTTGTGAGTAATGGGCCGCTTTTCGAAACAGATGTAAATCTTCTTCACTAATCTGGTATTTAAACAACGACCGATATGCATGACAGCGTTCTTCCGTTGTTTGTCCCAGCGCCGAATATTCCACATGTGGCGTTATCCAGCTTTCATCTCCCCAGCCATTCACGCCATAGCTGGACCATACATACTCTTCAGGTCGTTGCACCATATTTGCCCGAACCGGGTTGAGTTCGATATAGCGATAACAACTCAACAAATATTTTCCTTCCTGCACCAGACTTGATCGGTGCCTGCCTTCCCACATCGTACCGGTGCGTTTGTACTTCTTGTTTATATACTGGGCGTATCGGCTGCCAACCATCTTCAGTGTTTCGGAAATCCCGGTCTCATCCTGCGGTGTTAACAAAAAATGGATGTGATTGGTCATCAAACACCAGGCATGCACCGCCACGCCTTTTTGCCTTGCTATTTTTTCCCATAACTCCAGATAAAACCGGTAATTCTCCTCTTCAATAAAACAGGCCTCACGGTTGTTGCCTCTCTGTACGATATGATAGGGCAACTCCTTGAGATACTTCCTCGCTCTCCTTGGCATCGCAACTCCTTTGCTTTTGTCGTTTAATCTCTCACCATCACTCCATGTGATTGGTTAAAAAATAATCCCTCCGTCCCCTTTAACTAAAATAATCCCTCCGTCCCCTTTAACTCTTATGGTACAAGCCTTATATATCTTGGTGATGGTGCACTGCCATACGTTGGAATGGTTGTACATGATGTTATATCAAGATATGAAAGCAGGACATTTTGTTGAGCGGATTTGGCTGAGAGCAGCTTTGAAAACCAAACTTTGCACACTTCTACAGGTACGTCTTTCCAGGTCGCGGCAAGATCACAAATCTGGATAATATCACCACCCCAGGTCCCTTTTATTGACACCGCCCCTGCTTTATAGGTGTATATATCGGTGATTGACCCTGTACATGTTACATCTGCTTTTACAGCATATGGGAATACCATCATCAAAACCAAAATCAATATTTTATATATCTTCACAACTCACTCCTATAGGTAAAAGGACGGTAAAAGGGGACGGAGGGATTATTTATTAACCAGTGCATCCACCTGTTTTCGGGGTCTGCCTCGCCCCATATTGCCAAACTTGATACCATACTTCTCTTCTATCTGTTTTCGAAACCGGTCGTCACCCACGGGTTGTGAGTAATGGGCCGCTTTTCGAAACAGATGTAAATCTTCTTCACTAATCTGGTATTTAAACAACGACCGATATGCATGACAGCGTTCTTCCGTTGTTTGTCCCAGCGCCGAATATTCCACATGTGGCGTTATCCAGCTTTCATCTCCCCAGCCATTCACGCCATAGCTGGACCATACATACTCTTCAGGTCGTTGCACCATATTTGCCCGAACCGGGTTGAGTTCGATATAGCGATAACAACTCAACAAATATTTTCCTTCCTGCACCAGACTTGATCGGTGCCTGCCTTCCCACATCGTACCGGTGCGTTTGTACTTCTTGTTTATATACTGGGCGTATCGGCTGCCAACCATCTTCAGTGTTTCGGAAATCCCGGTCTCATCCTGCGGTGTTAACAAAAAATGGATGTGATTGGTCATCAAACACCAGGCATGCACCGCCACGCCTTTTTGCCTTGCTATTTTTTCCCATAACTCCAGATAAAACCGGTAATTCTCCTCTTCAATAAAACAGGCCTCACGGTTGTTGCCTCTCTGTACGATATGATAGGGCAACTCCTTGAGATACTTCCTCGCTCTCCTTGGCATCGCAACTCCTTTGCTTTTGTCGTTTAATCTCTCACCATCACTCCATGTGATTGGTTAAAAAATAATCCCTCCGTCCCCTTTTACCCATTACATCAACCTACGGACTAGTGAGGGTGGGCTCTTACAATCCCATCCTCATCTGGCAAGGTGATCGTTATAGCGTTACTACCATCATTATCTCTAGCTGGAAATTGCCCATAGAAAAATGAATAACATGGTTCTAATTGAGACACAAACTCTGATAGTTCTTTAGCGCTCGTCACATAATCCACATCAATATTAATTGCATCCTTCTTTAACAATCCAACCACACAGTCTCCAGTCCTTGTTATTATCTCCTCAATTTTAAAATTTAATTCCTTACTGTAACTACACTTTTCAATTCTCTCGTCGAAATAGAAACTTACAACACTTCCCGGTGACAATTCATTTTTTAAAGCATTAAATGCCGCAACATTATTACAGTAATACCAATTTGTAGCCCCCCCTCCTCTAGCTATTCTTTCTAATACAACGGCGTCTTTTACTTTCAAATTCTTCTCTATATCTGTCGAACTCAGACAGTCGTGCACTATGGATTTATAATTTTTCATAGTCATATACTATTTTGGCAACTTGTAGGAACTACCATTATCTGCGCGTTTTAATCCAAAATGATCAAGTGGATTTGAAGATCCATGCGGAATAATAGCATCTTTAATTTGCTGTGGTGTAGCATGAACACTGACATGGCCTGGTGGCATACCATCATGAATTACCGACCCTTTAGGAAGTTTGTTAGTGTCAACAGCATATATGTTTTGACCTGGTCGGAAGGTTTGTTTTCCATTTGCGGCGCTGGAAATAGAATCTCTAAAAGATACCCCTGTAAGATCAGTTAAACTGTGTTCTGTCTGACTTCCCGTTCGATAAATAACAGAAGTGGATGTTCTCGTAGTAACATTACCCACCCCCGCAACAGGAAACACTACATCACTCGAAGGAGCTGAAGACATAAAACTGATGAATGCAGCCGCCTCAGCACCAAAAAGGCGAATAAGTTGTACTTCAACGCCTACACCAGTAACAATTACTGCACCATTCAACATTAATGTTATAACAAATTTACGATCTTCATATGTTGTGAGAGCCCCATCCGGCATCGTTCCATGACACCCACCCTGGCAACCGGTATCGTATAATCCACCATCAGCAGCATGAGATGCGCCTGGCATTGATTTACTAAAATAGTAATTAAACAAATACCCCAACGCCGCACTAAATGCGCCATTCTTAAACTTGCCACCACCCCACTCGGCACCTATTCCACCACCAATGACTGTGGCAACACCAAGTTGAAAATCATTCAGACCAGCGGACTCACCATAGATAGTGACACTCTTGGCTACAAAACTACCAACAAATCCACTCTTGAAACTATTGTGATGTGCTCTGGCGGTAATCCCACCAATCACCCCGTGAATAGTTGCTTTCTCATACCACTCATAGGGTGTTTTGGCATTCTTAAACGTCTGACCCGCTTTAAAGAAAGCCATTGCGGCTAAGCCATCGATCACTGCAGTTTTTAGGTCCCCAGAAGCAACAACGCTGGCTGAAAACGCCACTGCAAAGACTTTGGCATAGGTCGCTTTAGCTAAAAACGCCGGGTTAGCTGCGAGTGCCAAAATCGTCATCGACACCATCGTCCTCCCATACTTCCTCATAAACTTCTTCAAGCCACTGAGGAAGTAGCCACTCGGATCAGTGAAGCTGAGCGGGTTGTTGTTGACGTAGGCATAGCGGTTCATGCCCTGGGTGCTGCTGGGGAACTGCACGTTGGGGTCTGCACTCAGGAAACGGCCCAGGACCGGGTCGTAGACGCGGCCGTTCATGTGGACCAGCCCCACCTTGTCGAGCATTTCATGTCCGCCGAAGCCATGGGTGCTGTCGGTACCTTCGACGGTGGTGCTGCTGAAGCCGGCGCTCAGGCTGAAGCTGAGGTCGGTGTTTTGTGTCTGGTTCACCGGCTGGGCTTCACCAAAGGCGCTGTAGCTGCGACGTTCCACCACGGTGCCGAACTCGTTGGTGATCACGGTAATGGAGCCCAGGTGATCGGTGTGGAAGTAACGGGTCTGGCGTGCACCGGTGCTTTCCACCTGATGGGTGCCGATGAGGGTGTCACCGGCATACATGTAGTGGACGTATTTGGTCACGCCACCGCTGGTGATCTTGTCCAGTTGCGGCAGGTAGTACGTCACCTCCGACATGTTGACGGTCTTTTTGTAGCGACTGTGGTTGGCGTTGTAGTCGATACTGACCGAGTTGCCGTCCTTGCCCATCAGGCGTGGTTTGTTATAGCTGGTGTATTGCACGGTGTTGCCGCCGCGGCTGTCCATGTTGCCGTTGGCATCATAGGTGTAGGTGTGGCCGAGCAGCGGATTCCCCTGTCCGTCCCGCACCTCGGTCACCGCATGGGGCCGGCTGGGATCATAGATGTATGTTCCCAGACGACTGTTGGTGAGGATGTTGCCGTCGGCACTGTAGGTCAGGGTCTGGACTGCTGTGGCTATCCCGCTCACCTTCACCTCGGTCAGGCGGTTCATGATGTCATAGCCGAACTGTTCGGTGAGGTCATTGCCGTTACCAAACCAGTCGCGCAACAAGTAGTCCTTGCGCTGTTCCAGGTTGCCCAGACTGTCGAAGAGGTATTCCACATCCTGCACCGCAACCGGTGCGAGCGCTGTGCCGGTGCCGATATGGGACAACAGACCGTTGGCATGATTAAACAGGCGATTGGTGACCAGACCGTTACCCAGTTTGATTTGGGTGATCTGGCCGCGTTTGTTGACCGCGTTGCTGAAGTCACCATCCACACCCAGCTGCCAGACAACGGTGGCCGGATCGGGCTGCACGATGATCCACTTCGAGCTGGTGCCGTCCCACGCATAGTCGTGACGTTGCACGCTGCTGAGGAAGACCTCCCCGCCGCTGTTCTTCGTGTAGTGATAGGTGAGGCCGACCCGTTTCTGATCGTGATCGCGGGCCGGATAGAGGACCCGTGCCGGACGACCGATGTAGTCCAGGTTCATGAAGTCGGGATCACCGTTGACATCATTGTGGAAATAGGCGGTATCCGAGTCATTGGCGCTGCCGTCCAGTTTGCTGGTGCTCTTCACGGCGCGGCCCAGATCGTCATAGCTGACGGTCTGCACAAAACCGGAGGCGGTTTCCAGTGTACTGGTGTCAAAGGTCGCTGGAGCAGCCAGGAAGGCGGTGACCTGTTCACTGGTCATGCTCACCGGACCGATCACCTTGTGCAGTTTGCCCTGGCCCTTGCCCACGGCGGTATCGTAGATCCAGAGGTTATGCCCTTCCGGTTCCACCGCCAGGATCTTACGACCCAGCTTGTCATATTCAAAAGTACTGCTGACATTCTTGGCATCGGTCTGTTTGCGTAACTGTCCGAAGGCGTCATATTCATACGCCCAACTACCCATGTCGGCATCGTTCATGGCGACCTTGTAACGACCCTTGGCGTCATAGGTCATGGTAGAGGTACTGCCCGGCGCGACGATGGCGGTCAGGTTGCCGACCGCATCATAGTAATAGGCGTTACTGTTACCCGCGCTGTCGGTAGTGGAACGCTTCTTGCCATTGGCGTAGTTGGTGCTGGAGACCGTGCGCACCTGGGTCACACCACTGATATTCACATAGGCCACACTGGTGGTTTTGGTGGAGATGGTCAGACCGTTATAGGTGTTTTCCACGATATTGCCGTTGGCGTCGACAGCCTTCTTCACCCGACCCAGATCGTCAAAGGCATCGGCCGCCGTCAGGTCCTGGGCCAGGATCGGGGTCTCATTGTTGAAGTACGGCAGGGTGACAGACACCTTGCGGCCCAGTGCATCATAGGTGGTTCGGGTATAGATGGTGTTGCCATTGATATCTGCGGCCTGCACCAGCACTTCGCGATCCAGACTGTCATAGTAAGCGGTCACTGCGGAGTTGCCGGTGGCGGATGACTCGATCCTGTACACGGCGTTCGGTGCTTCCGGACTGCAACCATTACACCAGAACAGTGAAGTCTGGCTGTTGGTGCCATCAGCCCGGTATTCGGCCAGTTTGCGGCCCAGATGATCATAGTTCCATGTGGTGGCCAGACCATTGGGACCGACCAGCACCGTCACGTTACCGGTACGTGGATCGACAGTCTTGATCTCTTTCTGACCCAGATCGTTTTCCGTGGTCAGGTAGATGGATGGCGTTGTCTGTTTGACACCGGCACTGTTGGAGTAATAGCTCTCCGCCTTGCGCGCGTCAACCTTGTGGGTGGCTGTTGCCGGCCCAGACTTCACCACCACCAGTTTGTTACCGTAGGTGTCATAGGTATAGGTGGTGGTCAACTCATATTGCGGATCGTTGCGTTCCTCAATGGATTTGGTCAACCAGCCTTTGCTTGCATCATATTCAAACTCACTGACCCGCTCGATATCCGGGATCACTGTACTGCCCAGACCGGTCGAGGTGGTGGAATGCTTGACCCGGGTCATGGTGACACGCCCCAGATGCCAGAGCGATTCGTTATCGGTATAGGTGCTGTCCGTGGTCTTGGTAAAGGTTTCACCTGTTACCACATCCGTGGTGGTTGTCACGTTATGGGTCAGGTTGCCGTGACGCTGATCAGCAGCCAGATAAACACCGCCGGTGTCTTTGTCAAACCGGTTTTCGGTGAATACGGTGGTGACCAGTGTTGACGTTGTTGCCGCGTCGATATAGTGGTAATTGGACTCCGTACTGTTGGTGAAGTAGACAAAGTAGGGAGCGGCTATCGAAGCATCAGTGGTTAATGTGCCATAGGCGTCGATGTTGTTGGTGACTGTCTGGATATTCTGTCCATTCACCGTTGTGGTGTTGCTTGCAGGCATGCCTGCATACGGATAGAGATCCACAAAGCTATCAGTACCGGTACTGATACCGGTGAGGTTAAAGGTGGTGGTCGTGACCTTGGTGCCGTTGTTGGCATCAATATGCACCAGCTTGCCGAAACCGAGGATGCCGCGACCGCGCAGGTGGGATTTCAGATCAGCATACTGGTAACTGTAACTCGCCGTTCCGCCGACACCATTGCTTGCGCTGTAACTGGAAACCACATACATGGGGCCGTTGACACAGGCTTCCGGGTAGTTGTTTGTACAGGTGTCGATGCTGTAGACACCGGCCGCACTGTCATTCAAACGTGCATAGTTAATGGTGGTGGTGTTCTTCAGACCATCGGTGATGCCGGTGAGCATATCCGGGGCTTTGGCCGCAGCAGTGTTGCTGAGGAAGAAATGCATACCGTTATCACCACGGAAGGCCAGATCATTCTGCCCGTCACCGTTCAGATCGACATAACGTACGGTGTGGTAATTATCTTCCGTGCTGTCACACTGATATGTAGTGGATATAGATCCAGTCAGGATACTGCAGGTTGCGTGCTCACCCAGATACTCGAAAGAGGAACCGGTGGACAGGTACATCTTGATCCCTTCACCATGTTTCACCAGGCTGATATCGGCCTTGCCGTCACCATTGATATCCGGGAAAGAAATTGAAGAGGCATCGCAACCATACTCGACGCCATTACCACACAGGGGTGTCTTGATAATATTGGCCGTATCGAAATTACTGCCTTTACCGGGAATACACTGGATACCTGCATCAGAGCGGTAACACATATCGGGCAGGCCGTCACCGGTGACATCGGCAAACTCGATTGAGCTGAAGTTGTCCGAATCATTACAACCATGTGTGGTATCACCATAGGAGCAGATATTGGTTGCAGTTTTCGGGCCGATCGATGCGCCCGAGTTCAGCGCATAAATCATCCCCTGGTTGGTATCCCGATAAACTACGTCGGCATTACCATCGGCATTGATATCCAGCATCTGGAATGAGTCGCTATCACAACCATCAGGGCAATTCAATGTGACATTGAACTGTGTAAAGCTGGAAAAGTTGCTTCCGGTATTATTGTTGACATAACACTGTAAATTTTCGTGGTACTCATCTCCAGTAGATGTATCCTTAAAACTAACCGGCAGTACACAGAAATCAGTTCGACCGTCACCATTCAGATCAGGATAAAACACATCTGCGTAATCCCCCTTCACGAGTGACCTCTTGGGGGATGGCACAACAAGGTCCTGATGCAGAATTTCCGCCTGTTTTGATAACAAGTTGGATGATTGCGGACCGGTAAAGCCCCGATTGGCACCGGTAGAAAAAGCAACCGTTATGCCGTTGTCGTAGTGACGGTAAATCAGGTCGGCACGACCGTCACCGTTGATATCCATCAATGCGAGAGTGTCTTCACTACACCCTGAGCCTGTCTGACAGACTGAATACGAGGTAAAGGTTGATATATCAGGGCCGCTTGTAGAACCAAATGCGCACTTTACGCCTTCGTCAGTGCGATAACAGACATCAGTATACCCATCACCATCGACATCACCATACATGATATTGTTTCTGTCATTAATCTGGCGACAACCTGTGCCTGTTGTTTGACCTCCAGGAATATTTTCACATAGCCCAAGTGTAGTACCATTTGGAATTGGTCTTATATGGCTTCCACTTAGCGGTGTTGAGGAATCATCCTGCCAGGTGAACTCTACCGGTCGTTTGCAATTATTCGCAGCCGCTTCGTTGTCACCACACTCAAACAGATATTTCAGACGAGAATGGTTGCTGGATGCGGAGTATTGGTACAACAGGTTATAGCTGCGCACCGTGGTGCCGCTTTCCTGAGTGGTGATCTGTTTCAGGCGCAGGGTTTTGCTGATTCGCTGACCGCCCACATAGGCAAAGCCGGTGTCGTCCCGGTTCTCATAGTTGAAAACAACGGCAGCGCTTGTCCCTGCAACCGACGTGTAGGTGATCTGGCTCAAACGATGATCGTTCAGGCCATTCCCGGCATAGTGATAATCGATGATATTGACATCGGAGGCATCGACCATGCGGCCGATTGACCAGCCCATGGCGGCGCCGGTCTGGTTGGTGGTGAGATAGACACGTGATCCGCGAATATTGCCGCCGCCGGCATCATCCGCGCCATAATAGAAGATCTGGCCTGCCTTGGTCTCGACCTCGAACCAGCTGTTGCCGCCGGCCAGATCGCCGCCTTTCAACCTGATGCGAGAGAAACTGTCCTGCTCGGTACGGTAGACACTGTTTACTGCGCCATACGTGCCGCTGACCACCACCAGACGTTGACCATCCATACAAAGACGATCTGTCGCATCAAATTTGATGCCACGATTCGCACCGTCCTGGGCATGGGTCTGCGGACAACGGTGGATGGATGACAAGCCATTCAGACTGCCGCCGATACCCATGATGCCGTTACCACCGGTACTTGAGACACTGATGCCCAGTGAAGGCTGCATTTCACCGATACCGGGCGGGACAGGAATCGACATGGAATAACTTGCGCTGCCGCCGGGAGCGACACTGAAACCACCGCTGGTGTTACCCACCGCGAGGTCATTTTCATTATAATTGATCGTGCCGTCTGAATAGCTGGTTTCGGTGTTGGCAATGTAGAGGTTACCGGCTATATCCGTTGTAATGTTCCGGACAGTAGCGGCCGTGGTTGTGTAGGAAATATTGCCGGAGATCTGCGCAGTGCTGTTTGCCGAGGAGGTAATCTGGAAGTCCGCTTTACCGTCGCCGTTAAAATCGTTAATGATAATTGAGGCTGATGACCACTGGATACCCAGATAACCATCGCTCCAGGATTTTACATATGGCGGTACGGTGTATCCATCTTCCGGAATATCATCAAATGGACCGAATCCCGGATATTGGTTTTGAATCGGTGCGCCGTGCGCATAAATAATATGGTGTTGCAGAGATGCAGACCTGGCCTGGAAAAACAGGTCATCACGACCATCCCCATTAAAATCACCTATGTGCAGTCTGTAGCTGTCTCGACTGAGATCGCCCAGACCCAGATAGCCCAACGAGTATGTCCATTCAGTCGCTGCATCACCATCTATAACGGCAAATAAATAATTCGGCTCCCCGGTTTTGATTGGGATAGTGATGTCATCTATCGGGATGAGGGTAAACTTGCTGCCCCCGTGATACAGGCTATCGACCGCCCCGCCATTGAAGTTACCCGTGTAGCTGTTTGTAAATGAAGTATCCAGTGCATAGGCACTTTGCCATGCCACAGCAAAAGTCAAAAAGACCAGACAGGAACGGATAATAGATTGGGCGGTGATTCTCATGTGCAACATCCGGTAATATGTTTTTTTTGGTATCGATTGAAAAACAGCACTAAAACAAACTCAGCCCGCCAATAAGCGACCAGGCAAGAAAAGACATCAATGCAATAGAAGTTTGCTTTGTTGCTTTCCCAGGCAAATCCTTGTTAGTGAACGATCATCAACAAGGCCGCTCCATGCGACAAAGGGGGGGGTTGTCAGCGTGATGCAGCGTGATTACCCTGCCGCATTGGCAGAGTAAACGCATTTTAATCACAGGCTTTGTGTTGAGGCAACACAAAATCTCGGGGAAATATCACCAATCCTGACTTCAGCGCTGGGGCTTTTCCCCATCCAGCATCACGCCCAGATGTTTGCGGGCATCAGCAATACGCTTTATCAGCCGTTCCTTGTTGGCATCCGGTACGGTTTGCAGTTGGTTGATCATGGATTCGTAGTCAGCGGTTTTATCCAGCAGCTCACTGACGATGGCATTGAACTGTTTTTTGCGGATACCGCAGTGGGCGCTGAAGCGATGCACCGCTTCGGTGAGGCCGATGGGTTTGTCATAGCCGTCAACGATGTCACCGTAATCACCGAAGGGCATGACGCTGATCATGTCGTGTTGTGAGTAAGCGCGCATGGGAGTGGGATCATATATAGGTGTGAAGCGACGCACATTGTCACTGTCGATAAGAATGGAGAGGTTTTCCAGATGCAGGTCTCCATTGCCGGTGATCAAGGACATGATGACGCAGCGGAACAGATGTTCCTTGCCTTCTGTTGCATCATTGACAATACGTACCGGTGAGACATTGATCGCCTTGGCGATGTTGTCATAGGTGTAATCATAATGGCTGACCATATTGGGCAGGCCGGAGGCAAAGATGGAATAGAGCGTTTCGGTAAAGACCGGTGCGCGACTTGCATCACGATCAAAGCGTTCGATAGCCAGGGCAGGCATGCCCTTGAAGTGACAGATCCAGTGACGCGGTACATCAAAGCCCGCATTGCGATACATGTCCAGGGCCATGGATTCCAGTTCGGTGATGCCGGGATAACGATTGGTCTGTTCAAACTTGAGGATCACATCGGTGACACCGACCGTGCTTTGGCGTGTGGGTGCGCCGATACGCCCGTCCCAGCCGGTTTCAGGAATGGAGACCAGCAGTTTGGGAATGGCGCCGCCCACACTGGGGGTGGGACCGACGGTCTGGATCAGGACTTCAATGTCGTCCTCGAACCAGGCCATGAACTCTTTCAGCGAAAAGCCGAACTCGTCGGTGACTTCATGCAACTGGTGCACGGGTGGGTTGTTGTACCAGTGCTCCGCCTTTTCATCATCTTCAAACAGATCCAGATGGCCGATGCCGCCGCGTCCCGAGACCTTGAGGATCTCCCAGTCGGCATCAAAGCCGCTGAGGCCGGTTTTGCCGATACTGTTGAGATACTTCAGGGCCAGGTTGCGCTGGAAGTTGTCTTCCTGCAACGGCGGGATGAGGGATTGCACCGGAGGCAGCAGGTTGAACTTCTCGCTGCGTTTGCGACTAATGGTGTTCAGTCCGAAATAGGCCGGGTCATAGACCAGCCCGAGGCCGGGTTGATCAAGATTGAGGTAATCGGCATCGTAGGTGAACCGACACTCCTTGTCGGTTACATACAGCTGCCCCATTTTGCGGGGGATGTTATGCAGGCGGGTCCAGATGACCGCGCTGCGATCCGTGCTCATGACGGGAACAGTGTGCCGTCCTGGATCTGTTCAGCCACCGGGTGATCGGGTACCAGGGTGACCCGCAAGCCGACGATTCGGGCCAGATCGAGCAGGGTTTCGAGGTGGATGTTGGCGTTCTTTTTTGCCCGGGAGAGGGTTTCCGGTCTGATCCCTGCCCGTTCCGCCAGTTCAGCCTGACCGATGTTTTGGCGTTTGGCCATGCTGATGATCTTGCTAATCAGGTTATTCTCACTCATAAAATTGACCTTCAAATCAAGCGATACTCTAAAACTAGCAAAAGATGATGTTTTGCTCAAATTATTAATATGATTAAATCATCAATATTTCAAGCATTTTTTACTTTTATTGATCTAAAAGTCAATTTTAAATACAACTATTTCTGAATCGAGGCAACAGAAAGCACCGACAAACAGCTGCTGCAAGGCGGCGCTGCCTGGTTAATTATCCATTGAATCAGGGAGTTAGCTGAAAAACTCAGCGCATGACAAAGCCGCGCGGCATCTCTTCAGGCTGGATGACCGTGCATTCCACATCGGTGACTTTGGCGTTGGGCGGTCCCCGCTTCAGCCAGCGTTGCAAGGCCTCGATACAGACCTCATCACCACAGGCGACGACTTCGACCCGGCCGTCCCCCATGTTTTTGGCATGACCGGAGAGACCGAGCATCTGGGCCTGTTCCAGTGTGGAAGCACGAAAGAAGACACCCTGCACGGTGCCGGAGATATAACAGCGAACACAAATTGTCATTTTATGCTGATCTTCGCCTGTTGACCGGCCCGCAGTGTACGTTGACCGGTGGTGAATTCGACCTCGATTTCGTAAAAGGTCCCCTTCTTGTCGAGCACAGCCGGTTCGAGTCCGACATGTTTGACCTTGCCCTGATAGCGTTGTCCATCGACTACAACTGTAGCAGATTGGCCTTGCATGTCACCGTTCAGATCATCCTGCTCGATATAGCCGCGGGCCAGCATCTGATCAGCCGCCGCCACCACCACCAGGACTTCCGGCTTCAGTTGTGACACCACGGTTTGCCCCGGTTCGGCGGAGCGTTGCACCACCACAGCATCAAACGGCGCACGCAAGGCACTGTATTCCAGATCCAGTTGGGCCTGCAGCAGTTCGGCCTGGGCGGTTTTGTATTCGGCAAGGGCATGGGTATAACCGTTTTTGGCCATTTGTAAATCATGTTCGGATAACAGTGTCCGGTCGTACATCTCCTGGGCGCGATCACGTTCCCGTTTTGCTTCCAGGTGTACCTCTTTCAGGTTGGCCACTTTTGCCCCAGCCTTGTTGACGGCAGCTTCATAACCACGCATATCCAGTTTGACCAGCACGGTGTCCTTTTTCACCCGTTGACCGATATGTACATTCACTTCAGCAATGATCCCGTTCACCGGTGCCGCCATTTCCACTCGCTTCGACCAGTGCAGTTTTGCCGGTATATCCAAAGCAAATGCCGTCGTGCTGCTGCCGATGAACAGCAGGCTGATCAAGAAATGGGTCAGGTTATTTTTGGTCATGACAGCTCCCTCATGGCGAAGCGCCTGGAGTTGAAGTTTGAGTTTGAGTTGGTGTCGATACCGGCGTCGGGGTGACGGATGGATCAAGTTGCATCTGGCCGGTCAGTGCTTCCAGTCTTGCCCAGCCAACGGCAATGTTATATTCGGTTTCACGCAGATTACGTTCCGCTTCGGATACCCGCACCATGGCATCACCCAGATCAGTCTTGATTTCCATTTCATACAGGGCGCGACTGCGATCCAGATAGAGTTCACGATATTGTGCATTGGCCCGCATACCATCCAGTTTGATACGCAGGTTTTCCAAGTCCAGCCAGGTTTCCAGTACCGCCTGTTGCAATGCAAATTGCCGTTCACGCAGTGCGGCGCGGGCCTGATAAAGTCTGGCCCGGGCGCGGGCGATTTGTGCATCGCTTTCACCACCGGTCGTCAGGGGGATCTCCAGCGTAACACCGGCCCGCCACTTGTCACTGGAACCCAATTCACGGGTATAGGACCAGGCCTCTGCTTGCCCTTGTAATGACGGACTGTAGCGGGCGCGTGCTTCTGTCACGCTTTGTTCCGCTGCCGCCACCTCACGCTGCAATGCCTTGAGCAAGGGATTGTTGTCCAGTGCCTGCTTTTGATAGTTCTCCACTTCATCCAGTTTTCGATCAAGCAGCGGTAACTCGGGTTTGGTGAGTGTATTGGATAGCTGATCGGGGCGATTCAGCGCCTGTGCCAATAAGGCACGCGCACGTCGTTGTTCGTTCTGGCTTTGATAGCGCAGGTGTCTGATACGCTGGTTCTCCACTTCCTTTTCCAGCACTTCAAGATCAGAAGCCTGTCCCAGCTTGCGCCGTTCACGAGTGCGGTCCATGGCGATATAGGCCACGGCCATTTCCTCGTTGTAGCGGTAGAATTGCAGATCAGCGAGCATCACATCAAAGTAGCGCCGCATGATTTCGATGCGGCGGCGTTGTCTGGCGCTGATATAACGGAGTTGACCGGCCGCCAGCCGGTGTTGTGCCGCATTTTCCGCTGCACTGCTGCGGCCAAAATCATACAGATTTTGTTTGGCGGTGATCCCGTAGCGGTGATCCTCGTTGCCCAGACCGACGACAACATCAGCAGGCTCTACCCAGCGTGCCTGTGCTTCGATTGAAGATTTGAAACCACTGAGTGATTCGGCAGCCCTGAGGTCCGCCTGTGCATTATCGATGTCGGACTGATAGCGCTGTAATTCAGGCGTCTGCTCATCAGCCAGTTTGAGCGCATATTCCAGGGTCAGCGGCTCAGGTAACTTGTCAGCGGTTTCCCCGGCCTGTAGTGCAGCGGCAGGCAGCACAAACAACTTGATAACAGCAATGCCGGTAACGGCCCGCAGCAACCCGCTCATGAATCGTTCCTATTTCTTTTGGCCGTGTTCTCTTTTGTAACGGGTGAATTTCATCTTCTTGTAATGTCCATTGACAACAAAGTCCCCAATCAACATGAATTCATCCACCCCTGCCGTCTTGCCGATATGCTTGTGCACCGGCTTGCCGTCCAAATCAAACAACATGATGACCGGCGTAGCCCGAACGCGATATTCCTTGAAAGCGAAATCTTTCTGTTTGGTTTGTTTGCCTTTCAGATTAACAATCTCAATATCACCTTCAATATCCACCGCAAAGTTCAAAAAATGTTTCCGATAGTATTCCTGCACTTCAGGCTGGTTCAGGACATTGTGTTTCATGTAGTGACAAAACGGACATTCATCCATTTCAAAAAAGATCAGTATGCCCTGTTTGCCCTGCTGACGGGCGTTGTTCAATTCCTCACGAAAATCACCCCAGGTCTCATTGAAAAAATGTTTATAGGGGTCGCGTGGTTCTGCGGAAACCGGCAGCGCCGTCACCAATATGAACAGGAATAAAATGCGCAGATGTTTCATAATCAGGTCACCTCAACTATCCGTTATATTTTTTGTTTGGCGACGGATTTCTTAAACTCATTAATCGCCTCTTCCAAATCCTGTTGGGTAACGCCCCCGGTTTTGCCGGCCACCATCTCGCCGTTCGGGTCAATCAAAAAGGTGGTGGGCAGCCCATGGATCATGCCAAATGGTGACGATACACCGGGTTTCGCTTTCAACACCGGATAGGAAATAAAATACTGCTCGACAAAGGATTTTAATTCCTCCTTGCTTACATCTTCGTGGTTGATGCCCAACACAACGGCATCCTTGTCACGATGCTTTTCATGAAATTCAACCAGTTCGGGGATTTCGTCAAGACAGGGAGGGCACCAGGTTGCCCAGTAATTCACGACCACCCATTTACCCCGGTAATCAGACAGTTTGTGGAGTTTGCCGTTAAGATCGTAGGCGGAAAATTCGATGGGGGTCGCCTGCAGGGAACAGGCCGTGAGCAGCAACAGGCTAAGGATGATGTGTTTCAATTTGGCACTCATGGTCGCTTCGACAATTCATTTACCTGAAAAATTCCCCGTTCATTGCATCCGGGCAAGCCGGCCGCCGGGAAAAAGCCGTTCTCAGCCGCTGAAGGGCGCATTTTACCCGGCCGATCATGACTCTGCACCAGTGAAATCTGCTTTATTTTTAATCTTTTATTCCCAGCAATCGTTCCTCCAGCAGATCAAAGATTTCTGCCAATGTCAGGACATGGACTTGATTGGCCAGGATATAGACGCCATCTGCGCCGCGAATAATCAATTCGGCACGCGTCAACCGTTCAAGTTCTGACTGGATGCGTACCGTGCTGAGCTGTTCACCGGCGGCAATGTCGTTCAGTGTACACCCATCGGGGCCGGCCAGATAGACAAGTCCCAGCACCCTGAACGGCAGTAACAGGGAACGCTGGGCGTGCAGGTCGCCCAAACCGCGCTGCATCAGCGCCAGACAGTGGCCCGTCTCCGCCCCGATCAAAATCACCAGCCAGGAGAGATAAATCCAGACCAGCATCAAGGGGACCAGCGCCATGGCGCCGTAGATCGTCTCATAGGTGGGGAAGCGGCTTATATATAAGGCAAAACCGCGTTTGGCGATTTCAAACAAGACCGCAGCAACCAGACCGCTGCTGATTGCATAGCGCCAGGCGACATGGGTATTCGGCACCCAACGGTAAAACGCCGTAAAGGCCAGGAAGGTGGCGGTCAATGGAAACCACGTTAACCAACCATCCTGTATGCCATCGGGTAAATGGGTGATGGAAATCAGGTAGGCTGTGATCACAATGCTCGTGCCAACCAGCAACGGGCCGGTCACCACGACGACAAAGTAGATCAACAGATTAATGACCGTGCGACGGCCCCGCTCTACCTTCCAGATATGGTTCAGGGTCAGATCGATGGTATTGAGGGTCATCATGGCAGTGAACAGCAGGACAATACTGCTGATACCGGTCAGTTTGCCGGCATTCTCAATAAAACTGAAAAAGGCTTGCACCATGTCCTGTCCGATTTCCGGTGCAAATACCTGCAGAATAAACAACTGCGCTTCGTGCTGCACTTTGGTGTAGAACGGCAATTTGTGAAACAGGACCAAACCCACCGCCAACAGCGGCACGATGGCCAGCAGTGTTGTGTAGGTCAGTGCCGCCGTAGCCTGGTGGCAGTGATCGCGACGAAACTGTCGGATTAACAGGTATAGAAAATACCGGCTTTGTTGCAGCAGGTAATATATTTTATCGAGGTTCAGCGGCGGGATTTGCATATACCTGCTCCGTCTTATCCACACTATTGTATGGTGTTCCGTCGCAAACAAAAAGGGCTCCTTGCGGAGCCCTTTTATTGTATCGGTGAAAAAATCTGTTTCGATACTAGCGCAGATAGGCTTTATCTGATTCTTCGACTACACCCAGTGACCAGCGACCACGGGTCTTGGCATGATTAACTGCGGCGCTGACTTCCGCTTCAGACGGTGAAGCGTTGATATCGAACGTCTGGCCCGGATAGATCAGATCCGCATCCTTGATGCGATCACTGTTCGCCTTGTAAATCAACGGCCACTGATAGGGATTGGCATAGATTTCGGAACGACCTGAAATACCCCACAGGCTGTCACCGCGTTCCACCTGATATTGCTTGGTGGTATTCTCAACAACCGGCTGCTCTTCAGGTTGTTTTTGTTCAACCGGTTTTTCAACAGGTGTATCCTTTTGCTCCTGGGTAGTGCTGGTACAACCGAACATGAATGCAGCCGTCATTAACAGAGTCGCGAATTTTACTTTGTTCATTATTCTCATTAGTATTACCTCATTCACTTGACGTGAATTCCGTTTAAATCCTGTAGTTGTATTAAATAAATCGAAAGATTGCCGACTTGCACGCACAAACTAACATTCATGCTTTCTGTATGTCAAGGAAGGCCATCACGACGAATATCGGGTAAATTTATATTCAGTTTAGAAGCTTTTTGTTGCTCTGCAAGTTGACAACACAAAAAATCACTACTTTTTTTGCATATTTATAGCCGTTTGGCGGGCCTGATTCGCTTCTATTTTCGCTTCCAGTGCATATCCCTTGGCCTGATGATAGTCGCCATTTTCCAGATTTTTTGCGGCGTCATCGAGTAACTGTCTGGCCCGTGCATACCGGCCGGGAGCGAGTAATTCCGCCTTTACTTCTTTGGCGGCTTGCAGGCTTTGGCGTGCGTTACTCATCTCCTGCACCGGTGCCGGTACCGCACAGGCCGCAAGCAACAGGCCTGCCAAACAACTTGTCAGTATGTGGATAAAAGCGGATTTGGATGTATTGTTCATATATCCATTGGTATTTGAAGGATTACCCTGTGCAATCAAGCTATCACCCGGCCTATAGGCTGTCAAGAAAACAATCTGTACAATAGTTCCCTTTATGCAATACAGGCGCAATGATGAAAGTCACAATCTATCATAATCCCCGATGTTCAAAGTCACGGCAAACTCTCGCATTGTTGCAAGAGCAACAGGTTACACCGGATGTGGTTGAATACCTTGACACTCCCCCTGACACCGCAACTCTCACGCGCATACTCGATATGTTGGGACTGGAACCGCGCCAGTTAATGCGCACACACGAAAAAGAGTATAAAGAAGCGGGCCTTGATAATAACGATCTCAGCCGTGAACAGCTTATTGCCGCGATGGTGAAATATCCCATATTGATCGAACGTCCGATTGTGGTGAGAAATAACAAGGCCGCTATCGGTCGCCCGCCGGAAAAAGTCCTTGAGATACTGGAGTCGTAATGGACATCCTCATTTTGTACTACAGCCGTGACGGCGCCGTGGCCGAAATGGTCAAATATATCAGTCGCGGGATTGAATCGGTTGCCGGGTGTCAGGCGCGTATACGGACCGTACCGCCCGTCTCTGCGGTCTGTGAAGCGACCGCCGATACCATACCGGAATCCGGTCCACCTTATGTCACGCTTGCCGACCTGCAGGAGTGCGCCGGTCTGGCCCTGGGCAGCCCCGGCTATTTTGGCAATATGGCCGCGCCCCTGAAGTACTTTCTGGACAGCACTGTTCCGGCCTGGCTCAGCGGGGCCCTGATCGGTAAACCGGCCGCCTGTTTTACCTCCAGTTCCAGCCTGCACGGCGGCCAGGAAACCGCCCTGCTGTCCATGATGCTGCCCCTGCTGCACCACGGGATGTTGCTGCTGGGCCTGCCGTACAACAACCCGGAACTGAACGAAACCCGGGCCGGCGGTACACCCTACGGCGCCAGCCATTTTGCGGCACTGGATGGCAGCGCCCCCTTCACCAAAGAGGAAATCGCCCTGTGTCAGGCATTGGGGCGACGTCTTGCCGCCACGGCTGTCGCCTTGCATGCGGCAGACACAAACTCATGAGCGGCTTGCAAGTATCCCGCCTGCTGGTGTTGAGCGGCTATTTCGGTCTGTTTATTCTGCTGTTGCTCTGGATCACCCTGCTTGCGCCTCCCACCCGGGTTCCCGTCAGTCTGGTGTTGCTGCTCTTCGTCGGTCCCCTGTTGTTCCCCTTGCGCGGCCTGCTCTACCGGAAACGCTACACCCATGCCTGGACGGCATTCCTGGTCTTGATCTACTTCACCCATGGTGTGGTTGAGGCCTGGTCCAATCCGGCTGAACGTTGGCTTGCGGTAGCGGAGATCACCCTGAGCCTGATGTTGTTGACGGGTTGTGTCTGGTTTGTGCGGGCTGACGCGAGAAAAAACGCCTCTTGATATCCCACCCTTCACTGTCAACTTGCAATTTTCCCAGTCTGATTGGAATCATCATATTAGTTAGTTCGAGACGAAGTGAAAACTTTGAATACTGAAATTAATATGATCATTTGGGATGGGATCATTCCCCTTTGACGGCATCATGGGGCGGCCTTCTTTTCGTTTCCTTTTCTTGGCCGGGCAGGAAAAGGAACCCGGCTGTCCGTCCGGGTGCGGACATAAAATCCCGTTTGGTCCTTGCGATTCAAAATCAGAGAAATTCACGCACAAACGGAATGGTGAGTTTTCTTTGCGCTGCCAGTGAGGCCTTGTCGAGCCGATCCAGTAATTCAAACAGGCTGGCCATATCACGCGGATAGCGCTTGAGAAGAAATTCCGCCACATCATTACCCAGTTGCAGTCCCCGTTGCGCAGCGCGTTCTTGCAGGAATATCAGCTTGTCTGCATCACCCAGCGTGGCAAGCTGGTAGATCACGCCCCAGTTTAAGCGGGATTCCAGATCGGGCAAACCTATCCCCAACTTGCCCGGGGCATGACGTGCGGCGATAACCAGTCGCTTGCCGGCATCGCGCAGACGATTGATGAGATGAAACAGGGCAACTTCCCAGTCCGGATCCCCGGCAATGTGTTCCAGCTCATCCAGACAGATCAAATCAAGACTTTCCAGACCATCAAGGATATCCGGTTCATTCAGCTCGGCATGCCCCAATGGCAGATAGGCGGATGTCAGTCCGTGTATGCCGGCGCGATGACACAGTGCCTGCAGCAGGTGACTCTTGCCGCAGGCCTGTTCACCCCAGAGGTAGATATATTGTTCACTGCCATTGCACAGGTTATACAACAGGTTTTCATTGCCGCCGATAATGAAATTTTCCAGCAGCGCGCTGTCGCGCAATTGCAGGGCAAGTGGTAATTGCTGTAATGATGCCATGTTGTCTCTATGCGTTGGTATACAGACCGCTGCTGATATAACGTTCATGCAGATAGCGCAGGATAACCGCGATGACCGCTGCAACAGGCAAAGCCAGCAGGACACCCACAAAACCAAATAACTGCCCGCCCGCCAATACGGCAAAGATCACAGCAACCGGATGCAGGCCGATGCGATCACCGACCAGCAACGGTGTCAGGATCATCCCTTCAATCGCCTGACCGACACCAAAAACGATTGCGACATAAGCGATGTAGACAAATTCCTGGTACTGCATGATTGCCGCCAGACCGGCCAGCACGATACCGACGATAAAACCCAGGTAAGGTACAAAACTGATCACCCCGGACAGCACGCCGATCAGGATACCCAGATCCAGGCCGAGAATGGTCAGACCGATAGAATAGATAAAGGTCAGGCCCAGCATGACCAACAATTGCCCGCGCAGGAAGGCACCCAGTACGCTGTCTGATTCGCGGGCCAGTTTTGCGACGATGGGCTGTGAACGGCGTGGAATGAGTTCATTTATACGGGCCACCAGATGATCCCAATCCCGTAACAGGTAGAAAGTGACAACCGGAATCAACAACAGGTTGGCCATCAGCTCAGCCAGCACCAAACCGGAGCGGGATACCGAGGCGATCATGCCTTTCGCCAGTCCACCGGCCGAACTCCAGTAATCCTGGATGGATTTCTTCAGCACATCAAAGCTGATGGATTGTTCCGGCAGCCCCAGCTTCTGGTTAAGCATTGGCAGAAATTTGTGCTGGATTTGATCGAGATATAAAGGCAGTTTGTGGACAAATATCGAAATCTGCTTTTCGATCAAGGGTACGAATATCAACAGTACCAGCAGCACAACCAGCGACAACACACTGAACACAACCGCCACGGCGGCGGTACGCGGCATGCGCGTTTCAAGGCGATCCACCAGCGGATCACCGATATAGGAAAACACGGCGGCAACCAGGAAGGGGGTCAGAATCGGCGATAAACTGTAGATCAGAAACCCGACCAGCAGTGTAAGAAAAATATACATCCATTTATTCGATTCAGTCATGTTGTCCCTCACTCTTGTTGGCAGCCATGGCGCGCTTGCTCCATTCACGAACATAGACTGCGCCACTTAATATTGTTGAGATATAAACCGCCACTATCAGCAGATCCAGCAACACATGATGGATCAATTGTGACAACGGCAGGTTGGATAATTCGAAAATCACCAGTACTACCAGCAACATCTGGAACGCGGTATTTACCCGACTGATATAAACCGTCTCGATTTCCACTTTGGCGATGAACAAATGGTAACTGGCAGCGCCCAGTACAATGATCAGATCACGGGCAATGACCAGCATAACCAGTGCCGACGGCAAATGCCCCAACCACCCCAGGATCAGAAAACTGCTGACCAGCAGCAGCTTGTCGCCGATTGGGTCAAGCAATGCGCCCAATTTACTTTGCCAGTTAAAACGCCGCGCCAGTATGCCGTCCGCCGCATCGGTTGCACCTGCCACACCAAACATGAAAAATGCCAGGGCGTACTCTTCAGTGGCCAGCATATATGCCGTGGGGGCAACCAGCAATATACGAATAAAGCTGATAATGTTGGGAATGTCGCGCGCTTTCACTGTTTTAACTGATAGACAAGATCCGGTTTCACCACTTTGCCATCTGCAAGAACCTGAATCTGGTTTTGTGCTGTCAACACCCTGCCCAGGTCAATCGCCTGCGCCACGTCCAGTCGACCGCTTTGGGTGGTCAATCTGAAAGTGGCGGTGCTGCCGTTGACAACATAGGGTTCGACCTTGCTGACGACGGTCAACGAAGCAAGATATTTCACCACCTTGTTGAATTCGACAAGACTCTTGATGCCTGATACTTCAATCAGCACATCACTGCTGACCTCCTCGCTGGTATTGGTCACCACGGCGAAGCGTTTGGCCAGGGTTTCTGTGGTTTGGGAGATGACCGGCTGGATCGTGGATTCAAGCTGTGCCTCACCATCCACATCCAGATCCTCGCGCCGGCCGTCCTGATAGATGCTCCAGCGTGCACTCCATGTATTGTCTTCTTTCCTGAACAGGCGGCCTACCAGTACCGCCTCCGGCCGGTAACGATTCGATGCCTGTAAAATCGGCCCCTCGAAATTGCCCCAGATATCACTGATGCTCACCTGACCCCGATCTGTCAGATCCAGATAGGGAAACTGCAACGGCAGACCACGCTGACGGGCATAGTTTTCGAGATTGAGGACGGATGGGTGTTTGTCCTGATTGCTCATCAACACCCGGTCACCATTTTCGGCCACAATCAACCAAACCAGCGCGGTAGGACGGGTCCGTCCCCAAACCTGCTGACCACGTTCCCGCAGCACGGTATTGATCGCCTTCTCATCAAATCGGATCCATAGCACCAGCTCGGTTCGCGGCGCGCTGTTTCTGCCCGGCGAGTTTGTCTGGACAGATCGGTAGCGAAATTGCTGGATATAGTTGTTGGGTTTTTGCAGGATGAGCTGGGTTGAGGGGTCGGCGTTGGCCAACATGGCCGTACTGCCGGATACTTTAATCAATACCTGGATCAATGCCTCGTAAAGAGCATCAAACCGCTCCTCCCGGGACTGGCTCTTGACCGGAATTTGCACCTCATAGAGGTCCTTGATGACTTCGGCCGAGGCCTGACCGCTGAGACAAACCAGCAAGAGCAAAACGGGGAGGCTGAAGCGGGACAATGGCAGCATGAATTCGTGTCGTCCTATCATTTTGTTGTTATATTAATTTTCTCTAATTTAGCGTTTTTCATTCCCCGCCATCCTGTGAATTGGTACACTAGCGCCGTGCTCAGGAGCGCGGAATTTTCATCCAACACATTATAGTATGCACTGATTGATGTCGAGTCAGTGTGTTCATCTTTCAAGTTCGTGGAGTCATTTGTGTCACAGAAAGGCCAATCCTCAGACAATTCCTCAACCCAATCACTCAGTTACCGTGACGCCGGTGTCGATATCGATGCCGGTAATGCGCTGGTGGAACGAATCAAACCCCATGCCGCCCGAACCCGTCGTCCTGAAGTGATGGACCAGCTGGGTGGTTTTGGCGCCCTGTTCAGGCTGCCGCTGGATCGCTATAAAGAGCCGGTACTGGTTGCCGGTACTGACGGGGTGGGCACCAAACTCAAACTGGCCATTGAACTGGGCAAGCACGACACAGTCGGTATCGATCTGGTTGCCATGTGCGTCAATGACCTGATTGTACAGGGGGCTGAACCGTTGTTTTTCCTGGATTACTACGCCACCGGTAAACTGGATGTGGATACCGCTGCCGATGTGGTCAAGGGTATAGCCGATGGCTGCCTGCAGGCCGGTGCGGCACTGGTTGGCGGTGAAACGGCGGAAATGCCCGGCATGTACCAGCTTGGCGACTACGACATGGCCGGTTTTTGCGTCGGGGTGGTGGAAAAAAGCCGTATCCTTACCGGGGAAACCGTCCGTCCGGGCGACGTTCTGCTGGGACTGGGTTCCAGCGGCCCTCACTCCAACGGGTATTCACTTATTCGCAAAATTATCGAGGTCAGCAAGGCCGATCTGAACCAGCCCTTTGATGGCGCCACTCTGGGGGAGCGCCTGCTGGCGCCTACTCGTATCTATGTCAAACCCTTGCTGGACGTGCTGCCCCAGGTGGAGATACATGCCCTGGCTCACATCACCGGTGGCGGCCTGCTGGAAAACCTGCCACGGGTTCTGCCGGACAATTGCGCCGCGGTGATCGATAAAGACAGTTGGACCATGCCTGCTGTTTTCGATTGGCTGCAACAACAAGGCAACGTCGCGCAACAGGAGATGTACCGTACCTTTAACTGCGGGATAGGCATGGTGGCGGTGGCAGCCGCCGAAGATGCCGAACAGGCCGTGCAACTGTTGCAACAGCATCAGCTGGATGTGTGGACTATCGGTAAAATTGAAACCGCAACCGGCCCTGAACAGGTTCTGATCCGATAACATGGTGGATACAGACGGCAATCAGTGCCGTATCGTCGTTCTGATCTCGGGTAATGGCAGCAATCTGCAGGCTGTTATCGATGCCGTTAAAGCAGGAACTATCCCTGCCTCCATTGTTGCCGTCGTCAGCAACCGCCCTGCGGCCTATGGGCTGGAGCGGGCGCGGCAGGCCGCCATTCCGGTAGAAGTGCTTGAATACCCGGGCCACCCGGATCGGGAGGCCTACGACCGGGCACTCATTCAACTCATCGACAGCTATCGGCCCGATCTCATTCTGTTGGCCGGTTTTATGCGCATCCTCAGTCACGACTTTGTCGAACACTACACCGGCAGGCTGCTCAATATTCACCCTTCCCTGCTGCCCAGGCACAAGGGACTCAACACCCATCAACGCGTCATTGAGGCCGGTGATACCCAACACGGCGCAACCGTCCACTTCGTCACGCCTGAACTGGATAGTGGTCCCATCATCATCCAGGGTGTGATTGAGACGGCAGGCATTAATCAGGCCGCTGATCTGGCCGAGCTTGTGCACCGTGTTGAACATCAAATCTATCCCCAGGCGGTACAATGGTTTGCCGAACAGCGTCTGGCGTTGATCGATAATCAGGTGACGCTTGATCAACAACCCATCTCGACACAGGACAAAGTGCGTTACTTCGCCATGAATAATTCTGGCTAACCGAAATCAAACTGATACACTTAGCAGCATGTATCGTCGATTATTATCACTGCTGCTGATTTGTTACCTGCCTATGACCCATGCCGCTTCCGGTCTGCAAGGATATACCGCGCATTATGATGTAAAGCGCAACGGTATGACGCTGGGGGTAAGCGAACGTCAGTTGGTCAAACAATCAGACACCCGATTTATCTTCACCTCCCGGACCAGGGCGTCCGGACTGGTTGGCATATTTGTCAGTGATGTTGTCACAGAGCAAAGCACCATAGATATCAATGGTGCGGAATTACGCCCGTTAAACTACATTTATGCACAAACCGGCAGCAGCAAGAAAAAAAATATTGAAATTGATTTTGACTGGCAAAACCTGCGCCTTGTCCACTCCGCACTGCCCGGGCTGAACCAATTTCCGGCAGGCGCCCATGACCTGCTCAGCTATCAACTGGCCGTCGGCAGGGAACTGCTTGCGGGAAATAAATCCTTTTCCATCACCGTTGTCGATCACAAACGCATTCGCACCCATTCACTGCGGGTGGCGGGAACGGAAACCTTTACCTCCAAACAGGGGGAAGTAAAGACCATCCGGCTGGATGAGCAAGCCGAGGGACAACCTTACCGCTTCATTTTCTGGATTGCACCCGATCTGAACTACCTGCCGGTCAAAATCAGCAAGGTGGAACATGACGGGGACAAAGTTACACTAATCCTAAGGCAATATAACGGTAAAAAAATAAAGCTGACAAACAGTGCTGATGATGATGACTAATCAGACAAAGCATGTCAGATTTATCAACAACCGACTTTAGAAACTGCGCTTTATACCGTTAATAGAATAAGTATTAATAACCAGGAAGTGCGCCGTACATTCCCATGCTGCTTTTCCCCCATATAACCGGGTTTACCCGGCGCAAATCATGGTGGAGCCTGTTCATTCTGGCGTGGCTGCTGTTTTCGCAGTCAATGCCGGCCCAGGCAAAAACAGTGGTACGCGTCGGCATCCAGTCCATTTGGGGATACACGGTTGCCAAGGCCATGTGGCAGCCAACCATCGACTACCTGAACCAAGCTATTCCGGACCACGAGTTCAAAATGGTCCTGTTAAAGCTGCATGAAACACACAACGCGGTCAGCACCAATCAGATTGACTTCATTGCCACCAATCCGGGTAACTATGTTGAACTGGAAGCCCGTTATGGCGCATCACGGGTTGCCACGCTCATCAAACTGCGTGATGGCATTCCCTCGACCCGATTCGGCGCCGTCATCTTTACCCGGGCTGATAACAGCAGTATCAATAATCTCTATGATCTGCGCGGTAAATCCTTCATGGCGGTCAAGGAATCCGCCTTCGGCGGCTTCCAGATGGCCTGGCTGGAACTCAAACAACGGGGGATCGACCCCTTCAAGGATTTCACCTCACTGAGCTTCAGCGGTTTTCCCCAGGATAAAGTCGTCTATGCGGTCAGGGATCGCACTGTCCAGGCCGGTACCGTACGCACCGATACCCTGGAAAGACTGGCGCGGGAAGGCATTATCAAGCTCAGTGACTTCAAGATACTGAACCCGCAAGAAAACCCCGGTTTTCCCTTTGCACACAGCACCCCGCTTTACCCGGAGTGGCCGTTCGTCAAACTGGCGCATACCCCGGAGCAACTGGCGAAACGTGTGACCGTTGCCCTGCTCAACATCACGCCGCGCAGCAAGCCGGCTGTGGCCTTGCAAAGCACCGGCTGGACTGTGCCACTGGATTATTACCCGGTGCGCAACCTGATGCATGAATTACGGATAGGGCCGTTTGCTGATTACCAACCGACCACTATCTGGGGTTACATGTCCCATTACTGGTGGCTGATGATATTAATCAGTATGGCATTTTCACCGCCGCTGCTGGCCTATATCAAGCGATTGCAGCATCGCGTCCAGGAGAGTCTGGCCTTGGCCAGGACGGAAGCAGAGTGGAACCATGCGCTGGATTTTCTGGATGAACCGTTTTGTATGGTGGGTCTGGATGATTGTCTGATCCGCGCCAACAAAGCCTACTATGACATCATCGGCAAATCCGCTGCAGAAGCCATCGGTGAAAAGGTGAGTAAATTTCTGCACCCGTCCATACAACACGAACACGACTGTAAACTGTGTCAGGCCAGGGCGGAGCGCAAAGATACCATTATCACCATGGAGGAGGATGACCCGGCCAACATCACCGGACATCCAATTGAGATCAGCATCAACGTTATTCATAACGCTCGCGGCAATCCCATGGCCATTATTCAGGGTATGCGCGATTTAACCCATATCCGCAATGCCGAAACCGCACTGCGGCAAAATGAGGCCAGACTGCGCGCACTGATCGGCGCCACCCCCGATCCCCTGTTGATTATAGACACGCAAGGTATCATCACCATGGGCAACCGTGTCTTTTACCAGCGCTTTGGCTACAAGCAGGAAGATATTATCGGCAAAAAAGTTGAAATGCTCATTCCTGCCGAACTGCATACAAAACATATCAGACTCCGTGAAGGCTACATGCAGAATCCGGAGGCGCGCCCCAAGGCCAACACCTTTGAGCTGTTTTGCCTGAACAAACACGGTGAAAAAATTCCCGTCGAAATCAGTCTCAGTCCGGTACCGGATCTTGAAAATGTGTCTATCGCCGTGGCCTTGCGTGATATTACTGATCGCCTCAACTCGGAACGAGAATTGAAACGACTGGCCTCTTTCCCGGAACACAGCCCGATCCCCATCATTGAATTAAGCAAGGAAGGTCGGGTCACATATCTGAATCCGGCAGCCAAGGGACTGTTCCCGGAACTGGAATCCAAAGGCAGCAAACACGTTCTGTTACAGGGCATCACTGAACTCATCGTGCAGTTGAATAACCGCAAACAGGATCTGGTGCGGGATATTGAAATAGACGGCGCCATCTACGAACAAAAGATCAGTTATGATCCCGAACAGGAACTGTTGCGAATCTATTTCTGGGATATTACCAAAATACGTGATATGACCCGCCAGATGGCCTATCAGGCCAGTCATGATTCACTCACCAAACTTATCAATCGACGTGAGTTTGAAAACCGTATCGATCAGGCCCTGCAACTGGTGGAGTATGAAGGCAAACAACACGTCTTGTGTTACATGGATCTGGATCAGTTCAAAATCGTCAATGATACCTGCGGTCACATTGCCGGCGATGAACTGTTAAAACAACTCTCCACCATCCTGTTGGCCCAATTACGTGAGAGCGATACACTGGCCCGTCTCGGCGGTGATGAATTCGGCTTGCTGTTAACCGGTTGTCCGCTTGATACTGCGGAAAATATTGCCAATAAACTCCTCAGCACGGTCGAGTCTTACCGTTTTTCCTGGGATGGTAAAGTTTTCAAGGTGGGATTAAGCATAGGGTTGGTCCCCTTGCAACACAAAGGCATGACCACCAGTGATGTATTAAGTTCTGCTGATACCGCCTGCTATATCGCCAAAGAGCATGGCCGGAACCGAATCCATACCTTCAGCCCGGATGACAGCATCTCTACCAAGCGCACCACTGAAATGAACTGGATTCACCGCATCCATACCGCACTGGATGAAGAACGATTTGTCTTGTACTGCCAGCAAATCCTCGCGATTGGCGAGAAAAGAAAATCGTTTTATGAAGTACTGGTACGCATGCTGGACGAAAACGGCGATACTATCCCGCCGTTGGCTTTCCTGCCTGCGGCGGAACGCTATAACCTGATCTCCGCGATAGACAAGTGGGTGATCAAACACAGTCTCGCTTTCTTTAGTCAATCGGTTCTGCTTGAAGTAGACTTTACCGTCAATCTGTCAGGGCACACCATCGGTGATGCCAATGCCATGAATATGATCATTGATGAGATCAATCGTTCAGGTGTCGACCCCAAACGAATCACTCTGGAGGTGACCGAAACCGCCATGGTCGCCAATCTGGGTTCAGCCCTGCGCTTTATCACCACCCTGAAAGGTCTGGGCTGCCGCATTGCACTGGATGATTTTGGCAGCGGATTCAGTTCATTTGCCTATTTAAAAAATCTGCCGGTGGATATTATCAAGATCGATGGCGGCTTCGTGCGGGATATGGACACTGATCCCATCAATGCCGTCATGGTTGAATCCATGATCCATATCGGTCACCAGCTCAAACTGGACACCGTGGCGGAATTTGTGGAAAACGATAAAACCCGGGCAAAACTACAGGCCATGGGGGTGGACTATGTGCAGGGCTATGGCATCGCCAAACCGATTCCTGTCACCGAACTCGCGAGCTTATACAGTAAATACAAACGCAAGGCCTGAACTGCTCAGGTCTTTGGCAAGGTGACGCCCTGTTGCCCCTGATACTTGCCGCCGCGATCCTTATAGGATGTTTCACACACCTCATCTGACTCAAAGAACAGCATCTGCGCTATACCTTCATTGGCGTATATACGCGCCGGTAACGGTGTGGTGTTGGAAAACTCCAGCGTGACATGCCCTTCCCATTCCGGTTCCAGCGGGGTGACATTCACGATGATGCCGCAACGTGCATAGGTGGATTTGCCCAGACAAACCGTCAACACACTGCGCGGGATACGAAAATACTCCACCGTACGGGCCAGCGCGAAAGAGTTGGGAGGAATGATACAAACATCACCCTTAAAATCGACAAAGCTGTTTTCGGAAAATTCTTTCGGATCGACAATGGCTGAATTGATATTGGTGAAAATCTTGAACTCATCGGCACAGCGCACATCATAGCCGTAACTGGACGTACCGTAAGAGACGATCTTGCCTTTCTCTGTTTGACGTACCTGACCCGGTTCAAACGGATCGATCATCTGCTGCTGTTCCACCATGCGGCGGATCCACTTGTCGGATTTAATGCTCATTTTTCAATGCCTGTAAAATAACGCAAAGCACGCAAAGGCGCGGAGAACGCAAAGGTACTAATTTTTTCCCTGCCAAACAAGCACTGAGTCACGCTACTCATCCAAAACTGCTTAATATTCAGTCAAATAAAAAGCGCAGAGAACAGTAAAATCTCCGTGTTCTCTGCGCCTTTCTGTACTTTGCATTATGTTAGAACTTAAATTAATTGTTCTGAATAACAATTTTGGGGAATGACGCCGAAAAATCCTTCTTCTGCAAGGCCAGTTTCGCTGCCACCCGCCGGGCGATATCACGATAGATCTGCGCCACACGTCCTTCCGGATCAGCCACAACAGTGGGCTTGCCTTCATCTACGTCTTTGCGGATGGCCATGTCGAGGGGCAATGCACCCAACAAGGTGACATCATATTGTTCAGCCATGCTGGCGCCGCCACCGGCGCCGAAGATGTGTTCTTCGTGTCCGCACTGGGAGCAGATATGGATACTCATGTTTTCCACAATACCCAACACCGGTACTTCCACCTTTTCGAACATCTTCAGGCCCTTGCGGGCATCCAGCAGGGCAATATCCTGCGGCGTGGTGACGATGACCGCACCGGTAACCGGCACCTTCTGCGCCAGGGTCAACTGGGTGTCACCGGTACCCGGCGGCAGGTCAACAATCAGGTAATCCACATCTTTCCACCTGGTGTCGTTCAGCAACTGTTCCAGGGCCTGGGTGACCATGGGACCGCGCCAAATCATGGGGGTCTCTTCATCGATAAGGTAGCCAATGGACATGGACTGGATGTTATAAGAGTTCATGGGCTGCAGGCTGCTGCCATCGGATTCCGGTTGGCCGCTGGTACCCAACATGCGCGGCTGACTCGGACCATAGATGTCGGCATCCAGAATACCGACGGTGGCGCCTTCGGCGGACAGGGCCAGGGCCAGATTCACGGCGGTGGTGGATTTACCCACGCCACCCTTGCCGGAGGCAACGGCGATAATGTTTTTCACGCCGGGGATCATGTTGACCCCTTTCTGGACGGCATGGCTGTCGATTTTGTGGGAAATGCTAATGGCTGCGTCGGAGACATCAGCCAGGCTTTCGATGCATTCTTTCAGTTTGGCGGCCATTTCGGCTTTGAAACCCTCTGCCGGATAGCCCAGCACGACATCAACCGTGACCTTGCCACCATCAACCTTCACATCTTTCACTGCCTTGGCAGTCACCAAATCCTGTTCCAGGTAGGGATCGATGTATTCCTTGATCTTGTCCTGAACCTGCTGTGGGGTAACGCTCGCCATATCAATCTCCTACGGAATTCATGGTTAAATATCTGAGTAAAGGGGTCAAGTATATGATGAAAGACTAATATAAATCAAACCAGCCCTGAACCGGGGGGCATATTGTACCGATTGTGCTCCAATTGATCAGCCAACTTATTGCAGATGTAGCGACAAAAGCCAAGACCTGCTAAGGTTTGCGCCTTTTAGCAAGCACAAAACTGAATCGCAAATGGCCACGTCAAAACGACAAATTCTCGTTACCAGCGCCCTGCCCTACGCCAACGGTTCCATACACCTGGGACACCTGGTGGAGTATATCCAGACCGATATATGGGTGCGCTTTCAAAAGATGCAAGGGCACACCTGTACCTATGTTTGCGCCGATGATGCACACGGTACGCCCATCATGCTGCGGGCACAAAACGAAGGTATTACACCGGAAGCGCTGATTAACAAGGTGGGTACCGAGCATCGCGCCGATTTTGCTGATTTTTTAATCAAGTTCGATCACTTCCACAGCACCCACTCCGATGAAAACCGGGAGCTGGCAAGCGTGATCTACACCCGCCTGCGCGACGGCGGTTACATCAAGACCCGCACCATCCGGCAGGCCTATGATCCGGAAAAAGAGATGTTTCTGCCGGATCGCTTTATCAAGGGAACCTGCCCCAATCCAAAGTGCGGTGCCGAAGACCAATATGGTGACAACTGTGAAGTCTGCGGCGCCACCTACTCACCAACCGATTTGATTAACCCGGTCTCGGCCATCTCGGGCGCCACCCCGGTGGAAAAAGAGTCGGAGCACTATTTCTTTGATCTGGCCGCCTTCGAAACCATGTTGCGCGACTGGATCAATGAAGAGCACATGCAACCGGCCATTCGCAAGAAACTCAATGAATGGTTTGAGGCCGGCCTGCAGGACTGGGACATCTCCCGCGATGCACCCTACTTTGGGTTTGAGATCCCCGATGCCCCCAACAAATATTTTTACGTCTGGCTGGATGCCCCGATCGGATACATGGCGAGCTTCAAGCACCTGTGCGACAAGACACCGGGACTGGACTTCGATACCTATTGGAAGAACGACAGCGATGCCGAGGTCTACCATTTCATCGGCAAGGACATCGCTTATTTCCATACCCTGTTCTGGCCCGCCATGCTCACCGGCGCCGGTTTTCGCAAACCGAGCGCGGTCTTTTGTCATGGCTTTTTGACAGTTAACGGCATGAAGATGTCCAAATCGCGGGGCACCTTTATCCAGGCCCGCACCTACCTGGACCATCTCAATCCCGAATACCTGCGTTATTACTTCGCCGCCAAACTGGGCAATGGTATTGATGATCTGGATCTGAACATGGATGACTTTATGGCCCGGGTCAATGCGGATCTGGTCGGCAAGGTGGTGAACATCGCCAGTCGTTGCGCCGGGTTTATCAGCAAGCGTTTCGACGGCATGCTGGCGGATACGCTGGACAGTTTCAGCGGTGAAGAAGACCTGTTCATCAGTAACAATACCGACAGCCATTTTGTCCGGGATCAGTATGAGCAGCGCGAATTCGGCATGGCCATGCGGGCCATTACCGCCATGGCGGATCGGATTAACCAATATATTGATACCAAGCAACCCTGGGTCATCGCCAAAGAGGAAGGCCGTGATCGTGAACTGCATGTGATCTGTACCACCGGTCTCAATCTGTTCCGCCAGTTGATCTGTTACCTTAAGCCGGTGCTGCCCAAAATGGCGGCGGACTCAGAGGCATTTTTGAACATTGCCCCGCTGCAATGGGATGCGGTGAGCCGGCCCCTGTTGAATCACAAGATCAACCCGTTCAAACCACTGATGACCCGTGTCGAGCAGGACAAGATCGATGCCATTATCGCGGCCTCACAACAGAACCTGACACCGGTCAGCAAACATACCAAACAGCAAAAGAAAGGAAGTGCCATGGAACCCATCGCCGACCAGATTGAATATGAAGACTTCGCCAAACTGGACCTGCGCATTGCCAAAATCGTCAAGGCAGAGCATGTGGAAGGCGCCGATAAATTGCTGCAACTGACCCTGGATATCGGTGGTGAAACCCGCAATGTGTTCGCCGGTATCAAGTCCGCCTATGCCCCGGAAGATCTGGAAGGCAAACTCACCGTGATGGTCGCCAATCTGGCGCCCAGAAAAATGCGCTTTGGCGTCTCGGAAGGGATGGTGCTGGCGGCCGGTCCGGGCGGCAAGGAGTTGTTTGTGCTGCACCCCGATGCGGGGGCGCAGCCGGGAATGCGCGTCAAGTAAATCAATCCGTCATCTGGTGTACCGGTACCGCACCAGGTGACTGATCATGATCAAACAAAGTGATAACAACAGTTTTACACGGTTTATCACCGTGTTGAATCATGTTACTAATATATACTACTTATATACCCAACTGCGGCAGTTGACGGATTATCCCTGTAAACAGCAATTGAATATATGACCGATTACCTTCTCATACTCGTCAGCACCATTCTGGTGAACAACTTCGTGCTGGTGAAGTTCCTCGGCCTGTGTCCCTTCCTTGGCGTATCACGCAAACTGGAAACCGCCACCGGCATGGCCCTGGCCACTACCTTTGTTCTGACCCTGTCATCCATTTGCAGTTATCTGGCCAATGAATACCTGCTGGCGCCGTTTGGTCTGGAGTACCTGCGGACCATCACCTTTATCCTGGTGATTGCCGCCGTGGTGCAATTGACCGAGATGATTGTCCACAAAACCAGTCCGCTGCTCTATCAGGTACTGGGGATCTTCCTGCCGCTGATCACCACCAACTGCGCGGTACTGGGTGTGGCCCTGCTCAATGTCCAGACCAAACACGGCTTTATCGAATCGGCCCTGTACGGGTTCGGCGCCTCTATCGGCTTTTCACTGGTCTTGATCCTGTTTGCCGCCATGCGCGAACGGATCACGGTGGCCGATGTACCCGAGCCGTTCAAGGGACCGTCCATCGCTCTGGTGACCGCCGGTTTGATGTCCATGGCCTTTATGGGTTTTGCCGGACTGGTAAAGGGATAACATGCTGACAGCCATCGTCGTTCTGGCCCTGTTATCCATCGTATTCGGTCTGTTGCTGGGTTATGCCGCCATTCGCTTCAAGGTGGAAGGTGATCCGGTGGTGGATCAAATCGATGCCATCCTGCCGCAAACCCAATGCGGTCAATGTACCTATGCCGGTTGTCGCCCCTATGCCGAAGCCATCGCCGGTGGTGAGGCAGATATTAATCAGTGCCCGCCGGGTGGTGAGACGGTGATCCTGCAACTGGCTGATCTGCTGGGCGTCGATCCAAAACCGTTAAACGCGGATCACGGTGTGGAAAAGGAACTGCCCACCGTGGTGGTGATCGATGAGCAGGTGTGTATCGGCTGCACCCTGTGTATTCAGGCCTGCCCGGTCGATGCCATTCTCGGCGCCGCCAAACAAATGCACACGGTAATAAAAAATGAATGTACCGGTTGCAACCTCTGTATTCCGCCCTGTCCGGTGGACTGTATCGCCATCGTACCGCTGGAACCGGGCATCAATGAGTGGAAATGGCCGCTGCCGGATAAAGAAGCGGAGACAACACCATGATGCCGATGAAATTGGGACAGTTTCATGGCGGTTTGCGCTTGCCCGGCTGCAAGGCTGACTCCATGTTGTCACCGGTCACCGCGGCGCCGATCCCGCCCCGCCTGTATGTCCCGTTGAAACAACATATCGGCGCGGCGGCGGAACCGGTGATCAGAATCGGTGACCATGTATTGAAAGGTCAGTTACTGGCCGACAGTGACAGTCATGTCACTGCCCCGGTTCATGCGCCGACCTCCGGCACTGTTGTGGAGATTGTTGAACATACGGTGCCCCATCCATCCGGCATGACCGCACCCTGTATTGTCATTGAAACTGACGGCAAGGATGAGTGGCGCCCCAACCTGTCGGCACACAGCCAATATCATTTGCTGTCCCCCAATGAGCTGCGGCAAATTATTCGCGATGCAGGGATTGTCGGACTGGGCGGCGCCGGTTTTCCTGCTTTCCTGAAACTTAACCCGGGTCAGGACAAACTGGTGGAAACCCTGATTCTGAATGGCGCCGAATGTGAACCTTATATCACCTGCGATGCCATGCTGATGCAAGAACGGGCGCGGGATATTCTGGATGGTCTGCACATCATGCGTCATGCGGTACAGGCAAGACATTGCATCATCGGTATTGAAGACCACAATTCAGCGGCCATCGCGGCCATGCAAGCGGCGTTGAGCAAGGAAGAACAAAAACATATTTCCATCATTGCCATCCCGACCCGATATCCCACCGGTGGTGAGAAACAGTTGATCAAGGTATTAACCAATAAAGAGGTCCCCTCCCACAAACTACCCATTGATATCGGCGTGGTCTGCCACAATGTGGGCACAGCATTTGCCGTTGCCGATGCGGTGTTGCGCGGCATACCGTTGATCAGCCGTTATGTGACCATTACCGGCGGCGCCATCAAGACACCGCAAAACCTGATCACCCAGTTCGGCACGCCGATGGCGTTTTTGTTAGACCACTGTGGTTTACAGCGCGACAAATTGTCACGCCTGTTGATGGGCGGACCGATGATGGGTCTGCAGATCAGCGACCTGCAAACACCGGTGATCAAAACCAGCAACTGTTTATTGGCACTGGGTCCCGGCGAAGCGGGTGATACACACCCCGAAATGCCCTGCATCCGTTGCGGTGAGTGCGCACGGGTCTGTCCGGCGCAACTGCTGCCGCAACAACTCTACTGGTGGTCGAGGGCCAGGGACTTTGACAAGGTGCAGGACTATAACCTGTTCGACTGTATCGAATGCGGCTGTTGCGCCTGGGTCTGTCCCAGCCATATCCCGCTGGTACAATACTATCGCTTCGCCAAGACCGAGATTTGGCAGCAGGAACGTGACAAACGCAAATCGGATCATGCCCGTGATCGGCACGAATTCCGCCAACTGCGTATGGAGCGTAAAAAGCGTGAAGACGAGGAACGCAAACGCAAGAAAAAAGAACTGCTCCAGCGTGCCAATGCCGGCAAGGATGAAACAAAAAAATCCGCCATTGATGAAGCATTGGCCCGTGTGCAGGCCAAAAAGGCCCAGCAGCAAACCGAGTCAAGAAATACCGATAACCTGACACCGGCGCAGCAAAAACAGATCGAAGCGGCAGATGCGCGACGTGCAAACCAGACGCCGGCTGACACCACAGGCGACGAAGGAAGTGAAGCATGAGTCTGATTATCAGTTCACCTCATCAACACCCCGCCAATTCGGTCAGCCGGGTCATGTTGAGTGTGGTCTATGCGCTGATCCCCGGCTGCATCGCCCATGTCTGGTTTTTCGGACCCGGACTGCTCGTCAATATGTCAATCGCCATCGCGGCGGCTCTGCTGACCGAAGCCTGGATATTGCGCTTGCGCCGGCGTCCGATCAAACCGGCCCTGTATGACGGCAGTGCACTGGTGACCGCCATTCTGTTCGCCCTGACCCTGCCGCCGCTGGCGCCATGGTGGATACCTTTTGTCGGCATCGTGTTTGCCATGATCTTTGCCAAGCACCTTTACGGTGGCCTGGGACAAAATCCGTTTAACCCCGCCATGGTGGGTTATGCCATGTTGTTGATCGCCTTTCCCCAGGAGATGACCCGCTGGTCAGTGCCGCAACTGCCCGAATTGCACAGTCTTGGCTGGCTGGATGTTTTGCGTCACAGTTTTACCGGAGCCTTGCCGACCGGCACCGGTTACGATGCACTGACCATGGCGACACCACTGGATCACACAAAAACCCAAATTGCGTTGGACCAGACCGTTCAGGCCGCACACGCGTCATACAAATTCATGGGCCAAATCGCCGGTTACGGCTGGGAATGGATCAACATTCTGTTTATGTTCGGCGGTGCGTGGTTGATCGTGCGCCGTATCATCACCTGGCACATTCCTGCTGCCATGTTGTGCGGCCTGGGATTGTTTGCCCTGGTTGCTTTCCTGTCGGCACCGGCTACACACGCCTCACCGCTGTTTCATCTGTTCTCCGGTGCGACCATGCTCGGCGCCTTTTTCATTGCCACTGATCCGGTCACGGCGGCAACAACAACCCGCGGCAGACTGATCTATGGCGCCGGTATCGGCGTGCTGATTTATATCATTCGATATTGGGGCGGATATCCCGACGCAGTTGCCTTTTCCGTACTATTGATGAACATGGCCGTCCCTACCATTGATTACTATACGCAACCCCGCGTATTCGGACACAAGGGGTAAACGGCCATGCATACACTTGCCCGTAACATGCTGATCAGCGCTGTACTGCTGGGCCTGTTTGCCATTGGCGGCAGCGGCATGGTGGCCTGGATCTTTGCCAATACCAAACAACAAATCGCCGCCAATGAACGCGCCACCGTATTGCGCAATCTGCATCAACTGGTTCCGCCGGAAACCCATGATAACGATCTGTTTAATGACGTACTTGAAATTATCGATCCACAACTGGATAACAGCAAAGAACCGGTCAAAGTCTGGCGCGCACGCCGGCAGGGCAAACCGGTGGCGGTGATTATCAACAGCATTGCGCCGGACGGATACAGCGGCAGCATCAAATTACTGGTCGCGATCCGCTATGACGGTACACTGGCCGGCGTACGTGTGGTACAACACCGTGAAACACCCGGACTGGGTGATGGTGTCGATCTGGAGCGTTCCAACTGGATCTTGCAATTTAACAACAAGTCACTGGGCAACCCGGTAACAGACAAATGGCGCGTAAAACGGGATGGCGGCGAGTTTGATCAAATGACCGGCGCCACCATTACACCTCGTGCGGTGATCAAGGCGGTGCGAAATACACTGGGTTATTTTGCCACACATCGTGATAAGCTGTTTGCGACGGCAATCGGAGAGACAAAACCATGAGCGAGTACAGCAAAATATTTCGCGACGGTATGTGGACCACTAATGTGGCCTTTGTGCAATTGCTGGGCCTGTGTCCCCTGCTCGCCGTCACCAATACAGTGATCAACGGACTGGGGCTGGGACTGGCCACCACATTGACGCTTATCCTGTCCAATGTCACGGTATCACTGGTGCGCAATCTGGTGCGACCGGAGATCCGCATTCCGGTTTTTGTGATCATTATTGCTTCGGTCGTCACCGCCATCGAACTGGCCATGAATGCCTGGTTCCACGACCTGTACAAGATCCTCGGGATATTTATCCCGCTGATTGTCACCAATTGTTCCATTATTGCACGGGCCGAAGCCTTTGCCTCAAAAAACAATGTGCCGCACTCCTTTGCCGATGGTCTGTTCATGGGCCTGGGTTTCACACTGGTGTTGATTACGCTCGGTGCAATCCGTGAGGGATTGGGCTTCGGCACCCTGTTTCGTCAGGCGCATCTCATGTTCGGCGAAGCGGCGCGTAGCTTACAAATTACGCTGATCAGTGACTATCAGGGCTTCCTGCTGGCGATCCTGCCACCCGGCGCCTTCTTCGGCCTGGGTCTGCTCATCGCGGCAAAAAACATCATCGACAAACGCCGGGCAGCCAAAAAGCCGCTCACCGTCCCGGCTCCGGTTGCAGCAACAGCAGCGTAATTTTGCCTGAAGGGAAATAATGAATAAGGAAAAACGGGCAGAAATCTTCAAGCGACTGAAGAAGAACAACCCCAACCCCACCACCGAACTCAATTACAAAACACCCTTTCAGTTGCTGATCGCGGTGATCCTCTCTGCCCAGGCCACCGACAAGGGTGTAAACAAGGCCACCGGCCCCCTGTTCAAGGATGCCGGGACAGCAGAAAAAATGTTATTTCTTGGTGAAAAGGGCCTGAAGCACTACATCAAGACAATCGGCCTGTTCAACACCAAGGCAAAGAACGTCATCAAGACCTGTGAAATTCTGGTCGAGAAATACAAAGGCAAAGTACCGGAAGATCGTGCCGCACTGGAAGCCCTGCCCGGTGTCGGTCGCAAAACCGTCAACGTGATCCTCAACACCGCCTTTGGCCATCCCACCATTGCCGTGGACACCCACATCTTCCGCGTTTCCAACCGTATTGGTCTGGCGCCGGGTAAAAATGTGGTAGAGGTGGAAAAGAAATTACTTAAATTCACCCCGGCCGAATACAAACAGGATGCACACCACTGGCTCATCCTGCACGGTCGTTACACCTGCATCGCCAGAAAACCCCGCTGTGGTTCATGTGTGATTGAAGACTTGTGTGAGTACAAGGCCAAGATCTACGAATAACGTAGTGTTGAATTTGGAATCACACCAAGCGGCGTGAGCCGCGTCTACCGCTCCCGTGTAAAGAAAACAGCGACAACCATGCAGGCTGTCGCTGTCATTTCGTCAGGTCCCTGTTGCGACATGACGGCATGGAGTCGTATAACCACTTTAGCAAGTCAGAGAACCACCGGTATCCGGACCTTGTCCTGTGTCTTTAACCGATGGTTCTCCTCTTAAACATTCCCTTGTTAAATGTTGATGTGTACACTACTGAACATATATCGGGATGTATGTCGCATTATTCCATTCTACGGCTTCGGCAATCGATCCGGTTTCATCCACCACTGCACCAATCCAGTAATTAGTATTGGGCGTCAGGTCGGAGGGGATGAGCACCCAGGTGGACGTGGTAAGTACATTGTCGCGACCCAGCGACAAAGTACGACCCGCCACACGCCGGTCACCGGTGGAAATCGTGTCGTTTGTGGAGATAAAGAAGCCGACATTGACACCGCTTTGGGTATTTGAACCATTATTTTCAAAGGTGAATTCCACCTGTACCCACTGACCACGCGTAACACGATGACCGATTTCCCCATTGACGTTGACACTTGGCAGTACAGCACCGCTGGAGTTATAGATCACTGTCTTGGTGTGATCGCTGTATTCACCTGAAGGACCACTGTACTTCCAGTGTACAACACCAACATCTTGCCAACCGCCGCGATCACCATACAGGTAAACAGCGCCATCACTGGCATCTTCACCGATGTAGGCTCGTGCAGTTGATCCGTTTACATGGATATGTTCAAAGTCTGCACCCATTACATTGTATTCCGTATTGACATGATTCAGGATCAAACCATGACCAAGTTCATGGGCACCGGTGGTTTGCAGTGACCGCTTGGTTCCCTTGTAGCGAATCAAATCATTCTTTGAAGTGGAAGCTGTCCAGCGGAACGGCTCATCGTAGTTGTAAATCACATCCACTTCATTCATCCATGCGTGATAACCGAACAACCAGTAACAGGTCCATCTTTGAGAGGCAACGGCAGGCGCACCATCAATCTTTGAACCGGGCCAACCCCATATTTCCGATTGCCCATTACCGCGACCCACACCACCGGAGTCCATGGCTATGCCATAACGAAATTTTGACGGGTTACGATTAAAGGCATTTACGGTATCCCTGATACCGTTTTCCCAATAACCGGCCGGAAAACTTGTGGTATTGGCATACAGCGTCTTGCTATTGGAATCCCACTTGATCTTTTTGTCACCGCATGTTTTATAGCTGTAAGCCTGTGCCTGAGCGGTAAACAGTAAACAGAACAAAACCACGAGAATATACTTTAGGTTTTTCATGACTGAACTTCCTTATCAAATTGAAAAGATTAACGAGTACGTTTCATGACAGGATTGCCATCCTGCGCCCTGACTGCTTTTTCTTCATCCTGGTCTTTTTTGCTGCCGGTCAACACCAGTTTCTTGTCGACAAGCCTGCCCGGTGATTTTTTCACCGCTTTACGCAATGCCATACCGGTCTTGTGATTGGCATCCTTAAACGCAACAGGTTTTCTGCGCGACTTGGAATGCAGGGATTTTACTGTCTTCAAAACATCTGTATGTGCGATGGCATTATTGCCAATTGCCGCTTTCAGGGAACTGCCGCTGCGTCGACCTTTGGCATTGCTGTCAGCCCCGGCATTATCGCTGATTTTACGACCGGCTACCGGCGTGCGTACCACAACAAGATTTTTTGGCTTGCCTTTTTCATATTCGGCCCTGGCGGTATTTACATCCTTGCCCATTTTTGTCAGCATGGCCTGCGCATGGGGGTTTTTCATTAACTCGTCAAAAGAGGGTGTTGGATAACTAAAAGTTTCAAACACCTTGGCACGTTCACCGCGGGCAACAGCACTGTTTTTCACCATGCCACGGACCGGCTGCCCATGAGTGTTGTACATCTGTCCGTTGTGAATTCTGTAACGGCCATACTCACAATTCACCAATGGACAACGTTCATCTTCGCCATTGCCTTTAACAAACAACAAGTCCTTTTCACCCGGTTGAAATTGCGGGACACCACTGACGGTCATAAAACCGCCTTTGCCGTCCGCACCACCGACAAATTTCAAAACAAGCTTGTCACCGACCTTTTTATTACCGCGTATCGCCTCCTCAAGTTTGTATGTCACAACGGTATACGGTATTTCTCCTTCTTCATCTACTCCCTTTGTGACAATATAGTTAACTGTCTCAACGGAACCGACAGCAACAACATCTGACTTTTCCGTTAACTCAACAAGATTACCTCGTTGCTCTCCCGTCACTGATGTATGGGACATTGCTGTCGTCCCATAAAAAGAAAAAAGAAAAACAACAACAGTCTGATATAGTGCGATTGATTTTTTCATAAGACACGTTCCTTGCGTTGATTGGTTGATTTGCCGTTTGATTAAATACCATTTTTCAAACAAAGCAAATAGTTCAAATCAAGAACACGTAAGAATATTTTTTTTATCCGATCTATCAAAAAGATAACAAACGCATATAAAAACAGTCAGATTTTTGCCACAACATAACCTGACAGATGCTTAGACAGACATATCAATCAATATAGGTTTATAAAAAATACAAGCACTGCAGACATAATCAGTAAGTAACTGACAACATTATGATTCGCCACAACGAAAACATGTGACAGATGAAATGGATGACAAGTGAGTTTGTAACAATATTAGTGGATGTTTAGATCATGTCGTCTGTTTTTTGGCAGAGGATATCAGTCAACATTATGCTCTGCATGCTGACTCAACCGCTTCCAGGCCGCATGATATTTTTTCAACCGGACAAAATCATCGTCACGCAGGCACTCAAGCCGCAGGATATTGATATTATCCTCAATATCAGCAAGTTTAATCCTGCGCGCCAGTGAATTCTTGCTGACTCTGTCGACAAAATCTTCATAGCTTTCTCCATCGCGCTTCGTCAAACAGACGACTGCATCGACAACCTCGCCGGGTATCCCTTCCTGCAACAAGTCCTGCGCCGTAAAGCCGGAATCCTCAATGACATCATGTAGCAGCGCCACGGCCATCTCTTCCGGTGTAGTCATTTTCGCCATTATCCTCAGCGGATGTAAAATATATACCGCGCCTGCCTTGTCGAGCTGACCGGTATAGGCCTTGAGGGCGATCTCCAGTGATTTTTCGATTAAATGCATATTTTTTCCTTAAATATCACTTACCCTGTAATTTGAATACTCTACCGCTATACCAATCTACTAGCGACCGGTCAAAAGGCGATCAGCCGAATCCTCAACCAGTCCACAGGCACGGATCTTTTCCGCCGTTGTCTTGATGTCATAGGCAACACGGTAAAAGGTCACACTGCGTAAATCTGTATCATAGATGACAAAACTGGAATCCGGATTATTATCCCTGGGTTGCCCCACCGACCCCGTATTGATCACATAGCGATGACCTTCCTGTAAAACAAGCGTTTCATCTCTCTCCGGCACAACCGCAGAAATGGACTTGTCCGGTTTTTCATGATAAATCATGGGCACATGGACATGACCATAAAACACAACCGGCGTTTTCGCATATTGCAAACACTTCAACGCATGACTGGTGTTATTGATATAAACCCACCCACTGTCCTCATGCGTAGTGGCATGCACATAGGTCACACCATCAGCAACCTCGATATAGCTTAAGCGACTGATATAATCGAGTTGTGCTTCAGACAACTGTGACAAGGTCCATGACTTGGCATACTTTTGCTTGGCCGGCGAATCATTGTCACGCTCATCAAACAGAAACTCCTCATGATTACCCACAATACAGGTAAAGCCAGGCAAGGCCAGCAACATATCCATTACCGCAGCCGGTTCCGGGCCGTAACCGACAAAATCACCCAGGCAAACATATTTTTCCACTCCATGTTCGTTTGCAACCCGTACACATTCGGTTAAAGCTTCAAGATTACTATGGATATCTGAAATTATGGCGACTTTCATGTAAAACTTATCCTTTTAATAAAGACTTGTCCGGTAAAATGATCTCGATATTGATTTGTTGCAACTGATCCGCAAAATGCATAACCTGCTCATACATATCCAACAGCTTCTGGCGTTGAGCATCTGAAAACCGTTCAACACCAATATTATTCAGTTTTTTGGCAGACTGTTCTGCATACGTCGTCAATTCCCCATTTGGATCATGCAGCGCCGCACCAGCAGACAAGGTCGATTGCATCAGCAAATTCAGTAACACATCAATCGTTATATCCTGAGCATCATCACGCTTCTGTAGCGCCTCCAGAATTTCTTTGAGCAGTACGACAGTAAGCGCATCATCTCTGGATGACGATTCCATTAACAAATTTGCATAGTCGATAATCTCCGGAAATTGTGCCTCAGAAATCCTCTCAACAAAGGCCTCACTATACCAACAGTAACCGGATTTGTATAAACCAAACCGACCTGAAAACTTCAGAAACTCACTTTGTTCCTGTAGTTCCCAGACTACCTCAACATCGGATTTGGAGAGATTTTCCAGGGTACCCAAAAACTGGGTACCGAGTCTATCACCGGCAACGAAACGTTTGTTGTCAGAAAAAACGGCAATGTCCTGAACAATATATACATCATCTTCCATGGTAGTTTCGCAAACAAGTCTGCCGGCAGCAATATTCCAGATTTGCAATGCGTCTGTTTCCTCCACATACACAACGACATGTCGGCTATCCGGTAAAATTCTCACCCGCAAATCGTCGTACTCATTCTCAGCATAGTCACTGGTGGCAAGAATTGGTCCAATTGCCCCATCTTTAGCGCGAAGAATACGGACATTCAAATCTGCATCAAGAAAACAAAGCATCGAACCATCAGGTGAAATCGCCTTGTCAAAACGACCATCCTGCCTTTCCATACTGACACACCAATTCACCATTCCTGTATTCGTACAAACAGATTTAATCGATTTCCGGTCAAGGAAATATATCGTCGCACCATCCGGGCTAAAGCAGGATGGTAAAGCACCATCAAAATCGTGACCGATAGCACCCATTAATTCACCTGTTTCTGTGTGATATTTTTTTACTTCATCACCATACTTATGCACCAATACAAGCGTATCATCCTGATTAAAGGCAACCGATTCGATATATAGCAGATCCTCGACAAACCAAAAAAGTTTACCTGTGGCAATATCCCACACATGGACACCACCCCAGGAAGCATGTCCGGTGACCAATAGTTTCTTGCTATGAGACAGCGCCATACATTGGATAGCGTGGTGATTTTTACCAAACAGGACCTTTTCCTCAACACCGGTATACCAATTCCAGATACGAATCCGGTAATCATCGCCCGCTGAAATGACGGTCTCATCATCCAGCAAGCAATATACTGCGACTCCTTCATAATCATATTTCTCTTTTCTGACCTGTAGCGGCCCCCGCCTGTCCAGTATTTTTATATTGCACATCTCATCCATAAAACTCTCCTGCGAATCACCTGCGCGCATCTAAACATCCCAAACCGCAAACAATATTGAGAACAACATCGAAGAATTAATTGATTTCACCACAAACTTTCTCCTTGTTGTCCTGCTGTTTGTGCAACACCACGCAGGCTTCAGTCACTACATAAAAACCCAACAATCCTTTTTGCTGACGAATCAGAACATCAGCGTCGCCCGACAATAACTCCCAAAACTCCCGATTCACCTGCAAAGTAACCCTTTGTCTGTTACTGTTTTTTATAATTAAAAACCAACCCGGCGCACGCGAACCACCCCGATACTTCTTAAGCACAACAACATTTTCCTGCAACGGCACGCCAAGCATCACATTCCCATTCAACACCCCGGCCAGAACAACAAATAGACAGACCCAACTAAACCGACCCACCCTTAACAACAACCCCGGCTGGTACACCTTCCTCTCATAATTGGTACGTGGTTTCTTTTCCAGTAACTCCAGCAGAGAATAAAACAACACCCCGGCAAAAGCGGCCATACCGATCAGCAGGTAAAGTCCAAAGGTGGGTTCTCCATAACCGAAAATAATCCAAATCGTGGCGACATATAAAAGGAGGTAAAGAATACCGGTGAGTTTTTCCTTTAGGTTTAATTTTTTCAATGTAATAGTTGTAATCCAGAATAGAATCTTGTTTTTATCCCTATCCGTGCCGAAGTACTTGTTATGTCGACAAATACTTATTCCAGCCTAAAGGCCTGATTACACTCCGCTAATCCGCCCTGCGTGCTACCCTAAAAGTCCTAACCATATTAATCTTATAGGTTCTATAACACTGTTTCCTGTTGAACCAACAAGTATTCTCTCATATTTCCTGCGCACTCGTTTGTGGTCTATCCCCTTGCCGGTGTATGGCTGGATTTTAATTTCCGGTTTTTGATCAATCAGGTGCGACAGGGATGTCGCTCTTTGGCAGAGGGGCAGGATGCCCCTTCTGCCAAAGTCAACAGGAAATGAAAATACAGTCATGTATACACCGGCAGGGGCGGTTTTCTTTTGGTTCGTTTTCTTTGTCCGCACAAAGAAAATGAACCCGGCTGTCCGTCCGGGAACGGACATAAAATTCAGCTGCGCAGCAGCGGGCGGAATTATTCAATGAGAAAAGCAATTACCGTTTTTATTATTTTCGTTCTATCTGGAGAGAAAGAGAAATAACACCGGCTCACACCTGATTAATATACTCAAACCTCACCCGATTCGTCACCCCACACAACAACTCATAGGCAATCGTACCGGCGCTGCTTGCCACTTCCTCGACAGGCAAACCGTTCCCCCACAGGATTACCTCATCGCCAACTTCGGCGTTGGGTTGGTTGCGCAGATCAACCGTAACCATGTCCATGGAGACCCGGCCGACGATTTGGCAGCGTTGGCCGTTGACCAATACCGGTGTTCCCGATTGGGCGTGTCGCGGGTAGCCGTCACCATAACCGATGGCGACGACACCAATCGGCATTTCTTCCGGGCAGATCCAGCTGCCACCATAGCCAATGGCGTCCCCTTTGTTAAACCGGTTGACGGCGATGAGTTCGGCCTGCAGGGTCATGACCGGTTGCAGTGAATAATCCTTGCCGGTGCCATGCATAAATGGAGTGACACCGTACAACATGATGCCGGGGCGCACCCACTGGGCATGCGATGCGGGCCAACCGAGAATACCGGCGGAGTTGGCCAGGCTGCAATCACAGTCAGCGCCGTTCTCCGCATCGAAGTCGAATGATTCATAAAAGGTTTTGATTTGTTGTTCTGTGGTGTTGTCGTCCGGATCATCGGCATTGGCAAAGTGGGTCATCAGGCGCAATGGTTTTTGTACAGCAGGACAACTCATCAAACGCTGATACATCTCATTGGCCTGATGTGGCGGGAAGCCGAGACGATGCATACCCGTGTCGATCTTCAACCAGACGGGTATCGGTGTACCGCTTGCCTGTTCCAGTATCTCCACCTGACTGACGTGATGGATAACACAATCCAGACGATAACCACGGATCAGATTCAGATCTGCGGCAGAGGCAAAGCCTTCCAGCAAGATGATCGGTTTGCTGATCCCCGCTTCACGCAAGGCAATGGCTTCTTCCAGGATGGCCACGCCAAAGCCGTCCGCCTCATCCAGTGCCTGGGCGGCATGGATCATGCCGTGGCCGTAGGCATGGGCTTTAATAATCGCCAGTTGTTTTGAATGGGGGGCGGCTTGGCGACTGATTTGCAGGTTGTGACGAAATGCCGCCAGGTCGATTACGGCGCGGGTAGCACGGGTCATTACATCCCCTCGTAACCGTCGATATCGCTGATGAAGTTTTCAAAGCGGGTATATTTACCCATGAAAGTCAGGCGGGTGGTGCCGATAGGGCCGTTACGTTGCTTACCGATAATAATTTCAGCGGTGCCCTTGTCAGCCGATTCCGGATTGTAGACCTCATCACGATAAATGAAGGTGATCACGTCAGCGTCCTGCTCGATGGCGCCCGATTCACGCAGATCCGACATAACCGGTCGTTTGTTGGGTCGTTGTTCCAGACTGCGGTTCAACTGGGAGAGGGCGATAACCGGCACGCTCAACTCCTTGGCCAGCGCTTTCAGACTGCGTGATATCTCCGAGATTTCCGTGGCACGGTTTTCGCCCGCCCCGCCGGAGGACTGCATCAACTGCAAATAATCGATCACGATCATGCCCAGACCATGCTCACGCTTGATACGACGGGCGCGGGAACGCAGCTCGATGGGTGACAGGGCCGGTGTGTCATCTACATATAATGGTGCTTCGGACAGGATACCCACCGCCGAGGTGATGCGCGGCCAGTCTGAATCAGCCAATTTACCGGTACGCAATTTATGCTGGTCGATGTGTCCGAGGGAAGACATCATACGCATGGCCAGCTGTTCACCCGGCATTTCCATACTGAATACGGCAACCGGGATTTTGTGTTTAATGGCGGCATTCTCCGCGACATTCATCGCGAAGGTGGTTTTACCCATTGAGGGTCGACCCGCGACGATGACCAGATCCGAGGGCTGCAATCCGGCGGTCATTTCATCGAAGTCGGTAAATCCGGTTGGGACACCGGTAATGTGGCTGTCCTGTCGAAACAGGAAGTCGATACGGTCCACGGCCCTGGTGAGCAACTGTTTGATACCGGTATAGCCTTTGCGGCCCTTGGCGCCCTGTTCGGCGATCTCAAACACCTTTTGCTCGGCCCGCTCCAGCAGTTGCGCGCTGTCACGCCCATCCGGGTTGTAGGCGCTGTTGGCGATGTCGGTGCCCACCCTGACCAGTTGGCGCAGAATGGAGCGTTCACGCACGATATTGGCGTATGCCTTGATGTTGGCGGCGGTGGGGGTGTTTTTCGCCAGACTGCCCAGATAACTCAGGCCTCCGGCATTTTCCAGTTCATTGTGCTTGTCCAGCCATTCGGAGAGTGTCACGGCGTCGCTGGGATTATTCTCTTCCGCCAGCGTCGCAATAGCGCGAAAAATCAGACGGTGTTCCTTGCGATAGAAGTCTTCTTCAGTAACCCCGTCGGCCACTTCGTCCCAACTGCTGTTATCGATCATCAATCCGCCGAGCACGGACTGTTCGGCTTCAATGGAATAAGGGGGGAGCTTCAGGGCTTCGGTCGCCGCATCATGGACTTCTGGATAGGCAAGTTCAGCCACATAACCTCCGCAAACATTGGGCAAAAAACAGACTGCATATTTTTATTTTGGGCCAAAAGGATACCACACTGGCCATGAAAAAAAATAAACACAATTAACACTGCTTATAAAGAAACCATACAGTGCAAACTGCAAAAGCATCGAAAAATGAACAAGCTGGCGAAACAAGCTGAGGAAAAGGATGCAAACCCGTCGCCAAGTTGTGCAAACCTTTGGAGAGATATTCCGTAAAATCAGACACGGTCCAAACGGACCGTGTCTGAGTACTGCGGATTCAGGCTTTATGCTGCGGCAACAATTACCTTAACGGACTGGATCACATCAGCATGCAGGCGCACGTTGACTTCGTATTCACCAATATTGTGAATCGGACCTTCCGGCAGTAAAACTTCACGCTTTTCAACAGCCACACCGGCTGCGGTCAGGGCATCAGCTATATCAGATGTGGCAACTGAACCAAACAGCTTGCCTTCATCACCGGCATTGCCTTCGATAGTCACACTCCCCAGAGCAGCCAGCTGAGCGGCACGCGCCTGAGCGGCAGCCAGGGCTTCGCCGGCGGCTTTTTCAAGTTCTGCGCGACGTGCTTCAAACTTGGCGATGTTATCGGCCGTTGCCGGAACCGCCTTCTTCTGCGGAATTAAAAAATTACGGCCATAACCCGGCTTAACGGAAACCTTGTCACCCAGGCTACCCAGGTTAGGCACTTTTTCCAGTAAGATTACTTCCATCTCGTTTACCTCGGTCTTGATTAAGACAATCTCAAATTAAAATCTTTAACGCTGGGCTTGTACGCGATTACGTATATCCAGCCAGTTATCCGCCAATGACACAAAGACCACCAGCGACATCATCAGCGGTTCAACGAACAGCAACAACACATAGAACAATACCAGCCACGTATTATGCAGTCTGAAACGTGCCGCCAGTGCATGCACAATAGCCAGTCCCTGCAGCATCAGAATTCCGAATGTCACCAATAACAGGTTGACAGCCGGTTCTCTCGCGGCGCCGCTGCTTAACGCCACCAGCAGCATCAATAACGTCACTGCCAAAGCGACCACTCTGCCAAAACGCAGGTTGCGGAACTCTTCGGCAAATGCGCCCGGTTTGTACAACAGTGATTGCCACCAACGGGCAATCAATAGACCGGCAACCATGCTCCAGCAGCCCATCGCCACCAGCATCCCGGTGAAAACCATGCTCGACTGTTTTAAAACCGTGTCGACATCCGCTTCACCCAGAGCGACGGTATAACCGGCCTGTTCCATTTGCTGCAGAATCTCTTTCAGGTATTGATACCACCATCCCGCCGGATCCCCGTGCAACAAATAAACCACAGCGACCACGCCCACACCGAGCAGCATAATCGACTGCAAGGTCAGCACCAGCGAACGGTTCCAGTACAACAGGACAGCGATCAGCCAGGCCGGGAGCCAGATCATCACCGCCAGTACAAAAGCCGGTACCGGTGTGCCAATCGCGATGAAGCTGATCGCACCAACCAGTAAGGTTGCACCAAGCACAGTCTTCGCACCCTCACCCACACCGTGGACCAGAACAACCAGCCCGATACCGGCGGCACTGAAATAACTTAATGGCCAGGTAATCGGGCTCAACGCCCAGGCCAGCATGGCTAAAACCACCACGGTGGTTATCGCCTGGTGCTGGCCCCGCATGAGATATGCCGCCGCCATCTGCATGGCAATAAGCCTGTTTTTACTTATTTATGTGCGTCGCAGTAAGGTAACAGGGCCAAATAACGGGCGCGCTTGATGGCAGTTGCCAACTGGCGCTGGTATTTTGCGCTGGTGCCGGTAATACGACTCGGGACAATCTTGCCGTTCTCGGTAATATTGCCCTTCAGGATGTTCAGATCCTTGTAATCAATCTCTTGAATACCTTCTGCGGTGAAACGGCAGAATTTTTTACGACGGAAAAAGCGTGCCATTGATTAGTCCTCCTGCTCGCTGCTCATGCCGGCATCATCAGACGCCTCGACTTCGATAACCGTGGATTCACGGGGTTGACGGGGAGCGCGCTGCTCATCTTCGTCTTTCTTGGCCAGTGGTGATTCTTCGGTAATCGCATTGTCACGACGGATAACCATGTGGCGAATCACGGCGTCATTGAAACGGAAGGCGCTGACCAGTTCATCCAGGGCGTCCTGACCGCTTTCAATGTTCATCAGAACATAGTGTGCCTTGTGGATTTTCTGGATCGGATAGGCCAGTTGACGACGGCCCCAATCTTCCAGACGGTGGATCTGACCGCCTTTGGCGGTAATACCGGAACGGTATTTCTCGATCATGGCAGGAACCTGCTCGCTCTGGTCAGGGTGGACCAGAAACACGATTTCATAGTGTCGCATAATGCTCCCTACGGGTTACAGCCTCCCGTTCTTGGCGGTGAGGCAAGGAGTTAAACAAATTGTGTCCGGCCTAATGCCGGTAAAGAGGCGGGATTCTACTGGAGACGACATTATAAATCAATGAAACAGCGGTCCCGAGCGGCTGAATACACGACCGCAACGTCTCAGCGGCGCTGGCGCAGGGCCTCATACAGGCAGATCCCGGTGGATACCGACACATTCAGGGACGAAACCTGGCCCTGCATGGGCAGGGAGACCAGAAAATCACACAATTCCGCTGTCTGGCGCCGCATTCCCTGACCTTCCGCTCCCATCACCATCCCCAGCGGGCCGGTCAGATCCTGTTGGAAGAGATCCTGATCCGCATTGCCGGTGGTCCCCACCAGCCAGATCCCCCGCTGCTTGAGATTTTTCAGGGTTCGCGCCAGATTGGTTACCTGCACAAAGGGCACGCTCTCCGCTGCGCCACTGGCCACCTTGCGCACCGTCCCGTTCAGACCACAGGCATTGTCTTTCGGTGTAATTACCGCATGCACTCCGGCCCCGTCCGCACTGCGCAAACAGGCGCCCAGATTGTGAGGGTCGGTCACCCCATCGAGAATCAGCAGGAAAGGCGCTTCGGTCAGCTCGTCCAGCCTGGCATACAACTGCTCCTCGTCCCACACACCACCGGCGGATGACTCCGCCGCCACACCCTGATGCTGTGTATGGCCGCAGAGCCGGTCCAGCTCCTCCCGGCTTACCTTGTGATTGGAGATCGAGGCCTGTTTCGCCAGCCCCAGGATGGTCTGGATACGCTTGTCATGGCGACCTGCATCCACCCACAGCATGGACACAGACGCCGGATCTTTTTCCAACAGCGCCTGCACCGAATGCAGGCCATAAATGATTTGTTTATCAGCCAATGGTTATTTACTCGCTCACAGGTTAGTTAAGCATTACTGCTTCCCGGCCATTTTCCTCGAAGGGTATATCAAAAAACAAGCTGCCATCTGCTTTATTGTATTGCGCCAGCTTTAAAGTATACGGGTTGTACAAATTCTTTTGTATAGTATTGAGATAGCCCTGAATCTCGGCAGTTTTCATTCCACTTGTCAGTATTTCCAACTTTAGTTGAATCAGTCGTCTGGCCAGTTCAGGTTTATGGGAACGGATTATATATTTTATTAAATCGGGCTGTGGGATATCCAGAATAATTTTACCATACGGATTGTAGAGCATGTCAGGCAGCCACTTCGAATTATATTCAGTTCTATTGTTACGATACACCTGAAGTGCAGAGGGAAAATTTTCCAGTGCAACCTGAGATAATTTGATTTTACTTAAAATAATTTCATGTAATGAATTGAGAGTGGCATTTTTTTTGAATAAGCAACATTCGACAAAATATTCTTCCGGAAACCATCTATTTTCTTCCTGAGACAAACTCTTCTGAAGAAGTTCTATCTTTATTCCATTACCAACAAACTGAAATTCCCGTCTGAACTGCGGATAAAAGTCATAATCATTTACGTCATATGGTCGCAGAATCTCTTTGACTGCTGATGATTTGATAACAGCATGCTTATCATCTGTCAGCATTTCGGAAAACAACCACAAATCCTCATAAAGAATGGAAACAGAAACCATTTTCTGGATCAAGTTTACATCACCATTCACAACCTTGCGCCAAAACTGAATATTTTTTGCAAGATATTCCAGAGCTGTCTGCTTCCTGTTATTCAACCACAGCTCAACAACCATGGCCGTATATACGTTATGCACTGACAACGCATGTTCGCCATATAAAGAACCCACTTCATCCTGAAAACCCGGGTATTTCAGCAGTTGTTGGTATCTATGTAAAAGCAAAGCATTATTTTTAACAACTTCAGAAAAATATGCTGATTTCTTTTTTACTATTGCCAGACACCCAATTTTATCATTATATCCACATGCCAATATATTTACATCCGGCACATCCAGTATGTTTAACCAACCAAGTCTGGTTGTCACAAATTCAAATTCTGTTTTACCTTGACGCAGATGCTCATCATAATCCTGCTTTACCTTCCAGCCCGCTTCCCACGGGTCCATCTTCTGATCAGCGGCGAGTCCGATTAATGCAAAATAGCCATTCTTTTTCGGATCAACGTAGGCAGGAGTATATTCGAGATCGGCTTTGACCTCGGGACGCAACGCTTCATCACGCAGTTGCCATACCAGAAATATAAAGAGAGGAACAAGAAAAAATATCAGGATATATTTTCGTTGCATAACGGCAGCTCTATTCAGGTTTGATATCTAATTGAGGTAACAGCATTCAGACAACAACTACTGAAGAGTTAATCTGACCTTCTTGCCATTGACCATGGACATATCAAAATACAACTCGTTTCTGTCCTTGTCATAACCGGCCGGTTCCGCCGTATACAGATGGCCCAGTGATTTATCCTGTTTGCTCAACCAGGCGGGAATGTCTGATATTTTTATACCATTGTGGTTCAGATGATACTTCAAGACCACCAGCCGTCTTAACGCTTCCGTAAAATGCATTTGTACAATATAACTTTCGTAGGGGTGTTTGGCGATTTCAACCAGCATATTACCTACATGATTATAAATTCGTGATTCACTCTCGGCCGTATTGAGCCACGCCTTGTGCGCGATATACGCCTCAGGAAATTTTTCCCATGGCACCGTGTTCAGGCTCACCACGGAAGACAACCGGGTATGCAGCGCATTAATGGTGGCATTTTGTTTGAAGAACAGCAGTTTGAACAGGGGATTACCGTCCTGCTGTCCCGCATGAATACGTCGAATGATCTGTGCATAACGCTGAAATTCCCGGCGGAATTGATGTTGCAGTGACAACTCTTGCGTGGTGAATGCGTTGGTAATTTGTTGCGGCAAGCCTTGTTTGGCAAGGAATGTCATGTCACTTGAAATCAGCGCGCCGTATAATTTCATATCCACATCGATCATGGCGCTGATCACCATTTTCATGGTCATGCCGGTATCATTCACACTGATACGGCGCCAATAGGCCAAATCATCGATCAGCATTTGCAAAGCGGTTTGCTTTTTACCCGTTTGCCACATCAAACTGACTTTGGCCTGAAAAAGCTGGTGCAGCAGGATGCGCCCTGTCAGGCCGGGTGCCGCAACCGTTTCCTGGAATGCCGGATAGGTCTGCATTTTATTGTATCTGGCCAGCACTTCCTGATATTGGGGCAGCGACTCTGCGACGATTGTCCGGTGAAATTTAACCGCCGAAAAACAATCACCACCGCCGCAACCAAAATATTGCCGCATGTTGCCGGATTTAAGTTCGATATGATCCACCCAGGTATATTTCTCAACCGGGATGTTATCTTCACTGCCGCCATCCGCCAAATAACGGTCAAAGACCTGCTGCACCTTCCAGCCTGCCTGCCACGGGTCCATGCCCGGCTCGGCGCGCAACCCCAGGTAGGCGTAGTATCCATTTTGTTTTGGATCGACATACGCAGGCTTATACTCAAGATCGGCGTTGACTTCAGGTCGCAGGGATTCGTCAATGAGCAGATAGACGAAGAAGACGAGAACAACTGCGCCGATTGAGGCAAGGATAGTTTTCCTTTTACGTGTCATTGCCATGTGTGTATATCCAGCCTGTCAGTTACGGCGTTTCCTTTTCGCGCCTTTCTTGTTGGACTTTTTACCGGTGGATTTTTTCCCGCCTTTCTTCTTCGAATTCGTCTGCTGCCCGGGACGGGATTTTTTCGCTTCCTGTCTGGCGTTTTTCACCGATTTTTCCACACTCTTTTGTTCCTGCTTGCTCAGTGTGGCGATAGGCTGTCCGTCGGCAAGTTCAAAATCGATCTTGCGTTCATCCAGATCTACCCTGGCCACCTTGACGCTGATTGGATCACCGAGGCGGAAGATGTGTCGGCTGTGATCACCAATCATGCGGTGATGAGTGGGATCATAATGGTAATAGTCATTCCCCAGAGAGGTGACGTGAACCAGACCTTCGACGTAGATTTCGTTGAGTTCGACGAACAGACCGAAGCTGGTGACGGAACTGATCACACCGGCATACTCTTCACCGATCTTGTCCAGCATGTATTCACACTTCAGCCAGTCGATGGCATCGCGGGTTGCTTCATCGGCGCGTCGTTCGGTCATGGAGCAATGCTCACCGAACTGATCCATGTCGGCTGTGTTATAGCTAAAGTTGTCTGCCGTTCCACCGCGCAGTTTGTGTCTGATGGCGCGATGCACCAGCAAGTCGGGATAGCGACGAATGGGTGAGGTAAAGTGGGCATAGGCATCAAAGGCCAGACCGAAGTGCCCGGCATTATCCGGCGTATAGACCGCCTGCTTCAGACTGCGCAACATGACAGTCTGAATCAAATGGGCATCATGACGCTCCCGGATCGAATCAAGCAATTTGGCATAATGGGCCGGTTGTGGATCATCCCCGCCACCGAGGTTTAAACCCAGCTCCGCCAGGAAGGCACGCAAATCGGTAAGTTTTTCATCATTGGGCCCTTCGTGGACACGATAGAGGGCGGGCAATTCATGTTCTGTCAGGAAATCAGCGGCGGCCACATTGGCCAGCAACATACACTCTTCAATCAGTCGATGGGCATCATTCCGCACCGAGGGAATGATGCGTTCGATCTTGCGATCTTCGCCGAAGATGATCCGTGTCTCGGTCGTTTCAAACTCAATCGCGCCGCGTTTCTGCCGCGCCTTGATCAACTCCTGGAACAGACCATAGAGATTTTCCAGATGGGGCACCAGCGCGGCATACTGTTCACGTAACGCTGCATCCTTGTCCACCAGCATGGCCGCGACTTTGGTGTAGGTGAGTCGGGCATGTGAGCGCATCACCCCTTCAAAGAAACGGTAGTTTTGCAATTTGCCGCCGGCTGACAGATTCAGTTCACAGACCATGCAGAGGCGATCGATATCGGGATTGATCGAGCACAGGCCGTTGGAAAGAACTTCGGGCAACATGGGGATCACCCGCTCGGGGAAATAGACCGAGTTGCCCCGCTCTTTGGCAGCCGCATCCAGGGCCATGCCCGGTTTCACATAGGCCGAGACATCGGCAATGGCCACCAGCAAACGCCAGCCGCTGCCCTGTTTTTCACAATAAACCGCATCATCAAAGTCGCGGGCGTCTTCACCGTCAATCGTGACCAACGGCAGTTGACGGATATCTTCACGCCCCTGCTTGGCCTGCTCCGGCACCTCTTCGGTAAAGCGTGCGGCTTCCCGCTCCACTTCCGGCGACCAGACCTGGGGCAGTTCATGGCTGCGGATCGCGATATCAATCTCCATGCCGGGGGCCATGTGGTCCCCCAACACCTCTTCCACCCGGCCGATGGCCTGACGGTAGCGGTTGGGCTGCTCGACGATTTGCACACTGACGATCTGGCCGTGCTGCGCCGGTCCCATATTCTCCTTGGGCACCAGAATATCCTGGCTGATGCGCTTGTTATCCGGGACCACAAAACCCACCCCGCCTTCCACAAACAAGCGACCGACGACACGCTGGGTATTTCGCTCCAGCACCTCCACCACCCCGCCCTCACGGCGGCCGCGACGGTCGAGGCCCTTCACGTGGACCATGGCCCGATCACCATGCATCAGCGACTGCATCTCGCGGGCCGACAGGAACAGATCATCGCCCCCCTCATCGGGGATCAGAAAACCGAAGCCGTCCGGATGCCCCTGCACCCTGCCCTTGATGAGGTCCATTTTACTGACCAGACCGTAGCCCCCCTTGCGGGTATAGATAATTTGGCCGTCTCGCTCCATGGCCCGCAGGCGTCGCCGCAGGGCCTCGCGCTGCTCGTCACTGACCAACTGCAGGGTCTCGGCGATCTGCTCGCGATTCAGCGTCCCCTGCTTATCGAGGAGATCCATAATAAATTCACGGCTGGGGATGGGATTATCGTATTTCTCGGCCTCGCGGCCGGCGTAGGGGTCTTGTCCGGAGGGGGTTTTGCTCATTTGTATTATATCTTTCAACTATTTGATAGGCAGACAGCATAGCAGAGATCGGCCCCGGACAGGACATTTTCATTGACAAGATTGAGCTCTCCCGGTAAAGTGCGCCGCTCCTGAACCGGTGAAAACCGGGACCTTGGCCGAGGTGGCGAAATTGGTAGACGCGCTAGCTTCAGGTGCTAGTGGGGGAAACCCCGTGGAGGTTCAAGTCCTCTCCTCGGCACCACTTTATATACTCCCTGCACAATCATCCACGCAATAATATTTCCGGGTTGTCTCAAATATCGTTTAATCAGTTGATTGTGATTAATAACCACAGCCACAATACAGCTTCCGTGTAAACTTATTATTTTCCAGCACATATACACCAGCGCCACTCCCTTCGGTAATCCTGTCATCCACAACTACTTCCATCACCCCATCCCCTTTCACATCCAGAATGGCGTTAATTGAATATAGATTGGGTGCAACAGAGGGTGGTTCAGGCATAAGTGTATCTTTCAGGTGTATTTCACCGACAACAAGTCTCGTTACCGGTTTTTCGTCAATGACTTCTCTAAACAACACAATGGAATATTCACCTTTTAAGGAATAAAGAGGTGTATCTCCTCTGTTATACCCTCTGTGTGTTTTTGCAAAGTAAGTCGCGACAATAAACACTTCATCTTTTCCATCACCCTGTATATCCGTCTTTAGAACATTTTCAATCTTTATGACAGGATTAACCAGCCCATTTTCCTTAAGAAAATCGGCGACAACTTTTTTATATGCAGCAGAATTCGGGTTAAGGTGTTTTACTGCTCTGGGAACAGGGTTCCAGTTAATACCACCTAATGCAGTATAGGCACCCTGAGTGTCTGATTTAAGATCAACATAATAGTAAGAATCGCAGGGATATCCCTGCCGCTTAAGTGGAGTGGCCTTTTCACCCGTTCGAGATTCTTTTAGAGAATACAGATCATATTTTCCAGGTGTGCTGATATTCGCCTCCAGCTTTTCATCCTCTTTAGCCATTAACCATTGCTTATTCGCAACTCTACCCATCATACAGCGTGCATGCGTGGAGAGGATGTAACCGGTCGGTGCCGGTGCAGTAAAACCACTTTGGATACCTGCCACACCAAGAAAACAGAAGATTACTCCCCCAAGAAACAGTCTGTTTTTATTCACGCCAAGACCTTTTAAATTGAATATATTTTCAAGTATCAAATCAGGAAAAATTTCTCTTTTTATTCTCTATCGTATCAACACCAATCACCCCTTCAAGCAACAGCGGGCGCAGTTGTGTTTCCGGAAGTGGTTGGCTGAAGTGATAACCTTGCAGGGAATGACACTGGCGTTCGGTCAGGAAGACCTGTTGTGCATTGTTTTCCACACCTTCAGCGACGACATTGAGTTTCAGGCTGTGGGCCATGTCGAGGATGAGTTGGACGATGGCGGCGTCGTCGGGGTCGTTGATGATGTCTCTGACGAAGGAGCGATCGATTTTCAGGGTATGGATGGGGATCTTGCGCAGGTAGCTGAGGGATGAATAGCCGGTTCCGAAATCATCAATGGCCAATTGCACTCCAAGGGCGTGCAGTTCGGTGATGGTTTGCATGGTGCGTCCGGTTTGCTGGATCAGGGTGTTTTCCGTGATTTCCAGTTCCAGGTAATGTGCCTGCATACCGGTGTCGCGCAGCACGGTATCGATCTGTTGGACCAGTTCGATTTCATTGAATTGGCGGGCCGACAGGTTGACGGCAATGCGCAACGGTCCCACGCCTTCTCGCAGCCAGGTTATATGTTGCCGGCAGGCGGTTTTGATGACCCATTCACCCACCGGGACAATCAAGCCGGTCTCTTCCAGTATGTTAATAAACTCCAGTGGCTGGACCAGCCCCAACTGCGGGTGTTGCCACCGCAGCAGTGCTTCAACGGCGGTGATCATGCCGGTTGCGGTGTCGATTTGCGGTTGGTAATACAGCACGAATTCTTCCCGCTCCAGCGCATGACGCAAACTGGTTTCCAGTTGCAATCGTTCATCGGCTCTGGCATTCATGGCGGTGGTGTAGAAATGATAACGATTTCCCCCGTCAGCCTTGGCGCTGTACATGGCGATGTCCGCATGACGCATCATTAGTGCCGGATCTGCGCCGTCGTCCGGATAGATGCTGATCCCGATGCTGGCGGTGGAAAAGAGTTCCTGTTCATTATAGATAAACGGTTTTGTGAAACTGGTGATCAATTTTTTCGCGATGGGTGTGATTTCATCTCTGGTCGTGATGTCTTCCAGCAGGACGGTGAATTCATCACCGGACAGTCGCGCCACTACATCACCTTCCCGTATACACTCTTTAAGCCGGAGCGCTATTTCCTGCAGCAGAAAATCCCCGACATGATGGCCCAGGGTGTCATTGATCAGTTTGAAGCGATCCACGTCCATAAACATTACGGCAACCTGACTGTCCCGACGACGGGCATGGGTCAGGGCATGCCGGATATGTTCCTGGAATGACAGGCGGTTCGGCAGTGTGGTCAGAACATCGTGATGGGCAAGATAATGCAGTCGTTTTTGTGTTTCGATGCGTTCGGAAATATCGCGGATGGTGCCGATGAATATCCTTTTTCCGTCCACCACGGTTTCACTGATGGACAGGTCGATGGGAAAAGTGCTGCCGTCTTTATGCACCGCATGAAATTCACTTTGTCCGAAGCCAATCAGTTTTGAGTCGCCATCGGCCAAATACTTCTTAATGTAACCATCGTGCCTGCTGTGCCAGGGTTCAGGCATCAGGATATTGACGTTGGCATTGAGCAATTCTGCGGGTTTATAACCGAAGACCCGTTCAACAGCGCCATTGGCAAATTCTATGATACCGGATGTATTGATGGTAATGATCACATCGACAACATTTTCTGTAATGGCGCGGACCCGCTCTTCATTGGCGCGAACCAGGTTGGCTTCCGCGACCAGTCTGGCTGACCACAGGGCGAAGGACATGAGCAGAATAGAGGAAACTGTCAGTGAGCCGCCCATCAATACCGGGTCCAGTTCAAAACCGGGGGTGCTTAGCATTGTTTTCCCGTTTTGATACACCGTCATGGCGGCCATGCCTGTGTAGTGCATACCGGCGATCGCCGTGCCCATCAAGAGTGAGCTGCCGGCCTTAAAACGCAGGGTTGCGGATATTTCACCTCGACCGATAGCAAAGGCCATCCAGATTGCCGCCACGGCCGCACCGATACCGATGAGTATCGAAACCGCCACCAACCATGGGTTGTAGTGCATGGATGCCGGCATACGCATGGCGGCCATGCCGATGTAATGCATGCTGACAATACCGAGTCCGAGACAGATACCGCCGAGGCTGATCCGCAGATGATTCTTCTTTCCCGCCGCAACCGCCAGACCGATGATACATGCGGCAACCGCGACAACGAGAGACCAAAGTGTAACTGCGCCGTCATACCTGACCGGCATCGGCAGGGTGTAGGCCAGCATGGCGACAAAGTGCATGGACCAGATCCCCAGCCCCAACACCAGCCCGCCTGCGCCGATGCGGGTCCGAAACAGGTGTGTGGAATATCGATCATTCAGTCGGGACAATAAATTAAGTGCGGTATAAGCGGCAAACACAGCAATCATGACCGACAACATGACCAACTCAATGTGATAGCTTCCCTGTATGATCATCTGTGTTGTATTTTCCAAAATAGACTCAGGTTATTCGTTGCTGATTGCCTGGACAAATTAACGTATTTTGCTGTCGGTCACTATATATAAATTGTAATAATGCGTTTCCTGCAGCATTATTTTCTCCTGACGCGGGTACTGCATGCGGCGTCGTACACGGTTGTTTTGCTGTCGTTTTGTCATGCCGGCAAGGAGTGATGATTCAGGTTATGCAGCGCCGGCCGCCAATGCATGCAGACCGCTTTTTCGGTTGGCTTCCCGCGCCAGTTCCGCCTCTTCCGGGCAGGCCAGATTCGCATCCCACTCGAGTAATTGTGGCGAGGTGTGGGTAAACCAGAGCGGTGGAATCAGGGCGATCAACATCTCACCCAGATAACCGTACTTCAAATAGAGGACTTGTTGCTTATCAGCCGGCGCCAGCTCCCAATATGGCAGTGATGCCCTGGCATGATGGTGTGAATGACGCGCCAGCGCATAGAATGTTTTGGTGCCGGCCCGCGACATACAGTCCCAACTGTGGCGTGGTTCCACACGTGTGCCGGGTACCCGAATCAATCCATAGTGCTGGATATAGTTCACGCTTTCAAACATGAACTTGGAGAAAAGGCCCGAGAAGAAAAACACCCACACGCCGTACCCATCCGACAACAGGTAAATAACAAGGACAAGTAACAGGATCAACAAAAATCCGCTAATGACTTTGTTATGCAGACTGAAAACGGGTTTGCCAAGTTTATGCAACCGTTTTGACTCGATCTCGATCGACTCTCGATATTGCCCGATGGTGGAGCGCAGAATAAAACCATACACCGTCTCACCACGACGGGCGGTAGCGGCATCCTGATCGGTGCCGACATTTGCATGGTGGCTGTAGACATGAGAAATAGCGGACTGGGTGTCGAGATTCATGGCCAGAAGAATTTGAGCGAAAAAGAGCTCCATGCGATTTGACAGCCTGTGCATGAGTTCATGAGCGGCGATGGTATTGGAGCTCATGATAAAACCACATAACAACGCACAACTGATCAACCCAAACTGATCCAGATTCGTGTGCCTTGCCATTACCCATGTCCCGAACAAGTCGGATAATAACGCGCCGGTTGTCAACATGTCGCCCGGTGTGGCCTGCCAAACCAATAAATAGAGCAACAACATACCCAGCGGGATATGCAGATAAACCAACAGATTCAGGTAACCCGGCGCATCGGTATGATAAAGACGTTTATCAACAGGAGTAAGGTTATCCACCGCAACCTGTGTCACCACCACAAACAGGATGCCACCCAGCGACCACCAGCCACCCAACAATATGGCGAAGTAAGCCATTGGGTAGTAAATAAACGGTATGCTACCAAACTGAAGAAATGACGGCATTGTTGACCTCTCTGAGTCCGGGTTCAGGAATAAATCCATTCTTTATGGCATTCTCAGGAAAAGATTTTAGCTTTTTTCAGGCACTTCTGTGGGGTAATTTGGTCGTTGGCGGGCCGGTTTTGGATAAAATATAAACACATGTATGTTTATCCCGGCCGGTATCCTGAGGCTGCATGTTATATTTAGGCAATATAGACACAAATATATTGCCAGTACTATTCAATTTTATCCTGTTCTACTCTTGTGATACATTCAGCGGATAAATACAAATCCTGCAAGACGCTTTATTCATAACACATCAGGACATTGCGTTTTACTGTTGTTCATACAGCGCAGGAATGATATTCCACCGGCCGGTGTCGATGGGGCTGTGCTGCTACAGCCGGGTCAGCCAAACAGAGCAATCGACATTGAGTGGATCACAAGGAGAATGAATGAAGATTTATCTCATCGAATTACGCGCCGGCCATACCGGTGTCGCTGCCCAGTACTTTAACAGTCTGATGTTGCCGATCCTGGCGGTCTGGGCGGAACGCCTTGGCTGGCAGGCAACGGTACGTTTCCCTGCTTTTAATAAAGTTGACTTTGATATTGAGTGCGATGTTGTCGCACTCAGCCTGTACACCCATCTTGCCCCTGAAGGATATGAGATTGCACGCCGTTTCAGGGAGATGGGCAAGCTCGTCATCATCGGCGGACCACACAGCAAAGGATGTGCAGAAGAATTGAAACACCATGCCGATCTGGTTTTTGATCGTTGCAATGAAGCGGCATGGACAGATACCCTGCGCGCCATTGAAAACGGCGAACTCAGGGCCGGCGGCAAGTCTGGTCAATTTATCAATTCTGACGAGATGACCGATATCCCTTCCTATGCAGAAATTGCACCTTATTACGGCAAGGGCAAGATCCCGTTGTTACTCTCTTCACTGGGTTGTCCGCATGATTGTGATTTTTGCACCGACTGGGATACCAAATATGTCAAACGCAGTGTGGATGATGTAATCCAGGATTTGCAGGACATGAAATCCCGTTTCTTTATCTTTTGTGATCCCAACTTTGGCGCCAATATCAAGTTCACCGGTGAGTTGCTCAAACAGATGATCCCGCTGCAGAAAAAGTACATGATGGAAACCAGTCTGGCCTGGCTGGCCAAAGACCATTACCTGCAACTCCTGAAGGACAGTGGCTGTATCGGCCTGGAAGTCGGTATCGAATCCTTGACTACGGTTTACAAGAAGAATGTCCTGAACGGTTCAGAATCGATACTGGAGGAAACGATTAAAAAGATCGACAAAATCAAGGAGTACATCCCGACCATCCAAATCAACATTGTGCTTGGGCTGGATGATGACAATGAAGACACCTTCAAACTGGTGGAAGAGCTCTATCGACGTTCAAGTGCGGATACCATCGCCCTGTTTGTCGCCACGCCCTTCCCCGGCACCCCCTACTATGATCGCATGAAACAGGAAGGCCGGATCATTGAGCATAACTGGAAGTACTATAATTGTTATGATCTCACCACAACCATGAAGAATTTTGAATTACCCGATTTCTGTGATCAGATGATTGAACTGTACAAGCGTATTCATTCGCCCTGGTTGATCGCGAAGAAGATCTTCGCCAACTTCAAACAATATCGAAACTTCAAGATTGCCGCGATGCTCACCGCCGTACTGCTGACCAGATTGTTCAATACCTGGTTCTTCTCCATTCCGGATTATGTACGCGCCAAAAGAAGAACCCAGGCCATGCTGGAACACCGAGAGGTACAAGTCTGATCCGGCATGCATAAAAAAACCCGGCAGGTGTGACACCTTGCCGGGTTTTGTTGTTATATCAACGGCAAGACTTATGCGAACGGGTGACGTAACACGATTGTTTCGTTGCGATCCGGACCGGTTGAAATAATATCCACCGGGACACCGACCACTTCCTCAATCTTCTTGATATAGGCACGGGCATTGGCCGGCAAACCTTCATAGGTCTTCACTCCGACAGTACTTTCCGACCAACCGGGCATATCAATGTATTTGGGCTTGCACAGTTCATAGGCGTCCGCACCGATAGGCGGTGTTTCCACTTCCTTACCGTCGCAGTCGTAACCAACTGCAATACGCAGTGTTTCCAGGCCATCCAGCACGTCCATCTTGGTCAGACAAATACCGGACAAGGAGTTGATATGCACGGAGCGGCGCAGACTCACCGCATCCAGCCAGCCACAACGACGGGGACGGCCGGTGGTGGAACCGAATTCATGCCCCAGTTTTGCCATGTGGGCACCGATGGGATCATTCAGGTCAACACCGTCATAGAGTTCAGTGGGGAAAGGACCCGCACCGACTCGTGTGGTATAGGCCTTGGTGATACCCAAAATGTAATCGATATCACGAGGACCGACACCGGTTCCGGTCGCAGCGCCACCGGCAGTCGGATTGGAGGAGGTCACATAGGGATAAGTCCCGTGGTCAATATCCAGCAAGGTACCCTGTGCACCTTCAAACATGATCTTCTTGCCTTCCGCCCGCATGGTATGCAGCATGCCGGTCACATCCGCCACCATGGGGCGAATACGTTCCGCCATCTCCAGACCTTCATCCAGCACCTGCTGGAAATCGACAGTATCGGTTTTGAAATAGTTCTTTAATGCAAAATTGTGGTAGTCGAGGACTTCACCCAGACGTGAAGCGAAACGTTCACGATGCAGCATATCCCCCACCTTTAAACCACGGCGGGAAATCTTGTCTTCATAGGCGGGTCCGATTCCACGACCGGTAGTACCAATGGCCTTTTTGCCGCGGGCAAGTTCACGGGCCTGATCCAGGGCAATATGGTATGGCAGAATAAGCGTGCAGGCTTCACTGATAAACAGACGACCTTCGGTATTCACACCGTTTGAGGTCAACATCTCCAGCTCTTTCAGCAAGGCATCCGGGGCCAGCACCACACCATTTCCAATCAGGCACTTGACCTTGTCACGCAGGATACCGGACGGGATCAGGTGCAATACTGTCTTCTTGCCATCGATGACCAGCGTGTGGCCGGCATTGTGCCCACCCTGAAAACGCACCACGGCATCGGCATTATCGGTTAACAGATCGACAACCTTACCCTTGCCCTCATCTCCCCATTGGGTGCCAATTACAACGACGTTCTTCCCCATAACTGCAATCTCTTTAATATATTTGGTTAATATGTTTGGTTAAATAGGTTTGACTTGCCATTGCCCGGCCTGTTTGAGCAATTGCTGCTGACACCCCATGGCCCTGGCATCGCCCTGCTGACCGGGCAGTGCGCACACAACCCGCTGCCCGGCAGCACGTAATTCAGTAATCATGGACTGTAATGCTTCATCCTGGTCCGCCGGTGCATAGATCGTTTCCGGTTCTTGTGCTTCTGTATTGGACAGACTGAACAGCGTTTTCAGATCAGTACTGAAACCGGTGGCCGGACGTGCCTGTCCAAAGACCTTGCCGATATCATCATAACGACCACCCAGGGCAACGGCCTGTCCCTGCCCCGGCACATAGGCGGCAAACACCACACCGGTGTGGTAGTTGTAACCGCGCAATTCAGCAAGATCGAAATGGACAACCAGATGCGGCATCTTTTGTTTGATCGCCGCAGCCAGTTGTTCTACATAATTCAGTGCCGTCAAGACTGATTGATCGACACCCTTAAAAAGTTGTTTGGCCTCGGCCAGTACTTCACTGCCGCCATTCAGTTCGGACAGACGCAGGAATATTTCGGCCTGTTTGCTGTCCAGCGCCCACTTTTCAAATAAAACTTTCATGTCCGGGCGGGACTTGCGTTGCAGTGCATCAAACAATTCCGTTTCCCGGGTTTCTGTCAGTCCGGCATGTTTGACCAGACCACGATAGATACCCACATGCCCCAGATCGAAAGAGACACGCTCGATACCGCACAGGCGCAGGGTTTCTGCCAGTAAGGCAAGTATTTCCAGATCACTCTCAATACCGGCGTGGCCATAGAGCTCGGCGCCAACCTGCAATGGACTGCGTGAAGCGGCAAATCCATCGGGACGGGTATGCAACACGGTTCCCATGTAACATAACCGCGAGGGTACACCGGTCTGGTAACGGGCATCAATCCGCGCCACCTGCGGTGTCATATCCGCACGCACTCCCATGAGTCGACCGGTTAATTGATCCGTCAGCTTGAACGTTTTCAAGTCCAGATCATGACCGGTGCCGGTGAGCAGGGATTCGAGATATTCGATAAACGGCGGCATGACCAGTTCATAGCCCCAGCTTGTATAGAGATCCAGTAACCGGCGGCGGAATGATTCAAGTTGTCTTGCCTGTTGTGGCAAGACTTCTTCGATGCCCTCAGGCAATAACCAGCGGTCGATCTCTTTCATAGCGGGCAGGCAATCAGGATTTAACAAAATAGAGCAAAACGGCGCCAATGGTCATGATGGAAAGTCCCCAGGTACGCAGAAACCGATCATCCATTTCTGTCATCATGTGCATGGTGCGGCGAAAAGCCCGCGGGTTCAGCGAGGGCAATATACCCTCGATTACCATCACCAGTGCCAGTGCCCCAAGAATTTCCTGCCACATGATTCCGCTGCCCTCTTGCCGTTGGATAGGTTACCAGCCCGGTTACTTACCGGGCTTTTTTACTCTTGAAGTAATCAAAGAATTCGGAATCCGGTTCGAGCACCAGTATATCGTCATCTTGACCGAGTGCGCTGCGATAGGCATCCAGACTGCGATAGAACGAATAGAATTCGGGATTCTTGCTGTAGGCCTTCGCATAAATTTCGGAGGCTTTGGCATCACCGGTACCACGGATCTTCTGTGATTGACTGTAAGCGTCAGCCAGAATTACTGTGCGTTTGCGATCAGACTCCGCCTTAATTCTTTCCGCTGTTTCAGCACCCTGGGAACGCAGTTCTTTGGCAACACGGGCACGCTCGGCTTCCATGCGGCGATAGATCGAATCACTGATCTGTTCGGGATAATCAATGCGTTTCACTCGCACATCCACCACTTCAATACCAAATTTGGCGATTTGTTTATTGGTCACCTGGGTGGTGGAATCCATCAGCTCACGTCGTTCACCGGAAATTACTTCCTGAATGGTGCGCTTGCTGAACTCATCGCGCAGACCATCATTGATAATGGTGTAAATGCGCTCCGCCGCGATACGCTCATTACCGCCGGACATGGACTTGTAGTAAGTCGCCACGTCCTTGATCCGCCACTTGACGAAGAAATCCACATTAACGTTTTTCTTCTCCTTGGTCAGATAGAGCGCGGGACGCGCATCCAGCGTCAGGATCAGTTTGGGAAACTTGCGAATATTGTTGACGAACGGAATCTGAAAGTGCAAACCCGGTTCATAATCCGTTTTAACGATCTCACCCAGTCGGAACTTGATCGCCAGTTCTCTTTCATCAACCGTAAACACGGTGGAAAGAAACACAAAACCAAAAACCACTAAAAGTAATAACAAAGGCATTTTAAGCGAACCCATCAGCGTACCTCCCTGCCACGCAGGCGATCTCTTCGTGCATCCTTGGCCTCATCACTGGATTTTTCACCACTGTTGCGGTCAATCAGGTTCTCCTGGATGGATACAGAACCACCCTGGCGAACAATTTTGTCCAGTGGCAAATAAATCATGCTGTTGCCTTTTTTCACATCAACCATCACTTTGTTTGAACGGGATAAAACGGCTTCCATGGTTTCGAGATATAAACGTTCACGCGTAACCTTTGGGGCCTTGTTGTATTCAGTCAATACTTTGGTAAAGCGTTCCGCTTCACCTTGCGCCCTTGCAATCACCTCTTCTCTATAGGCGTTTGCTTCGGCGTCGACACGGGCGGCCTTACCGCGGGCCTTGGGCAGAATATCGTTTGAATAGGCCTGCGCTTCGTTTACCAGGCGTTCCTTGTCCTCGCGAGCCTTGATGGCGTCATCAAAGGCGTGTTGTACCTGTTGCGGAGGCTGGGCATCCTGCAGGTTAAGGTTGGTAATCAGGATACCGGTGCTATAACCGTCCAGAATCTCCTGTATCAATGCCTTGGTGCGCGCGCCCACTTCAGGACGGCCATCTTTGATCACGAAGTCCATGCCGTTCTTGCCGACGATCTCACGCATGGCGCTTTCGGTAGCCTGGCGCAGGGTGGCGTCCGGATCACGGACATTAAAGAGAAAATCGCGGGAATTTTTGACTTTGTACTGCACGGTGAATTTGATATCGACGATATTCTCGTCCTGGGTCAACATCAGGCCTTCATCTTTGCGCAGCCCCAGATTCACACTGCGTACTTCTTCCACATTCACCACTTCAACACTTTGGATGAAACGGGGAAACCAGTGCGGGCCCGGTTCGGATATCTCATTGAAGGCGCCAAATTGCAATACCACGCCCTGACGACCTTCATCCACAATATAGATACCGGATAAACCCCAGATAACCAGTGCCACAGCCAGGAAGAAGCTGATACCTGCAGAACCGCTGCCGCCGGCGCGCTGACCGGTGCCACCACCGCCCTTGCCGCCAAACAGTCCGGAGATCTTCTTGTTCAGATTTTTGATGATCTCATCCAGATCGGGTGGACCCTGCTGATCTTTCCTGCCACCCCAAGGGTCTTTATTACCGCCGGAACCACCAGGTTCATTCCAGGCCATCTTCTTCTCCGCTATCGTTAGTTTCTGTATGAATCGGGTTTCGATGCAATTCATCGACAAGAACGGTGCATTCTATGGGGCTTCGCCGCCTGCCGCAAGGCGTGAGATTTGATTGGTGGATAAAATATACTCAGCCAAACCATCATGTTTGCTTAAGTTGTCCCAATCCTGTCGGGCCAGTTCCACATCCATAATCCAGTCACCAGCTGTGGTGATTTCCTCATGATGGACCTTGCCAAGCTGGTAGATACGTGCATGCAGTCGACCCGCGCTCGGGGGCAGGCATACCCGCTCAGAAACAATTTCATGTTGCAGGCATTCCCCGACCGCCTGCAGCACCAGTTCAAGCCCGTCGCCCTGCAAAGCGGAAACCCAGACACGGACCGGAATGCCGTTTGAATTCCGTTCTATACGTGGGGTCATGCCTTCGATTTGATCTATCTTATTGTAGATTTCGAGTTGTGGTACTGACTGCGCTTCGATTTCTCTCAATACCAAATTAACCTGATCAATATTCGCCTGGCGTTCTTCACTGGACGCATCCACCACATGCAACAGCAGATCCGCTTCTTCCGTTTCCTGTAATGTGGAACGAAATGCTTCGACCAGATCATGGGGCAAGTGACGAATAAACCCCACCGTATCCGCCAATACCATGGCCTGGCCGTTCGGTAATGAGACACGCCGCAGAGTGGGGTCGAGGGTCGCAAATAATTGATCCGCTGCGTAGACCGCAGATTCGGTCAGTCGGTTAAACAGGGTGGATTTGCCGGCATTGGTATAGCCCACCAGCGAAACGGTCGGGATCTCGGCGCGTTTACGCGCCCGGCGTCCCTGTTCCCGTTGACGCCGTACTTTCTCCAGTTTTTGCTTGAGCTGCTTGATCCGGGCACCCAACAAGCGGCGGTCGGTTTCCAGCTGGGTTTCACCCGGACCACGCAGACCGATACCGCCTTTCTGACGCTCCAGGTGAGTCCAGCCCCGCACCAGACGCGTGGAGAGATGCTGCAACTGGGCCAGTTCCACTTGCAGTTTACCTTCATGGGAACGAGCGCGTTGAGCAAAGATATCGAGAATGAGTCCGGTACGATCCAGTACCCGACAATTTAACAGGCGTTCCAGGTTGCGTTCCTGGACGGGACTCAGATCGTGGTTGACCAGCACCACATCGGCCTTTTCCTGCTCGGCAACATCACCGATTTCCTCGGCTTTGCCGGTGCCGACAAAGAATTTTGGATCGGGGGTGCGACGGGAACCGGTGACAACCGCAACCGGTTCCGCGCCGGCAGAGACAGCCAACTCCCTGAATTCGCGGAGTTCATCTTTATCTGAGTCTGTGTGTATATCGAGGTGAACGAGAACAGCACGTTCACCTCCATGAGGACGTTCGAACAACTATATTTCTCCCACCGGCCCCAGGATGGCCGATGCGTCACATATTACCATGATTAGTGCCGGCCGTTTCCTCAGTTCCGGGGCCAATCGGCATTTTTACATTGCGCGCCGGGACCACGGTGGAAATTGCGTGTTTATACACCATCTGGCTGACGGTATTGCGCAGTAAAACAACAAATTGGTCAAAAGACTCAATCTGCCCCTGGAGTTTGATTCCGTTAACAAGATAGATAGAGACCGGTATGCGTTCCTTGCGTAAGGCATTCAAAAATGGATCCTGCAATGCTTGCCCTTTACTCATTTTATTATCTCCGTTATTTGAACAGGGCTTATCCTGCGTAAGGTTATTATTTATTTATTAATGTTTTGTTTGTCGTCAAAAGCGATAGCAATTGTTTTTTTTAATAACGACCAAATACCAGCTTTGTTTAGTCAGTTATCGAAGTCTAGCACACCCTGTAGCAGGTTAAATGGGTGCATTTTCAAGGGTTTTCAAGACCAGTGGCGCTAATTTTGGTTCGAAACAATCAAACTCAAGAATATTTTCTTCGGAGCGCAACCAGGTCAACTGCCGCTTGGCCAATTGCCGTGTTGCGATGATCCCTTTTTCGATCATGGTCTCTTCATCCCACTTGCCTTGCAGGTATTCCCAAACCTGGCGATAACCCACGGCGCGAATCGATGGCTTGTTCAGGTTCAAATCCCCACGTTGATAGAGCTTTTTAACCTCGTCCACCAACCCCTGCTCCACCATCATCCTGAAACGCAGGGCGATACGCTCGTGTAACTTGCTGCGGTCTGACGGCAACAAGGCAATTTTTATGACCGAATAGCCAAATTCAGTGGTGGTCTGTTGTCGGTACCAGTCACTCATGCTCACACCGGTGGCTTCATACACTTCCAGGGCGCGGGAGATCCGTTGCGGATCATTGGGATGAATCCGTGCGGCGGCCTCCGGATCGACGTCCTGCAAACGGCGGTGCAAGTAAGCCCAGCCCTGTTCCGTCGCCGTGGTTTCCAACCGTTCCCGGATCACCGGATCGGCGGAAGGGAGTTCAGACAGACCATGCAGCAGGGCCCGGAAATAGAGCATGGTGCCGCCGACCAGCAGGGGAATACGACCGGCAGCCTGGATTTGCGCGATCTCGCGCAGGGCGTCCTCCCGAAAGCGGGCGGCCGAATAGGCTTCAGCCGGATCCAGAAAATCGATTAAACGGTGCGGTGCTTTGGCCAGGGTGGCCTCATCCGGACGGGCGGTGCCAATCACCATACCTTTATAGACCAGTGCCGAATCCACGCTGATGATATCGGCCGGCAGGTGTTCGGCAAGATAGACGGCCAGATCGGTCTTGCCCGAGGCTGTCGGTCCCATGATGCAGATCACCGGATAGCCCGACGCTGTTTTGGTTAACAAGCCTGTCACTGTCCCGGTCTCAGGTGTCGACCGGATTGATCAAGGCCTGCACATCAGCCAGAGACAGCAGACACCATAAAGACGGGTCGGATAACTCCGCCAGTTGGCGCAACAGCTGCTGCATCTGTTCAACACTGTTCAGTGTGGTCGCAGAGCCGGCCTGTTCACTCAAATACCGGACCAGTTCGGCGGTATCACGGCCCGGCAATCTGTCCAGCAAGCCCGGAATGGCGGTATCCAGCGGGATCTCGCGTAACAGTGCCGGCAGCATGCGCACCATCACGGCGGCGGGTCCGATGCGATCCAGTTCAAAACCCAACTGCTGTAACATTGTCGCTCCCTGCTGTACTGCATCCGCCTGTTGCGGCGTGACATGCAGACTGCGCGGCACCAGCATGGGTTGGGCAACTACTGAGCCGTTGTTCACACCAGCCATCAACTGTTGATAACACAAACGCTGTTGCGTCCGTCTGACATCGACCAGTACCAGCCCTGTGGTGTTTTGCGCCAGCAAAAACCGGCCGTGTAACATCCCAATGACCTTGCCCAGAGGATGATCCGCGGTGTCAGTCCGCACAGTACCGTGACTGTGTGTAGTCCGGGCCGGACCGGGCCGGTCTTGTTGTTGTTCTGCGATTCCCAATCCGAGGTGTTGTAACGGCGTGCGGTAGACAATCCGGTCCGACGCCGTGGCAGGCAGTGCATGTTGCTTCACGGTCAGCACATCACGACAGCAACGATGAATAAAGTCATGTACCAGCCGTGCTTCGCGGAAGCGTACTTCATGCTTGGTGGGGTGCACATTCACATCCACCTGATGCGGATCAAGCTCCAGATTCAGGATAAAACCGGGATAACGTCCCGGCAGCAGCTGTTCCTGATAGACCTGGTGGATGGCATGCGTAATCAACCGATCACGAATCATCCGGCCATTGACGAAAAAGTGTTGCAGGTCATTTGAGCTGCGGGAAAAATCGAGTCGGGTTAACCAGCCATGCAGGCGCAAACCGGCATGTTCCAGATCCAGATGCAGGGCGTGATCCAAAAAGCCCTTACCGCACAGTTTCGCGACCCGCTCTTGCCGCTGGGTTGCTGTCAGCGCGGGATTCAGTTGATAGACCACCCGGCCGTTGTGTTGCAGCTTGATGGCGATATCAAAATGACTCAGGGCGACGCGGCGCACCACGGTGTCGATATGGCGAAACTCGGTCTGTTCGTTGCGCAGGAATTTGCGTCGCGCCGGGGTGTTATAGAAGAGATCCCGAATCTGTACACTGCTGCCGACGGGATGGGAGGACTGCACCGGCGCCATGGGCACACCATTTTCACAACTGACCTGCCAGGCCTGCTCATCCTCTGTAGTCCGCGAGGTCAGTTGCAAGCGGGAGACCGATGCAATACTGGCCAGCGCCTCACCCCGAAAGCCCAGGCTGCGGATATGGGCCAGATCCTCGGTTGAATCAATCTTGCTGGTGGCATGGCGGCTCAGGGCCAGGGTCAGTTCTTCGGCGGGAATTCCGCTGCCGTTATCCCGCACTGACATCTCCCGAACACCGCCATGTTGTATGGTGATCTCGATACGACCGGCCCCGGCATCCAGGCTGTTTTCCAGCAATTCCTTGATAACCGAAGCGGGTCGTTCCACCACTTCACCGGCAGCGATCTGGTTCGCCAGTTGCAACGGCAACTGCCGGATGGGTTTATGAGTCAGTGTCGGCATGGACATGCCGCTAGTGTACGCAAAAGCCGGGGGTACTCAAAGAGAGCGGCGGGATGAAATCTGCTCAGGAACCGGTGACCGGGATGCGCAGAATCTCACCGACCCGCAGCACATCCCCGCGCAATCCGTTGGTCCGACGCAGCCTGCCAACACTCACCTGGTATCTTTCAGCAATATCGATCAGCGTATCGCCACGGACGATGCGGTGGCGGCGTTCCTGCATGGCCAGTGTGGTGCCTTCCGGTGCATTCTTGCGGAAGTAGGCCTTGATCCCCTGCAGCATCGCCTGCGCCAGTTTTTTCTGGTGCGCGGGACTGCGCAACTTCTTCTCTTCCGCCGGATTGGAGATAAAGGCGGTTTCCACCAGGATGGAGGGGACATCCGGCGCCTTCAGAACACGGAAACCGGCCTGCTCCACATGGTTTTTGTGCAAACTGTTCACCCGTCGCAAACCACTCAAGACATTCCCGGCCAGTTCGTGGCTGTCTTCGATGGTGGTGTTCTGAACCATGTCCACCAGCACCATTTTCAATAATTCATCCTTGTCATCCAGACTGACTCCACCGATCAAGTCGGAATTGTTTTCACTGTCGGCCAGGAACTGGGCCACGTCACTGCTGGATTTGCCTTCGGACAGGATATAGACCGACGAGCCGTGGGCGCGCGGGTTGTTAAAGGCATCGGCATGGATGGAGATGAACAAGTCCGCATGGTGTTTGCGCGCCACATCGACCCGCTTTTTCAATGAGAGAAAATAATCGCCGCTGCGGATCATCACCGGTTTCATGCCCGGTTCTTTCTTAATCAGCGCTTCCAGCTGTTTGGCGATCTTCAACACCACATCTTTTTCCCGGGTGCCGCGTCGGCCGAGGGCGCCGGGGTCATCGCCGCCATGCCCGGCATCAATGGCGATAATCACATCTTTGGAACGGGTACGGGTATTGGCTTCTTTGGCAACGACAGGTTTGTCCCGGGAATCGTCTTCCTGCAAGTCGATCACCAAACGGTGGCCATATTCACGATGCGGTTTGAGAATAAAACTCTTGGGCCGCACGGCCCCTTTCAGATCCAGCACGACACGCAGGTCGTGGCTGTTGCGCGAGGCATAACGCATTTGCCGGACGTGTCCCTGGGCAAGGGTGAGATCGCGGACCTGATTCGCCATGCGGGCATTGGTCAAATCAATGACAAGACGTTCAGGCTGGTGGAGCGTAAACAAGGCGTGTTCAACAGGGCCGCTGAGATCGAACACCAGACGGGTGGAATCCGGTGCGGGCCACATACGCATGTTATTAATGGTCACAGGTGCAGCCTGCGCAACAGCACTAAGCATGCTGATCATCAACATCATGGCAACCCCAATGCGCATCCTGTTTCCCCCTTCTATCCTGCCAATTCACCCAATATTTTATATTGTGCAATATTACAGGATTTTTTCAAGGTAAAATTCTATATATTTTATATAGATAGGATACAAACTTACCGTAAAATCTAAAATAGCCGGGTTCCCCCGGCTAATCCGGCGCCAATCCGGACGTCAAAACGCTGCCTCGAGCGGTGTGTGCGCAGAGTCGAACCGTCCGTCCCGTACCGGCATAACTCAACTCGATTTGCAGATCCGGCACCGCCAACCAGCCCTTGCCCCGTTCCGGCCATTCCACCAGACACAGGTTATCCCCCCCGAAATAATCCCGCGCACCGGCATATTCCAGTTCCTCCGGATCGCTGAGTCGATACAGATCAAAGTGGTAGATTTGCCGCTCCCCCACTTCGTAGGGTTCAACCAGCGTGTACGTCGGACTCTTCACCTTGCCCTGATGCCCCATCGCCTGCAACAGGCCGCGCACCAGGGTGGTCTTGCCCGCCCCCAGATCACCGATAAGAAAAATAGTGGCCCCGGTGGTTGCGGTATTTGCCGCCAATGCCGCCCCCAGTTGCAGGGTCGCCGCTTCATCCGCCAAACTCAGTTCAATGCACTTCACTCGTTCACCCGCCGCCGCAAGGGCGCCATTAAATCTCCGGCCAACAGGCCGCGTTCACCGCCATGTTGCACTGCATCATCCGCCGCCAGACTGTGCAGGCAGACTCCCAGCTTTGCCGCATCAGCCGGCCCGAGCCCCTGGGCCAGGAGACCGGCAATCACCCCGGTCAGGACATCCCCCATGCCACCGACAGCCATACCGGGATTGCCATGAATGCAAACCCCCATTGTGTCACTCCCGCCACAAACCAGACTGCCCGCCCCTTTCAGCACCACGATGCCGCCATATTCTGACTGCAGCGCGGTGCAGGCCGCAAAGCGATCCTGTTGTACCTGTTTACTGTCCGTTCCCAACAGGCGGCCGGCCTCTCCGGGATGGGGGGTGAGGATCCAGTTATCCCGATGCTGATGTCGTTGTGAGAGCAGGTTCAGGGCGTCGGCATCCACCACCAAAGGCAAATCCGTGGCCGGCACCGCCGCCAATAATGACTCGGCCCATGCTGACCGGCCAAGGCCGGGACCTATCGCCACCACATCGGCCTTGCCCAACAAGTCGGCCAGATGAGCACTGTCTTCGATGCCATGACACATCAGTTCCGGGCGCTGCGTCGTGATCAGGGCGGCATGACTCTCCCGGGTGGCGACACTGACCAGTCCGGCCCCAACCCGCAGGGCTGCTTCCCCGGCCAAGATCACCGCACCGCTGTAACCGCTGTCGCCCCCCACCAACAGGACATGACCACTCTCGCCCTTGTGTGTGTTGCGGCGGCGGCGCTTCAACAGGTGCTGCAGCGCTGCGTAGCGCAAGATCCGCGCCGATGGCGTCAGTGCTTCATAGACCGCAGCCGGGACACCCAGATCAGCAAAGCGAATCTCACCACAATATTCCGGACCGTCCGCCGTCAACAGCCCCTGCTTCATGCCTATAAAGGTAACTGTCAGCTGCGCCTTGATCGCAGCCCCCAATACGGCCCCGGTATCCGCCTGCAGGCCGGAAGGGATATCCACCGCGACCACCGGCAATCCGGTTGCATTAACCTGATCAATCACAGTCCGATAGTGATCGCTTACCTCTCCCTGCAAACCCGTCCCCAACAGGGCGTCGATGATCAGGTCAAACCGGGACAGATCCGGACAGGTATCCACCACGGGCACATCCGTTGCCGACAGACACTGCGCCGCCGCCAGGGCATCGCCCCGCAACCGGGCGGCATCCCCGGCCTGATAGACCAGGACATTCTTGCCTGCCTCATGGGCCAGTCGCGCCACGATATAACCATCGCCGCCGTTATTGCCGGTGCCGCAGATCACCAGCCAGTTACGGGCATTGGGCAGGCGTTCCAGCGCCGCCTGAAAGGTCGCCGCCCCGGCGCGTTCCATTAATGCCAGACCGGGGATGTGCTGCTCTTCAATGGCCCGGCGATCCAGTTCGCGCACCTGGGCAGCCCGATACAGATTAGGGGGTAGTTGTGACATAAGGCTATGATAGCGGGTATGAGCCTCCCACCAAAACAACAACTCAGCGCCGGGCAACTGACCGAGCTGGCCGCCGCCATCAAGCAGTGGGGGGAAGCGCTGGGTTTTCAACAAACCGGCATCACGGATACCGATCTGCAACAGGCGGAACAGCGCCTGTCCGACTGGTTGGCTCACGGTTATCACGGCGCCATGAACTGGATGGCCGATCATGGCAGCAAACGCAGTCGGCCGGCGGAACTGGTGGCAAACACGATTCGGATCATCAGCGTCCGCATGAATTATCGTCCCGCAGAAGCACGGGCGGTGGAAACCCTCCTGCATCAACCGCAACTGGCCTATATCTCCCGCTATGCCCTGGGGCGTGACTATCACAAATTGATGCGCAACCGTTTACAGCAACTGGCGACCCGCATCGAGCAACAGATCGGTCCCTTCGGCTATCGGGTGTTTGTCGACAGTGCGCCGGTACTGGAAAAACCCATCGCGGAAAAGGCCGGGCTGGGCTGGGTCGGCAAGCACAGCAATCTGCTCAACCGTGAGGCGGGCTCCTGGTTTTTCCTCGGCGAGATCTACATCGATCTGCCTTTACCCACGGACAGCCGGGGTGAAAATCATTGCGGCACCTGCACCAGTTGCATGGATGTCTGTCCGACCCGGGCCATCGTTGCACCTTATATAGTGGATGCGCAGCGCTGTATCTCTTATCTCACCATTGAATTGCCCGGCGCTATTCCTGTTGAGTTGCGTCCGTTATTGGGCAACCGGATCTATGGCTGTGACGACTGCCAGTTGTTCTGTCCCTGGAACCGGTTTGCACATGATACCGACGAAGCGGATTTCCTGCCCCGTCAGCAACTGGATGAAATCACTCTGCTGGAATTATTCAGTTGGGACGAACAGACCTTTCTCGACAAGCTGGCCGGTTCAGCGATACGCCGCATCGGCCATGAACGCTGGTTACGCAATATTGCCGTGGCGTTGGGGAATGGTCCGGCATCGTCTGCTGTGTTGAGTGCGCTGGAGGAAAAGCGATCTCATCCCTCGCCGCTGGTGCGCGAACATGTGGAATGGGCGCTGGCGGTGTTGAGTCAACCATAAACGACACATACCGACAGGTTTCAAAAGTAAGGGAACCATTACCGACACGGTAGTGGTAAAACAGGCGGGCGGTTCAGGCTTCCACGTCCAGATTCTGGCCGACACGCGAATCATCATCCATCGGCTCAGTCTCGGCTGACTCAACTTCTTCCAGCTCCGCCTTGGCGCGTTTGTCATTATAGGCTGCCAGACTCGCGGTATTTTTTGCCAATGAAACTTCTCGATCCAGTGCATTTAACGCCGACGCTATATCGGCGCCGATTCGCATAGCCATGTTGTCTACTCCTTTGGTTTTTCGGTGTCCGGCCTGCGGCTCCTGCTGTTACAATAGCCCGCATGCCCATGGTGACCTCTTAATATGCAAACACCATTCCCGATCCCCCAACTCACCGATATCACCGGACTGATCCTGGCCGGCGGCCGCGCTTCACGCCTGCAGGGTGAGGATAAGGGACTGATTTTACTGGCCGGAAAACCGCTGATTGCATATACCATCGAGCGACTCGCCCCCCAGGTCAACAGCATTCTCATCAGTGCCAACCGGAACCGGCTTGCCTATGCCGGCTATGGGTTGCCGGTCTTTGCCGATGACAATGCCGACTTCAACGGGCCATTGGCGGGGATGCTGGCCGGTTTGAAACAGTGCAACACGCCGTGGTTACAATGTGTCCCCTGTGACAACCCCCGTTTGCCGGATGATCTGGTCATGCAACTTTCCGGCCGCATTCTGGCCGACACGGCGATTGCGGTGCCGCGTTGGCAGGGGCGGCTGCAACCGGTTTACAGTCTGCTGCACCGTTCGCTCACTGCACCACTTGAACAGGCATTAAAACAAGGCCATTACAAGGTTCAACAATGGGTAACCGAACAGCCCCATGTGGTTGTCGACTTTCCCGATACGGCCGGTTTCTTTAACATCAATACACCGCAGGATTTGCAACGGGCGGCCCAACCATGACCATTTCCACCGCATGCCCCCTGCTCGGGTTTGCCGCCTGGAGCGGCACGGGTAAAACCACTTTACTGACACAATTGATCCCGTTGCTGAAAGCAAAAGGCTTGGCCATCGGTATGATCAAACATGCCCATCACCAATTTGATATCGATAAACCCGGCAAGGACAGTTACGAACTGCGCAAGGCCGGGGCGGAGCAGATGTTGATCGTCTCAAAAAATCGCTGGGCGCTGATGGTGGAAACACCGGGGCTGTACGATGACCCGCCGCTGGATGAGATGGTCGCGCAGCTTGATCAGGACAAGCTGGATCTGATCCTGGTGGAAGGCTTCAAGCATGCCGCCTTTGCCAAGATTGAACTGCATCGGCCGATCATCGGCAAACCCCTGCTCTATCCGGCAGACCCGTCCATCATCGCCATTGCATCGGATACAGTTGATCGCATCAACACCGACTTGCCGCTGCTGGATATCAATAACCCTGCATCAATTGCCGAATTTATTCTGCAATTTATTGATAATTTTCACCACGCAAGGGACAACGTCACGGCAGGATAACGATATAATGCCGCATTGAAATTGTCATGCACCCAATACTCCTCGGCAGGTAATCAGATACCATGAATAAACATATCCCCGTCACCATGAATTGCAATACCGACAACGGTTGGTTGAGTGTCGATCAGGCCCGGGCACGCATGTGTGACAGCGTCAAGGTCATCGACGGATTCGAACGTGTGGCCCTTCGAGCAGGTCTCAATCGTATGCTTGCACAGGATGTCATCTCCCCCATCAACGTACCGCCTTACGATAATTCAGCCATGGACGGTTACGCTGTGCGTGCGGCTGACCTGCCGGCAAGCGGCGAAGCCAAACTCAAGGTCATTGGCAGTTCCTTTGCCGGTACCCCGTTCGATGGTGAAGTACAGACAGGTGAAACCGTACGCATCATGACCGGCGCGCAAATACCGCAGGGTGCCGACACCGTCATCATGCAGGAACAGGTACAACGTACTGATGATGCGATCACTATCGGCATCGGACATAGACAAGGGCAGAATGTGCGCTACATCGGTGAAGATATCCAACAGGGTGGTTCTGCGTTGCAAGCCGGTAAAAAAATCGGGCCGGCCGAACTGGGTTTGCTGGCTTCGCTGGGTATACCTGAAGTCACTGTAAAAAGAAAACTGCGAGTCGCCTTCTTTTCCACCGGTGATGAACTGCGTGCCATAGGTGAGCCACTGGCTGAAGGCCAGATCTATGACAGCAATCGCTACACCCTGTACGGCATGTTGACGCAATTGGGGGTGGATCTGATCGACATGGGCGTCATCCCCGATGTGCGCAGCGAGATCGAAAACGCCTTCACCACCGCTGCATCACTGGCCGATGCCGTGATCACCTCCGGCGGTGTCTCGGTAGGTGAAGCCGATTATGTGAAAGAGACACTGGATAAGCTGGGCGAGATCAACTTCTGGAAGATCAGCATGAAACCGGGCAAACCGCTGGCTTTTGGCAAAGTGAATAATGCGGTGTTCATCGGCTTGCCCGGCAATCCGGTGTCAGTCATGGCCACCTTTTATCAATTCGCCCTGCCCGCACTTCGTCGCATGATGGGCCAACAGGATATCGATCCCGTGATCGTTAAAGTGCCCTGCAAAACCATGCTGAAAAAACAGCCCGGCCGCACCGATTTTCAACGCGGCGTATTATCACGCAATGACAAGGGTGAACTGGTGGTGGACGGCAGCGGCATGCAGGCCTCGCATATTCTCAGCGGCATGAGTCATGCTGATTGTTTCATCATCCTGCCCGCCGAATCCGGCAATGTAGAAGCAGGTACGCTGGTGGATGTACAGCCATTTGCCGGACTGCTCGTATAAGTATGCCATCATGTAGAAAACCATTTCTCTACAGCACTCATTACCACTGACGTGCTGCAAGGTATTACCGTAATGAAGAAGATGAGTAACAAAAATCCGGTGATCTCTCTACTTACGGCAACAGATTCAGCGTCGTCGTCGGCCTTGGGTCAATTCAATGGCATGCCGACTACCCTGCCGCCGCAGACGATGAGGGGACTAATGTTTCAGCCGGTCTTGCACTGCGCCTTCATTTAACATCACATCTCACCCTGCGCATCGAAGGTGAAACAAATTATCATGTCGGTCGACTTGTTTCGGGCAACAATGATGATCATCTGGAGGTATGGTGGCTGAGCCTCTGTTACCGCAGGTAACGACAGCCATATCAACAGGTTCGGACTTGTCCGAGCCATGAAAAAAAACTATGCTCGGCATAGTTAACAACGAGACAAGCACATGCCAACCATGCTCTCACATCCGGCTGTTGCCATCGGGCTGCTGCCCTGGTTCCGTCAAATTGCCGAATACCGCGCCATACTGCTGACCGGGATGGCATTGGCCATACTGCCGGATATTGATGTTGTCGGTTTCAAACTCGGAGTCCCCTACGGTCACCTGTTCGGCCATCGCGGTTTTTCTCATTCCCTGTTCGCCGCACTGCTGCTGGGCGGCGTCATGGCCTGGTGGCTGTGTCGTACTCGTGACATTCCGTTCAAGACGACCTGGCTTTATCTGTTTATTTGTATGGCTTCCCATGGTGTACTGGACGCCATGACCAACGGCGGTCTGGGTATCGCCTTTCTCTCACCCTTCAGCAATGAACGTTTCTTTCTCCCCTTTCAACCCATCAAGGTCTCCTCACTCACCGTGCAACACTTTTTCGGACAACACGGCCTGAATGTACTGAGCAGTGAACTGATCTGGATCTGGTTGCCGGTGCTGCCGATCTTTCTTGCCGGGATGTATTTGCGTCGCCAGTCAAATCGACTGGTCTATGATGAAACCGGCTGATTTTCATAATCCAAATAGGGTCTATCGTTCGGTGGTCTACTGTCGTTTCGAGGTATCAAACACCTGATTTTGTTTATGCTATAAAGATAAAAGCCGATATCTTTCATAAGCTGCACATTGTCAGCAACCCACACGTTTTACAGGGCATAACAACCACCCGGCATCGACAGGATTGACCGCAGAAAGAATCATGCAGCCATTAACCTCGACACGTGTCTTTATCTTTATCGTCAGTGTTTTCACCATACTGGAGTTGCTGATTATGCTCTTCCTGGAAGAGGTCGCGGTGCATTTCAGCGCACTGACCAGGGTACTGCTGGATACCACTTTGCTGGCCGCACTTTCCACCCCCATCATCTATTATTGGGTCTTCAAGCCTTACATCACCGAACGTGACAAACATCTGGAGCAGATCCGCCATTTGGCTTATCACGATCCCTTAACCAATCTGGCCAACCGTCGCTTGCTGTTTCAGCACTTGGAGAAAGCCATTGCCTTTTCTGCACGACACCAGATATTCAGCGCACTGATACTCATTGATATTGACAACTTTAAACCCATCAATGATAAATATGGACATGACGCGGGGGATGCCTTGCTGATTGAAATCGCCAAACGTTTGGAAAACATTACCCGCACCGAAGATATTGTCAGTCGCATCGGTGGTGATGAGTTTGTGGTGGTTGTCAGTCAACTGAGCAAATCAAAAGAGGATGCCCGCGCCAAGGCAGACGCCATCGCCCAAAAGTTACGTGTTGCGATTTATCAACCGTTTGAATACGGTGGCAAGTATATCCTGGCCAACTCCAGCCTCGGCGTTCGAGTCATCGGGCAGGACCGGCATGACCCCGATTCGCTGCTGAAGGATGCCGACAATGCCATGTACAGCGTCAAGGGACGTGAAACCGGTGGTGTTGGTGTTTGTGACCATTAACGCCATCTAGTGGCTCGGCGCCAGTTCCGACCAGTTGCCCTCCGGTAAAAACTCCGCTTCATTTTTAATCGCCAGGGCCTGTTCCTTTTGCCCCAGCGCAGTCAGGATGCGACTTTTCAACAGAAGAGTTTCGCGCACCTCGGCACGCAAGGCCAATGCCTGATTGACGGCCTGTAAGGCCTGCGTATACTTTGCGGCCAGGAAGTAGGTCATGGCCAGGTTATGAAAACCCTTTTGATAGGTTGGATCGACACGCACTGTCTGATTGAAGTGTTGCAACGCCTTGTCCAATTCACCCCGTTGCGCATAGATCACACCCAGATCATCATTGGCTTCGGCATTATTCGGATCGATTTTGATCGCCATGAGAAAATCCTGCTCGGCATGGTCTCGATCACCCTTCCATAAATAACGTACACCGCGTTTGGTATAACCGGTGGAACTGTTTGGTTCTCGCTTGATGAATTCCCCCAGGTCGGCAATGCCCTTGTCGATCTCGCCCATCCGGCCATAGGCCATACCGCGTCCGAACCAGGCACGACTGTGTTGTCGATCGATACCCAGCGCTTGTGTATAGTCGCGCACGGCCTTGTCGAACTCATGCAGTTTGAACCAGGCGTCGCCGCGTTGTACAAACAAATCGGCATCATTGGGGCTGGTATTGATCTGTGCGGTGATTTGATTGATCAGTTTGTCCATCTCCTCATGAGTAATCAAACTGACCTCTGCGGGTTGTATCGCTTCCCCGGTCATGTTGATTTCTGCAAGGTCAGGATGACGATAACGCCCCGCTTCTTTTGGCAACATTTCGAAACAGGCCAGATAGGTCTCCATACCGGTCTGGCCCGGACCATCGCCATAGGCCGTGTCAAAGTCATCTTCATCGGTGGACACCATCACCTGTTCATTGAAATAACGGCCCTGACATTGTTCATAGATATGGTTACCGGAAGCGTCAAACTGACGATAGCTGTGCAGTTCGTCATTGTAATAGTGAAAATTGATCAGTGTTTGCACCGGTGCATTACGCCCCTGCGGCAACCAGGCGGCCAGATAATCCCGCACCACACGTCCCTGGTTGTCATAGATATAAACAGCGATCATATGCACACGGTCTTTCACACCCCGTTCCCATTGCACGGTACTAAGCAAACGTTGCGACTGTTTGTCAAAATATTGTACTTCGGTGTAAAAATCGGGTTGGCCGGCATAACCGGCTGTCGTACTGACTTCCTTGATCTCATGTTTGCCCTGATACCAGTGGTGCAGTTTCAGCAAGGCATCGGAAAAGCGGTTCCACGAGTTAACATGCTGTTTGTCTTCCTTGAGCGCCGGCGGTCCGCCGGCAGCCCAGAGTGTTGTCGAGAAAATGAATCCTGCGACAATACATAAGTGGCGATATCCCATATTCTTCCCCTTTGCTACAGTACACTGAACAAAACTTGCTTACATAATAAACGTCCGGTGCGGCGATTTATTCCCAAAGATTGAAAAAAAATGGAATAAAAAACCACTGTGCTGCGTTTATCCTTGAATACCCACACAATCGGGACAGGGCGGGATGGGATTCTTCTGGCAAAACAAACAATTTGAGCAAACCCTGAACCTTCACTGGCAACGGCTTTATCGTCAGGCCTATGCCTGGTGTCACGATCCGCAACTGGCCGGCGATCTGGTACAGGAAACCCTGAGCCGCAGTTGTCGCCGACCCTACCAATTTGAAAACGACAAGGCGCTGGGTGTCTGGCTTTATAAAGTGATGAATAATTGCTGGCGAGACCACCACCGACAACAACGCGAGATGGTGCCCCTGGATGAAATGCATATGGTCACAGAGTCAGGACCGGATCTGTCCCTGGCACAACAACAACTGCAACACACCGTACAACAGGCCATGGCGCAACTGAAAGCGGACCATCGCCAGATCATTACACTGATCGATATGGAAGAGTTCAGCTACACCGAAGTGGCGGAAATTCTCGATATACCGACAGGTACGGTCATGAGCCGCCTGAGTCGCGGCCGACAACAACTAAAGTTGATCCTCGAAAAAACATCACCGTCCCTCGCCGCCGGCGGGACGACGATCCGGAGTATCAAACCATGAATTCACCACATATCCCTGAATCACAACTACACGCCTATGTTGATGGGCAACTGGATACCCATGAACGGGCTGAAGTACTGGATGCCACCCGGACCGATGCGGAACTGGCGCGTCAACTGGCGGAACTGAACCGACTCAAGGAACTGGTGCGTCTCGCTTACCAAAACCCGCCGCCGCCCCGCCAACTGCCCCATTCCCGGCCTGCGCGCTTATCACGCAGCGGACAGGCGATTGCCGCTTCCTGCCTGCTGACGCTCGGCCTGGTTGCCGGCTGGTGGGCGCATACACCGGCACCGGGACCCGGTTTTCAGGAGCTCTCACAACTGGATCAACCGATCCCGCCAGGTGACAGAGTGCTGCTGCATATCAGCAAAATGGATACTCAACGCATCACCCATGCCCTGGACAAGGCCGAGCGTCTGTTGCAAAACAGTGTCCAACAACATCGGCCCCTGCAACTGGAGATTGTGGCCAATGCCGAAGGACTGGGGATGTTACGTGAGGACTCACCCTTTGGTGATCGGATCAGAACCATGCGCCAACAACACACCAATGTGCGTTTCCTGGCCTGTGGTATTGCCATGGAAAATGCCCGACTCAAGGAAGGCAGGGAACCGAAGTTGCTCCCCGAAGCGAATAAAATCAACGCCGCCCTGGAGCAGATCCTCGGGCGGCTGAAAGAAGGCTGGATCTATGTGAAGGGCTAGCCGTTATTGGCTTTGGTCGCTTCTTCGGCCATGGCCTTGCGAACCTCGTCCATATCCACTGCCCTGGCCTGTTCGATGAGTGATACCAGACCGGATTCAGGCAATGCGCCCGGTTCTCCATACAGGATCACTTGATCACGGAATACCATCAGGGTCGGGATGGATCGGATCTGGAAAGTGGCTGCCAATTCCTGCTCTTCTTCGGTATTTACCTTGGCAAAGACGATATCAGGGTGTTTTTCAGCAGTGGCTTCAAAAACGGGTTTGAATGACTTGCAGGGACCGCACCAGGGCGCCCAGAAGTCAATGATTACAAAGGCATTATCGTTAATCGTGGCTTCGAAATTGTCTTTCGTCAGGTCAATGGCCGCCATGGCGAATCTCCAGGTAATATTAGAAAACGCTAATATTTTAGCGGAACAAGCGTGAAAAGACCACCACTAACCAAAATATCCTTAAGTTTACCGCAATATTCGGTTAGTATCTTTCAGAATGAATTTGTCTCTTTATTTTCCTTACCGGAGTATGGAATGAAAATAAAATTGTTCACTCTGCTTCTTTTCTATACGGGACTTATCACCGGCACATCAGCGAATGAAACCAAAGGTCCTATCGGTGTCCTCAGCCTAATGGGTGAGAATGCAAACCTGGTACAAGTCGGTTTTTCAATCTTTGAAAATGAGTCCGCAGTCAACAACGTAAAAGAATGGAATGTGGATAACGAGGTTGAAGATGAACTGGCCGAACAATTCAAGAAACTTGGTTACAGCTCTGTTACCCTGCTTGGGAAATACAAAAATACAATTAAACAAAAATATTATGACTATGAAGCCCAACATCAATTTGAACTTACCAAACCTCTAGCGGAATTTTTGCAGCGCACTGGAAGCTCTCTCGGTCTAAAGGAAATACTGGTTCTTGGTAAAAGCTCCGGCCCGATCCTTACAACCAACCAGTATTACCTTGGTTACGGCTACTATGTCCATGCAAGACGCACCGTGGGACATTTCAAATCTGTTTATTTCATTCTTGATGTAGAGAAAAACATGGTTACAAAATCTGGTTTCCTTGATGCTTTAATGCCTGTCGAAAACAACAGGCAACTAACAGATGATGAAAAAAGCGCAATTTTCAACTATGTTAAAAAAGATGAAATCAATCAGACTTTGGTACAAAAATACCGCCAACAGATTTATGATGGAAACTTCACGAAAACAGAAAGAAAACTGCTGGAAAAAACCTACAGCGCACAAAACTCTTCCATGGAGTACTTTGAAGACATGGAGCACAAGTTAATGGTCATGTTGTACCCTCCGATTGGAACCCCATCCATGTTCCACATTCTGCTGCCCACCGACAGGTCATCACTGGATAAGTCACTGGAAAAAATACAACAGTTTGCTGTCAAGCAGTTACCGGAGAAACTTGCCTTTATACCTGTTCGCTTTGAAAGCGAAGGCGATTAAATGAATAGACAGGTTTAACACTCTAAACCGATAGCTGAAACTCAGGACTCCGCAGCGGTCGATTTTTCGCAGGTATCGGCCTGTCGAGTGAGCTCATCCTTTCTGCCGCTGTCCAGTTCGATCTGGTTATGCAGGTTCTTGATGCATTCGATCAAATCACCCTGGGTCGGTGCTCGCACCGGTCGTTGGCACTTGTCCAGTTTGACGATCAGACTGCGATCCGGTACACAACGTTTGATGACTGTCGGTTTTTGCGGGTTAATGCACCCCTGAAGCGCCGTAGATGATATCAACAGCATCAGGATGTACGGTCGTGTTATAGTAGTCACTGAAATCCTTGTTGGTTGCCAGTTTGTCACGTATTTGTTGATCTTCTATTTTCTTTTTTTCTTTCTGTGCCAGTTCAAGTTGTGAAATAGCTTCACGCGATTTTTGTTGCTCCCTGGCCATCTCCTTTTGCAAGGCCGCTGCAACCTCATTCACTCTTTGGGTCATCTCCAGTGTGGCCTTGTCATAGCCATTGTTGTAGGCGGTGTAATAGGTTACACCGAATGCGCCAACCACTAACAGCAAAATAAAAGCCACTACATAAATTTTCATACCCGACGCTCCCTGGGGCAGACGATAACACTACACAGTATAGACCAGTGCACGAAGAGCAAAAGCAGGATGATTGACTAATGTTTGTGCAGAATAGTTGGTATATGACAACAGCAGGAGAATAGGTGTCACGCTGTGCATAACGGTCAGTTTTTTCATTTACACAGCGATGATCGGATTAATGTGATGCCCTTTCGGTGTAAAGAATTAATTTTCAATCGCTTAAATCTCACGCATGAAACGACATGCGGACAAACATTGTTATCTGAGACAATCGCCCCGGCTGTTCTACCTGTCGTAAACATGGATGGATACCTTATTATTATTACAACAATAATTTCCCTCCTACTGAGTGGTTTGTTTGTTGTTGTAGAACCATAAATTGAGCAAACAGAACAGTTTGCATCGATGTGAATCCATGCATATACAGTTTTTAATTGTTGTCTTTTGAAGAAAAAGGCCGCAGTAGTTGCCGGAATGGCATCCAGAAAGGGTCAAGGGTTCATCATGCTTTACGCAAGGGTTTGACACCACCCTGTTCCCGGTAGCGCCGATAGTCTTCCAGCACCAGGGCATGATCAAAGGCCAGCGGTGCGGGCAGTTCATCCAGACTAAATACCCTGACGTTTTTTGCATCATCAGCGGCTTTGGGTGTGCCGCTTGCTGTGGCCACATAGACTGCCGTCACGGTATGACCGCGCTGATCACGGGCCGGGTCGGAATAGATCCCCAACAAAACCTGTAACTCTACCGTCAAACAGACCTCTTCCTGCATTTCGCGGATGGCGGCCTGTTCCACCGTTTCACCCACATCCACAAAACCGCCGGGGATAGCCCAGCCGTAGGGCGGGTTGGCCCGTTCGATTAACACGATAGGTCGATCCGGTCGATCGGTGAGTTCGATGATGGCATCAGCAGCAAGCAAGGGCGTAACCGGTTTGGGCATATCAGTCACCAACCTGATTCTTGTTGATAAAGCGAATAATCCGTCGACGATCCCGTTTATCGGGTCGACCTTCGGTGCGCGGCGCGGAAGCCGCCAGAATGCGACGTTGTTCGACCAATGCCTCACGCGTTGCCCTGGCCTCGGCATCTTCCGCGTAGAGTTGCTGCGCCACTGTCGCAGAACCCCGCCGGGCGGAAAGTTCCAGAATGGTGATCTTGAAAACATAGGGAGACTTGCGAATCTCCAGCACATCACCGACTTTCACTTCCCGTGAAGGTTTGACACGATTCCCCTCAACGTGAACGTGACCACCATTCACGGCTTCGCTTGCCAGGGAGCGGGTTTTATAAAACCGTGCCGCCCACAACCATTTGTCGATACGCAACTTGTCCATGCAGCGCTAAATCCAGCCCAGCCACACCAATAACCAGGCGCCGATGATCCAGTCATACAAGACACAAAGCGGTGGATACCACCGGCGCACCTTGGTCTGTACGGCAGCGGGGTGGTGGATCAGGTCCCATCCGCCGTGTGCGAAATAGCCGATCACCAGCCAGACCGGTTTGCCCCACATGCCGAACAGAGCCAGACCGAGAAAAACCGCTGCAGCAAAGCATTCGATCAGGATAATGTTCTTTCTGCCATCGGCAATGGCGAAACCTATATATATGGAGGCAATCACCGCCAGCACCATACCGATTGCATCCAGCGCCTTGCCATAGGGCAAGAGGTGAAAAATAAAGCAGGTCAATGCTGCTGCGCCGATCGTTAAAAGTAGTTTTTGCATATTTCCGGGCTTTTTTGTGGTTATAAGTAAGTTAATTTCCGTTGATCCAGCGGGTGGTTAGTCGCCTGACAGCAAGGTAGAATCATCGGATGAGCATCCCAAGTATAAGCCGTACAGCACTGATTAAACAGTTGCAGTCTTTCCTGCCCCGCACAGCGGTGTTGTATGAAGAAGAGGACACCCGCCCTTATGAGTGCGACGGGTTGTCAGCCTATCGACATTTACCCTGGCTGGTTGTGTTGCCGGAAACGGTGGCGCAAGTTCAGACGATCATGCAACTTTGCCACGCAGAACGTGTGCCGGTGATCGCCCGGGGAGCCGGGACCGGACTGTCAGGCGGTGCGCTGCCTGCTGACAAAAGTCTGGTGCTGAGTCTGGCCCGCTTTAACCAAATTCTGGAAATCGATTTACCCAACCGTGTTGCCACCGTCCAGCCCGGTGTACGCAACCTGGCCATCAGCGACGCCGTGCGTGAACATGGTCTTTATTATGCGCCGGACCCCTCCTCACAAATCGCCTGCACAATCGGCGGCAATGTGGCGGAAAACTCCGGCGGCGTGCATTGTCTTAAATACGGTTTGACCGTCCATAACATCCAGCAATTAAAAATCGTCACCGTGGACGGCGAGTTGGTCACTATCGGCGGCGGCGGTCTGGATGCCGCCGGTTATGATCTGTTGGCCCTGATGACCGGTTCGGAAGGTTTGTTGGGGATCATTGTTGAAGTCACCGTAAAACTGTTACCCCTGCCGCAACGGGCCCAGGTAATGCTGGCCGCTTTTGACAAAGTGGATCAGGCCGGTACAGCCGTTGCATCGATCATCGCGCACGGTATTATCCCCGCCGGACTGGAGATGATGGATAACCCGGCGATTCGCGCCGCCGAGGCCTTTGCTCATGCCGGTTATCCAACTGATGCGGCGGCCATCCTGCTGTGTGAACTGGATGGCAGCAATGAAGAGGTCTCGGAACAGATCATGCAGGTACGTGAGTTGTTACAGCAGGCCGGCGCCACCCAAATCCGCACGGCGGCCGATGAAGCGGAACGGCTGCAAATCTGGCGTGGTCGCAAATCGGCTTTTCCTGCCGTGGGCAGACTGGCCCCGGATTATTACTGCATGGACGGCACTATCCCGCGCAAACAATTACCCTTTGTCCTGCAACGCATCAATGAGCTGTCTGAAGAGTACGGCTTGCCGGTCGCCAATGTCTTTCATGCCGGTGACGGCAACCTGCATCCATTGATACTGTATGACGCCAACAAACCGGGTGAACTGCATCGCACGGAAGAGTTTGGTGCAAAAATTCTTGAACTGTGTGTGGAAGTCGGCGGCACGATCACCGGTGAACACGGTGTCGGTATGGAAAAGATCAACCAGATGTGTGTGCAGTTCAACAGCCTGGAGTTGAGTCAGTTTCACGCCATCAAGGCCGCGTTTGATCCACACACCCTGCTGAATCCCGGCAAGGCTGTTCCCACGCTGCATCGTTGTGCCGAACTGGGGGCCATGCATGTGCACCATGGCCAATTACCCCACCCGGAACTGGAACGTTTCTGATGTCTGTTGTACATGCAGAATTAAGCCCGGCGGAACACAGGCAATTACTGTATGGCCTGCAACGGCATGACTGTTATGACCATCCGGTCAGTCACATGCAACTGGTCGAGACACACATCTCTTCTGTGATCCTGACCGGCACATATGCCTACAAACTGAAAAAACCGGTGGATCTTGGTTTCCTTGATTTTTCCACATTGGCCAAACGCAAATTCTGCTGTGCTGAAGAGTTGCGTCTGAACCGTCGTCTGGCGCCGCAACTCTATCTGGATGTCAAAACCATCGGCGGCAGTCTGGAACATCCTGTGATGGGTGGTGATGATCCCGTGATTGACTATGCGATCCGCATGCGGGAGTTTGCACAATCGGCACAACTGGATCGGTTGTTAAAAAATAACGGCCTGCACAGCGCACACATCGATCAACTGGCGGAAACCATTGCACAGTTTCATCAACAGGCGGCACGCGCGGAACATCACACTGACTATGGCGACCCCGAACAGATTCAACAGCCGGTAGAGGAAAATTTCGCGCAAATTCGCCGCATCATTCACGAACCGGAATTACTGACACGCCTGGATCGGCCGGCACAGTGGTGTCAGCAACGTTTTGCTGCACTGACCTCCACCTTCATCGAACGCAAACAACAGGGCTATATCCGTGAATGCCATGGCGATATGCATTTACGCAACATGGTGTTGCTGGATGATACCGTCGTCCTGTTTGACTGTATCGAATTCAACCCGCAACTGCGCTGGATCGATACCATCAGTGATATCGCCTTCCTGGTGATGGATCTGGAAGATCGTCTGCAAGCCCCTCTGGCGCGGCGTTTTCTGAATCGTTATTTGGAATTGAGTGGTGATTACGCCGGTGTGGCGGTGCTGGATTATTACAAGGTCTATCGCGCCATGGTGCGCGCCAAAGTGGCCGCCATTCGTCTGGCGCAACAGGACGTTTCGGAATCGGATCGACAGGCCGCCATGACCGACCTGCACAATTATCTTGATCTGGCGGAGCGGGACAGCCGGACAACCACACCTGCCTTGCTGTTGACCCGCGGCGTATCCGGGTCCGGTAAAACATTTTATTCCCAACAAATACTGGAACAGGCTGATGTCATTCGCCTGCGTTCCGACGTGGAACGCCTGCGGCTCTACCCGGACACAGCACCGCAGGAGCGTTACAGCACAGCGACATCAGACAGCGTCTATGCCCATCTATACGCACAGGCGGATCTGCTGTTGCAGCACGGTCAACGTGTTATCGTCGATGCGACTTTTCTGGACAACGACAGGTTCGCGCCCTTTGTTGCCTTGGCGGCAAAACATAACCTGCCACTGACGATTCTGGAATTCACCGCCGCTGAATCCGTCCTTGCCCGACGTATCGCACAGCGACACACTGATGCATCGGAAGCCACAATCGACATCATGCGGCAACAATTACAAACCCGACAGGCCCTGCCGGCGAACTTGCAACCATGCACCATTACCCTGAACACCGAACAAGAGATCAATATCGAATCACTGTGTCGGCAACTCTTTAAAGACTAAAACAGCATGAATGACCTGGACTACAGCAAAATATTGCAGGATCAGATCCTGGAAGCCTATAACGAACGGCAGCCGATCCGCATCAGCGGTTATCAGAGCAAGGCATTTTTTTATCGGCCGATCCATGCCCCGGTGGTGGATGTCACTGCCCATCGCGGCATCCTGAACTATGAACCCACTGAATTGATCATCACGGCCCGCGCCGGTACCCCGCTCAGCGAGATCGATGCCGCACTGGCGGAGCATCATCAGATGCTGGCATTTGAACCGCCATACTTTGCTGACAATGCCAGTCTGGGCGGTACTATAGCCTGTGGTCTGTCGGGACCACGGCGTCCCTGGTCGGGTTCTGCACGGGACTTTGTGCTGGGTACCCGCATCATCAACGGCAAGGGCGAGATCCTGTCGTTTGGTGGTGAGGTAATGAAAAACGTGGCCGGTTATGATGTCTCGCGCTTGATGACCGGCGCCATGGGCACGCTGGGGCTGTTGCTGGATATCTCCCTCAAGGTCCTGCCCCGCCCGCAACGGGAGATCACCCTGAGCCGGGAACTGGATGCCAAACAGGCATTGCAACAAATGTTACAACTGTCACGCCAGTCCCTGCCGATTTCGGCCCTCTGCCATGACGGTGAAAAGATGTATCTTCGCTTGTGCGGTGCAGAAAAATCCGTACTGGCTGCAAAAAAACAACTGGGCGGTATTGAAGTCGATGATTCTGCAACGCTGTGGCACGGTATTCGTGAACACCGGCACCGCTTCTTTCACAGTGAGCAACCCCTGTGGCGACTCTCCCTGCCGGCCGCCACCCCCATCCAGGCCCTGCCGGGCAAACAGTTCATCGACTGGGGCGGTGCACAACGCTGGTTATATACCGAACTGGACGCGGAAGCCTTGCGCGCCAAGGTCAGTGAATATCAAGGTCATGCCACGCTGTTTCGTCATGGTGATCGCAATAGCGAGATATTCCATCCTCTGCTCGGCAAACTCAAACAACTGCAGATGGAACTGAAACTGGCCATGGATCCCCACTGCATTCTTAACCCGACCATGCTGTATTCAGACTTTTAGCCATGCAAACACAACTTGCCGATAACATTAAAAACACCGCCGCCGGTCAGACTGCCGACACCATTTTGCGTCGCTGTGTGCATTGCGGTTTTTGTACCGCCACCTGCCCGACCTATCAATTACTGGGTGATGAATTGGACGGTCCGCGGGGACGCATCTACTTGATCAAACAGTTACTCGAAGGCAAGCAGGTCTCGCGCAAAACCCAAACCCATCTGGATCGTTGTCTGACCTGTCGTTCCTGCGAAACCACCTGCCCCTCCGGTGTGGAATACAGTCATCTGCTGGATATCGGTCGGGAGATTCTGGCCCAACGTGTGCGACGTCCAGTGCTGCAAACTCTACTGCGCAAACTGCTCGGTATGGTCTTGCCGAATCGCACCGTATTTGGTGCATTGGTCAGGATCGGTTATACCGTGCGCGCCTTCCTGCCGAAACGAATGCGCAACACCCTGCAATATGCCGGTCAGGTCAACACACCGTGGCGGGATAGTGAACACAAGCTGCAGGTCATTTTACTGGATGCCTGCGCCCAGGCCGATCTGGCGCCGAATATTAATCTGGCTGCCGCTCGTGTACTGGATAAACTGGGTATGCGTGCCATCCGTCTGCCACACAGTTGTTGTGGTGCATTGCCACATCACATGACGGAAGAAGAACGCACCCTGCGAATGATCAAGACCAACATTGATCACTGGTGGCCGCAACTCAACAGTAATGTGAAATACATCGTCTCCACCGCCAGCGGTTGCGGCGTTATGGTTAAGGACTATGGCCGTTTGTTAAAAGATGATGAGGATTATGCGGAACGCGCCGCTCTGATCAGCGCACGATGCCGTGATATTGTCGAGGTGATTGCGGAGCAGGATCTGACCGCTTTGCAGATTGATGCCGGCCGTTCGGTCGCGGTGCATACCCCCTGCACATTGCAGCACGGTCAAAAGCTTAACACGGCGGTGGACAACATTCTGCAACGCCTGGGGTTTGATTTATGTGCTGTGAAAGAGGCTCATCTGTGTTGCGGCTCTGCCGGTACTTATTCGATCCTGCAGCCGAAGATATCGCAACAACTGTTGCAGAATAAACTGCAAGCCCTCAACGTCAACCGGCCGCAACTGATTGTCACGGCCAACATCGGCTGCCTGTTGCACTTGCAAAGCGGGTCCAATGTGCCGGTCAAACACTGGATCGAGTTACTGGACAGCCCCGCAGGGTAACGTGACACACTTTTTCACCCGACACCGGAAATCCGTGCTGCTTGGCACACTGTTGATTGGCGGTCTGGTTTTACAGGCACTGGATATCATTGATCCGATCGCCCTGCTGACACAGGCGAGACACTATGCGGACACCCCCTGGTTAATTGCGGCACTGATTGTCTGGCAAATCGTGTTGTTCACATTTGCCCTGCCCGGCTCCACTACACTCTGGCTGGTCGCTCCCCTTTATCCACCGTTAACGGCAGGGCTGATACTGGTCCTCGGCGGTACCGGCGGCGGTGTCAGTGCTTATTTCTTTGCCCGACATCTGGGCAGTGACTGGCAGGCACGTATCCGACACCAGCGGGTATTTCAGCGCATGGAACAACGGGGCGATATGTTAACCCTGCTGGGTCTGCGTATCCTGCCGGGATTTCCCCATTCCGCCATTAACTACGGTGCCGGTCTGTTACGATTGCCCTTGCGGCAGTTTGTGTTGACGACGGCGCTGGGGCTGGCAGTAAAAAGTGCAATTTATTGTCCGGTGATCTATCGCGCCGCCGGAACGGACATACGCCATTTCAAACTATCCATACAAGAAATTCTGCCTTTGCTGTTGTTGGCCCTTGGTTTGGTCATTCTCTCCCTGTATCTGCATACCCGGGACCGGCTGAAGGAAAAGAATCACTAATCGGCAGCAGCCACACTATTGCTGATACATACCGGTTTCACACCACCGACACACCAATCAGACTGGTGCATCTCGGCAGCACTGACGATCTGCCGCTCATCATCTATGCTTATACATAGCAAGACGCCATTCCTGTCGTTCTAATTCACTACTTAACGTAATCGCATTCTAAGTAGTTCATGCATTTTTTTATCACGCTTATACACAAAGGGACAAGTACGACACAAGACTGAACAAACCGAGAGGAGATGCACATGGAGAATTTTGACTTTGATGTCATTGTGGTGGGTTCCGGTTTCGGTGGTTCCGTGATGACCTGTCGTCTCGCGGAGAAAGGTTATCGGGTCTGTCTGTTGGAGCGCGGCCGTGAATACGGCATGGGTGATTTCCCGCGTCGCATACAGGAAATGAAAAATGCCGTCTGGGATCCGGAAGACCATAAATACGGCCTGTTCGAAATCATGGCCCATCCGGACAGCGATGTGTGTACCGTGAACGCCAGCGGTCTGGGCGGTGGTTCATTGATCTATTCCAGTGTCCTGCAACGCATGGAAGCGGAATCGTTTTACGGCTGGCCGGGTAACATCGATGCAGAGGAATTGCATCCTTATTATGAGAAGGTGCTGGCTGCCATGCAGGCCGAACCCTATCCGTTTGATGATCCCTTTTATCGCGCCACACCCAAGACACAGGCACTCAAGGATGCGGCGACAAGGTTATCCATGGAAACGGATGGCACTGCACCGCCAACAGGTTATTTCCCGCCGTTGGGGATCTGGTTTAAAGGTGATCAACCTGGTGAGCAAAGCAAGAACATGCACGATGTCCTGTTGGCCAAATGCACCAAATGCGGTGACTGCACCATCGGATGCAACATCCATGCGAAAAACAGCCTCAACCTCAACTATCTGGCCAGGGCGCGGAATCAGGCCCTGTTGGGTGCACACGGTGTTGCTGCAGAAATTCGCACCCGCACCATCGTCACCGATATCCGGCCGACAGCAGACAAGTCAGGTTACACGGTAACCTGTCAACAAGGCAACGAGCAGAATCAGACGACGGCAACCACACTCACCGCCAAAAAAGTTGTGCTGGCCTGTGGCGCTGTCAACACCCCGGCCCTGTTAACACGACTCAAAAAGAAAGGGTCACTGCCTGAGTTGGGTATGCCTCTGGGCAAGCACTGGTGTGGTAACGGCGATCTGGAGGCAAACATCCACAGCAGTGCCTATGAGATGGCGCCGACCATCGGCCCCACCATCACCTATGCTATCCGATATAAGTATAAAGACTACCCGGACGGTTTTCCCCACTCGGCCTATATTGAAGATGGCGGACTGCCGCAACTGCTCTCCTGGTACATTGTTGGTATCCTGCCCTCGGCCGGCGCCCTGACCCGGGCCTTGCAGTTTATCCTGCGGGCAATTAAACGGCTGCTTGGCGGCAGACCGTTGATCAATGTTGGTGATGAAGTATCCAGACTGATCAAGAACGACCATTATTTGCGTCACAGCATGGTCCTGCTCTGCATGGGACGGGATCGTTCCGATGGCGAGGTCACCGTCAATGAGCAGGGCGACGTGATCATCAAATGGCGCATGGACAGCAGCAAGTTACACCTTGATCGCCTGTCCAAAGCGGCTGAAAATCTGTCCCGGGCGGCGGCTGGCAAATTACAGCTTAATCCGCTAACCTATCTGGATAAGTTGATTGCCGTGCACTGTCTGGGAGGATGTGTAATGGCCGACTCACCCGAACAGGGTGTGGTGGATATCAACGGCGAGGTATTTGGTTATCCGGGACTGTATATCGCTGACGGCAGCATCATACCGTCATCCACCGGGCCCAATCCGTCATTGACTATCGCCGCCATGGCAGAAAGGATAGCTGATCGCTTTCCTCTAAAAAAATAACAACCAGTCACTATTCGACATTACAGTCCGGAGTTCAGGTCAGGGTATGGGATTTAATTTTTTTAATAAACGCCAGATCAACAATAACGACAACCTCTTTCCCTACATCATCAGTCCGGCACCGGGCTGTCCCCTGTTGGTGGATAAAAACGCAGCGTCAATCGATGTCATCATTGCAGCAAGTCATCGCGGGATTAGCGGTGACTGGCAACTGCGTCCTGCGGCGGCCAACGGCGATGCAACACTTGCGAATATAGATTTGCAGGCAGATCCGGCCTCGCTGGTTGAGCTGGACGATATAGACAGCGGTTATCTGATTTCAGATTTGGCGGAAAATCGGCAACAGTTAAGCAAAACCGTTTTGCGATTGTTTGGCCCTGACACGCTCTTTTACAAGTTAACGCTGCGATTTGCCACTGACAATCCCGGTCCCCGGTCCAGGGCCTCCATCCTGTATGACCTGCATTTACATCGCACCGACGGCAGTACACATATCAAACACCACAGTGTTTGTTTGCTGAACAAGGCACAGGACAAACTGAAATTCACCCAGGTAACTGATTTGCATCTGGCGCGTCGCAATGATCTCATCGAGGCAGAGGTCAGTATTGAAGGTCCGGTTGAGAACTTTAATAACTTTAACGACAACCTGCGCCGCATGATTCGCAAGCTGAATACCGATTATGACAATGGTGAACTGGATTTTGTCATTCTCTCCGGCGATCTGATTGACTTTGTCTATCATGGTGCATCACATCAGCCGGAGTATCGGGATAATAACTGGCGCTTGTTTTATGAGATTATCACCGGCACCGGTCAGGAATATCGCCAGGGTAATCCCGGCTGCAAGGCACCGGTGTTCACCTCCACCGGCAACCACGACTGGACGCTCTTTCCATATGACATTTCCTATAAGCCCCATGTCTTTGGTATACCGGAAAGCCAAAAAGCCAAGGCTGAACTCTTTGATCATCAATACTACAGCAGCAAAGCGGAATACCGGGCCATTCTTGCCGAGCTGTATAACAAGGTAATCTCAGGCAGCACACCGCTGAACCGGGCAAATCACCTGATTACCGTCATCAAGTTGTTGCTAAGGTTTGTCAATTCGTGGCGCAGCAAAAATATCCTGCCGGTACTTGCGGTGTTATACGCCACCACTCTTGATTTCGACCCGAAGTACGTCTGGCTGTACTACGGTCTGATCTATACCGTCACCTATGCAACCCAACGAGTGTTGTTTTTCATTGCCGAGCACTATATCAAGCGAGTGATCGGCTTTTCGGTGATCCCCACTATCGAAAACGTCACGGCACTCTATGACTACTTTCTGAATATCAACCCCTATTTCAATTACACCTTTTCCTTTGGTGAAAATCATTTCATTGTGGTTGACACCGGTGCGGATTGTCTGGTGGCGGAAGAACTATGGGATGATGGCAAGAAAAAATTGAACAAAATCGGGCTCACTGACCTGATCGGCGGTTCGCCCGACAGCCAGGCCTTTTTCAGATTGAATGAATATTACAATATCGCGCAAATTACCTGGCTGGATAATATTCTCAATCTTATCCGGCAAGCAACCTCGGATAAACGGCGTATTATCCTCATCGCCCATGCCCCGCCCATCAATACCAAAAATCCACCGGTCATTCCCGCCGGGCAGAACGAAGTCGTGGTGAAGGCCGATGCCCGCTATGGCACGATTAATCACTATCTGAGCCAGTTTTACAGCTTGTGCCGCGGAAAAAAAGAAGGTTATCCGGATTATACGGGACCCGGCATTGATCTGGTCCTGTCCGGTCATACCCACTATGTCCGTGAATTTCGCATTGGCGAGCATAATCGAATTTATGCCGGTCAGTATTCACAAGCCGGCGAAGTCAGCAACTTTGATCAGGTCAAACCGCTGATATTACAAACGGCGGCCTGTGGTCCTATGGAACCGGGATTTGTCGACACCCCCTACTATCGTACGGTCAGCATTGATCAGCATGGCAAGATCCTTGACCTCAGCCATCGTTACCACCGCCATCAGGGATGAGTCACTGAATAAATTCCGGTAATCCGCTTGTGTGTATTTTCATTGGTAACTGCCAATTGACGAACTATTTCGATCCCTGTGTTAACTCAGCAATTTACTCGAATTATTCAAACCTGATACATGCACTTTTGTTGTCGTTTAAATGACTCATCAATTCCTCTAAACTGTAAATACAGCATCTGAAAAACTGTCTCCTGCAATATCTCTTTTACTATTGCCATTCGCTTTGCGGGTGTTGCTTTTTTCATACAAACCCAAACGACCAGAAGGAGTTGTCATGAAACCGCAAAAAATTTTCCCCATTCTGTTTCTCGCCCTGCTCGTCTCTTGCGATATAGGTGAAAAGCTCGATGAGCTGAAGGACACAGCCAAAGATATTACGACAGAAACCCTTGCCACACTGGATGATGCGATCAGTGCCCTGTCCGGTGAATCGGCAGCCTGGCAGGATGTTTTGACCAATACGATTTCAAAATTGACTGATGAGGCCCAGGCGACGGTCCGCAACGAAGTATCCAGTGTCCTGAGTCGTGCTATTGCCAAAACCGGCGTCGAATTGCGCTGTGAAGTTGATTTCATTCGCAATCGGGTTAAGGATGCCCTGATCAGAATAAAACTGAAATTCCTCGGCAAACCGGTCCCGCCGCTGGAGCCCAAGTTCTGTAATATCGATCCTGAAGCAGTGGATCGTGAAGCGGTGCCGAAGCATATCAAATCATTAAATTTCTACGGCTATGACTTTGATGTCGATCAGCAGATCAAGGTGTTGCTGGAGAGTGACAACGGCAGCAAAGCGGATGTCAGCCGTTTTCTGGACAAGCCGACCCATTACGCCATGACCCTGAAATTTGGCGGCAACGGCGTGCAACTCAACGCAAAAAGCCGGCGCTTTATCCTGCAATGGAAAAACCAGGTCATCTCCACCATCGGTGTCATCCAGCCCCAGACACCGGTTTGCGAAAGCAAGACCGAAACGGTTCGGGTCTCCCCCATCACCTACATACCGCCGCATACCCGGGGTGACACGGAATATAAAGGTCATGGCCCCAAAGTCACATCGAGTGTCAGGTGGGTGGTTTCTCCCAAACGTCTTGATGCCAGTATCACCATGCATGCGGCAGAGACCAAGAAAGACTGGACCACCGCCAGTGGTACAAAGCTGTTCCCTAATCTCTTTGTCCCTGATCCGGGTTGGCGCATCGACAGTGTGGTTGGTTCTTTGTCCAGCAGTCATGCTTATACTGATACCAACCATACCGAAGATCGTTATCAACTGGGCAGCGGCGGACCGGCCAGAGAACTGGTCTATGTGGGTGACACCAAGGGCAAAGAAGCCGGTACTCGTACCCAGGTAACCGTCTACTTCAATAATCCGCGTCTGGTTCTGGTACAGGATAAAAACTGTGTTTCCGGTTCCCAGGTTGCCGCGATGAAGAAGAAAGGCACGATCTCCAACAAGTCACTGCAACGGCTCAGTCCGGCCATGGTGAAAGATCTGCAAAAGATAAACAAGGTGTTTAAGGTCACACCCTGACATTTACGTGGAACACACCGGGAGTGAAGCCTCACTCCCGGTTTTGATATCTCACTTGATCAAATATCAGCCTTTTCCGCCACCCAGACAAGGGGGTGACAGGGGCGCACCATTGGTGTTCTTCGCCCATTCCTGACTGGTGTAGGTATGCAGGGCCAGGGCGTGGATCTTGCCGCTGACTTCTTCAGCCAACAGGGTGTTGATCATACGGTGGCGATTGATCAGGGTCTTGCCCTCGAAATCATCGGAGACCAGTGTCACCTTGAAATGTGATTCCGAGCCGGGCGGGACATTGTGGTTGTTACTTTCATTCACCACTTCCAGATGCAGGGCATTCACACCTGTTGCCAGTTTTTGTTCAATATCGGATTGGATACTCATTTTCAACTACCTCCTGCCGGTTGCTGATTATAACAAAACCCTCATGATGTACCCCATATCTCACTCTGAGTAGGCGCACGGGTCCGGGATAACCGTGCAATCTCGCGGGAAATTCTCTGCCTGACACCGCCCATGATATGCTTGTTCTCGATATATTTTTCAATACGGCAAACCATGACAAATCATCGAGAAATTCCCGATTGGGTCAACTGGATCGCACAGGACAGTGACGGCAGTTGGTGGGGTTATGAGGTGGAACCCCTGCAATATCATGCAGGCTGGTATGAAAATGAACTGGGGCGGCGCGTCAGGTTGCAGCGGGATGAATTCAATCCGGATTGGCAGTCGACACTGCAAAGGATTACTGCGTGACCGAGTGATCCGTAAAATTCAGCTCCAAAAACAGATCACCGGCTTCCAGAGAGATGGGAATCAGGATGGTTTCCCCGTCAAATTGATGCTCAATGGTGTGTTCGCCGGCAAAGATTTGCGGCAAGGTCATGTCAAAGTTATAGCCCTGTGCTTCGAGGACACATTTGGCCCCGCCAACCACAATATTGGTCATCTCACCGGCCAGATCCCGGGCGATCTCATCCACCTCATTGATCTCCGTGTGCAACATCCGTTTTGCCATGTCGAATAACACCGGTTCGGTAAAACTCAGGGATAAACTGCCCTGCACCTGATCGCTTTGCATGGTCATCAGACCGGTGACAGCGCCACGAGCCGCTGAATCGTGTTTGATATTGGCTTCCCCCACTTCCGGGGTTATCTGCATCATGGTATGGAAAACATTGACCAGTGTGTCGACCACCGGTGGAATGAACTTCGATTCAACACCCATAAAAATACCGTGTAATTTTTGCTGTCAGACAGATTAATCTATCGGCAGTCACTCAGACAAAGTTTATCTCCAGGAAAAACTCGCCCTCTTCTGACTTGAAAGGAAGTATAACGGTTTGTCCCGGGTATTTATGGTTAATTTCGTGTTTATTTCCTGACAGAACTTGCGGTGTTGACATGCTGATGTCTATCCCCTTCTCTGACAGAATCGCCTTGGCGCCACCGACGATCATATTCGCCATCTCACCGGTGAGGTCTTTGGCGGTGTCATCCACCTGCTTGATTTCATCCCCCACCATACGCTTGACCAGTGATTTGATAAAACCGGTGGTGAAGCTGATAGCCATACTGCCTTTGGCTATATCGCTCTCCATATCCAGTAAACCGGTCACTTCACCCCGGGCCAAATTATCCTTTTTGGCAATGGGATCACCCGGTTTGGGCACCAGATTGGCCATGGTCGAGAGGACGTTCATCAGAGAATTTAACAAGGCATTTATTATCAGGACATCCATCGCATCTTCACTTCATCTTTTTTAATCATTTGACAGGTTGTCGACGCATCGCGCTACTTCTTGAGGACTTGCATCCCGATTAGCCAACCACCGTTCATGGGCTGCTGATGCACGACCCGACCATGGATCTTTAATATTCGGGAAGCACCATCTTGTCCTACATCCACCACCAAACTCAAGCGTTCACCGACCGTATGCGGGCCGGCACCGGTAAATCCCGCCCCCTGCATGGAGAAATCATAGGATCGGACCGAGGATTTTTCACCCGTACTGCTGGTAATCCGCGCCGGTCGTTCAAACCGGACACGGGGATTCATCCGTTTATCTGTTTGCATGGTGCAGACCTCCGGGCAGTTTCACACCCTGATGAATAGTTAGAATATGCTTAATTTCTGATATGAAATTCACTTGATCCAGATCAATTATTACTGACTTCGTTTAAATCCAGACTTAGCACGTTCGATATAAAACATATAAAACGAAAGGAGATAGAGGTTATGCATACACAAGATCTGGAAGAAGACAAAGCAATGGCATCACGCGTCGGCATTACCGTGCTGGTGCTGGTTGGCCTGATGTTTGGACTCATCATATTGGCGAATATTATCGCTTGATATCCGACGACAATATGATTCGCATCACGAATCCACACCTCTTGTCCGGCAGGGGGTGTGGTTTTTGCGTTTCGGTGGAAACGAAAACCGGATCAGCGTCGCGCCAGCCCCAGGATACCCAACAACAGACACACACCACCGCCGATATAGTAGATCATGGCGCGCTGGGTCAGTTCACCGGAGAATAAACGGTTCAGACGTGAACCCAGCGTTTGTGACTCGTCATACCCCAACGCCAGCAGGAAGATGCCGGCAAGAATCAATATCAGTGCAAGAAATTTAGTCATCCGGTATATCTCTTGTTTTTTCCCTGTGTGAAAAAGTCTAGCCCGGTTTAAAGAGAGAAGCCATTGCGGACACAAAAAAGGCGGCATGCCGCCGCCTTTTCTGCCTGTGTTACGCGTTTGGTTATTTGGCTGCGCCACTCAGTAACAATAACAACTCATTCATGCGACTGACGAAACTGACCGGATCTTCCAGTTGACCGCCTTCACTGAGCATGGCCTGCTCGAACAACAGATGTGTCCAGTTGCCAAAGCGTTCATCATCCGTCTCTTCCCGCAGGCGCTGCACCAGCGGGTGATCAGTATTAATCTCAAGAATGGGTTCAATATCGGGGATATTCTGACCGGCTTGCTTGAGCAGTTTTTGCATACTCACCGCCATGTCGCCCTCTTCCACCACCAGACAGGATGGTGAACTGGTTAAACGATTTGAAACCCGCACTTCCTTGACCTTGCTGTCGAGAATGGTCTTCATCTGCTCCAGCATGGACTTGTAATCCTTGCTCGCCTGTTCGGTTTTGGCCTGTTCTTCCTTGTCGGCCAGCTCACCAAGATCCAGCGCACCCTTGGCGACAGAGACCAGTTGCTTGCCGTTATATTCATGCATGTAGGACATCATCCACTCATCAACGCGATCCGCCATGAGCAGCACTTCAATATCCTTTTTCTTGAATAATTCGAGGTGCGGACTGTTTTTCACAGCGGCATAGGAGTCACCGGTAATATAATAGATTTTGTCCTGTCCCTCTTTCATGCGGCTGATGTAGTTATCCAGTGAGACAGTCTGGGCATCACTGTTGGTATGCGTGGAGGAAAAACGCATCAGTTTGGCGATCTTTTCCCGGTTGGCAAAATCTTCCGCCGGGCCTTCCTTGATGACACGACCAAATTCGTTCCAGAAAGACTGGTACTTGTCGGCATCTTCTTTCGCCAGACCATCCAGCATATTCAGCAACTTCTTCACCGAGGCATTGCGAATGGTATCGATGTGTTTATTGCGTTGCAGGATCTCGCGGGAGATATTCAGGGGCAGATCATCCGAATCAACCACACCGCGGATAAAGCGCAGGTAGTTGGGCATCAACTGTTCTGCATCGTCCATAATAAAAACGCGTTTGACATACAGCTTGATGCCATGCCGCGTGTCACGATCAAACAAATCAAACGGCGCCCGCTTGGGAATATATAACAGTGTCGTGTATTCCTGGGTTCCCTCTACCTTGTTGTGCAACCAGGTGAGCGGTTCATCAAAATCATGTGCGACGTGTTTATAAAATTCCTTGTATTCATCATCGGAAATTTCTGTTTTGGCGCGGGTCCACAGGGCAGAGGCCTTGTTCACCACTTCGATATCGTCGGTTGCTTCGCCCTTGTCATTGCGTTTGTTCATTTCCACCGGCAAGGAGATGTGATCGGCATACTTGTTAATGATATTGCGCAGGCGATATTCATTGAGAAATTCATCTTCGTCGGCACGCAGATGCAGGATCACGGTGGTGCCGCGGGCGGCCCGTTCGGTATTTTCAATGGTGTAGTCACCTTCACCGGCAGATTCCCAACGCACACCGTGTTCTACACCCAGTCCGGCGCGGCGTGTTTCCACCACCACCTTGTCGGCGACAATGAAAGAGGAATAAAAGCCGACCCCGAACTGGCCGATCAGATTCGCATCCCGGGCCTGATCGCCGGAGAGGTTTTCGATGAATTTGCGGGTGCCCGAGCTGGCGATGGTGCCGATGTTGTCCATCACTTCCTGACGATTCATCCCAATCCCGTTATCCGTAATGGTGACGGTACGCGCTTCCTTGTCAAAGTCGATATGGATCTTCAGTTCAGCATCTTCTTCATAGAGCGCGCTGTCGCTCAGGGCTTCAAAGCGTAATTTGTCACAGGCGTCAGAGGCGTTGGAGATCAGTTCCCGCAGGAATATTTCTTTATTCGAATAAAGAGAGTGGATCATGAGGTTCAGCAGTTGCTTTACCTCGGTTTGAAAGGCCAGGGTCTCTTTTTTTGTTTCAACGCTCATCCGATGCTCCTCCTTAGGCGGTTTTCTAATGTTAAATTCAGGTAATGGGCAGGATATCGGGGCCGGGGCGAAGATTTTCAAGCCCGGTGCGCGCCATGATCGAGGTGGCAATCTCCTCCACCGACATGGTGGTCACATTGAGGTATGGGATATTGAACTGGCGGTAAAGGGCCTCCACCTGACGCAATTCATATTGGCATTGGCGCAGGGAGGAGTATTCACTGTCGGGGCGCCGCTCCTTGCGAATACTGTGCAGGCGTTCCGCACTGATGGTCAGGCCGAACAATTTGCGCCGCCGGGGTTGCAGGATCTCCGGCAAGCGAATACGTTCCAGATCTTCCTCCACCAACGGGTAGTTGGCGGCATAGATGCCGTAATGCAGGGCCAGATAGACACAGGTCGGGGTCTTACCGCTGCGTGACACCCCCAGCAGGATCACGCCGGCCTGATCATAATTCTGTAATCCCACCCCGTCGTCACTTTGCAGGGCAAAATTCACCGCCGACATGCGTTTCTGGTAGGCCTGTTCCTGTACCACGCCGTGACTGTGTCCCACCGCCGGGCGCGCCGGTTGTCCCAGTTCCTCCGCCAGCGGGGCAATAAAGGCCTGCATGAAGTCGATAAACAGACACTGACTGTCCGCTACCGCCGCCTGACTCACCGGATCAATCAGGGTACTGAAGACAATGGGCCGCAAACCGGTATTTTGTGCCGCTTTGTTAATCAGCGCCGCCGCCTGCTGCGCTTTCTCCAGACTGTCGATGTAGCGAAAGGTATGGGCTTCAAATTCCAGTCCGGAGAACTGGGTTAACAGACTGTGCCCCAGAGTCTCTGCAGTAATCCCGGTACTGTCCGATATGTAGATAACAAGTCGATTCATGCATAATCCGCCGAAAAGCGCTTTTCTTGATCTGGCTCGCTTGAATTTGTGCTGACTATTTAGCACTCTTTACTACACCAAGGATAACACCAATAAGGGGTTCAGCTGTGACAGATTATCTCGTCTGGTTTGACCAGGTTGGAATGGGCGATGTGGAACGGGTCGGCGGCAAGAACGCCTCCCTGGGTCAAATGATTAGCAGCCTCAGCACACTCGGCGTGCAGGTACCCAATGGCTTTGCCACCACCGCCGACGCCTACCGGGCCTTCCTGCAGGACAGTCAACTCGATGAACGCATTAACACACTCCTCGACACACTGGATATCGAGGATGTCACTGCCCTGGCCGGGGCAGGGAAACAGATCCGCGATTGGGTGACAGCCGCCCCTTTCCCGCCCCAACTGGAGGCGGAACTAAAGACAGCCTACACCAAACTGGAACAGGACAACCCGGACGGTTCATTTGCCATTCGTTCCTCGGCCACAGCGGAAGACCTGCCCGATGCCTCTTTTGCCGGCCAGCAGGAGACATTTCTCAACATCCGGGGACTGGACAATGTCCTCTCAGCGGTGAAAGCGGTCTTTGCCTCTTTGTATAACGATCGCGCTATCGCCTATCGGGTCCACCAGGGTTTCGATCACCGGCAAGTGGCCCTTTCGGCCGGTGTCCAGCGCATGGTACGCAGTGACCAGGGGGCCAGCGGCGTGATGTTTACCATCGACACGGAATCGGGTTTTGAGGATGTGGTGTTCATCACCGCCGCCTATGGTTTGGGAGAGACGGTGGTCCAGGGCGCCGTGAATCCCGATGAGTTTTATGTGCATAAACCCGCTCTGAAGGCGGATCGGCCGGCTATCCTGCGCCGCAATCTGGGCAGCAAGGCCATCAAAATGATCTATGGTGACGATCAGGGTCATGAACGTTCCACGCGCACCGTAGAGGTGGAACCGGTTAATCAGCGACGCTTCTGCCTGACCGACGCTGAAGTAACCGAGTTGGCCCGCCAGGCGGTGACCATCGAGGAACACTATGGCCGCCCCATGGATATCGAATGGGCCAAAGATGGAAATGACGGCCGTCTCTATATCGTTCAGGCCCGTCCGGAAACGGTCAAGAGCCGGGGTTCGGCCAATGTCTTGCAACGTTATAACCTGAAAACCCGTGGTGAAGTGATCCTCACCGGTCGCAGCATCGGCCAGCGCATTGGGGCGGGAACCGCCCGTGTGATAAAAAATGTCTCTGAAATGTCCCGGGTCCAGCCGGGAGACGTGCTGGTCACCGACATGACCGATCCCGATTGGGAACCGGTCATGAAACGGGCCGCCGCCATTATCACCAACCGCGGCGGACGCACCTGTCATGCCGCTATTATTGCCCGTGAACTGGGTATTCCGGCGGTGGTCGGCACCAGTAACGGCACCGCCGTTATCAAGGAAGGCCAACGGGTCACCGCCTCTTGTGCCGAGGGTGATACCGGTTATATCTACGACGGAGTCCAGGAGTTTGAGATCAATGAGGTCAATCTGGAAACCATGCCGGAATTACCGTTCAAGATCATGCTGAACGTCGGCACACCGGATCGGGCGTTTGATTTTCGCTTCCTGCCCAATGCGGGTATCGGCCTGGCGCGACTGGAGTTCATCATCAACCGCATGATCGGTGTACATCCCAAGGCCCTGCTGTTTTACAAAACCCAGCCACCGGAAATCAAACAGCAGATCGACATGCAAACCGCCGGCTATCCCGATCCGGTCAGCTTCTATATCGAAAAACTCACCGAAGGTATTTCCACGCTGGCTGCCGCCTTCTGGCCCAAGCAGGTGATCGTGCGGTTATCTGACTTCAAGTCCAATGAATACGCCAACATGATCGGCGGTCGTGAGTATGAGCCTCATGAAGAGAATCCCATGATCGGCTTTCGCGGCGCATCCCGCTATCTCGATGCCGATTTCCAGGAATGTTTTGAACTGGAATGCTTTGCCTTGAAAAAGGTCCGTGACGAAATGGGCTTTACCAATGTGGCGATTATGATCCCCTTTGTACGCACCCCCCATGAAGCCCATGATGTGGTCAATCTGCTCCACGATAATGAGCTGACCCGCGGCGTCAACGACCTGAAAATTTACATGATGTGCGAGATACCCTCCAACGCCCTCTTGGCGGACCAGTTCCTCAAATACTTCGATGGTTTTTCCATCGGTTCCAATGACCTGACCCAGCTCACCCTGGGACTGGATCGTGATTCGGAACTGGTGGCCGGTCTGTTTGATGAACGTAACGAGGCGGTGAAGAAACTCTTGGCCATGGCCATACAGGCCTGTCGCAAGCAGGGTAAATACATTGGCATTTGTGGTCAGGGACCATCCGATCATCCCGACCTGGCGCGCTGGCTGATGGAACAGGGAATTGAAAGTGTCTCTCTGAATCCCGATTCAGTGATCGATACCTGGCTGTATCTGGCGAATGACAAAACCGGTAAATAACAGGTTTATTAACGGTTATCTCTACAGCAACCATTCCTGTTGAATCAACCTGGCAGCCAGCAAAACAGCCACGCTGACAAAAAAGTATTTCACGTAGGTAACGCCATAACGGATGGCGGAGTGGACACCGACATAGGCACCCAGCATCAACGCCGCCCCCATGGTCAGACCAATCGTATAATTCACAGAACTAAGCAACATAAAGGTGATGCAGGAGACGATATTACTGACAAAATTCATGCTGCGCGCCAATGCACTGGCCTGAATAATATCTATCCGATACACCAGCATACTCAGACTGACCCAGAAGGATCCGGTGCCGGGGCCGATTAACCCGTCATAGAAACCCAGTGTACCTCCCATGGCAATCTCCGATTTCCTGCCTCGTCTGATCGGCTCGGCACATGCAGCAAGTCGTCGCGGCCACAAGACATAACCGGCAACCAGGATAATAAAAACGGGAATAATCTTTTTAACCATATCGGCAGACAGTGCCATCGCCAACAAAGTACCGCTCACCGCACCAATGAAAGTGGCGAAGATCATTAACAGCCACATACGGGGTTGAAAGATCTTTTTTCGCGCATAGACACCGGCCGACATCATGGTCCCGAAGGTACCGGCCAGTTTATTTGTCCCCAGTGCCGTATGCGGCGCCAGTCCGATGGTTAACAAGGTCGGCATCATGATCAGCCCGCCGCCACCGGCCACCGCGTCAACAAAACCGGCAAGGAAGGCTGCCAATAACAGCAAGGCAAGCATTTCAGGACCAAGGATCATTTCCATTCAGACGGCTCCGGAGCAGCGGCAAACAGAGCCGAACACTAGCACAAAACACGTTTCAGATGGACGTGACAAAGGCAGGAAAAATTGCGTAGGTAATCGGTATTCAACAACCGTATATCAGGACTGATTTTCAGCCGGTTTGGGTGGCACCGGGGCTGTCGCCGGCTTGGCGCTTTCCCCTTCGGCGGCAGGCTGTTGACTCAACTTGCCCGGACCGGGATAGGTAACGGTTTTCAGCAAACGCATTAACTTGGGAAAGTTGGCGGTACCGGAGATAGTGGAACCGGAAAAGCTCAGTCCCATTAACACACCGCGCCGATTAAAACGTTCAAAGGCGGTTCGCACCACCTGCCGATCCAGGCCGGTTTCACTGCTGATCTGATTGATGGAAAGAGAGATGGATGCCTCTTTCTCCACCTGGGATGGCCGTTGATCCAGGATATAGGCGCCGCAGGCCAGCATACTCTGCGCATAACCCAGACCGACTATAAACTCGTTGCCTGAACTCAACTTGGTGGAAAGTGATTTGAGTAAACGCAGTGAGAGATCCGGGATTTTGGCGACCGCACTGGTAAAACTCTCGGCGGTAAATTCAAGGGCGGTCAGATCACGGGATACCCTGACCGAAGTGGTCCTGGCCTGCTCCATAAAGACACCCATCTCGCCCAGGATCGTGCCGTTGGAAACCCGGGCGACGGTCTTCTCGTTACCGTTTTCGTCCTGCTTCAGGATTTCCGCTTCGCCTTCCAGAATCACAAAAACATTGCGTGATTGCTGACCTTCACGAATGATGTACTGACCGGTCGCAAAACGCTGCTTGCGCCCGTAATCGAACAGGAACCGGGTCAACTCGGAGCTGATAGTAGTAGGTGATGCAGGAGACTCGGGTTTTTGCATAGCCTGATTCAATCCTTTGTTATTGCTCGCACCTATTACCGGAAATTGATAGTCTTTAATCATTGAATAGGAACACAATATACATGCATAGTCTATCGGCTGTGCCAAAGGTAAACTTTACGTGTTTTCCCGGGAGTAGTGATGCACACACTGATTTTACTGATTGTTTTCAGTGTCTTTTTGCTCTGGTTTGGCATCAATTATCGGCGGGTAAATGGAAAAATCGCCGCCGGCGCAATTATATTGGGTTTAATATCGGCCGGTCTGGTATTGATAGGCGTGTGGGGATATTAGCCCCCCCCAAAGAAAGGGGGGACATCGGGGAATCACGACAGCCGATTAACCCTTAAACCGCCTGCTTTGCCAGCACTTCCTGAGCGGCAACCACTGCCGTACCCGCTTTGATCGGGGCGTTCATTTTGCCCAGTACTTTATCCAGCGCTTCCAGGCAGTACAGGACATTGTTCTCATTGCAGGCATGGCCCATCAGACCAATACGCCAGACCTTGCCGGCCAGAGCACCCAGACCGGCGCCAATCTCCAGACCGTAGTCCTGCAGCAGTGTTTGGCGCACAGCGGCTTCATCCACACCATCAGGAACAGTCACCGCATTTAATTGTGGTAAACGATGAGCCTCTTTCACCAGGAACCGGATGCCCATGGCCTCCAGGCCGGCACGCAAGGCCTGGTGATAAAAGGCATGACGCGCCCATGCATTCTCCAGCCCTTCTTCCTGCAAGATCACCAGGGCTTCATGTAATCCATAAAGATTATTGATCGGCGCAGTGTGATGATAGGCACGCTTGGCGCCACCACCCCAATAGCCCATCACCAAACTCAGATCGAGGAACCAGCTCTGAATCTTGCTTTTGCGGCTCTTGATGACATCCGCCGCCCGTGCACTGAAGCTCACCGGAGAAAGACCGGGCGGTGCAGAGAGACACTTTTGGGTGCCGGAGTAGATCGCATCAATCTGCCATTCATCCACCTTGATCGGCGTACCGCCCAGTGAGGTCACCGCATCGACAATCACCAAACAATCGTGTTGGTGCGCCAGTTCGGTCAGGGTCTTGGCGTCAGACTGCACACCGGTGGAGGTTTCCGCATGGACAAAGGCAACCACCTTTGCATCCGGATTGGCCTTGAGGGCGGCTTCCAGTTTGTTCGGATCAACCACTTCACCCCAGGCATCCTCCACCATGATCGGTACGCCGCCGCAACGCTCGACGTTTTCCTTCATGCGTCCGCCAAACACACCATTCTGACACACGATCACCTTGTCACCCGGCTCCACCAGATTCACAAAGCAGGTTTCCATCCCGGCGGAACCCGGTGCAGAAACAGGAAAGGTCAGATCGTTGCCGGTTTGAAATGCATATTGCAGCAGGCTTTTCATCTCATCCATCATTCCCACAAAGCTGGGATCCAGATGGCCGATGGTGGGACGGGCCAGCGCTTGCAGAACACGTTCGCTGACATCGGAAGGACCCGGTCCCATCAGGGTACGCTTGGGCGGAATGAAGGATTTGATTGTCATACTTTCGCTCTTGGTTATTCAAAAAGGGGGAATTATATTCCCCTGCCAGAAAATTTCACCTTTCATTACGGTTTTTCTTGTAAGTAACCGCATGATACTCATGGATAAATCAGCCGTCGAATGTTAGCCGGAATCTGTGTTGACATCCGGCCTGACCGTTTATACTTAACAGCTCATCACAACTTCAGATTCGGAGAACAGCCAATCATGTCAAAACCAGTCTTGCCCTTAATCGTTGAACCCAATGAACTGGACAAACACCTGGTGAATAACAACATCCTGTTGGTTGATCTCTCACAACCGCAAACCTATGTGCAATATCACGTACCGGGCGCTGTTTTTCTGGAATATGCCTGGCTGGTACACATCGAACAACCCCGCATGGGACTGCTGCCGGACGTCGCCCAACTCAGCAATGTCTTAAGCGCCATCGGCCTGACACCCGACACCCACGTTGTGGCCTATGACGATGAAGGCGGTGGACGTGCCTGCCGATTCCTCTGGACACTGGATGTGGTGGGACACAAACACTTCTCCCTGTTAAATGGCGGCCTCACAGCCTGGGCCAATGAAGGCCATAAAGTCACCAGCGAAATCGACTACCCGATCAAAGGCAAATATGAAGCCGTCATCCATCAGGCCCCTGTCGCCGATCGGCAATACATCCTCGACCACCTGCACAAAGAAGGCGTCACCATCCTCGACACCCGCTCACCCCAGGAATATGCCGGCATCAAAGTCTTCGCCCAACGCGGCGGCCACATCCCCGGCGCGATCAACATCGAATGGACAGAAGCCATGGACAAAAGCCGCAACATGCGCCTGAAACCGGAAAGCGAACTGCGCGCCATGCTGGAACAGGAAGGCATCACCCCGGATAAAGAAGTCATCACCCACTGCCAAACCCACCACCGCTCAGCCCACACCTACATCATGCTGAAATCACTGGGCTACCAAAATATCAAAGGCTATCCCGGTTCATGGTCGGATTGGGGGAATGATATGAGTACGCCGATAGAGAATTAGAATGGGTTGAGGGGTGTTTTTTTAGCGCCACTGCGTGGCTAAGTCGGATATTGTTTCATTATTCAATGTTGTTATGTTCCGCCTGCCTCTGCTGTCATTGATGTTCGGTCCCGGCCGAACAGCCGGGTTCCTTTTCTTGCGCGGCCAAGAAAAGGAACCGAAAAGAAGGCCGCCCTTGCTGCCCTGAACCCGTGATTGGATATTGATTTCTGTTTGTGTTTGACAAAAGGGCCTTCCCTGGCCCTTTGTCAAACTGCGACATCCTGTCGCCCCTCTATTGATGCATAAATCAAATCCACTCACTGGGCAGCAAAGGGACTGATCCTCGCAGCAAGGTTTATGCTTATCGATATGCCTGCTTTAAACATGATATTCGGGGGTGGGATCATTCCCCTTTACAGGCATGTTGTGAACAATGGCTTCGAAATAAATCAGCGCGCCACAGGGGGTGGCGCTGCCCGGCACCGGTACAGGGAGGTACCGTTGCCGGGCAACAAACCGATGTCAGTGTTCACAACAGTCTTGCCTGTGGGGGAAACATTTTTGGTGACTTTTGGTGTTCAAAAGTCACTCGCTCCCGGCAGGGAGTGAAACAAGGATATCTTTGACTATACGAACAAAGTACAATGCCGCGCAGCGGCAGGCGAAACAAAGCAACGATGAATGAATAAACGATGCGCCCTCCCGAAAGAGAGTGAAACCAGGTGATATCAAAATAGAAGAATAGAATGCTATGCCACGCAGTGGCGGACAAAATCAAACTGACACATTACCCATTCGGCACAACCGATATCTCTATCCCGGAAAACCGGCTCGCCCAGTCATACAAATGCGTACGCATGCGTTTGACATGACTGCCGTCCCAAAATACCTGCCGGCAGTTGGGGCAATAAAAGGCAGCGTCGATATGTCCCTCTTTCACTAAAGAGAGCCCGGCGATCTGTTGCGGGGTGGCGTCGATGAGTTCGGTGTTGCAGACCATGCAGCGGGTGAAGGGTTTGGCCAGCCAGTTGATGTGTAGTTTTTCGGTCAGCGACTCGGCACATGTATCCAGTGAGTCCGCAGTTAGCAAGATGACGTGGTCGGCGGCATTGCGGTATGAGAGCATACCCTGATCACGGGTGATTAGATAACGACCTTCCCGTCTGGCCCGTTGCAATAGTTCATAATCGGCTTCCGCTTCCCCGGCAATCACGGTGTCATACCCGGCTGCCCGCAACCATCGTCCCAGGCGTTGCAACATTTCATCACAGAGGATTTTGGGAAGTTCCGTTTCCGCCATGACTAGACCATGGAGCGTATCACCCCGGTGACGATCCCCAGGATCTGTACATCTTCGTTACGCAACCAGATGGCGTCCATTTCCGGGTTGGCCGGTTGCAGGCGTATCCCGTCCCGTTCGACATAGAATTTTTTCAGGGTGACATATTCACCATTGATCATGGCGATGACGGACTGACCGTTTTCCGCTGTTTCACGCTTTTCGATGACGATAATGTCGCCGTCCTGGATGTTGTCATCGATCATGGAATGGCCGCGGACCCGCAGTGCATAGGTATTCTTTCGCACCATATTGGCAGGGACAGTTACGGTACTGTTGTCCTGACAGATGTCCACCGGTTGGCCGGCGCTCACCCAGCCGAGCAGGGGAATGTCCACCAGGGAATCCACCGCGCTGTCCAGAGGCTCAAGTCCGGGGGTCCAGACCGGGCGATTTCTTTTAGGAATCAAATAGCTAACGTTAGACATTGAGATTTTCCTTTAGCAGATGAACCTAACATAGCGTTTAACAGAATAAATATCAAATATTTACCGGGAAAATTGCTTGCCCGTCTCCTGTGTCCTCGGCCATTGCTCCCATGCCGCACACCCCGCATAATAAGCCCCCATGAAAAAATCAAACTTCCCCATTCAATCCTTGTTACTTGTTGCTGTGGCAATCCTCAGCCTGGTTCTGGGACTGTGGTTGAGCCAGAAACTCGGCGGCAAAACCCTTGTCCCGGCCGATCTGGATGCCACTTTCCTGCCTTCGGGCAAACCACTGGCGCCATTCAGTCTGGTGGATCAGGATGGCAAGGCGTTTGATGTTGACCGACTGAAGGGTCGCTGGACCTTCATGTTTTTTGGTTATACCAATTGCCCTGATGTCTGCCCCACCACCCTGCAAACCATGAAGGATGCCTGGAAACTGCTGGACAAGAAGTCCCTCGACAAGACGCAAATGGTCTTTGTTTCGGTGGATGCAGATCGCGATCCACCGGCGGTCCTGAAAAAATATGTGAATTACTTCCATCCTGACTTCATCGGTGTGACCGGCAAGCCGGAACAAATGGATTTATTAACCCGCAACATCGGTATCCTGTATGGTTTTGAAGACCCGCAGCCCGGTCGCAAGGATTATGTCGTCAACCACAGCGGGCAAATCGTTTTGATCGACCCGGCCGCCAATCTGCGTGCAGTATTTTCTCCGCCGCATGATCCGCAAAAGATCGCCGGCAGTTTTCAAAAAATCCGTAACCTGCTTGAATAGAGCTGCAATGAAGCGACAGTATATCCTCACCTTCTGTTTCGCATGTTTATTCCCGTTACAAACAATGGCGGCATCGACACTGATATTCGCCAATGCCTGGATTGCGGAAGCCCCGCCCGGTGTTAAGGTAATGGCTGGTTACTTTGATGTGGTTAATACCGGCAGCGAAGAAGTACTGATTACGGAAATCACCAGTCCGGAGTTTGGCAATATCGAGTTTCACCGTACGGTACATGAAGACGGCATGATGAAAATGGCAGCACAGCCCCATGTGCATGTCCCGCCGGGTAAACAGGTGAAACTGGAACCCAATGGCAAGCACATGATGATGTTCAACCCTGTGTACCGTTTTTTTCACGGCGATCATGTCACCCTGCGCATCAGTTTGTCTGATGGCAGCAAACAAACTATCAAAGCCACTGTAAAGGCGCGTTAATTGTGACAAACAAGAATAATAATGACATCTCCTTTGCCGATCGCCTGAATGCGTTTTGGCAATACTGCATCCCGCATCATCTGTTATCACGACTGATGGGCAAACTCACCCACAGCCGTAACAAGCTGGTGAAACTGACCTACATGAAGTTCATCATTAAATTCTTCGGCGTGAACATGGATGAAGCACAGGAACAGGACCTGAATCAGTACGAGCATTTTAATGCCTTCTTCACCCGCGCCCTGAAACCTGAAGCCCGCCCCATTGTGGACAACCCCGCCAAACTGGCGAGTCCGGTTGATGGCCGGATCAGTCAAATGGGACCAATCAACAAAGATCGCCTGTTTCAGGCCAAGGGTCATGAGTATTCACTCGGCGCATTGCTGGGGGCGGAAGATAAATGGGCAAAACAATTCGTTGAGGGTGAGTTTGCAACCATCTACCTTTCACCGAAAGACTACCATCGCATTCACATGCCCTGTGATGCACGCCTGAAAGAAATGCGGCATATCCCCGGCAAATTATTCAGTGTGAACCCGGCCACAACACGCGCCATTCCCGGCCTGTTCGCCCGCAATGAACGTTTGGTCTGCCTGTTCAATACTCCGGTCGGCCCCATGGCCATGATTCTGGTCGGCGCCCTGTTTGTTGCTTCCATTGAGACCACCTGGCAAGGTGTGATTACACCACCGACCCATGCCGACATGCAGGTAACCCAATATGCGGAAGGCATGCTGGAAGTGGCGCTGAAGAAAGGTGAGGAGATGGGACGTTTTAATATGGGTTCCACGGTCATCCTGCTGTTCCGTAAAGACAAGATGCAATGGCTGGAAGGACTGGAGGCCGGCAGCGCGGTTAACATGGGTCAGGAAATCGGAACAATTCCAGCCTGACAATAACGTCACAACCCGGGAGGTGTGCTTTCGTCGTATTATACGGTATTCTCGGTCTGGTCATTGCGCTGAGCATGGTCGGTGTTTCTCTGGCGCTGACACTGGCGGGTGGTATCTATGTATGGCTGGCGGCAAACCCGCAATGGCTCTATCTCAAAATCAGTCTCGGCCTGCTCTGTTCATCCGTCTTGCTGCTGTTGCTCTTCATTGGTGATGAACTGCACTGGTGGTCAATCGACAATCAATTTCTCGACAACCTTGCCATCGTCTGGCTGGTGGTAACCCTGTTGGGTGCCGGAATTTATTACTGGCTGAACTGAAAGACTTTATCCGCCATGCCAATCATGCAGGCATTTGATATTGTGGCATTGCCGGGCAAGGGGTGTCCGGCACAACTGCTGACAACGGGGACAACGATTGAAACGCAGATCGGCGCCATGCTCCCGTATCAGACGCCGCATCACGCTCTCGTAATAACCGGCCAACCCGTCTTGTAAAAGTTGTTTGGCCTGCACATTGGTATAATGCCGCCCCTCAAGGATCTCAATTTCGTATATGGCCCGTTCCACCGGGTTGAGTAAATGCCGGTAATTCTGGAACAGATAACCGGCAATCTCACTATGTTCAGCAGGGGATGTTGGATACATGGGTTGCTCCATACAGTATCGTTTAACAGCACTACTGATGGTAAATATAGCCGGATTGCCCCTGTTTGACAGCCCTGAGTCGCATTGCAATACCCCAATATATTGCCCATAAAAAAACCCCGGCAGGACCGGGGCAAGTAAGGGAGGACTTCAGCCATTGGCAAGTGTTGCAATGTGGATTCAGCATAACCACCCGTTGCTGAATCCTTACTGAACCACGCTAAAGTCCACAACAAGGATGTCTCGCATCTTTACGTTTGCTATAAAAGCCATGTCGCACCGCTTTGATTATCCGAATCAGGCCGGTGTCCCTGAATTCTCATGTTCTATGAGATTGGACAATCCCAAACAAAAACAGGCCGATTTTCGGCCTGACATTTTTCTTTCAAATTATAAACCGGATATATCGCACACCCGATATGATGTGCAGAAACTCACCTTATCTGTCAGCGGGGTTCATCAACCACAAAGCTCAACACCTCATCAATACGTTGCGCGCCAATTACCAACATGATCAAACGATCCAGTCCCAGTGCGACACCGGCACAATCCGGCACAAACGGCAGCGCCGCCAACAGATGTTCATCCACCGGCATTTCCGGTTTACCCATTGCCTTGCGTTTGAGGAGTTCAGCCTGAAACCGTTTGCGTTGTTCATCGGCATCGGTCAATTCATGGAAACCATTGGCCAGTTCCATGCCATTGATATATAACTCGAAGCGTTCAGCCACCGGCAGATCTTCGTCACGAATTTTCGCCAGGGCCGCCTGACAGGCGGGGAAATCATAGATAAATACCGGTGTATCTTGCGGCAAACGCGGCTCAACGCAGTGAGTCATGATCAACTGTTGCCAACCGGCAATATCATCTTCCAGTCCGCTGATGTCGATCCCTTGTTCCTCCACAAACGCCTGCAATTGCGCCAGGGTACTTTTCAACGGATCAAGGTCGATGGTCTGCTTCCAGACTTCGCGATAGGTCCAGAAACAACTCGGGTTGAGGGTCAGGTGATCCAGCAGAAGTTTTCTGACCAGACTGTCCACTTCCAGCATGAGCTGGTGATGATCGAAACCCACCCGATACCACTCCAGCATGGTGAACTCCGGATGATGGTGCCGTCCCCTTTCCCCATAGCGAAATACCTTGCTCATTTGGTAGATGGAACCACTGCCGGCCGCCAGCAGGCGCTTCATGGCGTACTCCGGTGAGGTTTGCAGGTAAATATCGCCGGCATGTTTGGACCAGCACGACTTCATGCTGTCGATATGCGGATCAGTGACACCGGCCTGTGCCAGTACGGGTGTCTCCACCTCCAGTACGCCACGGGGATCGAAAAAGGCCCGTATCTGTTTCCGAATACGGGCTCTGATTTGCAATGTGACCAGGCCGGCCGATGGTCGGTAATTGGCTGGTCCTGACATGGGTACGGTATTTATTCCTTGACCCGGCTGACGTACTCACCGTTTCGGGTGTCCACCTTGATCATCTCGCCGATGTCGACAAACAACGGTACGCGGACCACGGCGCCGGTATCACAGGTTGCCGGTTTGCCGCCGCCACCGGAGGTATCGCCGCGCACACCGGGATCGGTATCGGTGATGGTCAGAACCACATGGTTGGGCGGTGAGGTGGCAATCGGCACGCCATTCCACAGGGTGACCGTCCACATATCCTGCTCTTTCAGCCATTTGAGGTTGTCGCCCATGGCTTTTTCATCGGCACCCAGCTGTTCAAATGACTCAGGATGCATAAAATACCAGGCTTCGCCGTCGTTATAGAGATACTGCATTTCGGTATCCACCACGTCGGCGGCTTCAACGGAATCACCGGACTTGAAGGTCTTTTCCAGCACCCGGCCGGTCTTGAGGTTGCGGATTTTGACCCGGTTAAAGGCCTGGCCCTTGCCGGGTTTGACAAATTCGTTTTCGATGATGCTGCAGGGGTCTCCATCCATCATGATTTTGAGACCACTCTTGAATTCGTTTGTGCTATAGCTTGCCATGGTATGCTGGTTCCAAAATTGGGTTAAATAATGTGAGTAAAACTAATTCGAATATGATAACGCGAACCGCGCCAACATGGCAGATCGAAAACTGGCAAAAAGCCCTTGCCCGCGCCATCCGGGACCCCGCCGAGCTGTTGCGCAGGCTGGAACTGCCTGACACCCTGTTGCCCGGCGCGCAACGGGCCGCCGATTTGTTTCCCTTGCGGGTCACGGAGAGTTTTCTCTCGCGCATGGAAAAAGGCAATCCCGCCGATCCCTTGCTGCGCCAGGTTTTGCCGTTGCACACCGAGACCGAAGCGTCTCCCGGGTTTGGTATCGATCCGGTGGGTGATCTGGCGGCAACCGCCCTGCCGGGGTTGCTGCATAAATACCAGGGCCGTGTTCTGCTGATGACGACCGGGGCCTGCGCCATTCATTGCCGATATTGCTTCCGTCGCCACTATCCCTATGGAGAAGGTTGCGCCGGTCAGAGTGAACTGGCGGCGGTGCTGGCGCATATTGCCGCTGACAGCACGATTTCTGAAGTCATTCTCAGTGGCGGTGATCCCCTGAGCCTGACCAATAACCGACTGCTGGACCTCCTGTCCCGTCTGGACCGCATCCCGCATATTCAGCGCCTGCGTATCCACACCCGCCTGCCGGTTGTGCTCCCGGAACGCATTGATGACAACCTGCTCAACGGACTGGCCGATCCGGCGGATCGGCTGGTGGTCGTGCTGCACATCAATCATGCCAATGAAATCGACCCGACGGTCGCGGCAAAGCTGGGGGAACTGCGCCGACTCGGTATCACCCTGCTCAATCAGGCGGTTCTGCTCAGCGGGATCAATGACGATCTGACTGCATTGAAAACCCTCAGTGAACGTCTGTTTTCTGTAGGTGTATTACCCTATTACCTGCATCAACTGGATCGAGTGCAAGGTGCTCACCATTTTCACGTCGAAAAAGATGCGGCAATGGCTCTCATGGCCGCCCTGCGTCGCGAGTTACCCGGTTATCTGCTGCCCCGGTTGGTCGAAGAAATCAGCGGTGCAGACGCAAAACGCCCACTGTTTTACTAATCTATACTAAAGATGCTGAATAATTGACCATCTGTAATAATCCGGCACAGACTTTGCTTGTAGAAAGTCAAGTAAATGGTTCATAATTCACACAATTGGCAACGAATTAAGGCCAATGTGGGCAAAAGCAGGGAATTGTAGTGGCACAGACTCAACTCAACCTCGGACTTCCGGAACGCGTCAAGCCGGACCGAAACAGCTTTGATATTCGCCCCAAAAAGCTCGAGCGGTGGATCAACGATCTACCCCGCGCCAATCTGGGTGAAACGGCCCGTCTTGTCTTCAAGGCACTGAAGGACACCAATCAACTGGCGTTCTCCTGCAGTGATCGTTTCCAGTTTCTCGAAGCCATGCGTGAACCGGTCGCCTATATCACCGGGACCATGAAAAAGTATTATGTCGGCGTCAATTTTCCGCTGGCGGAAAAAAATTACAAAGTCGCCGTAGCTGTCCGCGAGATATATTCCGCCATGGCCACCGGCTACAAGATCGCCATTGATGATCAGCTGAAGGGTGCAGCCCTGTTTCGCGACGGCAAACTGCAGCGCAAACTGTTCCACCGTGCGCTGACCATGCTGGGGAATATGCTGCTGGCCTCCTACCGTGCCTATGAACCACTGCCGCCCAATACCTGGCTGTCCATCCATTTGTTATACGGCTATGCCGAGAACAAAAAACTGCACACCCATGATGTCCACGATGAGTATCGCAAATTCGCAAAAACCAGCACCCTGCAAGACCAGTATCTGCGTCTGCTGCTGACTCACCTTGCCTCCCCCTATCGTCTGCGTCAGGGAGAGGTGGGCAAGATCTATCACACTCTGGAACGCTGGACGAAATTTGTTGAACTCAAACCAAAAACCGGTGAGCAGGATGGCGGGATATTCGCCGTTAATCTGGCCAGCAACGAGCCACCGCGGTCACTGGTGATCACCAGTCAGGGTTGCAGCAATGAACTGTGCCGGCTGATCGATACCGAGCAACTGGCCGTTAACATTCGCAATGAAATCCAGAACAGTACGGATATGTCGACAACGACACTGCCCGGTATCGACATGCAAAGAGAGGAGTTGTCACACGATCTGCTGCGCCGCCTGTTGATCGCCTGGGGCATTATCCCCAAGCGCGTCTTCCCGCGTAATGATAAACAGGAAGAGGTTCAAATCACGCTGGGACTCAGTTCATCCCACAAGGTCATCAGCGACGGTGATGACCAGGACCACTACTTCAGCCAAAGCCAGTCAAAAGACCGTTTTATCCACACCGCCAAATTCGATGCGGGTACGGTGAAAAACGTCAATGACAAGCAACCCGATGTCTGGGCCAGGATCTATCCCGGTGCCGCCCCGGAAAAACTGCAGGCGGAAATCGAGCCACCTGCGGTTGATGAAACCAAACTCAACCAGGATATCGCCCAGCGTTACAAACACATTGAAACCTGGTCGATCCGCAATGAGAGTGCCGGTGGTTATTGCCTGTTGACGGAGCAACATCCGGCCAGCAATCTCCAGGTCGGTGAATTGATCGGCATCCAGCGCGCCGGTGAAGGTGATGGCTGGAAATGGGGTATCGCCGTCGTTCGCTGGATGAAACACGACAAGCGCGAGGGCCTGTCGCTGGGTGTGGAAATGCTCAACCCGGTGGCCGCAGCGATTGGCATCCGATCCGCCTTCAGCGAGGATCAGAACGATTATCGACGCACCCTGATGCTGCCGGAGATCACCGCCATTCGCCAGCCCAAAACCCTAATTACACCTCCCGTCCCCTATCGGGTCGGCAATCAACTGGTAATGCGTTGCCTTGGCAAGGATATTCCCATCCTGCTGACCAAACTCCTGCAGAATACCGGCTTTTTCGCCCAGTTTGAGTTTGATATTGTCAATTCACACGAACAGCCCGGTACACCAAAGAAATCCCAGGCAACCAAAACAGATGATTTCGATAACGTCTGGTCCCTGATTTAGTCAGGGACAGGGTGATTCACCGGGAAAATCCAACCCAGGTCTCACATTCTCAAGACATTTGCCCGGTAACCGATATTTTTTCCAATATAATCATTTATAATTCAACCTTGTCAGGTAAGGACCTCATAAAACCAAAATAACCCGACCTGGTCATCATCATCAGTGGAAAACGAAAACTTACTCAGACTCATCACCATTTTCGATGCCTCGGAAGAAGCCGAAGCCCAGGTTAATACCCTGAGAAAAGCAGGCTTTATTATCCGGGATATCCGCATTGAAAACCTGGACGAGTTGATTGCGGCACTGGATGAAAACCCCATTGATCTCATCGTGAGTAAACTGGCGACTTCCACCATTACCGCCAAACAGGTACAGCAGGCCCTGACACAACAGGGACGGGATATTCCACTGCTGGTCATCATCCCATCCGGTTCAGAACATTTGGGCTTTGATGTCCTCGCCACCGGCGCCCGTGACCTGATCATGGAAGGCCAGTCACCCCGTTTGATCCATGCGGTAAAGCGGGAGTTCAATGATCTCAAGGCCCGCCGCGCCCACCGGCGTTGCGAAAAAATGCTGCATGAATCGGAAAAGCGTGCCCGCTCGCTGATCGACAGTTCCCGCGATGCCATCGCCTATGTGCATGACGGTATGCACATCTATGCCAACAGCGCCTACCTGAAAATGTTCGGTTATGAGGATCAGGATGACATCCAGGGCATACCAATCATGGATATGGTCGGCAGTGATGACCATACCAAACTGAAAGAATTCCTGCGTGCCTATTCCCGCGGTGAAACCGCCAACACGCATCTCGATGTACACGGGCAACATACCGAGGGGCAGAATTTCAAAATCACCATGGAATTCACACCAGCCAGTATGGAAGGTGAATCCTGTACACAGATCATTATCCGCGACCAGACCCTGAGCAAGGCTCTGGAGCAAAAACTCAGCGCCATGAGCCAACAGGATCTGCTGACCGGTCTATATAACCGTAACTATCTGCTGGAACAACTGGATAAAATGATCGCCCGTGCCGTGGAAGGTCAGACCCGCGGTGCTCTCTTCTACATCACTCTCGACAAATATAACGAGGTCAAGGAAGAACACGGTATCTCCATGGCGGACAGGCTGTTAACCGATGTCGCGGCCATGCTCAAGAGCAAGGTCAGCGAGATCGGCGTATTGGCCCGCTTTGCCGGACCGGTCTATACCTTCCTGATCGACAAGACCGATCCCAAAAAGGCCGAGCATCTGGGTCATAATATTCGCAAGATTATCAGCAACCATATTTGCGACCTTGGCACCCAGTCGATTACCACCACCGCCAGTATCGGGATCTGTCCGGTCAACGAAACCACCACCCAGGCCAATGAATGTATCAAGCGCGCCGAAAAAGGCTGCCAGCAGGCCCAGCACGAAGGCGGTAATACCATTCACCTGTTTAATCCCGCGCTGGAAGAGATGGAAGAACACGAGCAGATTTCACACTGGTCGCAGGAGATCAAGGAAGCCCTGAAGGAAGATCGCTTCAAGCTGGTTTTCCAGCCCATTGTCAGTCTGCATGGTGAACCGGGCGCCCACTATGAAGTGCTGGTCAGAATGCTCAACAAGGATCAGGAGACAGTCCCACCCGGTGAATTTATCCCGGCAGCAGCGGCCGCCAACCTGATGCACTTTGTGGATCGCTGGATTATTATCAACAGTTTGATGATCCTGGCCAAACGCGCACAGCAGGGAGAACAAACACGATTCTTTATCAAGCTGTCCGCCAATACGCTCACTGACGACGAATTTATTCCCTGGCTGATTGAACACATCAACACCAGCAAGGTTGACCCGGCCAATCTGGTGTTTGAGGTCAGTGAAGATACCGCCTTGAATTACCTGAAACAGGCCAAACAGATCATGAGCGATCTGAAGGAAATCAATTGCCGCACGGCCATTGAGAATTTTGGTCTGGAGCAAAACACCTTCCAGTCACTGAAACACCTGAAGATTGACTATATCAAGGTGCACATGGATCTGATCGCCAATCTGCCGCAAAGCATGGAAAATCAGGAAAAGGTCAAGAACATCGCGGAATATGCCGGCTCAAAGAATATTCAGACTATCGCTGCCTTTATCGAGGATGCCAACAGTCTGGCTGTCCTCTGGCAGTGCAGCGTCAACTTCATCCAGGGGCACTTCCTGCAACAACCGAATGCCGAACTGAATTACGATTTCGACGAAGGGAATTAAGCATCAGACAGGCTATCCCTAGCCTGTATGGCATTGTTGTTATAAATCCAGTACGTGAGACACCAGACCGTCGGCCAGCTTCGGCTCAAACCAGGTGGACTTGGGCGGCATCACTTCACCGGCATCGGCAACCGCCATCAGATTATCCAGCGTGGTGGCATGAAGTGAAAAGGCTGCCGCCATCTCGCCCGAATTCACCCGTTTCTCCAGCTCGCCCAGACCACGGATACCACCGACAAAATCAATGCGCTTGTCACGGCGTGGATCACTGATTCCCAATACCGGTTCGATCAGATTGTCCTGCAGCAAGCTGACATCCAGCCGTTTGACCGGATCATCCTGTGGAATAAGGTTCTGTTTGATCGTCAACCGATACCACCGGCCGGCCAGATACATGCCGTATTCACCGCTCTTGCCCGGTTTGACTGCCTGTGGCTCCGGCTGTACGGCAAACCGTTCACCGATTGCTTGCAGGAATGTCTCTTTATCCATTCCGTTCAGATCTTTCACCACCCGGTTGTAATCCAGTATCTTCATCTGGTTATCGGGAAAGATCACCGTCAGAAAATAGTTGTAGGATTCTTCGCCGCTATGGCCGGCATTTTGTTGCATACGGCTCGCCGCAACACGGGATGCCGCCGCAGAACGGTGATGACCATCGGCAATATACAAACAGTTCATGGTATCAAAACGCTGTGTCAGTTCAGCGATCACGGCCTCATCCTTCACCACCCAAATGGTATGCCGGATACCGTCTGCGGCAGTCAGATCATATTCCGGTTGTCCAGCGCAGACCTGTTGCACCAATGCATCAATACGGTTGTCGTGGCGATAGGTTAAAAAGACAGGACCGGTCTGGGCATTCAGTGCATCAATTTGATTGACGCGATCATCTTCCTTGTCCGGGCGGGTGAACTCGTGTTTGCGAATGCGGTTGGTATCGTAATCGGGCACAGAGGCGGCGGCCACCAGACCGGTCTGCACATGTTCACCCATGATCAAACGATACAGGTAATAGCAGGGCTGATCATCCTGAAAAAGGATCTGCTGTTGCAGCATACTGTCCAGATTCTCTTTCGCCTTGGCGTAGACTTGCGGACTGTAGGGGTCAGTGCCTTCCGGCAGGTCGATTTCCGGTTTGGAGATGTGCAGGAATGAATAGGGTCGGCCTGCCGCCATGGCGCGTGCTTCCGCCGTATTCAACACATCATAAGGGGGCGCCACCACGGCAGCGGCATAATCTGGTTTTGGACGCAAACCGGCAAAGGGACGAATCAGGGACATCAACACACCTCCAAAAAGAATCCCGCGCATTTTAGCCGAACGGGGAGGTGAACCCAACTTTTTAGGGAAAATCAGCCGGTTTCCTGTACCCGGTGTGAGCGCAGGGCATCAATCCGCTCGGCCAGTGAGGGGTGACTGCGGAAAAAACGCAAGATACGGCTTTCAAACAGTTGCCCGGTCATGCCATAGATGGACAATGGCGAGGGTATACGGTTTTTTTGTTCGCCGGCATATAGGCTGCGCAGGGCGGCCAGCATTTCCGCCTGTCCGGCCAGCATGGCCCCGCCGGCATCAGCCCGAAACTCACGGTGGCGACTGAACCACATCACCAGCATGGCGGTCAAGCCGCCGATAAACAGATGCAACAGGATGGAGACCACCAGGCTGACCGGTCCCGGTGCGGGCTTGTTCAACAGCCACTGGTCAAAGATGATCCCGGCCAACCGGGCGGGCAAATGGACAAACAGATTGAGGACACCCTGCATAATCGACAAGGCCAGCATGTCACCGTTGGCGATGTGGGTAATCTCATGTCCGATCACCGCAGAGAGTTCATCCAGACTCAAATGGTCCAACAGACCGCGGCTGATAACGATCATGGCGCTGAAGTTACTGTGACCGATGGCAAAGGCATTCAGATCATCCGAGTGATACACCGCCAATTGGGGCGGCACAATACCCGCCTGTTCAGACTGGCGGACCAGGATCAGCTGTAGCTGGTGTTCCTTGGTCCCGCTGTTTTCATCCACCAGGCGGGCATCGAGAATAACCCGCACGATTAACCGGGAGGAAAGCAACAGGATCAGGGTGCCAAACAGGCTGCTCACCATCACCCCCAGCCAGACATGATGCAAATAGAGGTTATGCATGGCCAGTTGACTGTCCAGCCCGAATAAAAGAATCGAGAAACTCAGTAACACGCAGACACCGGCATTGGCGAGGAAAAACCAGATTAATGGCGGCAGAGGATGCTCGCGATGCAGCAAGCGCTCCAGGTGTTGCAGGAATTGTCGTGGTGCTTTTGCCATTACTTTCTTTCTGTTTTAAAAAAGGTCGCTTTTCCCAATACTAGACAAATATTCGGTCATTCCCAGTCGTTTAGAGTCCCGATCACGTTCTCATTGTATCGACTTATGGGCAACCGTCTCACAGCCGCGAAGAAAATGTGTAAACCTGTTCACAAACCCAGCCAAACATGTCTGCAATCAGCCCGGAGGGGAACATAATTTGCTAAATCATAAAGGTCAGTCAAGTAATCGACAGTGTGCCATGACAAGAGTTTTTACTTTCATCGTCAGTAATAAGTAACAAGGGCATGGTATCATTTACAGTATTGGTCGGCCAAAAACCTAGTGAATCAATAAGTTATTATGAGTACAAGGGCATTATTCTTAAAAATTTTCGGGACATTGCCCCTTGCAGCCCAACGCCGTATGGCTTCCGCGCGTCAATTGCTGGTCCGCCGCCTGCCGGCCAGGGTAACCATTGCCCATAAACTCGCCTTTATCCTCACCATATTAATCGCTTCCGGTATGGTCCTGCTCGGTCTGGTGATTCACAACAGTCAAAAACGACTGCTGGATAACCAGATGAATGACTTCGCCAAAACAGTCGTTCACCAGCTCTCGGAATCATCCAAGGAGCTGATCCTCTCCGATGATACGCTCAGTCTGATGGTTTTGATCAGCAGTCTTACCGCCAACCAAAACACCCTCGGGGTGGTCATCTATAACGAAAGCGGCAAGGTATTGGCCTCCTCCGGTATGACACCGCCGAACGACATCCTGGGTCTGTATCGCACTGCAAAAAAAATTGACCAGACCAATTTCTCGGTTGAATGGCGCAATACTGATGAAAGCGGCGCCAACATCGAGGTTATCTCGTACATTGCCCCCGTCACCTTCCAGAATCTTTACATCGGCCACTCACTGGTGACTTTCAGCAAGGCCTCACTGGGTCAAGCCGCATCAGCAACCATTCAGGCCATTGTGCTGGCCACGGTCTTTATGATCCTGCTCGGCATCATCACCGCCTACTTTATCGGCCAACGGCTCTCGCAGCCGATCTACAGTCTGATGGATGCCAGCAAGGCGATTGATGCAGGCAATTATGATTTTCGCATCAATGAAAAACGCAATGATGAGATCGGTTACCTCATCGACTCTTTCAACAACATGGCCAATGGTTTGTTGCAAAAGTCCCAGGTGGAAAATGCCTTCTCACGTTTTGTCTCCAGCAAGGTGGCAAAACAGATCATGAACAATCTGGATCAGGTGCAACTGGGTGGCAAGCATGTCAACGCCACGGCCGTATTTGCCGATATCGTGGGCTTCACAGCCATTTCCGAAAAACTGCCGCCCGCCAATGTGGCTGCCCTGTTAAATGAATACTTCTCCTATATCACAACGGTATGCCGTCTCTACCACGGCACCATTGATAAATTTATGGGTGATTGCGCCATGCTGATCTTCGGCGCACCGGATGAAGATCCGGACCACAAATTTAATGCCATCTCCTGCGCTGTGATGATCCAGCGTCTGGTGCATACCCTGAATATCGAGCGTGCGATAGACGGGCAAATGCCCATCCATTTTCGCATTGGCATCAACAGCGGCCCGATGCTGGCCGGCAACATGGGTTCCAATGAGCATATGCAATATACCGTGGTGGGTGATACGGTAAACCTCGCCTCCCGCCTGCATACCGTCGCTGAACCCGGCCAGATCGTCATCTCGGATGAACTGGTCAAGGACCCGGATGTGCAATGGCGCATCATAGCCCATCGTCATCAATCCATTAAATTACGCGGCATTTCAAATCCGGTCACCACCTATGTCGTTACCGATGTCAAACATGACTACAGCAAGACCATTGACTCGCAGGTTTCCGAAATAATCGCACATCAGATCGTTGCATGAGACTGACCAAACTTTTCTGCCTGGCTATTGCCCTGTCCGCTTCGTCCGGCTGCGCCTATTTGCATTCACTGGGCGGCAACCTGCCTGCACAGATCGATGAATGGATCGCTCAGGAAGAGTATGGCAAGGCCCTCTATACGCTGGCATATGTCGACAAGAACCACGCCGACTATAGTCAATTGATGCGCCAAAAGGCCAAAATACAGCAACGTGTTCCCAAACTTGAATATCGCATCATCGAACAGGGCAAAACGCTGTTACAGGAAAAAAAATGGCATGCTGCACAACAGGCCTATGAATACGGTCTGGAAAAACTGCCGGACAGTATCGTCCTGCAAAAGGCCCATACGGCATTTATCGCCAAACGCACCGCCTATCTGAAACAACTTAAACTGCGCTTGCTGGAAAACAAGGCTGACTGGTTGTTGAATGACAAGGAGATACGGGAAGAGATCACAGCAGTAACGCCAAGAAACTATCGCGCACGCTGGATGTTACAGGATCACAACAACGACATCGACTCCACCACACTCACCCTGATTGAATGCATGGATGAGTCGATCAAGGATGGTGAACTGGATCTGGGCAGACAGTGTCTTGCCATTGCACGTCAACTCACCCCGTCAACACCGATTCAGGAAAAACTGGCCGACGCGGAGAAGGTACTGGGTAATGAGGTCACAGAACGTTCCCGCCACCTCTCTGCACAAGGGGAAAAATCGTTGCGCCTTGCACAATTGGCATTGGCGGAAGGTGATTACAATCGTGTGAAAAAATTACTGGATGGGTTATCGGTCCACGACAAGAAAAACGCACAGGTCCTCGCCTTTAAGAAAACAACAGACCAGACACTTGCCGATTACATCCGCAACAGGATGAAAGAAGGCCGCCGTCTGTACAGTTCGGGAGAGATCCAGCAGGCCTATCTGATGTGGAAATCTATCCAGCCGCTGGCGCCCGATAATGAAAAGCTCAATCAATTAATCAAACGGTCACAGCACATCCTGAAAAAACTCCGCCACATCCAGAACAATCCGGAAAATGTCATTATCCCGCCGGGGAGTTGAGTCAGACTGATTTCAATCAGTCAACGGAAATCAGGAGAGATCCGCTTCCATACGATCAACCGTGCGGAAGCCCTGTGGCAACTTGCGACCCCGCTGCGCCCGTTCACCTTCATAGTGTTGCATATCGTCCTGCTTCAACACTTTATGCCGCTTGCCGGAATAGATCATGATACTGTTTTGTTCATCGATAACCGTTATCGCAGACACATACTCATCACGACTCTTCAGTCTGGCTGAGGGGATATTGATGATTTTGATACCCTTGCCTTTGGGCAGTTGGGGTATCTCGCCGATATGATGGATCAACATATAACCTTCGCTGGTCACTGCCGCCACCCAGTGTGATTCCATGTCAGGCACCGGCACCGGTGGCAAGACCTTCGCCCCGGCCGGTACTTTCAGCATGGTCTTGCCTTTTTTGTTGCGCGTGATCATGTCTTCCAGTTTGGCAATAAAACCATAACCGAAGTCCGTTGCCAGCAAACAGAGTTGATTGGGATCACCACTGACCACACCGGCAAAGGTGGCGCCATCCGGCGGACTGAGTTTACCGGTCAATGGTTCACCCTGACCACGCGCCGATGGCAGCGTATGGCTTGGCAAGGAATAGCAACGACCGGTGGAATCGACGAATACCGCCAATTGATTACTCTTGCAATGCACACTGCTGAGGAATTTATCGCCCGATTTATAGGACAACTCGCGGGGATCAACTTCGTGGCCCTTGGCGGCGCGCACCCAGCCTTTTTCAGACAATACCACGGTGACCGGATCACTGCTGATCAGTGCGGTCTCATCCATGGCCTGGGCGGCTTCACGTTCCTTGATGGGTGAGCGACGCTTGTCGCCGTATTGCTCGATGGCCTCTTTCAACTCCGTCTTGATGAGTGTCTTCAGGCGCGCCTTTGAAGCAAGAATTTTTTCCAGCGTATCCCGTTCCGTCGCCAGTTCCTTCTTCTCACCCTTGATCGCCATCTCTTCCAGTTTGGCCAAATGACGCAATTTTAATTCCAGAATCGCTTCGGCCTGGGTATCCGTCAGCTTAAAGCGTTTCATTAACACCGGCTTGGGCTTGTCATTGGTGCGGATGATCTTGATCACTTCATCAATGTTTAAAAAAGCAATCAACAGGCCATCAAGGATATGCAGACGCTTGCTGACCTTTTCCAGCCGGAATTCCAGCCTGCGCCGCACGGTATCAGTACGATACTGTAACCAGCCGGATAACATCTCCGCCAGATTGCGTACCCCGGGTCGGCCGTCCAGACCGATCACATTCATGTTCACACGATAGGTGCGTTCCAGATCGGTGGTGGCAAACAGGTGGTGCATTAATTCTTCCACGTCGATCCGATTGGAGCGCGGCACGATCACCAGACGGGTTGGATTTTCGTGGTCTGATTCATCGCGCAGATCCACCACCATGGGCAACTTCTTCGCATTCATCTGATTGGCAATCTGCTCCAGAATGCGGGCCGGCGAAGTCTGGTGCGGCAAGGCGGTGATAATGATATCGCCGCTTTCTGTCTCATAGCGGGCGCGCATCCTGATGCTGCCATGACCGGTATCGTACATCTTCTTGATATCCGCCTTGGGCGTGATGATTTCGGCATCCGTCGGATAATCCGGCCCCTTCACGAACTTGCTCAGTTCCTTGCTGTTTGCCTTGGGATTGTCCAGCAAATGGATAGCCGCTTCACACACTTCCTTCAGGTTGTGCGGCGGAATATCGGTGGCCATACCCACCGCAATACCGGTGGTGCCATTCAATAACACATGGGGTACTCGCGCCGGTAACAGACGCGGTTCATTCAGTGTGCCGTCAAAATTGGGTTGCCAATCAACGGTACCCTGCCCCAGTTCCGACAACAACAAATCGGCAAAGGCTGACAGCCTTGATTCCGTATAACGCATGGCCGCGAAGGATTTGGGATCATCCGGCGAACCCCAGTTACCCTGCCCTTCCAGCAAGGGATAACGATAGGAGAAGGGTTGCGCCATCAGCACCATGGCTTCATAACAGGCGCTGTCACCGTGGGGATGGAATTTACCCAATACGTCACCCACGGTACGGGCGGACTTTTTAAATTTGGCGCCGGCCTTCAGGCCCAGTTCCGACATGGCATAAACGATACGTCTTTGTACCGGTTTTAAACCGTCACCAATATGCGGCAAGGCCCGATCCAGAATGACATACATGGAGTAATCCAGATAGGATTTCTCCGTAAAGGTCTTTAACGGGAGCCGTTCAATATTGTCTTCGAAATCGTTTGTCGTCGTCGCCATATCAGATTTGCTGCATACAAGGATTCACTATACGTCGGCAAGATTGCCGTGTTGTTCCAGCCAGGTGCGTCGATCGGCGGCGCGCTTCTTGGCCAGTAACATGTCCATCAATTGCTGGGTCCCATCGCCGGACTTGATCGTCAGGCGCGCCAGTCGACGGGTGTTCGGGTCCATGGTGGTTTCACGCAACTGCAGGGGATTCATTTCACCCAAACCCTTAAACCGCGTCACGGATACCTTGCCTGATTTTTTCTCCGCCGCGATACGATCCAGGATGCCCTGTCGTTCCGCATCATCGGTGGCGTAATAAACATCCTTGCCCACATCAATGCGGTACAAGGGTGGCATGGCCACATAGATATGACCGGCCGCAATCAGTGACCAGTAATGACGCAGGAATAATGCTGTCAGCAAGGTGGCAATATGCGCACCGTCAGAGTCGGCGTCTGCCAGGATAACCACTTTGCCATAACGCAGGCCTGACAGGTTATCACTGCCCGGGTCCACACCAATGGCCACCGAGATATCATGTACTTCCTGGGATCCCAGTACCTCTGAGGCATCCACTTCCCAGGTATTCAGAATCTTGCCACGTAAAGGCATAATCGCCTGGAACTGTCTGTCCCGTGCCTGCTTGGCGGAACCACCGGCCGAGTCACCTTCCACCAGAAAGAGTTCAGAGACAGACAGATCCTGGGATGAACAGTCTGCCAGTTTGCCCGGCAGGGCAGGTCCCTGAGTAATCTTTTTCCGGATAACTTTTTTGCCGGCCTTGAGACGACTCTGGGCATTACTGATGACCAGTTCGGCGATACGTTCACCGGCTTCGGTATGCTGGTTCAGCCAAAGGCTGAAGGCATCTTTGATCACACCGGAAACAAAGGCCGTGCTTTCCCGTGAAGAGAGTCTTTCCTTGGTCTGCCCGCTGAATTGCGGATCACCCATTTTGACCGACAAAATATAGTTAACACGATCCCAGACATCTTCCGGCGAGATCTTTACGCCACGCGGCACCAGATTGCGAAATTCACAAAACTCGCGAATCGCTTCAGTCAAACCGGTACGCAGACCGTTGACATGGGTCCCCCCCTGTACGGTGGGGATCAGATTCACGTAACTTTCCATGATGGTGTTTTCGCTGTCGGGCACCCAGGCCAATGCCCAGTCTACCGCTTCGTCATTGCCGCTCATGCTGCCCACGAAGGCGTCATTGGGAATGACCTCCACATCCGTCAAGGAATGCAACAGATAATCTTTCAAGCCGTCTTCATAATGCCATTCGACTTCTTCACCGGTATTTTCATCAAGGAATTTTACCAGCAGGCCGGGACATAATACCGCCTTGGCGCGCAACACATGTTTGAGACGGGAGATGGAGAATTTGGGTGAATCAAAATATTTTTTATCCGGCCAGAACCGGATCGTGGTGCCGGTATTGCGTTGCCCGACACTGCCGACCACTTTGAGCTTGGAAACGGCCGCGCCGTTGGCAAAGGACATGGTGTATTCCTTGCCATCGCGCTTGATCCAGACTTCCAGCTGTTTGGACAGGGCATTCACGACTGACACACCCACCCCGTGCAAACCACCGGAGAACTGATAATTCTTGTTGGAGAATTTTCCGCCGGCATGTAACCGGGTCAGGATGACTTCCACACCGGAGATCTTTTCCCCGGGATGTTTATCCACCGGCATACCACGACCATCATCACTGACTTGCAGTGAACCATCCTTGAAAACAGTGACCTCGATCTTGCCGGCGTGGCCTGCAATGGCCTCGTCGACACTGTTATCGATCACTTCCTGGGCAAGGTGATTGGGGCGTTCGGTCTGGGTATACATACCGGGGCGTTTGCGCACCGGCTCCAGACCTTTTAGAACTTCAATTGAATCGGCGTTATAGCTTTTTGAACTCATCACTTATAACCGGTCAGGGTTCATCCGTTCAGGCGAAACGACACCTGAAGCATGGCATTTGTTTTTCTGTGATGGATTCTATCTGAAAATACCGCGCTGCTGCACTTTTTTTTCAATAAACCGGGGGAAAATGTGACATCGATCCGTTTCGGGGGAAACTGGCGGGACCTTACACCTTGAACTGGTTAACCAGTTGTTGCAGATCGGCCGCAAGTTGCGACAATTCATTACTGGCCCGGGACATTTGCATGGTACCTGCATTGGTTTCATCCGCAATCCCGGTAATGGTGTTGATATTCTTGCTGATCTCCTCCGAGACATTTCCCTGCTGGCGTGCAGAATCGGCAATTTGGGTATTCATGGCCATGACCTCATTCACTGCGCTTGTGATCATATCCAGTGACTTCGCCGCCAAGGTTGCCTGCTCAACACTGTCATGTGCCTTGCCCCGTCCCTGCTCCATGACATTGGCTGCTTCGCTGGTGCCCGATTGCAACTCCTGGATCATGGATTCAATTTCCTGGGTGGATTGTTGGGTACGGCTGGCAAGATTACGCACTTCATCGGCAACCACCGCAAAGCCCCGTCCCTGTTCACCGGCCCGTGCCGCTTCGATAGCGGCATTCAGGGCCAGCAGGTTGGTCTGTTCGGCAATATCGCGAATCACCTCGGCAATCGAACCAATCTGTTGGCTGTGTGATTCCAGATTTTTAATTACGCCGGCGGCACGTTCCACCTCCCCCGCCAGTGCATTGATCACACTCATGGTATGGGCAACAATACGTTTACCTTCCGCTGCCTGTTCATCAGCATCCCGGGTCCCTTTGGCAGCCAGTTCTGCATTGCGCGCCATCTCTTGTGCCGTGCTCGCCATCTCGGTCATGGATGTGGCAACCAGTTCGGTTTCCGACTTCTGTTGCATAACACCCTTGCTGGTTTCCGTCGCGACCATGGTCATCTCTTCCGATGCCGCCGCCAATTGAGCGGTAGCGCCGGACACGGTTTTCATCGTGTCATGGATACGGGTAACAAAACGGTTAAAGCCGTTACCGACCTGGGCAATTTCATCATTCCCTCTGGTCTTCAGACGACGGGTTAGATCACCTTCACCTTCGGCGATATCATGCAAGGCGTTCACGGTATCATTCAATGGTCCTGAAATGATATGCACCATAAACCAGGATGACATCACACCCAGACTGATCCCGACAATCAACAGGATCAAGAGAATGTTTCGCGTCCAGCTGACCTGATTCAAGACATCCTTGCTGGTTTGTTCAGTCTGCTGCCGTTGCTGTTCAACCAACTGGTTCACTTTCTGATCGATGCGAGCCACCAGCGGTCCGATCTCCGTTCTGATCAAATATGAATCGGCACGCCATTGTTCGCTGCTGTGCTTTTCTATCATCCCTTCGAGATGCTTGTACCAGGTTTCTTTTTCATTATTGATTTGCTCAATTGCATCAGCCTGCTCAAAGGTCAGCATGTCACCATAGGCGGCGATTTTGGCCAGTTTTTTATCAAACCCGTCCCGGTACAGTTTGATATTTTCCAGCATGGTTGGCGCACGAAAGGCCATATAGGCCCGGTTCGCCAGGGCGAGATTCATCCAGTTTTGTCGTAGATCAGAAAGATCAAAAAACAGTTTGCGACGCTTGCTGCTTGCCTTTTCGTTTGTTTCAGAGGTCATCAGCTGTGCCAGATTCTGCTGAATTGTCATGGCGATGGGATTCATCTCTGCGGAGGATATACCGATACCGGGAAAATTTTTATTAAAGTTGGTTGCCAGTTCCAGCATCTGATCCTTGTAACCCTTATAGGTCACCAGGTCCGCGCTGATGCCGCTAACCAGCTTTTGAATTTCCGGATTGTCCTGTACAGCCTGCATGGACGTTAATCCGGCTAGAATTTCATCCAGCTTGATCAGGGCGGCTTCGAATATTTTTTTTTCGTTTTCCTCTGTACTCAACAGATAAAAACCCAGGGCGGCATTCGCCTTGTTGAGCGTATCGGTCAACTCCATGGTCGCCAATACCATGGGCTGGCTCTCTTCCACCACAAACGCAACCCGTTGTTGCGCGACTATCAGACTGGACAGCGCGAATAATGAAACAATGCCAAGCAATATAACCAGCACCCCTGTACTCAACCATACTTTGTGGCTGACTTTGAGCTGGGTAAAAATTTTTAACAAACCGGAGTTCAGTGAAATCTTCATTTCCCATAAAATTCTTAAAGCGCTCAATTAGTTATCGGTGTCAGATAAGATTCCTTTAATCCCTGTAAAAACAGGTAATTAAGACACAAAAAAAGCAGGTTCTGAGACCTGCTTTGCAATTTTATTGCACGATGAAAGTCAGTGCGATTAAAAGCGTGTTATTCCAGCGGCACACCCAGACGCCGCGCCACTTCTTCATAGGCTTCGACCACGCCACCCAATCCCTGCCGGAAGCGATCCTTGTCGAGTTTTTCTCTGGTCTTGGCATCCCACAGACGGCAGCCATCCGGACTGAATTCGTCACCCAGCATCACTTCGCCGTGGTAACGACCAAACTCCAGCTTGTAGTCGACCAGCAACAATCCGGCATCGGCAAACAGTTTTTTCAGAATGTCGTTAACCCGGAAAGTTAACTCTTTCATCGCCGCCACTTCTGCGTCAGTGGCCCAGTTGAAAGAGCGGATGTGGTATTCATTGACCATGGGATCATGCAAGGCATCATTCTTTAAAAAGAATTCAAAGGTCGGCGGATTGAGATCCATGCCATCCTGCACGCCCAAACGACGCACAATACTGCCGGCGGCGATATTGCGCACTACACACTCCACCGGGATCATGTGCATTTTCTTGACCAGCACTTCATCATCGGCCAGCAGGGATTCAAAATGGGTCGGAATACCGGCCGCCTGGAGCTTTTGCATAATGAACGCATTAAAACGGTTGTTCACCATACCTTTACGATCAAGCTGCTCCATTTTTTCACCGTCAAAGGCCGACGTGTCATTGCGAAAATGAATGACCAGCTTGTCCGGGTCATTCGTTGCATAAACCGTTTTGGCCTTGCCTTTAACGAGAACCTGTTGCTTTTCCATCTTGTGTGTACCTTCTTGTCAGGTAGATATGAATCTGTTCTAAACCGTTCGCCAATCCCGCGTCGCGTCCTGTTCCGCCACTTCCAGCCATTCCGGATCACAACCCAGTGCTGTGCTGACAGCGTGTTTCGCCAATGCCGGCTGATTGTTTTGTTCACTCAGGTGGGCCAATACCACCTGTTGCAATTTGTCTGTATCAATCGCCGCCAGGATATCCGCCGCCTGTCCATTGCTCAAATGGCCGTACATACCGCTGATACGTCGCTTCAGTGATTCGGGATAACTGCTTTCCGCCAACATGGTCGGGTCATGATTGCATTCCAGGATCATGGCATGACACCCGGACAAGACCTGCTCAATGTGCGAAGTGGAACTGCCCACGTCAGTCAATTGCGCAAACCGCCGGTCGCCATCACTGAAGACAAACTGACAGGGTTCTCGCGCATCATGCGGTACCGGAAAGGCCTGGATATGCATATCATTTAACACGATCGCCTGCTCCGGGTTAAAGGCTTGCCAGTCGGGTAGTTCACCCAGCAGATTGCTCCTGGCGGTACCCCGGGTGGCATACACCGGAATGCTGTGCTTGCGGGCAAATGCTCCGACACCCCGGATATGATCGGTATGTTCGTGTGTCACCAGAATGGCAGTGATGTCAGAGGGTTCCCGTTGCAGTTTCGCCAGACGCGACACGGTCTCTTTCATGGAGAACCCGCAATCCACCATTACGCAGGCGCCCGCTGTTTCAATCAGGCTGGCATTGCCGCGACTGCCGCTGCCGAGAATCGCAAACTGCAATTCCACCCTCCTTTAACTGATGTGGGCCTGTATTCTGGTCAGAATTTTCTTCGCAAGTTCATTGTCCATTTTCGCATTGGCGCGGAAACGTATTTCGATCTGCGTCTTGTCACCCTTGTCGCTGATACTCAACAGGTATTGTGTTTCGACATTACCCGCTTTTTTGCCGAAGATACCGCTAAACAGATTTTTCACCACACCCTTTTCATCACTGTCAGGCACCCTGATGTAGTAAACACCGGCTGAACGATTCAGGTCATCAATCACCAGCCCCATCCGATCCAGGGCCAGCCCGACCCGGCGCCAGGTCCGGGCAAAATTCTCATTCACTTCCAGCGCAGCCCGCCCTTCCTGCCCGGTAATAATGCGTGAATTGTTTTCCTGCTTGTTGGCACTGGCCAGTTGTTCGATCTGTTCACGGTTCAAGCCACGGAAGATCATGATCTTTTTCAAGAGTTCCGCTTCCCGTTCGGAATCAGAGGCCCGCGGTGTCCAAACCGTGATCTCTTCGTTATTCACCTTCTGTTTACTGCCGCTCAATCCCTGGTGGCGTACGAACACCAGTGTAGTACCGCTTTTGTCACCACGTTCCAGTCGAATCCGATATTTATCCATTTCCCCCAGCGTATCCGAAAACCAGCCTGTTTCAGCGGCTCTGGTTTCGATCCAGTTGGTCTCCATCACACCGGTCATGCGCTCTTCCCGCTTGATTTCATAGCCGATGCGAACCAGGAATGCATGCAGTTCCTGCCAGAGCTTGTCCGGCTCCACCTTGAATTCCAGCCAGGCCAGATTGCCATCCCGGATCAAACGCACATCTTTCGGCGCCTTGGGCAGCAAGGGTTCTTTTTTATTCTTGCCGCTGTAACCGGAATATGTCTGTTGTTGCGAAGCGATGCCCGGAATCGAATAATCTTCATTCGCCACCGGCATCACCAGATCAGGCGGCACTTCCAAAGGCCGGGTGGTATCACTATACATATAGGTATCATCGGGAGTGGAGGAACAACCGACCACCAGAAAAGCGGCCACAAGCGGCAAGATAACACGTCTGGACTTAATCATATTTCTCACATTCAGTAATTTATAACACGCCTGCTTTTTGCAGCGACCGGCGAATAACGTCATGGTATTTGGCGGATAATACCGTCAGGGGCAAGCGCAGGGCTTCTCCCACCAGGCCCATTTCATACAGAGCCCATTTCACCGGGATCGGATTGGCTTCAACAAACAGGTTATTGTGCAAATCCATCAACCTGTCATTTATTGCGGAAGCCGTTGCCCTGTCCCCTTTGAGGGCGGCAACACACATCTCGTGCATACTCGCCGGAGCCACATTGGCTGTCACAGAAATCACCCCATGACCACCCAGCAGCATGAATTCCATACCGGTGGCATCATCGCCGCTGTACATCGCGAACTCGCTGCCACAACGTTGCAGGATATCCCTGGCGCGGTCGAGATTACCGGTGGCTTCCTTGATACCGACGATATTGGCGACCCCGGACAGGCGCTCTACCGTTTCCGGCAGCATGTCCACGGCGGTACGACCGGGTACATTATATAGAATCTGGGGGATATCCACGGCCTCGGCAATGGCCTTGTGGTGCAGGTAAAGCCCTTCCTGAGTAGGCTTATTGTAGTAAGGGGTGACTAACAGACAGGCATCGGCACCGGCATCTCTGGCGCATTGGGTCAGGGTAATGGCCTCATGGGTGGAATTGGAACCGGTACCGGCAATGACAGGAATACGGCCGTTGACCATCTCCACCACCCGTTTCACAACGTGGCAATGTTCCTTCTCATCCAGCGTGGCGGATTCACCGGTCGTGCCGACAGCAACAATCCCGTCTGTACCGTTTTCTATATGGAATTCAACCAGTTCAGCCAGCTTCTTCTCGTCGACCGAGCCGTCGGCTGACATGGGAGTCACCAGCGCCACCAGACTACCTTGTATCATTCAATTTAACCCCGGAAATAAAAGCGACATGGTACTGTCGGGACGCACGGCTGACAAGCATTTCCCTGCAGACACCGCCCGGTTGCGGTTTTTCCGGCCGGAAACGATGATGGATATTGCCCTGATGTTTAACCTTTCAGTATAGTTAGCGGGAAATGAACCAAAATAACCCTGACGCAGCGTCGACGCTCCCCGGATCATCAAAACAGGGCCCATCGGGATACGCTGCCGGTATTCGAAACAGGATAAGCCGCACAACATGAGCCATTCACTTGTCGTCACCGCCCTTGGACGAGACAGACCGGGCCTGATTGCCGATATCAGCAAAACCATCACCGACAACAACTGCAATATCGAGGACAGCCGCATGAGCGTGCTGAGCGGTGAATTCGCCCTGCTGATGCTGGTGTCCGGCAATTGGGACAAACTGGCCAAGCTGGAGAACGCCTTCCGCCATGTACAGGATCGTACCGGTTTAATCATTAACAGCCGACGCACCGAAGAATACGTGCCCGGCGGCAACAAGATGCCCTATACCATTGAGGTCGTCTCCATCGACCATCCCGGTATTGTCTACAAACTGGCGGCATTTTTCTCCGAACGTTCCATCAACATCTATGAAATGACCAGTGGTTGCATGCCCGCACCCCATACCGGTACGCCGATTTTCACCCTGAACATGACCCTGGAAATTCCGGCCGAGACCCATATCGCCACCCTGCGTGACGAATTTATTGATTTCTGTGAAACACTGAATCTTGATGCCATCATGGAACCCTATAAACTTTAACCCGCGATCAGGCAGACGACAGCATGAGTGAACTCGCCATCGGCAAGAAAGTCCCCAACTTCAAACTCCCGGCTACCGGCGATCAGGAAATCTCACTCGCCAAACTCAAAGGCAGCAATGTGGTGCTCTATTTTTATCCCAAGGACAGCACCCCCGGTTGCACCCGTGAAGGACAGGACTTCCGTGACAACATGGCCAAATTCAAACGCCGGAATACCGTGGTGCTGGGCGTCTCCCGCGACAGTCTGCGCTCGCACGAAAACTTCAAGACCAAACAAAACTTCAACTTTGATCTGCTCTCCGACACCGATGAAGCACTTTGCAAACTGTTCGATGTTATAAAAATGAAAAACATGTATGGTAAGCAGGTACGCGGCATTGAACGCAGCACCTTCCTGATTGATGCGCAGGGCAAATTGCAACAGGAATGGCGCAAGGTCAAGGTTGACGGTCATGCCGAAGCAGTCCTGAACGCCGTCACGGCGCTAAATAAAAAATAAAACGATATGCCAAAAACAAACGTAACCGGAAAACGACTCTTTGTCCTCGACACCAATGTCCTGATTCACGACCCGTCATCCCTGTTTCGCTTTAAGGAACACAACCTCTTCCTGCCCATGATGGTGCTGGAAGAGCTGGATAACAACAAGATTGGACATGGTGAAGTGGCTCGCAACGCACGACAGGCCAGCCGCTTTCTTGATGAGTTGATCAAAGGGATTGCCACCCAGGACATCGCCAAAGGCATCACCCTCGACCTGCATCATATCAATACCGAAGAGGCCTGCGGCCGCCTGTTTTTCCAGACCGAGGCCCTGACCCATGATCTGCCGGAATATCTGCCCGGCAACCACCCGGACAACAACATCCTCGGCACCGCACTGGCCCTGCAACAGATCTATCCCGAAACCCTGGTCACCATGGTGTCCAAGGATATCAACCTGCGGATTAAAGCCGCCGCACTGGGCATCCATGCAGAGGATTACCATAACGATCAGGTCATCGAAGATGCTGACATCCTGTTTAAAGGCTACCAGGAACTGGAAAGCGGTTTTTGGGACAGACACGGCAAACAGGTGGATTCCTGGATCGAACAGGGCCGAACCTTTTATCGTGTCACCGGACCCGATGTTGCCAACTGGTACAGCAATGAGTTTCTGCACAGCAGTGATGATGCCGGGTTTGAAGCCGTGGTGCGCTCCACCAAAGACGATGAAGCCGTCATTGAAACCGTCCGTGACTACAGCTCAGCCAATAACAAGGTATGGGGGATATCGGCACGCAACCGTGAACAGAACTACGCCCTGAACCTGTTAATGGATCCGGAAGTGGATTTTGTCAGCCTGCTCGGCATGGCCGGTACCGGCAAAACCCTGCTTACCCTGGCCGCCGGACTGGAACAAACGCTGGAGAAAGATCGCTATCGCGAGATCATCATGACCCGCGTCACCGTCCCGGTGGGTGAAGACATCGGCTACCTGCCCGGTACTGAAGAGGAAAAAATGACGCCGTGGATGGGCGCCCTGATGGACAACCTGGAAGTACTCAGCCCCTCCAACCAACAAGGTGGAGACTGGGCGCGCGCCGCCACCAATGACTTGCTCAGCAAGCGCATCAAGATCCGTTCCATTAACTTCATGCGCGGCCGTACCTTCCTGAATCGCTACATCATCATTGATGAAGCACAGAACATGACACCCAAACAACTGAAGACACTCATCACCCGCGCCGGCCCCGGCACCAAGGTGGTGTGTCTCGGCAACATCGCCCAAATCGATACCCCTTACCTCACCGAATCCACTTCCGGCCTGACCTACGTCGTCGAACGTTTCAAACACTGGCCCCACAGCGGCCATGTCACCATGACCCGTGGTGAGCGTTCACGACTGGCGGATTACGCGTCGGAGATACTGTAAATCAGGTTTCTGAAACAGCTTTCATACTACGCCCCCTTCTCTCTCAGGGAGAAGACCGGGCTGAGGGCGTGAAGGATGCGGTTTCGGACGTGCACTGACATAGCAAGCCTGACACTTCAAACCAGGCTTCACTAATTATTTGTTGTTGACTTGCTGTACAACCACCACTCGCCTTTATCCATTTTGAATCTCGGTTTAAAATCCCCTTCACCAAAATAATCTTCGTAAACAAATCGCAGTTTCGTATACCTTTTTACATCAGCTGCCTTGAGTTGTACTGTCTGCCACTTGCCACCAGCCAATTCATTGTCCGACAAGCAACCCACCGGATCGGTAACCGGCTTGAGTTTTCCACCGATGTATCGTTTTTCGTGTGTCGTGGTCAGCGTTAACACATTCTTGTTGATGATCCATGTACCCGAGGAAGTAGCAATTCGTATGTCACAGCCTCCTTCCCCGATGTCGAATATAAAGGTCCCGTCCCCTTTAAACGTGTAATTTTGCGGCATGGCACCGCCACCTATCGCCGGTCCCGGTATCCAGACGCCGACCATCTGCGCCCGTAATCCTGCCTCGCTGTTCTCATAATTGTGGATGTCCTGTTCCACGGTTTTGATGACAGAGACATTCTCCTCATCCTGCGCTGTCAGCGTCACCTGCTGTGTATTCGGCTTGTAGTCTTTGAAGTGATTGGTAAAGTATTGTTCCAGTAAATGCGACTTGAACCGGTATTGGTGTCGCGCCAGAATGGCATTACGCACCAGTTTTATTTCTCCCGAATTGAGTCGTTTCAACAAACTCATCGCAGCCGCTGAATGCTGCAAATTAAAATCCGGTTGCGTATAGAGCTGCTTAACCAGTTGCGACAGACCATATTCATCCCCGGCCTGCCCCGGACCGGATAGCATAAAAACCATCACAACAAGCAATACCGGGTTGCGTAATAACAATTTCATCCATCTCATCGAACGTGCCCTCTAAAATCTCGAACAATACCGGCCTCACTCCACCTCCAGCCGGACATATCAAACAAATTCGTAGCTCGCAGGGCGGATTAGCGAAGCGTAATCCGCCCTACGGGCCTACCGTTTTTGTTTTTCATCAAATTCTTTAACAAACCGCATAGACTTAAGTATATCCAGCAATATTTGCTTAACTTTTTCCGGCGACTTCTCTTTACCGGTATATACAAGCTGTATCTTATATTGCATTTCATGCAAATCAATATGAAAAAGGGGTCAGTACCCTTTAACTCTCTCCTTTTGATGGCCGCCCTCGACGTGCCTGGCCGACACGGCACGAGACGACTTGTTCGATTTGCTGCCGGAATCGCTCATTTCCGAGTGGTGTTCCCGTCTGTACAGTAGCTCGCAGGGCATGTATTTGATCTGCAGCAAGAGCATTCCTAAATAACTCTCGATACACAAAGGCTCGTTCCTCCTTTTGCTGACCCAATGCAAGATAAAGATCGTACTGCTTGATAACGCCTCCTTCAGATATCCCTGCATTGAAATGATAACTGGACCACCGATATTCTCCTGGTGAAGCAACCATCCCCGCACGGACTGGATTTAACTCTATATATCGCATACATGCCAGTAAATATTCATCACTCGATACAACACATCCCTTATGCCGACCTTCCCACAAGGTTCCGCTTTTACCATATTGACTGTTTACATAGGTTACATAACATCTACCCACGTGTTGAATGGTTCGACTTATGGCATCTCGTGTCTCTGGGGTCATCAACAGATGAACATGATTTGTCATTAACACATAGGCATGTATTTTACATCCATATCGTATGGCACCCTCTTCCAGCCACCCAAGATAGGCTGCGTAATCATCATCACAAAAGAAAACAGCCTGTCGGCAGTTCCCTCTCTGTACAACATGGGCCGGGACACCCGGCAAATAGAATCGTCCTTTCCTTGGCATATTTGACACTCCTTGTCGTTTGCTATCGTTTTTTCATCCTCATCATTTTCTTTTAAGGGTACTGACCCCTTTTACTGTCGTAGTACTGGCCCGGGGGTGTGCCCAGATGGTCGGTGTGAAATGTAACATGCGGCAGGTTACGCTTCGCTTATCTGCCCTTCGGGCTATTTAATCAATGTTGCCTCAGAGTCCGTACTATTCACTTGCTCCATAAATTTATCAAATCTCGTTTCTTCGATCAAATTGACTTTTTCATCAAATTTGTATTGCTGCCTGATTTCTTCTAGCTCATTAGGAGCAGATAATGAATCTGGCAATTTGATTTGTTTTGGCACCAACACAATATAAGTTGGTTTTCCATACTCTACTTGTTTATAACCTGTTGGATAAGTTTGAAAAACTCCAATACCATATGGCTTTAAATGATATATTTTTATTTTTTTAATACATTTATTATCATATACTTCAGAAAGGGCAGCATCTTTTAACTTTTCATCGTACGTTAGTTGGTTTTTTCTCAAAAATACAACGTATCTCCCACCAATTTTACTGTAAATGGACAAATGGCCAATATTTACCTCCTGTCCATTTTCTATCCCTTTATATGCCTTGATTACTTTTGCGAACCATTCTTGACCGCACTCTGTATTTTTATATTTATAAATATCAACTAGAGCAATATTATCTGCAAAATCTATTAGCTCGTTAAGAGAAACCAGCTCATTTGCCATTAAGTTACTATTGCCGCACACACAAAGTCCTAACAATATCGAACCTATCTTTTTTTTTGGACATACCTGCCTCGCCATAGAATTAGGATCCCATAAGCATTCTTGAGCAAAGATTCTATCCATAATTTGCTTATATTGTTCTGCGGAATCATATTGTATTCTATTAGGTACTTCTAAACCTTTCATTTTATCCCCATTTGGACATTCTAGGTCACAAGTCCTTGTAAAACCTTCATCAGTAGTATTTCCAAATTGATTAGGACCTATTGTGTTTGTCGTGTACCAGTTTAATCCACTTGGACAATTATTCATATTATTAGATCCATTTAGAATTACTATTGTTGTAGGCGTATCTGGTGTCGACACATAGTTGGAATTATTTGTAGAACCAGTGACAGTGCAACCACCAACTAATTCACAAGGGCGAAACAATCCGTATTTATCAAAATATTTTACCGGATTCCCCCCCACATACCCATACGTATTCAACCCACCATCCAGTCCTATCGGATCAGAGGTGATGTATCTACCGGTATTGGGATCATAGTACCTGTGGTAATTATAGTGCAGTCCCGACTCGCTGTCGTAGTACTGGCCCGGGAAGCGCAGGTTAAGGGTGAATTTTGTCCCATCCCCGTCCGGGTCGTCATTGGCGGCGGTTTTGCCGAAGGCGTCACTGTCCCAGCGCCACACGGTGGTATTGGTGACCGAGTCCACCGCCTGTCTTGGTGTGCCGAGGTGGTCGGTGCAACGTAAAACATGAGGCGAATTACACTTTATAATTCGCGCTACTGGTAAAATTTCAAACTCAAAATAATATTGGGGTTCGAGTACTCACCCAAACCTACGGGCTGCTTTTCCCTATTCGCACGAAACATCAAATTTCTTTAACTCTTTCTTCATATCTCCAGGTCTATGTGCAATTACAAAAACATACTGATGATCATTTCGCGGTTTCTCATGGCATTGATTGTCATCATTCAAACCATCATAATAACGAAGAAAAACAACCATAAAATCATCATCTTTTTTATAGTATCTGGTATATTGATAAACGCACTGAATACTGTTTTGTCTTGTCGCATCCTGATACTTAACCCATTTACCACCATTCGACTGACATACCTTCCATCCATTTTTAACCAATAACTTTTCACGCTTATCTGTTACCCAAACATCAGGGTATTCAAGAGCAACACGGAAATCAATTTGTTCAGCATGTTTATTGAGCCTTCTGTGGTAAAAATTTTCAGAAAAAGAAAAATCCAAAAAATCCAGATCGTAAGATACACCAGTATCGCAAGACACCAATAAGCACAAAAGACAAATTAAACACCCAACCTTATTCATAATATTTCACAATGACTAATTTGACGGCCTACTGCTTCTACAATCGTTAAACATCTTTTTCGTCCCCTTAATATAGCTAGCAGGGCGGATGAGCAAAGCGTATTCGGCCGCATGTACACCCCGCTTCACCCACCGACATATCCGTTTCACATCTACCCCGGTCTTCCCGGTAGTAACCACGGCGCACATGGTACCCGAACGTCGGCCAAGGCCAAACCTTTAACTGAACAACATAACCATGTTTAACCGGGTTATAGTGAAGATAGTCCATATGTCGGCTGAAGTCATTCTCATCCCTGATGGTATGCTCCCGGAAGTGACACTGCCAGATCCCCCGCTCCACTCTGCCCTGACGCACCGTCGTGCGATGTTCGATCCGCGGGATTTGTCGGGCAAACAAGGTATTGATAAGCCGTATCCGCATGGCATAGTCATCATCACCTGACGATAAGGTCCAGATGCAATGTAGATGATCCGGCAATACCACCCAACCATTGATGTGATAGTAATATCGTGTGCGAACTCTTTTCACCACATGGCGTAGAAAATTGATATGTTGAATAAGCAAGTGATTGTCATGCCGTTCCAGAAAATTGATGGTGAAGAAGCAACCCCCGCCCGGCACCCGGTTACGGCGGTAATTCGGCATAGTTAATTCCCTTTAACATTTTTATTTATCATGCGGCGGATTACGCTTCGCTAATCCGTATATGGTCTCCTCCCATTTTGCAAGACAAAACATCAATGATGACAGTGACTGGATTGCGTCCGTATATCCGGCCTGTTAATGAAGTCTATACAGCACTTCCGGCCTCGATGTTATTCGCGCGTATTGACCTTATCGCCCTACCGACCTCATGGGCCTATGGATTAGCCAGGTTTTCAATACGCCGGTTTGACCAGTTGTATCATCCTCTTCGTTTCATCTTCGCAATCGCGGGCGGGTCTCCTGTTTTGTTAAACCGCTTCGGTTCAGTCAGCTTCAGGCATGCTGATAAGCTGTACCGTGGTATAGCATCGACCACCCCATCCGCGCCATCTTATTGGCCAGGGCAACGGTTGCTTTGTGCATACCACGTCGAGCTCTTGTCTCATTAATCCAACGGATCAGTTTGTCCTCTTTTTTCGCCGCTGCGCGTACTGCGGAACGGGCGCCGTGTATCAACAAACAGCGCAAATATCGATCTCCTCGTTTGCTGATACCCAGCAACTGTGCTTTCCCGCCTGTGCTGCGCTGCCTCGGTACCAGTCCGATACTCGCAGAGACATCACGTCCGCGGCGGTATCCCGCACCATCGCCCACATAGCTGACAAAGGCACTGGCCACAATCGGTCCCATGCCGGGGATCGCGGTCAGTTGTTCACAACGCGAGTCACGTTGGCTCTCTGTTTTTAACAGGGTGTCGTATTCGGTGATCTGTTTGTCCAGTGACTGTAGTTGTTCCCAGCCCTGGGCGAGTAGCGTACGAAACAAACCACTCAGCCCATTTTCGCCATCTTCTAATCGTTTTGGTATTTCGCGGCGCAAGGTTGGGATACCTTGTCTTAAACTAATTCCGTGCTCAGCTAATAAACCACGCAACCGATTGCACAAGGCCGTCCGCATGCGTATCTGGCCTTCTCGCATACGATGCAGGGCCTGCATGTCTTGTTGTGCCGGCGTCTTTAGCGGGATAAATCGCATCCGGGGCCTGATGACCGCTTCGGCTATCGCCTGGGCATCGTTGTAGTCATTCTTGTTACCCTGCACGTAGGCTTTGACATGTTGAGCCGGGATCAGTCTGACCTCATGTCCCAATTTTTCCAGTTCGCGGCCCCAGTAATGGGCGCTCGCACACCCTTCCATGCCAACTAAACTCGCAGGTAGTTGCGCAAAATAACTTAATACTTGTGACCGGCGTAATTGCTTTTTCTTGACCAGTTTCCCGGCCTGATTACAGCACACAATATGAAAAACATTTTTTGCCAAATCCAATCGTTGTAATCTGCATAGTGGTCTCCTCTTCCTTCTCTGATGGTTAGTTCACACCTCCATCATGGCGCATTGTGACGCCGGTTTAAAAGGGGGGAGGAGACCATTACATCGCCCTACGGGCCTTATAATTTTATTTTAAGCGTACTACAACCAGTCCCATTGATCCTTATCAGAAAAATTATTACGTTTAGTTTAACTCCAAAAACTATCCAGCTATTTTTTATCAGGGTCCAATTCTGGGTATTGTCGAATAATTGGAATCATTATCTCTGTATACACAACCCCTGCTATTTCAGCAATTCCCTTTCGTATTGCATAGCGTTCATCATTATCATCTATTTGCTCGGCCAGAGCACCTGCCTTGTCTACGTGCTCTGATAACAAAAGCATTTGCTCCATTATGTTGTATGCTGTGTGTTTTTGCATGATTACCAACCTAATAATTAAGACAGTTTTGTGATTCAGCACACTGCCTGGTACATGTGCGAACCCCGTCGGATGCAGGCCCAATATCCGAGCCCTTCCGCCCAACGATCCTGTTATTCATTTAATTATTCAAATGTCCATATAGCGTTTCTACACACTCGTTGCATATACATGCATTATAGCTTTGAAACATTTGCTCTATTTCTTCGGGTCGTTTGCCACAAAATGAGCAGCGCATCGCGGTATGATGTGCAAAGTATTTCTCAATTTCTTCGTCTGATATATTTGCCTCTATCCATTTCCCAGTCACACCCTTGTATTCACGTTCAGCTCGTTCTTGTGCATCTCTTAGAGATGAGTGGTTAGTCACTCCCAAAGACTCCCACTGGTCGTTGCAAAAAAAGAGTAAGATATTTTCGTTATACAGATCCTGGCAGATTGCCAACCGAGGTACAGCACCCAATAGCTTCCCATCCACGTATAATGTTGAGCAGCCTGTATATGTTACTGAATCGTCAATAATCGCATGCACCAACAAACGTGCATTAGCGAAAATCGCTGGTGGGTTTTCATTCTGTGAATTCATTCAGCAGCACCACCACCAATGACTGGTTGAATATGAATTACGGCGTTGGTGTTACCGGGCTTTCATGTTCCGGCAGATGTGAGAAGGCGCGCAGGGTTGCGCTGACGAGGGTTGCCAAAGGGATAGCGAAGAAGATGCCCCAGAATCCCCATAACCCGCCAAAGACCAGGATGCTGACAATGATGGCGACGGGGTGCAGGTTGACCACTTCGGAGAATAACAGCGGGACGAGTACGTTGCCGTCCAGTGCCTGGATGATGGTGTAGGCGACCATGAGGTAGGCGAACTCTGAAGTCCAGCCCCATTGGAAGTAGGCGATGAAGGCGACCGGGATGGTGACCACTGCGGCGCCGATATATGGTACCAGCACTGACAGCCCAACCAATACCGAAAGCAGGATGGCATATTTCAGTCCCATCAGGCCGAAGCTGATCACACAGGCCACGGTGACGATGACGATCTCCCAGAACTTGCCGCGCACGTAGTTGCCCAGTTGTTGGTCCATCTCTTCCCAAACCTGTGAGGCCATGCGCCGTTCCGGCGGCAGGAAGCGTGACAACCAGCTGAGCAGGATCCATTTATCTTTGAGGAAGAAGAAGATCAGCAATGGCACCAGAATGGAATACACCAGCAAAGTGATCATGTTGGGGATGGATGACAGGGAAAAGGTCAGGACCTGTTGGCCCATGGTGGCCAGTTCCTTGTCAAAGGATTCAACAAACTTTTCCACCTGTTTGACGGAAACAAGGCTGTAATGCTGCGGAAGTTGCAGCAGGGTTTCCTTGCCCTTGGCGATGTAGTTGGGCAATTCCCGCACCAGTTCTTTTACCTGAAAGACGATGGACGGCACAATGCCGAAGATCAGGAACACGGTGAACGCCAGAAACAGTATATAAACGATCAACACGCTGTAGTAGCGCGGTATTTTCAGGCGATGTTTCACATACTGGACAATATCTTCCAACAGATAGGCCAGTACGATGGCCGCCAGCGCCGGGGCCAGCATATTGCCCATGGTCAGGACGACGGTAAAACCGACGATCAGGATCAGCGCCAGTAATACCGCATGGGGATCGGAGAAGTAACGTTTGTACCAATTGGCCAGAGTTTGAAACATGGTTTAGTCTGTCTGTTCCTGTAAATCGGTGTAATGCCGATTGAATATCCCTTCCAGTTCGTCAATGACTTCAGCAGCGGCTCGCCCCTGCATCAGATGTTGCGCCACCAGTGCTGAAGTTTCGTTCAGGATCCGGTCCTTGTCCAGCATGGGATAGGTGCCCGTTAATCGCTTGATAGCGGCTATGACTGTTTCATCGGCCGGACGTTCAATGGGATTGAGAGTCAATTGCGCCCTGGACTCCGCCGGTTGACGGGCGGCCAGGAATTCCGCAAAGGCCAGCAGGGTCTCCGCATCGGCAGGCTGGAGAGAACGATAGATGTTCAATAACTGCTTGTCCCTTTTATTCAAAACCACTGCCTTCCACTAGCGTTTATTGAACTGAGTCGTCGTTCTGGTGATCTTCGCAGTATTGGCGGGCGAAGCTCAGCAGTTCTTCCATGGCGCGAACCCGGAACTTTTGCTTCTGGTGGACGAACGAGAAGGGACGATGGATCGGCGGATCAAGCTGGATGGCTTCCAGGGTGCCCAGCCGCAGTTCCTTGCCGATGGTCGCCCGGGAGAGGATGGAGACACCCATGCCCGCTTCCACCGCGCCCTTGATGGCTTCCAGACTGCCCAGTTCCATGGCCACATTCATGTCCGCGGTTTTGAGGCCTTCTTCGTTCATGTGATCAAACATCACTTCACGGGTGCCGGAGCCTTCTTCGCGACAGATGAAGGGGTATTGAATCAGGGTTTCCAGGGTGATGGAATTTTCTTTGGTGAGTTCATGGCCCGGCGGGACAATCACCACCAGTTGGTCCATGCGGCACTTTTCCACCACCAGGTTTTTGTTGTTGACCGGCGCTTCCACCACACCCAGATCGATGGTGTTGTTTTCCACCATGGAAACGATGCCGTCCGTATTGGCCACCTTCAGGCGAATGGTGACATCGGGGTTCTTTTCCTTAAAGTCACCCAGCAGGGCCGGCAGCATGTATTCCGCAACGGTCGTGCTGGCGCCCAGGATCAGTACGCCGCTGATATCGCCGGTCAATTCCCGAACGGAATTATCCATCTCTGAATAAAGTTCAAAAATGCGCTCGGCGCATTCATAGACCCGTTTACCGGCGTCAGTCAGACTGATGCGGTTATGGGTGCGGTCAAAGAGTCGGGTGTTAAATTGCTCTTCCAGCTGCCGGACCTGAAAGGTCACCGCGGGCTGGGTCATGTGTAGTTCCTCGGCTGCCTTGGTAAAACTCAGCAAGCGGGCAACGGTGTGAAAAACCTGTAATCTGCGATCGGCCATGATATTTGTGTCTGTGCGTGTTGATAATCTGTTTCTATACGTGCATTTAGAAAACTAGGGGGGAATCTTAGCAAGGATTCCGTGAAACTTGAATAGAGCCAGGTCAATTAGGCTGGTTTCTGCATGAACAATGGGATTTTATTATTTGAAGGGGGCGGATCATAAATGACCCGCCCGCACTTGTCAGCATAAAAATCAGTCTCTTTACCCTTTAATCGGACGATTGTGCATGACGGCGTAGTACATCACCGGAATCACCACCAGGGTCAGCATGGTCGAAACCAGAATACCGAAGATCAGGGACAGGGCCAGACCGTTGAAAATGGGGTCATCCAGGATGAAAAACGCCCCGAGCATGGCGGCCAGACCGGTCAACACAATCGGTTTGGCGCGCACGGCCCCGGAACGGATCACCGCCTTGTCAAAGGCCATCCCCTCCGCCACCTGCTGATTGATAAAGTCCACCAGCAGGATGGAGTTACGCACGATAATCCCGGCCAGGGCAATCATGCCGATCATGGAGGTGGCGGTAAACTGCGAGCCAAACAGGGCATGGCCCGGCATGACGCCGATAATGGTCAGCGGGATGGGCGCCATAATAATGATCGGTATCAGATAAGAGCGGAATTGCGCCACGACCAACAGGTAGATCAGGATCAGTCCGATGCCATAGGCAATCCCCATGTCGCGGAAGGTTTCATAGGTCACCTGCCATTCACCATCCCACTTCAGGCTGTACTCATAGGGATTGGCCGGTTGCGAGATCAACAACTGGGGCAAGCCCTGCTGACTGCCCACCGGCATCTTCTGCAAGGTGCCGAAGATATCGAACATGCCATACAGCGGACTGTCCAGACTGCCGGCCATGTCCCCGGTGACAAACACCACGGGTAACAGATCCTTGTGGTAGATGGATTGTTCACGGCGCGTCTCAATGGTGTGCACAATATCCGCCAGCGGGATCAACTTGCCGGCGTTGTTGCGCACGAACAACTGCATGAGATCATCCACATGTGCCTTTTCGCTGACGGGGAACTCCAGTCGTATCGGCATGGGATACTTCAGATTGCCGGAATGCAAATACCCGGCGTCTTCACCATTCAAGGCCGTGGCGATCGCCTGAACGACCGATTGTGGTGAGACACCCAGCAAGGCCGCCTTGGATTGATCCACCTTCAGGATCAACTTCGGTGCATCGGCTTCCAGACTGTCATCCACGTCAATGATGTCAGCGGTCTTTTCAAACACACCGCGCACCTGTTTCGCCACCGCCATCTGACCGGCATAGTTCAAACCATAGATCTCTGCCACCAGGGGTGACATCACCGGCGGACCGGGCGGCACTTCCACCACTTTGACATTGGCATTGAAACGTTTGCCAATTTCCTGCAATGGTCCGCGCACGTCCAGGGCGATCTCATGACTCTTGCGCTTGCGCTTGCTCTTGTCGGTCAGGTTCACCTGAATATCACCCAGATGCGCCCCCTTGCGCAGGTAATACTGGCGCACCAGACCGTTAAAATTGATCGGTGCGGCAATGCCGGCATAGATCTGGTAATCGGTGACTTCCGGTACCGTCGCCAGATAACGCCCCAGATCAACCAGTACACGCGATGTCTGTTCCACCGGTGTGCCTTCCGGCATATCCACCACCACCTGGAATTCCGACTTGTTATCAAACGGCAACATCTTCAACACCACCAGCTTGACCGCCGCCAGTGAGACGGAAAAGACGATCAACCCCATGATAATGAAAAACAGTTTGCGACGTTTTTGTTTGCCGGCATCACCGGGTAACAAATAGGGCCCCACCAGTTTTTCAAACAGGGGCAACAGTCCCTCTTCACCCTGCAGGAGTTGTTTGGTTTTTTCCAGCACCGGTTTGACACGCGCCAAAGGGCCATCCAGCAGCGCAGTGATCTTTTGCCCGATAAACGAATGTTGTTCTGCTGCGGCGTGATGATGATCATGCTGCAGGTATTTGTTCGCCAGCCAGGGCGTCACAATGAAGGCCACCGCCAGCGAGATCAGCATACCGATACTGGCATTGATAGGGATCGGGCTCATATAGGGGCCCATCAGACCCGTCACAAAGGCCATGGGTAACAAGGCCGCGATCACCGTAAAGGTGGCGAGGATGGTCGGCCCGCCCACTTCATCCACGGCGGCAGGGATAGCATCAAGCAACTTCTTGTTGCCCATCTGCATGTGCCGATGAATGTTTTCCACCACCACAATGGCATCATCCACCAGGATACCAATGGAGAAGATCAGGGCGAACAATGACACTCGATTGATGGTGAAACCCCAGGCCCAGGAGGCGAACAGGGTCATGGCCAGCGTGATCACCACCGCCATGCCAACGATAAAGGCTTCGCGCTTGCCCAGTGCCACAATCACCAGGATCACCACCGACAGGGTGGCGAAGATCAATTTGGTGATCAGTTGTTTGGCCTTGGCGTCGGCGGTGGCGCCATAGTTGCGCGTGACGGTCACGTTAATACCATCAGGAATAAAAATACCCTTTAACTGATCCACGCGTTCAATAATCTGATTGGCAATATCCACCGCATTGCTGCCCGGTTGTTTGGCAATGGCAATGGTCACTGCCGGTGAGACACCACTGGTCTTGATGCCGACAGTGTGACCCGCCGGTCCGGAACCGAAGACGGCATATTGTTCCGGTTGATCCGCGCCGGTGGTGATTTTCGCCACATCACGCAAGTAGACCGGCTTTCCCTTGTGCACACCAACGATCAGATCGCTCACCTCTTCCGGTGTCGACAGAAAACGTCCGGCCTGCACTTCGATCTCCTGATTGGCGCCGACCATATAACCGGACGGACGCGTGGCATTACTCTGTTGCAATGCATAGCGCAGATCATCAATGGAGAGTTTGTAGGCATGCAAGGCATTGGCATCCAGTTGCACATGAACCACCTTGTCCGGCCCGCCCAGGGTATAGATATCCCGCGTGCCCTTGACCCGTTTTAATTCCGCTTCAATGGAATGGGCCACCTGTTGCAGTTCGTATGCACCGCGTTGTTGATCTTCCGTCCACAAGGTCAGTGTCACGATGGGCACATCATCAATACCCTTGGGTTTGATGATCGGTTGCAGCACACCCAGTCCCGGCGGGATCCAGTCCTGTTTTGAATAAATGGCATTGTAAAGCCGGACAATGGCCTGGGTGCGATCTTCACCGACTTCAAACTGCACCGTCAGCGCCGCCATACCGGGACGCGATACCGAATAGACATGCTTCAGCCCCTGCAACTCGGAGAGGATCTGTTCCGCCGGGGTGCTGACCAGTTCTTCCACTTCCTTGGCCGAGGCGCCGGGAAAGGCGATGAAGACATTGGCAAAGGTGACATTGATCTGGGGCTCTTCTTCACGCGGTGTGATCATCACAGCAAACGCGCCCAGCAACAGACCGACCAGAGCGATCAACGGTGTGATCTCCGAAGTCAGAAAGGCGCCGGCGATTCGCCCCGAAATTCCGAGACGTTCGTTCATTAGTGCGCCTCCAGTGATGCTTTCAGATCAACCGTGGCCTGGGACGGGTCCCGGGCAATCTGTTCACCGGCAATCAAACCGGCCAGAATTTCCACTTCCTCACCAAGCTGACGACCGACGCGGACCTGACGAAAATGAATCTTGCCCTCTTTGTCCACCACATAGACGCCGCTCACTTCACTGCGATTCACCACCGCCTGTTTTGGCACCATCAACTTGTTGGTCTCGCCCAGCACAAAGGCCAGCTTGGCAAACATACCGGGATAGAGGCCGTGATCGCCTTTGGGCAAATAGATGCGGGCATCAAAGGTATGACTGTCCGGATCGGCAGACGCACTGATCCGAATAGAATCCGCTTGCACTCGTCCGCCGGTTGGCAGAATCAGCGCAGCTTTCTTCACCTGGCGCACGGCCAGGATCATGTCCTGGGGGATGGCCACCTGGGCGCGCAGGGTTTCCAGTGACAGGCCGGTCATCAGCTTCTGTCCCACCGAGGCATTCTCCCCCACTTCAATATGGCGTTTGACCACAATACCACTGTAGGGCGCCCTGACCACGGTATGTTCCAGCGACTCCTGGGCCTGTTCCAGACGGGCCTTGGCGGCCTTGAACTGGGCCTCGGCACGATCCAGCACCGCCCTGGCCACCAGCTTTTGTGCATAAACATCCTTGATACGTTTGTGTTCCGCCTCGGCCTGTTTGTAATTTGCCTGGGCGGCATTGAAGGCAGACTGCTGATCCCTGGCGCGAAACTCAATCAATACACTGCCCTTGGCCACATAGTCATCCACATCAAAGTGGATCTTCTCAATACGCCCCGAGGTCTGGGCTGAAATCGTCGCCTGATGCTCTGCCTCGATGACGGCATCCAGATAGCGTTCCCGGGGCATGACACGGGATTCAACGGGAAAGACCTCCACGGCGGTTGCAGTGTGCGGGGCCAGAAAGATCAAAACGGGGAAAAAACAGGACAGCCGGAAAGGGGAACGGGACAACCACATAGTGGACTCCTTAATATTGAGTAATGGCGCCATAGAATATTAGAAAACTCTAATATAGAGATTTCCGACAGGATTTCAACCTGTCAGATCAGATTTTAGCCTTTTCCGCCCTGACGCCCGGACCGCTCAGATTCTAAAGCCATTCACAATGCCCTGCATACGCGAGGCAAGTCCGACCAGCCGTTCGCAGGTTCGAGACACCTCATGGGTACTTTGGGATGAGTTTTCGGCAGAGCGATTGATGAGGTCGACATTCATGTTCACCTCTTCCGCCACCGTGTTCTGCTCTCTGGCGGCGACCTCAATCTGGCTGTTCATCGCCACAATCACATTCATGGCGCCGGATATCTCGGCCAGCGCCTCGGCGGTGCGTTCCGTGAATATCACCCCTTCCTCCGCCTGGGCCCGGCCTTTTTCCATGGCATCCACGGCCCGCTCCGCGCCAATTTGAAGGCGTTCAATGATTCCGGCGATCTCCCGGGTTGAGGTCTGGGTACGGTTGGCCAGATTGCGTACTTCATCGGCCACGACGGCAAAACCGCGCCCCTGTTCCCCGGCCCGGGCCGCCTCAATCGCCGCGTTCAGGGCCAGCAAATTGGTTTGCTCAGCAATATCACTGATCACGGCCAACATCTGGGAAATGTTGTCGGTCTCCGTCTTCAGTTCACGAATAATCGCCACGGAATTCACCACCTGATTGGCCAGATTGTCCACTGACCCCATGGCCTCGACCGTGACCACCTTGGCTTCATTGCCCTGTTCGTTCGCGGACTGACTGGCAGTGAGCGCTTCACCGGCATGACGCATCACCTCGGTGGAAGAGGCTGCCATCTCGGTCATGGCGGAGGCAACCATTTCCAGTTGATCCCGTTGCCGCTTAACATCCGAGTCTGCCCCCTGGGAAATGGCATTAAGACCATTAAAAGAGAGGCTTAATTCTTCCGATTGGGCGTGCAGCTCCTTGATGATCTCCCGCAGATTATTCACCATGCTGTTGAATGCATCAGAGATCTCGCCAAACACGTCATGGCTCTCAATGGTACAGTTACTGGTCAGATCTTTATTGCTTACCGCCGAGGTCAATGCCGACATTTGGCGCAATCTGCGCACCAGAATGAATTTCACCAGGGCATAGTTCACCAGACCGATGGTGCCGCCGGCGACCAGACAACCCAGCGCAAACCAGACAAACATGCCCGGTTTCCAATCTACAAAAAAGCGGGCATAGACAGGAAACAGCAAGCCCATCAAGATTCCGAACCCCATAAATGAGAGGAACAGACGCCGCAAAATACTGGGCGGAAAACGCTTGCTCATGATTATCCTGTTATATTTGGCAGTAATTGTAACTTATTGTGTTGTATCAATTTATTTGTTCCGAAAAACACGTCAAATGATGCACGATTTAGCGGCAAATCCCGGCATCAGCTTAAGTCCAAAGTGGAATTTAGTTGTGTCAGGTTTGTTTCAGGATGCACAGCAAAGTACAATCCCACTCCACTATCCATAACCTTAAACCAGAGTATCTATGGCGCAATATATCTACACAATGAATCGGGTGAGCAAGGTTGTCCCACCCAAACGATATATCCTGAAAGATATTTCCCTCTCCTTTTTTCCCGGCGCCAAGATTGGTGTGCTGGGTTTGAATGGTGCCGGTAAATCCACCCTGCTGCGCATCATGGCCGGGGTGGATACCGAGATTGACGGTGAAGCCCGTCCACAGCCCGGTATCAAGGTCGGCTATCTGTCCCAGGAACCGCAGCTGGATCCCACAAAAGATGTACGCGGCAACGTGGAAGAGGCCATGGGTGAGATCAAACGCGCCCTGACCCGTCTCGACGAAGTCTATGCCGCCTATGCCGAAGAAGGCGCCGATTTTGATGCCCTGGCCAAAGAACAGGCCGAGCTGGAAAACCTGATCCAGGCCACCGATGGCCACAACATGGACCGCACACTGGAAATCGCCGCCGATGCCCTGCGCCTGCCCCCCTGGGATGCCGACGTCACCAAACTCTCCGGTGGTGAGCGACGCCGCGTCGCCCTGTGCCGCCTGTTACTCTCCAAACCCGACATGCTGCTGCTGGACGAACCCACCAACCATCTGGACGCCGAGTCTGTCGCCTGGCTGGAACGCTTCCTTCATGAATACCCCGGCACTGTCGTGGCGGTCACCCATGATCGTTACTTCCTCGACAACGTGGCCGGCTGGATTCTGGAACTGGACCGTGGCGAAGGCATCCCCTGGGAAGGCAACTACTCCTCCTGGCTGGAACAGAAAGAAAAACGTCTGGAGATGGAACAAAAGAGCGAGGCCTCTCGCGCCAAGGCCATGAAACAGGAACTGGAATGGGTACGTTCAAATCCAAAAGGCCGCCAGGCCAAGAGCAAGGCGCGCATTCAACGCTTTGAAGAACTGGCCACCAAGGAACATCAAAAGCGCAACGAAACCAATGAACTGTTTATCCCGCCGGGTCCGCGTCTGGGTGAACTGGTGGTGGAAGCGAAACACCTCAAGAAGAGCTTCGGCGACCGGATGTTGATCGATGATCTGAGCTTTAACCTGCCCCGTGGCGGCATTGTCGGTGTGATCGGCCCCAACGGCGCCGGTAAAACCACCCTCTTCCGCATGCTGATCGGTCAGGAACAACCCGATGCCGGTGAACTGCGGCTGGGTGAAACGGTACAACTCTCCTATGTGGATCAAAGCCGTGATGCGCTGGATGCGAAGAAGACCGTATGGGAAGAGATCTCCGATGGGCATGACATCATGAATGTCAGCGATTTCGAGATCAACTCACGCGCCTATGTCGGCCGTTTTAACTTTAAAGGCACCGATCAACAAAAACGGGTCGGCGATCTCTCCGGTGGTGAACGCAACCGTGTGCACCTCGCCAAGCTGTTAAAGAGCGGCGGCAACGTACTGCTACTCGACGAACCCACCAACGACATCGACGTGGAAACCCTGCGCGCCCTGGAAGAGGCCATCCTCGAATACCCCGGCTGCGTGGTCGTCATCTCGCATGATCGCTGGTTCCTGGATCGACTCGCCACCCACATCCTCGCCTTTGAAGGCGACAGCCATGTGGAATGGTTCGAAGGCAACTACTCCGATTACGAAGCCGACCGCAAACGTCGACTGGGCGATGCCGCCGACCAGCCACATCGGATCAAGTACAAAAAGCTGGATAGGTAAACAACCAGAACTCCTTCTCCCTCCATCTCACACCCCCTCCTCCAGGGAGGGGGCGAGGGGGTGGTGATCAAAAAGACGCCTTATCCCCCCTCCTTGCAGGAGGGGGCGAGGGGGTGGTGATCAACATGACAGCATCGCGGAAGCGTTTCATTCTGAAAACTTCCATTCTCCATCAAATATCCCAAACTGGGATATTTCAAAACCTGAGTTACATTGGCTTATTTAACACCAAACAAGCCAAATGCCGACAGACACCCCGTATAACACAACACCATCACCAGCATCTCTCCATCTCACACTGGAACAATTACAACAGTGGGGAGATAATTATAATGAACTGGTAAAGCTTGAGATTCGGTTGTGTGAATTACGGCAGGAAATGCTTGCTTGTCAGAGTCACGGGGAGCCTGAACAGCATTTTCTTCGAGCTATTAGACGGGAATTGGTTGTTTTGAGATATCAAGTATTTGATTTGAAGGAGAAGCTGAAATGCAATTGTTAGACAATTCATATATGCGTATTTGCTTCATATAAATCTCTTACAAGTGGTGCTACCACATGCACTCGGGTCGCGACGAAAGACTTTGCAGGTTTGTGATACTCGATGCCGATCCCAACCAAATATGGGGTATTTGATAACCGTTCAATAGTATCAATTTCAACGAGCCACACTCCACCCCCACTCATGCCGTATGGTTTTGGTACGACGAACTTCTTTCCATCACATCCGTCTACCTGCTTGTAAGGAAATTTAATGCCAAAATGGAATTCGTCAGATTTATCTTCACCACCCACTTCATGAACACTGCAAATGTCCCCTGTAACGAGAGCTGTTGCCTTGCTTGGTAGACCATATTGAACCGGCTTTTTCTTATTCCTCGATGCTGGATAGCCTGCTATTAAATAATGGACACCCAGTGTTTTGACTCGAGTTGTCCCAACATCGTCTGGTGTGCAAAACCAGTAAAGCGCCTGAAGATCATCCGCACAATCTGCAGCCAAACGGATAATAGCAACATCTAGATCTGGGTTTTTTCCAGGCATGTAATCCCAAGCACCTCTTAAATCTGTGAGCGCATGAAGTTTCTTCTCGCCATAAACAAATAGAGGGAGTGGTATACCATTTCTAAAACAAGCGTGAGTAGCTGTTATTAAGAAACTCAGGCCATCAGTCTTAAATGGAACCGGAGAAGCAATAAGAAATGGATGCCCTCTTGTATCAAAGGAATAGAGTGGCACAACTCGCCGATACGCCGTATCAACAAGGTGTTCTAATTGAGTCCATGTCATACTCACACCATCCTTACTAAACATCCAAGAAAACTGTGTTCTGATTCTGGATTTAATTAATTATCTTTCTTTTTTGGCGGTGGCGGTGGTGGCGGAGGTGTTGGACGAACTTTTTCATATTGCGGCGGGTTATACCCTTTATTATGATCTATTTTTATTTCATCAGACGATGGTGGTATTGGTGGGGTTCTTTTGCTCATTTTATATTTCTCCATTTAGTTGACTTAAGTCTTCACCTGAGTTTGTCATAAACTCTATTATTTCCACATCTTCATTTTTCAACAAAATACCATGGGTTGAACACTCAACATATTCACCCACATCAGTAACCCATGCGGGTTGAAACAAGTACAAATGTGGTTCTTCTGAATTATGAGAATAATACATAGGCCACCCGTATACTCTTCGCCCATCTTTCAAATGTGCCACGATATGTCTTTTTTCATTCACATATACATCTTGCCATACGGATGATCTAGATGTTTTATCAGTGACATGAATTTTTCTTAAAATTTTTGTATGCAAATCATTATGAATAAACGCACCAATTATCAAAGGTATTGTTATAGATAAAATCAATGTAATCCCAAGCAAGACAAAATCACTCGTAAAAGAATACTCGTATATATTGCCTATTTTTTTTGGTTTTACTAAAGGTTGCCACTGATAAATAAAATTTACACAAGCATATATTAGGAAACTAAATACAAAAGCTTCCACAACCTTCCCTGGATTATCACCTTGCTTTCGTGTAATAACTGCATCTAATACTCTAGTGCTAATAAATCCGGGAATCAGCAGAAATAAAATATTTATTGTTTCGTAAGTTATATTCATAATGTGGTTTTTATTAAGCTAACTGTAAAAGAGGAAACATTGTTTAAGGAGTCAGTAGCCTTTACGCTTTATTTTCTCGCATCCTGGGAAAATCGAACTCTTTCAGCTCGTAGTCAGATAAATTTGGTGTATCAGGATCAGCCAATATCTGCGCCTTAATATCCTTATCAGTCATTTTCGTGAATGCCTCGATATTTGTTTCTCCTTTCATTTTCCGAATCTCTTCAAGAGTAAACGGCCCTTTCTTTGAATTCATAGTATTGACCTCGCATGCAAGAAAATATATGGCGACAAATCCCTAAATTTCCATTTAGGTTGAACAAAACGATTCAATCTCAATGCCCAGCACAAAGACTATAAGCCATTTTATATTAACTTCCCTCATCTTCCAGCTTTAAACCATACGAGTTCAAAGCACCATACTGGATAGTTTTTTTCGTATTCATCAGGTCTTGGAGCTTTTCATCATATTTTAGCGCTTCATCCTCGCTGGATACGCTTAACGACATATTTTCCAAGTATTTCTCATAATGGTTTAAAGCTTCCCATATGAGATGATATTCACTAACCAGAATTGTCTCATCAGGCATTCTGTATCTTCTTATTTGTGGCCGGTTTCACTCGATTACTATCCATTCCAAAATATAAGGCGCCAGTGCCCTTTACTCTGTATCAGCATAGATAATTTTGAAAAAGCTATACGTTATGATAGTTTAATCTTACAAATGTCGGAATATCGATTTTCTAAAGCAGCTAAATTAATTTTCTTGGCATTGTTCTAAACATTCTTCCATTTTACGGTCTGAACTATATTTTTTCGACTCCTCATTAATTCGCTCCAGTGTTTGTTTCAATGAAACATCTAAATTACTATTCACTTCTTCATCGGTCTTCTTTTTGTCGTATTCCAGAGCTCGCTTATAGTCTACCTTATCTGTTTGATATATTTCCGCTTCAAAATTTACTTTATTGTAAGCCGCCAATATTTCTTTAAATTCCGCTGTGAGCTGCTTTAAATTAACCGACGAATCCAAATATTCCGAACACAGAGTTTCACAACGTCTTTGTATACAAAGATATTTATTAGCAATTTTCCTGTGACCTTCAAATTTTTTTTCATAACTAAAAAAAGTTTGAAGGGCGCCACAAAATGCAGCACCAAGAGCCAAAATAGCTCCAGTCCAACTTGCCCAGGATGGGACCTGCTCGGTTACATTTGCGAAGAAAAGCGAACCAAGAAATACATTTGTTATAACCACAGGAACACCTGTAACAATGTGACCTTTTCGCATTCTCTCACCAGCGGAAAAATGCTGGTGTTTGTTCAATCTGGAATTTCTTCTAAGTTCAATTAAGTTTCTTAATATATTTGGATAACTATCCATCCCCCCCCCTTCCACACCAGGATATAAATAAAAATAGAAAATAATTGTTATGTTGAATCCGGGTACAGTATACCTATTTCAGTACCAGTGACCGTGTACAAAAACTGAACAGACAAGCCGTCTATATAAGACATCACTTATATAGAACCTACCATGTCCACTCAATTTTATATCCGATTGAGGGTATCAGCGATACCTGTCAAATTAAGGTATGCCGTGTTTCAGAAATACACTATATAAAGCTGTGACACGGCGATTTGGCCGTTTGGGGAATGAGCGCCTGTCGGCACGCTCGGTGGGTTACGGCGCACAGTACGCGCCTAACCCTCCCTACATTGATATTGATGGGTTCAGAATATGTGTACGTGTTATTTGAATTTAAGCACAGCACCGTCGGCATCAACCCGGGCTCTCATAAACCGTTTGCAGTGTTGTTGACGTTGAGTAAAAATCGCCGGCTTGTGTTCTAACCCAAACCAGCAATGTCAGCGTATGTTCCAGACATTGGGTATTGAAGCGGGTTTCCAGCTCCCTGATTTTCACACTCGGGTCCAGGGTAAAGGCGGCGATTTTTACCGGGTCGTCTGCACATTCCTGACTATACAGGCCATTTTTATAATAGCCATTGTTCTTTAGTTTCCAAATAAAAGGGGACGGAGGGATTATTTTTTAACCACTTCAACAGGTCGGTCACAATTGAATCCCTCTACCCCCTTCAGTATTAACTCAAGCCTCATCACAAGCCCTGTCCCACTCTGCCTCATAACCGGTTTTCTTCAAATAACCGCCAATAATATTCATCAGGCGTTCCACCCAATACTGCAGGTTGGCTTCCTCAAGAACGATTTTTCCATTCTCCCTGTCTCGTGCTGTTGCATCGAGTACGTCCCAGAAAAATTGAGCCAGGATAATGGCTTCATCTCTATTCTGCACATTGCGAGGCTGAACCAGTATATCGAGAACAATCTTGTTGTTAAATTCTTCGGCATAGTGAACAGCAACCAATTTTGCTTTTCCATCACCCCCGCTAAAATCCAGCATGACTTATACCTTCAGCAAAAAATGTGGTTTTACAAGACAACACTTATATCGGAAAGGTTTTAATCACCGAATTTATACAGGCTTGTGAAAAAGAAGAAAGCCTGTCAAATTCACATCCGGTTATTTTCTGCTTATTGCCTCTCACTGCGCAGACATACCTTTGGCAGGTTTCCACTTCTCATTATTGGGAACGTTGCCCAACATGCAAATATTGGAAAAAAAGCAAGTGACAATATATCCCAACTCCAATTTCGTCCACCCACTACAAAAACAACTATTCCTGTTATCGCCAATGATGAACATACAAATATTCCTCCGGCAAGCCATCTAAAAAACGGCCTTACCGCAGGGTTGTCATGTTTTACATTTTTCGTCATATCTTGACCTGTGGAATTCTGAATACTCGGGACAGTATGCCTGTCTCCTAACAAGCGCACCTGTCAAATTAATATAAGTATACCCCTACTTGTATAGATGGAGTAGATTAATCAGAACAGATCACTTTATTAGACAATACTTATATAGAGCACCTTTTAATCTCTTGCCTTTATATCCATGTGGGGATGAGTAGGAAATCTGTCAAATTCTGGTATGCCTTTTTTTTGAAATACGCTTTATATATGGGAACTCACAGCCAATGGCCAGGGAGGTAACGGGTGATATAAGGCGTTTTGTCCGTTTGGCTGATGAGTGCCTGACGGCAGGCCGGTGGGTTACGGTGAAAAACACGCCTAACCCACCCTACATTTATTCACCGAGTTAATTGTCATCGTTCGGCTTTGGGTGGCGCAACTTTGCCAATGCTTTTTCTTCAATCTGTTTAATACGGGTTCTGATCAGATCAAATTGTTTGATCATTTCGTCTGATACTGGGTAATAATCAATTTCTGTCCCGAACCGGTTGCGAAGAATCTTTGCTTCTTCAGCAGTTATTTTTAACAACACATCTACCGTTACATCTTCACTGTTTTTGATGTTAAATCTTTCCAGTAACGCTTTTTCAATATCATCTTCATCACTCATTTTTGGCTGCCAATATCATGATTAAGGTTATACTGAAAATATATGCAATAAAAAAAGCCCCTTATCGGGGCTTTGTCAAGCTTGTTACTTTTCTGTTCTGATTATTATTGCGCAGCAGGCATTGTGGCCGAGTCGTTTGCCGGTGCTGTTTCAGTGGCCGCTTCCTGTGCGGCCGGTTCTGCTGCCGGGGCGGTCTGTGGTTCGGCGGCGGCGTAGTTGAGGTTCTTTTCCGAGATCACTTCACCGGCGGCGTTGATCACGGAGACTTTCCAGTCACCGGTCCATTCCGGGTTGAAGGTCTTGCTGGACCAAACGCGCCAGCGTGGTCCCTTGACGTTGAATTCCACTTCCGCCATTACCTTGCCGTTGTATTCCCAGCGGTGTTTGGCGGTCTGGCCGGACATGTCACGCAGTTCGGTAAAGAAGTAGAGTTGTTTCTGTTCGTTATTGGCCTGGTCCAGTTTGTCGGTCGGTTCACGGTTTTCAATTGCGGTGGTGAATGCGGCACGATACACCGTACCGGATGAAAAACCGGCCTGGTCCTGGGTTACCTGTTCAGCGGCCGGTTGTTCGGCGCAGACCGGCAAACTGCACAGCAGCGCAAGCGTAATAATTCCCTGTTTAAGGTTCATAGTCGGGGTCTCCATATTGTTGTTTTGAGCGGATCGTCATTTGCAGAATTCTGCATGGGCGCAGCATACCGCAGTGTATCCATGACTGTTAGCACCGGACGCGGGAAATTAATCCATTTGTGATTACAATCACAGGCAGGGAGTGTTCACTTCACAGCTTAGGTATGAAGCTGATCCGAGATGAGTCGTGTCAGAATGAGACCATAAAAAGTATCTGCTTTACCTGTTGCCTGATACACCCAACCCAAATGGGTCTGACAATCCGAACACAATGCATATTGCCATGCATAGGGCGGAAACCAGGTCCATTCAAGACTGGGTTCGCCGGCATACAGGCAACGTGCTCTGGTGAAACAGCCGATGGTGAAACTGATGCCGGCGGGATTGGCAAACGTGTGAATATGTTGCCCGGCCCGTTCCACCGCATTGTTCTGCGCGGTGATCAGGTTATGGCACTGTGCGCAGTAGATGGCCGCCTCTCCGGGCACGTCCGTTTCGTCCTCGACCAGCGATTTGGTAATCATGCCGAAGTCGGTCCATCTGTCGAACAGGTAAACCGGTTGATACCCGGCATAACCCGGCTTGTTGTCATATCGGATTTGCATACTCATCATCATGTTCGGTTGCCGGCGGTCACAGGCTACGGTGGATTTTCCGGCAAAATATATTGGTAATCACCGCCTATCATATTTAATATTAGGCGCCATGACGAAGTTTAAAGGCCCAGACGATTTTTCGCACCGGCAACCGGCCTGTACCGGCGTGTTGATTACCAATCTCGGTACCCCGGACGCCCCCACCACTGCCGCCGTGCGCCGTTATCTGGCGGAGTTTCTTGCCGATCCCCGCGTGGTGGAAGCACCGCGCTGGTTGTGGTGGTTCGCGCTGCATGGGGTGATCCTGCGCATTCGCCCGCCCCGGGTAGCCCGGGCCTATGCCTCTATCTGGCAGGAGAGCGGTTCACCATTGATGCATCTGTCCCGCCAATTGGCTGACAAAGTGCAACAGGAATGCAGCAAACAGTTTCCCGGCCCGGTCAAGGTGGTACTGGCCATGCGTTACGGCACGCCGTCCATTCAGGCCGGGCTGGAGGAACTCAGAAAGGCCAACGTGCAACGCATTGTGCTTTTACCGCTCTATCCCCAATATTCCGCCACCACTACCGCGACTACGTTTGACGCGGTCAGTAAGGAATTACAAACCTGGCGTCACATGCCGGAACTGCGCATGATCACCCATTACCATGATCATCCGGATTATATCCAGGCGCTGGCACAGAGTATTACCGCCGCACGTCAAACTCACGGCAAGCCGGACAAGCTGCTGTTTTCCTTTCATGGTCTGCCAAAGCGCTATCTTTTACAGGGTGATCCCTATTATTGCCATTGCCAAAAAACGGCTCGTCTGGTCGCCGCGTCACTGGGTTTGGGTGATGATGAATGGTTTGTCAGTTTTCAGTCCCGGTTTGGACGTGAGGAGTGGCTAAAACCGTATGCGGATAATACACTTAAAGAATGGGGCGCAGATGGTATTCAGCATGTGCAGGTGATCAGTCCCGGCTTTGCAGTGGATTGTCTGGAAACGCTGGAAGAGTTGGCCGAACAAAACCGTGATTTTTTCCTCCATGCCGGCGGTAAGGAATACCATTACATCCCCGCGCTGAACGATCAATCAGTACATGCACAAATGCTGGTCTCTCTTATCGCGCAACACAGCAAAGGCTGGCCGGAAACCGACAGCACGGTCCACCGGGAATCCGATCAGGAACGTCAGGCAAGACTTGAGCGTGCACAGCAGGCAGGTGCAAACAAGTAGTAGCGGTGCGACACTTCACAGACTGACGTGATCTTCCTGTGTATCATTTTCCACCTAAACAAGGAGGAATGTCATGGCTGAAGATATCAAACAAATCCGGGAAGCCCTGCACCATGTGTGTAAATCTTTCCTGAAGAAACAAAATGTCATTGCAACCGGTATTGGTTATAAAAATTTGGCCGGCAAGGATCTTTCCATTGTCTGCTCGGTGGAACGCAAACTCCCGCTGAGCCAACTCAGTAACAGGGATCTGGTCCCCAAAACCATCGACGGCATTCAAACCGATGTCATCGAAACCGGTCGTATTCATACCTTTAATGCCCATCTCTCGCGGCATCGTCCCGCCCCCGGTGGTGTCAGTATCGGACACCGCGACATTACCGCCGGGACACTGGGTTGTATTGTGAAAAAAGACGGTAAACGGGTGATTCTTTCCAACAACCATGTGCTGGCCAACAGTAATGATGCGGCAATCGGTGATGCGATCCTGCAACCCGGGCCGGCCGATGGCGGCAAGTACCCCGATGACCACATTGCCAATCTGCTGGAATTTATTCCCATCAGTATGCTGGATGGCGGTACCGGCGGTTCAAACTGCCCCATTGCCAACGGTTTTGCGTCAGTGCTCAATCTCTTTGCCGCAGCCACCGGCAGCGCGACTCGCCTGCGCCCCGTGAAGATTCAGGCAACGGATAATCTGGTGGATGCCGCGATTGCCCTGCCACTGAATGATGCGGATGTGCTGGATGATATTATGGATATCGGCGCGATCGCCGGTTTGAAACCGGCTGAGTTGAATATGGAAGTGCAGAAGAGCGGTCGTACCACGCAATACACCAGCGGTGTGATCCAACAGATTGATGTCACGGTGGATGTCTCCTATGGTGCAGGACAAACAGCCCGCTTTACCGATCAACTGCTGACCGGTCCCATCAGTCAGGGTGGTGACAGCGGTTCGGCGGTACTGGACAAGGATAAAAATCTGGTCGGTCTGTTGTTTGCCGGCAGTAACAGCAGCACGATTGTCAACCGAATCGAAAATGTCTTCAGTGCGCTGGGATTATCTCTGTGAACAAACAGAGGGGATTGGCCGTTGTTCTTTATTTCGCAATTTCCATCCATACAGGAATCGCTATGGCAGGCTCTATCGAAGAAGTTAAAAAACAGTATGCGGCCGAACTGCTGTCCCGCCCGGGTGTGGTTTCCGTCGGTATCGGTCTGCATGAAGGCACCAAGGTAATCATAGTGGGACTGGATGGCAAGCATCCTGAGACGGCGCAACAACTGCCAAAGCAGCTGGAGGGCTATCCGTTGCAGGTGCACACCCTTGGTGAGATCAAGGCGCAATAAGCGACCGCACAGTGAAAAAAAAAGGGAGGCAACAGCCTCCCTTTTTATTTATTGGCGAATTACACCTGTCAGACAGATTCACCCAGGTATTCCACAATACCGGGATTACCCTTGGCGCCCTTGATCTTCGGTGTGTTCATCTTCTTGATCTTGGCCACCTTCTCATCGCGCAGGTATTCAGCCACGACATCCCACACCGGTTTGCCCGGCGCCTTTGAACCGACGGTGGCCCAACCGGCAACGGTATACATCTTGTTGGGGTCGATCTTGGTACCGTCATCCAGCGTCATGTCAGTGATGCGTTTTTCACGACCGCCGTTGATGTCAATGGAGTAGTCCATACCGCCTACACGCACCATGTCACCACCCTGCTGATAATACGGGTCGTGATTGAACAGGTTATCGGCCACGTCTTCCAGGATCAGCTTGATGGTCTTGCCGTCCATTTCACGCACATAGGTTTCCGGATAGGTCATACAGGTTTGGTCCATGACGTTATCCATGGTGATGGCCTGTCCCGGCAGTACGGATGTACCCCAGCGGAAACCGGGTGACAGGGAGATCTGTGCACCACCCACAACACGCAAGGCGTCGCAGATGATCTGGTCAAAGGTGCCGTTAAAGTTACCGCGACGATACAACAGGCCTTCGGCCACGGCCAGTTCTTCGGTCAGCATCTTTGTGTAGGGCGCACGGACTTCCTGAATATAGGAGGTCATTTCCTTGTCGGCTTCAAGCAGGTTGGAGAAGACCGGGATCAGGGTATAGCGCCAGTCCTTGACCTTGCCGTCACGTACATCGAACTGCATAAAGCCAAGGAATTTGCCGTTGGAGCCGGCGTTGGTGACCAGCGTCTGGCCGCCTTTATTTTTCACCACGGTTGGCTTCGGCATACCGTCATGGGTATGACCGCCGAAGATCGCGTCGATGCCGCTGACCTTGGAGGCCATCTTCAGATCCACATCCATACCGTTATGGGAGATCACGACAACCACATCAGGTTTTTCTGTCTCACGAACCTTGTCAACGATCTTCTGCATTTCGGAATCACGGATACCGAAGGTCCAGTCCGGAATAAAACGTTGCGGGTTGGCAATTGGGGTATAGGGGAAGGCCTGCCCAATGACGGCAACGCGCACATCACCCAGCTTCTTGATGGTATAGGGTTTGAATGCACGCTGGCTGTTTTCATTAAAACCTTCGAAATCGGCAAAACGATAGTCGAACGCAGCATCGTCTTTTACAAATACGTTCTGGCAAACGAAGTCACCCTTGAAGGCCTTGACGTTTTTGATTACTTCTTCGTCCAGATAGGTGAATTCCCAGTGACCGGTCATCACATCCACGCCCAGCCGGTTACAGGCACCGACCATGTCCATACCGCGAGACATATAGGCAGAGTAGGAACCTTGCCAGGTATCACCACCGTCCAGCAATAATGTCTTGTCGGGGCCGTGTTCTGCACGCAGTTTTTTCACCAGGGTACGCAGGTGGGCAAAACCGCCAACCTTGCCGTAGGTCTTGGCGGCTTCAGCGAAATCGAGATAGGAGAAGGCATGCGCCTGTATGCTGTTTTTGGCAATACCGAAATGGTCCAGCAGTTTGTCGCCGACGATATGCGGGGCCTTGCCCAGTGCATCACCGACGCCCAGATTGACGTTCGGTTCACGGAAATAGATAGGATTAAGTTGTGCGTGGCTGTCTGTCATGTGCATCAGGCCGACATTGCCGAATGTGGGGATATCGTAGATTTTCTCAGGGCTCTTGGCGCTGACTTTGGCTTTGCCATTCTTGTTATCGCACCCAGGTAACATACCCGCGGCAGCGGCAGCACCCATAACCTGCATAAACTCACGGCGGTTGATAGACATTCAACTCCTCCTAAACACCTTATAAGATTTATAAAAAAATAAACGTTACGAATTCAAATGTGGAAAATCCGCTGCTCAGAAATCACAAGCCTGTTTCTGTAGTCGCTTGTTTCATCAAACAAAACTCCCCGGATTATGCCATAGCGGCACGACTGACTAAAACATTACCGGCAAAATATTTATTCAGGTTGCGTTCTGCATTCACTCGACAAATACACCATTGCAGAGGACTTTATTGAGTAAAATCAGTCAATAAGCCCCTGTCAGCGGGATTTGTTGGATGGCGATGTGCACCAAACAGGCAAACGCCACATGAGTAAAACCACTAATATTACCGCATAAATTGTGGGCCAATAATAATCCGCTTTCACCAACCAGAAATAATGCACCACACCACAGACAGCGATGGGATAAACCAGACGGTGCAAGCGCTGCCAGTTTTTCCCCAATTTCGCCATCATGTAACGATTTGAGGTCACCGCCAGCGGGATCAACAGGAGAAATGCCGTCATGCCGATGGTAATAAACGGGCGCTTGATGATATCGGCCAGTATTTCCCGCCAATCAAAAAACTGATCCAGGACGATATAGCTGAGCAGATGCACGCAGACATAGAAAAATGCGTATAAACCCAGCATGCGCCTGATACGCAAGGGCCAGGCCTGTTGCAAGACACGACGCAAGGGTGACATGGCCAGGGTAATCAACAGAAAGCGCAGGCCCCACTCACCGCTGTGCCGGGTAAAGGCTTCGATGGGATTGGCCCCCAGACTGTCATTCAGCAATAACCAGACCTGCCAGGCAAACGGCAGCAGACACAATATAAATACTGTCGGCTTAAAGATTCGTTTGATGGTCGGCACGGCGTCCATTCGTAAAAAAGAATAATACAACAACATCATTGACTCCATACAGCATAGCCAACTGACGACACAGCGACAGCATTATCAAACAGGACAGGGGTTAAAAGTGCTTCTTCAGATCCATCCCTTTGTACAGATCTGCGACCTGCTCCGCATAGCCGTTATACATCAGGGTGTCACGGCGCAGAAACTCACCAATCCGGCGTTCCTTGCGTTGACTCCAGCGTGGATGATCCACTTGCGGGTTCACATTGGAATAGAAGCCGTACTCACTCGGGGCGGAGATATTCCAGCTGGTTGGCGGTTGCTTCTCCGTAAAGCTGATCCGCACGATGGACTTGATACTTTTGAAACCGTACTTCCACGGCACCACCAGACGAATCGGTGCACCGTTTTGATTCGGCATCTCTTTGCCATACAAGCCAACGGCCAAAATCGTCAGCGGGTGCATGGCTTCATCCATACGCAGCCCTTCCACATAGGGCCAGTTCAATACGCTGCGCTGCTGGCCGAACATTTCTTCCGGTCGATGCAGAGTTTCAAACGCGACATATTTTGCCTTTGAGGTCGGTGAAAAACGCTTGATCAGATCAGCCAGCGGAAAGCCGATCCAGGGCACCACCATGGACCAGCGTTCGACACAACGCAGGCGATAGATACGTTCTTCCAGCGCATGCTGCTTGAGAATATCTTCCAGATTGTATTTGCCCGGCTTGCTCACTTCACCATCGATCACGATTGACCAGGGCGAGGTTGTCAGCAGGTGGGCATATTTGGCCGGCGAAGTTTTATCCGTGCCAAACTCGTAAAAATTATTATAGGTGGCGATGGATTCAAAGTCTGTCATGGCCTCCTTGCTTGAATAGGCGGAACCGGTGCGAAACTTGAGTGACTGCAAGGTTTTAGCCTCGACAGAACCGCCGCCGATGAAGGGGGTCAACGCCAAACCGGCAGCCAGCTGCATAAACTCCCGCCGCCGCAGATAGACACTTTCTGCCGTAATCTCCGACGGTTTGATATCATCCGGTTTTTTGATCAACATGCTTAACCCCTGTTATTTATCATTACATCACAATTCACCGGCTGTTGTTTTCAGCCAGCAATGTCTGGATCATCTTTTCAGTCTGACGGTAAGCCCCTTCGCCAATGTGGCGATAACGCAAACGCCCCTGTTTATCGATCAGGTACATGGCCGGCCAATAATGGTTGTTATAGCGTTTCCATACGGCAAAATCATTATCGATGGCCACCGGATACTGAATATCGTGTTCACTGACATAACGTCGGACATTATTTATGACCCGTTCATGTGCAAACTCCGGTGAATGCACGGCAACAATCACCAGGCCTTGCTCACGATAACGGCTGTACCAACTCTTCAGGTATGGCTCAACGTTTTTACAGTTATAGCAACCATAGGTCCAAAATTCGACCATCACCACCTTGTTTTTCAATTCCGCCAGATCCAGTGGTTTGCTGTTCAGCCACTGCGCGGCACTGATTGAGGGTGCGTTGCCGGAGATTTGCTCCGGCTGACGCGCCGGCAAGTGGTTAATCAGACCAAACAATAATGCAAGGATAATCGCCAATATACCGAGTTGTCTTTTCATCATCATCAACTCCCTGGGTTTGCGACACCGACATGCCGCCGGTGTCGCAGACAGACTACTTCATACGTGTAATGGTGACTTTGGCCACCGGATTGCGCCAGTCGTAGGCCTTCACACTCAGATCGCCCTCACCATGAATACCGGCATGGACGTGCACATAACCTTCACCACCGGCGGCATTGTAACCTTCACCGCCGCAGTGCGGGCCGGGAATGTTCTGACAGGACTCATCATTCATTTCAGTGCCTGCATCACGCGCAACGATATAAACCACACGTGACTGTCCTTTCAAAAACGGTGCCCTGATGCCGTTGGCGCCGATGAAACCATCATTGGTTGGTACCATCATGGCTGCAATACTGATGCGGTTGGCATGATCATCCATGTCCAGAGTGACACTGGCACTGGTGCCGGGAAAAATCACACCGGTTGTGGCGCTTGCATGGACCTTGCCGGTTGCTTCAAGCGAACTTTGCAATGGTCCGGTTGCGCCCCCTTCCGCCAGTTGCGCCAGCTCATCAGAGGCCGGTTCACCTTCAGTAAAGATTTGCAGGCCCTTGCGATGCGTGACCACCAGCGCCGGTGTAAACAGGGTACCGCGAGTCAGGTTGGTGATGGTCACCGTATAACTGCCTTCAGAGGCCTGTGCAGTCGTGCCAAACAGGCCGGCTAAACCAAGTACTGCCGCAAACGCATATAATTGTCGTTGCATGTTTTTTCTCCTTATGGATGCTGGGTAAGTGTATGTTCTGCACTATCCAGCCTAATAAGGTGACGTCACAACGACCTCACGGAATGTTCACGTTTTTGTCACATTGCTGTCTGTTGCCAACTTTCCACCCAAAATGAAAAGCTGGTACCTTTTTCCGGTTCACTCTCGGCCCGAATCTGGCTGCCGTGCAATTCGATGATCCGTTTCACTATCGCCAGCCCCAGCCCGGCATTATCGGTGCCGGCGCCACGACTTTTTTCCAGTCGATAAAATCGGTCAAAGATATGTTCCAGTTCATCTTTGGGAATGCCGCAACCGGTATCAGCGACACTGACCTGGATCTTGTCTTCTGTACGATTGAGTTCCACCTTCACACAGCCACCTTCGGGGGTATAACGCAAGGCGTTTTCCAGCAGGTTTTCCAATACCCGTTGCATCATGCCGATATCGCCCCAGGCAAACGGCACACCTTCACTGAAGCGGGTTTGCAGACTGATGCCCCGTTCATCCGCCAACAACTGAAATTTTTGCACCACATCCTGGATCAATTCACCCAGCGAGAAGGGCTCGATATTCAACAGGGTTTCAACCGAGTCCAGTTTGGCCAGTTCAAACAGTTCCGAAACCAGCTGATTGAGTCGGTTGCTGTGACTGGAGGCGATCTCCAGATAACGGGTCCGCTCCGCATCACTGATCTCGCGATCCTTGAGTAACAGGGTCTCCAGATAACCATGCAGGGTGGCCAGCGGGGTACGCAGATCGTGGGAGACATTGGCGATCAATTCACGACGCTGCACATCATTGCGTTTCAGTGCCTGTAATTGCGCATCAATGCGATCCGCCATAACATTGAAACTGTTTCCCAGACGATCAATCTCATCGCCCGGTACAGCCTGCACCGGATAGCGTGCAGTCTGTTGTGCCGGTTTGTCCTGTCCGGCATAACTGCTCATCAGATCTGACAAGCGACGTATCCGACCGGTTAAGACGAAAAAGATCAACAATCCGGCCAGCAGGGCCGCCAGCAAACTGGTAATGATGCCCCACAGGGTAAAGCGGGCGATATAACTGCCTTCCAGCCGCGCGGCGATGCTGTCCACCTCTTCACCGCGCAAAATAATATAGAGGTAACCTTCCATACTCTTTTCCCGCTTGACCGGCACCACGGAGAAGACTTTCTGTTTATCGAGATTGCGCGGATCGTCACCGAGCACGGGAAACTGCCCCTTGCGTGTGATAAATTTTTCGATGGGCGCCACCCCCACATGGGTGCGCTTGATCTTTTCATCCGGTGCGGAGTAATCAAGAATTCTGCCGGTGTGATCCAGCAGATAAACCTCGATGGCCGGATTCACCACCATTAACATGTGAAAGACATGGCGCAGTGCCGCTTCATTTATCACCCCGTCGGATAACAGGACTTCTTCGGCAACAATATTTTCCGCCAGCGCCGCATTCAGTTTCTGGTTCAGTTCCTGTTGATACATTTCGGTGGAATACTGCACCAGCAAAAAAAACAGCAGCCCAATCACCGCCACCAGGCCGAACAGGGCCAGCGCCAGTTTGCTGTAGAGTGTGTTGAATAACCTAGGCACTGAGTTGTTTGTCCTGTTCAGTAAACTTGTAACCCACACCCCAGACGGTCAGGATGTAGACAGGTTTGGAAGGGTCCTGTTCTATCTTGGCGCGCAGGCGATTGATGTGTGAGTTCACGGTGTGTTCGTAACCTTCATGGCAATAGCCCCAGATGCTGTCCAGTAACTGCATGCGGGTAAAAACACGGCCCGGCTGGCTGGCAAAGTGCCATAACAGATCAAATTCCTTGGCCGTCAGGCTGATAACCTTGTCGGCCAGTTCCACGGTGCGGCGCTGGTTATCGATGCACAATTCACCGACCCGGATCACCGGTTGGGCCTGAGTGGTTTCAACCTGATTGTAAGTCTCGATACGGCGCAGGATCGCCTTCACTCTGGCCAATAATTCACGAATACTGAACGGCTTGGTGAGATAGTCATCGGCGCCAATCTCCAGCCCCAGGACACGATCCAGTTCGGTGGACTTGGCCGTCAACATCAGGACCGGCGTGTAATCGGCATCCTGGCGTAATTGTTTGCAGATTTGCAGGCCGTCTGTCCCCGGCAGCATCAGGTCCAGAATCAATAAATCAAAGGAGGCTTGCCGGGCGGCGGCAAGTCCGGCATCGCCGTCATGCACCACACTGACTTCACACCCCATGTCACGCAGGTGCATGGCAACCAGATCAGCCATATCCTGATTGTCTTCAACCACCAATATACGATTTGTCATAACTCCAGCCACATCACATACAAATTGTGCCATTACCAGAATAGCCGTAAATATTCACAAAACTATCACATTTACATGCTGAAACCAGCTTATGCCGGTCTATTCCTTTACTTGCACTATGGTCAAGCCCATGTCGGTGGGCTAATATAGCCTCACATTACCCAACCGATTGACTGCACCAATGAATTCCGACGAGCAAACTGTCAATAACGGCCGCACCACCAACCGGGTCCTGTTTCAAAAAAACCAGGCCACCGGTGAGGAACGCAATTTCACTGTTTATGATCAGAAATACGTGGAAGTCACGCGCCGCAGTCTGCTGGGTGAAAAATCCTTTAATCTCAATCTGAGCATCCTTGAACCCTGGCCGGTCAGGCAACGTTATTTTTCCTGGCGTTGGTTGTTCGGTACGATCTATTTCGCCGTTGCCGCTATCGCTTACGGGGTTTATATCTTCCAGCATCCGGATGGCGATTTAATGGGTCGGCTGATCCCCTTCGTCCTGATCTTTGTCCTGTTGACACTCGGCTCACTGGTGATGTTCCTGTCACGCTCACCTCATGTCACCGAGTTTCGCAGCCGCTATTGCGGTGTACCTCTGGTCAGCCTGTTATATAACAATCCCAATAAACAGGAATTCAGTACTTTCGTGGAAGACCTGAAAAACCGGATTGTTGCCGCCAGCGCCAGTACCCGCATGGACAAGCACCAAATGTTGATCAATGAAATTACGCGGCTGGACAAACTGGTAAAGGAAAACATCCTGACCGAGCACATCTATGAGCAGGCCAAAAAACGTATTCCCAATATGAAAATCTAGCCCGGGTCCGGGCTTGCCCTGTCTATCTTCGCCGGACATTTACCCTGTTACTGACACCATAACACAATTATTTTGCAGTGCTTTTACGCAACCAGAACTGTTGTGCATTGGTGAGACGGATCTTCTCCTGCAACCCGTCAGGTAATTGCGCCAGCCAGCGACGATGAAAATCGTTTAATTCTGCATAATGCCGCCAGCCCTCATCCGCCCGATCCCAGCGATGCAACTCTTGCGCCTTCCAGACCGGATCGGTGCCGGTCATAAATCGATCCGGATATTCGGTGAAGACCTGTAACCAGTCAGCGGGAATGGTGCCGTCTGCATTGAGAAAACTGCCGTAATGATGCGGATCGCGGGCCGACATCTCGATCCAGACATTGGGGCAGGCCTGTAGAATCGCGGCGCTGTCTTTTGCCCCCAGAATGGACCCGGCATGGGCCCACAGAAAACGCACGCGGGGAAAGCCGCGACAAACCTTTTCAAAGTAACGATAACTGCCCGCCTCGGTATGCAGCAGGACAGGCACAGCAAACTCCTCGGCCAATGCGGCGATACCGCGAAACACCGGACTCTGGTAGCCCGGTCCCAGACCGACAACCAGATGCACTTCGCCAATCCCGTGGTAATTACCGGTTTGCAGCATGGTGCGCAGCTTGCCTAACAACGCTTTATCCGTGTACCAGTTATGCCGACTGTAGCCACTCAGGTATGGACTCAGGATCGGCAAGACCCACTCACCACCGGCTTTGCGTAACTTCAGGGCATTCACCGCCGGCGTGGCAGTAACCACAGCCAGCGTGACATTGTGCTTGCGCAATATCTGTATCGCTTCAACGGCCGACACCAGTTCTTCCTGGTCCCAGTTAAAATGCAAATGAATATCCGCCATGGGTGGAGAATGGCTTGTCGTCAATCCACTACAGGCGGTCAAACTGAGTACTGCGCAGAACAAAACCAGGGACAAGCGTAAATTTCGCATCATGAAATACCGATCAAACCGACATTAAGGAGTGGTAGTTAGCGAAGTATAGATCAGAATCCGCCGCCAAATGCAGCGCCGGCCGGCGGATAAATTGACCCGACTGACCGCCTGTTCTATTCTGCCACCGGACAAATCAACAGGCTTGTAGCATGACCAATCGCCAGCTTGAACATCACGATCATTCACCGGGCGGAAGAAAATTCCCGCTCTCAATCCTGGCCCATGATCTGGATGACGCGGTCAATATCGGCAGCCTGTTCCGGCTCTGCGATGCCCTGGGTGTGGAACAACTCTACCTGACCGGCACGACACCTGCACCACCCCGGCGCAGGATCAGCAAGACCTCACGCTCGACTGAGAAACATGTGGCATATCGCCATGCCGATTCCCCCATCGAGGTAATCAATACGCTGAAAACAGACGGTTACACGATTATCAGTCTCGAACTAACGACTGACAGTTGTGCACTGGCGCAAATGGACTTTCGGCGGTTTGAGAAAATCTGTTTGCTGCCCGGTACGGAAAAAAACGGGGTCGATCAAATGTTGCTGGATATCTCGGATTACACGGTACACATTCCCATGCAGGGCCATAACTCTTCCATGAATGTGGTCACCGCCACGGCCATTGCCGTGTATGAAATCACCCGTCAATGGCAAACCGATCGTTAAAGCAAGGCCAGCGTCACCAGCAGTGCGGTTTCAGTGAGTTCGATCATGGCACCGGCGGTATCGCCGGTCATACCGCCAAGGCGTTGCAGCATCAGACGACGCAGCAAAACAAACATGACAGCAGTGACCAGGATCAACCACAGGGTATGGTTGTTAAACACAACGTAACAAACACCCACACTGAACAACAACATCCCCCACGCCACCATACGAGGCAGGTGTGTTGCATGCTCAGCGGCTATCCCCTGCTTGCGCACATAGGGTGTGGTGAGGAACAGGGCAATAATGGCGGCGCGCGCCAGAAACGGCACCAGTACCAGCCAAAGCAAGGGTTGTGTCACGACCGTGCTCAAGGCGGCGAAGCGGATGATTAATACCGTGACCAACACACTCACCCCGACCGGTCCGGTATACGGGTCCAGCATGATGGCCAGGGTCTTTTGCCGATCACCATAACCGCCGACCCAGGCGTCGGCACTGTCGGCCAGACCATCCAGATGCAGTGCACCGGTGATCAAGACCCACGCCGACAAGACCAGACCGGCTTGCAACAGGGGAAGCTGTTTATCCATGACGTGTTGCACACACCAGGGGATGGATGCCAGCAGGACGCCGATAAGCAAGCCGACAATGGGATACCAGAGCACCGAACCACCCAGACGCTGCGGCGTGTAGTCGTTGTCACGCAGGATGTGTTTCGGCAAAGGCAGTCGTGTCAGGAATTGCAGTGCAATCAACCACGACTTGATCATTTACAGGATACCGGAATGAAATTTCAGGCGCGGCATGGCGCGATCACCGTGGTGATCGATCTGAACACGACTGATGGCGGCGAACTTCACATTCAAACGAAACATGTTATGCATGGGCATCTCAAGCAGGTGACTCAGGATCAGACGCATCATGCCGCCATGACCGACCAGTAACAGATGCTTGCCGGTGTGCCGGCTCAACATCTCATCCCAGGCCGGAATCACACGCATCTGAAACTGTTGCATGGTTTCCGCACCCACCGGCATGTTTTCCACCGGATTGGACCAGAATAATTCCAGTGCCGTGTTATCTTCGGCAGCGATCTCGGCGGCGGTTTTGCCTTCCCACGGACCAAAGAAGATCTCCTTGAAACGATCATCGGTTTCCAGCGGGATGTTGTGTCGTTGCGCGACCTCGCGGGCAAACTCGGCGCAGCGCAATAATGGCGAGGTAACAATGACATCCCAGGGATGGTGATCCCCCACCGCCTCACGCATTTGGCCCCAACCCAACTCACTCAAGGGATCATCGGTAAAGCCCCGATAGGCCGGACCACCTTCCGGTTCACCGTGTCGAATCAAATCAATTTTGGTGGAAGGTTTGGACATGTTCACGCCTGCTCTGAGACACCGGCCTCAGCGAAGGTTGCCATTTTACTGTGGGTTGCCGCCGCCATTTGTAAAATCGGCACCGCCAGTGCTGCACCACTGCCTTCACCCAGACGCATCCCCATATCCAGCAAGGGCTCCATACCGATTGCCTCGACCATGGCTCGGTGTCCCGGCTCCGCAGAACGATGCGCCATGAACAACCATGCCTTCACATCGGTTTGCAGTCGCACGGCGACCAGTGCGGCACTGGTGGCGATAAAGCCATCCACCACAAACGGGATGCCCCGTTGTGCACAGGCCAGATAGGCACCGCACAAGGCGGCAATTTCAAAACCACCGACATGACGCAACACTTCCAGCGGCTTGTTGTGCATGGCCGCCTGATGTTTATCCAGCGCGGACTGAATCACCTGCGCCTTGTGCGTTACGCCATCACTATCCAGACCGGTACCCGGACCGGTGAGCTCAACGGCCGGTTTGTTTAACAACGCACAGGCAATTGCGGTGGCCGCCGAGGTATTGGCAATCCCCATATCACCACCGATGAACAACTGCATTCCTTTCTCTATGGCGCGTTCAACAGCAACACGGCCGGTGTTCAGTGCGCTTGCCAGTTGTGTATGATCCATCGCCGCCTGTTCTGCAAAGTTGGCCGTGCCGGCCGCCACCCGTGCATCCACCACCCCCGGCAAGTCACCGGCCGGTGTCACACTGCCCACATCCACCACTTCCAGCGCGGCATTCAACTGTGCCGCCATGACACTGATCGCGGCACCGCCGCGGGCAAAGTTCTTCACCATTTCCGTCGTCACCGCCTGGGGAAAGGCCGACACACCCGCAGCGGCAATCCCATGATCGCCGGCAAACACCACCATATGGACTTTGTCGAGAGCGATGTCCTGTGTCCCCTGCATGGCGGCAAGGCGCACGGCGATCTCCTCCAGCTTACCCAGTGATCCCGGTGGTTTGGTCAGTTGTAATTGGCGCGCTTGTGCAGCCTGTTTTACATTGTTATCAGGCAGTGTGATACGGTCGGTCAGCCACTCTGTATTCATGCTGCGTACTGCTTATGGTTTTAATTGTTGAGGCAATCCGGCGATCATCAATGTCACTCGGTCACATTGTGCCGCCAGTCGTTGGTGCAGTCGGCCGGCTTCATCCACAAAGCGGCGTGTCAGTTCACCCATGGGAATGATCCCCAGGCCGGTCTCATTACTGACCAGAATGATATCCCCGGGCAGATCAGGCAGGAGGTGTAACAGGCCGGCTTGTTGCTGTTCCAGTTCGCCCAGATTGTCCTGGGCCAGCAGATTGCTTAACCAAAGCGTCAAACAATCCACCAACAGACAGGCGTCCGGCGCCGCATAGGTTTGCAAGACGGTAACCAGATCCAGGGGTTCTTCGATTAATTGCCAGTGGTCGGGACGTTGCTGTCGGTGACGGGTAATCCGCTCCGCCATCTCTTTATCTTGTGCGGTGGCAGTCGCGATATAGATAACATGTAATCCACTGGCCTGCGCACGTTGCTCGGCATAACTGCTCTTGCCGGATCTTGCTCCCCCCAGGATTAACTCTTGCATGACGTACGGGGTAACCGCCCCTATAACAACAAGCCGGTCAGGGTCATCAAGGCCAACAAGGTGATAAAGACAATGACAGTTCGCTTGATCAGCGCCAGTGCGTGACTGACACCCAGATTGAAATACTCATCGGAATGTTCAGTGACATCGGCACGCAGGTCCTGACGCAGAGCACCGATGCCGCTGGCAATCAGCAGATCAGTACTGTCACGGGTCCAGAAGTCGGTGATCGAATCCCAGTAACTGGTTGTATCGATAAAATTACCCGCCAGCGCGTAACCAAGAATACTGATCCGGGTGGGTAACCAGTTCATCACCCAGTACAGGTCCTGTGCCGCTGAAGCAAAACCACCAGCCTCAAAGGCGGTTTGATCTTTTAACAGGACTGACGTCCGATATAAAACCGCGCCGACCGGTCCCAGTAGCGCAAACCAGAACAACACACCAATCAATCGATCATTGGCCTGGACCAGAATGGCCTCTTTGACGATCTGGGCCAGTTCCTTTTCTTTTTCATCCACCGGACGATTCAGGATACCGGCGGCATGCTGACGCGCTGCGGTATGATCGCCGGCCTCCACCGCATCCAGATACGCCTGTACATCCCGCACCAGGCTGCGTGGTCCGATGCAATAGACCAGAACCACAATGCCGATCAGAAAACTGAACAGCCACAATACGCCGCCGAACATACTGTCCACCAGCCAGACCAGCAAGACCGGAGGCAGTACCACAGCCAGTACACCAAACGGCGTTTCAAGGAAAGTTTGTCCGGCCAGCTTTTCCGATATCCAGTTACGATAAGACTCAAACCAGTCGTACTGCCGGAGGCTGTCGACTTTGTCCCAGTAGCTTTCTATGGCCAAACTGATAAGAATGCTGATTAAACTCATGGTGACAAGTTTCCATCTTCTCCGGTCCGGTTGCAAGCCCGGCGTGGCGGACTACTCCAGTCCGGCAAAATAACGTTGCCAGTCAAATGCGGGGCCCGGGTCGGTTTTGCGTTGCGGGGCAATATCACTGTGCCCGACGATATGCTCCTTGACGATAGCCGGATAGGCTTTGCGCAAACTGCAGGTGATTTCGTGCAGCTTTTGGTATTGGATATCGGTAAATGGAACCGTATCGGTTCCTTCCAGTTCGATACCAATGGCAAAATCATTACAACGTACACGGCCCTGAAAGGTTGACTCACCGGCATGCCAGGCCCGCTTGTGAAAGGGGACAAACTGGATTACCTCTCCGTCCCGGCGTATCAGCAGATGTGAGGAAACCTGCAAGGTATGGATATCCCTGAAAAAGGGATGGTCTTCAGGGTGAATACAGTTGGTAAACAACTGCTCAATATAGGGTCCGCCAAACTCACCGGGGGGCAGGCTGATGTTATGGATCACCAACAGGTCCACCGGGGTTTCTCCCGGGCGTTCATCGTAATTCGGAGAAGGGACAAAACGGGCTTCGCGTAACAGACCCGTCGCTGGATCGATGTGCATTTGGCTCAGGGTTCCTCTTGCGGCGGTGCGGCAAAGGCGGCTTCCATCGCACGATGCAGGACATCCACATTGGCTTCACAGCGCAATTCACAGTGATAGTCGCCGTCCTGAAACAGGAACAGGGCCGGTAAATGGAACACTTCATATTCACTGGCCAGGGCCATACTTTCATGGGCATCCACCTCAAAGATGGTCATCCCGGCAAAACCCTGCAGATAGGCCAACAGAATTTCTTTCCAGGCCCGGCAACTGGCGCAACCTTTACTGGTAAATATCACCAGGCATCGTCCGCTGGTCTCATGTACGGTGCTATAGAAGTTGGCATCATGCAGGTGGCGCAGCCGATATCGGTCCAGCCGGACAAGATTATTATTTTCCGAATGCGATGACATGGAAATATTCCTGACTAACTGTTTTCCAGCATGCCGAGCAAAACCATATCGGTAAAGCTGATAATACCGATTACCTTGCCATTATCGATCACCGGTGCACGCGACAAACCGAATTTTTCAAACAATCTGGCGCAATAGCGGATGTCCATATTGGGATCCACTGCTATCACCGGCTTGGACATCACTTCATAAACATTAACCCGTTCCGGCGCCTTGTCTCTGGCCAACACCTCTTTGGCGATATCCGAGATCAGCACAATACCGTACTCATCATTTTCATGTCGTTTGTTGACGATCAGGCATTTGGTATCCACATGCTTCATCTTTTTCAATGCTTCCTGCACTGTCATCATGCCGTCAACCACATCAAAGTTTTTTTTCATTACATCCGCCGTGCGGATAATCTTGCGCTCACTCATAGCTCATCCTCCACAACACCGGTCAGACTCTTCACCTGCTGGGTGACGCCGACGGCATCTTCTACATCAATTTGGAAAGCAATTCCTGTTCCCGGTTTGCTGTCAAACTCGCCCACCACCGCAATCCGTTCCAGTATCTTGCGACTCATATGTTCCTCAACCAGAAACAACAACATGTCCCGTTGTGTTTCCAGGCTTAAACCAAAGAAGGTCTTGCTCTTATTCAACCCTTCGCCGCGGGCATGATTGATCACTGTGGCGCCGGTGGCGCCCACGTCACGCGCCGCATCCATAACCGAATCCGTCTTGTCGTCCTCGACGAGGGCGATAATTAGTTTAAAGTGCATGTTCAGCCTCCTGTATCATCCTGTTGGACATGATTTTTTGCTGCCCGCCGGCGACTGAGCTGTGCATAACCCATGACCGTCAACATGGGAAACAGGCTGGCGAAGGCGATTAAACCAAAACCGTCAATCAACACGCTGCGACCCGGTACCGTACCCGCCAAACCGAGTCCAAGCGCCGTAACCAGCGGTACGGTTACTGTAGAGGTGGTTACCCCGCCGGAATCATAGGCCAGGGCAATTATACTGCGCGGTGCATACGCAGTCTGAATAATCACCAGAATGTAGCCACAGATTATATAATAATGCAGCGGAGTTCCTGTCACGATACGGAAGGTTCCCAAAGCGATACCCAGCGCCACACCAATGGCCACAGCGATCCGCAAGCCCCAGACACTGATTACACCACCCGATACATCCTGGGCCTTGATTGCGACGGCAATCAGCGCCGGTTCCGCCACGGTGGTGGCAAAGCCGATGGCCGCTGCAAACAGGTAGACCCATTTGTAATCATGCCAGTGCAGTGTTCCGGCCACATGCTCAACACCATGGATAAAGGCCGGGTCGGTCAACTGTTTCGCCATTAATTCGCCCAGCGGAAACAGCGCCTCTTCCAGCCCGACCAGAAAAAACGCCAGTCCGAGCAACACATAGACAAATCCTGTCACAACATTTTTCAGATGGGGAATGGGGCGGCGGATCACCAGCCACTGAAAACCAAAAATGATCAGCACAATCGGCATGACATCAAATACGGTACTGATGGTTACTTTAAACAGATGCTGCAGCAATTCACTCATATCAGCATCCCGTAGCCCATCACAAAGATCATGGGTGTTAACGAAGCGAAAGCAATCAGGCCAAATCCGTCTGTCATCGGATTGCGTCCCCGGATACTGGAAGCCAACCCCACCCCCAGCGCTGTCACCAACGGTACGGTAATTGTCGAGGTGGTGACACCGCCCGAGTCATACGCGATGCCGATGATCTCCTTCGGTGCAAAAAATGTCATGACCACCACACCGGCATAGCCGCCGATGATGACATACTGAATCGGCCAACCTTTCAGGATGCGCAAGACACCCACGACAATCGCAAACCCCACCGACAAGGCCACTGTCAGACGCAAGCCAAAGGCATAGCTGTCCATCGCCGGCCTGGTGTTTTCTATCACTCCGGCATTGGCGGCGATTTCCGCCGCCTTGGCCGCCACGGCGATCAATGCCGGCTCCGCCACGGTCGTGCCAAACCCAAGTGCAAAAGCGAAGGCAAACAACCACAACACACTGCCCTTGCGGGCAAAAGCGTAGGCCATGGATTCACCCAGCGGGAACAGCCCCATCTCCAGGCCGCGAATAAACAGACTCAATCCAATCACCACCATGACGATCCCCCCCGCCATCTTGCCCAGATTGGGGATAGGTTGTTGCAGCACAAAAAACTGGAAAAAGCCGATTACGACGATGATGGGCAACAAGTCACGAAAACTGTCCCATAAAGACCTGATTATTTGTGATTTATGCATCTGTTTATTATGTTTAATGCTGTCTTACTACATAAATGACAATACGACCGAGTTCAGACTCGGTTAAGTATCGGCTGCTAACCTTTATATCGGAACAACCGGCCGGATAGCAAACAATAATAAAATTGCGGGTAAATATACATGACAGAGATGTTGAACCAATTGACGGCATGGTCCGGTAAAATTGCCGGGTATCTTTGGGGACCGGTTCCCATTGCCGGTTACCCTGTTCCCCTGACCGTAATATTCCTTGTCGGTACAGGTTTCTACCTCACCGTCAGATTGCGCTTCATCCAGTTTCGGGGCTTCAAACATTCATTTCAGCTCATCTCCGGCAAATATGACAAGAGCACCGATCCAGGCGAAGTCACCCATTTTCAGGCCCTCTCCACCGCACTGTCTGCCACTGTCGGCACCGGAAACATCGCCGGCGTAGCCACGGCTATCGCCTTCGGCGGTCCCGGTGCGGTTTTCTGGATGTGGATCACCGCACTGGTCGGAATGGCCACCAAATTCACCTCCTGCACCCTGGCACTCAAATACCGTGATATGCACCCGGACGGTTCGGTATCCGGCGGTCCCATGTATACCCTGAAGAACGCCCTGAACATGCCCAGGCTGGCCACCGCCTTTGCCGTCTTCACCCTGATCGCTTCATTTGGCATCGGCAATATGGTCCAGGCCAATTCAGTCGCCGACGGACTCGGTTATCTCTTTCCGGATATCAATGGTTATCGACTGGTCATTGGTGTCGTCATCGCTATTATGGTTGGGCTGGTCATCATCGGCGGTATCAAGCGCATTGCCAAAGTTTCATCACATATCGTGCCTTTTATGGCCATTATCTATTGTGGTGCAGCCTTGCTCATCCTGATCATGAATGCCGGGAAAATCCCGGCGGCACTGGCCACCATCGTTAATCATGCCCTTAACCCCTATGCCGTCGGTGGCGGTGCAATCGGTGCGGCGATTCAATATGGCGTGGCGCGCGGTGTATTTTCCAATGAGGCTGGACTCGGTTCGGCGCCCATGGCCCATGCCGCCGCCCGGACCAATGAGCCGGTACGTGAAGGTCTGGTCGCTATGTTGGGACCGTTTATCGACACTATCGTGATCTGCACCATGACCGCCCTGGTTATCATCATCATGGGGGCCTGGGGTGAAGCGAGACCGGAAGAACTGAAAGGCGCCGCCCTCTCGGCCCACGCATTCAGTCTGGCACTGGGCAAATTTGGTGGTTGGGTTGTCGGCTTTGGCCTGATGTTTTTTGCTTATTCCACGATCATTGCATGGTCTTATTATGGTGATCGCAGTGCCGAGTTCCTGTTTGGTGAACGCGCGGTGTTACCGTACCGCATTATCTACACCGTATTGGTCGTGATTGGTGCCTACGTCCCCCTTCAGTTGGTGTGGAATTTTGCCGATATAGCCAACATGTTAATGGCGGCGCCCAATCTTATCAGCCTGATCCTGCTCGCAGGGCTGGTGAAGAAACTTTCCGATGAGTATATGGAAAAACAAAATGTAAATTGACTTGCCGGATAGAATGAACTGAAATAAGGAACCAGCATGACAGATTGTAACCTTTCCATAACAAGCACATGCACTGACAGGGAAAGTATCTCGAATTAATAAACTGTAAATTTTGTCGCCGAAAGGAGAAGAAGCATGAACATATCTACACGTCTTATATCAATTGTTGGCGTCACCGTATTACTCGGTGCCTGCTCAAGCAAAACCCTGGTTGAAAGTGATCTGGGTCTCAAGGGCGCCCCCGACTGGGTCAATAAAGGTACCCAATATCTGAATGATCAGGGCGGTCGTCTGTTCCATGGCGTGGGTGAAGCACCGCCCATGGGTGTTGAATCTTTACAAAAATCCACGGCCGACAACCGTGCCCGTACTGAAGTGGCCCGCATCTTTACTTCATATATGGATGCCGTCAGCAGCGATTATACCGCAGCCTCTTCGGGTGGTGGCGCCGGTATGAGCGAACAGGCTATGTCACAGCAAATCAAGAGCTTCACCAAGCTGAACCTGTCCGGGGTCAAGATCATTGCGCGCTGGAAAGACAAGAAAACCAACGTGATCTACTCGCTCGCGGAACTGGACCATAAATCAGTTCAAAGTATGGTCAACACCACACAAACCATGAATGGCGATCTGAAACAATACATCATCAATCATGGCGAAAATGTTTTCGATAAGATGGGTAAGGAGTAACTATCAATGCACGCACTGAAAAAAAATATATTTATTATGGCCCTGATTGCCGGTTTGGCGACACTTGGGGGTTGCGGTGGTATCAAGGTCAAACGTACCGATGCCGGTGAAACCATCGATCTGAGCGGCGCCTGGAACGATACCGATTCGCAACAGGTATCCAAGGAAATGATTGACGATATGCTGGAGCAACGCTGGCTGCGCGTCTTCAAACAGAAGAACCGTGGCAAGGCGCCGACGGTTATCGTGGGTGATATCCGTAACCTGAGCCATGAGCACATCAACACCAGAACCTTCATCGCCGATATCGAACGTGCGGTGATCAACTCAGGTGAAGTGGAATTCGTCGCCTCCAAGGGTGAGCGTGGCGAAATCCGTGAAGAACGCGTGGATCAGGATCTGCATTCACGGGCGGACACCCGCAAGGCCATGGGCCAGGAAATCGGTGCCGACTTCATGCTGCAAGGTCGCATCAATACCATCATCGACGCGGTTAAACGGGAACAGGTACGTTACTACCAGGTCGATCTGACCCTGATCAGCCTGAAAGATAACCGTAAAGTCTGGGTTGGCCAGAAGAAGATCAAGAAACACATTGAAGGTTCCGGCCTTCGTTTTTAGGTCGACCTGCCTTTCAATAATAACTAACGGTAAAAAAAGACATGCACATAAACAAGTCAGTCTTTAGCGGACTGCCGGTTGTCTTTGCCGCCCTGCTGCTGGGTGGTTGTGCGACATACAGCTCCTCGTTCAAACCTATTGAACAGGAGATTGTTGCACACCGCCCGGCCAAGGCACTTGAACTTCTTGAAAAGCAGAAACTCAGCGGCAAGGATGCCCTGTTACACCTGCTCAACAAGGCCATGCTGTTGCGCATGATGAATGACTACAGCGGCAGTAATGCCCAGTTTGAAATGGCCAAGAAGTACATCGAGCAATTCAACTCCACCAGTGTCACCGAGCAAACCGCTTCTTTCCTCGTCAATGACAGCACCCAGTCTTTTGTGGGGGATCCCTTCGAGCAGATAATGATCCATATCTACGCTGCATTAAACTATCTTGAATTAAATAATGTCGATGCGGCCCGGGTCGAGGCACTGCAAGTGGATGTAAAGCTGCGCAAGCTTGCCTCCATGAATAAAAATGCCCTGTTACGTTCCGATCCGTTTGCCCGCTATCTGAGTGCCATTATTTTTGAAGACATGAGCGACTGGAGTGATGCCACTATCGCCTATCGCAAGGCCTATGAGGCCTATCAGGCACACAGTAAATCCTACTCACTCACCATCCCCACCAGCCTGAAACATGATCTGCTGCGCATGCTGGATTTCCAGGGTTTGAATGACGAGCGGGACAAACTGAGCAAGCAATTCGGCATCAGTAACTGGAAAAGCCACAAGGAACTGCGCCAACAGGGTGAAGTGATTCTGTTCCTGAGTAACGGTCTGGCGCCGATCAAAAGGGAACATACTGTATCCCGGGCGGGGATAGGCGGCCAGATACACCGTATCTCGCTCCCCTACTACGAGATACGGAAAAACGGTTTCAGTCATGCCCGACTCTATGTCAACGGCAGCGAACAACCGATCCGGACTGAAATCGTGGAAGACATCAACAACATTGCGCAAAAAACCCTGGCCGCCAATATGCCCGCTATCGCAGCGCGCACTTTGGCCCGGGTGATCACCAAACACAAAACCGCGAAAGAAGCCGGTAAAAACCACGGTCTGGCGGGTTTGTTGGTTAACGTCGTCAACGTGATCACTGAAGTGGCCGATACGCGCAGTTGGTTGACCTTGCCGGGTGATATTCATCTCGGCCGGTTGCCGCTGCCTCCCGGAACCTACAACCTCGAATTGGAGCTGGTTGACCATGCAGGTCATACCATTTCCCGCCATCAATACAAGGATGTGATAGTGAAACGCGGCAGAAAAACCTATTTGTCACACCATTGGGTATCACCCGCAGCATTACGGAGAAAATGACCATGAAATATCTGATAACAAGTTTATGCATTGCCACACTGGTATTACAGGGCTGCGCATCAACCAAGAAAGGCGGAGGTATGCCCGACTGGGTGAATGGCAACAGCGCACAGTATCCGACCACAGCCTTCCTGATTGGTCGTGGTGAACACAGCAGTCAGGCCATGGCACGGGATCGGGCCCGCGCTGATCTGGCCAAGATCTTTGAAGTGGCCATCCAGGAGCAGAGTACCGATATCGTCAAGTATTCCAGCCAGAAGATCGGCAAGGATACCATCGAGCAACTGGAGTCCGAGGCCTCCCGTGATATCTCCACCCGTACCGAGCAGGTTGTCAAAGGCGTTGAGATAAACGATATTTGGCAAGATCCGAAAACCAAAGTCTTTCACGCCCTGGCAACCATCAACCGCATGCAGGCTTCATCACGGCTGCGTGAGCAGATCAATCAGCTTGATGGACAGACAGGTTCCTACCTGAGCAAGGCCCGCAGCAGTAATGATCTGATCACCAAGATTGGTCTTGCCACTCGCGCCGTCTCCACCCAGATTGAACGTGACAGCAGCCAGCGTATTCTGAAAATCATTGATCGTTCCGGCGTCGGTGTACCACCCAGCTACAATCTCGGCCAGCTGATCAGTGACCGTGACAATCTGGTGAAACGCCTGCGGATCTCGGCTCGGGCCAGTCGGGATGATCTGGGTGATGCGGAACGTATCGTCGCCGGCGCCCTGGCCAGGGTGGGTTTTTCCCACAGCCAAAACGAACAGGCCCTGTATGTGCTGGATGTGCAGGCTGAAATGCAACCCGTTGAAGACCGCGCCGGCTGGTTCTGGGTACGCGGTATGCTGGATATCAACCTGATGGATTCCAAAACCAATGAAAGTCACGGTTCACATCGCTGGGAAATCAAGGCATCCGGTCAGACTGTTGCCTCCGCCAAAAAGCGGGCGCAAAACCAGATCGATGAATTCCTGAAAAACGAACTGAAGCAAACCATCATCTCCTTCGGTATGCCGGAATAAAACGGCTCCACCTCATCACGAAGCCCTCGGCATCGGGCGGCTTCGTGGTGAGTTTTCCCAATCTTTGCTAGAATCCTTTTCCTTATTCTCAACGACAGGTTGTCGTGCAATGTCCGCTGCTGTATCCAGGCAACTCATTCAACATCAGGTCACTCAGGCCCTGGCTGAAGATATCAATACCGGTGATGTCACAGCCAATCTGATCCCGGTCGAACAGCGGGTTACCGCGCAGGTGATTTGTCGCGAACAGGCCGTCCTGTGCGGGTGTGAGTGGTTTGATGAGGTGTTCCGCCAACTTGATCCAAACATAACTATCCACTGGAAAGCGACTGACGGTGAAATAATCAAACCGGAACAGGTCGTCTGTACCCTGCAGGGACCGGCACGACCGGTACTCAGCGGTGAGCGCACTGCGCTCAATTTTTTACAAACCCTGTCCGGCACCGCCACCAGTGCACACCAATATGTAACGGCGGTTAATAATACCGGGACCCGCATCCTGGATACCCGCAAGACCATCCCCAACCTGCGTCTGGCACAGAAATACGCCGCACACTGTGGTGGTGCCGTCAATCACCGCATCGGTTTGTATGATGCGATCCTGATCAAGGAGAACCACATTGCCGCCGCCGGCTCCATTACGACGGCTGTCCACAAGGCGCAAACCGACTATCCGGATCTGTTGCTGGAAGTGGAAGTGGAGAATCTTAGCCAATTGTCGGAAGCAATCCATGCCGGGGCGCAACGGGTTTTGCTGGATAATATGGACATCCCCACACTCATCCAGGCCGTGAGTATTGCCGGCGGAAAAACCGAACTTGAGGCATCAGGCGGTATCACACTGAAAAATATCCGCGCTGTCGCGGAGACCGGTGTGGACTTTATCTCCATCGGGAGTATCACCAAACATCTGCAGGCAACCGATTTCTCCATGCGATTCGACTGAAAGCCGATCATCCAAAGACGGGGGCCTGCGGTGAGAATAAAAAGATATGAAAACCCGGGCAGGGTTATTTCAGGACCGGCGAACTCAAATCAAACACAGTAAAGCGACTTTTCACCAGCCAGTTGCCGCTAAAACGTGCCGGTACTTTACTGTTGTCGGCACGAACCAGTTGCACCGGATTACCGTTGATAAAGCCATGTTTATTTTGCACCAGCAAACGCCATTTGCCACCCTTGTCCTCGATCAGAATGGCCGGAATCCCCTGCCGTTTGCTTTTCTCTGTTTTGACCGCATACGCCGCTTCCAGATTGGTGGCGATACGCGTAATGGCAATCTCCACGTTATGGTAACTGGTGCGCTGGACTCGACTGACATAGCCCAGTACCAAAGGCGTCTGTCCGTCACTGCCTGACTGGAATGCCACGACCTGTCCCACCTCGATAGGACTCAGGAAATCGGTCTCTTCTGTCCCCAGCAGCAAACCGCCGCTGCTGAAATTGATCATTTCCCATGATGGACTGATTTTCTGGCTGTCATCCTGCAACAGTGAGGATTTACCGGCCAGTTCAGCCTCGAAGTCGTCTTTCGTTTGTTCTGATCCGGGTTGGCCGGCTTTCCCGGATAACAACCGGTAAACACTTTCAAAACCGAAATAGACCCGCAACTCTTCATTGCCAATAGCCGCATGGCGTTGTTGTTTGCGTTGTCGGTAATGCAAACTGAGTAACATCATTTCCAGTAACGGGATACGATCATCCTCGGCCATGGCGCGCAGGGGTTTGCTCAGACGCGTTTCATCAACGGTACCGGCCAAACGCATTTTGGATAAATTTTCATGCTCCTTGACCAGGAAATTAAACAGCCCCGCATAATCGATCAACGCTGATGGCGAGCGGGTATTGGCGGTTCTTTCAAACAAGGCATGTCGATCCTGCATATAGGCCGCCACCAAAAAACCCGGGACCAGTTTTTGTCCCTTGTCGGGCAGAATCTTCAAGGCATCATCCAGCAAGGTCAGGTAGGAGTCGGGGGCATGTAACAGCCACAACGGCCAGGTGGAGACATCCAGGATGCCAAATAACTGGATAGACAAATAGAGCATCTGTGTCGTACAGACCGGCGCCTGCCCGCCCTTGAGGGTGCGATGCTGCGGCCATAAACCGGCGGTACCGGTTAACGGCAACGCTGTGTCAATATCCGCATACTGGTACAAATAGAAAAATACCGTGTTGCAATCCCGCCAGGCGCTGCCCGGCATTTTCTGATATCGCAGGGCGCGCAGGCGCTGCTCGAGGCGAATCATTTCCAGGATATGAAAGCCGTATTTCAGGATGTCATCTTTTTGCTTGTCATTGTTTGCTTCAACGGCGGTTTTAAACAGATGTTTCCAGGCAATGGCCATCTGTTCGATCAGGGTGACACAGGCCAGCAACACCTCACGCCGGGTATGATTTTCCGGCAGACTGTGTTGTTGCTGTAAATATTTCTGGAAGGTCGCCGCAATCACCGGATAGGCCTGTTCAATAATGGCGTGCAACAGTTCCAGGCGTTTCGCCGGTTTGATGATAGAGCGATTCAGGCTGGACAGACTTTGCGATGCGTTCTGGAAGAGCTTGTCAGGAAAATTGTGCAACTGACGCAAACGATCCACATAGGTCTTTTTATCCAGTTCCTGACGAGACGGTTCCTTGATGGGCGTCGGCAGATTGGCAAACTTTGTGAAATCGGGTGAGACCGGCTCCGCCCGTTGCACCGGGGTGACAACCGGTTCCGGTTCAGATTCCGGCACCGGATCAGGTTCGATATCGGCAGCGGGTGAAATATCGAACGGTTCCGCTGTTGGTATGTCGACAGCGTCAACGGATAACTCGTATCCGCCAGCTTCTTCCGGATCGGAAAAATCCTGCGTATCGCTTACCGGTTCCTCGATCACCATCAGTGGTTCAGCCGGTGCTTCCGTATCCCATTTCTGCTCCAGATAGGTGACATTGCTGTCCGTCACTTTACGCGTCAGCGGTTTTCTGTTGCGACTGCTGGTTTCCATGGCCAGTCGCTGCCGAATATTGTTCCGATCATCTTCGGATATTTCCAGTTTGAGGAACTCCGCCGTGTGGCGTAACAGGTATCTGGCCAACTCATCCAGAAACTCGTCATCGATATCCTCTGGTTCGAGGTTATACAAGTGTCTGCCCAGCCCGTCAAAATTACGCACGGTGAGTTTAATGGTGTTCAGATCTTCGGTCAGTCGAAAATCAAAGGTGACCGGCACCTTCTCTTCCACGGTAAACAAGGCATGTGTAACCGTATGCCGATCATCACGATATTCGCGGGTATAAAAAGACAGACGGTGCTCGCTCAGGTAATCTTTCTGCCGATCCACGTTGCTCTTGTCGTGCACGGTGAAACTGAATTTGCCTTTGCCCAGACATTCAAAATAGAGACTGACGTGTGTCATGTTGTCACGACTGTCCGCCTTCAGTTCATAGCCACCCTGTAACAGGTTTTCCAGCGGACCATAGCCGGAGATCTTGTAGGTAACACGGGTATCCGGTTGCAGGACATCAACCGTTTTTAAGAGATCGGAGAGAAAGCCGTAGACCTGCGCCAGCTTGGGCAACACCACAGCACGGGAATGGGCCTCAAGTTCAGCCCGGCGCTGTTTTTCCGCCTGCTGCCTGCTTTGCTTGGCTTCCGCTTCCTTTTTGAGTTCGTCCAGTAATCCCATGTCTGCCCACGAAAATTGGATTTATTCCAGATGGAATGAGGGTGCGCATCAGCCTTTTATTGTAATAAATCAGGAACTGAACGGGTACCTGATTTTACAGGTCGGCAACCCTGCCATGGAGAAACATTAACACTTGATGCGAAAGCAGGCAATTGAATCGCTTCACAATTTCCGCCTGCCGGGCCGGCCTACAGGATTTCCTGCAAGGCCTTGCCCAACCCGGCCGGCGACTTTGAGGTATTCACCCCCGCCGCTTCCAGCGCCGCAAATTTTTCGGCCGCCGTACCCTTGCCACCGGCAATGATCGCCCCGGCGTGCCCCATACGCTTGCCCTTGGGCGCTGTGACACCGGCGATGTAGGCCGCCACCGGCTTGGTGACATACTCTTTAATATACTCTGCCGCCTCTTCTTCGGCCGTGCCGCCGATTTCACCCACCATCAGGATAGCCTCTGTGGCCGGATCGGACTGGAACAGTTCCAGCGCATCAACGAATGTGGTGCCGGGAATGGGGTCTCCGCCAATTCCGATACAGGTGCTCTGGCCATAGCCCAGATCCGTGGTTTGTTTGACCGCTTCATAGGTCAGGGTACCGGAACGGGAGACAATACCGATCTTGCCCGGTTTGTGGATTTCGCCCGGCATAATGCCAATCTTGCATTCACCCGGTGTGATAATACCGGGGCAGTTGGGCCCAATCAGTCGTGCGCCATGCTCTTGCACAATCATCTTGGCCTCCAGCATATCCAGGGTAGGAATGCCTTCGGTGATACAGACGATGAGTTTGATACCGGCATCCGCCGCTTCCAGAATGGCATCCTTGCAAAAAGGCGCGGGCACGTAGATCACCGTGGCATCGGCCCCGGTCCCGTCCACCGCCTGCTGTACCGTATCGAACACCGGCAGATCCAGATGCCGGCTGCCACCCTTGCCGGGTGTCACGCCGCCAACCATTTTGGTGCCGTAGGCCAGAGCCTGTTCGGAATGGAAGGTCCCCTGTTTGCCGGTGAAGCCCTGACAAATCACTTTTGTCTCTTTGTTAACCAGTACACTCATGGCCTACCCCTTTGCCGCCGCAACGACTTTTTCCGCAGCATCGGTCAGACCGTTGGCAGCGATAATCTTTAATCCACTCTCTTTCAGCAATTGAGAACCACGGGCGGCATTATTGCCTTCCAGTCGCACGACCACCGGCACCTTGACGTGGACCTCTTCCACCGCACCGATGATACCTTCTGCAATCAGATCGCAGCGCACGATGCCGCCAAAGATGTTTACCAAGACCGCCTTGACGCTGGTATCCGACAAAATCAATTTGAAAGCCTCAGTAACCCGTTCTTTGGTGGCGGTACCACCCACATCAAGAAAGTTGGCGGGATTGCCGCCGTGGAGTTTGATGATGTCCATGGTTGCCATGGCCAGCCCGGCGCCATTCACCATACAACCGATATCCCCATCCAGCGCCACATAATTCAAATCCCATTCACGGGCTTCCACTTCACGCGCATCTTCCTGGCTCTCATCACGCAATTCGTCCAGCTCTTTGTGACGATACAGCGCGTTCTCATCAATATTCACCTTGGCATCCAGACAAATCAGATCACCCTGTTTGGTCACCACCAGCGGGTTCACTTCCATCAGACTGATATCCTTCTCCACAAACAGTTTGGCCAGACTGGTGAGCAGCTTGCTGAATTGTTTGATCTGATCACCTTGCAGGCCCAGGCCGAAGGCCAGTTGTCGACATTGATAACCCTGCATACCCACCATGGGATGCAAAGTGGTCTTGAGAATCTTTTCCGGTGTCTCGGCGGCGACCTTTTCAATCTCCATCCCGCCTTCAGTGGAGGCCATAAAGACAACCCGTTGTCGGGAACGATCCACCACGGCGCCCAGATAGAGTTCACGTTCGATATCACTGGGTTGTTCAATGAGGATCTGGTTGATGGGCTGGCCTTTGGCATCAGTCTGGTATGTCACCAGATGACTGCCCAGCATCTTGTCGGCAAACGCTTTCGCTTCGGCCGGTTTATCGGTCAATATCACACCGCCCGCCTTGCCGCGACCGCCTGCATGTACCTGTGCCTTGATGACCCAGCGATTGCCACCCAGCGCTTGCAGGGCCGCTTCGGTTTCATTGCTGTTACTGATCACCCGATGGGCTGGGACCGGAATCCCGTAGGTGGCAAACAGCGCCTTGGATTGATATTCATGCAGATTCATGGGCCGTCCTTATAAAATTTTTTGCGTATCTAAACAAGTTCATCCGGCAATTGCAACTGAATAATCGCGTTGCGCAAACGGATGCGGGTGAGGCGAAACGAGACAAAAACAGCGACGTTGCTATCTCATCAATGCGCGTTTTGTCTCTCTTTTCAACACGGCCTGCGCCGTTTTGGCAAGGTGATTACCGCTTGCGGGATGCAATGTGGATGGCATGCCCGCCCACCGCCAATGCCGCTTCATGCAAGGCCTCTGACAAACTGGGATGGGCAAACATGGTCAGGGCCAGGTCTTCGCTGCTTGCCTGGAGTGATTTGGCGATCACGCCCTGGGCGATCAATTCCGAGCAATGCGCCCCCAGCATGTGTATCCCAAGAATGCGATCTGTTTTCGCATCGGCCAGGACCTTGATCATCCCGGTGGTATCACCGGCCGCACGGGCGCGACCGCTGGCGGCGAAGGGAAAGCTGCCGCTGTTGTAGGCAATACCGGCCTGTTGCAAGTTCTGTTCGGTCATACCGACCCAGGCCAGTTCCGGTTCGGTATAGATCACCGACGGGACGGTTTCATAGTCGACGCGGGTCTGCTGCCCGGCCAGCCGCTCCGCCACCATCATCCCCTCTTCTGAACCCTTATGGGCCAGCATGGGACCACGGACGATATCACCGATGGCGTACACATCGGCCAGATTTGTTTTGCAATAGTCATCCACTTGCACAAAGCCGCGTTCATCCAGCGCCAGCCCGAGAGCCGGATCAGCCATATCCCGGGTATTGGGCCGTCGCCCGACCGCCACCACCAGTTTGTCGACTTTCAGACTCTGTGCACCTTTGGCATCCTGATAAGAGACCTCAACCTTGTTTGATTTCACTTTGGCGCCATCCACTTTCGCCCCAAGCCGAATATCCAGGCCCTGCTTGATGTACTGGCGCAAGGCCTCTTTGGCCAGTTGCGCATCGGCCATAGGCAGAAAGCTGTCCATGGCTTCCAGCACCGTGACTTGCGCGCCCAGTCGACGCCAGACACTGCCGAGCTCCAGTCCGATCACGCCGGCGCCGATAATGCCAAGGCTTTTGGGGACCGCAGTAAAGGCCAGCGCCCCGGTGGAATCGACAATAACATCATCCGTTAAGGGGGCGATCGGGATATTCACCGGGCTGGAACCGGTGGCAAGAATGATATGTTTGGCCGTCAGCAGTGTGTTTTTTTTGCCGATCACCTCCACCTGCTTGTTGGCGAGCAACTTGCCGGTACCGTGATGGAAGGTGACCTTATTGGCGGCAAACAGGGCTTTGATCCCCTGGGTCAGATCAGACACCACCTGATCCTTGCGGGCCTGCATGGCGGCAAGATTCAGTTTGATATTTTTGACTTCGATACCGTGTTGACTGAAATCATGCTGTGCCTTTTCATACCAGGCGGATGACTCCAGCAGGGCCTTGGAGGGAATACATCCCACATTCAGACAAGTGCCACCCAACGAGGCCTGTCCTTTGCTGTCACTCCAGGCATCAACACAGGCGGTCTGCATCCCCAGTTGCGCACATCGAATAGCCGCCACATAGCCTGCCGGACCACCACCGATTACAATGACATCAAATTGATCCGACATAAAATTATCCGATTAGATTTCCAGCAGAATACGCGCCGGGTCTTCCAACAGTTCCTTGATGGTGACAAGGAATTGCACCGCTTCACGTCCGTCTATGATGCGATGATCATAGGACAAGGCCAGATACATCATGGGACGTATCACAATTTGTCCCTCTTCCACCATGGGACGTTCCTGGATCTTGTGCATACCAAGGATGGCGCTTTGCGGCGGATTCAGGATCGGCGTGGAAAGTAATGAACCGAACACACCGCCATTGGTGATGGAAAAAGTACCCCCGGTGATCTCTTCCAGCGTGAGAGAGCCGTTCTTGGCACGATTACCGAAGTCAGCGATCTGTCCTTCAATAGCCGCGACACCCAGTTGATCCACATCACGCAGGATTGGCACCACCAGTCCGCGAGGTGAGCCTACCGCAATACCGATGTCATAAAAGCCGTGATAAACAATGTCCTCGCCTTCGATAGAGGCATTCACTTCCGGGAATCGCTTTAACGCCTCAACCGCCGCCTTGACGAAAAAGGACATGTAACCAAGCCGCACATTGTGTGTTTTTTCAAATTTGTCCCGATAGCGTTTGCGCAACTCCATAAGAGGTTGCATATTGACTTCATTGAAAGTAGTCAGGATGGCGGCAGTTTGTTGCGCTTCCACCAGTCGCTCGGCAATGCGTGCCCGCAAGCGTGACATGGGTACCCGCTTCCGGGGCCGTTCACCGGCAGGCAAACTGACCGGCGCTGCGGCCGCCGCAGGCTTAGCCGTCGTGGACTTGTTTTCCACCGCCTTTTGCACATCTTCTTTCAGGATGCGACCATCCTTGCCACTGCCCTGGACCTGTTTTTGTGACAGCCCATGTTCAGCCATCAACTTTTGCGCTGATGGTGAGATTGCCGGCACCTCCGCATCATTGGCGGAGACAGGTGTTAATAGTGGTTTTGCCGCTTTACCGGTACTTGCCGCTTTACCGGGTGCGATCCTGGCGATGATCTGGCCGGATAGAACCGTGGCTCCCTCGCTTTCCAGCAATTCTTCCACCACCCCGTCATCCAGGGCCGGCACTTCAAAAACCACCTTGTCAGTCTCGATATCGGCCACAATCTCGTCACGACTAACGGCTTCACCCACTGCCTTGTGCCACTTCACCAGCGTGCCTTCACTGATCGATTCAGGAAAGGCGGGAACTTTGATTTCTACTGACATGCTGCTTCCTTCTGCTGTTTATTTTTTCAACGCCTGTTCCACCAATTCTTTCTGCTGCTGTATGTGCAGTTTGGCTGAACCAACGGCGGTGGCCGCATAAAACGGTCGGCCGGCATATTTCAACTTACCGCGTTTGCCGATAACGCCATGCATGTGGTGCTGACTTGAAAACCAGGCGCCCTGATTTTTCGGTTCTTCCTGACACCATACATACCTTGTAACATTTGTATACTTCTGCAACTCCTGTTCCAGCGCATCCACCGGAAAAGGATAGAGCTGCTCAATACGAAGAACGACTGTATCCTCACGCTGTTCGCTGCGTATGTGTTCCATCAAGTCATAATAGACCTTGCCCGTGCACAGGATCAATCGGGTTATTTTTTCCGGTGCATGTCCATCCTGATCACCAATGACGGTTTTAAACTCACCATTTATCAGCTCATCAAGTTCACAGGTTGCGCCGGGATGACGCAACAGACTCTTGGGTGACATAACGATCAATGGTCGACGACATTCCATCAACATTTGCCGACGTAGAAGGTGGAAAATCTGCGCGGCATTGGTCGGTACGCAGACTTGCATGTTATGCTGGCCGCACAACTGCAGATAACGCTCCAGCCGCGCCGAGGAGTGTTCGGGTCCCTGCCCTTCCATACCATGGGGCAATAACATCACCAGTCCACACATACGATTCCATTTTTGTTCACCGGAACTGATAAATTGATCGATCACCACCTGGGCATTATTGGCAAAGTCACCAAACTGGGCTTCCCATATCGTCAAGGTGTGAGGATCGGTTGTGGCGTAACCGTATTCAAAGGCCAATACCGCCTCTTCCGACAAGAGTGAATTGATAACCAGAAAATTACCCCGCCGCCCGGCCAGATTACGCAGCGGGATATAGACTTCACCGCTGTTTTGATCATGCAGCACCGCATGGCGATGAAAAAATGTACCGCGCCCGGAATCCTGTCCTGACAACCTGACATGTGAACCATCATGCAAAAGCGTGGCATAGGCCATGGTTTCGGCAAACCCCCAATCTACATTGGCTTCACCGACAACCATTTTGCGTCGCGCATTAAAAATCTTTTCCACGTTAGAGTGCAAAACAAAATCTTGCGGCAGAGAATGTAACTGATCGGCCAGTTCCACGATGCGTTCCCGCGACACGGCCGTATAGACATCCGGCACATATTCGCGACCAACATATTCGCTCCAGTCCGCCACGTAGGAATACTTGCTGTCATCATGCGGGATCAATTCTTCCACTACACTGTTCCCGGTATCCAGCGCATTTCGATAATTATCAATCAATGTTCGACTAACGGTTTCGTCGATAATATTCTGCATCTGCAACTTGCGGGTATAAATTTCACGCGGTGAGTCATGTTGTCGGATTTCCCGATACATCAACGGCTGGGTAGCCATCGGTTCATCGGCTTCACTGTGACCGTGGCGACGATAACAGACCAAATCAATCACAATATCCTTGGCAAAGCGTGAGCGATAATCCACGGCCAGTTTGGTGACAAAGACCACACTCTCCGGATCATCGCCGTTCACATGCAGGATAGGCGCACCGACCATCTTGGCTACGTCACTGCTATACAAGGTGGAACGGGCATCTTCCTGATGACTGGTGGTAAAACCGATTTGGTTGTTAAGAATAATGTGTATGGTGCCCTTGGTGGAATAACCCCGTGACTGTGACATATTAAATGTCTCCATCACCACACCCTGCCCGGCAAAGGCGGCATCACCATGCAAAACCACCGGCACCACCTTGCTGCCGTCCTTGTCATGCCGGCGATCCTGACGAGCACGTACCGAGCCTTCCACTACCGGGCCGACGATCTCCAGATGCGAAGGGTTAAACGCCAATGCCACATGGACCGCACCATGGCTGGTCTGAATATCCGATGAGAATCCCATGTGGTATTTCACATCACCGGTGCCATTGCCGTTTAGCGGTACACCCCCCTCAAATTCCCTGAACAGTTCTGCCGGCGTCTTGCCCATGATGTTCACCAGCACATTCAGGCGACCGCGATGGGCCATACCGATGGCCACTTCCTCTACACCGCGATAACCACAGCGATCAATCAGCGTTTTCAACATCGGGACCAGGCTTTCGCCACCTTCCAGAGAAAAGCGTTTCTGCCCCACATAGCGGGTGTGCAGATAGCGCTCCAGCCCTTCCGCCGCCGTCAGCCAGGTGAGGATCTTGCGTTTTTCCTCCATGCTGAAGGCAGGTTTGCCCATGACGCTTTCAAGATAATGCTGTAACCAGCGTTTCTCTTCTGTATTGGTCAGGTGCATGTACTCTGCGCCAATGGAGCTGCAATAGGTATCGTTCAATACCCGTACAATATCCTTCAAGGTGGCTTTTTCGCTGCCAATGGCCAACGAACCTGTCTCAAAATCCGTCTCCAGATCAGCATCAGACAATTCATGATAGGCGAGAGACAACTCGGGTAAATGTGCTGATTCGTGCAAATACAAGGGATCAAGTTTGGCTTTTTGATGCCCCCGAAAACGATAGGCATTTATTAACTGTAGGACGCGGACCTGTTTGTGGACATACTCCAGGCCCGCACCAACCGGCTGCCCGCCGGTTTTACCAGGCCGTGGATGCAGCGCCATCTCCCGAAATTGATTTCGAATACCGGCGTGGGATACATCCACCTCCTGGCCGTTTACCTGTGGCAGAGCGTCAAACCAGGCACGCCATTGTTCAGGTACGGTGTCAGGGTCGGTGAGAAATTCTTCATAGAGTTGCTCAACATAGGCGGCATTCAAACCCGCCAGTGGAGAACTATCCCATAAGTCTTGCAGGCTTTTTACCCTGGAAGATGCCATGCTATACCCGATTATTTTTTGTTCTTCACTATAAGAGTGTGGTCCAATTCTATAGTTTCGGCCAATAAAATTTTTTCTGTAGTTCAGCAGCTTATTGCACGTTATTGCAGTAATAGTAGGGTTAAATGCAGAGCAAGAATTCATATGACGTCACACATATCAGTGCATCAGTATCGGTACGAGCGACGGGAAAGGCTGTCTGCAGAATTTCTGTAAACACTTGCGGGGATGTATCAGTCCGTATGACTCATCCTCAGCGTTGATAAAATGCAGTCAGACTCTGCGTAATCGCCGTGGCACTTTGTTTTGAATAACCGCCGCCACCCAGAAAGACAGACGGAATCGACAATTCTGTCAGACGATCCAGCACCAGACGATCACGTTCCAGACAATCAGGTAGTGTCAATCGCAAACCGCCCAATGGGTCACTCTCCAATACATCGGTACCGGCAACAATGAATGCCGCACGATAACCGCCTTGCAGTTTTTGCAAGCCATTTTGCAGTTTATCCAGATATTCTGCACCGGCCGTACCCATGCGCAGGGGGATATTCACATCAACCCGATCTTTTGTGTATTGGGTTGATGGATAGATGGAATGGTTATAGATATCCAGCAGTGTCATATCCCGATTGTTCATAAAGGCCAGAGCGTTACCGTTGCCGTGATGGGCATCGATATCAATGATCAGAAAACGATCACCCGGATTAACCAGTCCCTGTTGCCGGACGGTCTGTAATGCAATACCGATATCATTATAAATACAAAAACCCTCTGACGCGTTGGCACTCGCATGATGATAACCGCCGGACATATTCCAGCAATGATTGCCTTCCAGAGCGCTCCGCAAGGCCGAAACAGTCCCCGCCACACCCCAGCGCATGGGCCGCAGAATACGATTATCGATCAACCAAAAGGGCAACAGGGGAATGTTCGGCACTTCCAGTGCCCCCAGAATAAACTGCTTGTTATTCAGGCGGGCGAAATGTTCCTCCCCCGTATAAGTGCGGACAGCCTCTTTCTTCACCTGCCCGTCAGGTGACTGGATATGAATGCCCGGCAGCTTTTTTATCGACTTGTAGACGTGAGCAAACTTTCTGCCATCAAAGGGATGCAGCATACTGAAAATGCCGAGATTAATGTTGTACGACGAGTGATAGAAGATATTCATCTGCAGTTGCCCTTTTTAATCGGCACATTAACATACAGAGGAAAGATAAATCCAATACAGGAGTGGTGCCGGCAAGAGGAATCGAACCTCCGACCTACTGATTACGAATCAGTTGCTCTACCGACTGAGCTATACCGGCAGGACAGACAAAAAAATACTGCGCACATTTGTACGCAGTATAGTTTAAGAATGGATTTTATTGTTAGATCTGATTGATTCAGTCTGACTTGCGGATCCGGATAATGACATCCACGCCTTCCGCCACAGTACCGTCAGGCAATGCCGGGAGTTTACCCAGTTCGATATGGTCATTGGCGATGTCGATCAATTCGCCGTTATCCATGTCGAAAAAGTGGTGATGATTGTTGATATTGGAGTCATAAAAAACTTTGGTCGGATCCACGATCACTTCCCGAACCAGCCCTTTTTTGGCGAACAGTCCGAGCGTGTTATATATAGTGGCTTTTGAAGCGACAGCGCCTTCTGCATTCACGATAGCCAACACCTGATCGGCAGAAAGATGTTGGGGTTTTGCAAAAAGGATTTGTGCAATCTCAACACGTTGCTGGGTGGGTGTGATATCCCTTTCCTTCAACATAGTGATGACATCAGATTTTGCAATTGCTTGTGTTTTAACGATATTTTCCATAATGCACCAAGTATAGAACAGCGGTTTAGACAAAGTCTACTTTCGTAGGTGTAATTCCTGATACTATTATACACAAATATTATATGGCTTTAAATCAAGAATTGGTCTATTTCCTAAAATTTGATCCGCCAACAAACGGGCCGATGCCGGTCCCAACACCACCCCATTTCTAAAGTGCCCCGCATTAATATAGAGCCGTGCTACGGACGGGTGCTCACATATATAAGGTATACCCGCCGGGGTTCCCGGTCTGAGTCCCGCCCAATGGTGTTCGACAGGGAAATCAGCCAAAATCGGTATGATCCGCGCTGCTTCCGCTTCCAGTTCATGACGCGCATCATCGGTGGTGATCTTCTCAAAACCGGTCTCTTCCAGCGTGCTGCCCACCAACACCCGGCCATCCCGCCGCGGGATAACGTAGCGATCTTTACTCAACACAATGCGCGACACCAGTCCGGGACTGGTCTTGTAGAGCAGCATCTGCCCCCGAACCGGCCTTACCTGAACTTCATGGCCGTATTCCTGTAATAACCTGGCCGTCCAGGCTCCCCCGGCCACGACAACTTGCCCGCCGAGCAAGATTTCAGTCCGGCCCAGCCTTACCCCGGCGGCCTGTCCGTCCCGGATGTCCAGCCCCTGCACCTCAGTCTGTTCCCGTACGGTCACCCCAAGGTGCGCCAAACTGCCGCGCATAGCCTTGATCAGGCGCGGGTTACGCACCTGGGCCACGTCGGGCAGCCAAATCCCCGGGTTGTCCGCCATACTGCCAAGTTGTGGTTCCAGTGTTCGGCAGGTTTGTTGAGAGACAATTTCCAGATTGCTGCAGGATGTGACTGACCAGTGCCGGGCGGCATCGATTTCATCACTATCCACAATCAGCAAACCATTTTGGGTCCATTCCGGGTCAACACCACTTTCCCGGTGTATGTCAGCCGCCAGCGATGGGTAGACCTGTTGGCTCCAGGCGGCCAGCCGGGTAACCGGGTCGGGGTAACGCCAGGGGTAAAGCGGGGAAATAATGCCGCCGCCCGCCCAGGTGGACTCCTGCCCGAGGGTGCCACGCTCAATTATCGCCACCGACAGGCCGCCGAGCGCCAATTCACGGGCAGTCAGCATGCCAATCAGGCCGCCGCCCACTATCAAACAATCATGCACGGGTATATCCTGCTCTTTGTGTCTGGTATTAAATTCTCTATGAAACAACAGCTGTCCCTATTTTGCCGGATGGGACAGCCCGTGGAGCGCGGCAGCTGCACTGACTATGGCACAGGCCGCTTATCCGGAATAAGATGCAGTTTATCGGTTATCCCAAGACAACTCCAATTTCGTGGCTGATACTTCAAAATATGAAAAAACACACTGGATTTTCCCTGATAGAACTGATGCTGATGCTGGCCATTGTCGGTATTGTTGTCGCATTTGGTATGCCGAAAATTACCGGGGTCCTGGAAAACAACCGCATCGTTACCTACGTCAATCTGCTCTCCGCCAACCTCTCCTATGCCCGTTCCGAATCCGTCAAGCGCGGGGTACAGGTCCTTGTCATCTCAAATAGTGGCGATAATAACTGGCTGAACGGCTGGACGGTTTACATTGACGCGGATAACAATAATGCTGTCACGGCTGGAGAGGAATTGCGTATTGTTGACCCCCTTGGTCTGAAAAACACGACCCTGACCGGTCCGCCCGGCAATGTGATTTACAGCCCGGACGGGTCTGTCAACGCTGTTACCAGCTTCCAGTTCAACTCAGCCGGGATGTACCCGACACGCGATGTCAATATCACCATTACAGGTAAAGTTGATATAGTTGTCACCTATTAGTCAGTGAATACCAATATGAAGATACATAACCACAAATCCATTCATATTCAATCCGGCTTCACGCTGCTGGAAGTTATGCTTGCTCTGGTCATATTTTCTGTCGGACTGCTTGGCCTGGCCGGGATGCAAATGTCCGGTCTGCAGAATAACAATGACGCCATGTTGCGAACCCTGGCTTATCAACAGCTATATGATATGGCTGAACGGGTACGTGGCAATTGGAGCGGTTATCAAAATGGCGATTACAATTCACTTTCCGGCAGTGTAGCCGTTGCGGCCTGTTCTCCCTGTACGACAGGCCAACAAGCATCGAACGACTTTGCGGAATGGGAAACAAGCAACGCCACCGCCCTCCCGGACGGTACCGGGTCGGTAGCAAGGGATCCTGCGGGTAATGTCATTATCACTCTCAATTGGACTGATCGCACAACCGGTGCAACCAATACGGCATCACTGGGGATAATTCCATGAATATCTCGGGTATTCAACCGGCTGTATATCAAAAAGGTATGAGCCTTATTGAAATTCTGGTTGCGCTAATTATCAGCGGTTTGCTGTTACTCGGTGTGTCTACCGTCTATACAGCCAGCAAGCGCTCATATCAGACCAATGATGAAATTGCCTCCATGCAGGAAAATGCCCGCTTCGCATTGCAAACACTAACACAAAATATTCGCATGTCCGGTTTTATCGGCTGTTCCAGCCTGAACGAAAATGTTTCTCTGGTGAACAATATTGATGATCCGGACAATCCCGGCAACCCCAATCCACTATACGATGTAAACCTGAACACGGTTGCTGTTGGACACCAGGATACAGGTGCATGGAATCCCCCTTTACCGGTGACCCCGGGTAATATTGTCGCCGGCACCAGCGCCATTTCCATTCGCAGGGGTTCAAATTGCGCGCAAAAACTGGCCAAGGATATGATCAGTCTGACTGATCCGGTAACCGTAACAACGACTGTGAATTGCAAGTATGATGTCGATCAACCGGTTATTGTTACTGATTGCTACAAGTCAGATATTTTCATGATAACCGCCGTCACACCGGCAGGCGGGACATTACAACTCGAACATGGCGCGGGAAAAAATTACCGGCCCACCCTCTCACAATCATATTCAACTGCCGGTAAGTCATTTGTGTTATCCATGTATACCAAACTCTACTACATCGGAACAAACCCCGGCGGCGGCACCAGCCTCTATGAGGTTGTCAATGGCAGTGCGCCAACGGAACTCATCCCCAATGTTGCTGACATGGTCATCCGTTATGGCAGAAACAGTGATAATGACCTCAGTGTAGATAGAGTTGAAAAAGCGGATGCGGTTCCTGCCAACAGCTGGAGCAAAGTCCTTAATGTCTATGTCCGACTGCTCATGGCATCCGATCCGGTCGGCACCGCCGGCAAGTCCTATACTTTTGACGGACAGGTCTTTGATGGTGTAGCCAACCCGTTACCGGGTGATACCCGCTACCGCAAGGAATTTGTCACAACGATTAATTTGCGCAACCGTACCACGCGCGGAAATCCAAACCCGTAAGCCATATCGAATCAGGCTGAGAGCAGACTATGAAACGAGACGCAAACAGATACTTCAACAGACCCGCCGGCCAGTCAGGTGTTGCACTCATCATCGGACTGGTATTGTTGCTCACCCTGACCATTCTGGGTATCGGCGCACTGAGTACAACCAGTCTGGAGCAGCGCATGGCAGGTAACATGGGGGATCTCAATCTGGCGTTTAATGCCGCCGAATCCTCCAGCGAAATCTATGCCAATTATATTATTAACAACAGTAATTTCCCGCGCGTTAAAAACATGCCGGAAGGCTGGTGGGACCAACCCGGTTATGGCGCCAGTTGGTGGAATGGCAGCGCAGACACATTTACTTTTGGCTCCCCCATCCCCGAAGTCAGCAGCCAACCACGCATTATTGTAGAAGATGCGGGTCTTTTTACCCGTGACAGTGATGTGATCGGTCATGCCTATGGCGCTTCAGGGACAGAAAAACTCAGATTAACGACACGCGGTACCGGATATTCAAATAATGCCCAGGTAATTATTCAACAGGTAATTGCCAAACGTAACTAATCATCTCAATGGATATAGAGAAATGTTCATGAAGACAACACTCATAATTATCGGCAAAACCCTGCAGGGTTTGCTGTTCGGTATGTGCCAATTCATTTCACGCAAGTGGTTGGCGCTGATTCCCGGGTTGCTTGTTCTCGCATCAGGCATGGCCCACGCCGGTCCCCTGGCACTATCAAATGTTCCGCTGGCAGTCAGTACTTCGGTAGAACCCAATGTGATGTTATTACTCGATAACTCGGGCAGTATGAGAAACCTGGTGTGGGATGAGAACTTTGATGATACATCAACGACCTATACCAACTGGGGTGCCGGACGCTGGAATATGACGGACAGAAATATTCGCATGGGCTCGATTTCTTCTTCGTGCAGCGGTGGGAAGTGTACCGTTCGCAAAGCTGATAATGCTTATTTGATCCTTCCTGATCCGCAAAGTTTTGAGCCTACTTTCGGTAACGGTGATACATGGATATCCGGCAGATACCTGAATTACCTGTTCGATACCCATACGCATAACACAGACATTACCGCCCTCATCCCCGGTGATACCCGGCTGACTGTAATGAAAAATGTCGCAAATACCCTGATAACCAATACCAGCGGTATTCGTTACGGTTTATCTGTATTTAATGGTAATGACGGTGCCGATGTCAGAAGGCAATGCGGTGCAACTTACAGTTCTATCACCGGCTCGATTAACAATTTGAGGGCCTCCACATCCACACCACTTGGCGAAGCGCTCTATGATGTCACCCGTTACTTCCGGGGCTTGTATGGCTCCCTGGCCAGTCCCATTCAGTATCGCTGTCAGAAAAACTTTACCATTATTGTCACAGACGGTTTACCTACCAACGATAATAACAACTACAATTCCGCAGGCACTGATATTGATATCGTTCCCACTTGTAACAGACTGGCGGCAATGACGCCGCCTGAAGCAACACCACCCTGTTCATTGCCCGACTGGGATAAAATCACCGCTGACCCGGGCCGTTTTTCAGATGGTCCCGGTGGCGGTGCAGGCAACGAAGGTTCATTCCTGTTTCTTGATGATATCGCAAAGTTTGCCTATGACGTCGACATGATGAACACGTCGGCCAAGACCGGTGCAAATGCGCCTGATTATGATTTGGCTGGGGAAAGCTGGGATGGGAATGACTTCAAAATCCAGAATATGGAAACATTTACCGTTGGTTTTTCCATTAATGCACAGGTACTGCGAGACGCCGCTCATTATGGTGCAGGTCTGAAGGCCGGCGACGCTGAAGATAACAATGATTTGACGAAACACTATTTTACCGCCAACAACCAGGCCCAGCTCCTGAACCAGTTACAGACCGCCATTACCAACATTGAAGGCCGCACCAGTTCCGCTGCATCCGTTGCCTCCAATACCGGTTTCATCAGTAATTCACTGTCAACCTATATTTTCCAGGGCAAATTTGAGAGTAATGACTGGACCGGCAATTTGTTCTCTTACAAGGTCTCAGACGCGGGCGTTGTTGACACCGCCCCGACTCTGGACGCATCGCTGGTAATGAAGTCCCGCATCGGGACTGACGGCAGCAATCATACAGACAGACACATTTATTCCATGAATACCGATACCTCTGCGGGTATAGAATTCAACTGGGCATCTATTTCTCCAAACCAACGCACAACGCTTGGCAGTGAAAATGTACTGAACTATGTTCGCGGCTATCGTGGCTGTGAGATAAGCAGCGCAGGAAGCTGTTCCGGATCAAAGACCCTGCGGGATCGAAACCTTAAAAGTACCTGGCAATTCGGTTCATTTATTAATTCGGCGCCGGTCTTTATCGGTCCCCCGGCATTGCGTTATCCGGATGAGTGGCCGGGCGGCTCCTCGGCACCGGAAAATGCCGCCAATAAACCGTACAGCGAATTTCAAACTGCAAAATCCGGCCGTAAACCTGTTGTTTATATCGGTTCAAACGACGGGATGCTGCATGCATTTGATGCGGAGACATTAAATGAGTTGTTTGCGTATGTCCCTGGTTCAGTGTACTCCAATATCGTCTATTACAGCGATCCCAGCTACACTCACCGTTACATGGTTGATGGCACACCGACTGTCATGGATGTCTTTTTTGCATCAAAATCTGAGTGGAAAACCGTCCTTGTCGGCGGTCTGAACAAGGGTGGCACCAGCATTTTTGCGCTTGACGTTACCAACCCGTTTTCTTTTGTGAAAGGTAATGTCCTCTGGGAGTTTACCGACAAGGATCTGGGTTTCACCTACAGTCGTCCCTCCGTGGTAAGAATGAAAAACGGTAAATGGGTGGCTATATTTGGCAATGGTTACAACAATACAACCAAAACCACCAATCCCAGCACTACCGGCAACGCCGTACTCTACATTGTTGATATCGAGACCGGTGCATTGATCAAAAAGCTCGATACCCAATCAGGCATAAATGACGACCCAACCGGCACCTCATCACCAAACGGTCTGTCCACGGTTGCCGTGGTTGATCTGAATAATGATTATATTGCTGATTTTGCCTATGCGGGCGACCTGTTTGGCAACCTGTGGCGATTCGATATCTCCGATGCTGACCCGAACAACTGGCGCGTCTTCGGCCGGACTTCCAATCCGGATACCACGCCAATCTTTGTTGCGCGTGGTCCCGGCGGTAATCCCCAACCTATTACCGTACGTCCTGAAGTATCCAGAACCACTACCAATGGCGTGATGGTCTATTTTGGTACAGGTCTATACTTGCAACAGCCGGATAAGACCTCAACCAGCGATCAGACATTTTATGCAGTACTGGATGATCCCGAAGCGGAAAAACTGTTGACTGTGCCAAGAGGGCTTACCAACCGCGCAGGGATGACTCCTCAAACAATGACAGACACCACGCACAACTCGGAAACCGTACGCAGCTTTAGCGCAAATGCAACCAGCGACCTGTACAGCAGTTGGTATGTCGATTTGCCGGCACCGGGTGAGCGGGTGGTAGGCGAACCCTTGCTGCGCGGACTGCCCTCACATAAACGTGTCATCTTTACCACAATCATTCCGTCTACTGCCGATGCGTGCGGATTTGGCGGTAACAGCTGGATTGTTGAGCTGGATGCACGTAATGGTAATAAAACATATAACCCGGTGTTTGACCTGAATTTTGACGGCAAACTGGATAAATTCGATAATGGTGGTTCTTCCAATGGTGACGTATACAACGGTTGGTACCACACAGGGATATCCACATCTCCGACAGTCATCTCCGGTACCGACAAGGAATTCAAGTTTATGTCCAACTCCAAGGGTACCCTGCCGTCCATTACCGAGGCATTGCCTGAAGGTTCACGTGGACGTGTAATGTGGCAACAATTGAAATAATGAGGAAATCAACAATGAATTTGTATAGAGTTGCCGGCGGTATATTCCTGGCGTTTGTCCTTGGCCTGGTATCCATAGGTGCAAATGCCGATGATATCCGCCGAGACAAAATTGTGTCTATTAACAAAAGCGTAAAGACCCTCACCCTCGAAAATAACACCTACAAGGTGCGCACCGGCGCCAAAGTGCATGATTCTGCAAAAAAACTGGCATCCTTCCATACCCTGGAGCCGGGCATGACGATTGAGTATAAAACACGTAATAATTCACGAACCAAGAGCTCGGAAATCACTGAAATTTGGGTAATCTATTTTTGATTGCTACAATATCCGGCAGACAGTGTTCAGAGGGTTCAATCATGCAGACATCCAAAGGCTTTTCACTCATTGAGTTACTCGTCATACTCGCTATCGCCGGTATAGTCGGTGTAATAGGCCTGCCGATTTACAAGCGGTATGAGTTTCGAATCACGCATACCGATGCCGTCGCGGGAGTGATGATGGCGCATAACACACTGGAAAAATGCGCTTCTGCAGCAGGCGGCATCTATGACGGCTGCGATGCCGGTTTTCCGATTCTCTCACCGAAAAACAGTTACAGCATCAGTGTTGTACTGGGCGCGCCGCCCGCAACCACGTATACCATTACCGCAACTCGCGCACGTCCCGATCCCGGAGAAACCTGTGGTAACTATACCTTGAACGAACTGGGGCAGAGAGGAATCACATTCGGCAACGTTCAGGACTGCTGGATTCAGTAGCTCTGCCCGGTTACGAAACCCTCTGCAAGGGTTTTGGCAGGGAAAAGGTAATAGATTCATTTGTCCCGCCCATCTGCTGCACATCACCACAGCCCCATTCCTGCAATCGCTGTAGAACATTCTGCACCAGGACATCCGGTGCCGAAGCGCCGGCGGTTACGCCCACGACTTTATTCTCGCCCAGCCAGGCTTGTTGAATCTCGGTTTCATTGTCGATCAGATAAGCCGGTTTACCCAGACGTTCCGCCACTTCCTTGAGTCGGTTGGAATTGGAGCTGTTGATGGATCCAACCACCAGAACCAGATCACACTGCATGGCCAACTCCTTCACCGCATCCTGCCTGTTTTGTGTGGCATAGCAGATATCATTTTTCTTCGGTCCTTCGATGTGCGGGAACCTTGCGCGCAGAGCATCAATCACAGCGGCGGTGTCATCCATGGAGAGCGTGGTCTGGGTGACATAAGCCAGTTTTTCACTGTGTTCAATCGGTAATTTTTCCACATCAGCCACTGTTTCAACCAGATGCATCCGACCTCCACATGAGTCATCAAATTGCCCCATGGTGCCTTCGACTTCCGGATGACCGGCATGGCCAATCAGAATGCATTCATAACCGGCCTTGCTGAATCGCGCAACCTCCAGATGAACCTTGGTCACTAACGGACACGTGGCATCAAACACCTTCAGCCCCCGGCGCTTAGCCTCTTCCTGCACGGCCAGTGAAACACCATGCGCACTGAAAATCACATAGGCATCATCCGGCACATCCGACAATTCATCGACAAAGACAGCGCCCTTGTCTCGCAGTCCATCTACAACAAACCGGTTATGCACCACCTCATGCCGGACATAGACAGGAGCGCCAAACAGTTCCAGCGCCCGTTCCACAATTTCAATTGCGCGGTCTACGCCGGCACAAAAACCACGCGGATTGGCGAGCAAGACAGACATGTTATTTTTTCCCCTTCCCGGCTGGTTTTACTGCCAGTATTTCTACATCGAAGGTCACTTCAAAACCGGCCAAAGGATGATTGAAGTCGACAATGACCGAATCATTGGTTACTTCCTTGATGGTACCGGGTACTTCCTGTCCGTTGGGCGTCGTAAAGGCTACAACTGTTCCCGGCTCAACCGGAATATCATCGGAAAATTCACTACGCGGCATGGTGTGAACATTATCATCATCGGGAAAACCAAAGGCATCACGCGGATCGATGGAGAGGCATTCCTTGTCGCCGGCTTTCAAGCCATAGAGCATCAACTCCAGCCCATCGATCAGCGTACCATCGCCCATGGTGAATACCAGCGGATCACCATCCTGGATCGCATCAGCAATTGTCCCGTCAGGCAAACTGAGTTTGAAGTACATTGAGACTTCACATCCGGGACCAATCGTTAACTGTTCTATATCACCCATGGAATATCTCCGCGTCAATCTGTCTGATTTTCATTCGCGTGCCGTGGCCATATGCTGTCATATATAACGAGCATCGCGCCGATAGTGATCGCCGAATCAGCGATATTGAAGGCCCAAAAATGCCATCCGGCATAGTGCAGGTCGATGAAATCAACCACTTCACCCAGCCATAAACGATCTATCAGGTTACCCACTGCTCCACCGATAATCAGCGCCAGGGCGACAGCAATCCGTTTTTCCTGTGCCGTCAATCGGCTCAACCAGTAAATCAGGTATCCGCTGACACCAATGGATACAATGGATAATAACCAGCGTTGCCAGCCGCTCCCGTCATTCAATATCCCCATAGCCGCCCCCGGATTGTGGACCAATACCAGATTAAACATGGAGGTAATTTCCAGTGTCCTGCCCGGTAAATAAGTACTTGCCAAGTGCTTGGTATACTGATCAACTACAACAATAACCGCCGATATCCAGAGCAATTTCCACATTCTCATCTTCCCCAAATTCAAACTGCTCAGGCAAAACGGCGTTGTTCGCCGCTCCCGACCACATTCTCCACGCAGCGTCCACATAACTCGGGATGCTCACTGTTAACACCAATATCTTCCCGATGATGCCAGCAACGCACACACTTGGTATGGGCAGAGGGCGAGACGGCAACCCACATCTCATCACCATTACGCAGGGTATAGTGTTGTGCCTCGGCAGGCGGAGCATCACTCACCGGTTGAATGGTTGCCGTAGAGGTAATCAGCACAAAGCGCAACTCATCCCCCAGTTTCGCCAGGAGGTCATGAATTTCCCGCCCGCAATAGAGCGTGACATCCGCCGCCAGCCCGGAACCGATCCCACCGGCAACGCGCAACTGTTCCAGTTCCTTGTTAATTGCATCACGCGCCTCGATGATTCTGGCCCAATCCTGCATAGCCAGTTCTCCATCCAGCGAAACGACCGGCAATTGATACCAGCCGTTCAAAAAGACGGATTCATTACGTTGTCCGGGGATAAAGTTCCAGGTTTCTTCTGCGGTAAAGCTGAGGATGGGCGCCAGCCAGCGCACTATGGCTTCAATAATGTGATACATGGCGGTTTGGGTTGAACGCCGCGCATGGCTGTCTTTTTGCGTGGTGTATTGCCGATCCTTGGTGATGTCCAGATAGAAACTGCCCATGTCCACGGCACAGAAGTTATGCACCTTTTGATAGATATGGTGAAACTCGTATTTTTCATAATCCTGCAACATGCTGTCCTGCAACTGGGCCGTCCTGGCCACCGCCCACTTGTCCAGACTCAACAGTTTGTCGGCCGGCAGCGCATGCTGCGCCGGATCAAAATCATACAGATTGGAAAGCAGATAACGGATCGTATTGCGAATTCGGCGATAGGCGTCAGCAGTACGCTTGAGAATCTGATCGGAACCGCTCATTTCAGTCCGGTAATCTGTCGCCGCCACCCACAGGCGCAGGATATCCGCACCCAGCGTATTGGCCACCTTTTGCGGTTCCACCCCATTGCCTTTGGACTTGGACATCTTGTGGCCCTTCTCATCCACCGTAAAGCCATGGGTCAAGGCGGCCTTGTAAGGTGCAGTACCATACATGGCGATAGAGGTTAACAAGGATGACTGGAACCAGCCGCGATGTTGATCCGATCCTTCCAGATAGAGATCAGCAACCGGATTGGCCTCGATACCTTCGCGCTGTTTGAGGACCGCATAATGGGTCACACCGGAATCAAACCAGACATCCAGTGTATCGGTGACCTTCACATAGTCTTTGGCCTCTGCCCCCAGCAGTTCTTCCGGTTCCAGATCAAACCAGGCATCGATACCCTTCTCTTCGACACGCTTTGCAACCGTCTCGATCAATTCATTGGTGCGGGGATGGGGTTCATTTGTTTGCTTGTGCACAAACAGGGCAATCGGTACACCCCAGGTACGCTGGCGGGAGATACACCAGTCCGGCCGGTTTTCCACCATCCCGATAATGCGCGCTTCACCCCAGGATGGCACCCATTGTGTTTGTTTAATCTGTTCCAGTGCGGTCTTGCGCAACCCCTGCTGGTTCATGCTGATAAACCATTGCGGTGTGGCGCGGAAAATGATCGGTGACTTGTGTCGCCAGCAATGGGGATAGCTGTGGCGCAGTGCAGCCTGATGGACCAGGGCGTTTTTGGTCTTCAGGATATCCAGCACGGCATCATTTGCCTTAAAGACATGCTGCCCTTCCAGTAATGGTGTCCCCGGTACAAACTTGCCTGAACCATCCACCGGGTTATCCACCTTCAGGTTATAGCGGGAACCCACCACGTAGTCGTCCTGACCGTGGCCGGGGGCGGTATGTACAGCGCCGGTGCCTGCTTCCGTCGTGACATGATCACCCAGGATGATCGGCACTTCCCGTTCATAGAAAGGGTGCGCCAGCTTCAGTCCCTCCAGGGCCTGTCCTTTTACGTTGGCGATGACGTGGTAGTGTTCCTGCCCATAACGTGCCATCACATCTTCCAGCAGGGCATGAGCAATCACCAGCCGTTCCGGCACATGTTCACCGATACCATCGGTTTGCACCACGACATAGTCCAGTTCCGGATTCAGCGCCACGGCCTGATTGGCGGGCAAGGTCCAGGGTGTCGTGGTCCAGATCACCACTGACAAGGGTCCCTTGCCTGACTTGCCGGGCACATGCTGACATTGCGCCATAAAAGCCGCTTCATCCAGCACCTCAAACCGGACATCAATGGCCGGTGAGGTCTTGTCTTCATATTCCACTTCCGCTTCCGCCAGTGCAGAACCGCAATCGATACACCAGTGCACCGGTTTGGCGCCTTTGTGCAAATGGCCCTTGTCGATGATGCGACCCAGGGCGCGGATGATATCCGCTTCGAACTTGAAATCCATAGTGAGATAGGGATGGTCCCAGTCACCAATCACGCCGAGTCGCTTAAAGTCCTTGCGCTGACCTTCCACCTGACGCATGGCATATTCGCGGCAGGCCTTGCGAAACTCGGCGGGCGAAATTTTTACGCCGGCCTTGCCTTTTTTCTTTTCCACCTGCAATTCGATCGGCAGGCCGTGGCAGTCCCAACCGGGGATGTAGGGTGCGTCAAATCCACTCAATACTTTTGATTTAACAATGATGTCCTTGAGGATCTTGTTCACCGCATGACCGAGGTGGATGTCACCATTGGCATACGGCGGACCGTCATGTAACACAAACAGGGGTTTGCCGGCGCCGGCCTGCCGCAGCTTGCCGTACAGGTCCATGTCATCCCAGCGTTTGAGGAATTCGGGTTCACGCTGCGCCAGATTGCCGCGCATGGCGAATTCGGTTTCGGGAAGGTTCAGGGTATGTTTATAATCTGCCACAGTAATTTCAACTCAACGACTTGTTATCTTTACAAAATAATCTTGCGCCCGTTGCACATCCTCGGCGATTTTCGCCTTTAGTGCCTCAAGCGACTCAAATTTCTCTTCATCACGCAGCTTATGCAAGAAACTCACTTGAATATGCTCGCCGTAAATATCCCGGTTAAAGTCAAACAGGAAAACTTCCAGTAACACCCGCTTGCCATCCACCGTTGGTCGTGTACCCAGGCTGGCCACACCCGGCAGCGGTTCACCCGCCAGACCATAAACCTCGACCACAAAAATCCCCTGTAAGGGCGAGGCACGCCGGTGCAGATAGATATTGGCCGTGGGATAACCCAACTGCCGACCGAGTTTCTCACCATGCACCACCCGGCCACTCATCCGATAGTCACGACCCAGCAAACGTTCGGCCTCTTGCAGCCGACCCGATTCCATCGCCTGACGGATGCGGGTACTGCTGACACGTTCACCGTCCACCGCAAAAGTGTGCATGTTCACCACGGCGAAATTATACTGCCTGCCGGCCGCCGCCAGTTGCTGAAAGTCACCGGTACGTCCTTTGCCAAAGCGAAAATCATCGCCTACCACCAGGTAGCGTATCCCCAGCCCCTCCACCAGAATCCGGCGAATAAAGTCCTCAGCGGATAAACCGGCCAGCTCACGATTAAACCCCAGACACAAGACCCGATCCACTGCAAATCGACGCAGGGCCTCGACTTTTTCCCGAAACCGGGTCAATCGGGCCGGCACCTTGTCCGGTGAGAAATATTCCATGGGCTGCGGTTCAAAGGTAATGACCACCGCCGGACAATTCAAACGCGCCGCCTCATCCGCCAACTGACCAATCACGGCCTGATGCCCAAGGTGCACACCGTCAAAATTGCCAATCGTCGCCACACAGCCATGGTGTTGTGGACGCAGGTTATGCAGGCCGCGTATCAGCTCCATCAGCTCTTCTCATGAAAAACGGGGAGTATAACAAGAATCAGGCCGGGCTTAACGGGCAGACTCGGCAGGCCGACGGAGTTGATGCAAGCGCAACCCCAAAAGCCACAACATCGCAAAGTATACAACGGCGCCAACCAGAACTATGCCGGCCAACCAGCCTGAGCGCATCAAGACACCGGCACTCAGCCAGGTGTCCAGATGACCGGACATACCCCACAGCACCGCCAGCATGACACTGTTGGCGAGAATAACCTGCACAAACAACCTGCCCCAACCTGCATCAGGTTGATAGACACCACTCTTCCACAAGCCCCTCAACAACAGGCCGGCGTTTACAAATGAAGAGACGGTTGTGGCCATTGCCAGTCCGGTATGCGGACCGGTAAAGTCCAGCATCACCATGGGCACGACGAAGGCGATGTTACAAACCATATTCACCACCATGGCAATGACACCGATCCGTACCGGGCTCTTGGTATCCTGACGGGCGAAATAACCGGGGGCCAATACCTTGACTGCAATGAAACCGAGAATGCCAAAGGAGTAGGCCATCAAACTCAATTGCGCCATTCGCACATCGTTGGCGCTGAATTGGCCATGCTGGAACAGGGTGCTGATAATCGGGCCTGACAGGACAGCCAAACCCACCGCAGAAGGCATGCCCACCAGAAGCACCCAGCGCAAGGCCCAGTCGATGGTGTGGGAAAAGTCCCGTGGGTTGGCATCCGCATGTTTTCTGGACAAGGCAGGCAAAATCACCGTTGCCAGAGCGATACCCAGCACCCCCAACGGTAACTCCATCATCCGATCCGATAAATAAAGCCAGGTCACGCTGCCGGTAATCAGGAATGAGGCTATCACGGTGTCCAGTAACAGGTTTATCTGCATGACCGCCGAGCCAAAGATACCGGGGATCATCAACTTGACGATGCGTCGTACCCCTTCATGGTCCCAACCCCAACGGGGCCGGCCCAACAGGCCCAGCTTTGCCATAAAAGGGATCTGGAAGGCCAACTGGACGATACCGGCAATGAACACCCCCCATGCCAGGGCAGTGACAGGTTCCGCCATCAGGGGGGCGAGAAAAACCGCAGCCAGGATCAGCAAAATATTCAAAAAGACCGGTGTCAGCGCCGGGACAGCGAATTTGCCATAGACATTTAACACACTGCCGGCCAGCGCCGTCAGTGAAATAAACAGGATATAGGGAAAGGTGATCCGCAACATCTGGACGGTGAGATCAAATTTGTCCGGGTAGTTCAACAGAAAGCCGGTGGCAAAAATCCCAACCACCACCGGTGCAGCAATGATGGCAACCGTGGTCACAGCAAGCAGGATCAAACCCAGCGTCCCGGCCGTACGTCCGACCAGTTCATGCACCTCGGTATGGTTGCGCTGTTGCTTGTACTCGGTCACCACCGGGACAAACGCCGGTGAAAATGCCCCTTCCGCAAACAAACGTCGAAGAAAGTTGGGGATCTTGAACGCAACCAGGAAGGCGTCTGTTCCGGCCCCTGCGCCGAATATCTGGGTAAAAACCATGTCCCTGGCCAGCCCAAGTACCCGGGATACCATGGTCATGGTACTGACGATCGCAGTGGATTTAAGCAGCCCCATAATCTTGTTTTGTTTTAACCGCAGCCTAACTGTTTGCTATTTAAGGAAATTCGCCACATCTTACCCTATCCCGAATATTACAGGTAGGCGAAGTGGAAAAAACATTCCCCCACACTCCGCACCGGTCCAAAATCATTGACAAACGGGGCCGAAACCGCCATATTACGCCGCTTTCCGAATTCGTAGATGTCAGGAGACAAACCTTGGCTAATTCAGCACAAGCAAAAAAACGGGCACGTCAGGCTGAGCAAAATCGTCAGCAAAATGCCAGCTACCGCTCAATGTTCCGTACCAGCGTCAAAAAGGTACTGGCGGCAGTTAAAACCGGTGATAAATCCGCTGCCCAGGCGGCCTATACACAGGCGGTATCCATTATTGACAAGACTGCCGGCAAGGGTCTGATTCATCAGAACAAGGCCGACCGTCACAAAAGCCGTTTAAACGCCCGCATTCGCGCGCTTTAATTTACACGGTAATAGTCGATCTGAAAAAAGACCGGTCCTGCGACCGGTTTTTTTCTATTTGCTGAGAAACTTGTCGTACAAGGTCAGCAGAATATCCACCACGATCAGAATGACGATATACCACTCCACCCGCAGCGAACGGTTGGTCTGTAACAGATCAAGCAGGGTCCCGGCGGTGCGGGAAGTCAGCTCGAGTTTACGCTCCAGCGCCAAATGGCGTTCGGTCAACTCAAACTCATCCTCCAGTCGCAGGTAGAGCCTTTCCAGTTCAGGGTGTTCCCACAGTAATTCCGGCTTCTCGGTTACTTCGACTCGCCCCACCATCTTGCCCTGAATAAAAAGTATGTCGCCAATATATTTCAACAACTCCCTGGCACTCTGGTAGCCATGCCCACGCTCTTTCAAACTGGTGGCCAACGGTTCGATATCATCAAAACTTTTCGCCACATTCTGCTCATAGTGGGCCAGCACCACACTCTTGGCCAGAATATCCGCCACCAGTACCAGTCTTTCGATGCTGAAGTCCTGCAGATAGATTGAGGAGTTTTCAACTCCCTCCTTGCCGCTCTCTCTGCGCACCAGCTCGGCCATTTCCGTTTCCGGCGCTTCAAAGGGTTCGAGCACAAACGCTTTTATATCCTCAATTAATGCCGCCTGCTCCATACTGGTCAGCCCCACCATCACTACCACCCCGTAGCGAAACAGGACTGTACAGCCAGCCTGCCCGGCGGTGATCGTCAACGGGAAGTTTTTCAGCTTGTTGGTATAGGTGAAATTCTTCAGCTCCAGACGCTGACCCAGATAGATTGCATGGACCTGGATGGTCTGGTGATTGGCAAATAAATTCTGTCGCATATTAAGTTATGGTCTCTCCTGCCTCTCACATATATAGACGATAAAAAAAAAATTTCCCTGCCCGATTCGTAATAGTGAATCGGCGGCATCACGCAGTTTCCGCTGTGATCGAAAGAGACATGAGATGCAGTTAGCGATTATCGGCGAACCAGTGGTTGCCCGTGTGACTTCAAAGCAAATTGGCGGACGGTTGAGAAATAGCGGATCGTACCGGTTTTACACCAACACCAGATTGTCGCGGTGGATAAGCTCGGGTTCATCAACATAACCCAGGATGCTCTCAATGCGCTCACTGGGCTGACCCTTGATTTTTTCGACCTCGGCATGGCTGTAATTAATCAGACCGCGGGCGATCTCCCGACCGTTTTCATCGATACAGGCAACCACTTCCCCTCGCTGAAACTTGCCCCGCACGTCCCTGACACCGACAGCCAGCAGACTTTTGCCGGACTCGCGCAATACCCGGGTTGCGCCGGCATCCAGCACCAGCTGACCACGTAATTGTAAATGGCCTGCCAGCCACTGTTTCCGGGCCGTCACCGGCGCCTGTTGGGCAACAAAAAAGGTACCGACCTCTTCGCTCCGGCGAATCTTCAACAAAACGTCTTCCAGCCTGCCGGGTGCAACCACGGTTGAAGCCCCGGAACGTGCTGCCAGGCGGGCGGCACGCACCTTGGTCAACATACCGCCACGCCCCAGCGCACCGGCCCCCCCGGAAGCCATGGCCTCCAGAGAGGGATCCGTGACCAGCACTTCTGTCAGCAATTTCGCATCCGGATTGGCGCGTGGATCCTTGTCATACATCCCGTTTTGATCAGTGAGGATAATCAGGTGCTCTGCCTCAATCAGGTTCGCAACCAACGCAGCCAGCGTGTCATTATCACCAAAACGAATTTCATCAATAACCACAGTGTCATTCTCATTCACCACCGGCACCACGCCATAGCTCAGCAGGGTACGCAAGGTGGTTCTGGCATTCAGGTATCGCTGCCGATTAGAGAGGTCGTCATGGGTCAGCAGAATTTGCGCTGTATGCATATTGTGCTGTTGAAAGCGGGACTCATAGGCCTGCACCAGCCCCATCTGGCCCACTGCGGCGGCCGCCTGCAGTTTGTGCAGCTCACTGGGGCGTTCTTTCCATCCCAGACGGCAAAGACCTTCAGCCACCGCACCGGAGGAGACCAACACCAGCTCAATTCCCTGTGCGCGAAGCTGGACCATTTGTTCAACCCAGCGGGAGATGCCTTCCAGGTTCAGTCCCCGGCCTTCATTGGTGAGCAGGGCGCTGCCGATCTTGATAACCCAGCGCCGCGCAGAAGCAAGTTGTTGCCTTTTACTCATTCTCGTTGTTGTTATGGTCAGATTTTGAATCGTCTGATTCTGTACTGTTTCGGCGTTGTTGTTCAATAAATTCCATGATTCGGTAACACAGTTCCTGTGTTCCCTGCTGCTTCATGGCTGAAATCGAAAAGACCGGTCCCTTCCACGCAAGGCGACGGAGAATCTCATCACAGGTCGCCTGCTGATCCGCTTCCGGTAACAGATCAACTTTGTTCAGCACCAGCCAGCGATCATACCGGGCCAGTTCCTCGCTATAGCGTTCCAGTTCCCCTTCGATAATCCGTACATCCTGCACCGGATCGTGAGTTTCATCCAGCGGGGCCACATCCACCAGATGCAACAGCAACCGGGTCCTGGAGACATGTTTCAGGAATTGCAGCCCCAGCCCGGCTCCTTCCGCCGCCCCCTCGATAATACCCGGGATATCCGCGACAACGAAGCTCCGATGGGTTTCTACGCTGACAACGCCGAGGTTGGGGTGCAAGGTGGTAAAGGGATAATCCGCCACTTTGGGACGGGCCGAGGAGATGGCCCGGATCAGGGTCGATTTGCCCGCATTGGGCAACCCCAACAGACCGACGTCCGCCATTACCTTCATTTCCAGATGCAGGTGACGCTGCTCACCGGGGGTGCCCGGCGTAAACTGCCTGGGAGCACGATTGGTGCTGCTCTTGTAGCGGGTATTGCCAATCCCGTGAAAACCGCCCCGGGCGACGCAGAGCGTCTGTCCTTCGGTCAGGATGTCACCAATGAGTTCTTCGGTTTCATCATCCACCACCTGGGTACCCAGCGGGACCTTGATATAGAGGTCCTCACCGCTCTTGCCGGTCATGTTGCGTCCACTACCCGACTGACCGTTTTCGGCCCTGAAACGCCGTGTGAAGCGGAAATCGGCCAGGGTATTCTGGTTGGGGTCACCGACCAGGTAGATACTGCCGCCGTCACCCCCATCACCCCCGTCAGGACCGCCTTTGGGAATATATTTTTCACGCCGAAAGCTGACGCAACCGTTTCCGCCATTCCCGGCCTCGACCCGGATTGTAGCTTCATCGACAAATTTCATAATCCATTCCCGGAAATAAAAAACCCCGTCTGCGTGACGGGGTTTTTGACTCGATTCGAATTACCCAATCAGGCAGGAATAACGCTGACCTGTTTGCGCTTCTTCGGGCCTTTGATTTCGAATACGACCACACCATTTGCCTTGGCAAACAATGTATCGTCACGACCCAAACCGACATTCACACCAGGGTGAAATTTGGTGCCGCGTTGACGCACCAGAATATTGCCGGCCAGCACTGTTTCACCGCCAAAACGCTTTACACCAAGACGTTTAGACTCTGAATCGCGACCATTGCGTGTACTACCACCAGCTTTTTTATGTGCCATGCCTGCTATCCTCTTGCCTTAACCCGCATTGATGCCGGTTATTTCGATTTCTGTAAAGCTCTGACGATGCCCCTGGATCTTCTTATAGTGTTTGCGGCGACGGAATTTGATGATCCGCACCTTTTTACCACGACCCTGGGTCTTGACGGTTGCTGTGACTTTGCCACCCGCCAGATAAGGTTTACCCACCTTGATGTCTTCGCCATTGGCAACCAGCAGGACCTTTTCCAGATCAACTGTGGAACCTTCTTCAGCGTCGATTTTCTCGACCCGGAGGATCTGCCCCTGGGAGACCCGGTACTGTTTACCACCGGTTTCAATTACCGCGTACATGTTTGTTTCTCCAAACCTTTTTCCCTCGCTCAGGCGTGAGGGGAACCGTGAAAAGCGCGTGATTTTACCGCCTTCATCCAAGGGGGTCAATCAAATGATCGTCCGGAAACCGGCATTTTGCCGGTAATTTCCCCGTCCGGTGACTCGCCGCCACTCTTGACTGTCCGCAGCCTGCCCCCTACCATGCTGGACCTTTGAACATAACGACAATAATGATGGATATCAAAGAAATCTACAATCTGATCGCAGACGACATGGATGCGGTAAACAACTGCATCACCGAGCGCCTCAGTTCGGATGTGGTTCTGATCAATCAAATTGGCCATCATATTGTCAACAGCGGTGGCAAGCGGCTTCGTCCGGTACTGCACCTGCTGGCGGCCAGGGCGCTGGGCTATACCGGCAAACATCATATCGAACTGGCCGCGCTGATCGAGTTCATTCACACCGCCACTCTGTTGCATGATGACGTGGTCGATGCCTCGGAGTTGCGTCGGGGGCAGGACACCGCCAACAGCCTGTGGGGCAATGAAGCCAGCGTGCTGGTGGGCGACTTTCTCTATTCCCGGGCCTTTCAGATGATGGTCAAGGTCAATAACATGCGCGTCATGGAAATACTGGCGGACGCAACCAACACCATCGCCGAGGGCGAGGTTCAACAATTGTTGAATGTGCATGATCCGGACACGACTGAGGAGCGCTACTATCAGGTCATCCACAACAAGACCGCCAAGCTCTTCGAATCCGCCACCCAATTGGCTGCCGTTATTTGCGGGCAGTCTGATACACTGGAATCAGCCATGGCCGCATACGGCATACACTTGGGGACCGCCTTCCAGCTTGTCGATGATTGTCTGGACTATAATTCCAGTGCAGATGAAATCGGTAAAAACATTGGTGACGATTTGGCGGAGGGCAAACCCACTCTGCCACTGATATATGGTATGCGGGTCGGTACTCCGGAACAGACTGCAGCAATCCGCAAGGCCATCGAATCCGGCGGCCTGGAAAGCATCGACGAAGTACTGGCAACCATAAAAGCGACCTCTGCTATTGAGTACACTGCCGCTGCCGCCCGGGCTGAGGCAGACAAAGCCATTGCCTGTTTGGCCTGCATCCCGGACTCACCCTACCGGGAGGCCATGCATGAATTGGCGGAATTTGCCATCAACAGGAAGTATTAATTATCGCAACCGGCAATATTTCCGGGTAAAATCACCACTCAATTTCGGCGTGTAGCGCAGCCTGGTAGCGCACTTCGTTCGGGACGAAGGGGTCGGAGGTTCGAATCCTCTCACGCCGACCAAATTCACAACCTCATCAAATTCAGTTCCCGCAGACCTCCATGTCGCATTCTTCCGGCCAGACATCCCTGTCCGGCGTTCGCTGAGCTGCGTTTTGACATTAAGTCAAAACGGTCTCATCTCACCCTCTCACGCCGACCAATTTCACAACCTCATTAAATTCAGTTCCCGCAGACCTCCATGTCGCATTCTTCCGGCCAGACATCCCTGTCCGGCGTTCGCTGAGCTGCGTTTTGACATTAAGTCAAAACGGTCTCATCTCACCCTCTCACGCCGACCAATTTCACAACCTCATTAAATTCAGTTCCCGCAGACCTCCATGTCGCATTCTTCCGGCCAGACATCCCTGTCCGGCGTTCGCCATGGTCCAGGCTATGAAGAAGTAAATACCCCGACCGTATTTTAATCGCGACGATCACTTTTCAACATATCTAATGAACCGCACATCACGTTACGCCGACAGGCAATCCTGTTACCTGTTCTTCTGGGTGCGATCAGACGTAATCGTTGCGCTGACGGTGTATAGCACACTTTCTCCTTCAGCCAATAAAATATCATTATTGCTAATACGTGCTATGTATTTCGTGAATTATGTGTGGTCAAGTTAATCAGGTTTAACAGGTGTAGCGGGTTCCGGTTTGAATAACGACACACCTCCTCCGGTTCATACCTCTTATTTTATGCTGTATAACCCGACAAACCGTGACACATACTCACTTTATCATTTAACCCAGACACATTTTTTTACATTGTTTCATGAAATTTTGGATACACTTTTATAATGTACAAGTCGCATTAATTACTGTCATATTGCAATCACAATCCACGGTCCGGTTAGGTCATGACTATAAAAACACTACCTTGTGTCGGGTTTGAATTACATTATTCGCCATTTGAAAAAGACTGCGTGGAAAATCTCGCTCATAAATTTGTTGCCTCTCCAGTCAGGCTTGCATTTGATGTGCAGTATAAAATTGATCTACACCAACAACTCGTGATCCTGTTTTCAAATCAGTACGGACCAACCGAAAGACTTTATGGAAAAATCAGAGGTTGCTTGCAGGTCGGTGCTGACACTTATCGCGTCAAGGTAGAGTTGCAAACCAAACCTGATATCTCTTTACAGGATGTACATGATATTATCTGTTTACCGGTTATGAAAGGGATTGCTACACCGGTTGAAATTACCTTGCAATGCCCGTCTTGCAAGGAATTAACACACTTTAACCTGATAGCTGATCAAAAGGGGGATTGGGAGAAAGGGATCATGCCACTGTATAATTGTGGTTCATGCGGAACGACCCGGGCTATCATTGGTTTGCTGGAGCACAATCACTCATCAACAAAAAACCGCAAGCTGACTTGCCTATAGACCAAACAGATCATCATCCAGCTCTTTTCGTAAGCGTCTTTCTTCCAAATAATCTTCCAGACGTCTGCGAGTTGCTACCTGATCACTGTTTGCGGCGACACTGATTTCATCGACTTCAACGATACCGTCACCCGACAACTCATCATCAACCATTTCTTCATCCAGGTCATTGGGCTTTGCTCCCTTGACCTCCTGCTTCGATTCTTTGTTAACACCGGCCATAAACTGCTCCTCTAAATATATAAACGACCGCCATTGTTTAGCGCAGGAATAATGCTGCCTCTATTTTTCGAATATTTAGAACCAATTTGCCCGGACGTCAAGTAATATTTTCCGACCCGGGCTTAAATAAACAGGGTGTGTAGCGCCTGGTATGCAGCGCATAAAAGCAAGCCAAAGCCCTGCCCCTAATCACGGTCATAACGTATTGAAAATTCAGGAGTAAAAAATGCGGTCGCAGAGCCGACAGCCCATGCGGAAAAAGCTAAAGTTTTTCGTCAAGAATACACGGCAGGGTGCCAGATAACCGTCAGCCCTGCCGGGCGGTCAGATTGAGCGCGTCAGGCGTAATAAATCAAAGGCGCACCGCAGTGAGAACGGTCTGGCGGCAATGTATTCCCGCTCAATAATATCGGTACCCCACTTGACCTTATATTCCGACTGGGTCTTGGCAGGATATACAACGCTGCCATGCCTGTATAACAACCGAACCAGCCAGGCGATAAAACCCTGCCCCCCTTCCGGTTCCACCTCGTCAACGATGAAAGGTGTAAACCCAAAATGCAGGTACTTGATACCTTCCTCCATCATCTGCTCCAAAGCACGGGCATTACACAGCTCCATAGCGCCGGTTGGTGCATCAGGTAACTTGCGAGTCAAATCATGCAGGTAGCCGGGTCTGCCACCCCACACAGGGACATAGGTTATGAATGCAATAAATTCACCTTTCTTGTCCTGCACGACGAAGATTCGGCGTTCGGTATCGGACGCACAGCCGAGTTCACCGATCATGAAATCAAGTTCTTTTTTACCCTTAGCAGCAAGCCATTTATCACTCACCTGATTTAGCCGGGCAAATGTTGACTCGTCACGAGGCAGCCCTTTACCGACTTCCAATACCTTCAAGCCGGCTTTTTCCGCCCGTTTGATCTTGTTGCGCAAGCGCATTTTCCGCGTTCCAGCAAAGGTGTAGCCCACAAGATCAACACAAAAACTGCTGCCAAGCTGGTTGACGGTAGCACCGATGTTTCTAAATAAATGAACCTGTGATTCACGCACCTGAACAGCGACAATATTTCGCTTATGTACTTCTGCTTCTGCAATAAATGCCTGCAGCAATTCGGCCTGTTTATCCTCTGGTGCGTTAACCCCGCCAAAAATAACATAGTGACGGCCATATTCCCGATAGGCAATAAACCCGGGTATACCGTTCATCTGAAAATGCCGGTTACGGTCGGAAAGGGTGAAATAACCGGAAGGGTGATCAATAAAAGTTTCCAGGCCCGGTATTTTGTCGGTCATGGCCAGATTTTCAGCAGTTGCGCTCATTTAATTCTCCAGCACACCCTCGGCCAATGACTCATTAATGTTAATACCGGCGGCGGCCGCCTGTTGCTTGTATTCCGCATACGGAACAGGTTCGAATGACAAGGTTGAGGGTTTATAGATATTGCCGAAAATGCTGCGGTCACCGGACAAATGGATTGGTAAAGCCAACATGGCCCATTCAAATCCACCAATCAGCAGAGCCCAAATCCCCACCCATGCGGCAGCAGTGATATACGAGTGCATAATGTTATACATGTAGTGATAACCGGCCGGAATGGGGCCGCCCTTTTGCCGATGATAAACAATGGCGCCGGGGATATAGCCAACCAGATCGATAATCAGAAATGCTCCAATGAAACGCCACCAGTTGATTTCACCAATATGCATCAGGGCAAGTACTGAACAGGCAACAACGACAATCAGATGTTCTGCGCGCACCAGCATATATGAACTATTGGTATGAAACCGGTTTTTAATATCCATATCAGGCGATCCCGGCCCGGGTGATTAACTGGTTATGTTGCTTTTCGATACTCGCATGAATGGTCTTGATTTGTTCTTCATAGGGGGTATCAAAGATTTTTCTACCGGGGGCAAATTCTGCATCGGCAAACAGCCCCTTGTGTTGACGCGCTACTGCATCAAACAGTTTGACGAATTTGCGCACATAGTAGCTGAATACCTCATCCATTAACTGGCTGGCATCTTTACATAACTTGTTTACCCTGGCTTTGCGTTTGGTGTCACCCTTCAACAACTCACTGACCAGTTGTGCGCCATAGGTAACATGTCGAGCTTCATCCGCAAATGCACTTCTCACCAACGAGGAAAGATAAGGATCTACCGGTTCCCAGTAACGCTGTTCATAGGCATACAGGGGATAGGCCATGCCTTCAAAGACCAGATTCATCAGTGACAGTCCTTCAACAAACTCGCCCCGGTCCACAATTTCGTAACACCGATCAAGAAAGTTTCTTAAAGGCGGGATCAGGATGGCTTCATTGATGCCTGTACCTGCTTTGCCCTGATAGCTTCGTGACTCTTCCAGTCTGCGCAAAAATATTTCATGGTGACGGGCTTCATCCAGGGTTTGCTGCGCAGAAAAATTCATGGTATCCAGGGTTGGCGCGCTGCGGGTCAAAGCACCGGAAACCCTCAGTGCCGCTTCCTCAAAAACAACAAACAGTGACAGGTCCAGACTGTGAACTTCAGACAGGGGGCGTGAGTCAGCAATAGTGTCCGGTAAAGTGGACCCGATGGATTCAAGATTATCATCTTCTTTAATCCACTGCTGATTTGGGACCTTGCCAACCCAATGTGAAATTGTGGTATCCAAGTTATCCATTTTCCCCTCCCAAGCAATTTTCACCGCAAAACATGTTTGTTCTCCTGGCAATATCTAAAGTTGTGGGTTTAACTATTCTAACCAGCTGTTTTTGGCACCATCTTGTTATCGCTGCTTTTTTTACCGGCACGGATCGCCGCCAACAATGCAAAACCGTATGTGGCAATCAGTAACAAAGCGGTTTCAAGTGTTGCTTCCCGAGCATCCAGTAACACACCGGCTGCCAATCCAACCAGGCCCATCGCCAGTGTTATCCCGGCCAATCGGCGAATAACCGATCTTTTTTCTTCAAGAAACGGCTGACGCTCACGAATAAAACAGGCCATGGCATAGACCAGTGCCGCAGCAATGGCAGCGGCAAATATCGCCGCCTCGTACATGGCAAACAGATAGATGATACTGGTCAATAAAACCGCCAATATCAACAAGGTGTTCAGGGCGGAACGAGCGGTTAAGGTGCGAGGATCCAATTGCGCCAGATGTTTAGGTAATACGCCCTGGCTGGCCAGTGCGTAGGTCAGGCGAGACATGGCCAGCAAGGCTCCGTTAAACGATGAAAATGAGGCCAAAATACACACTACGGCAATAAAGGCAACAGTCAGGGTTCCACCGGCTTGTTCTGCGATGGCAAGTTGCGGGACAAAAAAGGCCTGTTTACTGCCAGAGGGATCAATAACGAGACAGGATATACCCATTGCGACAATACTGTAAAAGACAATCAGTATCCAGACGCTGCCGGACATGGCTTTTTTAATCGATTCCTTGCCCGCCAACTCTACATGAGAGGTCAACAGCTCAAACCCCATAAACAGGAACAGTGCCTGCCCCACTGCGGCGGCAAACTCGAAAACACCCGGGTCACTCTTCAATAATACACTTTGCAGCTCACCCCGTTCACCGGCGGCGAACAACGCCAGCAAAGATATACCAATCAGGGAGAAGAACAGGCCGGCGGTGGCAATCGCCTGTGCCTGGTAGCCTATACGCAGCCCGGCCTGACAAATCGCCCATGTACCAATCAAAAAGATTAGCGCACCAATATAGGAAGGTACCGTGAACAAACGAGCAAATAATTCTCCAACGATCAATGCTTCAAAACCGACCAGAAATAACATCAGCATGAGATAGGGCGCAACAGCCACTACCCCGTGACGTTTGCCGAGAGCCCGGGAGACGTAGGCAATGAGCCCGGCGCCGGTCGGGACGACATACATCAATCGAGAAAATACTCGGGAAAGTACCAGACACAACATGCCGGCCAAAAGCACGGCACCAACCGCCCAAAGCCCTCCCACCAGCTGTTCTATTTGGAACAACCCGACCGCACAAACCGAGGCCATGGCAGTACCACTGCCGGACGCAAGGAGTGCGTTGTCACTCGGCTTCCCTTCGCCCGCCGTCGCAGTCTGTCGTAAAACAGGGGTCGGTTTATTGCTTAGTGTGGGCATAACATTGACATAATGTAATCAAGGCGCATGAAATGTTCCTCTGGTCCCTGTACGGTCAGTTCACCAAACATATACGGTTCATTCGGATCACGCCGAAACTCCAGAATGTCGTATAACACCCCTGAGTCCGAGGTAATCAACAAATCGACTTCCTCTGGTAAATGCTCCATGTCCACAACCTTGCCATTTTCTATCTGCAGACTGACCGTCTCATCGCTGTCGGATGCAATCAGAGCAATAGAACAACTCCAGTTATCATACGCCTTTACCAAATCATCCTTGGCGTGATAAGTGGATACAAAGTTTTGTAGCGAATCAACCAGCCTCGTCATAAGCGCCTCATTATAATAGTTGTTATATTCTAGCCCCGACCGGTGACCGGTTTTATGGTTGCCATATAATCCAGTTCATCCATTTCCGGCTCGGCAAGACCGAAGCCGTGTTTCCTGGCCAATGCAACAATCTCGTCCACTTCATCCAGTGTCACATTTTCACCCAGGCCCATATCCCGATCTACCTGGGCCATGGAAAGGAGAATGGTTTCAGACAGGCAAGCCAGCTGTATACCATCCGGGAATCCCTGGATGTTACCAACACCGAAACGCACGGTTGGATCCGGCAATGCAACCAACCCGCCATCGATCACGGTAATATCGGGACGCTCACGCAATACTTCCGATGCATCCGGTGGGCGGGCCACGTCACAGACAATGGCGCCGCTCTTAATCGGCGCTGTATCAAGAACCGGCTGACTGGAAGAGGTGGCGCTGAGGACGATATCGCACTTCGCCAGATCATCAAAGTTGTCGGTTATACTCACCGGGCACCGGGTCAGTTCACGAATCTCCATCTCGATTTGTTCGAGGTGTGAGATATTTGAGTTGGGGTTACCGACCAGCACGATCTCTTTCGGTTGGGAGCGAGCCAGTAATTTTGCGCAAAGTGAGCCGATAGAGCCTTTTGCACCGACAACACCCACGACGGCATCCTTGATATATCTGCCGCGCCTTTCCATCACACGTTCTATAGCGGCAAAGCCCATGGCGGCGGTCAGGATGTTGCCGGTCGTCACCACCGGTACGCGTCCCGCCACAGTTGTACCACGTCGGCTGAAGACGGAGGTAAAGGCGCCCAGTCCAACGACACGCACACCAAGATTACTGGCGATATCAACGGCACGGGAAATTTCTTTTTCCATCAGTCCGCGACCACGGCGATACATCTCATCCGGCAACATGCCGATAGCAATCAGATAGCCCTTAACTTCCACGCCGGTTGCCGAACGAATGAGCGGCGCTTCATAGACAACCCCCGGCGGCATGTCCGCGATGAAATTGCAGTAGCGCTCAAGTTCTTCCTGCGACAGACTTTTCAAGGCCGGATCAGTGGTGGGAATATCCTTCAGACGTGTGTAGTGCATCAGAAAGGCATAACTGTGATTATTGGCCGGTGCAGGCGCTTTGGGTGGAAAATCGAGCGGTCTGGCCTGTTTCAATATCCGTGACGGAATGGGTTCACGGGGCTCATGCAACCGTCCTATGGTGCGGACGAAAACATCAACTTCATTATTTTCGAGCAATTTCACGACCCGTTCAAAACCACTCAGGATTGTGTCGATCTGCGCTTCAGTCACAATTAATGGCGGCGCAATTCGCAGCACATTACCGTTGTTCAATGTCGGCAACACCAGAATACCTTCCAGTTCCGCCAGGACAGAAGCAATACCATATGCCAGCAGACTCTGGTGTGACATGTAGGAGAGGAAAGCCCCCTGATCTTTCGTCGCGGCATGGAATTGCACAGCACACAGCAAACCTTTACCGCGCACCTCTGCAATCACTTTCGGATAACGACGCGCCAAATCCTGCAACCCGTTCATCAAGCGAGCACCCAGCACAGCAGCCCGCTCGCACAGGTTTTCCTTTTCCAGGGTCTCCACTACCGCCATGGCAACCGCACAGGTCACATTATTATTGGCAAAAGTGGAGGAGTGGCTCAGAGCAAATCTTGAATCCCAGTATTCACCGGATATCAGGCAGGCGCCAATCGGTACCAAACCACCACCCAACGCCTTGGAGAGCAACATTACATCGGGTGACACACCTTCATGTTCACAGCAAAACATGCGGCCGGTACGACCCAGGCCGGTCTGAATCTCATCCAGTACCAGTGCGACACCATAGCGGGTACAGATTTCCCTGACTTTGGTCAGATAACCGACGGGTGGAACATAGACACCGCGTTCCCCCTGCACCGGTTCAAGAAAGAATCCGGCAACATTGTCACCATGCTTTTCCAGATAATCTTCCAGGGCCTGGGCATCGCCATAGGGAATTTGATCAAAGCCCGGCGCAACCAGTTCTTCATTACCCCGATAATGGCCCTTGCCGGTTACCGCAATCGCCCCCATGGTTTTACCATGATAGGCCTTGGTACAGGACAGGATAATGGATTTGCCGGTCTTGATGCGGACAACCTTGATTGCCGCTTCAACTGTCTCTGCACCCGATGATGTGAAGACACAGTGTTGTATACCTTCCGGTGCGATAGACACCAGTTTCTCTGCCAGTGCCACCGCATTGGGTGCACGATAGGGTTGGACCATAGCCGGAATTTTCTGCGTGAGGGCATCCGTCATTGCCTTTACCACGCTCGGCGCGTTATGCCCCAGCACGACAGCCCCATATTGTGAGTAGCTATCCAGAAACGTGCGACCCTTGTCATCGGTTAACAGTGCTCCCTCACCGCGAACCCAGGTTCGATTCATATTCACCATTTCCAGTAACATACCCAGATCAGGATTGAGAGCAGCTACCTCTAGACTCATTTGTACATCACTCCTCAGTTATACTTATCTTTCATAATGTTATTCAGCCGGCATATCCCTGGCCGAGACTGTATAAAACTCATCAAGCCCTGTCCATCAAAGACATCACAAGAGTGGTGGCCTGAAACCCGATAAATCGCGCAGGCTCAAATGGTATAAAGGGCGGGTTTGCACGAAACCAGGGTAATTGTTCCGGTGGTATGCCTTCATTCACCAGATGAGCGACCCAGGCACCTGACGCTATTGTCAGGGCGACACCATGTCCACTCCAGCCGCCAACGTGAATAACTGCCGGTTTGTTTGGCAGATACTGGATTGCCGGGATGGTATCCAGCACATAATCAATCAACCCATTCCAGCTGCGGGCTACCTTCAACTCGATTTCATCCGGAATGGTGTTTCTAAACTCTGCGCTCAATTCAGCAAGATATTCAGGGTTATCCGGCTCCGGCATCGTGCTGCCGCCCCAATGATAACGGGGTAATCCGCCGCCAAAGATGATCCGGTTATCTTTTGTCAAACGGAAATAATTAAACAGGCGCCGCGAGTCGATAATACATTCACGGCCTTGCCAACCAAGAACCTGCATCTCCGCAGGAGACAATGGTTCAGTCAATAATACGCTTAAATGGACCGGCAAAACCCGGCCTTTCATAATGCCCAAATCAGGTGCATTCCCTGAAGTGGCAAGAATGACTTTATTTGCCACAATCTCGCCGCCGCCTTCGATGGTGATAGTGGCAGGTTGACCGCTGCTGATATTGGTCACTTTGGCCTGTTCGTAAATGATGCCGCCCAGATCCAGGACCTGTTGGGCCAGTCCATTCACCATACGCCCCGGATGCAGTGTACCGGCAATCGGTAAACGTATCGCTGCAGGGTCGCAGGTAGCGTCGGGGGAATGTTTCAGATGTACAAGATGATCCAGCTCAGCTGAAGAAAGCAGTTCATGTGGCAGCCCGAGTTCTGCAAAGGCCTGTGCCTGGTTTCGCAAGCGCTCACTGCCTTTCGCTCCGTGGGCAACAATCAACTGGCCGCCCATCTCGAGTTCGCAATCGATACCGAGTTTTTGCGCCAACTCACCGGCATAGTTCACGGCCCACAGCGTCTGGTTATACATGCCACGAGCCTGCTCAACTCCGACACGTTTAATCAGCGCCGCCAGATTCTGACCAATACCGGGTGTCAACATGCCTGTGCTGCGGGTGGAAGCCCCCGACCCGATACGGCCTGCCTCCAGCACCAGCAATGTCTGCTCCGGTCGTTTTGCCAGTATGTGCCAGGCGGCAGACAACCCGGCCAGCCCCGCACCAATGACTACAGTATCAACGCAGTGTCTTCCACCGGGAAATTGTTGTCCCTGAGATTCAACCCCCGCTGTCCATATGGGTTCATGCTTCAACATCGTTTTAGTGGGCACCGGCATCCAGGGTTCGTGTCACTTCAGGCGTTCGCCTGATCCGCCAGATTTTTGAATCCACAAAGTAATGATGGAAAGCAACCCCCCAGCCAAGTCCAAGCAGAATATTGCGCAACAGGTCCGAATCAACAATGGCAACGCCCATAAAGCGTGGCCCATACCACATCAGACCAAATAATGCGCCGAGGCCGAGATACAACACGACATTTCCCATTGGTACACGCTGATGGCCTTTCTCATACTGCCAGACAATCCGGTGATACTGAAAATTATGGAAAATAGTCAGGGTGGCGGTAATCGCAAACAGGTTTTCAAGTGTCGCAAAGACCAAAGCCTGGAAGCCGAGAACAATAAACAAAAGCATATGCTTGGGTCCCCATTGTGTGGGGCGGGTCCGCTGCCGTTTGATCCAGAAAGCCAGCCAGACCAACAGGAAAGCGGCAAAACCGACATCCAGTGCTGTGCGAGCCTGTTCAAACCATTCCACCGGGACAGGGTGAGGCAAACCACTCTTCAGATAACCGTCACTGAGTGTGAAACGCAAATAAGGATAGATGCTGCCACCCCACAGAAGCCAGGTATCCAGCCGTCCCTCATATTCGCCTGCCTTGCGGCGGTAGAGGCACATAAAACCATAATGCTGACGCACAAGATGGTAAAAGGCCCACATATAAGCAAAAGCCAGGAATAACCTGAACAATAGTCCGGCATGACCAAGAATCGACGGCCCTGGATTTAACGTCGCATAATCAACTAATGCAATGGCGGGACCGACCAGCAACAGCCCCCAGGCAAGTGAACCCGGCAGACCGGCTTTGGATTGTTCATCCGGTGCAAAATAGGTACGCGCATAGGTTGCCCAAACATGCGTGCCATCAATGAAGACGCCCCAGAGCAACAAGACGAGCACAGCCGCATGCCCTGCAGAATAATTACTGCTGTTCAGTTCAGGCAGCGAAAGAAATAATGCCAACAATGCCAGTCCGGCTATTACCGAACCCTGAAACCAAACAAGATCCTGCCCTCGAGAAATGATCCAGCCCGGTTTTTGCTGGATTGAACCTGCTACTGCAACCATGCAATGCACCCCCATCGTTATAGATTGTTTTATCGCTGGAGGGGGGGGAAACTGCGAATTCCCGCGCCCTGTTTGTTTTGTTTATAAAATTCTGCAAACAGAAATTATTCCTGTTTAATAATTACTGTATTTAGCATATGCAAATTGTCGATACAAGAAATAAGTTGAAAAAATTGCGAAAACATCTCAGTACCGTTAACGGTGCAACCATATGTTCCTGCACTGTTGACACGCCGGCCTATATAACATTCAGATACAGTTTCTTGACTCAAAAAAGATACACACACTACACTGTCCGGGCTTCATGCGTGCATATCCGGGAAGAATATGAATAAAACTGATTATTCCGAAAAAACGGCCCGATTTATCCTGATAGCTGTTGCTGCCGGTTCACTCTCAAATGCGGCCTGGATGTTACTCTTTCCTTCCGGCTGGTTCGATCATATGCCTGCCCTGGTCCCGGAATATGGAACATTTAATGTTCATTTTGTCCGTGATATCGGTTGCTCATTTCTCACTATTGGTGTCACGCTGTGGTGGGGGTTATTAAAACCCAAATACCTTTTTCCTGTTGCTGTCTTCGCTACCTTGTTTTACAGCGCACACGCACTGGTACATGTCTTTGATACTCTGCGCGGTCATGTGGGAGCACATCACTGGTGGGTGGATTTTCCGACCTCATATCTACCGGCAATCGCCCTATGCTGGGTTAGCCTGCATCTGTATCGTTCCGAGCAGAATTAAATCCTGCCTCTGTAAATACATTATCCGCATAAGAGGATTTGTGTTTCAGGTATTTTTTCATCACATAGAAAAACGGCCCACAAGGGGCCGTCTCTGCGATAGTGAATGGTTTATCAAACCGATTGTTCTTTAGAATGGGATATCATCATCATAATCGCCGGCAGGAACCGGATCGGGCATACCGCCATAACCGCCATCATTAAAGCCGCCGGTATTACCGGCGTTACCGGCATTGTTGTTAGCCTGATAGCCGCCACCACCACTGCCGCCGGCACCACGCGAGTCAAGCATTTGTAACTCGTTACCCAGTATCTCGGTGGTATAGCGATCCTGTCCGTTGTTGTCCTGCCATTTGCGGGTTTGGAGCTTGCCCTCAATATAGACTTTAGAGCCCTTTTTCAGATACTCACCGGCGATCTCAGCCAAACGGCGGAAAAACACGACACGATGCCATTCGGTCTTTTCCTGTTGCTCACCGGTATTTTTGTCTTTCCAGACTTCAGAGGTGGCAATTGTAACGTTGGCAACCGCACCGCCGTTGGGCATGTAACGAATTTCGGGATCACGCCCCAGATTCCCAATCAAAATGACTTTGTTAACGCCCCTTGCCATTACTTTATTCCCCCTACTTTAATTGCTGGATATGTAAATTCGGATGGCCCTATCATAACGGCGCAACAGCGAATTTACGAGGCCGAAATTCTAGCTGACGGAAAAAACACACAAGGCCTCCTGGTCCAGAGAGCCCTTGTCCACCTTGAGATAGGCCACCCCGTCTTCCGGGATAACCACGGCTTCCGCCACGCCCTTGACCGCCGTCAGCGCCGAAACCAGCTCCCTGGCCCTTACCTCATCCAGTCGGCCGACCTGCAGGGTATAGCTGCTGAGATAACGGGGTTGGCGCATTGTGACTGCAATAAACAGCCAGAGACCGGCCAGCACCGCATTCCCCAGAAAAACCGTTTCCAGTCCATAGGTTTGCCCTAACCAGCCACCGCCTGCGCCACCCAGGAAGGCCCCCATGAACTGGGAAGAAGAAAAAACCCCCATCGCGGTCCCTTTATGGGCCGCCGGCGCGGTTTTGGCCACCAGAGACGGCAAGCTGGCCTCCAGCAGGTTAAATGCCGCAAAAAACATCACCAGTAACATCACCATGCCGGCCAGACTCTGGTGCCAATGATACAAGCCAAGACAGGCCAGACTGAGTACGATGACAGAGGTAACCAGCACCTGCTTCATCATACGCTTGCGTTCGGCCAGGATAATAAAGGGCAGGATCAGAATGATGGAGAGGATCAGGACCGGTAAATAGACCCGCCAGTGGTCAGTCAGTGCAAGATTGAATTGTTTATCCAGGAAACGGGGCACCGCCATGAAAGTGGCTGTCATGATCATGTGCAGAATCAACACCCCTGCATCCAGCCGCAACAACTGACTGTCTTTGATCACCTTGCGAAACCAGCCCGGCTCTACACCGGCATCCCGATTCAGGTTGCTCACGACAGGTGTCGGAACACGAAACATGACAATCAAGATAGCTGCCAGCGCCAGCACCGTTGTCATCCAGAAAATGCCGGTCAGACCAAACCAGCCATGCAGTACCGGTCCAATTATCAGCGCCAGCATAAATGAGGCGCCAATACTCATACCGATCATGGCCATCATCTTCATACGTTGTTCTTCACGGGTCAAATCAGCCGCCAGCGCCATAACCGCGCTGGATATGGCCCCCATGCCCTGCAACGCCCGTCCAAGGATGACGCCATAGATAGACGTTGACATGGCCGCCACAACGCTGCCGAATGCAAAGACCAATAACCCGGTAATAATAATGGGCTTACGCCCCCACCGGTCAGACAACATGCCCATGGGGATCTGGAAAAGTCCCTGGGTCAGACCGTAAATCCCAATCGCTACGCCGGCCAGAAACCCGGTGTAACCCTCCAGGTCACGGGCGTAGACAGCAAATACCGGCAGGATCATAAAAAGCCCCAGCATGCGTACTGATATTACGCTGACCAGGGATAGGGCGACGCGACGCTCGCCGGTTGTCATTCGATTTTCATTCACTGTACTGGTTACCGGAATTCGCTTTGCTACTCATGCGGCAAGCGGCGTATATTAGCAGGTTGTTCTAACAAACCAAAAAGCAGTTATGGATACCATTCACATTCGTGGGGCTCGCACCCACAACCTGAAAAACATTGACCTGGATTTACCCCGCGACAAACTCATAGTCGTCACAGGTCTGTCCGGCTCGGGCAAGTCCTCACTCGCCTTCGATACTATATATGCAGAAGGACAACGCCGTTATGTGGAATCGCTGTCGGCCTATGCCAGGCAATTCCTGTCCATGATGGAAAAACCAGACGTGGACCACATCGAGGGCCTTTCTCCGGCAATTTCCATCGAACAGAAGTCCACCTCCCACAACCCTCGCTCCACGGTGGGTACGATTACCGAAATCTATGACTACTTGCGCCTGCTGTTTGCCCGCGCCGGCGATCCCCGCTGCCCGGACCACGATATCACCCTGGAGGCCCAAACCATCAGTCAGATGGTGGATCAGGTTCTGGCGCTGCCGGAAGGCAGTAAAATTATGCTGCTGGCCCCGGTCGTCGAAGCGCGCAAGGGTGAACATGAGCAGATCCTGGAGAAACTACGCAGTGAGGGTTACGTCCGGGCCAGGATCGACGGTGAGGTGGTGGAATTGGACGATGCCCCCAAACTGGACCTGCGTCGCAAGCACACCATAGAGGTGGTGGTCGACCGCTTCAAGGTCCGTCCTGATATCCAGCAAAGGCTGGCCGATTCCTTTGAAACGGCGGTCAATCTGGCCGACGGCATCGCCCGCATTTCGTTCATGGAAGGCAACAGGAAGGACCTGGTCTTCTCAGCCCGCTTTGCCTGCCCGGTATGTGGGTACTCACTGGCAGAGCTGGAACCCCGGCTCTTCTCGTTTAACAACCCGGCAGGAGCCTGCCCGACCTGTGATGGTCTGGGTATACACCAGTTTTTCGATCCGGCCAGAGTTGTCACCCAGCCGGAAGCCGGCCTGGCCGGCGGCGCCATCCGTGGCTGGGACAGTCGCAACCTCTATTACCACCAGATGCTGGTCTCCCTGTCCAAACACTACGGTTTCGACATGGATAAACCTTTCTACAAATTGCCGAAGAAAATCCAGCACACCATTCTGCATGGCAGCGACGAAGAAGAGATCGAGTTTATTTATAAGAATGATCGCGGCAGCAAATATCGCAAGCTGCAGCCCTTCGAGGGAATTATCCCGAACATGGAGCGCCGCTATCGAGACACGGAATCCAATGTGGTACGTGATGAACTGGCCAAGTACCTGAGTCATCAGGCCTGCCCGGACTGCCGGGGTACGCGCCTCAACCGCAGCGCACGCCATGTCTATGTCGCCGACCAGACCTTGCCGGAAGTCACCGCCATGCCGGTGGGACTCGCCCATCAGTTTTTCACTTCACTCACCCTGCCCGGCCGCCGCGGCGAGATTGCCGCCAAGATCGTCAAGGAGATCGGTCAGCGTCTCGACTTTCTGGTGAACATCGGCCTGGATTATCTGACGCTGGAACGCAGTGCCGATACATTGTCAGGTGGTGAGGCACAACGCATTCGCTTGGCCAGTCAAATCGGCGCCGGTCTGGTTGGCGTTATGTATATTCTCGACGAACCCTCTATCGGCCTGCATCAACGCGATAACACCCGGTTACTTAACACCCTCACCTATCTGCGCGATCTGGGGAATACCGTCATTGTGGTGGAACACGATGAGGAAGCCATTCTCAGTGCCGATCATGTGATCGATATCGGACCGGGGGCCGGTGTACATGGCGGAGAAATCGTCGCCCAGGGTACACCGCAGCAGATCATGGCCAACAAGGCTTCACTCACCGGACAATATCTTTCCGGCCAAAAAGAGATCGCGATTCCGGACACACGGACGCCGATCGATCCAAAACGGGTCCTGAAGATTAAAAAGGCCGGCGGCAACAATCTGAAAAATATTGATGTGCAAATACCGGTGGGCGTTATGACTGCCGTCACCGGCGTTTCCGGTTCCGGTAAATCGACGCTCATCAACGACACGCTCTATGCTCATGCGGCGATCGAACTGAACAATGCCTCCACCGATCCCGCTCCCTGTGAAGCCATTCTTGGTCTGGAACAGTTCGACAAGGTGGTGGATATTGATCAAAGTCCCATCGGGCGGACCCCCCGTTCCAATCCGGCTACCTATACCGGTCTATTTACACCGATTCGTGAATTGTTTGCCGGTGGTCAGGAAGCCCGTTCCCGTGGTTACTCACCCGGTCGGTTCAGCTTCAATGTCAAGGGAGGCCGTTGTGAAGCCTGTCAGGGCGATGGCGTCATCAAGGTGGAAATGCACTTTCTGCCTGATATTTATGTTCCATGTGATGTCTGCCGGGGCAAACGTTACAACCGTGAAACACTGGAGATCAAATACAAGGGCAAGAATATTCATGAAGTTCTGGAGATGACCGTTGAAGATGCACTGACATTTTTCGATGCCATCCCGGTGGTGAAACGTAAACTGCAAACCCTCATGGATGTGGGCCTGAGTTATATTACGCTGGGTCAGAATGCCACCACGCTCTCCGGCGGCGAGGCACAGCGTGTCAAACTGTCCCGTGAGCTGTCCAAGCGTGATACCGGCAATACCCTGTATATTCTCGACGAGCCGACAACCGGTCTGCATTTTCACGACATTGAGCAATTATTGGCGGTTTTGCATCGCCTGCGGGATCGGGGTAACACGCTGGTTGTCATTGAACACAATCTGGATGTGATCAAAACCGCTGACTGGATCATCGATATGGGACCGGAAGGCGGTCACAAAGGCGGGACGGTTGTTTGTGAAGGAACACCGGAACAGATCAGCAAGGTCAAGGCGTCCCATACCGGACACTACCTGAAGCCCCTGTTGAATAAAAAACTGTCCGCCTCTCAGAAATCAGCATGAGACAACAAAACTGACCACATAATCGGCAAACAACACAGCGGACACCGGAGAAATTGCAACGTTCTTCTTGTCCGCTGTATTGTCACTGCATGTTACTTGCCACCCGGATTGGAAAGCATCCCCTTCATTTTACCAATCGTACATTATCAATATAGATAGTCTGGCCGATACGCGGTTTTTCAATAAAGACAATAACACCGCGTATCGGGGCCATGGCCGTTGATGGACGGTTTATCTGTGCAGCATAGGCCAGTTCCAGCGTATTCCAGCCGGGCTTAACCGGATAACGGTGCATCGCCAGACCCGGCCAGACATAACGGTTTTCATTGCGTGGGTCGTTGTATATGCTGATACCGATCAATACCGGCTCTGGATCGGGAATATAAATGTCCAGCCGCAAGCCTGTATATTCCCGCCAGCGGTCCGGGAAGTACTGTAGTTTTGCGCTGACATAGTCACCGCCGCGGGCGGTCAGTTTCAAGGCGCAACAACCTTCTTTTTTAACCTCCTGTTGTATTGTCAATTCATATTGACTGACCCAACGTGTCAACTCAAGGCTGTCTTCCACACCGCTTAACAGCGGCAGTGTCCGCTCCGCCCGATACTCGTCATACAACATGGCAGTTGTCGGCCAAACTGCAATGAACACAATAACAACAGCCATAACCTTCAACCAGTGACGACTGTGCGTGTTGTGGCGTAAAGATGGTGACAACAACAACCAGGCAAGGATCCCGCCAAGCAAGTCCAGCCATACATCCTCCAGGCTTGCCGATCGATGCATGCCGGACTGGACAAATTCAACACCGGCACCAATCAACAAGATGAGAATAAACACCACTGCAAATTGTTTGAGAGCGGTTAACCTGACAAACAACGAACCGGTCAAACAGACCAAACTGACGAAGATAAAGAAAATGACAAAGTGGCCCAGATCCCAGACGGCCTGTGCCGAGCGGGAACTGTAATAATCCTGTTTGATAAAAAACAGTAAATATACCGCCAGAGTGATCCAGATTGTCCATAACCAGGCATAGCGACGCAGCGAACTGTTCATCACATTTCCATAACATTTAACAAATATGCCACGCTATCCACCCCAGCCGATGAGTCTTTATCCTACACTGTTAATCGGCATTGTGCCGACTATATTACAGGGCATTTTTCAATGTGGTATAAATCTCTCACAGCCTGCATAGTTTTTTCTTCGTTGATATTTCATCCGGCCGGTGCGGAAAATATAACATCACTAGAGCCGATAATACATATTGGAAAATTCTCAGGGCAGGATCCACAAACCATTACGCCGACAGGCTGGACGCCCTTGCAATTTCCCGGCATTGAAAACCATACCGCCTATTTTTTGTTACAGGACAATAAACTCAACCACAGTGTTGTCAAGGCAGTCAGCCACAACGCGGCATCCGGCCTGTATCGCAAAGTCAACATCGACCCGGCACAATATCCCTCACTTGAATGGCGCTGGAAAATATCCAACATCCTGAAAAAGGGCGATGTCTACACCAAGCAAGGTGATGATTATGCAGCGCGAATCTATGTGTCTTTCCATTATGATGCGAACAGACTGACCGGCATGGAAAAAGTCAAATACCGCTTATACCGCATGTTACGCAATGAACCACCGCCACTGGCAGTCATTAACTATATCTGGGCCAACAAGGCCAAACCGGGCACTGTAGTCGATAATGCCTATTCACCACGAGTGAAGATGATCGTGATAGATTCAGGAAATAACAATACCAACAAGTGGCGATATGTCCGGCGCAATGTATATCAGGATTATCTCAAGGTATTTGGAGAGAAACCCGGCAACATAACCGGTGTCGCCATCATGACCGATACAGATAACACCGGTGAGTCTGCCACCGCCTGGTATGGTGATATCAGTCTTGCCAAAAGTAACAGAGAGGCAGCAGATTAACGTTCGTTTTCTAATCAGCGATGACAATCTTGTCGCCGGGTTCGATATCGAGTGTCTTCGCAGCATTTCCCATATTAATGGCAATTTCCACCAGTCCATTTGAGTTTTCAAACCAGAAAGCGCGACCACGAGGCACATCAGAGAAGGTCCTGGCTTTGGATATAGAGTATTTACCAACCTCGATTTCACTCTCCTGATCCAGTTGTGAGGCCCGAATACCGGTCATGCAGTTACCATAGTGATCAATATAAATAATTTCGGCCAGATCATCCGGTTGCTGCGGGTCGATTCTTGACGTGGCTGGAACCTCATTCGACTGCGGTATTTCCCCTTTACTGAGCATGGCTGCCACCGGGGCGAACAGATCGCGACCATGAAATGAGGAGGAAAGATATTCAGGCTGCCAAAGAATATCGCGCCACTTTACCTGACTGGCTCGTTTGGCAATGACGTTAAACAATCCATTATCCGGCCCTACCAGCCGGCGCCCATCCGCTTCGATCATGACAGCCTTGCGTTCCGGGTTACCCACACCGGGATCAACCACGCCTATGATAATGGCCTTTTCAGGTAACCTGTCGATCAGGGAAGCCAACAAATAGCCGGCGGCTCTGGGTTGATATGTCGGTGCATCATGCATCAGGTCAATAACGGCCTGATCCGGGGCCTGTGCCTGCAATAACGCCTTGATCTGCCCGACATAGGGGCCTTGCCAACCAAAATCAGTGTAGAGGATGATCATACTGAAACGGGATCCTGTACGGTATGTTTATGTCAGTTACGTACAATCATAGTCTCTAATAAAACTTTTAGGCAAACAAAAGCCGGGCTTGCCCGGCTTTTGTAATGAAAACAACAGAAAGTGTTTATGCTTCGCTGCTGTCAGCCTTGTCCGAAACAGATGAACGGTCAACCAGTTCAACAATTGCCATCGGGGCGTTATCGCCTGCACGGAAACCACATTTCAAAATACGCAGGTAACCGCCGGGACGAGCCTGATAGTGTGGGCCAAGTTCATTAAAGAGCTTGGTGACAACACCACGATCACGCAGGCGTGAAAAAGCCAGTCGGCGATTGGCAACGCTGTCTTGCTTGGCCAGCGTAATCAAGGGCTCTGCGACACGGCGCAGTTCCTTGGCCTTTGGCAAGGTTGTGCGGATCAATTCATGCTCCAGCAGGGAAGCCGCCATATTACGAAACATCGCTTTACGATGACTGCTGTTACGATTTAATTTACGGCCACTATGACGATGACGCATGGTTCTTTACCTTCAAATTCCTGTCTTCATACCAGTCCAGCGATCAGGCTGCACTCTCGTTTTTTTCTCTCAGGCTGGCGGGGGGCCAGTTTTCCAGGCGCATACCCAGGGATAAACCACGGGATGCCAGGACGTCCTTGATTTCAGTCAGAGACTTCTTGCCAAGGTTTGGTGTCTTGAGCAATTCAACTTCAGTACGTTGAATCAAGTCACCAATGTAATAGATCTGTTCAGCCTTCAGGCAGTTTGCCGAGCGTACAGTCAACTCAAGGTCATCAACCGGACGCAACAGAATCGGATCAACTTCAGGTTCTTCCGTCGCTGACTCAACCTCTTCCTTGCCGGACAAATCAACAAAGGCTGACAATTGGTCTTGCAGAATTGTCGCCGCTGTACGAATCGCCTCTTCAGGATCGATTGTGCCATTGGTCTGCAGGTCAATAATCAGTTTATCCAGGTCAGTGCGCTGTTCAACACGGGCACTATCGACAACATATGCCACACGTTGAATCGGACTGAAGCTGGCATCCAGCACCAAACGACCGATCGGTCGATCATCATCTTCCTCACCCAGAGCGCGAACGCTGGCCGGTTGATAACCGCGACCTGAAGATATCTTCAGGGTCATGTTCAGTTCACCTGACTTGGTCAGGTTGGCAATCACATGCTCTGGATTAACGATCTCAACATTATGGTCGGTAGTAATATCAGCCGCTGTGACAGCACCAGGACCTTTTTTGTTCAGAGTCAATTTCGCAGAATCGGCATTGTGCAACCGAATCGCGACCCCTTTCAGGTTGAGCAGGATGTCGACAACGTCTTCCTGAACACCTTCAATTGTTGTGTACTCGTGCAACACTCCTTCGATTTCCGCTTCAACCACGGCAGCACCGGTCATTGAAGACAGAAGGATACGTCGTAACGCATTACCAAGTGTGTGCCCGAAACCCCGCTCCAGAGGTTCAAGGACAACACGCGCACGTGTGTCGGTGACCTGCTGGACGTCAACAATACGTGGTTTCAGAAAGTCAGCTACTGAGCCCTGCATAAAAGCCCTCTTATGTTATTCAGATTATTCCGTAAAAAACCGCTTACAAGCCACCGGGATTACTTGGAGTACAATTCCACTACCAGGTGTTCATTGATGTCTGTCGGTAATTCACTGCGTTCAGGTGCATTCTTGAATGTACCTTCGAGCTTCTTGGCATCAACTTCCAGCCATTCAGATATTCCGCGCTGTTGAGCCATATCCATCGCACCTTTGATGCGTAATTGGCCGGCAGCGGCTTCATTTACCTTGATTACATCACCGGCATGAATCTGCATTGACGGAATGGTGACAATGCGACCGTTAACCGTAACGGCCTTGTGACGAACCAGCTGGCGTGATTCAGAGCGAGAGGCACCGAAGCCCATACGGTAAACCACGTTATCCAGACGGGACTCCAGTAATTGCAGCAGGTTTTCACCTGTAGAACCTTTACGGCGATCCGCTTCTTTATAGTAACTGCGGAACTGGCGCTCCAGAATACCGTAGATACGGCGCAGTTTCTGCTTTTCACGCAACTGGGCGGCGTAATCAGACAAACGACCACGTTTCTGCCCATGCATACCCGGCGCAGTTGGGCGTGTTTCAATGGCACACTTGCTGCCGAAACATTTTTCGCCTTTCAAAAACAGTTTTTCGCCTTCACGGCGACACTGACGACATTTTGGTCCGATATATCTAGCCAATGTTCTTCTCCTGACTTAAACGCGACGCTTCTTGGGTGGACGACAACCGTTGTGCGGAATTGGCGTCACGTCAGAAATGCTGGTAATACGAAATCCCTTGGCATTCAATGCACGAACGGCGGATTCACGACCCGGACCCGGACCCTTGACGCAAACTTCAAGGTTTTTCATGCCGTATTCCTGCGCCATTTCGCCGGCACGCTCTGCAGCAACCTGAGCTGCAAAAGGGGTGCTTTTACGAGAACCACGGAAACCGGAACCACCAGCAGTCGCCCAGCACAGAGCGTTCCCCTGGCGGTCAGTAATGGTTACGATGGTATTATTAAATGATGCGTGGATGAACGCGATACCATCCGATACGTCACGTTTTACCTTCTTGCGCGTACGTGCACTCTTGCTTGCCATAATCAGTTAAACCTGTACTCGTTAAATACTATTTTTTGATCATTTTGCGCGGACCCTTGCGAGTACGAGCATTCGTTTTTGTACGTTGACCACGCACCGGCAGTCCACGGCGATGACGGATACCACGGTAGCAACCCATATCCATCAAGCGCTTGATATTCATGGAAACTTCACGGCGCAAATCACCTTCAACAGTGAATTTGGCCACTTCATTACGCAGAGTTTCCACCTCAGGCTCAGCCAAATCCTTGACTTTGGTGGTTGGGGCAATGCCCGCAGCCTGACAGATTTCCTGCGCCCTGGTGCGCCCGATGCCATAGATCGACGTCAGAGCAATCACTGTATGCTTGTTTACCGGTATGTTGATACCTGCTATACGGGCCATCTAGCCACTCCTAAACACAAATCAAACCCACTCACGCGCAGAGCGCATGAAACGGGCAATTCTACTGATAACCGCCTGTCCCCGCAAGACTTCCCGCACTTTACAGTGGAAAAATCCCGGCAACAGAACCCCTTATAACCTTATGGCTATTAACCCTGTCGTTGTTTGTGGCGCGGATCCTTGCAAATTACCCGCACTACACCATTACGGCGAATGATTTTGCATTCACGACACAGTTTTTTAACAGATGCACGTACTTTCATGCCAAACTCCAAATAATCGCTTGCCTAGCGCCCCAGGCCACTCCGGCCATGCCCCTTGAGGTTGGCCTTCTTCATCAAACCTTCATACTGGTGCGACATCATATGTGCCTGCACCTGTGACATAAAGTCCATTACCACGACTACAATAATAAGTAACGACGTTCCGCCAAAGTAAAAAGGCACATTCCAGTTCAATATCAAAATTTCGGGCAATAAACATACCGCGGTAATGTAGACTGCACCCACAAATGTTAAACGGCCCAATATCGTGTCAATATGGCGAGCCGTCTGCTCCCCGGGTCGAATTCCAGGAATAAATGCACCTGACCGCTTCAGGTTATCTGCCGTTTCTTTCGGATTGAACATCAACGCCGTATAGAAAAAACAGAAGAAAATAATCGCAGCTGCATACAACATTACATATATTGGCTGCCCGGGTGACAGTTTTGCTGCAACATCCTGCAACCAGCCAATACCCGGGCCATCAGCCGCACCACCAAACCAGCCGGCTATCGTAGCCGGGAACAGGATTATCGCAGAAGCAAAAATCGGTGGAATTACGCCTGCCATATTAATTTTCAGAGGCAAATGCGTAGACTGCGCCTGCATTAATTTACGTCCCTGCTGGCGTTTTGCATAGTGTACAGTAATCCGGCGCTGACCGCGTTCCATAAATATCACAAATGCGATAACCGCCAGACTCAATAAAAACAACAACAGAATAAATGCGTGGCTCATCTGCCCTGAAGAACCTTGTTCCATAACACTCGCAAGCGCTTGTGGCAGTCCCGCTACGATACCGGCAAAAATGATCATTGAGATACCGTTGCCAATACCACGCTCAGTAACCTGTTCACCCAACCACATGAGGAACATGGTACCGGTAACCAATGTAATCACTGTCGTAAAATAGAAGGTGTTGTGATCAATAATCACCAGACCTTCCTGTCGTGACAGGGCTACTGCAACACCAAGCGCCTGAAACGTAGCCAGTCCAAGCGTGCCAATACGCGTATACTGTGTAATCTTGCGACGACCGGCAGCCCCTTCCTTGCTCAGCTGCTCCAGTTTCGGATGCACTTTGGTCAACAACTGGATAATAATCGACGCCGAAATATACGGCATGATACCCAAGGCAAACAATGACAACCGTTCCAGCGCGCCACCACCGAACATGTTAAACATGCCAAGAATGGTATCTCGCTGTGACTGAAACATCTGCGCCAAAGTCTGTGGGTCGATCCCGGGTACGGTTATAAATGAGCCAACCCGGAATACAAGCAATGCCCCAATGACGAAGAAAATTCGATGCCGCAACTCGGTCAAACGACCGGAGGCCATCGCTTCGGCTACAGCTGCGCGTGATTGCCCCATTATTCCTCGACTTTTCCGCCGGCAGCTTCAATCGCCTGGCGGGCACCTTTCGTGACCGAAATACCCTTAAGGGTAACTTTCTTGTCCAGCTTGCCGGCGAGCATCACACGGGCGCGCTTGATATTACGGCTGATTAAATTAGCCGCTTTCAGCACATCCAAATCAATCACATCGGCGTCGACTGTGTTTAACTCATGCAAACGTACTTCAGCGGTTGCACGGGCCATCCGTGAACTAAAGCCGACTTTGGGCAGACGGCGATGCAAAGGCATCTGACCACCCTCAAATCCGACCTTGTGGAATCCACCGGCACGTGATTTCTGACCTTTATGACCGCGACCCGCTGTTTTGCCGAAACCGGAGCCGATACCACGACCGAGTCGCTTGGCGGCGCTTTTTGCACCTTTAGCAGGCTTAATAGTGTTTAAATACATGGTTTAGTTCTCCTCAACAGATACCATATAGGAGATTTTATTAATCATGCCGCGCACTGACGGGGTATCTTCCACCTCAACAGTATGGTGCATGCGACGCAGGCCCAAACCGATAGCACATGCCTTATGCGAGGCCAGGCGGCCATTTGTGCTGCGGGTAAGGGTTACCTTGACTGTCTTTTTGCTTGCCATGGTTTTATTCCATTATTTCTTTAACTGTCTTACCGCGTTTGGCAGCAACATCCTCGGGTGAAGACATCGCAGCCAAACCTTTAATTGTTGCATTTACAACATTGATAGGGTTGCTGCTGCCAATACATTTGGCCAGTACGTTATGGACGCCGACAACATCAAACACAGCGCGCATCGGACCACCGGCAATAACTCCGGTACCTTCAGAGGCAGGCTGCATAAAAACTTTGGCAGCTCCGTGTTCAGCGACAATCGGATACTGCAGAGTTCCATTTACCAGAGGCACAGTCTTCATGTTTTTACGTGCGCTTTCCATCGCCTTTTGTATAGCGACCGGCACTTCACGCGCCTTGCCACGCCCAACACCAACACGACCATTGCCATCACCAACTACAGTCAATGCAGAAAAACCGAAAATCCGGCCGCCTTTGACTACTTTGGCAACGCGGCGAATCCCAACCAGACGTTCCTGCAACCCATCTGCACTCTGTGTATCTTCAAAACCTGCCATAGCGCAACCTTATATATTTAGAATTCCAAACCAGCTTCGCGTGCTGCATCAGCCAATGCTTTCACACGACCATGATACTTAAATCCGGACCGATCAAACGCAACGCGAGTTACGCCGGCGGCCTTGGCCTTTTCAGCAATCAGCTTGCCAACCTTGGCGGCGGCATCTGCATTACCAGTATATTTCAGCCCCTGCTTCACATCAGCCTGTACGGTTGATGCGGCAGCAAGAACTTTTTCACTGCCTGGCGCAATAACCTGAGCATAAATGTGACGAGGAGTACGATGCACACACAGACGGTATACACCCAGTTCCTGAATCTTCGCTCTGGTACGTTTTGCCCGACGAATACGTGTAATCTTCTTGTCCATTGACAAATCCTGCCTTTATTTCTTCTTGGCTTCTTTACGGATGATATGCTCATCCGAATATTTAACGCCCTTGCCCTTGTAGGGTTCCGGCGGACGATAAGCACGAATTTCGGCAGCTACCTGTCCGACCTTCTGCTTGTCGATGCCCTTGATAAGTACTTCAGTCTGACTCGGGGTTTCAATAGTCACACCTTCCGGAACCGGGTATGCAACCGGATGTGAAAAACCGAGAGTCAGGTTTAAAACCTTACCCTGTGCCTGAGCACGATAACCTACACCAACCAGCTCCAGTTTCTTTTGGAAACCTTCACTCACACCAGTCAGCATATTACGAACTACAGCGCGAGCCGTACCGGTTTGGGCAATAGCGCCCATTTGTTCTGCACGCGGCTTGAAGACCAGCTCATTATCCTGCTGGGATACTTCAACCAGAGGATGAACATGGTGTTCCATTGCACCTTTGCTGCCCTTCACGCTGATATGCTGTTCACTGATTGAAACCTGCACACCACTCGGAATAGAAATCGGGGTAATTCTTGCCATGTCACTACTCCTTTACTGTACGTAACACAGCACCTCACCGCCGTGACCAGCCTTGCGTGCAGCACGCTCAGTCATCACACCGGCAGAGGTGGAAATAATTGCAATACCCAAACCGCCCATAATCGTCGGCAGTTCGTCCTTACCTTTATAGATTCGCAGGCCAGGACGGCTGATGCGCTTGATCTGCTCAATAACCGGTTTACCCTGGTAATATTTCAGCTCAATATTCAGCGCAGGCTTAGAATCCTCATCCTGTCTGGAAAAATCTACAATATAACCTTCATCCTTAAGCACAACGGCAATAGCCTGCTTCTGCTTGGAAAAGGGAATAACGACTGATGTCTTGCCGGCAGCCAGTCCATTGCGGATGCGGGTCAACATATCAGCTATTGGGTCAGTCATCATAATCTGAATCTCCTCTCTTGTTCCCAGTCCGCTTACCAACTGGCCTTGTGCAGACCTGGAACATCACCGCGCATGGCGGCTTCACGCAGCTTGTTGCGGCACAGTCCGAATTTACGATACACGGCATGTGGACGACCAGTCACACGACACCGACGCTGTATACGAGACGGACTGGCATCGCGAGGCAACTGCTGCAGTTTGCGTTGCGCTTCCATACGCTCTTCATAACCCAGATTTGGGTTTTTCACAGCAGCCTTGAGCGCAGAACGCTTGTCAGCGAATTTCTTCACAGTCTTGATGCGTTTCTTTTCACGTTCAATCATTGAAATCTTAGCCATAACCTCGCCTCTTAATTCTTGCCTTTCAAAGGAAAGTTAAACGCTTCAAGTAAAGCGCGACCTTCCTCATCAGTCTTGGCTGTTGTAGTAATAGTGATATCCAGACCCCGGATCATGTCAATTTTATCGTAATCGATTTCCGGGAAAATGATCTGCTCATGCACACCCATACTGTAATTACCACGACCGTCAAATGATTTTGGATTGAGTCCACGAAAATCACGAATACGCGGAATCGAAATACTAACCAGACGATCAAGGAATTCATACATACGCTCACGACGCAGCGTAACCTTACACCCGATCGGCCAGCCTTCACGGATTTTGAAACCTGCGACCGATTTACGAGCCTTATTGACAACAGGCCTTTGACCGGCAATTTTGGTCATATCCGAAACAGCATGTTCCATGATCTTTTTGTCACCAACCGCTTCACCAACACCCATATTCAGCGTGATTTTGGTAATACGCGGTACTTCCATGACACTCTTGTATCCAAACTTGTCCATCAATTGCTTGATGACATTTTCTCTATAAAACTCTTGTAACCTGCTCATTTTCTGTTACCTGTGTTCACTATAACCAATCAGGCGTCAAGCACTTCGCCGTTGGATTTGAAATAACGCACCTTGCGACCGTCTTCCAGAACCTTGATTCCGACGCGATCAGCCTTTCCGGTTGTCGGATTAACCAGGGCAACATTGGAAATATGAACCGGCATTTCACGGTCGACAATACCCCCGGGAACGCCTGCGTTGGGATTTCCACGCTGGTGTTTTTTGGCAATATTGATGTTTTCCACGACGACGCGGTCATCCTCATCAATTACACGGACAACATTCCCGGTCTTACCCTTGTCTTTACCGGTAAGAACGACGACGCTGTCACCTTTCTTGATCTTTTTCATTTCCAAATCCTCGCCTTATAACACTTCTGGCGCCAATGAAATAATTTTCATAAAGTTTTCGCTACGCAGCTCACGTGTGACTGGTCCGAAAATACGCGTACCTATCGGCTGTAACTGGTTATTCAACAGTACAGCAGCATTGCCGTCAAAACGGATCAACGATCCGTCGGGGCGACGCACGCCTTTCCTGGTACGTACAACGACCGCATTGAAAACGTCACCTTTCTTAACACGGCCACGAGGAATCGCTTCCTTTACGCTGACCTTGATAACATCACCAATACCCGCATAGCGACGCTTGGAACCGCCAAGCACCTTAATACACTGAACCCGACGCGCACCGCTATTATCTGCAACGTCTAGCATTGTCTGCATCTGAATCATGACGGACTCCGCAATTCCTTAAAATATAAACCTGGACTATGCCTCTGTGGCGCGCTCAACAACTGAAACCAGCGTCCAGGACTTGGTCTTGGACAGCGGGCGACACTCTTTAATGGTTACTGTATCGCCCATGTTGCAATCGTTATTTTCGTCATGCGCATGCAGTTTGGTGGAACGGCGGACATACTTGCCATATACCGGATGCTTAACACGACGTTCTACCAATACGGTAATACTCTTGTTCATTTTGTTGCTGACAACACGACCCATCAGCGTACGTTCTGTCTTCTGCTCGCTCATTATGCGTTACCTGCTTTCTCTTTCAGCACAGTTTTGATACGTGCAATATTTCTGCGAACTTCCTGCATCTGGTGCGGACGGGACAACTGACCTGCACCACGCTGCATACGCAGATTAAACTGAGCTTCCAGTTCGCCCAGCAATTCTTTATTGAGCTCTTCAACGCTCTTGTTTCGTAATTCATTCACTTTCATTACATCACCGTCCGTATTACAAAGGTGGTTGCAATCGGTAATTTGGCAGCAGCAAGCTTGAACGCTTCACGCGCAATTTCCTCAGACACACCTTCCATTTCATAGAGCATACGTCCCGGCTGAATCTGGGCAACCCAATATTCCACGTTACCCTTACCTTTACCCTGACGAACTTCTAATGGTTTCTGCGTAATCGGCTTGTCAGGAAATACGCGGATCCATATCTTGCCACCACGTTTAACATGACGGGTCATCGCACGACGAGCAGCCTCGATCTGACGAGCGGTTAAGCGGCCACGGCCTGTTGCTTTCAGACCATATTCGCCAAAGCTGACCTTACTGCCACGAACAGCAAGCCCGCGGTTGCGGCCTTTCTGCTGCTTACGAAACTTTGTACGTTTTGGTTGTAACATTGCTAATCAATCCTCTGCTTAACCGGCTGCACTGTTTTTGCCGGAAGTAGTATCTTCCTCTTCCTGCATGCCAATAATTTCGCCTTTGAAAATCCAAACTTTCACACCAATGATGCCGTAAGTTGTGGAGGCTTCAGCAAAGCCATAATCAATATCAGCGCGCAGTGTATGGAGAGGCACACGACCTTCGCGATACCACTCGGCACGGGCAATTTCCGCACCATTCAAACGACCGGATACATTTACTTTTACACCTTGAGCACCAAGCCGCATCGTATTGCCTACGGCACGTTTCATGGCACGGCGGAACATAATACGTCGTTCCAGCTGTTGCGCAATACCTTCAGCTACCAGCTGTGCATCCAATTCAGGTTTACGAATCTCTTCGATATTGATATGTACCTTGGGCAAACCCATCATCTGGGTCACTTCATGGCGCAGGCGCTCGATATCCTCACCCTTCTTGCCGATGACCAAACCCGGACGAGCGGTAAATACAGTAATATTCGCGCTGCCTGCGGTTCGTTCAATCTGAATGCGACTGACAGAGGCCTGAGCCAGCTTCTTTTTCAGGAACGCACGTACTGTCAAATCACTATTGAGGAAATTCGCGTAATCACGGTTGTCGGCATACCACTTTGATGTGTAGTCCTTGACAATACCGAGACGAATACCTATTGGATGTACTTTCTGACCCATGCCAGTCTCTCTCTTACTTTTCGCCGACCATCACAGTAATGTGACTGGTACGTTTAATAATATGGTTAACACGTCCCTTTGCTCGCGGACGCCACCGACGCATTGTAGGGCCCTGATCAACGAAGATGGTCTTCACCTTCAGCTCATCAATATCGGCACCTTCATTATGTTCAGCATTTGCAATAGCTGACTCCAATACTTTTTTGATAATTCCGGCGGCTTTTTTGGAACTAAACGCCAGAATTTCCAGGGCACGTTCAACCGGTAATCCGCGAACCTGATCTGCTACCAGACGGCATTTCTGCGGTGAGATACGTGCATGTTTTAATCGCGCTGCAACTTCCATCATCTTTACCCTTTATTTGGCTTTCTTGTCCGCCACATGCCCCTTGTAGGCGCGGGTGGGAGCAAACTCGCCGAGCTTATGACCAATCATGTTTTCGGTAACCAGTACCGGTACATGCATACGACCATTATGTACCGCAATAGTCAGGCCAATCATGTCAGGGATGATCATGGAACGACGCGACCAGGTCTTGATCGGCTTTTTCGTATTGCTGTCTCTGGCATCCTGTACTTTCTTAACCAGGTGCAGGTCGACAAATGGACCTTTTCTAATTGAACGTGCCACGGCTCTTTACTCTCTATTTAATCTGCTTACTTCTTGTTACGACGACGTACAATCAGTTTATCAGTACGCTTGTTCTTGCGGGTTTTGTAACCCTTGGTCGGAACCCCCCAGGGTGTAACCGGGTGACGACCACCTGAAGTACGGCCTTCACCACCACCATGCGGATGATCAACCGGGTTCATCGCAACACCACGAACAGTTGGACGAACACCGCGCCAGCGTGTGGCACCGGCCTTGCCGAGCTTCCGCAGGTTGTGTTCACTATTACTCACTTCACCGATAGTTGCACGGCAATCGACATGAACCTTGCGCATTTCACCGGAACGCAAGCGCAATGTCGCATAAATACCTTCACGAGCGATCAATTGCACTGATGTACCGGCACTGCGTGCGATTTGCGCACCTTTACCGGGACGCATTTCAATGCAGTGGACCTGAGTACCTACCGGGATATTGCGCAACGGCAGACAATTCCCGACCTTAATCGGCGCATATTTACCGGACAGTACTTCGTCACCAGCCTGCAACCCTTTCGGTGCAACGATATATCTGCGTTCACCATCGGCATACAGCATCAACGCAATATTGGCGCTGCGGTTGGGATCGTATTCAATACGCTCAACCTTACCCGGAATCTCATCCTTATTGCGTTTAAAATCAATAACGCGGTAGTGCTGTTTATGGCCGCCACCCTTATGACGCGTAGTAATACGCCCCATATTGTTGCGACCACCGTTCTTTGACTTCTTCTCAGTCAGACCCGCAAAAGGTTTGCCTTTATGCAGACCTTCTGTGCTTGGACGAACTACAAATCTGCGCCCGGCGGATGTTGGTTTTGCCTTAACTATAGCCATAATACTCTTCCGTCAGATATTACTCTGCACCCATAAAATTGATGTCCTGGCCGGCTTTAATGCGAACATATGCCTTGCGCCAGTTTTTACGTTTGCCCATTGCAAAGCGGCTGCGCTTGGTTTTACCGTTCACGTTGGTCACCTGAACAGACTCAACATCAACCTTCAGCAACAATTCAACGGCCTTTTTGATCTCCGGCTTGGTTGCATCGGGAGCCACTTTAAACACAACCTGATTGCACTGATCGGCAACCTGGTGCGCCTTTTCTGAAATATGAGGACCCAACAGCACTTTCATTAAGCGTTCCTGATTACTCATGCCAAACTCTCCTCAAGTTTCTTGATAGCCGGCACTGTAGCCAGAACCTTATCAAAACGAACCAGATTAACCGGATCAACTGCACCTGCCTCGCTCAAGCCGACCTGATGCAGGTTGCGAGCGGCAAGATAAAGATTTTCTTCCATTTTCTCAGTCACAATCAGGACATTGTCCAGACCGAGTGTTTTGAGCTGACCAACCAGCATTTTGGTTTTGGGCTGCTCTACCGCAAAGTCATCCAGCACGATCAGTCGATCCTGGCGCACCAGTTCTGACAAAATCGAGCGCATGGCGGCACGGTACATTTTACGATTCACTTTCTGTGACCAGTCCTGCGGCTTTGCCGCAAAGGTCTTGCCACCTGTCCGCCACAGCGGGCTGCGAATTGTACCAGAACGCGCGCGTCCTGTACCCTTTTGTCGCCATGGTTTTGCACCACCGCCGCGAACTGCTGCGCGATTTTTGTGGGCACGGGTACCTGCTCGGCCACCGGCCAGATACGCGGTAACCACCTGGTGTACCAGACCTTCGTTAAATTCTGCGCCGAAAGCCAGATCGGCAACTTCCAGACCTTTTTTTGATGCCTGGCCATTGGCAGTTGTTAGCTTCAGTTCCATCACTTAACCTCTTAGCGCGCTTTTACCGAAGGACGAACGATTACATCGCTGCCTTTGGCGCCCGGCACCGCTCCCTTGACCAATAACAGATTACGCTCGCTGTCAATGCGGACGATCTCCAGGTTCTGGGACGTGCACTTTACATTACCCATATGACCGGCCATTCGCTTGCCTTTAAAAACGCGACCCGGCGTCTGGTTTTGACCAATCGAACCCGGGGCACGATGCGACAGCGAGTTACCATGCGTGGCATCCTGCATACGGAAATTATTACGTTTTACGTTACCCGCAAAACCTTTACCAATGCTGGTTCCAGTCACATCAATCTTCTGTCCGGCTTCAAAAATATCAACCTTGATTTCGCTGCCGGTGCTCAATTCTTCACCTTCACCGTCATCCAGACGGAATTCCCACAAACCACGACCAGCTTCAATACCCACCTTGGCAAAATGCCCGGCCTCTGGCTTGCTGATGCGATTGGACTTGCGAGTACCGGTTGTAACCTGTACCGCGCGATACCCGTCATTTTCGATATTCTTAAGGACGGTAACGCGATTTGGTTCAACCTCAATCACGGTAACAGGCAATGATGCACCTTCATCTGTGAAGACACGGGTCATGCCGACCTTCCTACCTACTAAACCGATTGCCATCGTTCTCTCCAGTGACTGTCACCAACTATCTGGCTTCAGCTCCTTAATTATTGCAACTTAATCTGAACATCAACGCCAGCGGCCAGGTCCAGCTTCATCAATGCATCCACTGTCTTGTCAGTGGGATCAACAATATCCATCAACCGCTTGTGAGTACGCAATTCATACTGATCACGCGCATCCTTGTTAACGTGCGGAGAAATCAATACGGTAAAGCGTTCCATCTTGGTCGGCAGCGGAATCGGGCCTTTTACCTGCGCACCAGTGCGCTTGGCGGTTTCCACGATCTCTTTGGCCGACTGATCAATCAGGCGATGATCGAAGGCTTTAAGACGAATACGAATGTTCTGATTTTTAGCCATGTTTTATTTACTCAATAATCTTCGCAACAACGCCGGCGCCAACAGTACGACCGCCTTCACGAATCGCAAAACGCAGACCTTCTTCCATCGCGATCGGGGCAATCAACGAAACGGTCATCTTCACGTTGTCACCCGGCATCACCATTTCTGTTCCTTCCGGCAGGTCGCACGCACCGGTGACGTCTGTCGTACGGAAGTAGAACTGCGGACGATATCCATTGAAGAACGGGGTATGACGGCCACCTTCGTCCTTGCTCAATACGTACACTTCCGCTTCAAACTTGGTGTGCGGCTTGATGGAACCCGGCTTGCACAGCACCTGACCACGTTCAACTTCTTCACGCTTGGTACCACGCAGCAGGACGCCCACGTTGTCACCCGCCTGACCCTGGTCAAGCAGCTTGCGGAACATTTCAACACCCGTTACGGTGGTGGAGGTGGTGTCTTTGATACCAACGATTTCGACGGTATCACCCACCTTCACGATGCCGCGCTCAATACGACCGGTCACAACCGTACCACGACCTGAAATCGAGAAAACGTCTTCGATCGGCATCAGGAACGTGCCGTCTATCGCACGTTCGGGTTCCGGGAAGTAACTGTCCATTGCCGCAACCAGCTTTTCAATCGCCTGCGTGCCAATCTCAGAGGTGTCACCTTCCAGCGCTTTCAGCGCAGAACCGGTCACCACCGGAATGTCGTCACCCGGGAAGTCATAAGAGGAAAGCAGTTCACGCACTTCCATCTCCACCAGTTCCAGCAGTTCGGCGTCATCCACCATGTCGGCCTTGTTCAGGAACACAACAATGTACGGCACACCTACCTGACGGGACAGCAGAATGTGTTCACGTGTCTGCGGCATCGGGCCGTCAGCCGCAGAACAGACCAGGATCGCGCCATCCATCTGCGCCGCACCGGTAATCATGTTCTTCACATAGTCTGCGTGGCCGGGGCAGTCGACGTGGGCGTAGTGACGGGCGTCACTTTCGTATTCCACGTGCGCGGTCGCAATCGTGATACCACGGGCACGTTCTTCCGGCGCACTGTCAATGTTGGCGTAGTCTTTGAACTCACCACCATGCTTCTCGGCCATTACCTTCGTAATCGCCGCTGTCAGTGTCGTTTTACCGTGGTCGACGTGACCAATTGTGCCCACGTTCACGTGGGGTTTATTGCGTTGAAATTTTTCCTTGGACACGGTGTCTACCCTCTCAATTCAAATCAATTACGATACTTTTTTAATCACTGCATCAGCTATGCTCATCGGCGCCTCTGCGTATTTCGCAAACTCCATGCTATAACTTGCACGGCCCTGCGTCGCGGAGCGCAAATCGGTGGCATAACCGAACATTTCGCCCAAAGGCACTTCGGCTTTAACAATCTTGCCGGAAGGCCCGTCTTCCATTCCTTGCACAATGCCTCGACGCCTGTTCAGGTCGCCCATTACATCGCCCATGTATTCCTCAGGCGTTACCACTTCCACTTTCATAATGGGCTCAAGCAGTACAGGTTTTGCCTTTCTGGCACCCTCTTTAAAGCCCATGGAACCGGCAATCTTAAATGCCATTTCCGAGGAATCCACTTCATGGTAGGAGCCGTCGTATAGAGAAACCTTTACGTCAACCAATGGAAAACCGGCCAGTACGCCGTTTGCCATTTGCTCCTGAATCCCTTTATCCACCGCAGGGATGTATTCCTTCGGAACCACACCACCCACGATCTCATTTACAAACTCATATCCAGAACCCGCTTCTTTGGGCTCTATCCTCAGCCAGACATGTCCAAATTGACCACGACCACCTGACTGACGAACAAACTTGCCTTCCTGCTCAACCTTGTTGCGAATGGTTTCGCGGTAGGCCACCTGGGGAGCACCAACATTGGCCTCCACCTTAAATTCGCGCTTCATGCGGTCAACAATAATCTCCAGGTGCAACTCACCCATCCCGGAAATGATGGTCTGACCTGACTCTTCATCGGTATGCACCCGAAACGAAGGGTCTTCTTGTGCCAGCTTGGAAAGCGCTATCCCCATCTTTTCCTGATCCGCCTGCGTCCTGGGCTCAATAGCCACAGAAATCACCGGCTCGGGGAACTCCATGCGTTCCAGTGTGATGACGTTTGTCAGGTCACACAGCGTGTCACCTGTCGTGACATCCTTCAGTCCGATGGCCGCAGCGATATCGCCTGCCCGGACCTCTTTAATCTCTTCTCGGCTATTGGCATGCATCTGCACCAGACGCCCAATTCGCTCTTTCTTGCCTTTTACCGGGTTCAAGACCGCATCCCCGGAGTTAATCACCCCGGAATAAACCCGAAAAAAGGTCAGCGTCCCGACATATGGGTCGGTCGCAATCTTAAATGCCAAGGCGGCAAATGGCTCATCATCAGATGAGTGGCGTTCCGCCTCGCTTTCATCCTTGTCACTCAAATGCCCTTTAATCGCCGGCACATCGACCGGTGAAGGCATAAAGTCGACAACCGCATCCAGCATCGCCTGCACACCTTTATTCTTAAAGGCTGAGCCACACAGACACGGCACAATCTCATTGGCCAGGGTACGCATCCTCAGGCCCCGCTTGATATCGGCCTCATCCAGCTCGCCGCTCTCAAGGTATTTCTCCATCAGCTCTTCGCTGGCTTCTGCGGCAGACTCTATCATCTGCTCACGTAACTCTTGGGCCTTATCCTGCAACTCAGCCGGAATTGCTTCGTAGCTGAAGGTCGTACCCATGTCGGCCTCACTCCAATTGATGGCCTTCATTTTGATCAGGTCGACAACGCCTTTAAAGCTTTCTTCTGCACCAATATTCAGATGAATCGGTACAGGGGTCGCACCCAATCTTTTCTTAATCTGGCCAACCACCCTAAGGAAGTCGGCACCCGCCCGGTCCATCTTGTTAACAAAGGCCAGACGCGGCACATGGTACTTGTTCGCCTGACGCCACACGGTTTCAGACTGGGGCTCCACACCCCCGACGGCACAAAACACAGCACATGCCCCATCAAGCACTCGCAACGACCGCTCCACCTCAATGGTGAAATCGACGTGTCCGGGCGTATCAATGATATTGATACGGTGCTCGGCAAATTGTTGATCCATGCCCTTCCAGAAGCAGGTTGTCGCCGCAGAGGTGATAGTGATACCCCGCTCCTGTTCCTGCTCCATCCAATCCATTGTTGCAGCCCCGTCATGCACCTCACCAATCTTGTGAGATATCCCCGTATAGAACAAAACACGTTCTGTTGTTGTCGTTTTACCGGCATCAATGTGTGCCATGATACCGATATTACGATAACGCTCTATAGGGGTCTTACGGGCCACTGCCGGTATTCCTATATTGCTGATTTACTACCAGCGGTAATGTGCAAAGGCTTTATTTGCCTCCGCCATACGATGCGTATCTTCTCGCTTCTTAACAGCTGAACCACGATTTTCAGATGCGTCCAGAATCTCACCCGCCAAACGCGCACCCATGCCTTTTTCGCTGCGACCGCGGGCAGCATCAACAATCCAGCGCATGGCCAGCGTATTGCGTCGATTCGAACGCACTTCAACCGGCACCTGGTAGGTGGCACCGCCCACACGACGGGATTTCACTTCCACCATTGGACGAACGTTATCGAGAGCCTTTTCCAGCGCCTCAACGGCATCGGCTTTTGCCTTATCCGCCACACTCGTCAGCGCACCATAGACAATCTTTTCTGCAACCGACTTCTTGCCATCCTCCATCAGCATATTGATGAACTTGGAGATCAATTCGGACCGATACTTCGGATCAGGCAGTGTGGGCCTTTTTGCTGCGACACGTCTTCTAGCCATTTACCAATTTTCCTGTTCTATTTATTTCCTGAACGACTGCAGTAACTTTTGCAATCATTCACCTCTAATTCATACCTTAGGATTTGGGTCGTTTCGCACCATACTTGGAGCGACCCTGTTTCCTGTCATTTACACCCGCTGTATCAAGCGAACCACGCACAACGTGATACCGCACACCCGGCAAGTCCTTTACACGACCACCGCGAATCAGCACCACTGAGTGCTCCTGCAGGTTATGGCCTTCACCACCGATGTAGCTACTCACCTCATGACCGTTTGTCAGCCTGACACGGGCAACTTTACGCATGGCCGAGTTCGGTTTCTTGGGTGTTGTGGTGTAGACACGTGTGCATACTCCACGGCGCTGAGGACAAGCCTCCAGGGCCGGAACATTACTTTTTTCCCGCTTGCTTTTACGCGGGTTACGTACCAACTGGTTTATCGTAGCCATAAGTCTTTCTAACTCCAGAAAATAAACGACAGGCCGAACCGTCCAAAAATGGGGTCCGACCTGTCGTAAGGCGCGAGATTGTATTGAATCAAGGGGGTCCCGTCAACAGGAAACCCGGCTCAATTTCTACTTTTTCAAGGGTGTTTTCAACCCTCGTTGATGGTCTCGGTGGAGGATTCCGGGGAATCTCCCGCCAGAGCGGATGTTTCCGCCTCCAGCAAGGCTTCCATGCTTTCCTGTTGCTTCCGCTTGCGGCGGCGCTCCGCATGGAAGGCCAGACCGGTACCGGCCGGGATCAGGCGTCCCACAATGACGTTTTCCTTCAGACCACGCAGGTCGTCCACCTTTCCAGTTACCGCCGCTTCGGTCAGAACGCGGGTGGTTTCCTGGAAGGAGGCGGCGGAAATGAAGGATTCTGTCGCCAGAGAGGCCTTGGTGATACCGAGCAACAGCGGCTCATACACAGCCGTATCCTTGCTGCCCGCCCTGGCCTTTTCATTTTCCTCCAGGATGCGGACACGATCCACCTGCTCCCCTTTCAGGAACGGGGTGTCACCCGGATGGACGATTTCCGCCTTGCGCAGCATCTGCCGCACAATGACTTCGATGTGCTTGTCATTGATTTTTACACCCTGCAGACGGTAGACGTCCTGCACTTCATTAACGATGTAACGGGCCAGTTCCTCAACACCCAGTAATCTCAGGATATCATGTGGATTTGGCTCGCCTTCAGCGATAACTTCACCCTTCTCAACCTGTTCACCCTCGAATACGGTGACATTTCGCCATTTCGGGATGAGCTCTTCGTATACATCACCATCTGTCGGCGTGATGACCAGCCGCTGTTTGCCCTTGGTTTCCTTGCCGAAGCTGACAGTACCCGAAATCTCGGCCATGATGGCAGGTTCTTTCGGTTTACGGGCTTCAAACAGGTCAGCCACGCGGGGCAGACCACCGGTGATGTCACGGGTTTTGGAGGATTCCTGCGGAATACGGGCTACCGCGTCACCCACACCTACTGTATCACCATCGCGCAACCCGATAATCGCACCGGACGGCAGGTAATAGTGGGCAGGGATATCGGTTCCGGCGATGGTCAGGTCCTTGCCCTGCTCATCGAGCAGTTTCACCATGGGTCTCAGATCCTTGGCGGCGCTGCCGCGCTGTTTTGGATCCATGATAACCAGGCTGGACAGACCGGTGACCTCGTCCACTTCAGACTGTACAGTGACACCGTCTTCGATATCGACGAATTTGACACGGCCGGCCACCTCGGTAATAACCGGGTGCGTATGCGGGTCCCAATTGGCCACAACCTGGCCTGCATCAACAGTATCACCGTCATCGACGGAGATATTCGCACCGTAGGGGACCTTGTAACGCTCACGTTCACGGTTGTGGTCATCCAGAATGGTGATTTCACCGGAGCGGGATACCGCGACGAAGTTGCCGCTGGCATGCTGCACTGTCTTGATATTGTGCAGACGGACAGTACCCTTGGTTTTAACTTCAATATTGTTGACCGCAGCGGAACGGCTGGCGGCACCACCGATGTGGAAGGTACGCATGGTCAGCTGGGTACCGGGTTCACCGATAGACTGGGCAGCAATAACACCCACGGCTTCGCCTACATTCACCTGATGCCCACGGCCCAGGTCACGCCCATAACAGCTGGAGCAGACACCGTGGTGGCTCTCACAGGTAATGGGTGAGCGGACCATGATGTGGTCCACACCCAGCTCTTCCAGGCGGGTCACCCACGATTCATCCAGCAGCGTGGCACGCTTGATGAGGACATTACCTTCTGCAGCGGTTACATCCTGGGCCACCACGCGACCGAGTACACGTTCACTCAGAGGCTCAACAACGTCACCGCCTTCGATCAGGGAGGTCATCATCAGGCCGCGGCTGGTCCCGCAGTCAACTTCGGTGATAACCAGATCCTGGGAAACGTCGACCAGACGGCGGGTCAGGTAACCGGAGTTGGCGGTTTTCAGCGCTGTATCCGCCAAACCCTTACGAGCACCATGGGTGGAAATAAAGTACTGCTGTACCGACAGACCTTCGCGGAAGTTCGCCGTGATGGGAATTTCGATAATGGAGCCGTCCGGCTTGGCCATCAGGCCGCGCATACCGGCCAACTGACGGATCTGGGCGGCACTACCACGAGCGCCCGAGTCGGCCATCATATAAATTGAGTTAAATGACGGTTGTTTGACGGTGTTGCCCTCGGCATCCACCACGTCTTCCTTACCCAGCTTGTCCATCATGGCCTTGGCGACCTGGTCATTGGTGTGTGACCAAATATCCACTACCTTGTTGTAACGCTCACCGAATGTCACCAAACCGGATGAGTATTGGTTCTCGATCTCCTTTACCTGCTCTTCTGCGGCACTCAGGATGGCGCCCTTCTCATCCGGGATAACCATATCATCGGCGCCGAAGGAAACACCGGCGCGGGTGGAGTAGCGGAAACCGGTATACATCAACTGGTCGGCAAAAATAACCGTATCTTTCAGACCCAGCTGTCGATAGCACTCGTTAATCAGGCGTGAAATGGACTTCTTGTTCATGTCACGGTTGACAAAGTCATAGGGCAGGCCGTCGGGGACGATATCCCACAGCAACGCACGACCGACAGTGGTGTCCTTTACGGAGTATTTCTCTTCCTTTCCGCCATCTTCGTTTTTCACCACTTCGCGGATACGGACTTTGACCCTGGCTTGCAGGTGAGCTTCACCATTGGAGTAGGCGCGCAGCACTTCAGCGGTATCACTGAAAATCATGCCTTCACCACGGGCGTTCACCCGATCACGGGACATATAGTAGAGACCGAGTACAACGTCCTGGGATGGTACGATGATCGGTTCACCGTTGGCCGGTGACAAAATATTGTTGGTCGACATCATCAGCGCCCGGGCTTCCAGCTGCGCTTCCAGCGACAGCGGTACGTGGACCGCCATCTGGTCACCGTCAAAGTCAGCGTTGAACGCAGAGCAGACCAGCGGATGCAGCTGAATGGCCTTGCCTTCGATCAACACAGGTTCAAAGGCCTGGATACCCAGACGGTGCAGGGTTGGTGCGCGGTTGAGCATGACCGGATGTTCGCGGATCACTTCTTCCAGAATGTCCCATACCTCGGGACCTTCACGTTCAACCATTTTCTTGGCCGCCTTGATCGTGGTGGCCAGGCCGCGGCGCTCCAGTTTGCTGAAAATAAACGGCTTGAACAGCTCCAGGGCCATTTTCTTGGGCAGACCACACTGGTGCAGTTTCAGGGTCGGACCGACCACGATAACGGAACGGCCGGAATAGTCGACACGCTTGCCCAACAGGTTCTGACGGAAACGACCCTGCTTGCCCTTGATCATGTCGGCCAGGGACTTGAGCGGGCGCTTGTTGGAGCCGGTAATGGCACGGCCGCGACGACCGTTATCCAGCAGGGCGTCAACAGATTCCTGCAGCATCCGTTTTTCGTTGCGGACAATAATGTCTGGCGCATTCAGGTCGAGCAGGCGCTTCAGACGGTTGTTACGGTTGATGACGCGACGGTACAGATCATTCAGATCCGATGTTGCGAATCGACCGCCTTCCAGAGGTACCAGCGGACGCAGTTCCGGCGGCAGTACGGGCAGTACCGTCATTACCATCCATTCCGGTCTGTTACCGGAACTGATAAAGGCTTCGATCAGCTTGAGGCGTTTGCCCAGCTTTTTAAATTTGGTTTCGGATTTGGTGGAACCGATTTCCTCGCGCAAACGGGTGGCTTCAGACGGCAAATCAATGGTCTGCAGCAGGCCGTGGATCGCTTCGGCACCCATTTTGGCATCGAACTCATCACCGTATTGTTCGATGGCTTCCAGATACATTTCATCGGTCAATAACTGGCCGCGTTCGAGCTCTGTCATACCGGGATCGACAACTACAAATGCTTCAAAGTACAGGATACGCTCGATATCACGCAGGGTCATATCCAGCAACAGCCCCATACGGGACGGCAGTGACTTGAGGAACCAAATGTGGGCAACCGGACTGGCCAGTTCGATGTGCCCCATCCGCTCACGGCGCACCTTGGCCAGCGTGACTTCGATACCACACTTTTCACAGATCACGCCGCGGTGCTTGAGGCGCTTGTATTTGCCACACAGACATTCATAGTCTTTGACCGGGCCAAAAATCTTGGCACAGAACAGACCATCACGTTCCGGTTTAAAGGTTCGATAGTTAATAGTCTCCGGTTTCTTTACTTCACCGAAGGACCAGGAACGTATTTTCTGGGGAGAAGCCAGACCAATGCGAATGGCATCAAAGTCATCCATCTGCCCCTGCTGCTTGAACATCTTCAATAGATCTTTCACGTTGTTACTCCCAATGAGTTACCAGGTTCTGATTGCGCAATTCAGTACCCGTTGTTCAATCCTGTTGTTCCAGTTCAATGTCGATGGCCAGGGAGCGAATCTCCTTGAGCAGTACATTGAATGATTCCGGCATACCGGCTTCCATACGATGGTCACCATCCACGATGTTCTTGTACATCTTGGTACGACCCTGTACGTCGTCCGACTTGACGGTGAGCATTTCCTGCAGGGTGTAGGCGGCGCCATAGGCTTCCAGCGCCCACACTTCCATTTCACCGAAACGCTGACCGCCGAATTGCGCCTTGCCACCCAACGGCTGCTGGGTAACCAGACTGTACGGACCGGTTGAACGAGCGTGCATCTTGTCATCAACCAGGTGGTTCAGCTTCAACATGTACATGTAACCAACAGTAACCGGACGATCAAAAGAATCGCCGGTACGACCATCATACAGCGTGGTCTGACCGGTACGAGGCAGGCCGGCGAGATCCAGCAGATGCTTGATCTGGGCTTCATCGACACCGTCAAAGACCGGTGTCGCCATAGGAACCCCTTTCATCAGGTTCATAGCCAATTCCAGTATCTCTGCATCGCTGAAGTTCTTCAGCTCTTCCTTACGTCCTTCGGTCTCGTTATAGATCTGTTCGAGGAATTTGCGGATCTCAACAATCTTTTCCTGGGCTTCGAGCATCTCACCGATTTTCTTGCCCAGTCCCTTGGCAGCCCAGCCAAGATGTGTTTCAAGCACTTGACCGACGTTCATACGCGAAGGTACGCCCAGGGGATTAAGCACGATATCCACCGGCTCACCGTCTTTGGTATAAGGCATGTCTTCCACCGGAACAATCATGGAAATAACACCCTTGTTACCGTGACGGCCGGCCATCTTGTCACCGGGCTGAATACGACGTTTAACGGCCAGATAAACCTTAACCATTTTCAGAACGCCGGGCGCCAGATCATCACCGGTTGTCAGCTTGCCGCGTTTTTCTTCATAACGCGCATCAAAATCGGTACGCAGCTGTTTGAGCTGTTCCGAAATCGCTTCCAGCTGGGTATTGGATTCGTCACTGCGCAGACGGATTTCAAACCATCTTTCCCGTTCCACTTCAGACAAATATTGTTTGGTAATTTTGGTGTTGGCTTCCAATTGGTTGGGGCCACCATCAGCGACCTTGCCAATCAGCATCTGTTCAACACGGCTGTAGGCATCGTCTTCCATGATACGGCGCTGATCGTTCAGGTCTTTCTTGACCCGAGCCAGTTCAGAATCCTGAATCGCCTGGGCGCGAGAGTCTTTTTCCAGCCCATCCCGAGTAAAGACCTGTACGTCGATAACTGTGCCAATCATGCCGGAAGGTACACGCAGTGAGGTATCCTTCACGTCAGAAGCCTTTTCACCGAAAATGGCACGCAGCAGTTTCTCTTCCGGCGTCAACTGGGTTTCCCCCTTGGGGGTAACCTTACCGACCAGAATATCACCCGGCTTCACTTCGGCACCGATATATACGATACCTGCCTCGTCCAGTTTGGAGAGCGCAGCTTCACCGACGTTCGGAATATCACCCGAAATTTCTTCAGAACCCAACTTGGTGTCACGCGCCACACAGGTCAGTTCTTCGATATGAATCGTGGTATAGCGATCTTCCTGCACCACACGTTCGGAGATAAGGATGGAGTCCTCAAAGTTGTAACCGTTCCAGGGCATAAAGGCCACCAGCATGTTCTGGCCCAGCGCCAGTTCGCCCATGTCAGTGGACGGACCATCAGCCATGACGTCACCGCGGGAAATCACATCACCGGGCTTGACCAGCGGCCGCTGATTAATACAGGTGTTCTGGTTGGAACGGGTGTATTTGGTCAGATTGTAGATATCCACACCAGGTTCACCAGGTACGGTTTCTTCGTCGTTAACACGCACCACGATACGACCGGCGTCTACCGAATCAACCATACCGCCGCGCTTGGCCACGACCGTCACACCGGAGTCGACGGCAACCGTGCGTTCCATACCGGTACCCACCAGCGGCTTTTCAGCGCGCAGGGTAGGCACAGCCTGACGCTGCATGTTTGAGCCCATCAGGGCGCGGTTGGCGTCATCATGCTCAAGGAACGGGATCAGGGAAGCGGCCACCGAAACGATCTGCTTCGGTGAAACATCCATATAATCCACCCGATCCGGAGTGGCCATGGTGAACTCATTCTGGTGCCGACAGGAGACCAGATCATCACTCAGACTGCCCTTGGCATCCAGCGCGGCATTCGCCTGGGCGATAACAAACTCAGCCTCGTCGATCGCGGAAAGGTAGTCAATCTCATTGGTTACCTTGCCGTTTTTCACTTTGCGATAAGGCGTTTCCAGGAAACCGTAAGGATTGGTACGCGCATAAACCGCCAGTGAGTTGATCAGGCCGATGTTCGGACCTTCAGGGGTCTCAATCGGGCAAACCCGACCATAGTGGGTCGGATGCACGTCACGCACTTCAAAGCCGGCACGCTCACGGGTCAAACCACCCGGACCCAGCGCAGAGATACGGCGTTTGTGCGTCACTTCAGACAGCGGGTTGTTCTGATCCATAAACTGAGACAACTGGCTGGAACCAAAGAATTCCTTGATAGCCGCAGAGACCGGCTTGGCATTAATCATTTCCTGAGGCATCAGGTTGTCGGATTCCGCCAGACTCAGACGTTCTTTCACAGCACGTTCAACACGGACCAGACCAACACGGAACTGGTTTTCAGCCATTTCACCAACGGAACGAATACGGCGGTTACCCAGGTGGTCGATGTCGTCCACGGTACCGCGACCATTGCGAATAGCAATCAGCACTTTCATCACATCAAGGATGTCATCATTATCCAGGGTGCCGGAACCGGTGATCTCCTTGCGACCTACACGGCGGTTGAACTTCATACGACCAACGGCAGACAGATCGTAGCGTTCATCACTGAAAAACAGATTGTTAAACAGGTTCTCTGCCGCTTCCTTGGTCGGCGGCTCACCCGGACGCATCATGCGGTATATTTCCACCTGTGCTTCCAGTTGGTTACTGGTCGAATCAATAGCCAATGTCCGGGAAATATAAGGACCGTGGTCCAGATCATTGGTAAAGATAGTCTGGAATTCGGTAATACCATTGTCTCGCAGCATTTCGACCTGATCGACAGAGGTAAACTCATCATTTGCATTGAGCAGAATCTCACCGGTTTCGCTGTTCACAATATTGTGTGCAACAACTTTACCAATCAAATAGTCTTCCGGAACAATCAGCGTTTTGGTCTTGGCCTTTTCAAACTCACGAATATGTCGCGCAGTAACACGACGGCCTTCTTCAACAATCACCTTGTCCTTGGCCATCATATTAAATAACGCAGTTTCACCGCGCAGACGCTCGGGGATCAGGTCAAATTCAATACCATTCTTGGTGAACTTGAAACTGTTCTTTTCAAAGAAGGTATCCAGGATCTGTTCGCTGTCAAAACCCAGCGCACGCAGCAGGATAGTCACCGGCAACTTGCGGCGACGGTCGATACGGGTAAACAGGCAATCTTTCGGATCAAATTCAAAATCAAGCCAGGAACCGCGGTAAGGAATCACGCGGGCATTAAACAGCAATTTACCGGAGGAATGAGTCTTGCCACGATCATGGTCAAAGAACACACCCGGTGAACGGTGCAACTGGGAGACGATAACACGCTCAGTACCGTTGATGACGAAAGTACCGTTATCAGTCATGAGCGGCATTTCGCCCATGTAAACTTCCTGCTCACGGACTTCTTTAATAGTCTGGGTTTTGGCCTCTTTATCATAGATGACCAGCTTTACCTTGACGCGCAGGGGGGCGGCATAGGTTACACCCCGCATCTGACACTCTTTGACGTCAAAGGTCGGCGTACCGAGCCGATAGTTCACATATTCCAGGGCAGCATTGCCCGAATAGCTGACTATCGGGAATACAGATTTAAATGCAGCATGCAGGCCCCTGTCTTCCCGTCGATCGGGATCAGCTTCGGCTTGCAAAAATTCCCGGTAGGAATCAATTTGCGTAGCCAGCAAATAAGGCACTTCGAGAACACTGGCACGACGGCCAAAGTCTTTACGAATTCGTTTTTTCTCAGTAAATGAGTAACCCATTGGACGCTCCGCGTGGCTTTAGAACAGTTTGTCACCTGTGGTCCATTGTCGAATTCCACTGACAATGGAACGGCAAAAGACCGGCGAGCCCATGCCCGCCAGTCCAGAACCGAAATAATCTTGCATAATAATAGACGGAATTCGGCAACAAACAGCCACCACACCGCCCGGAGCAGCATGGAGGTTGTTGTTGCCGGATATCCTTAACAACTTACTTGAGTTCGACAGTTGCGCCGGCCTCTACCAGTTGCTTCTTAACTTCTTCAGCTTCAGCCTTGGAAGCAGCTTCTTTCACAGTAGAAGGCGCGCCTTCAACCATGTCTTTGGCTTCTTTCAGGCCCAGACCAGTGATGGCACGAACAGCCTTGATGACGGCAACCTTGTTGTCGCCGAAGCTGGTCATAACAACATCAAACTCGTCTTTTTCTGCAGCTACAGCGGCACCACCACCGTCAGCAGGAGCAGCTACGGCAACGGCCGCAGCGGCTGTTACGCCGAATTTTTCTTCCATCGCAGAAATCAGATCCACAACTTCCATAACAGTCATGTTGGAAATGGTTTCCAGGATTTCGTCTTTAGATACTGCCATTTTGTTTCTCCTAAATAATCAATTCAGTTCATTATGCAGCTGATTTTTTCGCATCGCGAACTGCCGCGACGGTACGGACCAGTTTGCCGGGTACCTCGTTCAATGTACGAGCCAGCTTGGCAACTGGCGCCTGCATGACAGACATAAGCATACTGATGGCCTGATCCTTGGTGGGCAGACTGGCCAGACGTTCGAGATCGCCTGGGCCGAGCAGTTGACCACCGACAGACAGGGCTTTCACAACCAGTTTGTCATTGTCTTTGGCGAAGGCCTTGATCACACGGGCCGCAGAACCGGGGTCTTCCTGAGAAAACGCCAGCACCAGCGGACCGGTCAGGACTTCATTCATGCACGCATAATCCGTGCCTTCAAATGCGCGTTTGGCCAGTGTGTTCTTGACGATACGCAAGTACACACCCCCCTTGCGAGCTTCCGCACGCAAGGCTGTCATCTGGGTAGATGTCAGACCATGATATTCCGCCGCTACAGCGGAAAACGCATTGGCGGCAATTCCTGCAACATCAGCTACAATGGCTTCTTTCTCACTGAAACTTAATGCCACTAGAACTTACCTCCTGTTTTTCATCGGTCACCCGATGAAGGTTGGACACTACGGAGTGCCATCACTGACACCCCGCTCTTGCAGTGGCCTTTGCAGAATATTCTGTACAGGCACACCATCTACGCAGGCCATTACTGTTTACGCCGCAAGCCGGTTACCCGACCTTTGGTACCCACGGTCTTTGATGGACGATGCAATAACCGGGCGAACCCGGTTGCTGCAACGACCCAAAGCTCTTTGTGTTAACCGGCCAACGTGGCCTGATCAACGCTAATACCCGGCCCCATGGTTGTGGAGACGGTCACTTTTTTCACATAATGACCCTTGGCAGCCGCCGGCTTGGCCTTGCGCAGGTCCGCCAACAGAGCTTCCAGGTTTTGTTTCAGGCTGTTCGGATCAAATTCAACATTGCCGATGGAACAGTGAATAATACCGGCCTTGTCAGTACGATAACGTACCTGACCACCCTTGGCATTCTTCACCGCTGTTTCCACATCCGGGGTAACAGTACCGACTTTCGGGTTCGGCATCAGACCACGCGGACCCAGAATCTGGCCCAACTGACCCACCACACGCATGGCGTCCGGCGTGGCGATAACGACGTCGAAATCCATCATGCCTTTCTTAATGGAGTCACCCAGGTCTTCAAAACCGACAATATCTGCACCGGCGGCCTTGGCCTTCTCGGCATTTTCACCCTGTGCGAATACCGCAACGCGAACGGTCTTGCCGGTGCCGTTTGGCAATACAGATGAACCACGAACCACCTGATCGGATTTACGCGGATCGACACCCAGATTCACCGCCACATCGATGGATTCAATGAACTTGGCGCGAGGCATGTCTTTCAACAGTTGCAGTGCATCATCGATCGGATACTGTTTGTTGGGTTCAAGCTTTTCACGGATGGCTTTCATACGCTTGGTTAACTTGGCCATGTTACACACCCTCCGTGATCAGACCCATACTGCGGGCGCTGCCTGCGATAGTCCGGACGGCGGCGTCCAGATCGGCGGCGGTCAGATCGGGTTCTTTCTGTTTGGCGATTTCTTCCAGCTGCGCACGTGTTACGGTACCCACCTTGTCACGGTTTGGTACGGCGGAACCGGATTTAATCCCGGCAGCCTTCTTCAACAGAATTGAGGCCGGCGGGGTTTTCATAATAAAGGTAAAACTGCGGTCGCTGTAAACGGTGATCACAACCGGAGTGGGCAGCCCCTGTTCCATACCCTGAGTCTGGGCATTAAAGGCCTTGCAGAACTCCATAATATTCACACCGTGCTGACCCAGAGCCGGCCCAACCGGCGGACTCGGGTTAGCCTGCCCGGCTGCAACCTGCAGCTTGATATAAGCTTCAATTTTCTTTGCCATTTCAGATACTCCTGTGTGGGTGCAAACGCCTTACGGCTCCCCTGATATAAACAAGTGGTTGTTGAATTGGCGACTCAACAAACCAGCTAATCCTCTCGCCCTGATCGGGTGAAAGGAAAAACCTCAACCCTTCTCGACCTGGCTAAACTCCAGATCAACTGGGGTGGAACGACCAAAAATGGATACTTCCACACGCAAGCGGTTCTTGTCGTAATCCACTTCTTCCACAACGCCGTTGAAATCGTTAAAAGGACCATCGGTGATACGGACCACTTCGCCGGTTTCAAACAGTACCTTGGGCCGTGGCTTCTCGGTACCTTCCTGTACCCGATTCAGGATCGATTCGGCTTCCTTGTCAGTAATGGGAGCAGGTTTATCGCTGCTGCCACCAATGAAACCCATGACTTTAGGTACATCTTTAACCAGGTGCCAGGTCTCATCATTCATTTCCATCTGCACTAGCACGTAACCCGGAAAGAACTTGCGATCAGATTTACGTTTCTGGCCATCACGCATTTCAACAACTTCTTCAGTCGGCACCAGCACATCGCCGAACTTGTCTTCCATCCCGGCCAGCTTAATACGCTCGATCAAAGAACGTTTTACATGCTGTTCAAAACCAGAATAGGCATGTACGACATACCAACGCAACGCCATGTGTGTTATCCCCCTTGACCTGTCAGCTGTCTGACCGCCCACAACAACATTGTGTCGAATAACCACAACATCACACCAACCAACAGCACCATTGCCAGTACAATCAGCGTTGTCCAGCCGGTATCCTTGCGGGAAGGCCAAACTGATTTGCGCACTTCACGCACAGATTCGCGACCGAAACTCAGAGTTTCAGCACCCACCTGTGTTGTAGCGGCAAGACCCAGCGCAACAGATATCATGCCCAATAGTCCAAACACTCTGTATAACAGGGCGACCTTCTGTTCCGCAAAATGGTAAAACCCATAAATACCGGCAACAATTAGCAGTATTGCGATTAGTAACTTAAATTTATCCAGGCCTTGCATCTACTCTTAACCTTACTTTCAAATTACCTGCCGAATTTGGCAGGCCAGGAGGGAATCGAACCCCCAACCTACGGTTTTGGAGACCGTCGCTCTGCCAATTGAGCTACTGGCCTAAATTTTTCGATAAACGAAAACGACAAGATACAAGGACCCGCCAAGCCCGTATGAGGCTTCGAACCCTTGTACCTTGTGCCATTTATCCTGAAACGCTATTCAATAATCTTCGCAACAACGCCGGCGCCAACAGTACGACCGCCTTCACGAATCGCAAAACGCAGACCTTCTTCCATCGCGATCGGGGCAATCAACGAAACGGTCATCTTCACGTTGTCACCCGGCATCACCATTTCTGTTCCTTCCGGCAGGTCGCACGCACCGGTGACGTCTGTCGTACGGAAGTAGAACTGCGGACGATATCCATTGAAGAACGGGGTATGACGGCCACCTTCGTCCTTGCTCAATACGTACACTTCCGCTTCAAACTTGGTGTGCGGCTTGATGGAACCCGGCTTGCACAGCACCTGACCACGTTCAACTTCTTCACGCTTGGTACCACGCAGCAGGACGCCCACGTTGTCACCCGCCTGACCCTGGTCAAGCAGCTTGCGGAACATTTCAACACCCGTTACGGTGGTGGAGGTGGTGTCTTTGATACCAACGATTTCGACGGTATCACCCACCTTCACGATGCCGCGCTCAATACGACCGGTCACAACCGTACCACGACCTGAAATCGAGAAAACGTCTTCGATCGGCATCAGGAACGTGCCGTCTATCGCACGTTCGGGTTCCGGGAAGTAACTGTCCATTGCCGCAACCAGCTTTTCAATCGCCTGCGTGCCAATCTCAGAGGTGTCACCTTCCAGCGCTTTCAGCGCAGAACCGGTCACCACCGGAATGTCGTCACCCGGGAAGTCATAAGAGGAAAGCAGTTCACGCACTTCCATCTCCACCAGTTCCAGCAGTTCGGCGTCATCCACCATGTCGGCCTTGTTCAGGAACACAACAATGTACGGCACACCTACCTGACGGGACAGCAGAATGTGTTCACGTGTCTGCGGCATCGGGCCGTCAGCCGCAGAACAGACCAGGATCGCGCCATCCATCTGCGCCGCACCGGTAATCATGTTCTTCACATAGTCTGCGTGGCCGGGGCAGTCGACGTGGGCGTAGTGACGGGCGTCACTTTCGTATTCCACGTGCGCGGTCGCAATCGTGATACCACGGGCACGTTCTTCCGGCGCACTGTCAATGTTGGCGTAGTCTTTGAACTCACCACCATGCTTCTCGGCCATTACCTTCGTAATCGCCGCTGTCAGTGTCGTTTTACCGTGGTCGACGTGACCAATTGTGCCCACGTTCACGTGGGGTTTATTGCGTTGAAATTTTTCCTTGGACACCTGTGGGCCTCCTCAAGTCGTCTAAATGTGAAAAACCAAAATTACATACACTATATATAAACAAACTGAATATGGAGCTCATAACCGGATTTGAACCGGTGACCTCTTCCTTACCAAGGAAGTGCTCTACCGACTGAGCTATATGAGCCAATTAAAAATGGGATTGAAGTAAAGTAAACACATCTTCAATCTGCCCAATCAAAGCCGGCCCTTAATTGACTCCAATCCCATTTTTAATTGGAGCGGGTGATGGGAATCGAACCCACATCATCAGCTTGGAAGGCTGAGGTTCTAGCCTTTGAACTACACCCGCATTCATTCACTTGCCTGGGTCTAGTTGCCGGGACCAAACCACTTGTTGCCCTGCTTACTCTGTGCTTTTTCCTCTCCAGACCCTGGAGACCGGCTCCACGAACCTGTCACACATTTAAAACATGGTGGAGGGGGTGGATTACGCAGGGCATCCGGCCCTTCGCCCCTGCGGGATCGACACTTCGCGACGGTCAAATTTGCTACCGGCAAATTTGTCGAACCTTCGGTTCTCATCCACTCATACAGTCGCGCTACTCTTGCGTGACATGCACTTTCACCCTCTCACTCTAAAATATGGTGGAGGGGGGTGGATTCGAACCACCGAAGGCGGAGCCGTCAGATTTACAGTCTGATCCCTTTAGCCACTCGGGAACCCCTCCGCGAGCAAGCTGCGTATTTTCCTTGAGCAATCCCATGCTGTCAACAGAATTCCCGGGATTATTTCTTTACTTTTCGGGGACCTGCAGGGTGGTTTTGGCCTGAAACAGGGCTGGGGGGACCTGGAGTGATGGTCGGTCACCAAGTGGTGTCGAGAGTACAGACCAGCACTGGTACGACTCATCTCCCGACAGAAACCAGGGCTTGGTAATTCCGGCCATGGGTATAAAAAATGGTGCCGACAGAGAGACTCGAACTCCCAACCTACTGATTACAAATCAGTTGCACTGCCAATTGTGCTATGTCGGCGAAATTCCATAGATATCCGCATATAGCGAATATCACGTATGCGGCGCATTCTAGTAGAAACACTGCATACAGTGCAATTTCAAATTATGGGAAATTTGCCGGATTTGGCTTATCTCCCGGAATTTCCTGCACCAGGCGCACAGACCCGCTCGGTTTGCCCCACCCCCTTAAATTGCTCACGCAGTGAGGCAAGGAGCTGTGCCGATGGTTGAACCTGTTGTAATTTTTCCCAATCCAGCCAATACATTCGTTTGGGCAAAGTGACTTTTTCCACTCGGGCATTGAAGCCTTGGTCGTTGAGTTCCTCCATCCGCGCTTTGGCCAGTTTTGCCTTGGAAAAAACCCCCAGCGAAATCGCATTTTTCATCTGGCCTGTCGCCACCAAAAAATAATCCCTGGCTTTGGCCTGCTTCAACCGTGCCAGAGAGTGATTCGCCTGTTGACGGGATTCTGCCGGGGGTAAATACACCCAATATCCACTTCTGATGGCGTCCCTGTCCACTCTCTGCCGTGTCGGGATCTTTTCCGCACGAAATGCCTCAATCGCCTTTTCCGCAGACTCTTTTTGCTCGAACGGCCCAAGGCTGTAACAAACCAGTCGGCTCTGCCCCTGCGTTTCTGCCGTTGCCGGTTGTTTTCCCGTGCTATCACGGTTTTCCCGGAGCAACACAAGTCTGGTGGTGCCATCTTCCAGCTCACGCATTCCGGCCTGGGTATCAGGCCGCTGGTAATGCCAAACAAATATACCGAGGTTTACCAGCAGTAACACTGAAATCATCCATTTCATGCAGAAATCTCCCGCGGCCTCTCCCGGGCCAGAACAGACAAGCCCTGCAAAACGAGTTCGGGTTCAAACCTGGATTGGCAAACAAGGGCACTTCGTATTAGTTCCGCATCGCCACCGGTTATAATGAGTGAAACCCGCCCTCCACAATCCAGCTCTGCCTGAGCAAGCGCCTGTTCAATTACCGCTTTGCAGGCCAACAAGCTGCCCTGCACGATACATTGCGTTGTATTCCTGCCAAACTGCATAACTTCCGGATGCGTCTCATTCTCAGTCACATCAGACAATTGCGCCCCTCTTTGCATAATAGCCTGCTGCATCAGTTTATAACCCGGTAAAATTAATCCGCCAATATGGCGCCCTTGCTGATCTATCACATCGATGGTCATCGCTGTACCGCAATCAACAACACATACCGCGCCCTGAGTCAGTGCGTACGCGCCAATCATTGCCGCCCATCGGTCCACTCCCAATCCAGCCGGATCTGAATACGCGTTTGTCACCCCGCAGGCAAGTTTGGCCGATTTCAATTCTTCCACTTCCATCCCCCACTGTTGCCCGATCAAACGACGAATTACCTGCACCAAAGAAGGCTGTGCGACATTGGCCAGAACCACCCGATCAACTTCGATAGTGGAAAATGAACCATTGAATAATTGTTCAACCCCTGTTTCAGTTGAATAACACCAGCCGCCGGGAGTGAAATCGGCAGCCGTCGAGGTGGCCCATTTTAATCGTGTGTTACCAATGTCAATCAATAAAAGATTCACTATTAATCCCGTCTGCGCAAACTGACTTCGCCGGCATGATAACTCAACAGTTCCCCGTCTTGTTCAACCAGAATAGCACCATTCTGATCGATTCCCCGCCCGATACCACAGATTTTCCCGCGTTCTGTCAGCACGTTGACGGCCTGACCATACAGGATATCCCGCTCCAGCCACGCCTCACGAAATGGACTAAAACCCAAATCAGTATATCTTCGGATCGACGACAAAACAGCATCCAGAACAATGCCGGCAACTCTGGAACGCGAAACCGGAGCCCCCGCAATCGTGGACAAGTCCACCCAGGGCTGATCGATTGCTGCACCTGTTTCAGGCGTCATATTAATATTGATTCCTATACCGATGATCACCGTACCGGTACCATGGACCTCGCCTTCAACCTCCAGCAAAATGCCGGCCAGTTTCCTGTTTTGCCAATAAATATCATTCGGCCATTTTAGTCCAACATCAGGCACAAATACCGCCAGACCATTTGCGACCGCTATCGCGACAACCAATCCCAATCCTGATAATTGCATAACCGGGACATCAAAACGCCACGCCAAGGAAAAATAGAGATTCTTCCCAAAGGGAGAGACCCAACGGTTTCCCCGCCGGCCCCGCCCGGCGGTTTGCTGTTCCGCAAAGACTACCTGCCCCGAGCGTACCGCCCCATTGCGTAGATAGTTATTGGTGGAGTCGATGCAGGGCAAAACTTCGATCTTGCTTAACAAGGCTCGTCCTGCGGATGATAAACCGGTCTGAATCCCCTCGACTGTTAACAATTCAAGCGGCCTGGCCAGACGATATCCTCGTCCGGGTACTGACTGCACGGTAACTCCCAACTGTTCCTCAATACCTTGCACGGTCTTCCACACCGCTGCCCGGCTCACACCCAGTTGCTCCCCCAGGTCCCGGCCGGAATGAAATTTCCCGTCACTGAGCAAAGCCAGTACTTTTAGTTGTTCAGGCATACGATCCTCCGATTCGAGCCATTATACTTAAGTCAGACCAGCCCCGTTACATCGGGGGCGTTACCGCTAAACCTTGAACCTCGTTATGCAAAACAGAATCAAGCCCGACTATTTTCCCCTGACCAATGGCAAATATGAGGTAAAACCCGGTTTGCACCGATTCCCCTGTAATTTTGGAAATGGAGAAAGCGACCGCCTGATATTTCAACTGGATGATGAGTTTGAACATTATCGCAGGCAAAAAATGGCGTCACGGGCAGAAAGCCTGCCAAAATACTATGGTACGGACGGTATCACGACTTCGACATCACAGGTCATAAACCGCTTCATCGTACAACGTCTCCTGACCGAACACCCACAAATATTTACTCTGCAAAAAAATAGGCATCACCAGATTCTGGCTTGTAATCATAGTGGCGACAGCCTCGTTTTCGATAATAACCATATCCTGCTTGATGCCGAAAACCGGTCGCCGATTTCGCCGGTCTACCAGGATGGATTGGACGCACTGGCCGGACAGATTCAGGAAGACATCGCAGTCGTTAACCTGTCCCAAACCGGTTTGGATCAACTGACCGCCATCCATCTCTGTTTTCCCAACCATTGGGCGGCACGGGAAAAACTCGGCCGGAATTTTACATCTGTCCATGCACCGGTACCGGGCATGGCGAAGATCAACCACGGCATCAGCCGAATCATGGACGCCATTTTGAATAAGGGGCCTTTTGTGAGGTTTGCCTGGGGTCTGGCCACCGACAGGGAGCTAAACCACCACCCTGAACCGGCCCCTGTTACCGACAGAAAAGTGTGGCATGGCAGGCGATTTGATCCGGCACACCCGGAACTCTACCTGCGTATCGAACGGCAGACACTGCACGGATTTCCCGCCGATTCGGCCATATTGTTTACCATTCGAACCTACTTTACTGATGTTCTTACATTGCGCTATCAACCGGAAAAGCTTCAACATCTCGTGTCCGCCGTACAGAGCATGGGGCCGGATAGTCTTCTCTATAAAGGGCTGCAAACCGATTACCCGGCTATTCTCGGTTGGGTTAACTCACTACTTTAACCAGGCCTTTAACCCTATAACCTGCCTGAACCGCCTTACTCCACTTTATTGCCGACCAGTTTATCCAGGTACAGTTCTTAAATTGTACAGACCGGCAGTTTAGTGATGATCATCATTATCATCTGACGGCGTCTGGCCTATTATTAAACGACATAGACCAGCGGTCTCAACACTCCCAGTACCATGCTTATCAATCTGACACAGTCTCTGAGCACCAATATACTGATCTTTGTTATTGCTGCATTAACCATCGGCGTGTTCGGTGTTCGCATGACCCATGTTGCCCGAAAACTGGCCATGAATACCGACATAGGCGAAGCCCTGATGGGCGCGGTCTTTATCGGCGCTGCCACATCCCTGTCCGGTATAATCGCCTCGGTCACAGCAGCGAGTTATGGCCATGCAGAAATGTCGGTCAGCAATGCCCTTGGCGGCATTGCGGCACAAACATTTTTTCTTGCCGTGGCAGACATGTTCTATCGGAGGGCCAACCTGGAACATGCAGCGGCTTCTGCCGAAAACCTGATGATGGGCGCGTTCCTCATCTGCCTGTTGTCAGTCCACGCTGTGGCATTTGCCGCGCCTGACTATCAGATTATGGCCATCCACCCCGCCTCATTTCTGCTGCTCATCGGCTACATCCTCGGGATACGAATCCTCTCCAAAACCCACAGGATGCCCATGTGGCTACCCCGCCGGACGCGGGAAACGCGCATGGAAAAGGAACCTGCATATCGACTTCATAAAAGAAAGAGCAACACGCCGCTGTGGATTCGGTTCATTGTCTTTTCCTTCATTGTCGGCGTCGCCGGCTGGGCACTATCCAAAACCGGGCTGGTAATTGCTGCCGAGACCGAACTGTCGGAAGGGCTGGTGGGCGGCGTATTCACTGCCGTTTCAACTTCCTTACCGGAACTGGTGATTGCCATTACTGCAGTCCGACTCCGATCACTGACTCTGGCTGTAGGCGACATCATAGGAGGCAACGCCTTCGATACACTGTTTATCGCAGTATCCGATGTAGCCTACCGGCAGGGCCCCATCTATGCCGGCATCTCACCAGTCGAGCAATTCTGGCTGGCGGTTACCATCTTGATGAGCGGCATTCTCCTGATGGGCTTGTTGCATCGTGAAAAACATGGCATCGCCAACATTGGTTGGGAAAGTTTTCTGGTATTCCTGATTTATATCGGCAGCCTGGTATATATTGCCTGGACCTGATTTGCATTCGGTCATGCTAATGCGACCGTAGATAGCCGGTTATAGTGAATTACATCACTACCGAGCTAAAAAAGAAAAACCCTCGACACTTTCGTATCGAGGGTTTTGGGATTAAAACCTGGCAGTGACCTACTTTCACATGGGGAGACCCCACACTATCATCGGCGCTGAGCAGTTTCACTTCTGAGTTCGGGATGGGTTCAGGTGGTACCCGCTCGCAATGGCCGCCAGGCAAACTGGTTGAAAAATGGGGCCAGAGTAAATTTTTCTCTTTGCCGGTTAGAGTAGAAATAAATTTACTCTGACCCCAGTTTTCGAATTCGGTAAATGTGAGAATGGGTTATGCGTTTTGCGCCAGTAACCACTAACAATCTTTCCAAACAGATTGCTTGGGTGTTATATGGTCAAGTCGCACGGGCAATTAGTACTGGTTAGCTTCATGCATTACTGCACTTCCACACCCAGCCTATCAACGTTGTAGTCTTCAACGGCCCTACAGAGTGATCGAGTCACTAGTGAGACCTAATCTTATGGGGGGCTTCCCGCTTAGATGCTTTCAGCGGTTATCCCGTCCGAACATAGCTACCCGGCAGTGCCATTGGCATGACAACCGGAACACCAGAGGTTCGTCCACTCCGGTCCTCTCGTACTAGGAGCAGCTCCATTCAAGTCTCAAACGCCCACGGCAGATAGGGACCGAACTGTCTCACGACGTTCTAAACCCAGCTCGCGTACCACTTTAAATGGCGAACAGCCATACCCTTGGGACCGGCTACAGCCCCAGGATGTGATGAGCCGACATCGAGGTGCCAAACTCCACCGTCGATATGAACTCTTGGGTGGAATCAGCCTGTTATCCCCGGCGTACCTTTTATCCGTTGAGCGATGGCCCTTCCATAAAGCGCCACCGGATCACTAAGACCTACTTTCGTACCTGCTCGACGTGTCTGTCTCGCAGTTAAGCACCCTTATGCCTTTGCACTCATTGCGCGATGTCCGACCGCGCTGAGGGTACCTTCGCGCTCCTCCGTTACTCTTTGGGAGGAGACCGCCCCAGTCAAACTACCCACCACACACTGTCCCTGACCCGGATAACGAGCCGAGGTTAGAACCTCAAACATGCCAGGGTGGTATTTCAAGGATGGCTCCACCGGAACTGGCGTCCCGGTTTCAAAACCTCCCACCTATCCTACACAAGCAGGCTCAAAGTTCAGTGTGAAGCTATAGTAAAGGTGCACGGGGTCTTTCCGTCTTGCCGCGGGTACGCTGCATCTTAACAGCGAGTTCAATTTCACTGAGTCTCGGGTGGAGACAGTGTGGCCATCGTTACGCCATTCGTGCAGGTCGGAACTTACCCGACAAGGAATTTCGCTACCTTAGGACCGTTATAGTTACGGCCGCCGTTTACCGGGGCTTCGATCAAGAGCTTCT